>Ga0105240_10000007_pt1 | contig 619357 bp, 473 predicted proteins | sample KBSC54metaG_FD_80426 | JGI IMG/M metagenome (GOLD analysis project Ga0105240, IMG submission 80426) | Corn rhizosphere microbial communities from Kellogg Biological Station, Michigan, USA - KBS C5-4 metaG | ecosystem: Host-associated > Plants > Roots > Rhizosphere > Soil | place: Michigan...
GACTGTTCTGCCTGGTACAGGCCAAGGAAACTGAACTCAACAGCCTCCGTGATGGAGTAAAATGCTAACTGGAGAGCCGGATGCGGGAAAACCGCCCGTCCGGTTCGGAGGGAGGGGCGGAGCATAACACCTCCGTCCCTACCCCTATCTGTCCAACGGCCCTCCGGGCCTGAAATCAGGCAAAGCAATCGCTCGTTTAAGCGCCATTAACCCAGCCGGGTGCATCCCTTCTATTCGAAAACCGGGGGTGTTACACCCGGCTAGGGCTCCGGACAGCCCTGCCGGGCTGCATCTGTGAACACGGCCTCAGTATTACTTGCTTTGCTTTAGTCGCCAAAGACCTTCCACCATTCCTCACAAAACGCCCAAGTGTAGACGAACAAAGGGAGCAAGATCGGTGGAACGAGCCAGTCTCCCTTGCGGAGGCGTCCGGTTGCTCCTGCTATAATATAGGTGAAGAGCAGGGCCGTTGGGAATAGTATGACAAAGACAAAATACATCGGCGCGATCCAACCGACGAGTGGAGGGATGAATACAAACGGCATAAGCCCAATCCGGCCTGCCCGGCCAACGGATTTCGAAAGAGGTGATCGGCAAAAGACAATAACCGCTCCTCCGAGCGACGCGATTGCACCCCACTGGATCGTGTAATGTACGGACAGCTCCCTTTTATCTCTTCGGATGTAGTGAGCCAACTTCTTTGGAGGTACGTCTTCATTGCCAAAGACAGGGCAATTCTGCATCGCGGCGCGGAAACTGAACATCGTGACCCAACTCCACAGCAACGCTCCCAGCAAGATCAGAACGAGCCAACGGCGCGGATGGCGTTCGAGATTGATTTTGCTGAAGAACTTCATGCAAGGCTAAGGTTTGCCCTCAGGTAAACGCGCCGAGTCTTCGATGATCAACCAAACGAATCCAATAAAACGCCGCCCCTGGTCTGTCTTCAATAACTGAAGTTCTTCGTAGCTTACCCGGGAAATCCGGAGGTCGTGATTTGCCAGTATGGTTTCCATTTCCCTGACCTGTGTTATCGCCAGCATCGCCTTTCGAAAGGCCGGTCCGAGTTGAATCATCTTCGGATTATGCATGTTCCCCGCGGATTTCAGTGCTTCGTGCCACTCACGAGGAGAGTCGCGTTCCAACACTGCAGCCAATTCGTCTTCAAAAGCTTTGTCACCAAGGATGGTGTGAAGGGCAACGCCATGGGGCTTCTTTCCCTGATCAACAAGCCTTCTCACTGCATCATCGAATGTGGCGTAGCCTTCATCCGGTTTCGTTGAATATTGAATGGATTGTCCCCCCGGATCGCTCTCGTCGACCACCCAGCCTGCAGGCGATCGGACAGAGAGCGAAGAGAACAGGAGAACAAAGATGGTAATGAGTTTCATCGTTCGAGCGACCGGGTTTGATGATTTATCTCGTTTTCGGTTCGGTCCGGTTCTTGCGAAGAGAGAAATCTAAATTCGTCTTGGAAGCAAGGCCGCGTGCGGAACATACGCCCTTCGCCTAATAGTGCGGTCGGGGAGAATCCGTTATCTATCGAGTCATTCAAATCACAATTGACTAGCCAGCGATCGGCGGTTCCGGTCGCAGCGGCGGTAACCATCCTATTCATCCACCCATTGTTCTTATGAAACGACTCATTACTCCGTTCTCGGCTGCCGCGGCGTTGTTCGCGGTGGTAAGTATGCCTGTCATGGCACTTACTGTGCCGGTCGCGGAAGACACCTCTTCCACTCCCGCGCACAATTTGACTCCTGCGACGGGAACGGCCGGCAGCTTGGCGGTCAACGGAACGCAAACCGCTTTCATCCGGTTTGATCTTGGAGACCCGGCATTTGTCCCGCCAGCCATTCAGCCCGGTAATGTCCTGAGTGCCACTCTCAAGCTCTACGTCTCGCGTGCCGCCCCTGCGGGCGATCTTACCGTGCATGCGATTACGACGGATTGGTCGGAAAAAATCACGGGCAAGTCCGCACAATTGCCGGTGGTCAGCCCCACTGTCCTGGCGACCATTCATGCCGCGGACGTCGTCACAAAACATTTCGTCGCGGTGGATATGACCGCAGCCGTGAAAAGTGCGCTGAGCGCCAACGGAAATGACTTTGGCTTTGCCATCCAGGCTGCGGCGCCGACCAAGGTGCTGCTCGGGAGCAAAGAAGGAACGGGCACAGGGTACGCCGCGGAGTTGGACATCGAAGCGAATCTCGCGGAAAACGGTTCCGGCAATGTGGCCGTGACCGGAACGTTCTCAGTTTCATCCATTTTCACCGTGGAGCCACGGCCAAACAATACGGGTACGGCAAATATCTTCATCGGCACAAATGCCGGTCAGTTCAATACGAGCGGCCAGGGGAATACCTTCGTCGGCCAGAATTCTGGAATGGCGAATAACGTGGGCTCCTCGAATAGCTTTTTCGGACTCAACGCTGGATCGGGTAATACCACCGGGAGCCTAAATAGCTTCTTCGGCCAGGGGGCGGGAGCATTCAATACCACCGGAGGCGATAACAATTTCTTCGGTCAGGCCGCCGGATTTCAGAACACAACCGGTTCCGCCAATAACTACTTTGGTTTTCATGCCGGCTTTTCGAATACGACGGGCTCGAATAACACGTTCTTCGGGGATCAAGCCGGCATAAGCAATGTGGCGTCTTTCAATACGTTCGTCGGTGGAAGCGCAGGTGCTGCCAATACCTTCGGTGGCAGCAACGTATTTGTCGGCTATGGCGCCGGTGCCTCGAACCTGGTGGGGAGCCAGGATTCCTATTTCGGGCTCAACGCCGGCAACGTGAGTACCGCCAGCTTCAATTCCTTCTTTGGAGCGGGCGCCGGGCAGCATGACACGACCGGATTTGGCAACTCCGCCTTCGGAAACATTGCTGGCTTCCTTGTGACGACTGGCTCAAACAATACATTCCTCGGTGGCAATTCCGGAGGTTCCATAACGACGGAGAGCAAGAATACATTCGTTGGAGATTCAGCGGATGGTGCCGCGGGCATTACTAACTCGACGGCGATCGGCCAGGGAGCGAAGGTTACGGTCAGCAACGCTGTTGTTCTCGGAAATAACTGCAGCGTTGGCATCGGCACCAGCGCGCCAAACTCCATGCTGCAAGTGAATGGATCGCTTTCCCTGCCAGTGAAAACCGTAGTCAGTTCCTCGCTCGTGGGGCTGGGGGATAGCGACTATGTCCTGATCAATACCGGCACCGCCGCCACGACGATCATCCTGCCGCAACCGGGTATTGCCGGGCGCATCTTTGTTGTCAAGAATCGCGCCAGCCAGGCTGCGACCCTGGCCTTTCAGTCGGGTGGAGCGAGCATCGATGGTGCAGCGAGTCTGAGCATCGCCACCAATGCCGTCGTGCAGGTTATTTGCGACGGCACGAACTGGTACAAGATCAACTAACCAACTGAGCGGCGGTGCGGGGCGAAGAACTGGTCTAGTTGCTTCGCTCCCCGCTCAAACGAAATACTCTGCCGCGCCAGTTCCAGGGCGCGTTCCGCGGCGACGATGCAGTCGTGCGGATGGTCGAGCAAACGGGCCGCAATATCGAAGAGCTGTTCGGTGTTGCGGCCATGGCCGCAGAGATCGGGGAAGACGATGCGCTCGATGGTTCCATTGCCGCCGATGCAGGGCACACGGCTGAGGAGGGCGTCCCCGGCTACCTGGCCGGGAACCGCGCTGGCATCGAGCTGGAAAACGATGCGATGGCGGCTCATGAGCCGGAGGTAGCGCGGGTATGACATGCGGCCTTCGATGACGTTTAATAACTCGTCGGGATAGCGAAGCTGCGCGAGGAGGCGTCGTCCACGCCACCCGTCGCAATTGAAGACGGTGACCGGCTGGCTCATGCTCTCGGCGAGTGGCCGCACGGCGAGCAACGCGGCGAGATGATTGCGTGAAGGAGTGCGGAATTCCCGGGTGCCGAGGAAAATGCCGTGGCGCTCCGCCGGTTCCTGGTGAGGTGCGGAAGCGGCGGCTTTCTCGATCGAAAAATCCCAGCGTGGATCTTCCACCGGGTACGGCGTGGGGATGAACTCGACATCCCGTACGCCGGCGGCGCGGTAAAGCGGTGCGAGATCTTCGGTTGCCGCGATCGCCCCGGCGACCCGGGTGCAGATTTCGCGAAAGAGCTTCAGCTTGCTGGCGTTTGATAGCAGCTCGGCGACCTGGCTCGCGCCGGTCTCCTTGAGCGAGATCATGACCGTCTTTCCTGCGCGGCGCAGTTCGATCATCGCCTGGCGGGAAGCTTTCAGATCGTGGCGAAGGAGCAGTAGGACTTCCTTGGTGTCTTCGGGAATCGTGGTGTCCTTCCGGTAGAATGAACCACCCGTGCACGCGGCATACGCATGAAAATTCACCGGTGCGTGGATCTTTTCGTCCGGTGTTCCGGCGAAATCGGGAAAGTGCTGCTCCGGATCGTTTCCGCCGGGGTTGAGGACTGCGAGCTTCATGGGAGCCTTTACGATTGCCGGAGGAGCGGCGAATCCCAAGCAATTCCTCTTCATCCCCCGCATGGGACCCAATGGGACGGATAGGACTAATGGGACTTATGGGAATTGGCCTGCTGGGCTGGAACGGCTCGTCGAGAGCGGGGAGAGTGTCACACTCGCGCGAGAATCTTTGACTCCCGCGGTAGCCCTCACGCATGTTCTAGCCGTTTATGAATTACGACCTCATCGTCATTGGCGGCGGACCGGCCGGCTACGTTGCCGCGATCCGCGCCGCCCAGCTTGGCAAACGCGTCGCCTGCGTCGAAAAAGAACGCGCCGGCGGCACCTGCCTCAATTGGGGGTGTATCCCGACCAAGTCGCTCCTCCGCAACGCCGAGCTTTATCATTTCATGGCGCACCGCGCAGCCGAGTTTGGATTCAAGGCGGACAACGTTTCTTTCGATTGGGCGAAGATCATTAAGCGCTCCCGCGATGTGTCCGACAAGAACGCTGCAGGCATCGAGTATCTCTTCACGAAGAAGTACAAGATCGATTACGTCCGTGGAGAAGGATTCCTCGACAAGCCGGGCCAGGTCCGCGTCAAGATGGCGGATGGCAAAGAGGAGACGCTTTCCTCGCCTAAAATCATGATTGCGACCGGCTGCGTTTCGCGGCCGATGCCGGGCTTCCCCTTCAATGGCAAGACGGTGATTTCGTCGAAGGAAGCAATGATCCTGGATCCGCAACCGAAGACGATGATCATCATCGGCGCGGGTGCGATCGGTGTGGAGTTCGCCTATTTCTATAATGCATTCGGCACAAAGGTGACCGTCGTGGAAATGCTGCCGAATCTCCTGCCGGTCGAAGACACCGAAGTCTCAGGGGTGCTCGAAAAATCGTTCCAGAAGCAGGGGATCAAAGCGCTACTTGGTTCGAAGACAACGAAGACGGAGACCACAGCGAACGGCGTGAAGATCACCGTGCAGGACGCAAAGGGCGCCGAGCAGGTTCTCGAAGCAGATGTCTGCCTTGTGGCCATCGGCGTTTCTCCGCTGCTGCCGGGCGGCAACCAGAAGATCGAGCTAACCGAGCGTGGTTACATCAAGACGAACGACCGCTACGAAACCAGCGTTCCTGGCGTCTACGCGACTGGCGACATCATCGGACCACCGTGGCTGGCTCACGTGGCGAGCTGGGAGGCGATCCAGGCAGTGAATGGAATGTTCGAGGAAGGATTCAAGCCGAAGAAAGTGCAGAACTTCCCGGGCTGCACCTATTGCCAGCCGCAGGTTGCGAGCGTCGGTCTTACGGAACGCGCCGCAAAGGAAAAAGGGCTCAAATACAAAGTCGGCAAGTTCCCGTACATGGCGAGCGGTAAAGCCCGCGCGATCGCGGAGACGGAAGGCTTTGTGAAACTGATCCTCGGCGAACCCCACGGGGAGATCCTCGGTGCGCACATCGTGGGCGCTGAAGCGACCGAACTCATCGCGGAGCTGGGTCTGGCGATCACGCTGGAAGCCACCTGGGAAGAGATCGAGGCCACGATTCACGCCCATCCGACGCTCTCCGAAATGGTGCACGAAGCCGCGGGCCAGGCGCACGGGCAGGCGATACATATTTGAGGGATTTAGGATTCAGGAATTAGCATTTAGCAATTGCCGGCGATCGCGCGTGTCGTGATCGCCGGCATTTTTTTTGTAGATGGGCGCTGTGTTTTTGCGCGGCAAGGCAACTGTCGCGCTTTGCGCAAGGTGCGCGGAATGCAGCCACAGTTTGGTGCTGGTGAGCTCAAGGCCGAATGGAGTGAAAAACGCCGATGTCAGGAAATGCGATCGGGATTTAGCATCGTTTTGCGACATAAATCGCATTCCGTCAGCCGGTTGTGATACATGAATTAAATTCATCTCGGTTATCAGAACAATGAACGCGCGAATTCATCCCTGTGGCACCGGCACTGCTAAATGGCGCAGCTCATGACAACCATGCTGCCAATCGAGCATATCAACGGACAGGCTCTCACGACGGAGCAAACCAACTATCTCACCGGTTTCTTTGCCGGATTGGCGGCGCGCGGACTGAAATTCTCCGAAGTGGAACCATCTCCCGTGCTTGCTCAGCCGGCGGGAAAAAGGGTCGTGCTGGAGGACCTCATCTTCGAAGAGCGCGTGAAGCATGAACTGCATCCGCTCGATGCCTATTCGCTGCTTCTCGACAATGCGGCGCACAATAAGGCACCCGACAAGGAGGAGACCTTCCGTTTCAAGTGGAACGGCCTGTTTTACCTCACCCCGGTGAAGGATTCGTTCATGGCGCGGCTGCGCATTCCTGGTGGCGTTTTGAAGAGCTTCCAGCTTCGCGAGATTGCCAGGATCGCGCAGGAGTTGACCACCGGTTACGTGCAAATCACGACCCGGGCGAATTTACAGATCCGGCTCATCCAGCCGAAGGATGCGCCCGAAGTGCTCCATCGCATCCAGACGGTGGGCCTTCATACGCGTGGCGCAGGCGCGGACAATATCCGCAATCTGACGGCCAATCCGACGGCGGGCATTGATCCGCATGAATTGATCGATGTGATGCCGCTCTGCCACGAGCTGGCCCAGATCATCATCAACGATCGCTCTTTTTACGATCTGCCACGTAAGTTTAACATCGCCTATGACGGCGGCGGTTTGATCGGTTCAGTTGAGGATACCAACGACATCGGAGCGAAGGCGGTGAAAGTCGGGACGGAAATCTTTTTCCGGATCGCGCTCGGGGGCGCGACGGGGCACAAGGCGTTTGCGCGCGATCTGGGCGTGCTCGTCAAACCGGCCGAGCTGAACAAGGTGATCACTGCGATCGTGCGGGTCTTCATCGCGAACGGGAATCGCACCGATCGAAAGAGGGCGCGTCTCAAGCATCTGCTCGATACCTGGACACTCGACCAATATCTCGCCGAAACCGAAAAGCTCCTCGGATATCAACTGCAGCGGATCGATCCGAGCGCGCCGATGGAGACTTCCACGGCGCTGGCTCGCGAATCCGCGGTTCGCCACACGCACATCGGCGTTTATCCGCAAAAGCAGCCAGGCCTGAACTACGTGGGAGCGGCTTTGCAAGTGGGCCAGATCACGCCGAAGCAAATGATTCGACTCGCGGAAATTGCCGATCTCTACGGTTCCGGCGAAGTCCGGTTGACGGTGTGGCAAAACTTCATCATTCCAAATGTGCCCGACGCATTTGTGAATACGGCGAAGAAGGCGCTGAAGAAACTCGGCTTCGATACGCAGCAATCACACATCCGCGGCGGTCTCATCGCCTGCACGGGCAATGCCTATTGCAAATACGCGCAAGCCGCTACGAAGACACACGCGCTGGAGCTTGCCCAATATCTGGAGAAAAAGATCACGCTCGATCAGCCGATCAATATCCATCTGACTGGTTGCCCGCACTCCTGCGCGCAGCATTACATGGGAGATATCGGGCTGCTCGGCACGAAAGTGAAAGTGGGCGGCGAAAGTGTGGAAGGTTACCACGTGTTCGTCGGCGGTGGATTCGACTCCAATCAGGCGGTCGGCCGACAGGTATTTACCGGCATTTCGGCGGGCGACCTTCCGGGGACATTGGAAAAAATGCTGCGTGGCTATCTCCGGCATCGGACGCCCGGCGAACGTTTCCAATCCTTCACGCAGCGTTACGATCTGAACAATTTGCAGGCGATTTTCAGCAATGAAGAATAGCTGGCTGGCGGTTGCCTCCGCAGCCAAAGGACGCCTTTTACGGATCCCTTGAGTACCACGATGTCCGAATCTCCGCGCACGCTCCTTGATGAGTTGCTGGCCGAACAGCAGCAGCTCACCGCGGTGGAGCGTTTTTCCCGGCGGCACGAAGCCGGCAGCCTGCCGGCGCAGGCGCGTTATTATAAGGATTTGATTCCGCGGACTAAACCGGGCGCCGGTCAGCAATACGGGTTTGTGGTCGAGCTCGATGCCTGTACTGGCTGCAAGGCCTGCGTGAGCGCGTGCCATTCGCTCAATGGCCTCGATGATGAAGAGACCTGGCGGAGTGTGGGAATCGTGCACGACATCTCTCCGGATGCCCCATACCTGCAAACCGTGACGACCGCGTGTCATCATTGCGTGGAGCCGGGTTGTCTTGAAGGGTGTCCCGTGATGGCGTATGACAAGGATCCTGAGACAGGGATTGTCCGACACCTCGACGATCAGTGTATCGGTTGCCAATACTGCGTTTTGAAGTGCCCGTACGATGTCCCGAAGTATTCCGAGAAAAAGGGCATCGTTCGAAAGTGCGACATGTGCACCAATCGACTCGCCATCGGTGAAGCGCCGGCTTGCGTCCAAGCCTGTCCGACCAAGGCGATCCGGATCGAGTTGGTAGATAAGCTCGAAGTTTCGCGCGCGGCGAAGCCTGGCACGAAGCTGATGCCGGGAGCTTTCGATTCCGATTACACGAAGCCGACGACGCGGTATCGCACGAACCGGCCCATGCCCGAAGGCGCGCGGCCGGGAGATGCAGATGCGTTCCATCTGGACCACGCCCACTGGCCGCTCATCGGCATGCTCCTGCTCACCCAGATGAGCGTGGGATTATACGCCGTGCTTTCGCTGATCGGGCTCTTTGCTCCAGGTGCATTTGAAAGCCTCAAAGGCCCGCTTGGCGTTGCAGGTTTCGTGACGCTGAATGCCGGGCTTGTCGTGAGTGTGTTCCACCTCGGCCGACCGCTCGGCGCTTGGCGCTTCTTCCTGGGGTTGCGGACATCCTGGATGAGCCGGGAGATTCTCGTTTTCAGCGCCCTGGCCGCAAGTGGTGGAGCGTGCACGACAGCCTGCCTGTGGGAGCCGCTGGCTCGTATGGCGCCCATCCTGCATGAGGTGGAGCGCTTCGTGCATCCGCCTCAGTTCGCTTTGCTTCTCGGTACGCTGACGACCGTCATCGGTCTTGGCGGAGTGTTCTGCTCGGCGATGATCTATGTCGACACCCGGCGCGCGTTTTGGGTGAGCCGGTTGACCTTCCCGCGCTTTTTTGGAAGTACTGCGCTTTTGGGTATCTCCGCTGCGGCGAGCATCCTCGCTTGTTTGCGGGTCTCCGCGGCGCCAACCCTCTCGGGTCTCGCGACTGCCACGATCGTACTCAGCGTTCTGTTGCGGTCGGCACTCTTCGGCTGGGAGGTGTGGAATTTCGCTACATCGGTTAGCAATCCCGCCGCGCCGATCTATCGCTCCTCCCAGACCATCTGGAAGCTGCGTCCGGCTCTGGTCATTATGATGGTGAGGCTATTTGTTCTCTCCATCACCTTTTGGCTGATCAGCCTGATCAGTGATGCCTTTGCTTCCGCCATATTTGTGAGCGCGTCGTTTGCACTCACCGCCGCTTCCCAATTGCTCGAACGTTACTTCTATTTCACTGCTGCCGCTGCGCCAAGGATGCCTGGAGGAATATCGTCATGAGTGCACGCAATGAGGCCAAGATCACCATGCCACGGAAACATCGATTTGCTCCGTTTCGCGAGGTCATAGAATCGGCCGTGCGCCAATGGAACGGGCCACTGACCGACGACCTTGTCCTTCACCCCGGCAATTTCGGACTCGGCAATGTTCCGGCCAAACTGGCGCCCGATGACACGACCACGATGGTCTGCGGCTTTTGCTCCACGGGCTGCGGCTTGAATGTTCATCTCAAGGACGGGCGGGCGGTGAATCTCAGTGCCGATACGCACTATCCGGTCAATCTGGGCATGGCTTGTCCAAAGGGCTGGGAAGCGCTCACGCCGCTCGCCGCGCCCGATCGCGCCACGACACCGCTCCTGCGTAATGACAAGACCGGACAGCTCGAGCCGATCGACTGGGAAGTCGCGCTTTTCCTCTTCTGCGAGCGGTTCAAGGAAATCCAGCACAAGCATGGCCCGGAATCGGTGGCGTGGATCGGCACCGGTCAGATCACAATGGAAGAACTCGCCTTCCTCGGAGCGCTCGGAAAATTTGGCATGGGGTTGGTGCACGGTGATGGCAATACCCGCCAATGCATGGCCACGGCGGTCGCAGCTTATAAGCAGTCCTTCGGCTTCGATGCGCCGCCTTACACCTATCAGGATTTTGAGGAGTCAGACGTCATCGTGCTCGTCGGTTCGAATCTCTGCATTGCACATCCCATCATGTGGCAGCGCGTCATGCGCAATCACAACCGGCCCGAGCTTATCGTGGTCGATCCGCGCAAAACGGAGACGGCGATGGCGGCCACACAGCACTACGCGATTCAGCCGAAGAGCGATCTCACGCTGCTCTACGGCCTGGCAAACATCATTATCGCCAGTGGTTCGGCGAAACGCGATTTCATCAAGGCACACACGACCGGGTTCGATGAGTTTGCGGAATTCGTCACGCCCTTCACCACGGAACGGGTCTGTGCCGCGACTGGGCTTTCGCCCGATGAATTGTGGCGTTTCGCGCAAACCATTGCCGAAGGGCAGCGCGTGTCGTTCTGGTGGACGATGGGGGTGAATCAGGGACATGAGGCGACCCGCACCGCACAGGCTATTATCAATCTCGCCCTCATCACGGGCAACATCGGCCGGCCCGGCACCGGCGCCAATTCCATCACGGGGCAATGCAACGCGATGGGTTCGCGGCTCTTCTCGAATACGACGAATCTCCTGGGTGGCCACGATTTCCTGAATCCCGCGCATCGCGAGAAAATCGCCGGCGTGCTCGGCATCGAGAGTTCGCGCGTTCCCGCGCAGAATTCGTGGGCTTACGATCAGATCGTGCAGGGGATAGAGGACGGCAAGATCAAAGGTCTTTGGATCGTGGCGACGAACACATCGCACTCCTGGATTCATCAGAACTCCTTCAACGAACTCGCTAAGAAACTCGATTTCCTGGTCGTGCAGGACATGTATCACACGACGGAGACAGCCCAGCGGGCCGATCTCGTCCTGCCGGCGGCGGGCTGGGGTGAGAAAGAAGGAAGCTTCATCAATTCTGAGCGCCGGATCGGACTCGTGAAGCGGGTTGCCCGAGCCCCAGGACAAGCCTTGTCCGACTTCAATATCTTCAAACTCGTCGCCCAGTACTGGGGATGCGGGGACATCTTCTCAGGGTGGTCATCGCCGGAAGCCGTCTTTCAGATTTTGAAGAAGTGCTCCGCCGGCCAGCCGTGCGATTTCACCGGGATTCAGGATTATTCGATGGTGGATGCCTGCGGTGGTATCCAGTGGCCTTTTCCGAAGTCTGAGGCAACCGCATCGGAGACCTCCCCGGAGCTTCCGGCTCAGCAACGGCGATTGTTTGAAGACGGACGCTTCTATCATTCCGACGGCAAGGCGCGCTTCCTCTTTGAAGAGCCGCGTCCGATGGAGGAGCCATTGGATGAGGAATACCCGTTTGTGCTCCTCACTGGCCGCGGCACTTCGTCGCAATGGCATACCCAGACCCGCACGGGGAAATCGGACGTGCTGCGAAAACTTTCTCCCAAGGGGATTTATATCGAGATGCATCCCGCGGATGCCGAGCGCCTGGGGATCGAACAGAATGCCGAAGTCACGGTTTCTTCACGCCGGGGCGAACTTCAGGCGACGGCTTTCATCACCGGTACCGTCCAGCCCGGCCAGGTGTTTCTGCCGATGCACTATGCGACGGCGAACCAGCTCACATTTCCTTCGTTCGATCCTTATTCACGCCAGCCTTCTTACAAGGCCTGCGCGGTGAAGATCGTGGTCACGGTGGTATAGCGGCTGCGCATCACAGAGGGGATGCGGAATGGGTGGCGCGTGTCATAAAATCGATTCGTGTACAGGCGTTTCCACGAATCGTCTTGATCCGATGGGTGATTCGGAAGTGATAAATAATATCACGAGAGCCACATTTATGATGTATTGTGGCCCGCTCCCCCACTGCCATGCACCTCATTCACACCCTTCAGCAGGCTTTTCGCGCGAAGGCATTTCCGGCATCAGGTCTTGCCGCATCCCTATTGTTCCTCTGCTTCACGTTTATTTCGGGCGAGAGCCGGGCGGACTATCACAATTTCAATGTGGCGTCAGGCGCTGATACGGTAATCCAGGAGGTCCGCTACCCATATTGGGAAGGCGGCACCTATAACGCGATCTGGAGCGACTACGTTCTCAGTTCGGACGGTCCGTCCGAGTATTTCTATGGCGGCCAAGTGACCAGTCCTCCTGTCTATGTGCAGTGGGTGCACTGGCCTCCGGGAAATCCGCTCAATCCTGGCGATAATCCATCCGTGATCTTCAGCGGCCCGAACATGTTTGCCCGGCGGACGGCATTTTCAGAGGGCTCTTCGGCCAAGGTTTCCGGAAACTGGTCGCAAATGGCGCTGAACCAGTGGTATCGCTTTGTCATTCGTTACTGGCAGCCCGCGGACGGCACACCGCACTTGGGGTACGGAGGACAGTGGATGCGCGACTCGAGCACGGGCAACTGGTACCATTTGGCCACCTACCAATATCCATTTGCGGCGACTGGCATCGATGGTTTGTCGGGATTCCAGGAGGATTTCAATGGCAATACGAACAATCGCCGTACGGATTATCGAAACTGCTACTATCGCCGAAATGGCCAATGGCAAATGGCGAACCAGTTCTCTTGTTCCACGCGCAATTCGAACGAGGTCGCCAATGCCGCACTGATTGAGAATAACACCGCCGTCTACTTCGAGATCAATCAAGGCGGGAATTATACGCCTTATGCGATGGGGCCGGGGCCGGGTTATAGCGTCACGTTGACGATGACGAATCAGCCGACATCGCCTTCGTTCGATCCGATCATTGTCAGCAGCAGCAGCGCGACGGTGCAGGGTTCGCAGTTACTCGTGCAGTGGCAGATGGCGCCAACCAGTTCGCCACAGCTTTCCTATCGAATCGAAGTATTTAACAACTCCAGTTATACCGGATCACCCGTGGTCACCGTGTACGATCACGACCCGGAAGCCCGGCAGAAGCTGGTGACTCTGACCGGTGTGACGACCCCGTATGTCCGGCTGACGATTTCCGATATTTTTGATAACAATGGTACGCCGATTCTCATCACGCCCGCGGCGCCGTCCCTCCTTCCGGCGAGTACGATATCGGGTGCGGTCAACGGACTCGGTTATCAGTACTACGAAGCCCCGTCGGGCACGCAATGGACGTCGATTCCCAACTTCGCCACGCTTACGCCGGCCCTGCAAGGCGCAGTCAACGGCATCGATCTTACTCCGCGTCGGACGCGATCCAACTACGCGTTTCATTTCACGGGATATCTGCAAGTGCCGAGTGATGGCATTTATCTTTTTGCGCTCGCCTCGAGTCATGGGAGCACATTTTCCATTGATGGCACACAAGTCATTAACAACGACGGAGTCCATGATGTTTTGGCCGCGAATGGCTCGGTCGGGCTCAAGGCGGGTCTGCACGCGTTGGATCTCCAGTATTTCTTTGCCGGACAGAACAGCGATACGCCGGACAGCGACTCGCTGGCGCTTTCCTATCAGGGCCCCGGCATCACGTTGATGCCAGTTCCGGCGAGTGCTTTCTACCGTGTCCCGGCGGCGGGCGAGCCGTCGATCGTCCTGAACACGCCGGCAAATGGAATCACGATCTCAGGGGCGAATGTGGCGTGGGCAGCTACGGCGGCGGCGAATGGCGCGACCTTAAACAATGTTCAATTCCTGGTTGGCAGTAACTACTGGGGACAATCACTGAGCGCGCCGTACACGCTAAACTCACTCTTTTGGTCGGCGGCAAACAATCAGCTCCGGGCCCGGCTCTTCTACAACAGCAATCAGACCATCGACTCCACGCCGAACGTGGTGACGACGACGAACATGGATGTGACTCCATGGCAGCTCGCCGTCATCGGCCCGCACAACAATCCAGTTGGGGCATCGACACAGGCAGGGACGTGCTCATTGATCGGTGACTCGTTGAATATGCTCTATCGGCAGGTGAGTGGAGATTGCACATTGATTGCGCACCTGGCGGATATCACGAGTGCCGGAGCTCTTCCTGACGGCAGTACGCCCGATGCGAATGCGGAAGCCGGGATCATCCTGCGTAACTCGACAGATGTTACACTCGGCTCGCCGCTCGGCGACAATGACTCAAATCAGTTCCAGGCGCTTTTCAGTACGGTGGGAGGTTCGACATGTTATCAGGACGGGACGATGTACAATGGCGGTGGACCTTATGCCTCCGCCAATCTGGGTGGCGCCAATCGCTGGTACAAGATTCAGCGCACTGGCAATACGTTCGTCGGCTCCGTGTCGACAGACGGCGTGCAGTGGACCGTCGCCACGACACAAACGCTTCCGACGATGGGCACGGTTCTCGATGTCGGCCTTTTCATCTTTACGTGGCCTTCACTCCGGCCAGCGGTGCATCATGCAACTTTCGATAATGTGAGCCTGACGGGAGCGCTAATCGGCGCGCCGTCGGTCACAGTTGCACCATCCGCGACAACCATTTTTGCAGGCGCCGCAGCAACGTTCAATTCCGCTGTTGTCGGGACTTCGCCATACACGTTTCAATGGTATCGGAATGGTAACGCCATTCCCGGCGCGAATGGATCGAGCTTGACTGTCTCTTCCGCGCAACTCGCGGATTCGGGCCTCTATTCCGTCACCGTGAATACGGGGAACGGCAGTGCTTCCAGTACACCGGCTTCGTTGAGCGTGTTAACTCCGGTGACGACCGGATACGCGGCAACGACGCTCGCCGGAGGTCCGGTGGCGTACTGGCATCTCGGAGAAACGAGCGGTACGACGGCGATTGACCGTGCCGGGAGTTTCAATGGCACCTATTCAAATGTCACACTCGGGATTGCCGGACCTCAGGCCCCTGCCTTCGCCGGGTTCGAGGCTAACAATCCTGCCGCTCAATTCAACGGAGCAAGCTCGAGTGTCGCCGTGCCGGCGCTGAACCTGAACAGCAATACTGTTACCGTGTCCGGTTGGGTGAAGCGGAGCGGTAACCAGGCGGCCTGGTCGGGCATCTTTTTCAATCGTTCGGGAAGTACGACTGCCGGCTTGCACTTCGGTACGGCAAACGAGCTTCGCTATACCTGGAACAACGCCGGGAATACTTACAACTGGAACTCCGGACTCGTCCCGCCTGATGGTGTCTGGACATATGTCGCGCTCGTCGTGCAGCCGACAAAGGCGACCATTTACATGAGCAAGTCGGGCAGCCTTTCATCAGCGACGAACAACGTCAGCCATGCGGTGCAGGGTTTCACCGGCACCGGGTATCTGGGGCAGGATTCGACCGGAGGCCGCTGGTTCAACGGGACGCTCGACGAATTTGCCGTGTACAATCAGGCGCTCACTGCCGCGGCGATCCAGAGCCAATATCAGGCGGCTTCGTCCGCGATCCCGTCCGTCACGCTGACCGCGCCGGGTTCCGGCTCCGGTTATTCTGCGCCGGCGACGATCAATCTTGCAGCCTCCGGTTCCTATACGGGACATACCGTTACGGCGATGCGGTTTTACAATGGCGCGACGTTGCTTGGCCAATCCACGACGGCACCGTACAGCTTCAACTGGAACAACGTCGCGGCTGGTGAATATACGGTATACGCCCAGGCGCTTTTTGATGATGGCAGTACGATGAGTTCCGGTCCTGCCTTTATTTCCGCGTATAATCCGCCGCCTGTCCCTGCCAGTGTGACCGTGACAGCGCTTGCCGGAAATGCGATTGGCGTCGGTTGGGGTGCGTCCTCGGATGCAACGAGTTATATCGTGAGCCGGAACGGTGTCGTCATTGCCACGGTGACCGGGACCAATTACGTGGACGAGGGCCTGACCTCGGGGACGCCTTACACGTACACCGTGGTGGCGGCTGACCAGTGGGGAAATTCTCCGGCGAGTTCGGCTGCCTCGGCAACGACTCTGAGCGCGGGCACGGCTTTGCTCTGGGATGCGGACAGTGTGACGGCTGGAACGCAGGACGGTTCGGGAAATTGGGGAACGGGCTATACGAACTGGCTCAACGGCCCCTCCGACATCGCCTGGCCCGACAATGTCCAGGCTGTCTTTGGCGCCGGGACCGGCAGCAGCAACGCCGTGACGCTGATCAATGATGTTATTCCCTCCGGAATCACCTTTGCCGGTGGCAACTATACGATTGCCGGCAGCAATGCCGTGAATATCTCCGGCAGCGTGGCTGTAAACTGCCTGCGGGACGGCTCGATCAGTGCCACAACGAAAGGCACTGGGGCACTCGTAAAGGCAGGCCCTGCCGTATTGACTCTGAGCGGAACTAACTCGTATTCCGGCACGACAACCATTTCCAACGGGACATTGCAGTTGAACGGCAGCACGCTGGCCGGCAGTGTCGTAAACAATGGCACGCTTGCATTCAACGAGAGTGCGGCGGCTTCCTATAGTGGCGTGATTAGTGGCTCGGGCGCTGTGACGTCGGTTGGAACGGGAACTCTGACGCTGAAGAGTACGACTGCCAGCACTTATTCCGGCGGCACATTCATCTCCGCGGGGATGCTCAGCCTCGGCACCGGCGGTACTGCGGCCAATACGGCGAGCGCCGCTGGTTTGGGGTCAGGACAAGTCACGCTCAATGCCGGGGGCATGTTGCGTCTCTGGATCAAAAATAACTCCAGCTTCACGATCGCGAACGGTTTTCTCTTCAACGGTGGCACGGTGCGGACAGAGGATGGCACCTATACTCTGTCCGGTGCGATCGCCACCGGAAGCGGTGGAATGATTCAAACCCAGTACGGCGGAAAACCACTGACGTTCAACGGAGTGTTGAGTGGGGCCGGTAATCTGATCGTGGACAATGCCAGCAATGGTTATGGATCCACTTACCTCGCCCTTTCCGCGGACAATTCCGGTTATACGGGCTCGATCATGGCAAATGTCTCCTCTTCGGGATGGGATGGCGGACAACTGTCCATCAATCATAACAATGCGCTGAAGAATGCCGATCTCGTTCAAAATACGCCGCGCGATATGGTCTTCGGGAGCGGGATTACGGCCCCGATCTTTGGATCACTGGCCGGTGTGGGAAATCTCACCGTTCCTTCGGGCGTCACCTTGACCGTCGGTAACAATGGCCACAGCACTACTTACTCGGGTGCCTTGCAGGGAGCCGGAGCGATGAGTAAAACTGGCGCTGGAACGCTGACGCTGGCGGGAGTCAGTACCTATACTGGAGCGACAAATGTTACTGGAGGAGTTTTATCTGTTGGAGGCTCGCTGGCGGCCGGAAGTTCCGTGACCGTTGCAGCCGCCGGCACGCTCGCCGGGACTGGTACGATACAGGGTACGGTGACCGTCAATGGTACGATTGCGCCTGGAGTGAGTAACGCCATCGGCGTGCTTACGATCTCCAACAACGTGGTTCTTCACGGAACGGCGGGCATTCGGTTGAGCAAATCCGGCACAGCGCTCTCAAATGATCAGCTGGCGGGACTTACCAGCATCTCCTATGGCGGTACGCTGTTGGTAACGAATACAGGCGGCTCGGCTCTCGCTGCGGGGGATAGCTTTACGCTCTTTTCCTCGGGCAGTTACGCCGGTGCGTTTTCGAGCATTTCGCTTCCTGCTTTACCCTCTACTCTGCAGTGGGACACCTCGAATCTCCCGGTAAATGGCAGCATCGCCGTCACGGTGTCGCCTTGGGGACTCTGGCAGTTACAGAATTTTACCTCGGCGCAGATGGGAAATGCTGGAGTTTCCGGCCTGAATGCCGCTCCGGCCGGGGACAGCGTTCCGAACCTTTTGAAATTTGCGCTGGGGTTGAATCCCATGGCCACCAATCCTCTTCCGGTGACAACGGATCTCGAAACCGTGGGCGAAAATGTTTACCTCCGCCTGACGGTCAACCGCAACTCGGCGGCAACGGACGTGACTTACATTGTCGAGGCTGCAAGTAGTCCCGCTACAGGCGGATGGTCCTCCGCGGGGACCGTCATCGAAGTGAGTACGCCGACAAAGTTAGTCGTCCGCGACGGCACCCCGCTGACCTCCGCAAGCTCGCGTTTCGCCCGATTGAGAGTCACTCATCCGTAGCGGTTTGCCGCCCATAGCAACGGGGCGTCTGTTGCCGTTCGGATTAAGATTAAGATCCTGCCTCCTCCGCCATCCGACAAACCTACAGCCCGCTTGCCGACAGCAACTTCGGGACAAGCCTCATCACCAGCACGAAGAGCGCCACCACGCTCGCGCCGAAGAGGAGATAGGCGATCCGCGTTCCAAACCGTGCGGAACGCAGGCGAAGCAACTCGCCAAACTGCCGTTCCATTTCACCCTTTTGCCGCTCGATGATGCCACGCTGCACCTCGTTTTCGTGCTGCAAATGAGATTCGGAGACCAATTCCGCGCGGCGCTCCGCATCCTTGAGCCGATTCAAGAGGGATTCCACGTCGGCTTTTTGCCGCCGTTCGGACTCGACGGCTCTTTTCATTTCCACTTCCGCCTGTTCCCGCAACCGCACTGCCTGGGCGCACTCTGTCTCTGCGACTTTGATCCGTTCGCGGACCTCCAGCAATTCGCGGCCTTTTTCCGACGAGGCGAGATCGTTTCGCAGGGTATCGTTTTCTTTCTCGAGGCCGTTGGAATACTCGATGAATTCGTCCAGTTCCTTGCCCGTGGCTTCCAGTTCTTCCAACGTCTCGGCGGCTTCTGTCCGCAGTGCGGACAATTCTTCGTCGCGTACGCTTAGCGTGGCCTGTGTGATCGCCATCTCCGTCGTAAGCCGGGCGGCTTCGGCGGTGAATTGCTCAAGCTCCCTCCTTGTGGAGTCGGTTTCCGCTGCAGCCAGGGAAATCTCGGCATGAGCTTGCGCCAAATCGCGTTCGCGGGATTCCAATTGCGCTTCCAGCGCGCTGGTCCGGTGCCGGGCCAGTTCGAGGCTTTCGTGCAGAGCTGGACACTCTGCTTGCAGCTGGGCGAGCTCCGCCTGCTCTTGTTCACGATCTACCAATTGCGCTTCGAGCGCGCTGGTCCGGTGCCGGGCCAGTTCGAGATTTTCGTGCAGGGCTGGGCACTCCGCCTGGAGGCGGGAAAGCTGGGCCTGCATGGTGTGATTCGCAGAGGCGAGACTGGTGCGCTCGGCTTGCAATTCCTGGATCAACCGCCGGGATTCCGCTGCCTCACCACGAGCCTGCGCGAGCGCCCGCTCGAGACGGCTCGTCGCCATCGTCGCTTCGGCGAGTTCATCCCGCCGCGTATGTGCCTCTCCGGCATGTGCATTCCCATTCGCGACGACTGCCCGATGAATGGCTGTGGAATCCCCATTTGCCGCCGGACCGAGGTTGCTGGTCTGCGGAACGACCAATGCCGTCTCACAATTTGGGCAAACGGCTGCCGTGCCAGCACCCTCTGGATCGACCACCAGGCGCTGGCCGCAGTGAGTACAATCGAATTTGATGTCTGCGATCACGAACGGTGTCCTCCCTGTAGCAAGAGATACGCCCGGCCTCGTTTCATGGTCAAAGACTAATTGCCCCGAGGGAAATCGCCCGGGTTCATTTCCCGTACCTCCCACGGCGCGAGGGCTTCCGGGTGTTTTTTTCCCGGCAACGCGATTTCCTGAAGTTCACCCGTGAGATTTACGAGCCAGAGGGCCCGCTTTTGATCCTGCTCCAGACAAAGTGCGTCCACCAGGGGGTGGCACGGTCCTTCAACGGTGGTTTCGACAAGCGTGGCGCCTGAATGTGCGCCGAGTTCGCGCCGGATTTCCGCGGCGGGACTCCCATCCACGCCAAATGCCGCCTCTTTGGCTCCGGAAGCAGCGAGAGCCTTCAGGATCCTGAGCGACCATGCCGCTGCAAAGTCCGTCTCAAGCCGGGGCTCCACGATTTCCGGATCTTTCGGGGCGAAGGTAATCGCACCGATGCGAACTGCGGCCTCGGGAGCGAAGGACTGAATCGTCCGCACCTGATCGAGCGGAGCGGTGGTGTTCTCCATCACCGTATCGTCGTCCCGCAAATGCTCCGTGGGATTGTAAGAAATCGTGATCACTTTTTCGGCTGCGTACTTTTCACGGTGACGATTGACGGTATCGAACGAAGGTGGCGGTGTGGCGGCGGGATCGGCTTCCGTGATTTTTGGAAGAGCGGTTCCCGGAATCGCCTCGCCAATTTTCAAGCGTGGCACGGCGGATTTGCCTTTGGTGGCGAGTGCCCCAAGTACGCTGATGGACAGCTTTTGCCGCATCACCAGATCATGTGGCACTTCCGGGTAAGAATAGCCGAGTGGCGCAAACGCCTTGTAGGAGCTGTCTCCATAGTTGCGCTGATCTTCCATTCCAAACAACGAGCCTTCGAGACGCACACGAACTTCCATCAGGTCATTCGTAGTATAGCGGAGTTCCTGGAATTTTTCGGCGAGAAGGACCGGTGGTATCAATTTGGGGAATTCCGAAGGCGTGATTTCCCCAGATTCATTTGCCGTCTGAAACTTTTGGCCGGCCAGCGCTTCCGCACCGAAGAGAAGACAAATGCCGATACGATTGGAACGAAAGGCATGGTTCGCAAATCCCTCCGCTTCAAACGTGATTTCTCCGGACGACGTGCCGGTGATCGTTCCCCGCCATGAATAGTCCGCCTTTGGGGACTTGCAGTCCGCCGCCAGCGTGATCGTGAAGCTGTCGTCCTCCTGCTTCAGGTCCACCTTGGTGAAGACCGGTTCGGGCGTTGCCCACTTATCGTCGCGCACGGCGAAATAAATCCGGCGGGCGATTTCACGGTCGCCGACGCAGAGGTATCGCAACTGACCGTCGGCGAATTTTGCCGAGATCGGCCCGGCGTGGAGAATCGTGGGTTTCGGCATTTCTACAGGGCTGGCTGCCTTCAAATGATCAGCGTGCAAGAATGTGAGCAAAGCAAGAAATAGAAGCGAAGGGCGCACGAGCGAAAGAATTGCCGTCCCCGGAGAGGCGGGCAATCCTGGATTCCAGCATAGTGGAAGCGGCGTCCCGCTGCTTGAAGGTGTGGGAGTCGAGGGAAGCGTCGGGGAAAAAGAGAAAAACTACCAACTCCCAACTCTAAACACCCAACATTCAACGGCATCACAGTCGACGTCCGTTCAGCAAATATTGGCGAGTGGAGGGCGCTGCTTCGTCAGCGCTGGAGGCAGGGGGCATGGGTTGGCGCCGAAAACGCAGAACTGCCCCGCCAAACAAAAAAGGCGCCCGCTTTCGCGAGCGCCCTCTCTTGCATGAAAAACTTCGAAGCTTTCGCCTTACACTTTGCCGGCGATGAAGTGCTCGAGCTTCACGATATCGGCGGCGAACTTGCGAATGCCTTCAGCCGTCTTTTCCGTGGCCATCGCGTCGTCGTTGAGCAAATAGCGGAAGGTCTTCTCGTCGAGGTTCAAGCGATCGACTTTCGCGGCCTTTGCCGCGGCTTCGTCGAGCTTCTTCGTGACCGGCTCATTGGAAGCGGCCAGCTTCGCGAGGAGGTCCGGCGAGATCGTGAGGAGATCGCTGCCGGCGAGTTCCACGATCTGAGAGGTGTTGCGGAAGCTCGCGCCCATGACCTCGGTCTTGTAGCCGAAGTGCTTGTAGTAAGTGAAAATCTGCGTGACGGACACGACGCCAGGATCTTCGGCGCCTGTGAAATCGCGCTTTTGAGCGGCTTTGTACCAGTCATAGATACGACCGACAAAAGGGGAGATGAGCTGCACTTTCGCTTCGGCGCAGGCGACGGCCTGGGCGAGGGAGAAAAGCAGGGTGAGATTGCAATGAATGCCTTCCTTCTGAAGTACTTCCGCGGCGCGGATGCCTTCCCAGGTGGAGGCGATCTTGATCAGGATACGGTCGCGAGAGATGCCGGCCTTTTCATAGAGCCCGATGAGCTGGCGAGCCTTGGCGAGCGTGCCTTCCACGTCGAAAGAGAGACGCGCATCGGTCTCCGTGGAAACGCGGCCGGGAACGATCTTGAGAATTTCCAAGCCGAACGCCACAAGCACGTTATCGATGACATCTTCAACCTGGGCGGCGCCAGTCAGGCCGCTGCTCTTCCGGTCGGCTACCACCTTGTCGATGATGTAGGCGTATTCGGCCTTCTGAGTTGCCTGAAAGATGAGGCTGGGGTTCGTGGTCGCATCCTGCGGCTTGAACTCGCGCATCGTCTCGAAGTCCCCCGTGTCGGCGACGACTTTCGTGACTTTCTTCAACTGATCGAGTTGGCTGAGTTGCGAGGCGGCAGGAGTTTCAAGTGTGGCAGTACTCATGGTGGTCAAAAGTTGAGGAGTGAATTGCTTGGTGGCAATCGTCAGCTTAACCCGCCTTTGCTAGGACAGCAAAGGTTAAATCCCGCTGGAAATACCTGGCAGTCTGTTGTCTCATGACGCCGTTCGTTTACACCACCCCGTCATGGAGGCATATCATTCGCATCGCGTTCGACGAAACCTGACTATCGACGGGTGGAATGTGCGTCTCTATTTCTGGAGCCGAAACGTCGGCATCCTCCTGTTCGTGTCCGGCATTATCATGGGAGCAGGCATCTGGAGTGGCTTGAAATTGCAGACAGAAAATCCCGCGCTCGCGATGACGCAGGAGCCGAAGCAGAAAGTATCGCTCGAGGAGGAGTTGAAGAGCGCGAATCCCGATCCCGCGAAAGTGATGAAGGGCCTTCGCGTGGCCCGTTTCAGTGCCAAGGTCTTGAATGGCACCTTCGCCGTACCCGACGCGATTCAGCGCTCCGCTCTGCCTGCCGATGCGAAATCGGTGGCCCTCGCGTACTGGGACAGCTTGTGGAAGTACCATGGCGAGCCAAGCGCCGATCTGCTCTATGACGCGTACTATGTGCACCCGCTTCCACTGGCCAACGAGCTGCTCGGTGATCTGAGTCGCAGCCAGGGCAAGCTGGACAAGGCGCAGCTTTATTACGATCGGGAGATTCATCTCACCAATGCCGCGTCGGCCCGGAAGAAGAAGGTGGATTTGCTGCTGGCCCGGCACGATATGCCAGCGCTCGGCCCACTGGCCACGGATCCGCAGTACAAAGAGTTTTTATCGCGTGAAGCGACGATCGATCTCGCGGCGCACGATCACCGGTGGGTCGATCTGATTCCGCCCATCCTGGGAATGCAACGGGAGATCTTCGAACCAATCCCGGTTATCCTTGCCATAGTGGCGGGGCTGGTCTGGATGGCGGTGGGATTGCAGGCGCTCCAGCCGCCCTCTCTCATTTGTTTTCGCACGATTGTGCCCTGGCTGGCGATCCTCGCGGGAATGGCGAGTACGCTGCCGACGCTCTTTGGCCTTGCTTGGGAATCCGAGGTCTTCGGGTTGCGCGAGACCGGCGATCTCTTAGGCGATTTGTGGTTTTATGTCGCCGGAGTGGGAGTTCGAGAGGAGTTGATGAAGTTGCTCCTTTTCCTGCCCTTTGTTCCCATCCTGCTCATTCGGAAATCCCGTCTGGAAATGCTGGTGATCGCCGGGTTTGTCGGATTGGGTTTCGCCATCGATGAGAATCTCCTGTACTTCCATCACATGGGCCCACGAGTGGCGTTCGGCCGGGTTCTGACCGCGAATTTCCTCCATTTCTCAGCGACCGGACTCATTGGGCTCGCGCTTTGTGAAGCCCTGAGGGCGCCGCTCAGAAACGGGCCGCGTTTCCTGGGGACCCTAATCCTGGTGATCCTCGCCCATGGTTGCTACGACGGTCTCATGGGTTTGATATATAACGCCAGCATGGCGGTTTTCCTTCTGCTTTCGCTCTGCTTCTTCCGCCAACTCGGGACTTCGCGCGATGGGTCCACGGACCAGATCTCCATTTCCGCGACACTCATTCTCGGACTGGCGGTGCTCGAGGGAACGATCTTTGTCTGCGCTTCTGCCATGCTCGGTTTCCCGGCAGCTCTGGGCATGATCGCGGGGAACATCATCCCGCTGGTGATGATCGTGTACATGTTCTACTGGCAGTTGGGTGAAGGTATCTCCGAAGCGGCGGTCGATGGCACTTCGAAGCAGCCCGCTTACGCAATATGAATGGCATTCTTATTTTCCTGGCGCTTGTCGGGGTGATCTTTTTGATCATCGGGCGCCTGATCGTCGTTAGGCGAGCCCGTGAGATCAGCGGCTGGTGGGTCCTGTCCATCTGGTTCCTGCCTCTGGGCGATTTGATGTTTCTGGCGCGCTATTGGGATCTGGCGAAATCCGGAGCGACGCTGGCCATCATCGGATTATTTATGATTGCACCATTTGGCGTGGTGACGATCTACGAGGCCCAGTCCCGCGTTCACGATGGGGCGAAGACACACCGCATCGGAATGGATCGCATCGACGAAGCCACTATGGAATATGGGGAAACCGAGCGCGTGATGTTGATTCAAGCCAAGGAAGCAAAACTCAAGGCGCTGAAAGCCAGGATGCTCGAGTGGTATCTCTCCCTCCAGAGCCGGCGGGCGGCGTTGCCCGCCGAAGCGGAAGATCAAATCACTGCGTTCAACGAAGAAGCGGCGGCGTATCAATCGCTGCTTTCCATTTCCAAAGAGGAGACCGCGGAATTGGAGAGTATGAAAGCGCGACGGTAGCTGAGGGGATGTGAAACGTTCAGCGTTCAAACTTCTTAGTCACGAAAGCATAAGTTCCCATGGCAGTAACCATTGAAGGCTTCACCGTTGTCGTACAACGGAATCGAATTCAGCCCTTGCTGGACGCCGGCTCTATTGTACCGCCGAATTCGACGGCTCTTCATGACGCGCATATCTGGAAGTGCAGCTTTATGGCCGCGGCCGACGCGCGGAACTTCCTCCGAACGCTGGAGAAGTTCGGGCTCGACATTTCCCAGGGACCTGATTCCGACGCGGTCTTCATCAGTGAATTTGATCGTTCAGTCGATCCTTATTGTGAGTGGATCCAAACGGCACTTTGGGATAAGGCTGTCATTGCCTGGAAGGAGGGCACCCGCCCGGACACAGTGACTGCGCGCGAAGGCTGGGATCCAAAGGTTGGTTCTGGTCTGATCTTCCACGATCCATCCGCAATGCAGCATCTGGAATTCCTTCGTTTGGAAGACAAGGTTGAGGTTTTTCTAAACAAGAAAACCGGTAAAGAAGTTTACCTAGGACGGACTTCCACCCCAGTTGATGCCATGTTTCTGAGTGCTTCCCGGGTCGTCCAGAAGCATTTGGTAACTGCCGGAGCACCGGCTCTCACGGGCAGTGCGGCGCAAGAGGTTGCCAAAGCTGCCAAACTGCTCGAGAAAGTAGTCGCAGAAGCTCCGAATTGGTGGAATGCCCAGTGGTTCTACGGAAAGAGCCTGTTGGCGTTGGGCGATCACGAAGGCGCCCACCGAGCCCTTCGGAGCGCATATAACCTCGAAAAGAGAGTGGAAGTTATCCCGAGAGAGCTTGCCGGCGTCTGTTTGGAGCTCCGCAGATTCGATGAAGCTGTAGTGGTCGCGGAAGAGGCACTCGCTCTCGATCCGGATAACGCGGAATTGCTCGGCAATCTATCCGTGTCGTACCTGTTGGCTGGACGACTCGAGCATGCGAGAAAAGCGATTGATGCCGCAATCAGGATTGCCCCAAATGACAGCATCAATCGAACTGTTTCACGTATTCTTACCGAGATCGCCGATGGGGTGAGGCAACAGCCTGGATCGCTTGGCGATCTGTCGCGGCCGCCGCAGCCCGTCAAGCCGAAGAGACGGTGGTTTAGGCTACCGTGGTAAAAGAAGCGCTGATGCCGATCGTAAAACCTAACGACCTCCACGCTCTCACACTCAAATGATTTTTTGGAAAGGCTTCGGGTTTATATCGAGTGTCCTGCCGATCGTTGGATTGATTCTCGCCGAGATTATCGCTCGCGTGGCTGCACCTGGAGGCAACATCTGGTGGCATCCGGCGCTTGTTTTATTCATCACTGCTGCAGCCTCGCTGATTCTCTACCTTTGGCTGTTCAAGACGACGGACGAACGAACCCGAAAGGCAGACCCATTGCTCTTTTGTCATCATCTAATGTTCATCCCGATGGGTTTGCATCCGCTCGTATTCTTATTTATCGGCTTGTTTCAATGGTATTCCTTTGCACCTAACAAATGACAAAGTCGCCGACTTCGCCTCCGTGGACCACGGCGATCGTGATGTTTTGCGCGTGGACATCAAGCCGACGAAGAGTAGGGAGATTTTCCTGGCGTGTTTGTTGTTTGCTGGCTCATTCATTAGTGACACCGTTTTGGCGGGGATCCCGCTCTTGCGGCTCCGCTCAGCTGTGCCGCGTAATCCGCGTTCTCGCCACTCCTCCAAGCACACCGCTTTGCTTTTCAAAACACGGTGCGCTCCGAAGAAGCAGCATAAAGCCCAGGCGAAAATCATCGAACGCGTATGAGTGGTAAAAAATGAGCAATGAGCAGCCGCACCAACACAACGTTTTGCGCTGGGCGTCGTTGTGCTTGGGCGTGTCGGTGTTGTATGTGATAAGCTGGACGCCAGTTTGCATTTTGAACCATGTCGGTAACCAAGCCATCATTCCCGTCCCGTGGGTGGACGCATTCTACAAGCCCGTATTGCTTCTCTACAATGAGACGCCACTGAGCGGCCCGCTCCGCGTCTGGGAAGAATTTTGCTTCAGGATCCTCGAATAAGATGGGAACCTCAATGCTAACCATGTGCTGCGGTGAACGACTCCGAACTGTTACAGCCGCTGCTGTCGCTGAGCTTGGCATCGAAGGCGACGCATCATGACTGACTTAAAGCAATATGCCAAGGACAAGGGGAGAGAGTTCACTCGTCGAGTAACCTCAGATCGGTGTTGGGAACTTGAAGATGAGTTGATGTGCCAGGTCTTCGGCTTCACGCTGTACTGTTATTTGTTCGGGATTGGGAGAGTGCATTGTTTTATGGACGTCGAGGATATTCACGCAATCATCGTAGATCAGCTGACGAGTCTCGGTGTCGGCAGGAAGTACGTCGAGGGGCTGGTGCAGGCTGCCCATCAAGAGTTCATAACCGAGAACAATCAATCCTGGCAGAAGCGATTGATCGGAATAGGGCACTCCCATGCCCTACAGGAGAACATGGATGTTCTGGTCGATTCTATTTTCAGCAACACCGGAGTGCTTCGAAAGGCAACAGAGCGGCCAGTTACGCCTTCGCCGTGGTGGAAATTCTGGAGCCGATGAATGCGCTAACCAAGCGCCGGGCGAACACGCCGGCGGGTCACAGCGCCTGCTTCCAGCGCCGACGTGGCGCATGAGGTCCCGCCTTCCGATCTGTTTGCAGGTAGCCCCATTTATTTCCACGTCACAACGTTGATCGAGCGTTACATTCGCCGCTGATTTGGCTACGCTGCGTTCCCATGCTATTTCGGCTGACCAGCCTGCTTGGGCTCTTTGTATTTCTCTTCCTCGCATGGGCGCTCTCAAATAATCGATGGCGCGTCCCCTGGCGTACCGTGGGCTGGGGCATTGCTCTTCAGATTGCCTTTGCGCTCTTCATTCTGAAGACGCCAGTCGGCGAGGGGCTCTTCGCCGCCGTCCAGCACGGGGTCGATCGCCTCAACGCATTTGCCGGTGAAGGCTCCTCCATGGTGTTTGGCCCTCTCGCCCAAAAGGAGAGCCTCGCCAAAGTGTTCGGGCCGGGTGCCTATGTGTTCGCCTTTTCCATCACGGCCACGATCATTGTCGTCTCTTCCATCTCGGCGCTGCTCTATCATTGGGGAGTGTTGCAACGTGCGGTTCACGGCATGGCGTGGGTCATGCGCCGGCTCATGAAGACTTCCGGCAGCGAAAGCCTTGCCGCGGCGACGAATATTTTCCTTGGTCAGACAGAGTCCGCACTGGTTATCCGCCCCTATGTGGAACACATGACCCAGAGTGAGATCATGGCCTTGATGACGATCGGCATGGCCACGATTGCGAGCGGAGTAATGGCTGTTTACGCCCAGATGGGTGTGCCGGCCGGTCACTTGCTCACCGCTTCGGTGCTGAGCGCTCCCGGTAGTCTTCTCATCGCGAAGATTATGTTTCCGGAAACGCAGGAAAGTCAGACTACTGCGGCCGCGAGTTCGGCAGTGACTCGAACGACGGTGAATGGAATCGACGCTTTGTGTCAGGGTGCAGCCGAGGGCACCACACTGGCGATTAATATTGTCGGAATGCTGATCGCTTTTGTCGCCGTGGTCGCCATGGCCAATGCGATGTTCGCGTGGGCGCAGGGCTTGTTCGGGATGAAAGAACCGGCGACGTTGCAACATATCATCGGCTGGTTGAATACCCCGTTTGCCTGGCTCATGGGCATTCCATGGCGGGATTGCCCGCACGTGGGCGAATTGCTCGGGCAGCGCATCGTCCTCAATGAATTCATCGGATATCGATTCCTGACGGAACAAAAGGACAGCCTCGATCCGCGCTCATTTATCCTCGCATCCTATGCGCTGTGTGGCTTTGCGAATTTCGGTTCCATTGCCATCCAGATTGGTGGGATTGGCGCCATTGCGCCGAACCGCCGGGGCGATCTTGCCCGGCTTGGCGTTCGCGCGATGATCGGTGGATTGATCTCGTGCTACTTCTCCGCCGCGCTCGTTGGTGTGATCCTTTGAGACGGCGCGGGAATTACTTCGCCGAACTTAGCCGCGTCTGTGCCGGGATCTCATCGGTGAAATAGTATTCGACATACCCGAGCATCATTTCATCCGAGGTTTGTGGACCCCAATGGACTTGCTTGCTCGGGTCCGGATTGGCGGGATTGTCCGCACTATTATCGAACCATCCGGTCGCACGCACTGTGGTGCCGATGGGCAGTGAGATAGGGTCCGCGTAACGATAGGCCAGCTGCCAGTTGAAGTCGTAGCGCGGAACATCGAGCAGTGTCTTGGTCGTGCCGTCCGGCAGCAATGCTTCATAGCGAAAAGCTTTTCCGCGCAGATGCATGTGCGGCATGAAACCGAGCACCTTCACCGGACGCGGTACGGGAATGGTACCGATAACCGGGAAGTTACCGTCACCCGGCGGGATCTTGAAGAAGACGTTCGCGATGCCCGCGACATGCACGACGTGCTTCGGTGGTTCTTTCGCGAAAAGCAGGCCCATGCGCACCTGATCGTGTGTGGCGGTTCCGTTCGGCGTGTAGTGAATCTGGAAGAGCAGCCGTGCGCCGGCGGGGACGGGTTTGGCAAAGCCATCGGGATAGATGACGGCATTGTTGCCTGGCACATAGGCGGCAAAGAAACCACTGATGCCGTCGCGCTTCCTTTTGAAGGATCCAGGCTCCTCCACAAAGACGAGAACGTGATGGACCACTTCTCGTGCGGTCGGGCGAATCTCGAATCCGCGCACCCACTTATCTTCGGTAAATCCGGTTTCGACCGTGACGTTCTGGTACGGCATTGTGCCTGTGGCATTGACCTCAATCGGCTGTGGGATTTGCAGGATGGCATCCGGCGATCCGATCTGCCAATCGACCGGCCACGTCCGCGGAACCGGCGCATCGGCTGGGCTTCCCGCCGGCTTGCCCGCTTCGATCCAGGCGAGAAGGTCCGATTTATCACGGGCGGAAAGTGATCGATCGTTGATCCACGGAGAGTGTTCGCCAGCCGCCGGCGCCGAAGCGAACCACGGTGGCATCAGGTCGCGGGAGACCATTTTCCGAATCATCCCGGCTTTGGCGGAGACTTGCTCATAAGTCTCCAGCGGGAACGGTGCGATGCCGCTGTCGCGATGGCACTCCTGGCAATTTGCCTGCACGAGACGGGAAATGCGATTGTGGTAAGTCGGACTTCCCACGGCAACGGGGTTGGCTTTGGAAAGATCGAGAGCGCAACCCGGCGCTTCCGTTGCCGCGGGTTCCGCGGGTTTGCCGGCTTTCAGGCTGGCGAGAGCATCCGCCAGATAGCGATGGCGGGGCGCATCGAGGGAATACCCAAGGCCGTACTGGTCATCGATCGCGCCGCGATAAATGAGCGTACGAGCGCCGTCGATCAGGAAGGTGTCGGTCGTGGCCATCGCACCGAGGGTGCGTGCGATCGCGCCGTCGGCATCCATCACGCAGGGAGCTGTCAGGTGATTGGCCGCCAGCGCTGTGCGCAAATCTTGCGTCGAATCTGTCGAGGTTGGATCGACCAGCAGGAGCGAAACTCCGGATGCGGACGGATCTTGCGCAAGCGCGGCGATGGACGGGAGGGTCTTCTTGCTCACCGGGCAGCTTGTGCTGACGAAGGCGACAATGAGCGGCTTTTTCTGCTGCAGCGTGCTCAACCGGATTTCTTTTCCGTCGAGATCCTTCGCCGTGAAATCGGGAATCATCGCGCTGATCCCGTACTCCGACGGTTTCAAACGTTTCGGAGCTTCACGTGGGGATTCCTCCTGCGCTGGAACAGTGCCGCCTTTTTGTCCGCCCGGTGCGAATGCGATGAGCGCGTCTTCGAGGGTTACGAAGCCCTTTCCACTTTTGTCCAAGGCTTTCAGCCACGGATAGTTGGCCAGTTCTCCAGCATCGAGTTTCCCGTCATTGTTCTTGTCGAGCTGCTTGAAGCGGGCCGTCACGATCACCGCGAGCGGCGCTGCAGGTGCATCGGCCGAGTGCACGCAAGGTGAGGCCAGAAATGCGAGGGCGAGGGGAGCAAGACGCGAGAGGGTGCGATTCATGGATACTCGGGAGGAGACGCCGCAGCGCGGCGAATGGTTACGATGCGAAGGATATTTCCTGCCGCAAGAGGCGAAAAGGCTGGGCGTGTGGAGGGTGCTGCTTCGTCAGCACCGTGGCCGGGACATCGCGTCTGTGGAGTGTTGAGAAGTAGCGATCCTAAATTACCGCGACGAACACGCCCTCGAAGGTCGCGGCGAGGGTATCGGAATCGTACAACTCCACGCCCAGGGTGATCCGTGCCTTCCGCTTGCGCTTCAGGTCCGATTCAAGCTCCGCGATAGCTTCCCGGGAAGGCCGCCGGCAGACGGCCCGAAGATCGTGGCGAACCGGATGGCGGAATGACATTTCGCTCTTTCGAATGACGACGTGCGCATCGGTATTGCCAATCTCGAGCCAGAGCACGCCGTAGCCGCAAAGTGTGGCGAGCGCCGTGAGGCTGCCGCCGAAGGCGGTGCCAAGATGGTTGAAATTCAAGGAAAGGGGCGCGCCCAGCACCAAGGCCTCCGAATCCCATTGCAGCACTTGCACGCCCATGGCGCGCGTGAGCGGGATCTTTTCGTGGAAAAATGCGGCGATTTGCTCGGGTGTCTGCATCGGAGCACAACCTCTACAGCAGGCGTGTGCGCGGTGCGAAGGGCCATTTCCATCGCATGTGCGGCGGTTTAGTTGGCCATCAGTGAATCGCGAGCGGTCGTTACTTCGCGCACCGCATATCCTGCCGTATTCACCGCGGCCCCCAATTCCTCCGCTGTGGTGAAGAGCGGGTCATAACAAACGACGAGCTTGTCTCCGCGAAGCGAAATCATATGCACGCCTTTGAGTGGCTGAAGTGCGTTGCGAAGCTCGGTATCCGCAGTCGGCGCCTTGAGGCCTGCTGCGGTGATCTCCGCCTGCATCCATTCCTCCGGCCCGGTATCGGCGTTTTGTGACATGTGTTCTAAAAGTATCGTGGCTGCCACGGCGAGAGAAGCCTACGCGCGAAATTCCTTCGCCGTTCGATTTTTTGTCGCGATGAACTTCCCGCATTTTGTGGCCGGTGCCATCCCGGCCGGCGAGTGACGTGCATCCGCTGAAGGTGCCGTCGCCATGCCGCAGTTGTTCTCTCGTTCCTCGAATATTCTGGCCCGTGCAAGCATTGCCGCCGCTGTTTTCGGCGTGGCCATGACGGGATGGGCGGCCTACACCGTCTGGTGGTCGCCATACATGACGCGGGTCGATGTGCCGCTCGATCAACCCGTGCCTTTTTCGCACAAGCATCACGTTGCCGGGTTGGGGATCGATTGCCGTTACTGCCACACCGGCGTGGAAAAATCAGCCTTCGCCGGTGTGCCCCCCACCGAGACATGCATGACGTGTCACTCGCAGATCTGGCGGGATGCGCCGATGCTCGAGCCGGTGCGCGCCAGCTTGCGCACGGAGCAGCCGATCCAGTGGAACCGTGTGAATGATCTGCCCGACTTCGCTTTTTTCAATCACTCCATCCATGTGAACAAAGGGATCGGCTGTGTGGAATGCCACGGGCCGGTCGATCGTATGCCTATCACCCGGCGCGGTGAATCGCTCTATATGAAATGGTGCCTCGATTGCCATCGGGCTCCCGAAGAGCACGTGCGATTGCGCAAGCTAGTGACGGATCCGCGTCTTACCGCAGATTTGCCGGAAGCAAGCGTCGGAGAGCGGGTCGCGCACGAATATGGAGTGAAGAAGGAGCAACTCACCGATTGCTCGATCTGTCACCGATGATCGCCATGCCTCAACTCATTTTTCCAGCGTTATGACGTGGCGAGCAAACGAACGGCTTTCCAATGCTTCCCCGCTGGCGCACTTAGCCGGGAACGAATTCCCCGAAGGTGCTGCCGAGTGGAATGATCCAACGGGACGCCGCGAATTTCTCCGCGTCATGGCGGCTTCGCTTGCTCTCGCGGGAACTGCGGCCTGCACGCGCCAGCCGCTGGAAAAAATCGTGCCCTATGTGCAGCAGCCGGAGTTAGTCACTCCTGGCGAACCGCTGCATTTTGCCACCGCGCACTTACTTGGAGGTTATGCTCGGGGAGTACTGGTTGAAAGCCATGAAGGACGCCCAACAAAGATTGAGGGAAACCCTGATCACCCTGCCAGTCTCGGTCGTACAGATCTCTTTGCCCAGGCCGCCATCCTCGACTTATACGACCCTGATCGGTCACAGAGCATCGTCTACGGGAATCAACCGTCTTCCTGGAATGACTTCCTTCGCTCCTTTGCCGAGTCTCTCTCACCGCTACTGACAAAAAAAGGCGCGGGCTTGCGGATTCTCACGGAGACGGTGACTTCGCCCACGTTTCTGGAGCAAATGCGAGCGCTCGGAGAGCGATGGCCCGAGATGCGCTGGGAGCAATATGAGCCCTTTCACCGCGGCAACGAGCGCGAGGGCATACTGTTGGCCTTCGGCCAGGCGCTCGATCCGATCTGGCACTTCGATCGGGCGGATGTCGTGGTGGCGCTCGATGCGGATTTCCTTTGCCGTGGATCCGCCTGTGTGCGTCAGGCTTATGATTTTGCGCAGCGTCGAAAGGCGGCGCTCGATGGCCGCGAGATGTGCCGCCTGTTTATCGCGGAGCCTGCGCTGACGAATGCCGGCGCCATGGCCGATGAGCGTTGGACCGTCCGCGCGGGTGATATTGCGGACCTGGCGGAGCAATTACTGGCGGGACTTCACACGCCTCCTGCGGAAGGTGGCTGGCTGGCGAATGCGTTTCATGCGCTGAATAGTGCGCGCGGCCGCGGCATTGTGATCGCCGGCGCGGAGCAGCCGCCGGAAGTGCATGCGCTGGTGCACCGGCTCAATGCCAAACTCGAGAACGTCGGAAAAACGGTGGAATATATTGCGCCGGCAGACACCGCTTCGACCAAGCCTGAGCGCGTGCTGTCCGGCTTGGCCGACGATCTCCGAGGCGGACATGTGGAGCTGCTTCTCGTCCTCGGCGGCAACCCATGTTATTACGCGCCGCGCGAGCTACAGTTTTCCGAGGCACTGAGCCGGGCGCCAATGCGGGTGCATCTGGCGCCCTTCCGCGATGAGACATCGATTCACTGCCAGTGGCATATTCCCGAAGCTCATTTTTTGGAAACGTGGAGTGATGCAAGAGCCTTCGACGGCACAGCGAGTATCATCCAGCCTTTGATTCAGCCACTGTTCGGCGGGCATTCCCTGCATGAAATCGCGGCGATCCTGCTCGGCGATCCCAGTCCGGATCCTTATCAAATCGTTCGCCAATCCTGGCAACGGCGCGGACTAGGTGATAGTGCATGGCGGCAGGCTTTGCGAAAGGGCGTGATCGAGGGCACTACTTCTCCCGCGAAAGAGGTGACTGTTTCATCGGCGCTCATCAATAGCACCTCCTCCGCACAACTCGGCGCGGGACTGGAGATCGCGATTCGGCCCGATCCAAATGTCCTGGACGGACGTTACGCGAACAACGCCTGGCTCCAGGAATTACCGCGCGTATTTACGAGTCTCTCCTGGGACAATGCGATCCTCGCGAGTCCGGCCCTCGCTGAAAGAATGAAGTGGAAGACAGGAGATATCCTCGAGATCGGCGCCGGAGCCCGCGCCGTACGAGGGCCGGTGGTAATAGCGGCCGGACACGTGGACGAAGCGGTCACGGTGCACGCTGGCTACGGAAGAACGTTTTCCGGAAGGATCGGGAATGGCGTGGGATTCAGCGCTTACGATTTACGCGGAGCTAGCTCGGGGCCGGTCTTTCGTGGAGTCCCGGCGCGGAAGACAGGTGACTTCGTGGAGCTTGTTTTTACCCAGCATCATCACTCCACGGAAGGCCGTGATATCCTGCGTGTCTTCTCCTCAGCGGATGCGATGTCGGAAGCCCGGGACTTTGCAAAAAAGCATCCGGCGCCCGCGCCGGACGAGACCCTGTTTCATCCCGAGGAATTTCAGTTTTCGGGTTACGCTTGGGGAATGGTTATCGATTTGAATAGCTGCATCGGGTGTCGGACCTGCATGGTGGCGTGTCAGGCGGAGAATAATATTCCCGTGGTCGGGAAGGAAGAGGTCGCGAGGGGGCGGGATATGCATTGGATCCGGGTGGATACCTATCATGAAGGGTCCTCAGAGTTTCCCCGAACTTATTTTCAGCCGGTACCCTGCATGCACTGCGAGAATGCGCCGTGTGAGCTGGTTTGTCCCGTCGGGGCAACAATGACCGATCACGAAGGGTTGAATGTCCAGGTGTACAACCGCTGCATCGGAACGCGCTACTGTTCCAATAACTGCCCGTATAAAGTGCGGCGTTTCAATTTCCTCGAATACACGAGCAGCAAGTACGAGGAAGGCGCGAGCCGGCGGATGATGCGCAACCCGGATGTTACTGTGCGAACGCGCGGGGTGATGGAGAAATGCACTTACTGCCTGCAGCGGATCACCCGCGCCCGCATTCGCTCCCAGATCGAAAATCGCAAGGTCCGTGATGGCGAAATCGTGCCGGCTTGCGCGCAGGCCTGCCCGGCTGATGCGATTACGTTTGGCGATCTCCATGATGCGTCGAGCCGGGTCGCCCGGCTTAAGGCCCATCCTTTCGACTACTCCATGCTTGCCGAATTGAACACCCGCCCGAGGACGAGTTATCTCGCCAGGCTGGGCCAATCTTCCGGGGAGGAATCGCATGCCTGATCCGGTCAAGACCTCCAATGCCGCGGAAGCGCTGGGATATCCCGGCGAGATGATTGCTCCCGGAGAAAGTTATGCTTCGGTGTCGGAAAAGATCGGAGGCGTGATTCTTGACCGACGGCATCCTCGTGTGTGGTGGGTCGGATTTGCGGTGGGATTCGGAGGCGTGATGATGCTCTTGCTCGCGGTGACCTGGCTCTTCCTTCGGGGGGTGGGAATCTGGGGTGTCAATGTCCCCATCGCGTGGGGCTTCGCGATTGTTAACTTTGTCTGGTGGATCGGAATCGGTCACGCCGGGACCCTCATCTCTGCCATTCTGCTCCTGATGTTTCAGCAATGGCGGACGTCGATCAACCGGCTCGCGGAGGCCATGACCATCTTTGCCGTAGCGTGTGCCGGGCTTTTTCCTCTGCTCCATCTGGGGCGGCCATGGGTCTTTTACTGGCTCTTTCCCTACCCGGATACGATGGGTCTCTGGCCCCAGTTTCGCAGTCCGCTGGTGTGGGATGTCTTTGCGGTCAGCACTTACTTCACGGTCTCCCTGATCTATTGGTATATCGGCATGGTGCCAGATCTGGCGACGCTGCGCGATCGAGCAAAGCATCCCTTGGTGGCGCGAATCTATGCGATACTTTGCCTGGGCTGGCGTGGCTCCGCGCGGCATTGGGGAAGATACGAGACCGCCTATCTCCTCCTCGCCGGATTAGCCACACCGCTCGTGCTGTCGGTGCATAGCGTGGTGAGTCTCGATTTCGCGGTGGCGATCGTCCCCGGATGGCATTCGACCATCTTTCCTCCTTACTTTGTGGCAGGGGCGATTTACTCCGGTTTCGCCATGGTGCTGACGCTGATCCTCCCTTTGCGACGCTGGTACGGGCTCGAAAACTACATTACGGAACGGCATATCAATAACATGTCCAACGTCATGCTCTCGACGGGCATGATCGTCGCCTATGGCTACATCATGGAGGCCTTCATGTCGTGGTACAGCGGCGATGGCTTCGAGCGATTCATGATGGCGAACCGGGCGGGCGGTCCGTATGCCATCACTTTCTGGATGTTGATCCTCTGCAATATCCTCATCCCACAATCGCTCTGGTCGCAAAAAGTACGGAGGAATCATCTTGTGCTTTGGCTTGTGGCCATTGTGATCAATATTGGAATGTGGCTGGAACGATATGTCATCGTGGTGACCAGCCTGACGCGCGATTTCGTGCCGTCGGCGTGGGGAATGTATGGCGGTACCAAGTGGGATTACGCGACCTTCTGGGGAACCGTCGGTCTTTTTCTCGCCCTGATGTTCTTGTTCGTCCGCTTCTTACCGATGATCTCCATGGCTGAGATCCGCGGGCTCATTGCCAAGGAGAAGGGGGCGGGATCGTGAGTCCGGACAAGGTGCTCTATGGTTTGCTCGCCGAGTTCTCCGATCACGAGGAGTTACTCAAAGCGGTGCGCAATGTCCGGGCTGCGGGTTATCGACGGATCGATGCATATTCGCCATTTCCCGTGGAAGGCCTGGCGGAAGCCGTGGGCCAGCCACGAAATGCTGTGGCGCTTTGCTGCCTGATCGGCGGTATCCTCGGCGGAAGCGGCGGTTACTTCATGCAGGACTACGCCATGTCCACGAGTTATGCGCTGAATATTGGCGGCCGGCCTTTGCACAATATCCCGCCGTACATCCCAATTACGTTTGAACTGACGATCCTCTGTGCGGCCCTGTTTACCGCCATCGGCATGCTTGCGCTCAATCGGCTTCCGCGTCCACATCATCCGGTATTTGGGGCCAAAGGCTTCGAACGCGCGACGAGCGACCGCTTTTTTCTTTCCGTAGAGGCCAGTGATCCTGCGTTTGAGCGTCTGGAAGTGGAGAGGCTGCTCGAGGCGCAGCATCCCATACGCGTGACGGAGGTGTACGAATGAAGCGGTCCGTTTCGATCCTATCCATCGCGTTATCGAGCCTCTTGTTACTCGGAGGTTGCCGGCAAGGCATGTACGACCAGGCGAAAGCCAAACCGCTTTCCCTCTCCCCATTTTTTGCCGACCACGCCTCGGCCCGGCCGTTGATCCCGGGAACCATTCCTCGTGAATGGCCGGGTGATGATCCCGTGTCCACGGGTAAGTCCGAGGATGGAAAGCTGCTCGTGACCATGCCGATCCCGCTAAGTCGCGAAGTGCTGGAACGCGGTCGCGAACGCTTCGAAATCTATTGCGCCGTCTGCCATGACCGCACCGGTTCGGGACGGGGAATGGTAGTGCAGCGCGGTTTTCCGCCTCCACCTTCGTTTCATAGCGACCGGCTTCGGCAGGCGCCGATTGGTCATTTCTTCGATGTCATCACGCACGGCTACGGCGCGATGTATCCCTACGCCGCACGGGTTGAGCCGCAGGATCGCTGGGCGATCGCCGCTTATATCCGCACCCTGCAACTGAGCCAGAACGCAAAACTCGATGACGTCCCGCAGGAGCATCGACCGGATCTCGAACCCAAGTCATGAATTCAGAAAGACTCGATCGTTCTGCCAGCGCGGCGCTTGTTTTCGGAGTAATACTGGGGATCGCGGGATTAGTCGGCGCCATGGCCAACGCGCCGCGCTTTTTTCAGGCTTATCTTTTCGCCTGGCTCTTTTGGTGCGGGATGGCGCTGGGCGGATTTGGTTTGCTGATGATGCACCATCTGGTCGGTGGCCGGTGGGGTTTCCCGGTGCGCCGTTTTTTCGAAGCAGGCGTGGGCACGCTCCCCTGGGTGGCAGTGGGATTTGTCCCGCTGCTCTTTGGCCTCCACGATCTCTATGCCTGGGCAAATCCCGCCATCGTGCACGCCGATGAGGTGCTGCAGAGGAAGCAGGTCTACCTCAACCCCACCGCGTTCATCATTCGGATGCTCATCTATTTCGGCTTCTGGATCTGGATGATGATTTACCTGCGGCGCCTTTCACGGGCGCAGGATTCCGGCCCGGATCCCGAGCCGACCCGCCGCATGCGCACCTTCAGCGGGCCGGGAGTGGTGCTGTTTTTCCTCACGGCAACCTTCGCCGATATCGACCTGGTGCTGTCGCTGGAGCCGGACTGGTATTCGACCGTCTTTGCTGCGATCATCATCATTGGAAATGCGCTCGCGGTGCTCGCTTTTTCCATCGTCCTGCTCGCGAGGTGGTCGGACCGGGAGCCGTATGCCAGATTGTTATCGCCGGAAGTCTGGCATCACCTCGGTAATCTGCTGCTCGCTTTTGTCATGCTGTGGGCGTATCTCGCGTTCTCGCAGTTACTCGTCATTTATAGCGGAAATCTTCCCAACGAAATCGTCTGGTATCTTCACCGGTGTTATGGCGGATGGAAGACTGTGGCGTTGCTGCTGGGTTTGATGCATTTCGCCATCCCGTTCGCCATACTTCTGTTCCGTAAAACCAAGCGCCGCGGACAAGTCCTGGCCCGCATCGCCTGGCTGGTTCTGATCGCGCATGTCCTGGATATCTACTGGCTCGTCATTCCCACCTTTGCTCCACACGGGGTGCGGATCGGGTGGCTGGATGTGCTTTTGTTTGTGGCGTTTGGCGCCATCTGGACGGGCGCGTTTCTGCGCGGGCTCATTCGCGAGCCCCTGGTGCCTTTGAATGACCCGCGGCTTCCCGTTGCCTCCGTCGTATGAGCGAGCCCACCTCACAACCTGGCGACCGCTATGAACGGCGTGATGCCGATGTCACGGCCATGGCGTTGCTGGTCGTCCTGTTCGTGATTTGCGGAGGGCTGGTACACCTCACCGTGGCCGGAGTGTATACCGTGTTGCGCCGCCACTACGATGAAAACAACGTTCCGCCAATCCTGACGACGGAACGGTTCCCGGCGCCGCGCCTCCAGACTTCATCGAGCGACGATATGGCGGAAATGCGTGTCCACGAAGAGGGGTTATTGAAGAGCTACGGATGGATCAATCGCGATACGGGAACGGTGCGGATTCCGATTGAGCGCGCGATGGATTTGATCACGCAGCGTGGTTTGCCGCAATCAGGGCCTGCCGTCACTCCGGAACAATTGCAGCAGGACCGTCCGAAACAGAACGAGTCGCGTCCCTCATTCCTAAAGGAGGATGCAAAATGATCGTGCGCCTAGCTTTCATGCTATCGCTCGTCGTGTTCCTCGAGATGGCTGGAGGACTGGTAAATGCCACCGAACGGTCCATGGACGAACGCCTCCGCGCGGTGCGTTTTGATCAGCACCCGGGCGAGAAGATTTCGCTGGATCTTCCGTTTCATGACGAAAATGGGCATCCGGTACAGCTCCACGATTACTTTCAGGGCAAGCCGGTTATTCTCGTTCCGGGATACTATGGCTGCACGATGCTATGTGGGGCGGTGGCGAATGGGTTGGTGAAATCGCTGCGCGACGTGCCGCTTTCGGTTGGCCGGGATTTTTCCGTGGTGCATTTCAGCATCGATCCGGCGGAGACAGCAGCAATGGCAGAGAAGAAGAAGCGTAGTTATCTAAAGGCTTACGATCGCGGGACGGCAGGGGACGGCTGGCATTTCCTGACGAGCGATGAAAAATCCGCGGCCACTCTGGCGAGGGAGATCGGCTTTGGATATTTCCGCGATTCGACGAGCGGGCAATACGCGCACCCGAGCGGGATCGTGGTGATGACCGCTGACGGCCGGATTTCGCGATATTTGTTCGGCGTCAATTTTGAGCCCAACGCTGCGCTCGACGCCTTGCACGGTGCCGGAGCGGGAAAGACCGGCCTTTCGTTGCAGCGCCTTCTTCTCCTCTGTTTCCACTATCAACCGTTGACCGGCAAATATAGCGGCCTGGCCATGGTGGTCTTGCGATGCGTGGCCGTTGTGTCGCTGGCCGCGATCGCCGGCTGGATTTTCTTTGCCGTGCGGGCGGAACGGACGGCGGCGTCACGCCCCTTGTAACTTGTATGTGGCTCACCCGGCTTCTTCCAGAACCAGCGTCGACCGGAGCGCGGGAGGTGGACTGGCTCTTTGCCGGGCTCATCCTCATCGCGCTGTTTTTCCTCGTCGTCGTGTTCGTGCCGTTGATCTACTTTTCGATCAAGTATCGAAAAGGTTCGCGCGCCGATCGCTCGAATCCGAGTGCGGGCTCCGATTTGTTGGAGACGGGTTGGACCGCTTTTCCCACGCTCGTTGGAATCGGAATCTTTGGCTGGGGCGCGATCATCTACTTCCATCAGCAGAATCCGCCCGCGGACGCGATGCAGATCCAGGTGGTGGGAAAACAATGGATGTGGAAATTCCAGCACGCCGAGGGGGCGCGCGAGATCAATGAACTCCACATTCCCACGGGCCGGCCAGTCGTTCTGACCATGACCTCTCAAGATGTCATTCACGACGTCTTTGTGCCGGCGTTCCGGGTCAAACAGGACGTGTTACCGGGCAAGTACACGACCGAGTGGTTCTGCCCAACCAAGCCCGGAATCTATCCACTCTTCTGTGCGGAATACTGCGGGACACTGCATGCACGAATGGGTGGACGTGTGGTAGTCATGGAACCGGCCGAATACGAGCGCTGGTTATCCTCCGGTCCACCCCGTCTCTCCCTCGCCGCAGCCGGCGAGCGAGTCTATCGGGAGCTTGGCTGCAGCGGCTGCCACGATCAGCAGGGCACAGTGCGCGCTCCGCCGCTGACGAACCTCTTCGGCCGAACCGTGGCGCTGCAATCCGGAGAGGTGGTTGTGGCAAATGAACAATATCTCCGCGATTCGATCCTGTTGCCCGGTACCCAGATCGTCGCCGGATACGAAAACCTCATGCCCAGCTTTCAAGGCCGGATCTCCGAGGAAGAGATCATGGAGATCATCGCCTATGTGAAGTCCCTGTCGGAACGCAAAAGCCCATGAGCAAGACTGAAAGCTATCTGGATGAAAGTTCGCTGCAATCGTGGCTGCTCACTACCGATCATAAACGCATCGGTCTGCTCTATCTCTTCACCATCCTCGTGTTCTTCTTTATCGCGGCAGTCGCTGCGCTGCTCATGCGGCTGAATCTCCTTTCGCCGCACGGCTGGATCGTGAATGCGGATACGTATAACAAACTCTTTACCCTGCATGGAGTGCTCATGGTGTGGTTTTTCCTCATTCCCTCCATTCCCGCCGTGCTGGGGAATTTTGTTTTGCCGCTCATGCTGGGAGCGCGAGATGTCGCGTTTCCCCGGCTGAATCTCATGAGCTGGTACATCTTTATCAGCGGGGGATTGCTCGCCCTCTGGGCGCTCATCCACGGTGGCGTCGATACCGGGTGGACGTTTTACACGCCCTATAGCAGCACTTATTCGAATACCCACGTCATCACGATGGCAATGGGTGTGTTCATTGCGGGTTTTTCCTCCATTATCACTGGCCTGAACTTTATCGTGACCATTCACAAACTGCGGGCGCCGGGATTGACTTGGACTCGTCTTCCCTTGTTTGTGTGGTCCATGTACGCCACGAGTCTCATCCTGGTGCTGGCGACGCCGGTGCTGGCGATCACGCTGGGGCTGATCTCCCTCGAACGCTTCTGGGGAGTGGGTGTCTTCGACCCGCGGCTCGGCGGCGACCCTGTGCTCTTTCAACACCTCTTCTGGTTCTATTCCCATCCTGCCGTGTACATCATGATTCTTCCGGGGATGGGCGTGATCAGCGAATTGATTCCCTGTTTTTCCCGAAAACAGATTTTTGGCTATAAGTGGGTGGCAGCTTCCAGCCTGGCCATTGCCATTCTCGGTTTCGTTGTTTGGGGGCATCACATGTTTGTTGCCAGCCAGTCGGTCTATGCGGGGATAGTTTTCTCGTTCCTGAGTTTTCTCGTTTCGGTGCCTTCCGGCATCAAGGTTTTCAATTGGACCGCGACCCTGCGCAAAGGCTCCATCACCTTTGAGACACCCATGCTCTACGCTCTGGGCTTTATCGGGCTTTTCACCGTGGGTGGGTTGACCGGGCTTTTCCTCGCCGCGTTGGCAGCGGATGTGCATCTCACCGATACTTACTTCGTTATCGCCCATTTCCACTACATCATGGTCGGTGGCATGGTCATGGGATTCATGGGCGGGCTGCATTACTGGTGGCCGAAGATCAGTGGACGGATGTATCCGGAATTCGCGGGGAAGATGGCGGCCATCATTACCTATGTGGGGTTCAACCTCGCCTTCTTTCCCCAGTTCATCCTCGGCTTTATGGGGATGCCACGCCGCTATCACGACTATCCCCCGGAGTTTCAATGGTTGAATGTGCTTTCCACCGCAGGCGTTAGTATTCTTGGAGTCGGCTACCTCCTGCCGCTCCTCTATTTCCTGTGGTCCACCAAATGGGGAGAACGCGCCTCGGCCAACCCATGGCGCGCCACGGGACTGGAATGGCAGGCGGCATCTCCCCCGCCCAAGCACAACTTCCCGGTTGTGCCGAGAGTGACAAAGCCGCCTTACACTTATCAGGCGGAACAAGACCAATTCACGCCTCAATCCGAGCTTGCCCATGTCTAGATCGCCACTTGTCGCGGAGCAATTTGAAGAACTCGAGCAGCAGCATCTCGCCGACCAGTTCGGCATGTGGATCTTTCTCGCCACCGAAGTGATGTTTTTTGGAGGGCTGTTTACCTGCTATACGGTGTACCGATTTCTGTCTCCGGAGGTATTTGCCCATGCCAGTCATCACCTGGGCTTGGTGTTGGGCGGCATCAATACCGGCGTCCTGCTCTGCAGCAGTCTCACCATGGCGCTGGCGTTGCGCAGCATTCAGTTAGGAAGGCGGGGGGCGACGATCTGGCTTCTCCTCGCGACCTGTATTTTCGGCATCGCCTTTCTCGGCATAAAAGGATACGAGTATCACGAGAAATACGTCGAACATCTGATTCCGGGTTCGAGGTTCCACTATGATGGGCCTTCGCCAAACCGGGCGCAGATGTTTTTCTGGCTCTATTTTGCCATGACCGGCTTGCATGGCTTGCACGTCCTGATCGGTGTTTGCGTACTATCGACGGTCGCGATCCTCGTGGCCCGCCGCCGGATCCGGCAGGAAAACTATATGGCCGTCGAGGTCGCCGGTCTCTACTGGCATTTCGTGGATATCGTTTGGGTATTTCTTTACCCGCTTCTCTATCTAGCCGGAGCCCGAGGATGATCGTTCCCGCCAAAACCTATTTCAAAGTCTGGGGAGCATTGCTCGTGCTCCTGCTCATCACCATTGGCGCGGCCTTCCTGGATCTGGGGCCATTCAATCTGCCGTTTGCTCTGCTGATCGCCTTTACGAAGGCTGCTCTCATCGTTTTGATTTTCATGCACATCAAGGGCAGCAACCCCTTGCTCCATTTGGCAGCTGGTGCGGGATTGCTCTGGCTGGCCATTATGCTGGTGTTGACAATGAATGACTATTTGACGCGGAATAACATCACCTGGTTGCCAAAGTGATGACGGGCATCGGTAGAATGGCTGATTGAAACATCGGACATTTGCTGTTCAAGCGGAACTGCTTGAACAACAGTACGATGGATCGCGTCGGAATTTGGTACGTACGAGCCTTGTATCGCGCGAAGTGAGGTATCGTACACAAACCGAAAGGATATTTGTTATGAAACGACCGGACTTTAAAATCGTAACCATCGGAGCTGTCGCCCTGGCCCTTCCCATTCTGGGATTAACATCTGCAAGAGGACAGAGTGCAGTCGCCACGACAGATCCAAGCCAGCCGCCGGCTGGTGATACCGCCGCGCAAACACCGCCGGAATCCACCACTCCAAACACGGGCAATGAAAAGAGCTCGTGGAACGAGCATTTCTTCGGCGATTTCAAGAAAGCGGCTCCGCTTTCGAAGGAAGCCAATGGATTTGTCTCTTCGGTGCAGCTCTCGGAGAAGAACGACTCCTATGTGGTGTGGATGTCCATGCCGCAGCCTGACATCAAAAACGCCAAGGCCGAAATCGAATCCGGCAATGTGCTGCACGTCTCGGCGGGCGAAAAGCATCAGATCGAAACACCAGCGACCGAAGCGCAGGGCGGAACTGCCGACGTACCCGCGCAGAGCCTGACGGAAAAGAGCCACTTCGAACAGATGATCGATCTTCCGGGACCGGTCGATGCCTCGAAGATGAAGGTGGACCGGCAGGAATCGAGTCTCACCATCACAATCCCGAAGGTAGTGGCGGCGAATGAATCGACCCCCGCCGCTCCGCCGCAATAGAGCAGGGTAGGGACCGCTGTCCCAGCGGTCCGAGGCGGCTGGATTGGATTTGGACGTAAATGAACCCGGAGACCCACCTCGTGGTGCGTCTCTCAGGCACTGGCGCGCCCAACGAACAAACGCCGAATCTATCGGGATGCGCTCCATATGGCGCACCCATCCGTATCCACCCTGATTCAACGGATCTCCCGCCCACGGCAGGACCGGATTGCGCACGCCGTGCGAAGTTTTCTACGTTCGCGGCCCACGCGCAGCCGGCACCGGTTCCGCCCATCGCGGCCGCTCATATCTAACTGGAGGAGCTAAATTCCATGTCCGAAACTGCCAGTGACTTTCTCGTCAAACGACTGATTCAGTGGGATGTCAAACGCATCTATGGTTATCCCGGCGATGGTATCAACGGGATCATCGGAGCGATCGATCGAGCGGCGGATGAGATCGAGTACATTCAAGTGCGCCATGAAGAGATGGCGGCGTTTATGGCGTGTGCCCACGCAAAGTTCACTGGCGAAATCGGCGTCTGTCTGGCGACGTCGGGTCCAGGCGCTATCCACTTATTAAACGGCCTGTATGATGCGAAGATGGACCATCAGCCGGTACTGGCCATTGTCGGCCAACAAGCGCGCGCGGCGCTGGGTGGAGCGTATCAACAGGAGGTCGATCTCCTATCACTCTTCAAGGATGTGGCCCACGAATATGTGCACATGGCTTCATCGCCCGCCCAGATCCGTCATCTCGTGGATTGCAGTGTTCGCATCGCCAAGGCGCAGCGGACGGTGACTTGTATCATCATCCCGAACGATATCCAGGAGATGGAGGCGGTCGAAGCACCGCCGCACAAACACGGAACCATCCACTCGGGGGTAGGCTATTCTTCACCTCGAGTGGTGCCGAAAGAGGCGGATCTGCGCCGGGCGGCCGAAGCGCTGAATGCGGGAGAAAAGGTCGCCATGCTCGTCGGAGCCGGAGCCTTGCGCGCGCAGGATGAAGTGATCGATGTGGCGGAAACTCTTGGAGCCGGCGTCGCAAAAGCGCTGCTTGGAAAAGCGGCGCTTCCGGATGAACTGCCGTTTGTCACTGGGTCCATCGGCTTGCTCGGGACCAAGCCGAGCTGGGACATGATGCAGGAATGCGACACGTTGCTCATGATTGGCTCGGGGTTTCCCTACTCTGAGTTCCTGCCGAAAGAAGGACAGGCACGCGGAGTGCAGATCGACCTCGATGCGCGTATGCTATCGATCCGCTACCCCATGGAAGTGAACCTGGTGGGGGACAGCGCCGAAACATTGCGTGAACTTCTTCCGCTGCTGAAACGGAAGGGAGACCGTTCCTGGCGGGAGAAGATCGAAAAGAATGTGGGGGAGTGGTGGAAGGTGCTCGAAGCGCGTTCCCAGGTTTCGGCTAATCCGATCAATCCGCAGCTAGTCTTTTGCGAGCTCTCCAAGCGGCTGCCGGATCACTGCATTATCGCCGCGGATTCCGGGTCATCCGCCAACTGGTTTGCGCGGGACTTGAAGATCCGCCGGGGCATGATGGCTTCGCTTTCCGGAAATCTGGCGACGATGGGACCGGGTGTTCCGTACGCTGCCGCGGCAAAGTTTGCCTTCCCAAATCGGGTGCCGATTGCCTGTGTCGGAGATGGGGCCATGCTCATGAATGGGATTAACGAGTTGATTACTATTTCCCAGCACTGGCGGGAATGGACCGATCCACGCCTCATTATTCTCGTTCTGAACAATCGTGACCTGAACCAGGTAACATGGGAACAGCGGGTCATGGCAGGCGATCCGAAGTTTGAAACTTCTCAGCACGTCCCTGATTTCCCGTACGCACGTTATGCCGAGTTACTTGGGCTCCAGGGAATCCGTGTGGATAAGCCGGAAGAGCTCGGCGGCGCATGGGATCAGGCTTTTGCTGCAACCCGCCCCGTCGTGCTCGAAGCTTATACGGATCCGGAGGTCCCGACATTGCCGCCGCATATTACCGTCGAGCAGGCGAAAGGCTTCGCTTCTTCGATGCTGCATGGCGATCCCTCGACCCCGTCGATGATTCGCGGCGCTTTCAAGGATGCGCTGCAAAGTTTCCTGCCGCATCACTAAGTCTCGCTGCTGTGCACGCGCAGTTCAGGATCGAGAAGGTCGACATCTCCACTTACGAAGTCCCGACGGATGCGCCGGAGTCCGACGGAACCTTCGAGTGGAAATCCACGACGATGATCCTCGCGCGTATTCAAGGAGGAGGCTGCCGGGGAATTGGCTATAGCTACACAGATCGATCCGCCGCGGAATTAGCGCGGCACGTGAGCGCCAGGTTAGTTGGCCGCGATCTGATGGATATCGAAGGTGCCCACTGCTGCCTTGCCATAGCCGTTCGGAATATTGGAAGGGCGGGTGTCGCGTCGACGGCGATTTCCGCTCTGGACACGGCATTGTGGGACTTAAAGGCGCGTGTCCTGGGCGTTTCGTTGGTCGCGTTGTTGGGCGGCGTGCGCGACCGGCTGCCGATTTATGGCAGCGGCGGATTTACATCCTATTCCGATGAACAACTTGCTGAGCAATTCCGCGGATGGGCCGAGCAAGGGATTCGGATGATGAAGATGAAGGTGGGGCGCGAACCGGATCGCGATCCGCACCGGGTCCGCCGCGCTTGTGACGTGATCGGATCGGGAGTGCAACTTTTCGTCGACGCTAACGGAGCGCTTTCCCGCAAGGAAGCGCTTCGCCTGGCCGACATCTTTGCGGAGTCTGATGTTCGCTGGTTTGAGGAGCCGGTATCCTCAGATGATTTGGCCGGACTTCGTCTGCTTAGAGACAGCGGCCCGGCGGGCATGGATATTTCGGCGGGCGAGTACGCCTATACGCTGGATGATTTCCGCCGATTGCTTGAAGCGGGAGCGGTCGATGTGCTGCAGGCGGATGCCACACGGTGTGCGGGAATTACTGGTTTCCTCAAGGCCGCCGCGCTCTGTGAGGCGTTCCACGTCCCGCTTTCTTCGCACTGTGCGCCAGCTCTTCACCTGCACCCCGGGTGCGCGGTGGGTCCGATGCGGCATGCGGAATACTTCCACGATCACGTCCGGATCGAACGGATGTTTTTCGACGGAATTCCGCCGGTGCGGGAAGGCGCATTACGACCGGACCGTTCGTCGCCCGGCAACGGCCTGATCTTCAAGGAAGCAGATGCCGCGCAGTATCGCGTGAATTGAATTCAGTCACCGCCTCCCGCGGCCCGAGAAGCGATTTCCTATCGGTGGAGTGCCGCTTCGATTCTTTTGCCGCCGCGGCCCAGGCAAGTCAGCCCATTTCAATCGCTTATGAAACCGGAATTCATTGAAGACCAAGTCGCCCAGCAAGGCTGGGTGCAAACCACCGAGAAAGTGCTGGACGTCGTTTCCGACGCCACGGTGAAAAAATCCGGCAGTGCCATTCGCAACTTTTTGCACGGAAAGTGGCTGGGACACGCTTTGCATCCGGCGACCGTGGAGGTGCCGATTGGAGCATTTACCACTGCGACCCTGCTTGATGCGCTTGGCGCCACGGGGAAGACCAGCCGTTATGAAGCGGGCGCTGATGCGGCGATCGGGATCGGTCTGGTGACCTCCACCCTGGCCGCCGCTTCCGGACTTGCTGACTGGAGCAAGTCCGATGAACCAGCCCGCCGCGTTGGGGGACTTCATGCCGTGTTTACCGGCGGGGCGAGTCTGTGTTACCTGGCTTCCTGGATTTTGCGGAAGCGTGGCAACCGCGAGGCCGGTGTTGGCCTGGGTATAGCTGGTTGGCTGGCCCTGGCGGTCGGCGCCTATCTCGGTGGGCGTCTTGTCTATAATCACAAGATGGGCGTGGATCATGGTGAACGGAACGGGCCCGAGAAATTCACCCCGGTCATGCCGGATTCCGAATTGCCGGAAAACACGCCTCATCGCGTCGAGGCGCGCGGAGTCGGCGTGCTGCTCGTCAAAAAGGAAGGCCGCATCTTCGCCATCGGTGAAAAGTGCGCGCATCTCGGTGGTCCGTTGGAGCAAGGAAAGCTGGAAGGGAGCACAATCACTTGTCCCTGGCATGGTTCAAAATTCGACATCGAGACGGGGCGCGTCCTGGATGGGCCTTCGGCTTACAGTCAGCCCTGTTTTGAGGCTCGTGTCGTCAATGGGCAGATCGAAGTGCGGATCAATCGCAAGATGTGACCCGGATGAGCACTCTATCCACGACTCGCACCGTTCCTTTACCATCAGCGGAACGGGCGCGCGCGAAGCAATTGGACTCCACCTCGCTGGAGCGGGAACTGAAGCGCCGTATCCATGGCGAAGTTCGGTTCGATTCCGGCGCACGTTCGCTCTATTCCACAGATAGTTCGAATTACCGGCAGGTGCCGATCGGGGTCGTCATCCCTCGGAATATCGATGACGTGGTGGAGACATTCTATCTCTGCCGTCGCTTTGGAGCGCCGATTACTTCACGCGGCGGCGGCACGAGCCTGGCGGGTCAGTGCTGTAATCAGGCGGTGATTCTCGACTACACGAAATATCTGCACCGGATTGTCGAGATTGACCCGGAAAGAAAGCTGGCCCGCGTGCAGCCGGGGCTGGTGCTGGATGAGTTGCTCAAAGCCACGCGCAAGCATGGTCTGGTATTTGGTCCGGATCCTTCTACTCATAGTCACTGCGCTCTGGGTGGTATGCTGGGGAATAACTCGTGTGGAGTCCATTCCGTGCAATCGCAATTCTACGGTGGAGGAGCACGGACTTCGGACAATGTCGAAGCTCTGGAGATCCTGACTTACGATGGATTGCGCATGCGGGTTGGGCCAACGAGCGATGCCGAACTGGAACGGATCATTCGCAATGGCGGGCGGCGGGGAGAAATCTACGCGGGACTGAAGGCCTTGCGCGATCGTTATGCGGACCTGATCCGCACACGGTTTCCGAAGATTCCGCGCCGCGTTTCCGGGTATAACCTCGACGATTTGCTCCCGGAGAAAGGATTCAATGTCGCGCGCGCCTTGGTCGGCACCGAAGGGACTTGCGTGGCTATTTTGGAAGCCACGCTGCAATTGATTCCCGATCCAAAAGCGCGCGCACTCCTCGTCTTGGGATATCCGGATGTCTATCAGGCGGGTGATCACATCCCGGAGGTGCTTTCCAGTCAGCCGATCGGGTTGGAGGGAATTGACGACGTATTGGTCAATGCCATGAAGGTGAAGCATATCCATCCGCAGGACATTCAGCTCCTGCCGGAAGGCAAAGGGTGGTTGGTGGTGGAATTTGGAGGTGATACCCGGGAAGAAGCGGAAGCGAAGGCGCATGAACTAATGGAAAAGATGAAAGCGGTGCCCAATGCGCCCACCGCAAAACTGATTTGTGATCCGGTGGAGGAAAAGCACCTGTGGAAAGTCCGGGATTCAGGACTTGGCGCGTCAGCGCGTGTGCCCAATGAGCCGGATACCTGGGAAGGCTGGGAAGATAGCGCCGTACCGCCGGAAAAGATCGGTGGTTATTTGCGCGATTTTCGAAAGCTCCTGGAGAAGCATGGCTATCTCTGCACGTTGTATGGCCATTTCGGACAGGGAATCGTCCATACGCGCATCGACTTCGGACTGAAGACACACGACGGCATTCAGAAGTATCTGGCCTTTACGGCCGAAGCTGCCGATCTCGTCGTCCGTTACGGTGGCTCGCTCTCCGGCGAGCACGGAGACGGCCAGTCACGCGGCGAATTGCTCGTAAAGATGTACGGCGAAGAATTGGTCGAAGCGTTTTGCGATTTCAAATCGATCTGGGATCCCGATTGGAAGATGAATCCGGGCAAGGTTGTCACGCCTTACGGGCGCGCGCAAAACCTGCGTTACGGCGAACATTACGATCCATCCGTCCTGAAGACGCACTTCCAGTTTCCGGATGATCACGGAAGCTATGCCTACGCAATGGAGCGTTGCGTCGGCGTCGGTGATTGCCGGAGGCATGAGATCGGCACGATGTGTCCGAGTTATCGCGCGACCAAAGAAGAAATGCACTCGACCCGCGGCCGGGCACGCCTCCTCTGGGAGATGCTCAATGGCGTTTTGCGGGGAAAGAGCTGGCGCGATCCGCATGTGCACGAGGCGCTGAACCTTTGCCTCGCCTGCAAAGGCTGTAAGTCGGAGTGTCCAGTCAATGTGGATATGGCCACTTACAAGGCGGAGTTCCTTTCGCACTACTATTCGAACCGATTGCGTCCACGCGCCGCCTATGCGATGGGTCTGGTCTACTGGTGGGCGCGTATCGCTTCCAAGGTTCCGAATCTGGCGAACTTCTTCTCTCAGACGCCGCCGTTTTCCACAATTGCCAAGAAATTGGCCGGGCTGACTCCGTACCGGCCGATGCCGAAATTTGCCGCGGAAACTTTCCGGGAATGGTTCGCCCGCCGCGAACGAACGAATGCCGGAAAGCCGCCGGTGATTCTCTGGCCGGATACCTTCAATAACTTTTTCTATCCGGAGACAGCCAAGGCTGGGGTGGAAGTCTTGGAGGCCGCCGGATTCGAAGTGACTATGCCGCGCGCGATGCTATGCTGCGGGCGCCCGCTTTATGACTTCGGCATGCTCACCACGGCAAAGGCGCTCCTGCAGCAGATCCTGCATTCGTTGAAGGACGATATCGAAGCCGGCACGCCGATCGTTGGTTTGGAACCGGGGTGTGTCTCGGTCTTTCGCGATGAACTGGTCGGGTTATTCCCCAATGACGAAAACGCTCGGCGGCTTTCCTGCCAGACGTTCATGCTCAGTGAATTCCTCGAGACAAGAGCGCCGGACTATAAGCCGCCGAAGTTGGAGCGCTCCGCCGTGATCCATGGACATTGCCATCATAAGTCCATCCTGCACTTCGACGATGAAAAGAAGCTGCTGGAGAAGATGGGGCTGGAATGCAACTTCCTCGATTCGGGGTGTTGCGGGCTGGCCGGCTCGTTTGGGTTTGAAGCGGATAAGTTCGATGTCTCGGTGAAATGCGGCGAGGCCGTGCTCCTGCCCGCGGTCCGCAAGGCTGCGCCGGAGGACCTTGTCATTGCCGAAGGGTTCTCCTGTCGGGAACAAATCATGCACCTGACGAAACGGCAGGCACTGCATCCGGCGGAGGTTCTGCAAATGGCTATGCGGGAAGGTCCGCTTGGGCCAACCGGAAAGTTTCCGGAGCGACGCATTCCTCGAAACCAGCCGACGAAACTCAAACCGCTGGAGAAGTATCTGATCGGCGGTGCACTCGTCGCCATTTTCGGAAGTATTGTTGTTGCCGCTCTGAATCGTGAGGATTGAAGATTACGGCCTGCTCGGCGACACGCAGACAGCGGCTTTGGTCAGCCGGGCAGGTTCTATTGATTGGCTTTGCCTGCCCCGGTTCGATTCGCCGGCTTGTTTTGCCGCGCTGCTCGGCGGTGAAGATAACGGTCACTGGCGAATTGCGCCGCTCAGTGAAAAGACATCGGTTCAACGGCGCTATCGTCCCGGCACGCTGGTGCTCGAGACCGACTTCGAGACGCCGGAAGGAGCGGTGCGCGTGGTGGATTGCATGCCAATCCGCAAGAATAATCCTGACGTCATCCGTCTCGTGGAAGGACGGCGGGGAACGGTGAGAATGAGGATGCAATTAGTCGTTCGCTTTGACTATGGTTCGGTCCTTCCCTGGGTTCGGCGAGTTGGTGATCATCTCGAAGCGGTTGCTGGCCCCAATGCACTGAGTATCTGGTCCGAAGTGGAGACACGAGGAGAGGATTTTAAAACCATCGCGGAATTTGAGATTAAAGAAGGTCAGAGCGTCGCGTTTGCCGTACGCTGGCATCCTTCCCATCGTCATCCGGGCGGCCATATCGATGTGCGTAAGGAAATCGCCGAGACGGAGCGCTGGTGGAAGGATTGGAGCAGCCAGTCCCAGTGCCGCAACGAGTGGCAGGAGGCGACGCAGCGTTCCTTGATTACCCTGAAAGCGCTCACTTATGCGCCGACCGGCGGAATTGTGGCCGCGGCGACAACGTCGTTGCCGGAAAAGCCGGGCGGGGTGCGGAATTGGGACTATCGCTATTGCTGGTTGCGCGATGCGACCTTCACCCTGTTCTCGTTTCTCAATGCCGGTTACCGCGAGGAGGCGTGCGCGTGGAAAGATTGGCTTTTGCGCGCGGTCGCCGGAGATCCTTCCAAACTCCAGATCATGTACGGCACGGCTGGAGAGCGCCGCCTCGAGGAATATGAGATTCCGTGGTTGCCGGGTTATGAAGGATCCGCGCCGGTCCGAATCGGAAATGCCGCACATACCCAGTTCCAGCTCGATGTCTATGGTGAGGTGATCGCTTCATTGCATCGGGCCAGAGAAGAGGGGATCAATCACGATGAACCCTCGTGGCGCCTGCAGTGCGCGATTCTGGAATTCCTGGAATCCGCCTGGCAAGAGCCGGATGAGGGGATCTGGGAAGTTCGCGGTCCACGGCGTCATTTCACGCACTCCAAACTCATGGCCTGGGTGGCATTCGACCGGGCCGTGCAAGCCGTGGAGCGCTTCGGAATGTACGGGCCAGTCGATCGCTGGAAGTGGCATCGGCAGCGGTTGCACGATGAAATTTGCGCCAAGGGATTTCACCCGGGCGTCGGAGCATTCACGCAGGAGTACGGCAAGGATCGTCTCGATGCGAGTTTGCTCATGCTGCCGTTCACGGGATTCCTTCCGGTCGACGACAAGCGAGTGCTCGGCACCATCCGCGCGATCGAGCGCGACTTGCTCGTCGATGGATTCGTTCTGCGGTATCATCCGGATGAGTCGTCTAACGTGGATGGCCTGCCTCCTGGTGAAGGAGCATTTCTGCCGTGCACATTCTGGCTGGCTTCAAATTATGCCATGGTGGGGCGCATGGATGAAGCGCGTGCCGTCTTCGAGCGGCTCCTTGCGATTCGCAACGACCTGGGGCTGCTATCTGAGGAGTACGATCCCCGCGCAAAGCGTCTGCTCGGAAATTTTCCGCAAGCGTTTACGCATGTCGGTCTCGTCAATACCGCGGGAAGAATCGCCGCGGAGCTGGAAAAGACCCGCGCAAATGAAGCGCACTAAGTAAGTGGCGTGCCATAGTGGAAGCGGCGTCCCGCCGCTTAAGGGCATGTCCTGGAAGAGTGCTATGGATCTTCGTTTGCGGCGGTTCGGGCGATTTGCGCGGTGCTGTGCGAAGTGACTGAGTTACTCGGTGACTGCCCCCGGTGGGGATGCGGTTCAAAACACCCAACTCCCAACGCCAAACTCCCAACATTCAACGGTTCCGAGTTCCGCCGTTATCGTAAAGAGATGCTTGCTTTCTCTCTCGCCAACGCTCCTCAGGAATGACGCATTTCCAATCAATGCTCTTACCGTGCGCGTTCGGATACTCGATACTTTGAATGTTGGGAGTTTGGCGTTGGGAGTTGGGTGTTTTCCTCTGTAGACACAAGATCCAAATTGGTCCTGCAATCCACGTGCTCCAAGCAGCGGAACGCCGCTTCCACTATTTTTTCAAAAATGTCGAAATGCCTCATCTCGGCGCGTCATCCCTATGAAGCCGGAGCCATTTCCGGCACCCGAAAATCAAAGTCTATTCACCATGAAATACATCATGCTCATTCACCAATCCCAGGAACATTTCGATCGCCGCAATGAGGCGGCTACCGCGGCTGCGGGAAAAGCCTACGCCGAGGCGCTTCAGGCTGCCGGAATCTTTGTCGGCGGGGCGGGACTGGTTTCTCCCCAGGCGGCGGCCACCGTCACGATGCGCGACGGAAAGCGGCATGTACATGATGGCCCGTATGCGGAAACAAAGGAGTTTCTCGCCGGATTTGGAGTGATCGATGTTCCGGATCTCGAAACGGCGCTGGAGTGGGCCGCGCGCCATCCGGCGGCGAGTTACTCCTCCATCGAAGTCCGCCCATTGCTGGGATCGCATTTCGCGGTGGCGACCAACAAACCTTCCTGACGAGCACTCGCTCTTATGCCTCGACTACTTCACATTGATTCCAGCCCGCTTGGTAAGGCCTCCATTTCGCGAGAGCTCTCCGCCGAATTCGTGGCCAATTGGAAGCGCACACATCCCGATGGCACGATCATTCGCCGCGATCTCGCCGCAACCAGCATTCCCGTCGTGTCTGCTGAGTGGATTGCCGCATCCTTCACCCCCGAAGCCTCGCGCACTCCTGCCCAACGTGACGAATTAAGTATTTCAGATACGTTGATCGCGGAACTCGAAGCGGCCGATGAATGCGCCATCGGCATCCCGATGCATAACTTTACCGTGGCCGCTCCCGCGCGGCTTTGGATCGATCAGATCGTTCGTGCTGGAAGAACCTTCGCCTTTGTCGAGGGCTCCGCCGCTGGTCTGCTGAAAAATAAAAAGGCCACCTTCCTCATTGCTTCCGGCGGAATCTACAAGCTGGGTTCGCCGATGGCCTCATTCGATTTTGTGGAACCCTATTTACGCGCCATCTTCGGTCTCATGGGCGTGACGGACGTGCATTTCCTGACTGCGGGTGGTGTTGCTGCGATCCGGTTCGGCAAAATCGACCGAACGACTTTCCTGCAACCACACATTGCGGCTATTCGAGAGCAGTTCGCGTCTGTTTGAGCGCGGAGGTGACGGAGAACTAAATATCAAGCTGCTCTGGCTACTGCGTTTGCGCCGAAGAGAGTATCTTATTGCTTGAAAGAAAGCTCCGCACCGAATCCCGCCATTCCGGCTCTCCATCATGCACCAGGAAGGCATGCCCGAGCCCGGGGAATACCTTGAAAGTTCCGTGCGTTCCCAGTGCTGCTGCGATCGCTTTGCCGTGGGCGAGACCGACCATTTGATCGCGTTCACCTTGAAAGAGCAGCGTGGGGCAACGGACACTGTGGGCATATTCCACAGGGTTGTGTTCGAATCCGTTGAAACCGCTCTGCACGCTGCTCCAAAAGACGAGCAGATCCGCCATCGGAAATGCGGGGATTCCAAGAAGGCCGCAGCGATTTCCCACAGTGGTGACGAGCCGGTCGAAGGGACATTCGAGGATCATGGCATCCGGATTTACCAGACCGCGATGTGCTGCGCACAGAATGGAAGCCGCGCCCATGGACGTGCCGTAGAGGACAATGGGCCGAGTTCCATATTGTGGGGATGAAGCGAATTGCACGGCGGCGCGGACATCCTCCGCTTCATGGTATCCGACGCTGTTTGTCGTGCCGAGGGAGTCTCCGCTCCCATGGAAGTCGACAAGCCATGTTTCACAGCCGAGCGCATGAAATTCAGTGGCGGCGCGCAGGAGTGTGTCCTTGCTCGCGCCGAAGCCGTGAAAAAGGAGAACCGCTGCGGCGCCCTTATCGCCGGCGATGCGCCAGGCACTTAGTTGGATTCCCTGGTAACCTGGAAACTGCACCGTTTCATAAGTCAGCCCATAACGTTCCGGTGTATAAACATTCCGCATCCGCATGACCGTTGGTCCGGAGACCACCGTGTGAACTTTGTCCCAACTGGTAAATCGTTCCACCTGTTTGGTATGTTCATCGCCCCTGACATAGTGAGTCAGTGACCAGGCTTGCATGAAGGCCATGGCGTTCAGCGAGACAAACAGGAAAAGCGCGGGAAAGAGCATCCAACGCCAGCGAGGAAAGCCCGTGTATGCGGAGCGGGGTTGGTGCGATTGCATTTATATCAAATTCAAGAGCCAGGACTTAGCCGGTTTGCCGCGAAGAATTCAGTTACATCCTTTCGCCACCGGCTGCCGAGTGGAATGCCATGGCCGACGCCGGCAAAGATATCGAAGGTGCCATGCGCGCCGAGCGCGGTGGCGATTTTCCTGGCATGATCGAGGCCGACACGTTCATCGCATTCACCCTGGAGAAGCAGGGCGGGGCATTGCACTTCGCGGGCGTAATCGACCGGATTGAGTTCGAAGCCATTGAAGCTTTGTTGAAGTCCGCCCCAGAAAACGACCAGATCGGCTGAGGGAAAAGTGGGCAGACCGAGCAGGCGGCAACGGTTCCCAACCGTAGTAACGAGACGATCATAAGGGCATTCCAGGATCAGCGCATCCGCCTGCACATGATAGCGATGAATGGCACAGAGAATCGCCGCTGCACCCATCGAAGTGCCGGATAGAATCAGTGGTTGTTTGGTTCCGCGCATCGTGGCTGCTTGCTGAATCGTGGCCAGGACATCGTCGGCTTCGGCGTAACCGATGGTTGTCGAAGTTCCCGCGGATCCGCCATTGCCGTGGAAATCCACCATCCAGGTCTCGCAGCCCATGGCATGAAATTCCTGTGCTTTGGAAAGCAGGTTCGATTTGCAGCCGCCGTATCCGTGAAACATCAGAACCGTCGGACGGCCCGCTTCTCCCGGGATCCGCCAGGTTTCGAGATCGAGCTTGTGCGCACCGGGATAGTGCAGAGTCGTATATGGAAGATGCCACTGTTCCGGAGTGTGCGAGTTGTGCGCACGGGACATGGCGAGATGCGTGGCGACGAGACTTGCCTTTTGCCACGCGGAGCGCGTCGCCGCTTCGGCAGTGCCGGGAGCCTCGTAGTGGGTCATTGTCCACGCGGCGACGAAGGACGCACCATTGACGACCAGAAAGATGGCGACACCCCAGCGAAGCAAACGCCGGCGCCAGCGGCGTGGGCGTGGCAGGGCGGATTCCGTGGCAGGGGCAGCAGTCATTTTTAGAAATGTGCGCGGTACTTCTCGCAACCTTTCTCGAGCTTTTCACGCAAGGCGATGAGTGGGTCGGTACGTTCGCCGGCGGTGGCTGCGGCAACGCAGAGCTGGGCCATGCCGAGGACATCCTTCAGCGAAACGTATTCCGTGGCGATCATTTCATCCGGTCCGCAGTTATGATAGTTGCCGAGTGCCACGCAGAGACCCGCCGTTCGGTAGCCGTAAAGCTGGTAAGCGGTCGCTTCACAAGTGCCGCCTTGCATGAGTGCGCGTTGCATGGGGAGAGTGGCTTCGTTTGCCAAGGTTACGAGCAATGCCGTTGCGCTCGTGTCGAAGATACTCGTCCGGTCACCCACGCGAACGATCACACCGTCGCCCATCTTCACCGGCCCGCCCCGTTCGCTGCTTGTCTCCAGTGAAACAATGGCGACGTCCTTGGAAATGCGTCCGGTCTTCGCGAGCTGAATCGCACCGACAAATCCCACTTCCTCAGCTCGCGTAAAAAGGCCGAGGCACGAGGTTTCCGCACCCGTACGCTCCAGTTCCTGAAACATGGCCAGAATCGACGCGCAGCCGATGAGATCATCGCAGGCGCGCGAATAAATGAGGTCTTCGTGAAGTTCGAAAGCAGGCAGATCCCACATCGCGAACGGGCCGAAATCCCGAGTGGGCGGATTTTTCTTTCGGTAAACTTCCGGTACGCCACCGAGAAATTCGGCGCCGACATAGCCGGGGTGATCCATGTGCGCGGCGAAAGCGAAGCGCGACGTGGCGTTTCCGCGCTGGTACTGCGCGATCACATTTCCAAAGGCATCCTGCTCCACGCGGACATGCGGCATTTGCGCGAGTTGCTGATGAATTTCGGCCCGGACCTGGTCTTCGTGAAACGGAGCGGTGGGACGGGCGAGCAGGGAGCGCGTGATTTCGAGCAGATGAGAGGCGTCCATGATGGTGGATGATCAATATCCCGTCCTCCCTGAAGACGCCACACGCGGGCGGGTGATTTCACATTTTCGTGTTTTTTTGCGGCGGATTCGGTTTTTCTCGGAGACACATTCATGTCGCGCTGGAAGCAATTTCGATATCGACTCGAGGAGGCCGGCTGCCAGCTCCTCGCCTGGTGCATCCCGAAACTTTCGCGGCGGTCCTGCGCCCGCCTGGCCAATGGGCTCGGCGCTCTGGCCTATCTCGCGGATGGCCGCGGCCGGGCCATCGCGAAGGCGAATCTGGTCTGCGTCTTTGGCGACCGCTATACCGACCGGCAGCGCCGCGCGATTATCCAAGCCTCGTACCGCAATTTCCTTCGGACGATGGTCGACCTTTTCTGGGCGCCCCGGCTCACACCTGAGAATTATCGCGAGTGGATCCATCTTCGGGAACAGATTCCGGTGTTTGACGGCCTAAAAAGAGAGAAAGCCGGATCGGTTCTGCTTTGCGGCCATTTTGGCAATTGGGAATGGTCCAATCTCGCCGCCGGATTCAACGGAATGCATCCGGTGACAGTGACGGAGAATTTCAAGAACCCACGCCTCACGGCCATTTTCAAAGCTCTGAGAGAGCAGGGTGGTTCGACCATCATTCCGCAGGAGAATTCACTTTTGCGGATGCTCAAAACCGTCAAGCGCGGCGGTGCGACGGCTCTGGTTATCGATCTGAATCTTCCTCCCTCCCAGGCCACCACGGTTGTCGAAGCCTTTCGCGATCCGGTTACAGGCGAGGGCTTCAAAATGAGCGTGCCGATTTTGCATGCGGTCCTTGCCCAACGAGCCGGCGCCGTGCTGGTACCGGGCGAAACCCATCCACAGAGTGACGGAAGCGCTCTTGTCAAAGTCCTGGCTCCCGTTGCGGTTCTTCCCGGCGATTCGCTTCGTGCCATCGCGCAGAAGTGCTGGGACGTGCTCGAGGCGGGCATCCGCGAGTATCCCGAGCTTTACCTCTGGTCTTACAAGCACTTCCGCTACCTGCCGAAAAGCGCGGTCCGCCCCTATCCCTTCTACTCCAACGAGAGCGGAAAATTCGAAAAACTCATCCGCGAAACGGCGAAGCAGGAGGCGGCAAATGGCGCTTCCTGACCTACGCCGAAAGACGGATTCGCTGCGCCGGCCATTGACAAATCCGCGCGGATACGCTTTTCCATAGCGCCCGCACTTCCTCATGAAACGCCTCATTTCTGCTCTCGCCGTGGTGGCTGGCGCTGTGGTGATCACCGGCTGTACGACGCCGATGGCCCCGACTACTTCCTATCACGTCACCGCCTACAAGCCGCATAATCCCAACAACGTGTCCGTGAAGGTCTCGACCTCCACGCAACACATCTATGTCATGGAAGGCGATCGTTGCCTCATGGCGGTGCAGGGATGCGTCGGCGATTCGGCCCATCCGACCCCCGCTGGGCATTTCCACGTGATCGAAAAGATCCGCACGAAGCGTTCCGGAACGTACGGTTTCACGGCGGATGGCCGTGGCGCCGATGCGCATGAAGGCGGTAACGTCGCCGTTGGATATCCGATGGGCTTCTGGTGCGGCTTCTCACCCGGGTACGGTTTCCATGAAGGCTTTGTGTGGCCGATTCCGCGGACCCACGGTTGCATCCGCCTCCACAAGGAAGCGGCCGCCCGCCTCTTCGCTCTCGTTCATACCGGCACGCCAGTGGACATCTCCTCGAGCCAGCCGGAAGACGCCACGGTCGGCAAGACTGTCCAGCGCCTCGACCAGAGCCGCGATCCCGATCCGCCAGCTTCCCGTCTGATGTCGCCTTCCTATTTCCAGGATCCGCCCGGACAGCTCCTCGTCGAGCAGTAAGTTTTTTCCCAAACCAAAGTTCCTCCCTCGAACAATCCCCCGGAACCCGAGCAGTCGCTGGACGCTGGAAATCAGTGCCCAGCGACTGCATATTTTTACCCTTCGCCATGAGTAACGAATCTTCCTCCGACGCCCCAAAACCCTCGCCCCGGGTGAACCTCCGTACGCCCGATGTCATGGCCGCGGTCCAGGCCCAGGTGGAAAATCACTACCGCAGCGAAGTCGTGGAGAAACTCCGGGCAGCGGGTGGCACGCTCTCGTTCGATGGTCTCACCATCAAACTCGCGAAACAGTTCGGTTTTTGTTATGGCGTGGAACGGGCCATCGATCTGGCCTATGCGGCGCGCAAGGTGTTTAACGAACGAAACGTCTTCATCCTCGGTGAGATCATCCACAACCCGGAGGTGAACGAACAGATCCGCGCCCTGGGGATCAAAAATATCATCGGCAAACACAAGGAAGCGGAAGTGGACGACCTGAAGCCGGAAGATGTGGTCATTGTGCCTGCTTTCGGTACGGACGTGACGACACTGGCGAAGATCAAGGAAAAGGGGTGCCAGATTGTTGATACCACCTGCGGCGACGTGATGAGTGTCTGGAAGCGCGTGCGGCAGAATGCCAACGACGACATGACGTCGATCATCCACGGCAAGGCGGCGCACGAAGAGACGAAGGCGACGGCAAGCCGCGCCATCAAGGACGGGAAGGGCCACTACCTCGTCGTTCTCACGCTGGCCGACACCGATTACGTCTGCGACTACATCCGGGGAGGTGGAGACAAGGTGGCGTTCCTCGAGCGATTCAAAGGCGCCTATTCACCAGGGTTCGATCCGGATCTGCATTTGCGCCGCGTGGGCGTGGCGAATCAAACCACGATGATGCGCGGAGAGACGGAAGAAGTGCAGCGCCGCATCATGGCTGCGGTGCGGGATCGGGATGGGGCGGAAAAATCGCAGCAAAATTACCGGTTCTTTGACACGATCTGCGGTGCCACTCAGGAGCGTCAGGATGCGCTTCAGCAGATGCTGGATCAACCGCTCGACCTGCTGCTTGTGGTGGGGGGATACAATTCGTCCAATACATCTCACCTGGCGGAAATGGGTGAGGCCAAACTGCCGACTTACTTCATTCGCAACGCCTCCCGGCTGGAATCACGCGACCGCATCGTGCACTACAACCTGCACGAAAAGCAGGAGGTGGCGACGGAGAACTGGCTTCCGCATCGTCCCCTGACCATTGGCATCACCGCCGGCGCCAGCTGCCCGAACAATCTCATCGAGGACACGATCCTGCGTTTGTTCGAGCTGCATGATCTGCAGCCGAACCGGCTGGTGGCGGCGTAGAGTGGGAGCGGCGTGCGCCGCTGCTGGGAGTCGAATAATGAAATGGCTTATGAGATCCATGAGCCCATAGGACGGATGAGCACCCGTATCATTTTGCCCACGCCATAGCCTCGTCGTACCCTCGGTAATTCCCGAGGCTATCACGGCTTGGATTCTTTCAACATTTGTGATTTGTTGATCGCGGTGCATGTGCTTCGCCATTGCAAACTTGGAGTTGCGGATGTCCCGATGAAAATTTTACCATCGCTTCTCGACTGAGCGTCGATTCAGGGCCTACCCGCATGTTTTCGGCCGTTTCATCCTTCAAAAGCTTTTTCTCCGATGCCTTTGGATTGGCGTCGAAGCCGCTTCAGGCCAGTAAGGCGGCGGCAGGTCGTGCTGAGGAACTTTATCGCAAGCAGCTTACCTCCACCGCGCAGTGGGTCGACAGAAGTTTCGCCACGCTCATGGTGGGGCAATATGCGGCTTGCTTGGTGATTGCCGCGTGGCTCTCTCCGCATCCTGGCCAGCAGGTCACGCACCTGCAATTTCTCTGGGTGGCTCTGCTCGGTGCTCTCATTTCGAGCGGACCGGTGATGATGGCCTTCCAACGCCCCGGACGGGTGGAGACGCGGTATGTCAATGCCGTCGCGCAGATGCTGATGTCCGGGTTGCTCATTGCGGCGACGGGTGGGCGCATGGAGACGCATTTCCATGTGTTTGGCTCCCTGGCGTTTCTTGCCTTCTACCGGGACGCGCGGGTCCTCCTCACGGCATCTGCCGTGGCCGTTCTGGATCTGTTTGTGCGTGGCATATGGGCGCCGGATTCCATTTTTGGTGTACCGACACCAGAGCACTGGCGCTGGCTCGAGCACAGTGGATGGATCATTTTCGAGGACGTATTTCTCATCGTTTCCTCAATCCACAGCCTCCAAACCCTGCGCGATGCGTGCGTCCAGCGTGCCGAATTGGAGTTGTCGAGGGATATGGCGGAACAGGCGAGCCGGGCCAAGGACGATTTCATCGCAACTTTGTCGCATGAGTTGCGTACGCCGCTCACTCCATCGCTCATGACCCTCTCCGTATTGGCGCAGGACGAGCAAGTGCCACCGGAGTTGCGTGAAGATCTGCAGATGGTGCGGCGCAATGTGGAGCTGGAATCCCGGCTCATTGACGATCTGCTCGACCTGACACGGATCGCGCAAGGCAAGATCCAGCTCGTGCCGGGCGTGGTCGATATTCACGCGGCGCTCACGCACATTTTGGAAACATGCAAAAGCGAGTTTGAGTCAAAGCATCTCGAGGTTGTCGCTCACCTGGACGCGCAACGGCATTGGGTGGCAGGAGATGGAGCCCGTCTGCAGCAGGTCTTCTGGAATCTCATCAAGAATGCGGTGAAATTCACTCCGAACGGGGGCCAGATCATCGTACGGACGGAGAACGAAGGGTCGCGGTTGAAAATCGAGTTTGTCGATAATGGCATCGGCATTCCTGCTGATGCGCTTCCGAAGATCTTTCATCGGTTCGAACAGGGCGGTGCCTCAGTGACACGCCAGTTTGGCGGCCTGGGCTTGGGGCTATCCATCAGTCGCGCCATCATGGAGCTGCATCGCGGCGCGATCCGGGCCGAGAGCCGTGGCAAGGGCTGGGGCTCGACCTTCACCGTCGTGCTGTCCGCCCTGGCGGCGGCGCCGGTCGTGCGGCGAGGCACGGAGACGCAGCTTCTGCGCATGAGTGGCAAACTGCCTCGGCGAATCCTCCTCGTGGATGATCACGCGGATACCCGTCACACGCTGCAGCGGCTGCTGAACCGCTCCGGATACGAAGTGACGGCCGCCGAGTCCGTGTCTACCGCGTTGCAAAAGGCGGATGAGGGGACATTCGATCTTTTGGTGAGCGATATCGGTCTTCCCGATGGAACGGGTTATGACTTGATGTCCGCAATGCGTGACCGCTTTGGGACACGTGGCATTGCCTTCAGCGGATTTGGAATGGATCAGGATGTGCAGAAGAGTTTGCAGGCCGGCTTCAGCGCGCATCTCACGAAGCCGGTGGACTTCGAACGACTGAAGGAAGCAATGAGCCAGGCCCTGTCGCAATCCGGCCCGCAGCCACCGAGACCGACCGTGCGGATCGCGGCGGCGTGAGCGATATGCATTCGATTCAGTCTTCTCCCTGGTATTGCACATCCAACGAGGCGGATATTCCCACACCCGCGTTGCTCCTCTTTCGCGAGCGGATCGAGGTGAATATCGAGTCCATGGTGAAGATGGCGGGAGATCCGGAGCGTCTCTGGCCGCACGTCAAAACGCACAAGCTCGGACCGATCGTTGAAGCGCAGATCCGCCACGGGATTACGCGATTTAAGTGCGCGACCATTCCCGAAGCCGAGATGACCGCGCAAGCGGGCGCATCCGAGGTGCTCCTCGCCATGCAGCCTGTCGGGCCGGCGGTGGAGCGGTTGATCACGCTGCAACAACGCTTTCCAAGGACACAGTTCTCGACAATCGTTGACGCGATTGGACCGGTGGAGCGGCTTGGTGCGGCGGCGCATGCGGCTGGCATCGACTTGCCCGTCTTTCTCGATCTCGACTGCGGGATGGGCCGCACGGGAATTGCGCCGGGTGATGCGGCTGCCGAGCTTTACCAACTCATGCATAAGACGCCCGGCCTCCGCGCTGCTGGTTTCCATGCATATGATGGACATATTCACGAGCCCGACTTATCCGCGCGCACGCACCAGTGCGCCGCGGCCTTTGAGCCTGTGCTGAAGTTGCGCGATCGACTTAGAGGCGTGGGATCGGACGTACCGCGCCTGATTGCCGGCGGCTCTCCGACTTTTGCCATTCACGCGGCACACCCGGATCGCGATCTGAGTCCAGGTACCTTCGCTCTCTGGGATTTCGGTTACGGGGATAAGTTCCCGGACCTGCCGTTTGAGCCTGCGGCCATCCTCTTATGCCGGGTTGTCAGCAAGCCTGCCGCCGGCCGGCTTTGTCTCGACCTTGGGCATAAGGCGGTTGCGTCGGAGAATCCGCATCCGCGCGTGCGATTGATGGAATTGCCGGATGCGATGGCCGTTACTCATAGTGAGGAACATATGGTCGTCGAAACGACGCGGGCCGCGGAGTTTCAGATCGGCGATTGCCTGCATGGCATCCCGCGTCATGTCTGCCCCACGGTGGCTCTTTACAATGAAGCTTGGGACGTTGAAGCCGGACGGGCAAACGAGACCTGGCCGATTCTTGCGCGGGGCCGGCGGATTACCATTTAGCGGGACCTATCGGGTAAGTGGAGTGCACCAGCCGCGACGGGATGCGGCACGCGCTTTGCTAACTGTGTGTTAAAGGGCGTCTTTCGCGACATCGGTTTCGAGAGAAGCGCCACGATCTGTGAATGGCTGCGGCTGCGGCTCTGATAAGGTGCCGCCCGCGGCTGAACTGTCTCCTCTCCACACCCATGTTTGCCACGCGCCTTCATTGGAATCTTTTGCTGTGTCTCGCGGCAACGCTTTGTCTGGAAGCGGCTCTCTGCGAGCCGGTTCAGGCACAGACTCCCGCGCACCCCTATCCGCAACATATCGTCTACGCGCCGGGAACCATTTACCCGACCAACTATACCCAGGCGCAGATCGACGCCGACGTCACCACCTTTTACGACTATTGGAAGCAGACTTATGTAAAGGCGGCGGGTGTGGATACCGGAGGCCACCAACTCTATCGCATCGCGTTTGGCAAGACGACGCCGGATTCCGCCGCTACCGTCTCGGAGGGACAAGGGTACGGAATGGTGATCCTCCCGCTCATGGCGGGACACGATCCCGATGCTCACGCAGTCTTCGATGGCCTTGCGGCTTTTGCGGCGGCCTATCCGAGTGTCAACGATTCGCGATTGATGCAATGGAAAGTGCCGGTCGATCCCGGCGACACCGGAGATAGCGCTTTCGATGGCGACGCGGATATTGCTTACGGCCTCATGCTCGCCGACGCTCAGTGGGGAAGCGCCGGTTCGGTGAACTATCTTCAGTCTGCCACAAACCACCTCGCCGGCATTCTCGCTTCGACCATCGGTCCGCAGAGCCGGTTGCCGATGCTGGGCGATTGGGTAAGTCCGAACGCGAAGGACTATAACCAATACCAGCCCCGGACTTCCGATATCATGCCGAGCCACTTCCGGGCCTGGGCGCGACTGACGGGAAATACCGTTTGGAATGATGTGGCTACAAATTGTGCGGTCGTGGTGGATTCCCTGCAGGCCAACTATAGCCCTGCAACCGGTCTGTTGCCGGATTTCAGCATCGGCGCCAATCCTCTGACTTCGGTTCATCCGGCGGCGGCAAACTTTCTCGAGGGAGCCGACGATGGACACTATTCATACAACGCCGGCCGTGATCCATGGCGCCTCGCGCTCGATGCCCTGCTCAATGGAAATGCAAAGAGCGGTACGCAGGCTAAAAGCATTTCGGCTTGGTTGAAAACCAAGGTCTCGGGCAATCCACTAAGCATTCGTGCGGGCTATCTGCTCAACGGCTCGAACATTACGGGCAATAACTACTTCACTTCCTTCTTCGTCGCTCCCGTTGGTGTTGCCTCCATGCTCGACGTGAATAATCAGGCGTGGCTCAACGCGATCTATGCCAGCGTCCGTACGGACCACGAAGATTATTATGAAGATAGTGTCACGCTGCTTTCTCTTCTCGCGATGAGCGGTAATTATTGGGATCCGACGACGATTGCCAATCAGCCGCAGGCCGCCCGGCTCTATGCGCTGCCGCCTGATGGAGCCATGCACTTATCCGCGGCCACGGGAACGCCCGCGCTGAATTTCAATGTAAGCGCGCAAGCCGGAACCTTCGCTTTCACCGTGGAGCGCACCACTGATTTGCGGACATGGACAACCGTTGCTCAGCGGGCGAGCGGGGCGGGGAGCTTTCAGGCGAGTGTCAGCGGCATCACGATTCAGGAGACTCCGCAGTCCCAGATGACGAGTGTGCAGATCAGTGACGCGCTGCCATGGACGGGAGGGGAGCGATTTTATCGCTTGCGGGTGGTGCGCTGAGGCCTGCGTTTGTGGACTCGCAGCATTTGAACAATCTCGTTGCATAGCGTTCTCAATTGGGGATTCGTGAGTCTGCCATGACAAACGTCCCACCCCAGATAAACCGGGAGCCGACCTCCCAGCTTGCAGGGGAGGCGGTTTTCGTGAGCGAAACGCCGGAGGAGTGTTTGTGAATGAGTCCGTCGATCCGGAGGTCTCGATCTTCGGTGAAGCGCTGGCTCTCGCGTCGAACGAACGCGCCGCTTACTTGGAGAAGGCTTGTTTCGGCGACCTTGAATTGAGGTGTCGCGTGGAGCGTTTGCTTGGCGTGCAGGTGGAAGCCGGAACCTTTTTCGAAGAACTCGAAACCGTCACTCGGCCTTCCTGTGCGATGATCCTTGAAGGCCCGGGAAAATGGATCGACCGCTATTTGCTGGTCGAGCAGATCGGCGAAGGAGGATGCGGGGTCGTCTATCGGGCGCAACAGGATGAGCCTGTGCAACGCGAAGTCGCGCTAAAGATCATCAAGCTTGGGATGGATACCAGGCAGGTGGTTGCCCGCTTTGAAGCTGAGCGGCAGGCCCTGGCTATCATGGACCATCCGAACATCGCGCGGGTCCTTGACGCCGGCGCGACGGAATCCGGCCGTCCCTATTTTGTCATGGATCTCGTGTGCGGCACGAAGATCACCGACTTTTGTGACCAGCATCAGCTCTCGATTCCGGAGCGTCTCGATCTTTTCATCCAGGTATGTCACGCCATTCAGCACGCGCATCAGAAGGGGGTGATTCACCGGGATATCAAGCCTTCGAATATCCTCGTTTCATCTCGGGATGGCGCTGCTTTTCCAAAGGTGATCGACTTCGGGATCGCCAAGGCGGCGCAGGGAAGGCTGACCAATCGAACGCTATTCACGGCGATCGAACAATTCATGGGAACGCCGGCTTATATGAGTCCGGAACAAGCGGTCCGTGATGGCAAAGATATCGATACCCGCAGCGATATCTATAGTCTCGGGGTTCTGTTGTATGAATTACTGACGGGACTCACTCCATTCGATCCCGGCACATTGCTCTCCGTCGGAATGGATGAAATGTGCCGGACGATCCGGGAAAAGGAACCGCTGCGGCCGTCTGTTCGGCTTGGAAAATTCTCTGCTGAGGAACTGGCCTCTGCGGCGCAACGGCGGCACATGGATGGGCCAAAGCTCATTGGCGCCTTGCGAGGGGATCTCGATTGGATCGTGATGAAGTGCCTGGAGAAGGAGCGTGCGCAACGTTACGAGACCGTGAATGGCCTGGCGCGAGACATCGAGCGGCACCTGATGAATGATACGGTGGTCGCGCGTCCTCCGAGCCGCATGGACCGGATCCAGAAAATGGTGAGGAGAAACAAGCTTGCGGTAGCCGCCGGAGCTGCGGTGTGGGGCGCGCTGGTCCTTGGATTCAGTGTTTCGACGTGGCTTTTCTTTCGGGAAAAAGAGGCGCGCCGCGTGGCGCAGGAAGCTGAGCAAAAGCAGGCCCGGCTGCGTATCCAGGCGGAAAAAGAGGCGCTCAAGAGCAGGGCGCTGGCTCAGTCTCTCCAGGATCTCCTGCAGCGTTTCGGTGTGGCACTAACGCGGGACCGGTCCGAATTGAAACAAATGCTCGATCGGCTCGCCGTGGCGGATAGCACGGAGGTGAACAATGCGGCGATCCTGCGAGTGAGGGCTCAGCTTCGCGGCTATGCGGGACTTTTTGCAGATGCGGACGCGGATCTGAACCGGCTGCTCCAGCTCACGCCCGACGATGCTTTGGTCTGGCACTGGAAAACCGCGACGCTGGTGTATGCGCGGCAAACCGAGGCTTATCGAAAGCATTGCCAGGAAAGTCTCAGGCGTTTCAAAGCGACACGCGATCCCGACGCAGCCGAGCGGATCGCCAAGGACAGTCTCATCCTGTCGGTTGGAGATGTTGATATGAATGCGGTCGAAACCCTGTTAAGTACCGCGGCGAACTCGCATTCGGATTGGGTTCGTCTGGCCAAAGGATTGGCGGAATACCGGATGGGCAAATACCATGAAGCTCTCGACCAGGTGCGGAAGCTGACTTTTGAGAAAAACTCGGCTTTTGATACCCAAGCCCTCCTCATCAAAGCGATGGCTGCTCACTTCTCCAATCAACCTGCTGAAGCAGTGGCCGCTTTCAAAAGCGCGGAGATGCAAATCAACAAGCAGCTTCCGCGTGTGACGAATCCTGAGGCTGATGGGCCATATTCTGGTGAGGCCAATGGAAACTGGGCGGACTGGCTATTTGCGGATGCGCTTCTGCACGAAGCACAAGCGGTTCTGGCGGAAGGCAATCTGCAGGCGCCTGCGGCGAAGTAGGATGAAAACAAACGTGGCTTGCGTGTGAACAGGGCCGATTCTATTCCGTAGAGCGATGCGAGACGTCACCCTCATCCTCGACGCTGTCGGCAAAGGACAGGCTGGGGCGATGGATGAGCTGTTGTCCCTCGTGTACGACGAATTGCGGAGACTCGCTTCTCACAAAATGGCCGGCTTGGCCGCTGGGCAGACGCTTCAGCCCACCGCCCTCGTCCACGAAGCCTGGCTCCGTCTTGCCGGCCGCGAAGAACCCAAATTTGAAGATCGGCGTCATTTTTTCGCCGCCGCCGCCGAGGCCATGCGCCACATCCTGATCGACAACGCCCGGAAGAAAGCGACTCAGAGGCGTGGTGAAGGGCAACGGCCCACGGATCTTGACCAAGTGGATGTTGCTTCTCCTTCCGCGAGCCCCCAACTGCTTGATCTGAATGATGCGCTCAACAAGTTGGCGATGGAGAGACCACTCGAAGCGGAAGTTGTGAAACTTCGGTTTTTTGTCGGAACGACCATCGAGGAAGCGGCAGAGATTTTGGGAATCTCTCCGCGCACGGCGAAAAACTACTGGGCGCACGCCAAGGCGTGGCTCTATCAGGAAATCACAGCCGGCGGGTAGTCAGTTGCGAGGGGCGGCGAGCCTTTCCCGCGAGTCAAAGGCCGAAAATTTTTTTGGCGGCTTTGCCCTTTTCGGGCCGAAAACACGTATTCGCTTCTGACAGCCCGAAAATTTTCAGCCCCTCACACCCCTTTCCGCTACCTATGAAGTCTCTCCGTACCCCTCCCGAGAGTTACTTTTCTGAACCCCGCGACCGACTGCACGGCGCGGTCCTAAATTCTCGCCAGTCGGGCGCCATTCCTGGGGAGGAACTCGGCGGAGGTTTATAGCGAGCTCGCCGCCGTGGCCATGGGGATGACCACGGCGGCGTCTTTTTTGATGATATGAGCAGAAGCCTTCGGAATATCGTGCGGCGCGGGTTTGTAATGATGGTGGTCGTCGCGCTGGCATTTCTCTTCACGTTTTTCGGCGAAGCCCGCTCGCTCGCCGCGCCCCCTTCAAGCACCGGCTCCGGCTGGGATCTTGTTTTTGCCGACGAGTTCAGTGGCACCAGCGTCGATACGGTAAAATGGAATATCGCCAGCCCCAGTTGGACGATGCCGAACAGCCTGTCCACTGCATCCGCGAGCCAAGTGAGCGTTGGAAGCGGCGTTCTGACGCTCGGCGCCACCCGTCCGACTTCCGCTTCTTCCTTCTCTTCCGGCTCCGTTTCCACCTACCAGAAGAACACCTTCACGAGCGGATATATTGAGGCCCGCATTCTCCTGCCGACGACACCTGGGTCCTGGCCCGCCTTCTGGGGGCTGTACACGGGTTGGCCTCCCGAGGCGGATATCATGGAGTTTCCCCTGACGACCGATGGTGGGACGAGCGGCTTTCCGAATACCAGGTACAATACCGCCTTTCACTATACGAATAGCACCGGCAGCGCCGCTTCCGGCGCTGGCCCGGTGCAGCCGACGGGCTCCGCCCTGAATACCGGCTATCACACCTTCGGCATGCTTTGGACGAGCGGGACCAGCGTCGCCTATTACTTCGATGGGGTGCAGGTAAGTTCTTTCAATAATTCCGCCGTCGCTCAGATGGCGAATATGTACCTGATTCTCGACTATGCCGTGGGAGGCTGGCCGGGAACGCCGAGCACCACGCAATGGCCGGCGGGTTGGAGCGACCAGACGAAGATCGACTGGGTTCATGTCTGGCAGCAGCGGCCTGGTGGAGCGAGCACGGCCAGCACCTGGAATATCAATGGCGACGGCTCCTGGACCACCTCCGGTAACTGGTCGGGCATCGTGCCAACTTACAGCGGGCAACAGGCCATCTTTGGCGCTGTCGGCAGCGCCGCGACTGCTTCCGTGAGTTGGTCGAATTCGCTGAGCGCCGGTGGCATCACCTTCAACGGCTCGGCGAACACGACCGCCTATTCGCTGAACGGCGATGCTCTCCAACTCGCTGGCAGCGGCGGAACGGCCAATGCCTATGTCGAAGCACTGGCCGGCAGTCAGGCCAATCAAACGATCAATTCCCGGCTCGAACTCTATAATACCACCGAGTTCCGCAATAATATGACCGGCGGACAATCCATCGTCCTGAATGGTCAGCTCATCGGTGACGGAGGCTTGATTTTGAATGGAGCCGGTACCGTTCAGTTCTCCAATAACAACACCTACGTCGGCGATACCTCGATCGGCTCCGGGCAAGGTCCGGCGGTTGCCCGCGTGACCCGATCCAATCCGTTTGGGGCCACCGGAACCGTGACGATCGGTCCTTCCGGCAATGCCACGACGGCTCGCATTGAGATCCAGGATGGCCGCACGATTCCGAATACATTCAACTTCTGCGGCAGAACCAATGCCTCGATCGGCATCGAGAACATCAACGGCAACAATACCTTTTCCGGGACACTCAGCGCTCAGGTTGGCGGGAGTTTCTATCTCATCCAGTCGGATGCCGGACTTCTGACATTCTCCGGCTCGACGACAGGTGCGAATGGGATTGCCCTGCGTGCGATCACCGGTTCACGGACATTTACCCTGCAAGGCGCGGGTGACGGGGCGGTTGGTGGCATCATCGATAACGGTGGCGGTACGGTCTCGATCACCAAGGCGGGCGCGGGAACCTGGACACTGAGCGGCGCCAATAACTACACCGGCGCGACGACGGTCAGCGGTGGCACGCTGGTCGTGAATGGCAGCTTGGCCAGTGGTGGCGCTCTGACCTCTGCCGCCGGTACGACGCTATCGGGTAGCGGCACGATCGCCGCCACGGCGACCATCAACGGCTCACATAGCCCTGGAGCAGGAATCGGCACGCAGACTTTCACTGGTGCCCTCACCTATGGCGCGTCCGCGCGGCTTTCCTGGGCGCTGGGGGGAAATGCCGTGACACCGGGCAGCTTTGATTCCGTGGCCGCCGGTGCAGTCACCATCACCAACGGCGCTGCCATGGATCTCATCTTGAATAGTTCAGGAAGCACCGTGGATTTCACAAACGCCTTCTGGATGTACCCGCAGAAGTGGACGGTGCTTGCCGGGACAAACATCAGCGGCAGTTTTGTCCTGGGCAACATCAGCACGGACTCCGCCGGGCGGCCGGTTTCGAGTTATGGTACTTTTGCGCTCCAGCAGAGCAGCACGGCGGTGACCTTGACTTTCACTCCGCTCACCACCGTCGCCCCGCAACAGCCTACGGGACTGAGCACCACGCTGGGCAACAATCGAGTGATCCTGACGTGGTCCGCCGCCGGCGGTGCGGATAGCTATGCGGTGCTGCGCTCGACCTCCAATGGGGGGCCGTACGCAACCCTTGCGAGCGGAATTACCTCGGCAACCTACACGGATAATAGCGCGGCCAATGGTACGACATACTACTATGTCGTGACTGCGACCAATTCAGCCGGTACGAGTGCGGCTTCCGCTCAGATTAGTGCACAGCCCTCGACCGCGCTCACGCCCTACCAGACGGACGCCGGCACACTGGTCCTGTTTCATTTCAATGAGGCGGCAGGCGGTTCTGTCACCGCGAATTCCGGGACCCTGGGAGGAAATGCATATAGCGTGAATGCAACGACGGCCAGCGCAACGCCGCCGGTGGTCACAACCGTCCTGGGCGCAACGGCTGCCAGCGGGCTTGGGAATGCAGCAATCTTTGCTTCGGGCCAGTTAATCGGCTGGGATTACAACAACAGCGGTGCCTACGATGGCGATGTCAGCGGTGCTTCGCTGAGCGCGGACAGTTTGCCGATGAGCAAACTGAACATGGGAAATGGCGGCCAAACCCCGTGGACTATCGAGGCCCTGATCTACAGCACGCTGGTGACACTCAATACGAATCAGGAAATCATTTGCACGGATAGCTCGGCTGCAGCGCGAGGATTCCAATTCCGTATCAATTCCACCGCGCAACTGGAACTGAATCTCATCGCCAATGGCACGGATATCAAAACCGCCGTTCCAACCACGGGAGCCCATGCGTATGTGCCCAATACCTGGTATCATGTGGCGGCGAGTTATGATGGAACCAATATCAGATTGTATTGGACCCGGGCCGATTCCGGGGCGACGAGCGCCAATCTGATCAGCACGACGGCCGCGAATGTGGGCACGACCTTTGGGGCGGCTGGCGGACCGCTTTGTATCGGCGGTGAAAATCGCGCTGCCAATGCGGAGTACTTTCAGGGGCGGATCGATGAAGTGCGCATCAGCAATCTCGCTCGCGCGGCCACGGAAATGCAGCCGGCATATAACAACCCCTGGCAATCGCCGAGTGCGGCATTCCTGCAGGACTCTGTGGTCACCACCGCTGCCTGTCTCATGCCTTCGACGGCGACGTACGGACGCGCGATCAACGGGATTTCATTTCAAAAACAGATCCTGCAAGCGTTCAATGGGTACCAATATACGGCGTGGTACGACACGAATGCCGCCGGAACGACGCAGACCGTCTGGCTGGCCCGCCGGCCTGTCAGCGGTACGAATATCGGCGCCTGGCAGGCCTTCAATACCGGTTCGACATTTGTGAATGGCCAGGCCAGTTGGGATGCGCACAACGTGATCGCGCTCGGGATTTGCCCTGTGGATGGGACATTGCATATGGCCTGGGATCATCATGACAACACGCTGCGCTATCGCCGCTCCGTTCCGGGCCTTTGCACGACCAATACCGGGGCATGGGGAGCGGGAATGCTGAACGGGGAGCAGAACTGGCTGATCGCCTCCGGGCAGACGGTGACCGATGTCACGTATCCGCAATTCATTGCCACTCCAGCAGGCGGGCTCACGATGGATCGCCGGATCGGAACTTCCGGTGACGGCGATCAGTTGTGGCAAAGTTATATCCCGATCAGCGGTGGGTCGGGTGGAAACTGGACGAACCAGACCCTGTTTCTTTCGAGATCGGGCACTTATCAAGGTTCCACCAGCCGCAATGCGTACCTGAACGGCTTCGATTACGGGCCGGATGGAACCATTCATGTGACGTGGACCTGGCGGGAAGGGGCTGGCACATCGAACCATGATATCTGCTACGCCTACAGCACGGACAATGGAGTCACCTGGCGCAACAACGCAGGGACCGTGGTTGCCGATACGAGCGCTGGCCAGAGCATCAGTGTGAGTACCGCCGGAATCGTCTTCAAGGCGCTCGATGCCAATCAACTGCTCATCAACCAACAGGCGCAAACCGTTGACCGGGATGGGCGAGTCCATGTCCTCATGCTGCATCGCCGCGAAGACGTCGGCTATGCGTACCCAAACGTCACAACGGCAAACTTTTCCACCATCGGGACGGCCTATTATCACTATTTTCGTGATCCAGCGACTGGCGTGTGGTCGCAGCGGCGCATTCCTTTGGATGCCTACGCGGTAGGGTCGCGCCCCAAGATCGCCTATGATCTCGCGGGGAATGTCTATGCGGCCTACCTTTCGTATTCGGTTACCACGGTAGTGACGCCGGGCTATACGAGTGGCAAGCTCGTGATGGCCACCGCATCGAAAGCGTCGCAATACACCGACTGGCGAGTGGTACAGGTGGATAACATGATATTTAACGGCGAGCCGCTAATCGATCAGGCGAGGTTGCTTTCGGATAATGTGCTCTCGGTCTACATCCAGGAGGACTCGGCGACGACGGGCGTGGTTGGTACTCCGCTGCACGTCGTCGATTACTTTGTGATGCCGTCATCGAGCAATCCGCCGACGCTGTCGGCCATTGCTGATCAAACCGTCCAATACAACACGCCAACCAATCCCATCGCCCTGACTGTAAGTGACACGGATAGCCCGCTCAGTGTCGTCACGATCAGCGGCTCGGCAGCAGACCCCACATTGATTCCGACGACAAACATCGTTTTCAGCGGTTCTGGCGCATCACGAACAGCAGTCATCACCCCTGCCGCCGGCGCCAGCGGCCCGACTACTGTGACCTTTGTCGTGAGCGATGGCGTTGCGTCCAGCGCGCAGACGTTTAACGTAACTGTGCTCAACGTGGCACAGACCTGGCGGCAGCAGAACTTTGGCGCGAACTGGAACAATGATTCCATTGCCGGAGATGCTGCCGACCCGGATGGCGATGGCGTATCGAACTTGTTGGAGCGTGCGCTCGGCCTCGATCCATTAGCGCCTTCGAGCGGTGGTTTGCCGGTTGTGGGCGAACAGGTGATTGCTGGTTCAAGTTATCTGACGATCACGTTTACTCGCTCCATCGCCGCGACCGATCTGACTTATACGGTCGAAGTTTCGAGCGATCTTGCGATGTGGAACAGCGGATCAACCTATTCAAGTGGCGGCAACACTCCGGGCAATAGTAATACGACTGAGGTATCGCGCACGGCGAACGGCGGAGTCGAAACCATCGTCGTGCGCGACAATACGCCGATCGGCGCCACGCCGGGGCGTTTCATCCACCTGAAGGTGTCAGGAGCCGGCGGCTAAATATGGCCGCAAAGCAGCAAAACGGCAGCGCGCACAAACGCCAGATTGCGCCTCCTCGTGCGCTTCATTCTGTGCCAAAGCGAAAGGCTTCGAGCGCCGGAAGAGTCGCTTTTCTTTTGTTCGTTCTGGCGATGAGCGCGCTTGGCTATCTCCTGTCTCGGCATCTCGAGTCAGCGCGGCGAACGCCGGAAACGCCGATCGTCGTTACGAAGCAGGAGGCTCGGCTGACTCCCGCAGCCACAACTCCGGTTCCCGAGCCGGTGGCGGTTCCTCAGCGGGTTACGGAAGTGGCGACGCCACAGCCAGCGCCACTTGATGAGATCGAATGGCTTCTCGCCAATAAGGACCGCTGGCCGAAAGAGGTTCGGCTATCGCAGCCGGTGGACTTTCCGGTAGTGGTCCATGGAGCAGTCTCCGGCTCGGCCACCATTCCGGCAGGTGCCACCGTGCAACTCGTCCAGTTGAACCAGGAAAATGTGGGCGTTGCCTATGCAGGAGGCGGTGCGCGGGTGCCCATTTCGGCGACCGATCTTCGTGAACAAACAAAGGCATTGATGCAAGTTGCCACGCCGAAAAAGGTCATACCTGCTGAAATCGCACCAAAGGCCAATGCTGCGGCGCCATCGGAATCGACCGCAACCGCGCCGCACGGAAATCTGCTCCCGATGTGGGTTCGTGGTAACAGCGAAACCGTCTCCACGCTCTCGATGCGTCAGGTCAACGTGGAAGGAAAGGCCGAGCTTCACGTGACAGGGGCGGACGATCCTCTGCCTGGAAGTTTCGTCAATCTCCTCACGCCCGATGCGTGGCTGTTTTTGGAAAACGTCCCCCCTTCGGCGGTGGCATCTCATCTTCTAAGCCGGATACAAGTCCACGGTGTGCCGGCTGCGTCTGGTAAAAACGCCCGTGTCGTCGAATATCGGCAAGGCACGGTGGTCATTCCTCATCCGCCGGATTTTCCGGCGATGAGCGTTTACAATGGAAGGGACTTGAGTGGCGCATCCATGGCGTTGCAATGCTACGTCAACTATGACGATGCGGCGCTCGGCTCAATGAAAGGAGCGATCAGTTCCTTCCGACTGAAGCGAGGTTACATGGCGACGATCGCCGAGGAGGAAAACGGCACGGGGATGAGCAAAAACTATGTTGCTCAGGATCATGACGTGGAAGTGCCCAGCCTCCCGGGGGAACTGGACAGGAAGATCCGGTTCATTCGCATCTTTCCCTGGCACTGGATCAGCAAGAAAGGCGTCGCTGGCGGTATCTGGCAAAACCTGGATGTCGCCTGGTTTTACAACTGGAACATTAACGAACAGTCCTCCCTGGATCTGGAATATGTGCCGATCGCGCAAAAGCGTTACTGGCCGGATCTGCACCAGGATTGGCGTGCCCGAGGCGCGACGCATCTTCTAGGTTACAACGAGCCCGACCATAAAGATCAGTCAAATCTTACGGTGGACGAGGCCATCGCAGGCTGGCCTACCCTGCTCGGCACCGGTTTGCGTGTGGGCTCGCCCGCGGTGTCAGATGGCGGACTCGGGTGGCTCTATCAATTCCTGGACAGGGCAAAGGCTGAGCATCTCCGCGTCGACTTCGTGGCCGTCCATTACTATCGCGGTGTGCCAAATCCGAACGATGGGAGAGGCGCGGCCACGCAGTTTTATAATTATCTCAAAGGCATTCACGACCGGACCAAGCTTCCGATCTGGGTCACGGAATGGAACAATGGCGCCAACTGGACCACCACTCCCAAGCCCGACTACGAGCAGGAGAAGGTGGCGATCGAGAAGATGATCGAGATGCTGGATAACACGCCCTTCGTGGAACGCTATGCGATCTATAACTGGGTGGAGGATGTCCGGAATGTGCAGCGCAAGGACGGTTCTCTCACACCGGCCGGGATGGCTTATCGAGACAAGAGATCGCCTCTCTCGCACGTCCAGAGTCCGCCATGAATACATAGTGGAAGCGGCGTCCCCGCCGCTTGTGTGCTCGGCATGCAGGATCCACGTGGAATTTGTACTCAACGCACACCAACGGAACGCCGCTTTCACTATGGCTCCGCTCTACCTCTTCAGCGCCTCGATCTTCACATAGATCTCCGGTGGTGCGACGGGGAAGTATTTGAAGAGCGCGGGACAAAGCCAGCCTTCGATCTTCAACTCTTCGTTGTAATACCAGTTTCCCTCCATTTCCTCCCGCTGCCAGGTGAGTTTGGTTGTATAACCGGGAAATGGGGTTGCGGCGAAGATGGCGCGGAACCCATTCTCCGCATCGGGAATCCCGGCGGTCAATGTATCGATCATCGTATCGATCCCAGCCACAAACGGTTCACGAACCAACCCAGTTTGTGGATCGTCGAAGACCCACATCCCCTGGTATTTATAGGGTGCGATGACGAAGAGCGAATTCATCGGGCAAGATCGCGTATCGGAACGAAACCGCAATCCGCAATCACATCACGATAACTGCCGCGGGATACTTATAACTGACTCTGCCACCCGCGCCGGATGAGGTTCACGGCAATCGCGGCGAGCAGCAGCGCGATGATCCTCGAAACCGCGCGCAAGGTCGTGACCCCCAGAAGACGCGAGAGCGGTTCCGCGCCGGCCAGTGCTGCAACCACGATGAGTAAATTGGCGATCAATGCACAAAGAGTCACTCCGACGCCCAATGTATCGACCAAGGTTAGCAGCGTCGTCAGCATGCCGGGTCCGGCAATCATCGGCAGACCGAGCGGAACCACGCCGAAATCCTTGGCCGCAACCCGCGCTTGTGTATCGGCGGCGACGAGGTCCTGCACGGCGATCGCGAGAAGAATCAGCCCGCCGGCAATCTGGAAATCGGCAACCGTGATTCCAAGCGCGGCGAAAATCAGACGCCCGAGAAAGATGAAACAAATCCCAACCGAAAGGGCGGTCGCTCCCGCGTGGAAGATCGCCTCCCGCCGGTGCCGTGGCTCCACATTGCTCGCCAGCGAAAGATAAATTGGAACCTGCCCGAGGGGATCGATCGCCACGAGGAGCGGAATGAACGCGAGGAGAAAGCGGTCAAACCAACCCATGGGAATTAGGAATTAGGAATTAGGATTTAGCATTTACCGTTGCCTCACGCGCTGTGGTGTTGCGTGCGTACGGGTGGGGCCGTGATCCGAAGGGAGTTATCCTTTGGATTCAGTGCCGGGAATGACTAGCTTTCCGAGGAGGCGATCCACTTCCACGTGTTTCTCGATCATGGTTTGGATCTTATCGATCTTCTCCACGTCCCCGGGCAGCGTTTTGACGGTCATCGAGTGGATGCCGCTGGCGACGGCATAGCTATCGTGGCGGGATGCAATGACCGGGAGATCGGAGTGCTTGAGCAATTCGAGGACCGGTGTGCTGGGAGTGAGATCTCCGGAGAGCACGAGACCGGCGAGGGAATTGCCGTCCATCTCGGAAAGCGACGTCGTGGAAAGCGCGGCCAGGATCACGTCTTCGCGGTCGCCGGGTGTGATGACCAGCGTGCCGGGTTTGAAGTGTTCCATGACATGCGAGGAATTCATCGCGCCGATGATGATGTTCTTCACACGCCGGCGGGAGCGTTCGCGTCCGTTCAGAAAGTGGCCTTTGATCGTCTTGCAGATCTGGCCCAAAGTCGCATTGGCCAGAATGGACTCTTCCGGCAGGCAGCCGAGCAGATCGATTCCCAAGCGTTCCAAACCGCGGCGGGCGAAGTCGCGGACATAGTCGAACTTTTCCGGGATCACCTTGTTGATGATTACGCCGAGCAGTTCCACGCCTTCCTTGTCGAAGAGTGCCTTGTTCAGGGCCACCTCATCGATCGGTTTTCCGATGCCGCCTTTCGTGACCAGGATCACCTTGCTGTGGAGCAAGCTCGCGACCCGGGCGTTGGAGAGGTCGAAGACTGATCCGACACCTGCGTGTCCGGTCCCTTCGATGATGACGAAATCCTTCTCCCACGCCGCGCGATCGAAGGAATTCTGGATGCGCCGCACCAGGAAGTCGTTGTTCGATTGCTCGATGTATTTGCGGGTGAAATCGGGTTCGACCGCGATCGGGCTCATGGCCTCGAGTGGCGTGTGGACTCCGAAAGTCTGGTCGATGAGCACGGAATCTTCATCGATCCGTTTGCCGTCCACTTCTTCGAAGCGCTGGCCCACGGGCTTGATAAAGCCAATGCGGCCGATGCGCTTGCGGAGTGCGGCAAATAGCCCCAAGGCCGTGGTGGTCTTGCCGTCATTCTGCTGAGTGGCGGCGACGAAGATGCGCTGTGTGACAGTATTCACGAGACGTGTTCCCTCTTTGATAATCGGTGATGTAAGTGCAATCGCGCGAGGGGCGCGGGGGGACGCGATTGCGGATTTGAATCAGGTCGCGTCGGGCAGATCGGTGTTCGGATAGAGCCGCCGATATTCAATCGCCTGCAGACCCATGATCGCAGCGACGCCGAGAATCTCATCTTCCGTGGAGCCTCGCGACATGTCCGCGCACGGTTTGGAAAGACCGAGGAGGATCTGCCCGTACGTTTCCGCCCCGGCTAGGTATTGAACCAGCTTCACGGCAATATTGCTCGCGTTCAGGTCCGGGAAGATGAGCACATTGGCCCGCCCAGCCACAAGGCTCTGCGGCGCTTTGCGTTCCGCGAGATCGGGCAGGATGGCCGCGTCAACCTGCATTTCACCGTCGATTTCCATCTCCAGCCGTTGCGCGTCGATCTTCTGGCGGGCCAGTGCGGTCGCGGCGGCGATCTTTTCCGTCTGCGGGAGCTTGGCGCTGCCTTTCGTCGAGAACGAGAGCATGGCGATGCGCGGCTTGTTGCCCGTGAGCTGACGGCAGATCTGGCCGGTCTGAATGGCAATCGTCGCGAGCTGATCGATCGATGGCTCCGGTATGACCGCGCAATCGGCGAAGAACATCACGCCCTTTTCGCCATAACGCTTGTTGGAAAGATCGAGCATCATGCACGAAGAAATGCTCTTCGTGTCCGGCTGTGGCTTGATGAGCTGGATGAGCGGACGAAGCGAAGAAGCGGCCGTGGCGCGGGCGCCGGCGACGAGGGCGTCGACCTGGCCATATTGCACCATCATGGCCCCGAAATAGTTCGGGTTCTTCATGATCTCCTCCGCCTGCCTCGCGCCGAGATCGCGGTAGCGCTTCAGCTTTTCGAGGCGCTGGCAAAAAATGGGCAATTCCGACGAGGTGGCCGGATCAATGATATTTACGTGATCCAGCGAGACCTTCTCTTCCAGGGCGACCGCTTCGATCTCTTCCTTTTTCCCGAGCAGTACGGCCGGGCCGAGCTGAAGCTTGGCGTAGCGCGACGCTGCCCGCAGGACACGAGGTTCCGATCCCTCCGGGAAGACGATTCGCTTCGGATGGCGCTTCAGTTTTTGATACACGGATTCGATGAATCTCATGGCGGCACGGAGTGTTGTGGGACAAAGGCAGGGTGGCCAGTGAAAAAATGGGGAGTTTTGGGAGGGATGCCTGGGGCGACCTCTTGTTGGGGGTGGGCTTGTGAATAGCGACGTTTTTCCGGAGTTGGAAGCGGATTTCGAGGAGGTGAAGAGGAAACGTTTGACGAGGCGCGACGAACGGCGGCTCCTGCCGGGGAATTTTGAAAACGTTCAACGCCCAACTTTCGACGTTCAACTTTCAAGGATTCCAGCATCAGCGTCCTTCCATAGTGAGGGCGTTGTTTCCGCCTCTTCGTTGAAAGTTGAACGTCGGACGTTGAACGTTTCCCCCCTTCTCGATTCCGCGCTTGCCGCAGGAAGCCGCTTAGGAAATCCTTGCCGGCCATGATCGTCACCACCGCGCAACTCTATAAGGTCGTCTACGGCAAATTCGCCGTTGGCGCGTACAACATCAACAACGCCGAGCAGACGATGGGACTCTTCCGGGGCTGCATCGACAGCCAGGCGCCGTTCATCATCCAGATTTCCAAGGGAGCTCGCAAATATACTGAAAAACGGATGCTCGAAGCGATCATTCGTAGCGCTTCGGAGATCTTCCCGGACGCCATCTTTGCCGTGCACCTCGATCACGGCGACGAGGAGACCTGCTACGACTGCATCGAATCCGGCTTCTATTCCAGCGTCATGATCGACGCGTCTCACGAGTCTTTTGAACAGAATGCCGCCATCACCAAGCGTGTCGTGGATCGCGCGCACGCCAAGGGCCTGAGCGTTGAAGCCGAACTCGGCATGCTTGGTGGCGTGGAGGAAGATATCGCGGTGGATGAACATCACGCCTGCCTCACGAATCCCGAGGAAGCGGTGGATTTCATCCGCCAGACGGGCTGCGACGCTCTCGCCGCCGCCATCGGCACGAGCCACGGCGCCTACAAGTTCCGCGGGCAGCAGTCGCTTCACTTCGACGTGATCGAAAAGATCGCCGCCAATGTGGCTAAGGCCGGACTGCCCGTGACGCCGATTGTCATGCACGGTTCCTCGAGCGTTCCGAAGGACGAAGTGCTTCGCATCAATGCCGCCGGCGGTACGCTCGACCCGAGCGCCTGTGGCGTGAATGAAGAGGAGTACCTGCCGGCCGCCAAGCTCGGCGTGACGAAGGTGAATATCGACACCGATGGCCGCCTCGTCTGGACGCGCGTTCACCGCGAATACTTCCGCGACAAGCCGCAGGATTTCGACTTCCGTCCTCCGGGTAAGATCTTCATGGACGAGTACGCGAAATTCATCGCCCATAAGAACGTCAAGCTCGGTTCCGCCGGAACGCTGTCCGCCGTACGCGAAGTGGTCACGAAGAAGTAAGCCCTTCCTTGTACAATATGCCACGCTTCCTTCTCCTTTCCGCCCTGTCTCTTCTCGGTGCTGCCTGCTTTGTGCAAGCGGCGCCCGTTATTCCCATCGACCAGGCTGCTGCGATTGCTCAGAAGGAATTGAAGAGCCGCGGACTCGATTCGCAGGTCTTCATTACCTCCATCGGCCTGACCGCTGACGGCATGGCCAACTCCGAAAAGTATTGGTATGTTCGCTGGTCGGAGGGCATCAAGGGTGAGGAACGGAAGAAGGAAGTGGGCATGAAGATCAAGATGGACGGCACGATCGTCCGGCTCGTCGAGGGGCCGGACGGAACGGAAGCCCTGCGCAACCACCGCACGCGCTCGGATCGTCCGAGCGTGCTTGATCTGAAGCATTGATTTCATCGGGGAGAGCGCGGGCTCGATCCCGCGCTCTTTCCGTCTCTTTTCTCCGGAATCCGTACGCGCCTTTTGTCGGGTGGCGCGTCTCCGGAATCTCTCCCTCTCTATCGTCCCTTCATGCTGGAACACCTGGAATTGCTCACCCCGGCGAAAGTGAATCTCACCCTGGAGGTGAAAGGCCGGAGGGACGACGGTTTCCACGAAATCGAGAGCCTTATGGTTCCGGTTTCGGTCTTCGATCGCCTGGAAATCTCCCATCGGGAAGAAGCCGGCATTTCGCTGACCTGCGATGATCCGAGCTTGCCGGTCGATGAAGAGAATCTGGTCTTTCGCGCCGCGAAGCTCTTTTGCGATCACCTCGGCTTGCAGCCGAATCTGCAGATCGCGCTCTCGAAACAGATCCCGCATGGCGCGGGACTCGGTGGAGGAAGCAGCAATGCCGCTTCCACGTTGCTTGGGCTAAATGCGCTTTTTGCCACCGAGTTGACCCGTCCCGTGCTGGCCGCAATGGCGGCCGAGCTGGGGTCGGACATTCCGTTTTTCATCTACCAATCCGCGGCGGTGATCCGGGGACGCGGAGAAAAAGTCGAGCCTCAGCCGTTTCGTCACACGCTGCCGCTCCTGCTCATCAAGCCGCCTTTTGGTGTGCCGACGCCGTGGGCCTATTCCCGGTGGAAAGATTCGCGGCAGGTTCCCGGCGTGCCCTACGATCGGCAGGAATTCGGTTGGGGCGCGCTCGTCAATGATCTCGAGCGTCCTGTCTTCGAAAAGTATCTCTTCCTCGCACACCTCAAAGCGTGGCTGCTCAAGCAGCCTGAGGTGGAAGGGGCGCTGATGTCTGGTTCCGGCGCTACGGTCTTTGCCGTCCTGCGCGAGAAGGAGCAAGGCTATGCGCTTGGCGAACGCGTCGCGCAGGAATACGGCACGGATTTGTGGGCTTTCTTGTGCGAAACGATCGCGCAGCCGGAATAAGTGGGAGCTTAGGTAGGTTCGCCTGTTATAGGCCCGGAGGGCCGCTGGACAGTAGCTCCGGGCGACAGCCCGGAGATTCACCAGTCGCGGGCCAGCCCCGGATGGGGCGTCGGAACATCAGACGCAGCAAAAAATACGAGGTGATCTTTTGTGGAGAGCACGGTCCGAGTAATTGCAAGCGTGCAGGAATCTGACACCCCGTTCAGGGCTGCCCACCGGCGCCAATTCTATTGTCCGGCGGCCCTCCAGACCTAAATACATACGACCTAATAAATATCATTCTTCCAGCCAAACCGAACCCCGAATCTGGTCACGCCGTTTGTTGATCAATCGTCGTGTTTTTGTTCTGCCTGCCACATCAATTCCCACTCATTTTCCGTCTTCTTCCGGAATCCAAATTCCTTTTGCTGTTCTTTCGAGTCGGCTTCAAAAGTGTAGCGGAAGTCACACCATACGACGTCCTTGGTGACAAAGTAACCGATCCGGGCTTGCTGGACGGTCGCGCGAGGTATTCTGGCGGCAAATTCGTCAAATGCACGCTGCACCAGGCCGAGGTTTTTGATTTCATCCAAATCCTGCTCTAACTGACGCCGTACCTCTTCTTCGCTAAGTTGCGGTGAAGGATCATCATTGTCCCGATCGAGCTCTTCCTGCATCAGTCGCATTCGCTCCGCGAGGCTCCTTCCGCGCCGATTGCAGCCTTCAGGTTGTTCGGGAAAGGCGGGTTCGGGATCCACAGCGTTATAGGAACCACATCGCGGTGGACTCTCGCCATACAAAAGAGCACGACGGACGTGATGTAACGAGCCGCCAACATTCGAAACGCAAAGAGCACCCGTGAGCGCGTTTTGCGAACCGGGTGCTCTCGCGTTTTGGCTGAAATCAAAAGTGCGCGTCAGGCCAGCGCCGGAGCGGCTGGCGCTTCGCTCGCTTTCGCTACAGGTAGCCGATTGAGCGCACTCAGCACGGCTTTGATCGAGGCCAGCTCGATATTCGTATCGACGCCTGCTCCCCAACGGCTTTGGCCGTCGGCGCACTTGATCTGGATGTACGCAATGGCGCTCGCTTCCGAGCCGCGGCCCAGCGCGTGTTCGCGGTAATCGCTCACTTCAAATGCAGGCACGCCGCCCCCCTGGAGCGCGTGGACAAATGCCGCGATCGGGCCATTCCCTTCGCCGGTCAGATCCAGCCGTTCGCCTTCGCGATCGACTGTCGCGCGGCACCGGAAATGCCCCTGGCTGCCGTCCGCATGGAAATGCTGCAGGACGTACGGTTCGCTGCGGTCGATGTATTCGCGCCAGAACATCTGCTTCAACTCCGGTGCCGTCACTTCGCGGCCCAGGCGATCCACTTCGTCGTTGGCCAATGGTCCAAATTCGCGCTGCATTTCTTTCGGCAGGTCGATGCCAAATTCGCTCTCGAGAAGATAGGCCACGCCGCCCTTGCCAGATTGGCTGTTTACACGAATCACTTCGCGATATTCGCGTCCGATGTCATGCGGATCGATGGTCAGGTAGGGGATATCCCACGCGGTGCCTTCACCACGTTCGTGTGCCGTGTTCCACGCTTTCAGGCCCTTCTTGATCGCGTCCTGATGCGAGCCGCTGAAAGCCGTAAAGACCAGTTCGCCGGCGTATGGCTGACGCGGCGGAACGGTCATGCCCGTGCAGCGTTCGTAGACTTCGATCAGCTCATTCAAGTTCGACAGATCCAACTCGGGATCGATGCCGTGCATGTAAAGATTCAGCGCGACGATCACGATGTCCAGATTACCGGTCCGCTCGCCATTGCCGAAGAGCGTACCTTCCACGCGATCCGCGCCGGCCAGCAAGGCCAGCTCCGTTGCCGCAACACCGGTGCCGCGATCATTGTGCGTGTGGACCGAAATGATCGCACTGTCGCGGCGGCGCAGATTGCGGCAGAACCACTCGATCTGGTCCGCGTATACATTTGGCATCGCGACTTCCACGGTGTCCGGCAGATTCAGGATCATCTTACGCTCCGGAGTGGGCTGCCACACATCCATGACCGCCTCGCAGATTTCCAGGGCGAATTCGACTTCCGTGGCCGAAAAGCTTTCCGGCGAATACTGGAACATCACCTCCGTGCCGGCCAGGCGGGGCAGGCGATCCTTGATCCACTGCGTGCCGCGCACGGCGATCTTCACGATCTCCGGTTTTTCCAGTCCGAAAACCAGGCGGCGCTGGGCGGGGGATGTGGAGTTGTAGAGATGAATGATGGCGCGTTTCGCGCCGATCAGCGACTGGACGGTGCGCTCGATCAGATCCTCGCGTGCCTGGACGAGCACCTGGATGGTGACATCGTCGGGAATGCGTTCGCCTTCGATGAGGCGTCGCATGAATTCAAACTCCGTGTTCGAGGCGGCGGGAAACCCCACCTCGATCTCCTTGAAGCCGCAGCGCACCAGGGCGTCGAAGAGTTCCAGTTTCTGCGAGACATTCATCGGGACGGCCAGGGCTTGATTGCCGTCGCGAAGATCGACGCTGCACCAGATGGGTGCGGCGGTCAGGGTTCGGCTTGGCCATTGGCGGTCAGGCAGCGCCACCGGCGGAAAAGGTCGGTACTTTTGCGTGGGATCGAAAGACATTTTTTGAGAAGGGAAAAAGACCGGGAAGGTGGAAGAGCGAGGTCTGAAGCCGTTCTCCCGGGAATACCACGGCGCCAGCCGAAGGAAAAAACCAAACCGCTCCCCGCGATCGCCGGCACGCGGGAAAGGAAATTCCGCGCGCCCGCCTAAGCGGGGAGCACCATAAGTCGGCTGGCTAGCAGGATCTGCATGAGAAACGCGGAGTGTAGCAAGGGTGACGGGGTTTGCAAGGGGAGGTTTTAGCCGCTCTGCCGCATTGTCCATTCCTCGAGAATCACTCGGATGAATGAAATGGACGGGCCTTTCGCGTGTTCGAGTGCGCGGCGGGCCCGTTCGATTTGGGACGGCTGTGGTTCTGTGAAACTGCGATTGTATCGCGCTTTCCAGCGCCAGAGGGTACTCTGGGCCAGCTTGGCAACACCCTTGTCTCTGCCGCCGCTTGCTTCGAGAAGCAGGTTCAAACTTTGCCATTTTCCGAGACGGGTTGCTAGGACGATAGCGGTCTTTCGCACAGCCTTGGATGCCCCATTCCGGAGCAACGATTGGATGGTATCGTAACCGACGAGCGCAGCATGCGGCGCCAGGGCTTTTGCCGCATCCTTGATCACCGCGGGAGAGGGATCGTTGAGGATGGCCAGTAAATGCGAACTCATCTTGTCTGGGCCTAGGCGACTGATGGCGAAGATGGCAGCCTGCCGCATTCGCGGCCTAGGGTCTGTCAGAAAACGCACGGCAAAATCGGCGTCGGAAGCCTGTCCCGTTTCGCCCGGGCCGCGCAACGCATAAGGCGCGCGGAACTCCGCAGGATCTGCTTGCAACGCGCGGAAATAAATCTCCCGTGCATCCAGACAGCACTGCTTTCGTCCAAAAAATTGTACCAGATCGCGAACCGTGGCGCTCTGATCGAACAGCCATGTCTCCACTTTTAGCCGGACGATTTCCGGGGCTCGTTCGATCAATGCTTGCAGCGCCTCCCTTCGGACAAAGGGCGTCTTGTCCTTCGCGAGCCGCTCCACTAGGGATGGCAATCCGTCGAGGGTCGCTTCCTTCAACAGATGTCGGGCCGCAAGTAGGCGGATCAACGGATCCGGGTGGGACAATGCGTCGGAGAGAATCTCCAGACGATCGGATGCTGGTTCCTCGATTAGTATTTGGAAGCAATCACGCCGTAGCTTCGTATCGCCTGCTTCGATAGCTTTGCGAAGGAGCTGACGTGACCCCTGTGTCGTGAGTATTGCACGGACTCTCGTCACGATGAAACCGTGATCATTCCGGCTGCGGGATGCCAGCCGGAGAACCAACGACCAGTTTTGGACGAAATGAGCTGCATAGCTTTCCAACAGACGCTCACGCACGAGCTGCGACGCCAGTTTCCGAACCGGTTCCACCCAGTCATTCAGCCGGATCAGTAAAAACGGCAGTTCGCTTCCATCCCGCACCTTTCCAAGCCGGCCGACGGCCGCTTCGCGGATATATCCGCTGCCATGAAAACTGGCGAATCCACAAACTGGAACCAAATATTCCCGCGGCGCCTTAACGAGTTGGCGAAGATAGCGGTCATGTGGGCCGCTACTCCAGAATCTCCCGGTCCATAAATGGCGCATATGTTGATCCCACTCCGGCAAATGATGCAGTGGGACCTTTCGAAGAATGGACTGAAGTGCTTCGAGAAATTCCGTGCGCACTATTTCACTTGGATCCGACAGCCTTTCGAAGCAATTGCAGACCTCGTACATTGGTTCTTGGATGACATGATACATGGCCGCAGGGCGAATTTTGGGTGACTCCTAACGTGGATGACAAATGATGGAGAGGCAACGGCGGCCGATGGCAAAGAATCCACCGCGTGGTGCCTCACCTTGGCCACCCTGTCGAAAAGCGACCATCTGATTCAACGGCTGAAAAAGCGGTCTTTGTGACACGTGAAACTATTTTCCCCTCTGAGAACGTCAGTTTTTTAGGACACGGAAACCCTTTGGCACACCCGGTGCTATATGGCCTCACGTTCGCACAAGCGAACGGGGAAAAACAATCCAAACAGGGAAGCAGCTCGACCGGAGGGCATCTTTGATGCGGACCGGGGGGAACCGCTCAATGAGGGCCGGTCGAGCTGCACTCCGTTTGGGAAAAGTGAGATGGAAGGTTAGTTTCCTGGAGGGGCAGAGTTACCAAAAATTGACGTGTTGAACCAACATAGTGGAAGCGGCGTCCCGTCGCCTGAAGTCGTTGTCTTCACCAGATTCGAGGATCTTTCACGCGTGACGCCGCTCTAATTTCCCGAAGGTCTCACGCGGAGGGAAAGAGAGTAAGTCCGCGAAAGACACGAAAAAGGCATTTGCGATCTGAACCAAATCCTCATGCTAATTTCTGAATCTCAATTCTCTCTCCGCGTCTCCGCGCCTCCGCGTGAGATTCAACTGTCGGTCACCAACCCGATTTGCTTGCGTTCCCGGATCGCCGCATAAACCGCCAACTCTTCTTCCGCCGGTTTTGAAGGAAAGATCGCCCGTAGCGTCAGGAATGCCGTTCTGAGATCGGAAAGAGCCGTGCGCGAACGAAGATATTCAATCTGTCTCGCTACCTTGATCGGCATGAGCAGGTGATACTCCGCCGTGTCGCTAAGGAAATCCTGCTCGTGCCGGAAGAGGAGTTGAACGGGGTCGCTAAGTCCTGGCTTTGCTCTGAGTACCTCTCTTTGCTCGGCGGTATAACGTTCCACCCAGTCGAGCACTTCCGGGCGGGGGCCAATAATGGTCATCTCACCGCGCAGGATATTGATGAGTTGCGGAAGCTCATCCAGCTTCGATCGCCGGAGGAACCGCCCCAAAGGCGTGATTCGCCGATCGGCCTGGTAAGTCAGCGATCCGCCCACTTTCTCGGCATTCACGATCATCGTCCGAAATTTGATCATCCGAAACGGAACCCCATTCCGTCCCGCGCGCCATTGCTGAAAGAAGACGGGCGCGCCCTCCTTGATTCGTATCGCAAGGGCAATTGCCAGCAGCAATGGCGACGCCGCGAGCAAGGCGCCCGATGCGACCGCCAGATCGATGAGGCGTCTAGTCATGTCTCTCCATCTCGAAAAGGATCTTTACGGCTTGTGACTCAGACTTGCGGTCTGCCGCACCGAGGGCGGCTCGATATTCGGCGAGAGGATATCTTTTCGTGACTAATCGATCGGGGCGCAGCTTTCCTTGCTTCATCCATTCCATGATGAGCGCAAAGGTGTGGATCTTTCGTCCATCATACTCCTCCACGCCATGACCATGTGCGCCAAGCAGGTCCACCTCACGCAGCCAAATCACACTGCGATCGAAGGAGGCGATGCGTGGCGAGATGCCTTCCATGACCACGGCACCGCGGGCCCGCGTCCAGCGCAGTGCATGATGGACTGTGTCGGCGCTGCCGACCGCGTCATAGACGACTGCGGCCCCATGATGCAGTAACTGGTTGACTGTTCCTCGCGAGTGTACTTCGGTTTCAAGTTCTTTGGCTAATTGTTCGTAGAGATTGTCACTCCCATAGCGCAGCACGACATCCGCGCCGGCAGCTTGCGCCAGCCCGGTTTGGTATTCGTACTTCGAAAGGGCGATGATTCGCAGTGGTGTGATCGACAGTGCTCTTAGGGCCATGATCATTCCCAGACCGATCATCCCGCATCCGATCACAATCACCGTGTCGCCAGCAACGAGCGCCCGGCGAAGAACGGCGTGCACGCTGCAGGCAAGAGGTTCGATCAATACAGCGTGCGCGTCAGGAATCTCATCGGGGATCGGCAGCCATTGCGACTCGTGTCGCGCCATTTCTTCCGACCAGCCCCCTCCGCAAGCCGGCGACGGGGCGAATTCGTCGCGGTGCAGGCACAAAAGCGGAAACCCCCGTTCACACAAAGCACAGACAGGCTGCCGCTCCATGCCCGCACAAGAAGTGCCCGGAACAAATACGACCCGCTGTCCTCGTGCGAATGACTGCACATCGGGACCAATCTCCACGACTTCGCCGATGACTTCGTGGCCGAGACAAACCTTTTTCTGCAACGAGCGTCGGCGCGCCATCGTCGCACTCCTCATGGAGAACCGCAGCCGCAATAGATTGAGATCCGTGCCGCACACCCCGGCGAGCCGGTTACGAACCCGGACCCAGGAACGGCCTGGCAATGCCTCCTGTGGTAAGTCCTGCACGGAAAGCGGTCCGGATGGGAAAACCGGGATGCTGCCAGTGATGCGCTGGTAAGCCAGGCCGAGCAGAACTCTCCTGAATTCCGGGCGAAAGATGAGGCCGCGCACGGCGATTAGTTTGCTCCGCCACTCGACGTGGCTTTGTTCGGGCGCAGAAATTGAACGATCGTGAGCATGACCATCCGCGAGGTCAGAATCAGCTTCACGATCAGCCTCCGCGGATCCCACTTCGCGAACTGGTACCGCTCGACATAGGCCAGGTAAGCACCGTCATGGAATGCGACGTTCATCGCGAGGCGCTTCGCAAATGTACTCGTGCTGCTGCCCTTCCCTTCATGGTGCATGATCCGCGCCCGTGGCACACAGACGATGCGATAGCCCTTGCGGTTAATGCGTCCGCATAACTCGGCATCCACCCAATAGAACCGAAACCGCTCATCCATTCCGCCAATCTTTCGTGCGAAATCGGTGCGGACGACTAAAGAACAGGCCGACAGGATATCGGTATCAAACGGTTCCGTGCCGGATTCGTTCCGGCTTTGCATGTAACGTTTGTACCAGGGGTTATTCGGAAAGATCCGCGAGATCCACGAGCGCCGGCCAAAGATCCCGTTCATGACGGAAGGAAACCGCCGCACGACTCCCTGATCCGAGCCATCGGGATTCAGGATCGCACCGCTTACGGCTCCCGCCTCGGGATGTTGGTCGAGATAGTGCACCAGCTCTTGCAGGGCGTTTTCGTAGATGACCGTGTCACTGTTCAAAAACATCGTGTACCGGCCGGTAGCCTCTTTCAGCCCGACATTGTTCCCGCGCACGTAGCCGAGCTTTTCCGGAACGGAGATGACCTTTACCGATGGCCAGAGACTCTTGGCGATGGCTACGCTGTTATCGGTCGAGCTTCCATCCACGAGGACCAGTTCCACGGAGATACTGCCGATCGTCGCGAGAATGCTGCGGAGGCATTCCTCGAGATACGAGGCCGCATTCCGGTTCACGATCAGAATGGTAATATCTGGCTCTCGGGCTTCGTTCACGGCGCGCGCACTATAGGGAGTCCTTATTGAGCCACAAGAGAAGAGTCGGGTTCAGCGGACTCCCGTAAAGCCAGCGTCTGGATGGGGTCGTGACATGCCGCCAAAAGAAGTCCAGAACACGCCCGAGTGGCCGGATTGGTGCGGGCAGGCTATTCCATCCGAAGTGTCCTGCAACCTGCAACGGAACGAGCGCGGTAAAGCGCGCCTGCTTCACGAGTATCTCGTTTGCCTCTGAAAGCGAAAGGCATGTGGTTGCCCGTGGACCATGGATCAATCCGCCATTTCGTGACAAGTCGAGCGGGCAGAATCGATTCCCGAGCGCGAGAAGCAGGGAGCCTCCTTTGCGCAGCACCCGGAATAGCTCTCCGGCGAGCAGTACGCGTGTTTCAAAGTCGCGGGCGAGAAGAGGAAAACGGCCGGTAAAGATGAAATCATAACTAGCATCTGCTGCCGCGAGGAGAGGCTTTTCGGTGATATCGACCATCTCACAAGTATGACCAAGCTCCCGCAGCCGTTCCGCTTCCGTTGCGTCATCGGGCGCGAGCTGCAGACAGGCGAGGCGCTCGGCGCCTGGGAATCGCCTCTGCAGGTGCGGCAAAAGATACCCGTCGATCCAGGCGCGGCCAGCCGAAACCGCCCGCGGGGCGCTGTCTGAGTTACTCATGCCGTTTCACTTACTTCCGCTGGAGCCGAGATACCCGAGACCAGGTATTCGTAGTCTTCGGCGGAATTGACATTGATGAACGGCCCGACGTCATTCCAGATACAACGAGCACCGCGCGCGAGCAGGCCGGCCACCCAATTCTCGAAAGGAGCTCCGTGATAAGTGGCGGCGTGCGTTTGCAGATCGAGCGCCAGTTCTCCCCGGAAGAAGAACGATCCCGTCCAGCGCCGGCAATGCCTCGGAGCCGTGGGTTCTTTGGGAAAAGGGCGATAGGAAATCTCGTGAACATTCGGACCTTCGCACGCGACTGCTCCGGTACCCGCGTCATCGGCCGCTCGCAGATCTTTGCCGGTGAGCAGACAGCCATCGACCCCTGCATGGTGGACGGAATCGGAAAGAAAGTCCGTGAAAGGGGAGCGGGTGAAGAAGATGTCTCCGAGGCAAAGCAGGTGCCAGGGCGCCGGCTTGCTGCCGATTGCTTCCGCGAGTGCGGGAAGAGGCCCAAGCGTGGTGCTGGAACACTCCACGGGTTGAATCGAAAGATCCGGAAACACTCCGATAGCCGCATGCTCTTCGACGAATGCGGAAATCGCCGGAAAACTTTCCGCCGAACAGCAGATGACCGCTCTGCCAATACCGGCAGCTTGCAGTTGCTCGACGAGCCGCACGAGCATCGTCTGTTTTCCCGCGATCGGGAAAAGGCATTTCGGCAGCACACGTCCCAGCGCTCCGGCACGGGACCCTTTGCCTCCCGCCATAATGATCGCGGTGACGTCGTGGTGCGGCTTTTGCATGACATCAATGAGCCGCGCGCAGGGTGTCGGCCACTTCCTCCGCAGCCTTTTCGATTCGGCCGAGCGCGGTTTCCGACATATGGCTGTGAATCGGCACGGAGACCAGAGTGCGCCATACCGCTTCGGTGACTGGCAGGGCGGGCGCCTGTACGATTCCGGTGAACTTATATAGCGGCGGATCGAAATACGGCCGAACAGCCACTCCATTTAGTCCGAATAGTTCCACAACGCGTGCGATTCCGACCTGATTCGCTGCGTGGCAGCAGACTCCGAGGTTCTGATAATTCGTCTGGACGCTCTCAGGAATTACTTGAGGAGTATAGCTCTCCGTATGGCGCCGAAAAGCTTCCATGAGCCGGTCGCCATAAGCGCGCCGCCGCGCAAGTGTTTCCGGAAAGTGTTTTAGCGAGTAAGTGCCGATGATGGCCCGGAGTTCATCCATCTTCGCATTGAAGCCGGCGACCGCATCTGCCTGGTTGGAAGCGAGTCCGTGATTGCGCAAGCGCTTCACCATCGAAACGATTTCCGGATCCCCCGAGACGATCAGACCGCCTTCCACGGCGGGAAGCGTCTTCGTCGCGTGAAAGCTGAAGGTTTGCACATCCGGTTCGCGAGCAATCCGGCGGCCTGCATCGACCGTGCCGAAGCCGTGGGCATTGTCGTAGACGAGCTTCGCCCCGATTGGGTCGCAGAGTTTGCGAATGGCCGCCAGATCCGGAGGCACGCCGAAGACATTGACCGCGACGACACAGCGAACATCCGCATTTTCCAGCAAGAGTTGCCGCAGATGTTCTGTGCTCAGCGTAAAGGTGTCAGGCTCGATATCGCAGAAAACCGGGTCCAGACCGGAGTGCATCACCGCATTGAGCGTGGCGATATAGGTATAGGCTGGCAGAATGGCCTTTCCGCGCGGGAGGACGAGAGCTTTGAGGCTGAGCAGAAGCGCGTCCGAGCCGGTCGAAACCGCCACTGTTTCCGAGACCCCAAGATATTCAGCCAATTGACGCTCAAACTCCTGGACATGCCGCCCGTTGTTACTCACGTGCCCGGACGCCAGTGCGGCCGCGACCGTTTGCATGGCTTCTTCATCGATCTCAAAGTAAGGCCGGATTGCCGGCACCATCTCCTTCCCCTGGCAAAGATTCATACTGCTTGAAAATAAAGGGGAGGCCGATTCGCGAGACAAAGCGGTCCACATCCGGCTTTCGGCAAACAGACGCGTATATAGATCAGGCTCATCATATCTGGGGGCTGGCCGCTGCGCGCGTAAAAGAGCCCGCCCCATCTCCAAATGCAAGTGTGTTTCCGCTGCGACGGAGCGCTATTGGTTACGTTAGTGATCATCGTGACACATCGTTTGCGCACTTCTCCGCCAAACGTTCGTCACCGGGCAAATCCGCTTTACCACAGGGGATCTGGTCATCGTCCCAAAATCCGCGCGAGAGGAAATCGGGAGATTTACGGTAAGCCCACACAAAACCTAACCAACCGACAAATTATGATGATCATTCGTGAATTTACCCCGGTGGACGAGATCCAGGTCGTTTCCCTGTGGCGTCGCGGGGGCCTCGAAACCTCCGAACCCAACCTTCTCGCCCAGGTGCAGCACAAGCTCCTGTCACAACCCGGCCTGTTCCTCGTCGGCACGATCCATTCCACGATCATCGCCTCGGCGGTAGCCAGTCATGATGGCGTGAACGCCTCGATCGAATACCTGACTGTGGCTCCCGAATGGCAGCGGCTTGGCTATGGCCGGCGCATGGTCCGGGAAATGGAACGCTGCCTTCAGGAAGCCGGGTGCCGGAGCGTCAAGCTTCCCGTGCGTCCCGGAAATCGCCCCATGCTCGGTTTTTGCGAGCGCCTCGGCTATCGGACGGAAAAAATTCTGAGCATGAGCAAACCGCTCGCCGAACCCGCTCGCAAAAAGCCCACCCTTCGTGACTGGGCTTTGGAATGCGCCGCAACGATGGCGTGAGAGATTCAGGATTCAGGATTCAGGATTTAGCATTTGGGCGAAATCGAGCCCATGCCCGACTTCCATGAGCATTGTGCGTGATTGGCGGGAAAAATCCTAAGCACCGCAAAAGCCACCTTTCGAGACTGAATCCAGGAATGCACGCCGGCGTTCCTCACCGCGTGCGCCCTCAACAAATGCTAAATCCTAATTCCTAAATGTTAAATCCCCTCACAGTTCCTTCTCCAGCCGCTCGCTCAGCCACTGCTTGATCATGCTCTGATAGTTCAGGTAGCGGGATCGGGCGATGCGCTTGATGCGGGCGAGCATGCGGGGATCGAACCGCAGGGTGATCGTTGTCGATTCCCGCGTGTCGGCCTTCAGGATCGAGGCATTCATCAGCCGCACATCGAGCCGGGCGTTGGCCCAGAAGGCGGATTCCTCTTCTTCGCTTTCGAAATGTGGAATCTCTGACCAGCTATTGATGACTTTCATGGAAGAGGCAGGCGGTCCAAAAGGGCAAAATGAGGGGTGATGGGTGGAGGTGCGAGGCGAATCCGGGGCGCTCAGAAACCCAGCTCGGAGTTTTTACGATCGTAGAAGGAAAGCTCCTCCTGCGTCATCGGCCGCGCCAGGATGGCCCGGTAACGCTTTCCATCGGTCCAGAAGATCGTGAAGATTCCGTGTTCCGCCACGGATTTTCCGAGGTTGAAATACCGCGCCTGATCGCTTTCCTCGGCGTTCTCGGGCAGCAGGCGGATGGAGAAGGGGTCTTCGAAAGATTCTTCGATTTCTTTCGGCGAAATCTGCCGGAGATCGAAGGGGGCGTCGAGCCAGTCAAATTCCATGGCAGGTCAAAAGGAGGTAGTCGGTCGGGAACGCAACGGTGAGATAATGGAAGGAGCGGCGAACTATTTCGCGCGCTGGATTAGTTCAATTTCATAACCTTCCGGCGCATCAATGAAAGCAATAACGCTCCCTACGCTGGTAGGGGTCGGCCCATCGGAGAGCGGGTACCCCTGTGCCTCGGCGTGTTTTGCGAAGGCCTGGAGATCGTCCACCTCGAAAGCCAGGTGCGTAATATCGTAGCCGACCTGTACCGGGCCGCTCGCGTCATACTGGCAGATCTCGATTTCTTCCTCGCTCTCGGGAGCTTTGAAAAAGACGAGCTGTGAACCGCGTGGCGAGGTGTGGCGGCGGGTTTCTTCGAGGCCGAGGACATCCCGATAAAAGGCGACCGTCCGTTCGAGATCGCTGACCCGGTAGCGTGTGTGGAGGAGCTTCTTCAGCATGGCATCAATTTCGATTCTCGATTTTTCTTTTTCGTTCTGAGATAGCGGCCCACAGATTTCGTAGGTGCCTGTTCTGTAAGCCAGGCTCGCCGAAATCGAAAACCCAAAATCGACACGCAATTTCATATGATCGCCCTCGGCATCGACAGCGGTACCCAGAGCACCAAGACCATTGCCTTGAATCTCGAGAGCGGCGAACTCCTCGCCAGCGCCTCGAAAGCCTACGGCATGATCGAGGGGCTGGCGCCAGGACACCTCGAACAGGACCCGCAGGTCTGGCTGGATGCCGTGGATGCCACCGTCCGCGAATGCCTTTCCCAGCTCGGGGACAAGAAGAAGCTCGTCCGGGCCATCGGCGTGAGCGGCCAGCAGCACGGTTTTGTTCCACTGGATAAAAAGAACAAACCGATCCGTCCGGCAAAACTCTGGTGCGACACCTCCACCGTCGAGCAGTGCAAGCAATTCGAGACGGAATTCGGCGGTTCCGAAGGCCTCATCGAGCTGGCCGGCAATGCCATTTTGCCTGGCTACACCGCGCCAAAGATCCTCTGGCTGAAGCAGAACGAGCCCAAGAACTACAAGGCGCTCGATGCCGTGCTGCTCCCGCACGATTACATCAATCTTTATCTCACGGGCGAGCGCTCCATGGAGTACGGAGACGCCTCAGGCACGGGCCTCATGGACGTGCGCAGCCGCACCTGGTGCGAACCATTGATCGAGTTCATCGATCCGGATCTCGGGGAATTTCTGCCGCAGATTGCCAGTTCCCGGCGCGCCCTCGGCCTGCTCCGCGACAGCCTTCGCACGGCTTGGGGCTTGGACAATGCTCCGGTGGTGAGTGCGGGTGGCGGCGACAATATGATGGGGGCGATTGGGACGGGGAATGTCCAGCCCGGTGTGGTGACAGTGAGCCTCGGCACTTCCGGCACGGTCTACGCCTTTTCCGCCGATCCAGTCATCGATCCCCAAGGGGAAATCGCTGCTTTCTGCGATTCCACGGATCGCTGGCTGCCGCTCGCCTGCACGATGAATGTGACCGTCGCGACCGAGCAGGTCCGCAAGATGTTCGGCTGGAAGCACGAACAACTCGAGCAGAACGTGGCCGGCACGCCCGCCGGCTCGGATGGGCTCCTTTTCCTGCCCTACCTGAATGGCGAGCGCACCCCGAATCTTCCGCATGGCACGGGCATTTATCATGGCCTCACCACGGAAAACATGGATCCGGCCCATATGGCGCGCGCCACGATGGAAGGTGCGACCCTTGGCCTCGGCTACGGTCTGGCGCGCTTCCGGGAACTCGGGATCGAGCCTTCCGAGATCCGTCTCACCGGCGGGGGCAGCAAGAGTCCGATCTGGCGGCAGATCTGCGCCGATGTCTTTGGCGTTCCCACGGTTTGTCTCCAGAGCGCCGAAGGCGCAGCGCTCGGTGCGGCGGTGCAGGGTGCTTTCGCCTGGCACGCGGCCAATGGCCAGCCGACCACCTTCCGGGAAATCTGCGGGCGCATTGTGAAACTGGACAATTCCACCCGGGCCGAACCGCAGGAAAAACATCGCGAGATTTATGCGCAACTCCTCGCGCGCCAGAGCGATCTGACACGCCGGTTGCACACGGCGGGGTATCTGTAATCTTGGTATTGCGTCCAAGTACAGGTTTCCGCCGCTCTTTTACATGAATTCCCGCTCTCTTCTCATCCTGGCCACCGCTGCGTTGCTCATCGCTGGGGCGGTGATCGCCTACCTGAATATGCAGCCCGCGCCCGGACCGCTGCCAGGTCCGCTCGCGGCGACGCCGGCACCGGCGCCAGTGGCGCAGGCAACACCCGCCCCTTCTGCTTCCACGCCGCCGCAATCTGTCGCCCAAGTCGCGCAGCCGCCCGTCTCGGCAACTCCTTCGCCGGTGAAGCCCACGGTCACTCCCGCGCCGATTCCAGAGTGGGACGCAAAGATCGACAGCGTTCTCAAGATGAATGTGGGCAGTCCGGAGATGGCCCAGATGTTGATCAATATGCTGCCGACCCTGCCGCCTGAAGGCCAGGCCGAGGCTGCGCAGCACATCAGCAATCTCATCGATAACAACAAGGACTACGCACGGGTGATGCCGCTCCTCAAGAATCCGAATCTTCCCGAGGAAGTGCAGGATGTCCTCGTGACGGATCTCATGAACCGGGACGACGCCGTCAAGCTGCCCGCGCTTCTCGATATCGCCAAGATCCCCACACATCCTTATCACGATGAGGCGCTTACAGATCTTCAGATCTTTCTCGATGCCGATAACGGCCAGGACTGGGGGAAATGGGATTCGGCGGTGAAGCAGTACCTGAAGAAGCAGGCTGCGGAAAACGCCGATACCGCGCAGTAACGATGAGGCTCGTCATCGCCGGCACCGGGGCCAGCGGGGCTATTTATCTTCAACGGCTCCTTTCGCAGATCGACGCCAAGGCGCACGAAGTGCACCTCGTCCTCAGTGCCCATGCCCGGCAGGTCATCGCGGAGGAAATCGGCGAACTGCGCGTTCCCGATGAAGTCCTGCAGCACGGCGACAAGACGATGAATGTCCCGTTCGTCAGCGGCTCGGCCAAATTCGATGCCATGGCCATCGTCCCGTGCTCCATGGGCACGCTTGGCCGCATTGCTGCCGGGACGAGCGATACCACGATCCTGCGGGCCGCTGACGTCTTCCTGAAGGAACGGCGCAAACTCATCCTCGTGCCGCGTGAGACGCCCTGGAATCTCATCCATGCCCGGAACGCCGTCGCTCTGCTCGAAGCCGGCGCGGTACTTCTCCCGGCCTCTCCCGGATTTTACGGTCGTCCCAAGACCCTGGAAGAAGTCGCCGATACCGTCGTGGCACGCATTCTCGATCAGCTTGGATTGCCGGCTCCCGGCGCATTTCGCTGGGGCGAACCCGGCGCTACGGAATGAAGATCCCACCCAAAGTGGCCGTAACCGCCGTGAGCTGGCTCATGCGCGGTCTGGGCGCCACTCTCAAAATCCAGTTCAACGATCGCGCCGGTTACTTCGATGCGAACCGCAAACAGACGTGCATTGTCGCCGCGTGGCACAATCGCATCCTCATTCTGCCGATCTGCTTTAAGCGCCTCCGCAACGTCCAGCGTCTCACGGTTCTGACCAGTGCCAGCCGCGATGGCGAAGTGCTGGCCGGTATTGTGCATCGCTTCGGCCTCGGTGCAGTGCGTGGCTCCAGTTCCCGCCGCGGTGCCGCCGCCCTGCGTGAACTTTCCGGTGTATTAGGAAGTGGCACCGATGTTATCATCACACCGGATGGCCCCCGCGGTCCGCGCTACGTCTTGAGCCCCGGGATCATCTATCTCGCACAAAAAACCGGCCTGCCACTCATGCGCGTGCAGGTCGACTACGACCGCTATTGGGAGCTAAAGAGCTGGGACCGCTTTCGCATCCCCAAGCCGTTTTCCAAACTGACCGTGACGCTTCACCCGTTCGAGACGTTGGAGTTCCGTGATGGCGAGGAGGAGTTGGAGGACCAGCGGGCGAGGTTTGAGGCGAGGTTGAGAGAGGGGCAGGTGGAGGGTGTTGAGTTGGCGCCGGTGGCGAAGGAGAGTGAATGCTGACAAGTAATAGATTTTACGCGATCGTTTTTCGCTGATGGGCTATTCATTTCTCCGATTTGCTTCCAAAGTCCGATATGCGGTGCCAATCACGCTTGCCGGCGCGATCCTGATTCCCTTCGCCGCCGTCGCAGAGGGTAAGGATGAATCCGACGCAAAGCGAGCAGTCACTGAGTTGCTTCCGGAAGACTTGGCGAAAGACTTAGCAATCCAATCGAAGCAGACGCATCCGGTCGAGGTGAGTCCTGAAATGCAAAAGGCGCTTCAGAAGCTTCACGTCGGAATGACTCGGAAACAAGTGGAGCAGAGCTTTTCTTTGGATGGCGGACTCCAATCCGATACCATAAGCCGCTATTTCATCAAAGATTTGCAGGTCGGCGGTCAAGTAGTTATGCTGTGTGTCGTGTTTCGCCCGAGCTATATGGATCAAAAGACATTTGCTGACCTCGAAAAGCGTTATGCTGCCAGTCAGCATCCCAGTTTGAAGCACTTGAAGGCGATCCAAAAGGCGGCCATCTATCCCTTCGATCCGGATGATGTCGTCGTTGGTTTTGGAAAGCCATATTTGTCCGGCTTGTCGATCGATTAAGGTTGAGCGTTTGGTCGCGGATCCGCGTATGAATAATGAATGCGAGTCAGAAGCGCTTTGGTTCGGCGATCAGCGCATCGCGATACTCAGCCAGATATTTCAACACCAGGGTACTTGGTTTGCGGACTATCGCCTTGCTCCGAACGTTGGCGGAAGGGTTCTGGAGTTCATCAACTTTAGCCGCGTTCATCTCAGCTCAGGCGAGTTTGATGAAGAAACGTGCGCAGTTTTGAAGACATCGACAAATCCATGCGGTGGATCATCCGAGGCCCCGGCGGAGTAATAGAAATCAGTAGTGCACCGCTTTTCCGGGATACTGATTTATCTTGGGTTACGGAGTGATGGTGATGGTCAGCACAGAGTTGGACTCGATGGAGTAGAGTAATGCGCCGTCTCCTCGTGCTCATCCAACGCTTCACGGATAAGCTGGCGCGCTCGCATAAGTCCCATAGGTCCCATGAGTCCTATCCGTCCTATTGCGAGCGCAACCGTGTAAAGAGGAGCCCTATTTCACCGGCACCGGCAACCAATACTGCTCCAGCCCCGCCGTAAATCCGCGAAGCGTAACCAGCGCCCCGGCGTCTTTCGATTGATCGACAACGGTGAGCGCCCGCTGCGAGCACTTCGGCGTCATTTTATAGCCGCGCCCCGGATCAAGTTGCATCTGCCAGAGCTGGGCGGCGCATCCGTTCACTGCCCATTGCTCGATTTTCGCCCCGTCCCGGTCTTCGAAGTTATACACGTCCAGAGCCCGATGGCTGTGTTCCGCGACGATTTCCAGCCAGCCGTTGGTATGCCGGATCCTCCAGACTTGGTTTGCTCCGTCCCCATAGGCTGCCTGCAGGACCTGGGCGCCGTCGCTCATGTCCGCCTGGGAGACTTCCAGCGACTGGAGGCTATTGGCGTTGAAAAAACGATAGAGGCCATCGGGAAGATCCGCCGGCAACTCGCTGTGCACCAAATCCCAAAACTGTCCGGCGTCCTCTTTCCGGTTGGCCTGCACCAAACCGGCGCCATCGTTCATGGAATCGTTTTCGATCGCGCAGGCCTTGTTGCGGAATGAGACGATGCAGCTCGTGCCGTCGTCGCGCTTTTCCACCTTCCACCGCTGATTCTCCGCGCCGCGCCAGGCGTACTCGCCGATCTGCGCGCCATCGTCATGCGAGTTGCCAAAGAGATCGAAGCCCTTGCCGTTTTGGAGGGACATGATGCGATAGGTCCCACCGCCCAGCGGATAAAAGGCCCATTTCTGGTTCAGTTTTGCAGCGTCCGATGGAGCCTGGCGGATATGGGAATCCGGATCCTTGTCCACATTCGAGACCTCCAGCGCCTTGTGCGTCTTATGATTGACGATCTGATAGATTCCCGGCGTCAGATCGCGTCCCTTCTCCTCCCGTGCGAGTGCTGTATCCAGCAATTTCAGCCGATCCCCGACCTGATGGACAAAGGCATGATCCAGGCCCCGAAGACCCTTGGCGGCGAGCGCCTTTTCTCCGATGCTGGAAGCGCTGTCGAAGCGGTCGAGAGCGATCTTGAATTGCGTGCAGGCGTCGACCAGCGGACTCGTGGCGGTCGCGGCGTCGCCGATCCAGGGGCAGTTTTTGGGCGTCTTTTCCTGGAGCGCTTCGCGGAATAGCGGAAGGGCTTCTTCCGCATAGCCAAGCTGCCAGTTCTTGAGGCCGAAGATGAGCAGGCCCAGGGCCTCATAGCCGTCGTGGTCGAAATGGACGCCGTGTGCCGGGATGGGCCGATCATCTCCGGCCTTCGCTGCCACCTCGGTAAAGAAAGCGGCGAGCCGCTCGGAATCCGGGTCTTTGGCGGAGAGAGCGTGTGACGCGAGAAGCTTGAAAGGTGCGCGAGACTCCGGCTCCTTGCGATCGAGCAGCAGAGTCAGTCCTTCATGCAGCAGCGCCCATTGCAGCAGCGGTTGGGAAGCGCCGCTCTGTTCGCCGAAGCGATGAAAGGCGGAGGCTGCGTTTGGATAGTCGGCATTGGAAAGAAGCGCCGCTGCGCTCTTGAACTCCGGCGAAGCTGCCATCGCCGATGCGGGCCCTCCATCTCCACCTGATACTGCCGGCTTATCGCTCTTGCGGAGCGCGAAAAAACCCACGACCGCAACGATCAGCGCAAAGGCGAGCATGCCTCCGGTGATCAGTGCGGAATTCTTCTGCTGGCTCGCATCTTCCAGCACGAGGCGTTTCTTCTCCTTGGGCTTCGTCCCTTCCGCGAGCAATTCGTTCTTCGCATATTCCAGATGCTCGATGAGTTCATCATAGCTCTGGTAACGCTGCTCCGGATCTTTGAGGAGCGTGCGATTGATCACATAAGCCGTGGAGCCGAGCACCCATGGAGCAAAGGCCTGAAGACTTACGGCCTGGCTTTTTAAGTGCTTGAGCGCGACCAGGCTGGCGTTTTCCGCTTCGAATGGCGGCCGCCCGGCCAGGGCGTGAAAGAGGGTGGCTCCAAGCGAATAGATATCGCTGCGAAAATCCTCCGGCTGCCCGTCCAATTTTTCCGGCGCGATATAGTAGGGAGTTCCCCAGATTTCCGACCCGACGGCTTCGGCGGCTGCTTGTTCCGCCATGGCTAGTCCGAAGTCCACGATCTTTGCGGTATGCGCATCGGCAAAGAGGATATTCCCCGGCTTCACGTCCCGGTGGATCATGCCGGCCTGCCATGCTGCTCGCAAACCGTCGGCAATCTGGATGGCGATATCGAGAGCCTGCGCCTCCGCGACGCGCCCCTGGATGCGAATGAGATCCTCGAGTGTGCCGCAACTTACGAGTTCCATCGAGATATAGACCCGGCCGTGAGCTGATCCGGTGGTAAATACTTTCACCACGTGAGGGTGATGGATCGAAGCGGTAATCGAGGCCTCGTTTTCCAATTGAGCGATCGCTTCGCTTCCCAGACGATCCTTCCGGAGAACCTTGAGCGCCACGACGCGGTCGAGGCTGGAATCGAGCGCCTTGTAGACGACGCCCATGCCCCCGCGTCCCGCGACTTCGAGCAATTGATAGTGATCGATGAATTCACCGATAATCAGTTCTTTGCCGCAGGACGGGCAAACGGACTGGGAAAGGGGTTCGTTGTTGGTGACATCGAGCCCGGCATTGCAACTGGGGCAAGGCTGGATCAGTGCGGTCGTCTGGGCGGATGCGGCGCCACTGCTGACAATCCGAGGGGAGTTTGCCATGGGAGTAAGTGGGTGGGCGGTTAAGAGGGTGACAACCCTCTGCTCAATCCCATGCGTTTGTGACGGCGAATTTTTGCCGGCACGGAAAGAGCGGGATGATCAGGAAAACCGGTCTTTCGAAGGCGCGGAAATGGAAGGGTGTACTTGGCATATAACTATGGCCGAAAGCTATATGCGGGGAATGAGATCGCGCGTATTCCTCATGAGAAATCGCGCACAGGCTGGAAAGTTAGCTAGTAATGATGCGTCTTCGGGGAATGGGGTGGATGGTACTAATGGGGACTTATGGGGCGGATGGTACGCATACGTCCCATTAGTCCTATGTGTCCTGTTAGTCCCATTTCCAAGCGCCGATACCTTCAAGAACCGTTTCCCATAAAGATAAGATGGCTTGTTATCTCCATTTCAGCCTGAACACGGATTTTGGTTCGCGAGAAATGGTGATCAGGCCACCAGCGTGTAGCGTAGCGGTGGATCGCCTGCAGATGGCGCGACCTTGGACTGCGGGGTAAGCCTCAGGCGCAACCCCGCCTTCGGATGGGGCGGGTCTGCGGGAACGTCCGTGGTGGTGTCGGCGCGACATTCACGAACGAACGTCTTCTTTCATTTTCGAAGACACTTCGCAGAATCCCGCACTTCAACGTACGCACCCGCCGTTCACTCCCGCAGACCCTCCCTCGCCGACGGCGGTGTTGCGTCCCGCTGTCGCGGGACTTAACCCCGCAGTCCAAGGTCGTTTCGCTCGCGAACATCCCAACTCAAAGCAGCGCTTCCCTGCAATCGCCCTTCAAAATCGCATCCCGGCAACCCGTTTTCAGATTCAGCGTCCAACAGGGCTCTTTTTCTCATCCAGGGATAATGATGAAGATGATGATTAGGAGGAAGAGGTTGCGGAGAGTTTACTTAAACGAAGTTGCGGCCCTTCCCCCCGCACGCTAGGAAACGTGGGCCGTGGATTCCTCCGCTCATTGCTTGTCGGCTCTGACCGACTATCACATTCACACACCGCTCTGTCATCATGCGAAAGGGTGGCCCGTCGAGCTGGCTCAAGTCGCTGTCGATCACGGGTTTCGCGAGATGGGGTTTGCCGATCACAATCCGATGCCCGAGCCGTTCGACGACTGGCGGATGGCGATTGAGGATCTGCCACGCTATCTCGAGTCTCTGGAGGAAGCCCGAAGCCGCTTCCCTCAGCTCACGATTCGACTCGGCCTGGAGTGCGATTTCATCCTCGGCCGCGAAGCGTGGATCGAGAAGCTTGCCGGCATGGCCGATTGGGACTTTTTCATCGGCAGCGTTCACTATCTCCCGGAGGGTTGGGAGGTGGACAATCCCAAGTACGTGGGGCGATTCCGCGACGGCGATGTGGATCAGATCTGGGCGAACTACTGGCAGGTGTATGAACGTTGCATTCGCAGCGACCTGTTCGATTTCGTCGGGCATCCTGATCTGCCGAAGAAATTTGGCTTCCGGCCAAGTGGCGATCCGCGGCGCTTTTACGAACCGGCCATCCAGGCGCTCGTGGATACGAATCTGGCTTTTGAGATCAATACCGCCGGGCTGCGCAAGGACTGCCGGGAGCTGTATCCGGCACAGGGCTTCCTCGAACTCGCACAATCGGCCGGTATCCCGCTCCTCATCAATTCCGACGCCCATGCGCCCGGCGAAGTCGGCGCCGGATTTGCCGAAGCGATCGTCGCAGCGGAGGCAGCGGGTTACACGGAAGTCGTGCGGTTCGCGCGCCGTAAACGTTCCTTCTGGCCCATTCGGCCGACTTCCTAAGCGCACCTTTTCCCGTCATGAAATATCGTTCCCCAGTTGAATTGCTCGAAGCGCGGATTGCCCCGGCCGTTTTCGTCACGAGCCGTGCGGTGACTTACGTGGATTCGGACGGTGACCAGGTGCGTGTGTTGAGCGATCGCCCGATTTTTCATCAGGACCTTCGTGAATTTGAATTCGTCGCCGCAGGCAGTGGTGAACAGCTGGAAGCGTTGACGCTGGGCGCGCGTGCTTCAGGCGCGGATATCTCGATCGACGTCATTACCGCCGCGGGAGACGGCCACGTGAATGTGGGTGCGGTTCTGACGCCCAATGTCCACCTGGGCAGCCTGACCATCGATGGCGATCTCGGCCGGATCACGGCCCATGGCATCGGAACACTTTCCGTCGCCTCACTTGGGGCGCAGGGCCTTTCCACCCAGGATGGCTCGGGAAGTTTGCAAAGCCAGATCCACGGAAACATCGGAAAGGTGTTCGTGGCCGGCGATGTGCAGGTGGCGTCGCTCGTTACCACCGGGACGATTTCTCATCTGCAAGTGGGTGGTTCGCTCATCGGAGATACGTCTGATCAAACCGGTTATCTGCATGCCGCACGAATGGGGTCGGTCTTCATCGGAGGCGATATCCACGGGGGTGCGGGACAGTTCGCGGGAAGTGTCTCCGCCGCGAAAAGCATCGGCGCGATCCATGTCGGAGGAAGGCTGATGGGCGGTGCGGGAGATTTTTCCGGACAGATCGGATCCGCCCTGCTCACGAATGTCAGCGTCGCCGGCGGCATCGAAGGCGGCACTGGAGCCGTCTCGGGTTCCGTGTCCGGAGGGACGCTTGTCCGAATCGAAATCGATGGTGGCATCTCCGGCTCGACCGGCTTTCAAAGTGGAGCGCTCGTGGGCAATCAGCTGATCCGTGCCGAAGTGCATGGCAATCTGGCCGGCGGCGAGGGCGGCCAGTCCGGAGCGATCCGTTTCTCCCGGGGGATCGGAAAGGTGGATGTGGGAGGTTCGGTGCTTGGGAGCGATGGACTTTTCAGCGGGGAGATCTTCAGCTTTGCCCGCATGGGCCAGGTCGAGGTGCACGGAAATGTGCAAGGGGACACGGGCGGAGGTTCGGGCATTATTCACGCTGGAGGCAATGCCGGGACGATTGCGATCCATGGCGCTCTCGAGGGTGGTTCGGGCGCGACGAGTGGTGCGGTCACGGGCGCACGCATCTCGCGCGTGGAAGTGGATGGCGGGATCACCGGAGTGCGCACGGATTATCCCGCAACGCCGAGCGGTCCCGCAACCCTGACCGGAGCGATCGCGGCAGATCGCATCGATCGCCTTCAGATCGGCCGAAACATCGTCGCCGCAAACCTGACTGGAGGCAGTCCACAGACGAGCTACGCGATCGATGTGGCGAAGAGCGTCGGCACACTGGAAATCGACGGTGGTATCGCGGGAAATGCCCTGAATCGTGTCGGCATGGCCGCGGGAGCGCTGAGTTTGAATGCGGAGAAACTTCCCGACGACCACGGCTCGGGCGCAAGTGCGGGGATCGGCCGGATCACGATCGGCGGCAGCGTGAGCTACGCGGAAATCACCGCCGGCTACGCGGCGACCGAAGGAGCGGCGGCGCCGCAAAATCCCGACGCGCATATCGGCCCGGTGACCGTGCTGGGACAGTGGATGGCCTCTTCGCTGACCGCCGGTGTCGGGCCGGGTTCAGATGGCCTCTTCGGAACGGCGGATGACCTGACTCACGCCGCGGGTGTCGGGAAGACGCGGGTCCTTTCCGCCATTGCGCAGATCAAGATCTTTGGCCAGGTCACCGGTACGGGCATGGCGGGCGACTCCTTTGCGATCGAAGCGAATCGCATCGGGGCGATTTCGGTCGACGGGCTGCGGCTCACCCTTCCCAAGGACAGCCCGCAAATCCTGCTCGCACCTTTCCCGGGCGGCGTGCTCCTTCAGGAATTGCCGCAATCGTGAAGACTGTGCTCCTGGCCCGCGGGAGGCGGATCGAATTCCCGCGTCCGCCCCTGATCATGGCGATTGTGAATCTCTGCGCGGATTCGTTTTCCGGCGATGGACTCACCGATGTGCAGGCTGCCTTGGACCGGGCGCAGGAAGCGATCGGCGAAGGCGCGGAGATCATCGATATCGGTGCGGAAAGCGCGCGGACGAATCGCCGGGCGATCGATGAGCAGGAGGAGGTGCGCATCCTGAGCGAATTCATCGCGGGCTGGAATGCGCGTTCCCTCGGCGCACAGGCGTTCCTTTCGATCAATACCTGGCGCCCGGCAGTGGTGCGTGAAGTCCTGCCCAAAGGCGGAGATTTGCTCAATGACATCGGCGCGCTTCCGACTCCGGAGAATGCGCGGGTCTGTGCCGAGACCGGTGCGGCGCTGCTCATCATGCACAGCGTGGGTGAACCGAAGGTGCCGCACACGCATGTCGCGTACGACGATATCTGGAGCCGGCTCGAGGAATTCTTCGCGGAAAAGCTCGCACTCGCCTTGGCCGCGGGATTGGCCCGCGAGGCGACGATTCTCGATCCCGGCATCGATTTCGCCAAGCAGCGCGATGATAATTTGCGGATCTATCGTGAACTGGAACGGTTGCAGCGTTTCGGGCGGCCGATCCTTTTGCCGATCTCGCGGAAGACGGTCATCGGCGATGTGCTGAATCTGCCCAACCCGGCGAACCGCGATGCTGGTACGGTGGCCTGCCTCGTTCAGGGCATGATGCGGGGCGCGCACATTTTTCGCGTGCATGACGTCCGCGTTGCGGTACAGGCGGCGAGGTTGGTGGATGCGATTGAGAATGGAGTTCGGTCTGAGAGATAGCTCCGGGCGGCTTTGATTTTCCGCATCCGCGCCGGTGCATCAATTCCGGCGGTGGATCACCGCCCAAAGCCGGGTTATATTTGCCCTCCCGTCTTTCCTCCCTTGGACTGGGAACGCGACGTGCTAACCCTTTTTTTGCGAAAATGGAAATCGCCTCCTGCCTTCAGTCCCTGATCTCCCGCCAAAAACCCGACGGATCGTTCATTCCCCGGGAGCGGGTGGATGCGCGTCCCGATGCCACCGCCTGGGGTATCCTTGGTTTGCGCACGGGCGGAGCCGAGACGGAGAAGCTGATCGAGCGGGCTCGCGAACATCTCGTGAAACAGCAGTTGCCCGACGGGCGCGTGGCCGTTTCGGAAATGCATCCGTATGCCTGCTGGCCCACCCCTTTGGCCCTGCTCGCCTGGCAAGGCTGGCCGGCCGGAGACGCCGCTGCGCAAAAGGGGCTCGATTTTCTCGAGCATCTCACCGTTGCTACCTGGAAGGTGGAAGACAAGGTGAACGCGATCGATGCCACCCTCCATGGCTGGAGCTGGATCGCGGGTACGAGCTGCTGGGTCGAGCCGACGGCCATGGCGGTGTTTGCCTTTGACCGGTACGGGCGCGCGCCGGAGCGGATGAAGGAGGGCGTCAAATTGCTCCTCGATCGTCAGTTGCCGCACGGCGGCTGGAATTTCGGCAATACCCTCGTCTTTGGCGCCGAGCTGTTCCCTGCGGAAGAATACATTGGGGTGGCATTGACTGGCTTGGCAGGGCATTGCGAGAAGGCGGACGTCGCCCGAAGCCTGGATTTAATCGAAAAGCGCATCGTATCGATCCGGAGCCCGCTGGCGCTCTCCTGGGGTATTCTGGGACTGGCGGCCTGGGGCCGCCGTCCGGCAGATGCCGACCGCTGGATCGCGGAATGCCTGGACCGCCAGCAATACCTCGGCGCTTTCGATACCACCCATCTCGCGCTGCTTCTCCTGGCAGGCCATTGCCACGACGGACTGGCCGGCATCTTCACCGCGGTGCACTCCTAAAACTTCGACTCTCCACTCGTGAAATCTCTTCCCTCTTCCTCCTCGTCGCCCATCAGCCGCCGGAATTTCATCACGGGAATCGCGGCCGCCGGAGCCGTGGCTGCCAGCGGCTACTGGCTTCAGCGCGGCCTGAGTGCTTCGCGGTTCAAGGCGGATGCCTTCATTCACCGGGTGGCTGGTTACGATCGCGATCTGAAGACACCAATCCTCGCCGGTTTGAAGGAGCTGGATTTCTCGGAGAAAGACGTGCGCGGGAAGAAAATCCTGCTCAAGCCGAACCTCGTTGAGCCGCATGCGGGCATTCGGCATATCAACACGAACCCGCTGCTCATCCGCGCCGCCGTGGAAGCCTTTCTCAGCCTGGGAGCGGCGCAGGTGGCCGTTGCGGAAGGCCCGGGACATCGCACGGATACGGTGCTGGTCTTGGATGAGTCCGGCCTATCGGAAGTGCTGAAGGAGGATCGCATCCGCTTCATCGATCTGAACTACGACACCGGCATGATTGTGCCGAACAAAACGAAGTTCACGCGCATGGCCTCGCTTACGCTGCCGAAGAGCATCTCAGACTTCGATTGGCTCGTCTCCATGCCGAAGATGAAGACCCACCACTGGGTGGGCGTGACACTCTCGATGAAGAATCTCTTCGGCCTCATGCCCGGCGTCTTTTACGGCTGGCCCAAGAACGTCTTCCATATGTGCGGCATCGAGAACTCGATCATCGACATCAACTCCACCGTGCCGCTGGAACTGGCCATCGTGGATGGCATCGTAGGCATGGAAGGGGATGGGCCAATCATGGGCGATCCGAAGAATGCAGGTGTGATCGTGATGGGGCGCAATGCGCCGGCGGTGGATGCAACCTGTGCGCGGGTCATGGGGATCGACCCCCACAAGGTTCGCTATCTGGCTGCGGCGCAGAAGCTGAACATGGGCTGGATCGATGAGGAATTCATCGGACAGCGGGGCGAAGCGATCTCCAAGGTGCGGACGGATTTTCGTTTGCTCGACAAGATCCCGGCGCATCAGGGGTTGCGGCTGGTGTAAACGCCCTCCGCTGTTTAAGAAAAGATTTCCGCCCGCATTCGTTTGTCCCAAAGGTCTGCCGTGATCGACACCCCAAAAAAGAAATTCCCGGCCTGGCTCACCATCCCGACGCTCATCACCGCCTTGGTGGTCGGCCTTCTGGGTGGCTGGGTATTGAGTTGGAGCCCGTTTTCCGCACCCAACAAGCCTGCCAATATTTGCGTGCTGGAGATGGAAGCAGCATCTGCCGCGGATGCGACCTTGCGGGTGCAAATTGATGATGGCCACGGCTTCCCTGGTCCGGAAGGACCACGCAGTATGCCGCGCTTTGCTCATCGGGACACGTCGCAACCTGTGACGGTTTGCACCTTGCCGCCACGGCAGGTGGCCAGCATTCGGGTGACAATCCTGGAGACGCCGGAGTTTGTTTTTCGTGGTGCACGCCTTCGGATGCTCAACGGCGTGGAACTGGCCCACTTCGTCGCGACCGACGTCCGGGCTGTCACCCACGCCAACGTGGATTGGAACGGCGTCGAACTGCGGATGCGTCCCGATCCCCAAAGCGGCGAAGCGTACTTTGAACTGCCCCTGAAGGCGCCGATTCTTATTCCGGACGGCAACGAGCCTCTGGCCGGGGAAGTGGGGATCGAGATCTTCGTCGTGGCGCTGCTTTGCATCGTCTTGAAGGCGGTCTTCTGGCGCTGGCGTGAAACCTCGTTTGTGCAAGGATGCCACAGGCATTGGCGTGAACTTCTGACCAAAGCGCGGACTTATCCAGTCCTGGCGATCCTTGCGGTTTCGATTCTCACCGTTGCCCTGAATAGCTTTCCGATTGTCTTTTACGGCGAGAGTCTTGTTTCGCCAAATACACTGGTGAACCTGCTCTATGCCGCACAGCCCACGGTGCCCGGTGCTCCATTGGAACGGGAAGAAGACACCGAGGGAACAGATGTGGCGGCGATGATGTGGGCGCACTTTCCGTACTCCGCCGTGGAGAGCCGCGCGATCCTGAAGGATCACGAGATCCCGCTCTGGAATCGCTTCAATGCCACGGGAGTCAGTCTGCTGGGACAAGGCCAGTCGATGCTGGGTGATCCGCTCCACTGGGTCACGATTCTCACGGGTGCTGCATGGTGGGCCTGGGACCTGAAATTCATCCTGGCCAAGGTTCTCTTTGCCTTCGGCATTGGCCTCTGCGTGCGCTCGCTCACGCGGGGGCTCGCCATTCCTTTGTTAATGGCGGCTTCCTCGGTGTGGATCGGCTTCTTCTGTTATCGGTTTAACCATCCAGCTATCTTCAGTTTTTGTTATGCGCCGTGGATTCTGCTCGGTTGGTTGCGACTCGGCGATGCGACAACACGGCGCTCAACGATTGGCTGGATGAGCATCCTGTTACTCGCGCAAATCGCCGAGTTGAATAGCGGCACGGCCAAGGAGTCCGCGATGCTACTCGTGTGGATGAATGCGACTGGATTGCTCATCCTGGCCCTGGGCGATGGCCCATGGCGGGAGAAAGGGCTGCGGATTGCCGTGGGCCTGTGGACCGGGTTTCTATTTGTGCTGCTTTCCGCGCCGTTCTGGCTCGTCTTCCTCGATGTACTTCGCCGCAGCGCGAACATTTACGATGACATGCCGCCGGTCCAGATGCCGCCGGGATTTCTTCTGGGCTTCTTCGACGAGTTATTTTCGCAGGACTATTCGCTGTTGGAGATTCACACCAATCCATCGGCTAACTTCCTGATCCTTGCCGGGACGCTGTGGTTTCTGGCCTCGCGGCGACCCAATATGGAGAGGGCGGAGCGCGTTGGGCGGGCGATAGTCCTGGCCCTGGCCGTTCCACTCGCGCTGGTTTTCGGCGTTGTGCCTCCCGGCTGGATCAAGGCCGTCCCGATACTCGGGAGCATCGAGCATATCCACAATACCTTTGGCTGCGTGGTTGTGATTCAGTTTGCCGTTCTTGCCGGAATTGGCCTGCAGCGGTGTATCTCGGACGATCATCGAGCGCGCTGGACGGCCGGCTGGAGAATGTCCGCCATGCTGCTGGCGGTGGCTTTTGCCGGCTATCTCGGGCTCACTCAGGCGCAAGGTCCGACGCCTTTATTTGCCCGACCCCACGCTCATGCGCGCAGTTACTTCTTTACCTGGTACGCCGTTGTTCTGGGGCTGGCGGTGGTACTGGTTCCATGGGCTCTGCGCTGGCTGAGGAGCGAGCGGCGCAGATACGAAGGTGTGCTTTGTCTGGCGATCTGCCTTTTCGTTCTCCACTTCCGCCATGGGATGTATCTGGAGACAAAGTTCGATCACTATGTGATGAACCCGAGAACCGGCTCGGATCTCATCGCTCGATCTCCCGCGGTGGAGCACGTGAAGCAAGGGCTGACCGAGCCGTATCGCGTTTGCGGATTTGGCGGCAACTTGATTCCGGGTTTTGCGGGAGCACTGGGCCTGGAGAGTTTCGCAGGACCCGATGCACTCATGAATCCCTGGTATCGGGAGCTCTATTTTGCTTCTCGCATCCATATCGAAGGCCAGCAATGGCAGCTTCGCGCCGAAGAAGCGACGTTGCCGCAACTCAAGCCGATCTATGACCTTCTCAATATCGGGTACTACCTGCGCATGCCGAACCAGGGTCCCGCGCTCGAGCCTTATCTGACGCTGCTCGGCCATTCCGACATGGAGGTCTTCCGAAGCAAAGAGGCCTGGCCGCGCGCCTTTTTCACGGACAAGGTTTTTCATTACCAAGCGCTCGGGGCTTTTTTGAAAGCGGTCACGGAGGGCGATGGTCATCCGTTTGCCGCGGTTCAGGATGCGCCCGGTGCACCCAAGGTGCAGGTAAGTCCCGACCGGCAGGTGGTACCCGCGCGTGACTATCACTTGACTAACAATACGACGAGCTTCTCCATAGCGGCGCCGGGCCCGGGCATCGTGGTGTTGGGGGAGGCTTATGAGGAAGGTAATTTCCGCGTTCTGGTGAATGGAAAGCCGGCCGACTATTTCCGCGTGAATCACGCATTCAAAGGTGTTCGCCTGGAAAGCGCGGGAAATTATCAGATCAGCTTTTCCTATTGGCCAAAATATCTGACCCCGGCGCTTTTTCTTTGTGGATTTGGGCTGGTCTTGCTGGCGGGAACGGTTGTTTTCTTCATTCGAAGTAAGCGGAATCGCCCGTGGCAGAATGGGAATGCCGCGCTCTCCGGAGAGGTTGCCGATGCGGTGAATGAGGAACGCGAAAAATCGGAGGCGACGCTCGCGAACTGAATAAAGCCGGCGATTCCACCACTCTCTGCATGGACGCTTCTCGTATCATTCGCCGACCAGGCTTCTCCATCCCGACCCTCATTGCTGCATTTGTCGCCGGAGCCTTCGGCGCGTGGCTCCTTTGTTGGAATCCATTCTCAGCGCCTCCGACTCCCTCGGATATCTGTCTTCTGGAAATCGAAGCCGCCTCGCCCACGGAAGCGATCCTGAAAGTCGATATCAATGATGGCCACGGCTATTCGCTTCCGGATGAAGTGAGCACCTACCGCCGCTTCCCACGGGGCGACACGCCGCAACTCGCTCCGGTCTGCCCATTGCCTCCGGGTCAGATTTGTGCGCTGCGAGTCTCGCTTTACCAGACGCCGGAGTTTGCCCTGCGCAGCGCACAAATCCGCATGCGCAGTGGAAAGGTGCTCGCCAGCTTCAAGTCGTCCGATTTGGATGAAGTAACCCATGCCGTGGTGAACAAAGGCGGGACGCTTATGGATCTGCATCCTGACTATAAGCAAGGCGAAGTTACCTTTGTCCTGCCGCTCTCCAAGCCGCTGCAGGTTCCGAACGGCGATGAGCCATCACTAATCAAGGTGGCGGCGCAAATCCTGATCCTTGGCGCCCTGTGTCTTCTGTTGAAAGCCTCGTGGCCGCGCTGGAGTCATTCCCGGTTTGCGCAAGCCTGTACGCGCCAATGGCGGGAGCTTCTCTCCATTGCCAGGGCTCGGCCCAATCTCGCGATCTTTGCCGTCTCGGTCCTGGCGGTGGTGCTGAATTGTTTCCCGATCGTTTTCTGCGGAAAGAGCCTCGTGTCGCCCAATACATTGGTCGGCTTGCTTTACGATGCCTGGCCGACCTTGCCGGATACGCCGAAGGAGATGAACGAAGAGGTGGAGGGGACGGACGTCGCGGCTGTGATGTGGGCGCACTATCCATACTCCGTCGTGGAAAGCCGGGCGATCTGGAACGATCACGAGATTCCGCTGTGGAATCGTTTCAATTCCGCCGGCGTGTGCCTTCTTGGACAGGGGCAATCGATGCTGGGCGATCCGCTGCACTGGATCCCGCTGCTTGCCGGCGCGCAGGCGTGGGCCTGGGATCTGAAATTCATCCTGGCCAAAATCCTCTTCGCTTTTGGCATCGGCCTTTGTGTGCGCACGATCACGCGCGGGATTTCGATTCCGGCGCTGGCGGCGGCTTCTTCGGTGTGGGTCGGGTTCTTTTGCTATCGCTACAATCATCCGGCGGTCTTCAGCTTTTGTTACTCGCCGTGGATCCTTTTGGGTTGGCTGCGGATCAATGAAGCGGCTGCGTGGCGCGCTGTCTGCGGATGGTCCGGCATCCTCATGCTCGCCGAAATGGCGGAACTAAATAGCGGGACCGCCAAGGAGTCATCCATGCTCCTTTTGGGAATGAATTTCACGGGTGTGTTAGTCGTTCTCTTCTCCAACCGTCACTGGCGGGAGAAAGCCCTCCGGCTGCTGGCCGGCGGTTGGGCAAACTTGCTCTTCCTGTTGGTTTCCGCTCCCTTTTGGCTGCTCTTCGTCGATGCGCTGCGGCAGGGTCAGAACATTTACGAACATCCCGAGCCCATCCAGATGCCGCCGGGATTTCTCCTCGCGTATTTCGATGGCTTGTTTTCGCAGGATGCGTCCCTCCTCGAGACGCATAACAATCCCTCGGCGAACCTTTTCATCCTGATCGGAATCGGCTGGTTCTTCGCTTCTCGCCGATCGTTCCAGGAAAGAGAAGAACGCGCGGGATGGGCGATCGTTGCCGCGTCCCTGGTGCCGCTGGCCCTAGTTTTCGGCATCGTTCCCGCCGACTGGATCAAGTCACTGCCGTTACTCTCAAATATCGAGCATATTCAGAACACCTTCGGCTGTTTGTTCATCGTTCAATTCGCGGTTCTTGCCGGAATCGGGCTCCGCCGATGCGCCTTCGATTCGAATCCCGAGCGCTGGAGTACCGCCTGGAGATTCATGCTCATCTTCTTCGGCCTGGCGCTGGCCGGCTATCTTGGCTGGACCCAGAGCGTCACGCAGCAAAAGCTGCTCTTCATCACCCGCGCCAAACACTCGCAAAGCTATTTCTTCACTCACTACTTGATCGCAACCAGCCTGGCTCTTTTGCTCGTGCCGTGGGCGCTACGCTGGGTCAGGATGGAGCGGAAAAGATACGAAGGCGTTATCTGCCTTCTGGTTTGTTTCTTCGTTCTCCACTTCCGCCATGGGATGTATCTGGAGACGAAGTTTGATCACTATGTGATGAATCCGCGGACTGGTGCGAATCTCATGGCCCGCTCCGCGGCAGTGGAGCACGTCAGGCAACAGCAGCTTCGCGAACCATCCCGTGTTGGTGGACTTGGAGCGAACCTGATGGCGGGTTATCAGGGCGTTATAGGACTGGAAGGGATCAGCGGGCCGGATGCCCTGATGAATAAGTGGTACCGCGAATTCTACCTCGCCACGAACATTCACCTGATGGGTTCCTGGATGTTGCGCATCGAGAATGAGACTTTTGCACAGTTCAAGCCGCTCTATGATTTCCTGAACGTCGGCTACTATCTGCGCATGCCGGGACAAGGCCCATCGCTTCAGGGCTATCTGACGCAGCTTGGGCAGGCTGATATGGCCGTATTTCAGAGCAGGCAAGCCTGGCCGCGGGCCTTTTTTACGGATAAGACGATCCGGTATGACTCGGCGGCCACTCTGGTCAAATTGATCACCGAAGGCGACGGCAAACCGTTCGCGGCGATCCAGGAAGAGGGCGCCGCCCCGGATTCCTCCGCACGGCTCGACCGGCAAATCGTCCCCGCCCGTGACTATCATCTGACGAACAATGCCACCGCCTTTACCGTAAGCGCTCCGGGGCCGGGTGTGATCGTGCTTGGCGAAGCTTACGAACCGGGAAATTTCAGACTCACGGTGAATGGGAAGCCGGCGGACTATTTCCGTGTGAACCACGCTTTCAAGGGAATCCGCGTAGATCGCGCTGGTGAGTATCAGATAAGCTTTACTTACTGGCCGGCGAGGCTGACTCCGGCGCTCTGGATTTGTGCCTGCGGGCTTGGTCTAATCGGTGTAACCCTTCTGGTGACCCTGCGCGGCAAACACCTGCCGGCCTGGGGCGCCGAAAGAGCGCCAGGCGAACGGCCGGCGGACAAGGCTGGACCGGATCGCGAGCAAGCGCCTGCGGATCTGGAGGAAGCCCCGGTTGCTGTCGCCGGAGACGGAGGAGGATCTCACGCGGAGACGCGGAAACGCGGGGGAGAGGAGAATGGATCACGGGATGCGCGAGAAGGAGTTGTGGGCAGCACGAACGGCTATGAGTAATGCGTCGTGTGTGGAACTCGCGGAAGGTGCTGATTTTTTTTGCATCTCTTCGTATTTCGCGAACCGCCTTGCCCTCCTCTTTTCCTCTCCCCTTCCGCGTTTCCGCGTGAGACTTTTTCCCTATCGGTATTTCTGGTGGCTCCGCGCCGTGCCATCCAATCTTTGCCAAAATAACCAATCTTTCAGTCTCGCGTGGTACGATCCCCGCTACTCACAAAAGTAAGATCATGGCTGTACATGAAATCTCCCAATCTGCCCAACCCGACGCCGATCAGCGTTTGCTGAGCCATTGCACCATCTGCGGGAGCAGGCGGGTGAGATACGCATTTTCCCATCACGAATCGCGGGTCGTGCGCTGCTCCGATTGCCGGCTCACTTTTCTCAATCCGCAGCCCAGCGACTCCGAACTGGCCGCGATTTACAATGCCAACTACTTCCTCGGCTCGGAGAGCGACGACGGACGCGCCGCGACCCGCGCAATGAAACGCGAGAGCGCGCGCGAATATCTCCATGAGATCCGGCGTTACATCGGCCAGAACAGGGGCCGATTGCTCGAAGTGGGATGTGGTGACGGGGACTTCCTCGTGGAAGCGGAAGCAGCTGGCTATAGCGTGACGGGAGTCGAGTATTCAGCGGCAGCCTGCGATCAGGTGCGCGCGCGTTTGAAGGGCGGAAATGTCGTTTGCGGCGAACTGGCCGACGCCCCGCTGGAAGACGGCTATTTCGACGTCTGTGTGCTTGCGGACGTCATCGAGCACGTACGCGATCCGAAAGCATTTCTCGATACGGTGCATCGCCTGCTCAAGCCGGGCGGAGTCGTCTTTATCGCCACGCCATCGCTGGCCTCCTGGAGCGCGAAATTGCTCAAGCAAAACTGGATGGAGTGGAAGCGCGAGCATCTCACCTACTTTGACCCGCACACGATGCAGACGGCCCTTTTCCAGGCCGGTTTTCGCGAGATCATCGTGCAGCCCGGTTGGAAAATTCTCACCCTGTCTTACATCGTCCGGCATTTCGAGCGCTACCCGGTGCCGATGATCACCCACGCGCTGCAAATCTTCAGCAAATTCCTGCCCGAAGGAGTGCTGGCGAAAAACCGGCGTGTGGTGGCAAGCGGGATGGCCGTTTTCGCCCGGAAGGTCGAACGGACTGCGCCCAAACTTTCAGTCATTATTCCGGCCTATAACGAAGCGGCGACTTTCGAGTCGCTGGTGGACGCCGTGTTGCGAAAGCAGATCCCCGGCTTGGAGATCGAGGTCGTGATCGTGGAGAGTTGCTCGACAGATGGTACTCGCGAACTCGCCATGAAATATCGCGAGCATCCCCGCGTGCGGCTCGTGCTCGAAGACCGGCCACGCGGCAAAGGCCACGCCGTTCGCGCTGGCCTCACCGACGCGACCGGCGATTACGTTCTCATTCAAGACGCGGATCTTGAATACGATCTGGAAGACTACGATGCGCTGCTCGAGCCGCTCATGTCCGGACGCGAAGCCTTCACGCTCGGAGCACGCCATGGCGGAGGCGCCTGGAAGATGCGGCAATTCACCGGGCAGCCGCTCCTGAGCATGTTCATCAATGGCGGCCATTGGTTTTTCACCACGCTCGTGAACGTCCTCTTCCTGCAGAAGCTGAAAGACCCCTTCACGATGTATAAGGTCTTTCGCCGTGATTGCCTTTACGGGTTGCGCTTCGAGTACAACCGGTTCGATTTTGACTACGAGTTGCTGGTCAAGCTGTTACGAAAAGGCTATCGAGCCGTCGAAATGCCCGTGAACTACCGCTCCCGCTCCTTCAAGGAAGGAAAGAAAGTATCGATGATCGGCGATCCGCTGAGTTGGGTGAAGGCGTGTTTTAAACTGCGCTTTGCCACCGTGAACCCCATGGCTGAGGTGGTGCGCAGCCGCGAGGCCGCTTCCAAAGCGACGAAGGAATGAAGGCCTTCGTGACCGGCGCCGCCGGCTTCATTGGCAGCAATCTCGTCGACCGGCTTCTCGCGGAAGGGTGGAGTGTCGTCGGCTGGGATAACTTTTCCACAGGCCAGGAACGATTCCTCGAAAAAGCCGTCGGAAACGAAGCGTTCCGTTTGGTGCGGGGAGATAATCTCGATGCCTCCGCGCTGACAGAAGCAATGAAAGGCTGTGAGATCGTGTTTCATCTCGCCGCGAATGCCGATGTGCGTTTCGGCCTCGAAAAGCCGGACCGCGATCTCCAGCAGAACACAATTGCGACGTTCAACGTCCTGGAGGCGGCGCGGGCTAATGGGATCAAGCGGCTGGCCTTTTCCTCCACCGGTTCTGTGTACGGAGAGGCCAAGGTCATTCCGACACCGGAGGATGCTCCTTTTCCTGTCCAGACCTCGCTGTATGGCGCCTCGAAGCTGGCTTGCGAAGGGATGATCGCGGCCTATGCCGAAGGATATGGCATGGAGAATTTCATCTTCCGCTTCGTTTCGATCCTCGGCGAACGCTATACCCACGGGCACGTTTTCGATTTCTACCGCCAGTTGTACCAGCATCCGGAGTATCTCGATGTGCTTGGCAATGGAGGGCAGCGGAAGTCCTACTTGTACGTGGGCGATTGCATCTCGGCGATCCTCCATACGGTTAATGCCCGTTCGGATTCGGAAGCCGGCCGCGTGCAGATTTACAATCTGGGGACGGACGAGTACTGCACAGTAAAAGACTCGATCGGCTGGATCTGTAAAACCCTGGGACTTCAACCGGATCTGCGTTTTGGCACGGGGAACCGCGGTTGGGTGGGGGACAATCCCTTCATCTATCTCGATACCGCGAGCATTCGCGCTTCGGGATGGTTGCCGAAGCTTGGGATCCAGGAGGGCGTTGTTCGCACTGTTGAATGGCTGGCGGGCAATGAGTGGGTCTTTGCCAACAGGCACTGATTTTTCTCCATGAAAATCACGGTTCTTGGCCTCTGGCACCTCGGCTCGGTTACGGCGGCTTGTGGCTCCACGCACTTTTCCGTCGTCGGCCTGGATGAGGACAAGGCGCGTGTGGAAGCGCTAAACCAAGGGAAGGCGCCCCTCTTCGAACCCGGCCTCGATGCGCGGCTTGCCGAGAATATTGCGGCGGGGCGCTTGAAATTCACGACGGACGAGGCGGCTGCCTGTGCCGGCGCGGATTTGCTCTGGCTGACCTGCGACACGCCCGTCGATGAGCATGATGTGTCCGACGTGGGTTCGGTCATGGTGAGCTTGCGGCGCGCCCTGGCTCATCTGCCCGCCGGTGCGCTCGTCCTCGTTTCTTCCCAGCTGCCCATGGGAACCTGCGCCGGCCTGGAGCGCGAATTTCCACAGTTTCATTTTGCCTGTTCGCCGGAAAACCTGCGACTGGGCCGCGCGCTCGATGCCTTCGAGAAAGCCGAGCGCGTTGTTGTTGGAGTGCGATCCGAAGAGAAGAAAGCGTTGATCGACGAGCTGTTTGCGCCCTTCACCTCGCGCATTCTTTTCATGCGGACGGAGTCGGCGGAGATGGTCAAGCACGCCCTGAATTCCTTCCTCGCGCTCTCTGTGAGTTACATCAACGAGATCGGCCGCTTGTGCGAGCATGCCGGCGCGGATGCGGCGGAAGTTTCTTCGGGCTTGAAGAGCGATCCGCGGATCGGGCCGCGCGCCTACCTCGGCGCGGGTGGCGCTTTCGCCGGTGGCACCCTGGCGCGCGATGTGGTAAGCCTGTCCGGGCTCGGAGAAAAATTTGGCGAGACGCTGGAACTGATCCCGGCGATCAAGGTGAGCAACGATTTCCACCGCGGCTGGATTTTCCGAAAGATTCGCTCCCGCTTCGGAAATCTTGAAGGGTGCAAATTCGCCGTCCTCGGCCTGACTTACACTCCGAACACTGACACGTTGCGCCGAAGCGCTGCTGTGGAGCTTTGCCATGAGTTACTCGGTGCCGGTGCACACGTCTTAGCATTCGATCCCGCGGTTCGTACCTTGCCCGAAGACCTCGCGGCCGTGCAACTCGCAGACCTCGAGACCGTTCTCGAGGGTGCCTCCGCGGCGATTGTTTGCACAGAATGGCCGCAGTTCCGGCAGGCGGACTGGGCATCACTCCTGCCGCGGCTTCACCAACGCGTCGTGATTGACCCGAATCGGTTTCTCGATCAGCAATTGCGGGAATTTTCCCATCTCGAACACCTCTCCGTCGGACGCCCATCGTGAAACTTTCCAGTCAGACCGCCATCATCACCGGAGCCAGTCAGGGACTCGGGAAAGCGATTGCCAAAGAATTCCTGAGCCAAGGGTCGAACGTGGTCCTCTGTGCGCGTGATGCCGGATGCCTTGAAGAGACACGCGCCGAGCTGGCGCCGCTGGGTGGACGCGTGCTGGCCCGAGCCTGTGATGTGTCGAGCGAATCACAGGTGGCGGATCTCATCGAATTTTCGCTGAACGAATTGGGCCGTCTGGATGCCCTCGTCTGCAATGCCGGGATCTATGGGCCGATGGGGCCGACCGATGAGGTGGACCTGCAGGAATGGATCCGCGCGATCGAGATCAACCTCTTCGGAACACTGATTCCGTGCCGTGCCATCATTCCACATTTCAAGCGCATTGGACGAGGCAAGATCGTCATGGTGTCCGGTGGCGGAGCGACGAATCCGCTGCCAAATATCAGTTCCTACGCCGCATCGAAGGCGGCTCTCGTGCGCCTCATGGAGACTCTGGCCGAGGAATTGCGCGAGCATCATATCGATGTCAATGCGATCGCTCCCGGAGCACTCAAGACCCGTCTCATTGATCAGGTCCTCACGGCTGGGCCGGAGAAGACAAGCCCGGCTTTCTACGCGATGAACAAGAAGTGGGCCGAGGATGGAGGCACGCCTTTGGAATTGGGCGCCAGCCTCTGCGCTTATCTGGCTTCCGCGGAGAGTGATGGAATTACCGGCAAGCTGATCAGCGCGAAGTGGGATCCCTGGGCGCGGTTGCACGAGTATCGCAAGGAGCTTGCCGGGTCGGACATCTATTGTCTGCGCCGGATCGTCCCGGAAGACCGGGGGCAAAACTGGAGCGAGGCGTAGCCACATGAGTGAGCAACCCAACCTGCGCTTCGCCATCATCGGCTGCGGACTGATCGGAAAGAAGCGCGCGGCGGCTCTGCCTCGCGGAATGTTTGGTGCAGCGTGCGATTTGGATCTCGATCGGGCTCGTGCGCTTGTCGCCCAGATGAAGACGGGATACGCGACAAGCGAGGCGGCCGAAGTCCTGGTGGATACTTCGATTCAGGCGGTCATCGTCTGCACGTTGAATTCCTCGCTCGCGCCGCTGGCCCTGGCGGCGGTCCAGGCGGGCAAGCACGTGCTTGTCGAAAAGCCGGGGGCCATCTCCGTCGCGGAAATCGACGCGCTATTGGTTGCGGCCAAAGAAAAAGGCGTGCAGGTGCGGGTCGGTTTCAATCACCGTTTCCATCCCGCCTTGCTCAAGGCCCGTGAACTTTTTGAATCGGGCGTTGCCGGTCCTCTGATGTTTCTTCGCGGACGCTACGGCCATGGCGGCAGGGTGGGTTATGATCGGGAGTGGCGCGCGGACCCCAAACTCTCCGGTGGTGGCGAGCTGATTGATCAGGGGGTGCATCTCATTGATCTGGCCTATTGGTTTCTCGGGGACTTCAGCAACATCCAGGGTCACGCCGTCACTTCTTTTTGGGACATGCCGGTGGATGACAATGCCTTTCTCAGCCTGCGAACCGCCGGCGGCCAGACCGCCTGGCTGCATGTCAGTTGCACGGAATGGAAGAATCTCTTCTCCTTCGAGATCTATGGCCGCGACGCCAAGCTGCACATCGAGGGCCTGGGGGGAAGTTATGGGGTGGAACGGCTGACCCTCTATAAGATGCTTCCCGAGATGGGTCCGCCGGAGACAACGATCTGGGAATTCCCGCGCGGCGACGAATCCTGGAGGGTGGAAATCCTTGAGTTCATCGAGGACGTGCGCCAGTCGAGATGCTCCTCTCCTGGCCTGAAGGAGGCGCGAGTCACTCTCGATGTCGTGGAGCAGATTTATCGTCAAAGCGGTTACCTTTCCGACTTATGATCATTACGCGTTCTCCTCTCCGGATCAGCCTCGGTGGCGGCGGCACGGATCTGCCTTCCTACTACCGCGAGTATGGCGGATTTCTCATCGCCGCGGCGATCGACAAATATGTCTACATCACCCTGCACCAAACGTTTGTTGAAGATCTGATCGTCAAATATTCCAAACTCGAGCGGGTAGCTTCGGCTTCGGAACTGGAGCATCCGATCATCCGCGAAGCATTCGCGGCGACCGGCCTGGTTGGAAATTCGCTCGAACTGGCTTCCATGGCGGATATCCCCGCGGGAAGCGGACTGGGTTCCTCCGGGAGCTTTACCACCGCGCTGCTCAAGGCGCTTCATGTGCACAAGAAGGACCTGATCAGTCCGGCGGAGCTGGCCGAGGAAGCGTGCACCATCGAGATCGAGAAACTCAGGGAGCCGATCGGAAAGCAGGACCAATATATCGCTGCGTTCGGCGGGGTGACCTGTTTCGACTTCAACAAGGACGGGTCCGTGGCGGTATCACCGCTGAATATCTCCGAGGACACGCGCTTCAATCTCCAGGACAACCTCCTGCTATTCTTCACCGGCTACACGCGCTCGGCTTCCGAGATTCTGCACGATCAGGATTCGAAGACGAAAAAGGCCGATCCCGCGATGATCGAGAATCTCCATTTCGTCAAAGATTTGGGCTTCCAAAGCCGGAAAGCTCTCGAGACGGGAGATCTGCCGCACTTCGCCCACCTGATGGATGTCCATTGGCGGCGCAAACGGGAACGCTCGAAAGGGATGAGCAATGGCCCGATCGATCAATGGTATGAACTGGCCATGCAGAATGGAGCCTTGGGCGGCAAGCTGATCGGCGCCGGTGGTGGTGGCTTCCTCATGTTCTACACCGAGAATAATACGCGCCTGCGCCGGGCCATGCGGGAAGTCGGCCTCAAGGAAGTCCGCTTCAACTTTGATTTTGAAGGGACGAAGCTGGTTGCCCAAGGCTGAAACATGTCGGCGCTGGAACAGATCCCTGTGGTTATCCTGGCCGGCGGCCTCGCCACGCGGTTGCGTCCGGTGACGGAGCGAATTCCCAAAGCGCTCGTTCCCGTGGCGGGTGAGCCGTTCCTTGCCCATCAATTGCGTCTGCTCCGCTCGCATGGCTTCCGCTCGGTCGTGCTTTGCATCGGCCACTTGGGAGAAATGATCGAGGAAGCCTTCGGCGACGGCTCCTCCTGGGGCATGCGGATTCAGTACAGTTACGACGGCCCTGTGTTGCTTCGAACCGGCGGGGCACTCGTTAAGGCGCTCCCGATGGCCGGGCCGACGTGGTTCCTCTTGTATGGCGACTCGTATTTGAGAATCGATTACGCCGCCGTCTACGAGACCTATCGCGCCGGTGGAAAACCCGCGCTCATGACTGTGCTGGAAAACCGGAACGCCTGGGATCGCAGCAATGTGCTCTTCGAAGACGGCCGGATCCTGCGCTACGACAAACACGCGCCGACACCGGAAATGCATCACATCGATTACGGGCTGGGCATCTTCGATTCGTCGGTTTTTGCCGGGCGCAAACAGGAGCCGTTCGATCTCTCGGATGTGCAGACTGATCTCGTGGCGCGAGGGGAAATGACCGGCTATCTTGCCACGGAACGCTTTTTTGAGATTGGTTCTCCCGCCGGTTTGCAAGAGCTTGAAACTTTCCTCAACCCGACTCTCTCCCGATGACTACCTACGCCGAACAACACCTTGCCGAAGCCACGGAAATCATCCGCCTCCTGGATCCGGCTGTTCTCGAAAAGATGGCCGCCACGCTGGCTCAGGTCCGCGAACGCGGCGGGCGCCTGTTCATCCTCGGCGTGGGTGGCAGCGCTGCCAATGCCTCCCATGCGGTCAATGATTTTCGCAAGATCTGCGGGTTCGAATGTTATGCGCCCACGGATAATGTCTCGGAACTCACGGCGCGTACCAACGACGAAGGCTGGGCGTCTGTCTTTGCTGAATGGCTGCGCGGCAGCCGGTTGGTCAATCGCGACGCGCTCCTCATCTTCTCTGTGGGCGGTGGAAACCTGGAGAAGAATGTAAGTCCGAATCTGGTGGCCGCGTTGCAACTGGCCAAGGAAGTCGGAGCGACGATTCTGGGCATTGTCGGAAAAGATGGTGGTTACACCGCGCAAGTGGCCGATGCCTGTGTAGTCGTGCCGACAGTGAATCCAGTGAACATCACGCCTCATCAGGAGGCGTTCCAGGCCGTGCTCTGGCATCTGCTGGTCTCGCATCCCGCGCTGAAGGTGAATCCCACGAAGTGGGAGAGTGTGAAGTAGTAGGGCTCTCTACTTTCGGAGACTCATTCGGCCAGCTTGGAAGTGTTTTGTAACGCGCGCGCCACGATCTCCTCCACCAACTCGCTCTTGGCCCGCGCATAGGCGTTCATATCCGGCCAATCCTCTTTCGCGAGCTTCCGCTTGAGTGCTTCGTAACGGAGGCGGTCTTCGGCGTGGCTTCGGAGGTGATTCCGAAAAGCGATATGCCGCGCCACCTCCACGCAACCGGGGGAGAAGATGTGGATGTGGGCGTCGAGTTCCGGCGTCCGGAACATCCGATGTTCATGCCAGTCTGGCTCACGAACCCGGAGAACATAGCCAGCGGCCAGTAGATCCGGGAAGTAGGCATCCTCATTGCCGGAATCCTCGACAATTACGTCGATGTCGATGATCGGCTTTGCGGCCAGCCAAGGCACGGAGGTGGAACCTACGTGCTCAATGACCAGCGCCTTCGAGCCCAATGCTCGTGAGATAATGGCGGCGTGCTTCTGAAACTTTTCGGGCCAGTGCGGGTCATAATCCACAATCACAATCTTCCGCTTCTCGATTCCTCCAATCAATATATCACTCATGGTGTGCAGCCTGACGTAGGCAGTGTATCGTGCGTCGATTTGTAAAAATAACAATGGCGGCGCCACTGTGGACAGCCGTCCATATTATTATTGCGCCGTTCCTACAAGAATTTCCGGGCCATGAAAGCGGTGTGTCCGGGAATCGATGCGATCAACGATGACGACGAGAACACATATGATCTCAATTCCTCCCCATCTTTCGCCAGAATGCTCAGCGGGCTCGGCTGCAGATTCTCGCTGACTCCATACAATAACCAGAATTTCTGGGTGTCCTTAAGAATAACCTCGGAAGCATCTGCGATGTTGTCTATGTTAGAAACTGAGCTTCAATTAGTTCTCGAACATGCTCGGGAAAAAGCAAAACCGCCCGAGAAAGGCCTTGAGTTTCCTCTTTTGTGGCCGGCCTCATTTTTCCTCGTTCGTATATTCTAAAGATATCAGGATTGATTGCATCCTGAACATATCGAGCAGGCCCCCACGCGTCTTCTTCATTCGTAAAATCCCACTTCCCGACATAGATCCATTCTGGATGGTCGGTCGGTTCACAGTAAGAAACGAAAAATGCGGTTGTCCGGCCCAGTAGAGACGAGATCGGAAGTATTTGCAGGGAAGTTATGTCCAGAATGCCAAGTGCGGCATCATGGAATTGGCGTCCATAGCCAAAACGACCATCGCGCAAAGGAATGGCCGCTACATCGCCAAGCTTGAGCGCGCCGGGCCGAGGAAGTCTTTGCCCGATCGTTTTTCTACGCTTCGTGTTCATGGCCCGGTTCATTGCGAAGTGATGGTAGGTGCGGATAAGATTTGTCAGCGATTATAGATCGAATGAAGGGCGAGCAATGCGATGACAACCAGCGCGGCAAAGATGAACGCCGTTCGGGATCTCCGTTCCCGGACAAACCAATCGCCATGTGCTTTCCAGTAGATTCCGTATCCATCGCAGAATAGCAGCCCTTCAAATTGCACCGCCCGCCGATGGGCGATCGACCAGACGACTCCCGTATGCAGACAGATGGCGAAGCCGACGGTTTTGATCAGGAACAGGAGGGAAACCGGGAATATGAGGAACACGATGAGTCCGGACACAACGGAAATCCGGAGCAGTTTGCGGGAGATCCGGAGAAACAATTCCATGCAGAAGAAGAAGCCGTTGAGTGTGTCGAGCTGGAGCACTTCGCGCCTTCTTTTGTTCCAAAGCAGCGTGACCAGTGTCTTCACCCAAAGTCCGCGATAGTGGCTAAAGGCGAAGGCGATGCTGCTCAGAATGCCCGAGACCAAGGCCATCACGAAAGGCATCAAGGCGAACAGAAAGGGCGGCGCTCCGCTGTAAGAATCCGCTGGGTTCATTCAATAGATCCGGAGGAGACTGAAGATAGCCGTGGTGAACCGACCGGGCACGGAAATTTCGTCGCTGCAACAGGCGTCGCTGTTCGTTTCGAGTTACCGAAGAAAATCCTGCGTTGATTTCCTCCCGACGATGGCTCCCATTTGGGTTGTGCAAATCACCCGCTTGCCATGACCTCCGCAATGAACCGCGCCGTTTTCCTGGACCGCGATGGTGTCATCAACGCCGCAGTCGTGCGGGATGGTAAGCCGTACCCACCGGCTTCGGTCGAGGAGTTTCGCCTTCTCCCCGGTGTGCCCGAAGCTTGCACGCGGTTGAAAGCAGCGGGATTCCTTCTTGTGGTGGCGACGAATCAACCAGATATCGGTCGCGGTTCGCAATCACGCGAGGCGGTGGAGGCGATGCATCAGGTCATGTGCGGGCTGCTGCCGATCGATCGCGTGGAAATGTGCAGCCATGGCGGTGGGGAAGATCGGTGCGAATGCCGGAAACCGGCTCCCGGCATGCTTTTGCAAGCCGCGGCCGCTCTGGGAATCGATCTGCGGCAATCGTATATGGTGGGTGATCGGTGGCGGGACGTCGATTGTGGCGCGGCCGCGGGATGCAAGACGATCTTTGTGGACTACGGGTATTCCGAAGCGCTTCGAGCGGTTCCCGATTACATTGTGAAGTCTCTCTCCGAAGCGGCCGACGTGATTCTGTGCGCAGAGAAGCACGAATAGCTCACCGGCATGTTTTCGAGCGCTCAAATACGGTTCCTTCGCCGGGAGCCATGGCACGATTAAAGCTAAAATTAAAACCGTTATGAACCCACTCCAGAACTTGCGGACCCGGATCTTTGCGGACGGTGCGGACAAAGCGGCGATGCTCGAACTCAACGAGAATCCGCTCATCAAAGGCATTACCACAAACCCGACCCTCATGCGGAAGGCGGGGATCTCCGACTACGAGACTTTTGCTCTCGACGTTCTTTCCGTCATTCACGACAAGCCGGTTTCTTTCGAAGTCTTTGCCGACGAGTTCCCGGAGATGCGACGCCAGGCATTGCAGATGCGCAACTGGCAGGCAAACGTCTTTGTCAAAATCCCGATCATGAATCCGCGTGGGGAGTCGTCGATCGAACTCATCCGCGATCTTGCTCACGACGGAGTGCAGCTCAATGTCACGGCCATCCTCACCGAAAAGCAGGTGGAAGAAGTTGCGAAGGTGCTGATGCCGTCCGTGGCGTCCGTGATTTCCATTTTTGCGGGACGCATCGCGGATACGGGGCGCGACCCCATGCCGGCGTTCCGGCTCGCCAGACAGGCTGCAGGGCATCTCCCGAAGGCCGAGACGCTATGGGCAAGCGTGCGCGAGGTTTACAATATCTTCCAGGCGGAAGAAGTGGGGGCCGATATCGTGACCGTACCGCATGATATTCTACGGAAAGCTCTCGAATACTGTGGACGCGATCTGGACCGGCTCTCCCTGGAAACCGTCCAGATGTTCGATCGCGACGCCAAGGCGGCTGGTTTCACCTTGAGTAATACACCGCGTACGCAGGCGAGCAGCGGAGTGCGAGTTCCGGTCGTCGTCTGCTGAGTTTTCCCTGCTCCGGGCTCACTGGTGGCGGCTGTTTCTTAATAAATCAGCCGTGCAGCAAGCCCGGAGACAAGGTGAGAGAGGTTACAGGATGTAGCCTTCTTCGCCGTGTTCGTTGAGGTCGAGACCGACGGTCTCGACTTCCGGCGTCGGGCGGAGTCCGATGATGAATTTCAGCGCAAAGGCAATGATCGTCGTGCCGACGATGGCGATCACCAGCGTGATGGCCACGGCTTCAAGCTGTTGAATGACGAGGGTGTGGCTCGCGATTGCTTTGGCGAGGCCATTTGCCGTGGCGGGATTCGCCGGTGTGGCGGCCTGCAAATTGGCGTTTACGCGGTTATCCGCGAGGACGCCGGTAAGGATGGCTCCCAGAGTGCCGCCAATGGCGTGCACACCGAAGGTGTCGAGCGCGTCGTCGTATTTGAAGATATTCTTCACATACATGACGAAGATGTAGGGAATGATTCCGGCGAGAAGGCCGATGATCATCGCTCCCGTGGTCGTAACGAATCCACACGCAGGCGTGATGACCACGAGGCCCGCTACGACGCCGGAACAGAATCCGAGAATGGAAGCGTGTCCTTTGAAGATCGCCTCCACCATGGCCCAGACGAATCCCGCCGTGGCTGCGGCGAGCGTTGTGGTCGTAAAGGCATTTGCGGCGATTCCATCCGCGGCGACCGCGGAGCCCGCGTTGAAGCCGTACCAGCCAACCCAGAGCATGCCGGTGCCGACCATACAGAGCACCATATTGTGCGGCGCCATTTTCTCCCGTCCAAAGCCGAGACGCTTGCCGAGGATGAGACAGAGAATGAGCGCGCTCCATCCCGAGGTCATGTGCACCACGGTGCCGCCCGCAAAATCGATGGCCGCGATCTTGGCGCCGGGATTCCACACGCCATTCATCAGGCCAGTGATGCCCCACACCATGTGCGCCATGGGGAAGTAGACGACAAACATCCAGATGCCGATGAAGAGCATGAGGGCGGTGTATTTCATGCGCTCCGCGATCGCCCCGACGATGAGTGCCGGTGTGATGATGGCGAACATCAATTGGAACATCGCGTAGACATTGTGCGAGACCCAGTAGGAGTAGTCGCCGTTTGGCTTGGAATTCACCATGTCCCACTTGAGGAAGAAAAATTCAGCGCCGCCAAGGTAAGGGGAATTGAAGCTCTTTCCGAAGACCAGGCTGTAGCCAACGGCCCACCAAAGGATGGATACCAGGCCTGCGCAGCCGAGACATTGCGCGCAGACGCTGAGGACGTTCTTTCGGCGGACGAGGCCGCCGTAGAAGAGGGCAAGTCCGGGAAGTGTCATGAAGAGCACCAGCGCCGTGCTCGCCATCATCCAGGCATTGTGACCCGGTCCAGCCACGTTCGCGGTCGGAGCATTTTCAAGCACTCCGTCGGGAATGACGGGATTGCCATCCTTGTCCTTTGCTGTCTTCAGGGGAGCGGTCGGATCGCCGTTCGTGACGTATGCTTCGAGAATCTCGATGCGCTGGGATTCGGTGGGCTTTGCTTTTGCCGTTTCGCCAGCCGAAGATGCCGCTGCTTCCTGGGCATGGACGGCGGAAATCGTGAGCGAAAGCGCCGCAACCGCAACCAAGGATGCGGTGAGGAGTCGTTTCATGGTATTGTGTACGTTGAGGTTAGGTTGGGTATAACCTCCAGGTTTCGTCGGGGCACGGAGGGAGGAAACGCGCTGGAGATCCCTGCGTCATAGCGGATTTGCCGAGCCTGGGGAGCATTATTTCTTCGCGCGTTCCGCTACGGGATTTGTAGCGGAGTCCTCTACGTGTGCTCTTCCTCGCCATCTTCATCATCTTTATCCCTTCCGCTCTTTTTGATGAAGACAAAGAGGAAGAGGTTTTAAACACAGCAGGCGGCGGAGCGGTTATCTGCTCCACCGCCTGCGTGTCCCTTCGCCCTAAAGTTTTCCGCGGATGACCGCCGGGCAGCGCCCTATCTCTCAGAGCGCCTTTTCGCCCGTCTCCGACGTTCGGATCCGCACGGCTTCCTCCACGTGCCCCACAAAAACTTTTCCATCCCCGATTTTGCCGGTTCGGGCGGCTTTCAAAATGGCGGTGAGCGCCGGCTCGGCGAGCGTATCCGCCAGCACCACCTCGACCTTGATTTTCGGGAGAAAATCGACCGTGTATTCGCTTCCCCGATAGATCTCCGTGTGGCCCTTCTGCCGGCCGAATCCTTTCACCTCAATCACGGTCATGCCGTCGATTCCGAGATCCGCCAGTGCGTCTTTCACTTCCTCCAGTTTGAAGGGCTTAATGATCGCTTCGATTTTTTTCATTTGATGATCCGTTTTCCAGTATTGCCGGACCCGGCCAACCAAACCAACGACCGGGCCCGGCAATGGGTTCCAAGTTGTTTCAGGGCACCAGGTTGAAGCGCGAAATAGCGATGGAAGTCTTCATAAGGAGGGACGTCAGTCTTGGGACATGATGAATGGGCGGGCGGGGTGGTGAATTGCCCGTTGGATTCGGCTGAAAAATTTGGTGATTTGCGAAGCTCGATCCGAGCGGAGCGGAACGCTGCTCGGAACGGGTCTCGCGCCTTAGCACTGCCTGTGCCAATCGCGGAAGACCTTTGTTTTACAGGGGAAATGAATTGGGCGAAGACGGCGGCCGTGGCGTTTTCTATTCACCTTCCCATCCGCTCTGCTTAAAAAATCACAGAACGTTCCGGTGAACGAATGTGGACGGAACGTGTTGAGATCGCTCCATTGTCACGATTCCCGAACAAAAAGTGACGAAACCTGCTCCAATCCGGTGAAATGGGGTAGTCAGCATCGGGCTGCTCCATTATATCTTCGCCGCCGCTTGTCCCCTATGAATCGCCGACCTACCCTCCATTGCTTCCTCGTGGCTGCGTTTTCTCTCTCAGTCGCCAGCGGGGATTTATTCGCCCAGGCGCCCGCGCCAGCCGGAAAGCCTCGCGACGTGCAGGATATGGAGCAAGCGGGAGACGCGTTCAACAAGGGCAACTATGACGTCGCGGCCAAGCTATACGGAGGCGTCCCCACCCAGTATCCGACTTCGGAATTCATTCCGGAAGCGTATGTTCAGCTTGGCTATATCCAGTATTTGCAAGGGCAGTACGACCAGAGTGTGGCGACGCTCGACAAGGTCGCCGGGCTGAAGAAGGTCCAACCGGCCCAAGTCGAAGTGGCGCTGGCGCTGGCTCCCCAGGTGCTGACTGCGAAGGCCAGCAAGCTCAAGGCGGATGATCCGGCCCGGAAATCCACGCTGGAAACAGCCGTGAAGAAATTCGACGAATTTCTACAGAAGTTCCCGAATAGCACGGAGGCGGAAACCGCCGGCTACTACAAGGCGATCGCACTCAACCAGCTCGCCCGCTATGAGGAAGCGGTAACCGCGCTCAAAGCCAATCTCCAGAAATTTGGTACGAGCCCGACGATTCTCGACAGCCAGTATCTGCTTGCCCTCACGCTGGCCACTGCGGCCACCAACAAAGCTCAGGCGGCTGGACCCAAGGATCCATCGGTGGATGCCAACTACAATGAGTCGGAGAAGCTCTTTACCGACATCATCACCAAGCGGACGGACATCGCACTGATGAATGATGCCCGCTACCAGTTGGGCGAACTTCTTTTTGCCCGGGCTGGATTCCTTCAAGATCCCACGCCCCGCAAGACCATGTTCGACCGGGCTCTGGAGATGTTCCGTGGAGTGGTGGGAAATGAAATCGTGGTTCAGGCGCAGCAGGCGCGCGTGGAGTCATTCCGGGCCGCGAAGGCTGACGCGGCACGTCACGCCGACCTCGAAGGGATCAAACGCTGGGATCGAGTCATCAACAAGGAACTCGAAAAACTCGGAACCTTTAAAGATCGCCCGGACGAGACGATCAGCGCCAAGCTCAAGGTGGCGCAAATCTACTTCCAGCTCGGCAAATACGATGAATGCCGCGTGCTTCTTGATTACGGCAAGTCGGTGGCCACCGATCCGGATCAGAAAAAGCAAATCACCTATTTCACGACTCTTTCGCTGGCCATGCAGGAATTCGATCTCCGGGCTTCGCCGGACGCTGCGGCGGCCAAGGCGGCGAACGGCAAGCTCGATGGCTTGAGCGTGGAAGCGTACAACCAGTTCAAGAATGCGTATCCGAAGGATCAGATGGGCGACAATCTGGCACTCCTCATCGGGGCGCGGTTTATTGACGATGATCCGGCGAAGGCAATCGATTACTTCAAGGAATCCCTGAACGACTACCCGAACGGCCGATTCAAGATCCAGGCGCTCACGCAGGAAGCCGCGGCCCTCGCGAAACAGAAGCGCTATGACGAAGCGCTCGACATGTTCAAGAAGACTCTCACGGCCAGCCCGAGCAAGGATGTCTCGGCTGCCGCGGAGTTTGGTATCGCCACTATCCATCGCGACACGGGCAAGGGCGATGAGGCGATCAAGGAGTTCAAGGAAGTGCGCGACAAATACGCGGGCACACCGCAGGCCGAACAGGCTGCTTATTTCGTCGGCCAAATGCTCTTCGAAAAAACCGACTTCAAAGGGGCGGTCACGGAACTGCAGAGCTTTACGAAGAACTTTCCCCAGAGCGCGCTTGGTTCGAACGCCTGGTATTTCCTGGGCAAGGGGCAGCTTCAGATCGGGCAAAAGACCGAGGGTCTGGCGACGCTGAAGCAGGTGCCGGAGAAGTTCCCCAAGAGTGAAGTGGCGCCATTTTCCTTTTTCGATCGCGCGACCGTGGCGAACAACGATCAGAACTACACCGAGTGCATCGCGATCATGCGCGCTTTCATCCAGGCGTATCCGGATAGCCCGGCGCTCTATGAGGCGTACGATTTCCTGGCGCAGATCGATGTGGCCCAAAGCAAAGTCCCGGAGGCCATTACAACGTATGAAGAGTACGTGAAGGCGAAGCCGGAAGACCCGAATGGCGCCAAAGCGCTCCTCCGGATTTCCACCTTATGGAAAGGGCAGCTCGAAAAGATGCTCAGTTATGTGGCGCTGAACGAAGAGCAGCGCAAAGAGTGGCAGAAAAATATGACCGGGGCGATGACTGCGTCCGAACAGGTGGTCAATCGGTATCCCGACAGTCCGCAGGTGGCACTTGCCTTGGCCACCTTGCTCGATTGTCAGAAGGTCCGTCTCCGCTCGGGGCTGATCGACGATGCCGGGGTGGACAAGTACTTCCAGGATTTCGCGACCAAGTTCGAGAGCAACCCCTCGACGAAGAGCAAAATCATCTTCACTCTGGCCTCCTTCACCTTCGACAAGGATCAGCAGAAGGCGGTCAATCAGATGGCGGGTGCTTATAACGCGAAACTGAAGTACGCGCCGGAGGATCTCGATCGCTATGGCGAGGCGTTGATCCGGCAGAAGAAATATGACGATGCCCAGAAGATCTTCGAGAAACTCGCGGCGGATTATCCCGTACCGAAGGGCATCGATCCGGCCAATGCTCCGCGTGACATCGCCGAGGCCCAGGCCATCTCGCTCTTCGGTCTTGGCAAAGTGCTCCAGGAAAAGAACAAGACGGCGGAAGCCGAGCAAAAGTTTAATACCCTGAAGCAACTGTATCCGTGGTCGCCAAAGATGCTGGAAGCCAACTACGGCATCGCGAAGAGCAAGTTTGAACAGAAGGCTTATGATGACTCGGTGACGCTCCTCATCGGCATTGCCCGGGCGGCGCTGGCTCCGGCGGAATTGCGTGCGAAATCGATGATGCTCCTCGCGAACATCGACGAAGCCAGAGGCGACTACGAAGCGGCGATCAATAACTACATCAAGATCGATGCGGCTTTTGGCAATGGTGTGCCTGATCTTTCGGCGGAAGGTCTCTTCCGCGGAGCCCAGCTCCTCGAACAGGAAGGACGCGGAAAAATTCCCATGCCGACTCCGGCGCCCAAGGCCACGCCCGGGCCGAAAGCAAACCCGGGGGCGGCCGCCAAGGCCAGCCCGGCTGCGGCTGGCAAGGGCACGCCGAAACCGACTCCCGCGAAACACTAACTCCCCCCAACTCATGTTGAAGTCGTTTCAATCCGTCCTCCTCGCCGCGCTCCTCTGTCTTGGTTTCGCTTCCTGCGGACAGCAAAAGACCGCTGCGCAAAAGCGCGCCGAACAGGAAAAGCTATGGCGCGCCGACAAGCTGCAGCGTTCCGCGAAATTCTATCAAATCCTGCTCGATAAATATCCGGACTCGAAGAATGCCGCGGAAGCCAGGCAGTCGCTGTCCGGATTGACTCCGCTCGTTGGGACGCCAAAGCCAAGTCCTGCCAAGCCCGCAGCGAAACCTGCTGGCACGCCTAAACCCGCTGGATCTGCGGCGGCCCAAAAGCACTAGTCTCATTCCTCAGATGGGACCAATGGGACTCATGAGACAAATAGGACCTATGGGAGGGCCTAATCGGATGCTTCTCGGAAAGGTCGCGTCGTCGTGGCCCATAAGTCCCATCCGTCCTATGAGGACTATTGGTCCCATCTGCCGGCGGCCATGAATCGTTCCGATCGTATCCCCGCGCTGCTCACCCTACTCGAGCGCACTTATCCAGACGCGCATTGCGAATTGGATTTTTCCAATCCCCTGGAACTGCTCATCGCGACGATCCTTTCCGCGCAGTGTACGGACAAGCGGGTCAACATGGTCACGCCGGCGCTCTTCAAGCGTTGTCCCACCGCGCGCGATTACGCGGAGATTCCCCAGGAGGAACTCGAAAAGATCATCCAATCCACGGGCTTTTTCCGGGCCAAGGCAAAGAGTATCCGCGCCGCGTGCGGAGATATCGTGTCAAAACACGGAGGCGAGGTCCCGAGGACGATGGAAGATCTCCACGCTCTGCGCGGTGTGGGGCGCAAAACGGCGAATGTGGTTCTGGGCAATGCCTTTGGAATTAATGAGGGTGTGGTGGTGGACACGCACGTCCAGCGCCTTTCCGATCGCCTCGGCCTGGCGAAGGAGACGACGCCGGAGAAGATCGAGCGGGACCTGATGAAAATCCTGCCGCAGGATAAGTGGGCGATTTTTTCCCATTGGCTCATCTGGCACGGTCGCCGCCGCTGTTTCGCGCGCAAACCCGATTGTCCGGGGTGCGAATTGAAGGAAATCTGTCCGAGCGCAGGAAAGGTGAATGGGAGCGGGAAAGAGTCTCCGAAAGCGGCGAAAACTGCCAAGAAGGTTCCGAAAGCGAAGACGAAGGCTAAGTAGTGTGTTTGGCTGGAGAGAGTGGCGGCGGTTTTAACGCAAAGGCTGCGAAGCCCGCAAGGGTTCGCAAAGACGGAGCGGTGAAATGGGACATATGAGACTCATGGGACAAATAGGACTTATAAGTCGTATAAGTCACATAGGTCCTATGAGTCCCATCCGTCCCATTCCCCCCTCCCGCTGAGTTATTCCAGCGCAAGCTCCTCCTGAACCTTCGCGCCGCTCGTTCCGCCCTGGCGCAATCGCTTCAGAAACTCCTCCTCGTCGAGCTGTTGCACACCGAGTTTCTGGGCTTCCTCCAGCTTTGAGCCGGCTTCCGCGCCGGCGAGCAGGAAATCGGTCTTCTTGCTTACGGAGCTGGAGACATTTCCGCCGACCGCACGAATCATATCGCTGGCTTCGCCGCGTTTCAGCGTGGGCAGCGTACCGGTGAGGACGAACGTCTTGCCGGCAAACGGATGGCTGCTCGCCGCCGCGGCGCCGCCTTTTGGCGTGATTCCGAGTGCTGCGAGACGGGCGAGCATTTTCTTTCCTTGTTCGGAGGCGAAGTAGTTGAGCGCCGCTTGTGCGACGACCGGGCCGAGTTTCGTGGTGAATCCCGCGCCGTCCTTCTTCTTCGTGCGTTCGCCAAAGCCGGTCTTTTCCAATTTTTCCTGCACGGCCTCGAGTTGCTTCACCACCGCCTCGTGGCGTGCCGTGGCAGCGTTGTATTCCTCATCGGAAATCGGGTTCTTTTTCGTGCGACGCGGAGGCTTGGTCTCCTCAGCTTCGGTGCGCAGCCGGTCCAGATCGAGCACGCCGCGCAAGGTGGCGGAATGCGCGACGTCTTCTAGTGTTTCGTGGAACTGCGCCAGGTCGTGTGCGGTCGTTTCACCTACCTCCGGAATGGCCAGGGCATGCAGCCAACGCGCCAGCGGCATGGTACGGGCGCGATCGCGGCTTTCGATGAGACGCGCGGCGTTCTTTTGTCCAAATACGCGCGGCTCTTCCGGTGTGCCGAGATTCAGCGTGGCGAGTTGTTCCTCTTTCAGATCGAAGATATCCAGCGGATCGTCGATCAAACCCGTCTCGACCAGTTTATCCGCCACGATGCCGCCGAGGCTCTCGATTTCCAGTGCGCCGCGTTTCGCAAGATACTCCAGGCGGCGTGTCTTCTGCGCGGGACACGACGGGTTTTCACAGATCCACACGGCATAGTTGGCATCCCTCCGTACGGTGCTGCCGCAGGCGGGGCACTTGCCGCCGATGTGCTCAAGAAAATCGAAAGACTTCGAATCTTCCGGCCGTTTCTCCAAAACGACCCGCACGACGGCGGGGATTACTTCGCCGGCCTTTTCGATCACCACCGTATCCCGGATGCGGATGTCCTTGCGCCGGATTTCATCTTCATTGTGCAGCGTGGCGCGCGAGATGGTGCTCCCGCTGACAAAGACCGGCTCGAGCTCCGCGACTGGCGTCAACACGCCGGTGCGGCCGACCTGGATTGTGATATCGCGCAGGACAGTCATCGCCTGTTCCGGAGCGTATTTATAGGCTCGGGCCCATTTCGGCGCCCGCGAGGTGTAGCCTACCGTCTCACGCAGTGTTCGGTCGTTGAGCTTGATGACCGCGCCGTCCGTTTCGAAACCGAGGGTGTGCCGCAGGACATCGAGTTCCGTGATGGCGTGCATGATCTCGTCCACGGAATGCGCAAGCCAGGTGTGAGCGTGCACGGGAAAGCCGAAGTGTTTTAGCCAGGCCAGCATCTCCTGCTGTGTATCAGGCAGTCGCGCATCGTCGCTCAATTCCCCGAGGCCATAACAAATGAATTCCAGGCGGCGCTTCGCAACGATGCGTGGATCGAGCTGCTTGAGCGAACCGGCGGCGGCGTTGCGCGGATTGGCAAAGGGCGTCTCGCCGGCGGCTTGTTGTTCGGCCTGGATCTTTTGAAAGGAAGCGATCGGCAGATACACCTCTCCCCGCACCTCCAGCACTTCGGGGGTATGCGCGCCCTTGAGTTTCAGCGGAATGCTGCGGACGGTCTTGAGGTTCTCCGTGATATCGTCACCTGTTTCGCCGTCGCCGCGTGTTGCACCCTGGACGAAGATGCCATTTTCATACCGCAGGCTCATGGCTACGCCGTCGATTTTGGGTTCCACGAGCCAATCCAAAGGCTCGGCAGGCAGTGCGTCATTTTTTCGCAGCTCGTTCTCGACGCTGGTGACGAATTTTCGAATGGCGTCGATTCCGTCGCGAGCAAAGACGTTATCCAGCGAGAGCATGGGCACAGCGTGAGGCACCGATTTGAATCCGGTGAGTGGCCGGCCGCCCACGCGCTGCGTCGGTGAATCGGGGCTGGCAAATTCCGGATGCGCTTCCTCCAGTTCGCGAAGATCGCGGAGGAGCTGATCGTAGTCAGCGTCCGAAATGGTGGGAGCCGCTTCCTCGTAGTAGCGGCGGTTGTGCTCCTCGATTTCCGTGCGGAGCCTGGCGATTCTGGCCTGAGCGTCGGGCATGACGGAATTACGCGAGGTTTTCGGACGTTTTTGGAAGGAAAAATCCAAGATTGAACCGGAATCCCGGCTCTCATTTGAGATGCACCGCCATCGCGGCTTGCATACGATTCTCTACCGTAATGATGACCAATCGCGCGTCGTCGGCCATTTCCCCCGATTCAGGCCACGGCGGTTCATGTGTTCTCGGAATCGAGGGCGGCGGCACCAAGACCGAATGGGTGCTCGCAGAAAAACAGGAATCCGGCGAACTCCGGATTCTGGATGAAGGCTCGCTTCCTGCAGCCAATTTGAAACTCAGTACCGACGAAGAACTCGCCGGCCTTTTCTCCGTGTTGCCGCGGCACGCGGCGCGCGTTGGAGTTTATCTCGCGGGATGTGCCACGGAAGACGATCGTGCGCGTTTGCGGAAGCTTGTTGTGTCGGCCTGGCCGGACGCTGTGACCGTTGTCGGCAGCGATCGTGATTCGGCCATGGCTGCGGCATTCCGCGCCCGCGATGGTGTGATCGTGATCGCTGGAACTGGCGCCGCGGCCCACGGACGCCGTGATGGGCGGGTCGAGCGGGCCGGCGGATGGGGGCAACTCCTCGGAGATCAGGGCGGTGGCTATCATCTCGCCATGCAGGGATTGCGCTCGGTGCTCACCCATTTCGATTTGAATGACGAGATCTCGGAACTGGCGCAGAAGATCCTGCGCATGCTCGCCCTCAATGGGCTCCGCGATCTTGTGGATTGGGTCTCGCTGGCGGACAAAATGTCCGTCGCCAGACTCGCCCCGGCGATTTTTGAATCCGCCGCAAAAGGGGATCCGGAGACGCGTGCCATCATCCGCCGCGGAGCGGAAATTCTTGCCGAATTTGCCCATGCGGTGCTTCGCCGGCTCGATTTTCCCGATGCCCCGGTCTGCCTTTTTGGCGGGCTGTTTGCCCACTATCCTGAATACGCAAAACTTTTCACGGACCGTCTGGCCACTCTCGCGCCGCAAGCCACCGTTTCCGTTTGCCACGAGTCAGGGGCTATCGGCAGCGCATGGCTCGCGAGCGAGTTGAAAGAGGGCCCGGCGAGTGGTGCGAACGGATTTTCACCAAGTCTAACGGCCAGTGTTCCTGCGCCATCCCTCGACATCAAAGAACTTGCGGCGGCGGCCACGGAACAACGCAATCCGCGCTCGATGGCGATGGATCATCTCACCACAGGCGAACTCGTGGACCTTTTCGTGACCGAGGAAGATCAGGTTACGAAAGCACTTGCGGCCTGCCGCGAACCGTTGTGCCGGGCAATCGAAGTCGTCTCTTCCGCGCTCAGTAGAGGTGGCCGGCTTTTTTATATCGGCGCCGGCACCAGCGGTCGGCTCGGCGTCCTCGATGCCAGCGAAATCCCACCCACTTTCGGCGCGCCGCCGGAATTGGTGCAGGGCATTATCGCCGGAGGCGCGCGCGCTCTGCACAGCGCGGTGGAGGGGGTGGAGGATCAGTCGGAAGCCGGTGCGTTTGCCCTGATCGAGCGCGGGGTATGGGCGGGCGACGTGGTCTGTGGACTCACAGCCAGCGGGCGGACTCCGTTTGTCCTTGGCGCCTTGGAAAGAGCGAAGCAACTGCGGGCGCGTACGATTCTCATCACCTGCAATCCCGCGCGGCACCGATCCGATTCGTGGGAAGTGGAGATCGATTTGCCGACCGGTCCCGAGTTACTTACCGGCTCCACCCGGCTCAAGGCTGGCACGGCCACCAAGCTGGCGCTGAATATTCTTTCGACATGCGCCATGGTGCGGCTGGGAAAAGTGCGTGGGAATTCGATGATCGATGTCCGGATTTCCAACGAAAAGCTCCGCGACCGTGGTGTGCGATTGGTCAGTGAAGCCCTTGGTGTTTCCTATGGCGAAGCCCTGCGCCAATTGGAGAAAACCGGATGGGATGTGCGCGCTTGTTTGGGAAACGGGAAAGTCGGTGCCGAAACGTGATAACTCGGAAACGCACAGTCAGTGTAACCAATATGGCTTTGACGTCGTTTCCATTTGCATGAAAACCGCGTTTCTTCCTCTCGCCCTCTCTTTCACTCTGACGCGTCTTGTGTTGGCGCAAGACGCTGTTCCACTGGAACGGGCGCGTGACATTGCACAAAAAGTGAACGCCAGTCTGGGACGGATCGACGATGCTCCATTTGCCGTGGACGCGGATACGTCGAAACCGCAGGCGATCCATGCTGATAAGGTCGGGTTATTGATCATCCCGGATAAGGGCCTGAACTCTGAGGCGCTGGCCAATCCGGGAAAAGATATCCTGCCGATCGGTCAACTTTGGCTGTTGCACGCTGTCGTCGCAGATGGCGAAAGGGCCGCTGCGAAGGAGAAGTTGCGGAATATCCTCGTGGAAGACAATGAGCGCGAACAAAACGTGCAGCTCTATCTCCTCGGGCTTCGGAAAAATGCCCGCGATAGTTTTGAATTGGTCGTGTACGGCAAGGGCAAGGAACCGATCGTTGCGACGTCCATGGTTTCCGCACCTAACACACAGGAGTTTCCCTTGCAGGTGACAGGCCGCAAGGAGTCAGATACTTCGGGCATCTTGACAATCCATTTACTCGGGCAATACTCCGCTGATCTTCGTCTCGTTCGGGGTGAAGAATGAATCTGCAGGATTGACCGGATAGGCAGGGAAAATTGTGTATTCGGCATAACGGTGTAAAAGCGGTTCTTCTTCGTCTACATAGATGTCGTGAGGAATTTATGACGGGGATAAACCCTGAAGATTTTCTCAGGGATTCTCCCGATATCACGATTTCCGAGTGACTTATGCGTCCTAATGTCGGTTGGGTTCCGAACTACAAAAACCGGTTGCAAAAAAAGTTACTTAAGGTTTTTGGGGATGCGCGCATTTTACGGTGCAACGTCCTTGCGCCCCTTCATGAAATCCGCCTCCCTAAAACCCCGCGTTCTCTGCCGTTCCATTTCTCTTCTTCTTACCATTTCCGCTGCCCGCCTGGCGTGCCCGGATACAACTGCATCTGCACTCGTATGGGATGGTGATGGGCTGACGGCGGGGGCTCAGGATGGCGGTGGAGTCTGGAATGCCACCAATACCAACTGGTTCAGCGGCAGTACGGATGTGGTGTGGACTCCTGGCAGTGATGGGATTTTTGGAGCAGGGGCCGACGGGAGCTACGCCATTTCGTTGGGTTTCACCACCAGTGTGAATACACTCCAATTTAGCAACTCCGGTTATACCGTCACGGCTTCGAGCCCGCAGACGATCACCATCGGCAGCCTTACCACCTCTGGGACAGTGGTAGTGGCGCCGGGAAAGACGGCAACTATCGGCAATAACGTGACGATATCTTCGCCGGTGGCGAGCCAGAATGCGACTATCAGTGGGGGTGGGACGCTGGTAATTGACAATGGAGGGGTCCTGAAAAATGCCGGGACCGCGAACACGAACGTGATCAATATCAACAGCACGACCGTGAACGTCCTGACGGGGGGATCTTTCGTGACATCCAATATTGCCGCCGGTGGAAACGGTACCGCCATCTTTGTGAACGGGACTTTGAATGTGATGGGTGGAACGGTTAACGATGTTGGCACGCTTGGCATTGGGCAGACGGCAGCCGGCACGATGACCATCACCAACGGCACTGTCGCCGCGACCAGCACCAATGGCATTCGCTTCGGAACAGCCAGCGGAAATTCTCCGGGCGGGACCGTGGAACTGGATGGAGGCACTTTGACTGCGGCAACTGTCATGCGGGTTTCGGCCGCGACCGTCACTAATTCCATCCTCAATTTGAATGGAGGTACCCTGCAAGCATCGGCGGCCAGCACCACGTTCATCAACAACCTGAGTGCCGCGAATGTCCGGGGCAACGGCGCCATTATCAATAGCGGCGGCTTTAACATCACCATACCGCAGGCGCTCATTCACTCGACGGTGGGGGGCGATGCTGGGACGGATGGTGGGCTGACCAAAACCGGCAACGGCACACTCATCCTTTCCGGCGTCAATACTTACAACGGCGGCACGAACATTAATGGCGGTGTGCTGCAGTTTAATCCCGGCGCTATTCCCGCGACCGGATTGATTACCATCAACAGCGGCGGTGCACTCAATGTTGCCGGAGTCTTCGGTACCGTTGCCTCCGTTCAGCAGAGCGGCATTGTTTCGACCAGTTCCTCCGGTGCGGTGGCGCTCGCGTCGGCCAGTTCGGAGAGCATCGATTTCACCGCATATCCGACCCTCATGCTCGGCGCCTCCGGGACGATAGCGGTCCCCTTTACCGGAACGATCACGCCCGCCAACAACACTTATCATCTAGGTGGAGGAGGTGGTACGCTTACGCTGACACTTCCGAGCACGCTGACCGGTGTCAACAATGCCGTTTTCGGCGCGACGGGCAGTAAGGGCACGGTGGTACTTACTGGGGCACAAGATTACCTGGGAACTACCACGATTGCCGGTGGGGGTCTGCAATTAGGAGATGGCACGACGGACGGCACAATTCCCAACACGTCCGGCGGCATTGCGGACAATGGAACGTTCGTGATTGCGAATAAGGTGAATACGACTTTCAGTAACGCCATCACGGGCAGCGGAGCGTTCACCAAGCAAAGCACTGGCCTGCTGGTGCTCAACAATACGGAGACTTACACTGGAACGACGACCATCGGAACCGGCAGCACCCTTCAACTGGGGGATGGTGCGACCGATGGCTCGATCATGGGCACTTCCAATATCGTGGACAACGGAATATTGAACTTCAATATCACTGGTGCGCAGACTTATAATCAGGCCATCACCGGCATCGGCTCGATCGTCAAGCAAGGCAGTGGCACGGTGATCCTCGGTGGAACCAGTACATTCTCCGGGACCGCAAACGCAGTGAATGGCGGTTTTCTCCAGGTGACGAGTTCCGGCGCACTCGGGACTGCAACCGTCACGTGCAACAGTGGAGGTCAGTTGCAGTTGAGCAATAACATCACTGTCACTAACCTGCTTAAGGCATCCGGACTGGGGGTAGGTAACGATGGCGTCGTGAAAAATATTTCCGGAAACAATACGCTGACAAATTTCGCTTTTGCCAACAATAGCGGAACCCGGATCAACGTTGCCGCGGGCAGTTCACTGACGATCGCGACCGGAATCATTGGCTCTGCAGCCAATAGTACCGCAGCCAGCTTCCGTGTACTGGGCTCGGGTATTCTGGAGTTGGATGGCGACAACACGTCCGCCATCGATTCAGCTCACATCTTGTTGCTCGGTGACGGTACTAATCCCGGGCCTACAGTCGTGGCCGGAAACGATGGAGCGCTTGGCGCCGGTCAGGTCAGCTTCCAGAACGCGTCCAATTCAACGATCCGGAGCAAGGATGCCACGGCACATACGTCCCTTGCCTCGCTGGCTCTCGGTGACTCCACCGCGACTTTCGGTGCTCCATCGACGGGTGATCTTACGTTCCAGGGAGCGGTTACGTTTGGTACGAACCCGAATGTCAATGTGGTCGTTAATAACTCGAATACCACCTTTAACGGCAATATTACGGATGGCGGGACTGGCCGGAGCCTGACCAAAACGGGCAACGGTGCGCTTGTTCTTTCCGGGGCTGCCAATAGTTATACGGGATCAACCAGTGTAAATGGCGGCGCGTTGATCGTGAGCGGCAGCTTGAGTGGCACGACCTTGGTCGATGTTGCTGCTTCAGCAAAACTTGGTGGCATCGGCACGATCAATGCAATCAATGGAGTGACCGTTGAATCGGGTGGAATTCTTGCTCCCGGCAACAGCGGCATTGGCACGCTCACGCTTGACGGCAACGGCAACTTCAGCGCGTTGCTGCTCATGAATGGCGGTTCATCGTTCACGATGAAACTGAACACGGGGTTACAAAGCGATTCCGTGCATTTCATGAACGACTTCGGCAGTGCCGTCGTTTTCAACGAGAACGTGATCAACTTCTCCGATTTATCCAGCGGCGCTCTGGCGGCGGGTACCTATACCCTCTTTTCATCGGATAATCCCGGCGCTTACAGCAACCTGACCATCGGCGCGAACAATCGCATCACGGACGGTCTGTTGATTGGCAGCGGGCTCAACGCCTATCCAGGCAGCACGCTTTCGCTGTCAGGTAGTAATATCGTGTTGACGCTCGTTCCGGAGCCCAGTGCGGCCCTCTTCCTCCTGGGAGGCCTGTCCGGGCTGCTCGGGCTTCGCCGCCGCCGATCCGGGGCGTGCGCTTGAGCCCTCGAAAAATCCCTGTTTCCATCAAGCGGATTTCGGCTAAAAGAGCCGCCCGCTTATGAAAATCGTCCTCGCATATTCCGGTGGCTTAGACACCTCTGTCCTCCTTGCCTGGCTCAAGGAGACGTACCAGGCTGAGATGATCGCTTTCTGTGCCGATGTCGGCCAGGAGGAGGAACTGCAAGGCCTTGATGAAAAGGCTCAGCACACCGGCGCCAGCAAGATCTACATCGACGATCTGCGCGAGGAGTTCGCCCGTGACTTCATCTTCCCGATGATCCAGGCGGGGGCGATTTATGAAGGCCAGTACTACCTCGGCACTTCGATCGCGCGCCCGCTCATCGCCAAGCGCATGGTGGAAATCGCCAAGGCCGAAGGCGCCGACGCCGTCGCTCACGGAGCCACGGGCAAGGGCAACGATCAGGTGCGCTTCGAGCTCACCGCCGCCGCTCTCGCACCGGAGTTGGAAGTGATTGCCCCCTGGCGGCAGGATCGTTATCGGGATCAATTCCCAGGTCGTGCGGAGATGATCGCCTATTGCGAAAGCAAGGGCATCCCGGTGCAGGCCACGGCCAAGAAGCCGTACTCGATGGACCGCAATCTTCTGCACATCTCCTTCGAAGCCGGCATCCTTGAGGACCCGTGGTATGACGCCTCCGCGGAAAAGGCCCGTGAGATGTACGTGCTTTCCGTGTCGCCCGAAGAGGCGCCGGACAAGGCGGAGTACGTGGAACTGCATTTCGAAAAGGGAATCTGCACGGCGATCGGCTATCACGAGATCGATGCGCTGTTACATGAACTCGGCATCATCAATGGCGTGACCTTTGATTCCGACGGTCATGCCAGGCTCTCGCCGCTCGACATCATGCGCGTGCTGAACAAGCTCGGCGGACGCCATGGCATCGGGCGGGTGGATATGGTCGAAAATCGTTTCGTCGGGATGAAGTCCCGCGGCGTTTACGAAACGCCCGGCGGCGTGATTCTGCATTTTGCCCATCGGCAGATCGAATCGCTCACCATGGACCGCGAGGTCATGCATCTGCGCGACTCGCTCATCCCGAAATACGCCGAACTCGTTTACAACGGCTTCTGGTTCGCCCCGGAACGCGAGGCGCTGCAGGCGCTCGTCGCCGAGACACAGAAGAACGTTACCGGTGTGGTGCGCGTGAAGCTCTACAAGGGCAACACGATCGTCGCCGGCCGGAAATCACCCGTCTCGCTGTACAATCCGCACATCGCGACGATGGAGGCCGATCCGACCAAGGCTTACAACCAGAACGATGCCACCGGGTTCATCGCGCTGAATGCTTTGCGGTTGAAGGTGGCTTCGCGCGTGCACGGAACCCAGCTGTAACACGGGCGGGAACCGAACGGATTCCACAGGGCGCGGTGCAAAACACTTGCCGCACTTTTCCGCCTCGCTTCCATCCATGCTGCCATGAGTCATTCCGAAACGCCCCGGGTTCATACCGAAGTGCAGGTCATGTTCTTCGATACCGATTGTGCCGCGGTGGTGCACAATATCGCCTACCTGCGATTCATCGAGGTGGCGCGGACACATCTCGCGGAGCAACTCGGCATGGGCCTTGTGGACATGGCCAAATCCGGGGTGTACCCGGTCGTGGTCCGCACGGAGATCGACTACAAACGGCCGGCCGTTCTTGGCGATAAACTGGTCGTAGAAGGCCGGCTCGACAGCATCGAGCGGATGCGGTTCTGGTGTGCCTTCGATGTTCGGCGTCCATCCGACGGCACGCTCATCGCGCAATCCCGCCAGATGCTGGCCGTCATCAAGATGCCTCCCGGGAAACCGGTCCCTATTCCCGATGATTGGGCCGTCCGGTATCCGCACCTGTGGCAGGGGCGGACCCGGACAAAGACAGACCCGGTTTAAACGGCACCGATTTCCGCCTTCGAAGCGCGGGCTTCGAGCGTCTCTTTAAGGAGGCGCAAAGTCTGGATGGTCTCCGGCTCCTTGTAGTGCCGTTTGAGACCGCTATCGCCAAGGGAAGCCGCCGGCACATTGGCGATGAATTCGGCGAAATTCCGTTCCACGCGATCGCGCAGCAGCTTCTGACCGGCCTTTGTGGCCCAGAACTCTTCCTCGATCTTGGCCAGTGACCGCGCTGCCTCTTCCGGGGCAAGATCTTCGCGGCGCGCCAGCACCCAGACCAGTTCCGGATCCTCCGGCAGCGAAACGGGAAAGGGGACAAATGGCATCTTCGCCTCTTCGCCTTCCTCCAGGCCTTCCGGGGCGACCTTGACGTGGCTCTGGATCGTCCGGTCCGGAAGGGCGATTTCCACCGCCACGGCGTCGCCTTTTTCGGTGGGCGTAATCGTGATGTTCTCTTCGCCAAACTTGCTGCCGAGATCGCTCTGCAATTCCGCGACCGTTTCCGGCTCGGCATCCGGCACTGAGCCTTTCTCGCAGAATTTTTCAAAGGACCGGATGCTGTTGATCAGGCGGATCTCCTTCGCCACCTCCTCGTAAATCTTCGTGGCCAGATGGGCATCCGGGACCGCTTGGGGGAGTACTTTCTGCAGCAGCGCGAGGAATTGGGCTTCGGTGATTCCTTTCGATTTCATCAGTGATGGAAGGCTGGGATTTTGACGGGTTGGCGTTGTCGTTCGGGAGCGTCCGAAGCGCAACCCGTTTGTCACTTTTCCACCGGATTTCCGATCTGTTCGCAGGCCCTGATACGTGCGTCAGGAAACTCGCGTTCGAAACTTGATAAAATTCGCTTGCGAGAGTGCGATTCTTGCCTAAAAGCTGGCATTTGACGTGTCGGAAAATTTCCGGCGCGGAGGCCCCCCGGGCGGACGTCGCTCGCGCGGGGTGGCCAGGAGCCGCGGGTGCGAGGTTTTCTCACACACCACGAGATAGCGACCCCGAAGAAGAAACCATAGAACAGGGCAAGCCCGCCGCTCCACGAGCCCAAGCCCCACCAGAAAAGAACTATCCAACTCAATCAAATTCGAGTGAACAACCGGATCCGCGCCCGCGAAGTGCGTGTGATCCTCGGCTCCACCGGGCAGCAGCTCGGTGTCATGCGGCTGCAGGATGCCCTGCGGCAGGCGCAAACGATGGGCCTCGATCTAGTCGAGGTCGCGCCCCAGGCAAACCCGCCCGTCTGCCGGATCGTCGATTACGGCAAATTTAAGTACGAGGCGGCAAAACAGGATAAAGCGAGCAAGAACGGCTCTTCGAAGCTCAAGGAGATCAAGTTCCGGGTGAACATTGATCAGCACGACTACATCACGAAACTGCGACACGGCGAAGAGTTCCTGGACAAAGGGAACAAGGTGCGTGTGCAACTTCAGTTCCGCGGTCGCGAAATGGCGCACCAGGAACTCGGTATGGCGCTCATGGCGCGTATCAAGCAGGATCTGAGCGGCATGGCCGTTGTCGAGCAGGAGCCAAAGCTCCAGGGCAAGAGCGTGACCATGACTCTTGCACCGCTGCCCGCGAATAAACGCAAGCGGCAGTTCCAGAGTGCTCACGATCTGCCTCCGCTTGAGGACGATGAGGACGATGAGGATGAGGACGAAGGCGGAGATGAAGACGAGGGCGAAGAAAAAGAATAAGACGGCGGAGGCGAGTGCTGTGGAAAACGTGCACGGAAACGGCGCCGTGCCCGCTCGCTTCAATACATAGAAAAAACCGGGCATGCGCGGCTCATTGAAGAGGCGCGCAAGCCCGGAGTCTTTTTTGGGGTGGTGGTCGGTGGTTGGGGGAGAGCTCTTAATCTTAATCTCTCTCCAGCAAGGCATTACACGGACTTTGCGGCTTCGATTAAGATTAGGATTAAGATTAAGATTAAGAGCCACCGCCTTTCTTCATCCCCTTCGGTTGCACTCGCTCGCTGTTGCTGGCAACCTACGCGTCCCGCTCTCATGGCGACTCCATCCGCATCCCATCCACACAAACTTCTCCTCTTCGACATCGACGGCACACTTCTTACTTCCGGAGGAGCCGGAGAGCGAGCGCTGCGGCAGGCCGTTCGGGAACGCTTTGGCGTGGATGACGATCTGAAGACCGTCGAGATCGCGGGACGTACAGACTCAGGGATCGCCCGGCAGGTTCTGAAGAAGTACGGACTACCGGAAACACCTGAGGCGATAACCGCCTTTCTCGATACCTACCTGCAACATCTGACGAAGTTTCTTCCGCAGACGGAGGGACGACTCTTGCCTGGCATCATTCCACTCCTGGAAACACTCCGCGGACGTCCCGGCGTGGTGCTCGCATTGCTGACCGGCAATCTTGAGCGCGGTGCCGAACTCAAGCTCTCACACTACGGTGTCTGGCACTACTTCGAGTTCGGCGCCTATGCGGACGATCATCACGATCGCAATGAACTCGGGCACTTTGCGCGGCAGCGCGCGACGGCAAAACATGGACGCGAGTTTCCGCCTGAGCAGATTTTTATTCTTGGTGACACCCCGCATGACATCGCTTGTGCTCGCGCGATCGGGGCGAAGGCTGTGGCCATCGCAACTGGTGGGTCTTCACGGGAGCGTCTTGCCGAGTATTCACCGGATTTTCTCTTCAGTGACCTGAGCGATCTGCCGGCAGTTTTGCGGGCACTTGGGGTGGAATAGCTGCCCTCGTCCTCTTCATCCTTATCCAGACAAAGATGATGAAGAGGAAGAGAAGTAAGTAAGTAAGACCCTCCTCCTTTTTCATTCTTTTCATGGCCGAAGCCGCATCACCCACTTCCATTCTCAGCGCCACCGAACTCGTCGTTCGTTATGGAGTCCATACCGTGCTGGATCGCGCGACGCTTTCGATCAATGAGGGCGAACGAGTCGGGCTCGCGGGCCGCAATGGCTGCGGCAAATCGACTTTTCTGCGAATCGCGGCGGGCGATCTGGCGCCGGATGACGGTCAGATCACGCGCCGGCGCGACCTGGTGACGGGCTATCTGCCCCAGGCGTTTCAACTCGATGATCGCGCCAGCGTCCACGAGAACATTCTTGGAGGCACCCGCCACGTGCTTGATGTGATCGCCGAGTACGAACGCATTCCCGCCGATTCGCCACGCAGCGGCGAGTTGTTGCACAAGATCGAGCACTTCGATGGCTGGACGATCGAACACCGAATCAAATCGCTCATCACTCATCTCCATGCTCCGGATCCGGAGCGGCTCGTCGCCGATCTGAGTGGTGGAGAAAAGCGCCGTGTTGCTCTGTGCCGTGCGCTTCTGGCCCGGCCGGATTTCCTGATCCTGGACGAACCGACCAACCATCTCGATACCGAATCGATCGAGTGGCTTGAAGATTTCCTGGAGCACTATCCGGGGGCGTGCCTCTTCGTAACGCACGATCGCTATTTCCTCGATCGCGTCGCTACCCGCATGGTCGAGTTGACCCGCGGTAACTTCATTTCCTACGACGGCACTTACAATGATTTCCTCCTCGCCAAGGCGCAGCGCGAAGCGGTCGAGGAGCAGCAGGAACATCGCCGACAAAAATTCCTGAAGAGCGAATTGGAGTGGGTTCGCCGAAAACCCAGCGCCCGGCGGACCAAATCCATCGATCGCGTGCAGCGTTATTTCGAGATGGCCTCCGAGGAGGCGCCGGAACAGGAGCTGAATGTGGAGATGGTCATCCCGCCAGCACCGAAGCTCGCGAATCGGGTCATCGATTTACGGCAGGTTCGCTATGAGCAGGGGAACCGCGTGCTCATCGACAATCTTTCCCTCAATATTCCTGCCGCCGTTCGGATCGGCATCGTCGGGCGCAACGGAATCGGTAAGACGACGCTGCTCCGGCTCATTCTCGGTGACCTGCAGCCGACTCGTGGAGTCATCGAGATCGGTGCGCGCACGGAGATCAATTACATCGATCAAAACCGGCTGCGGATCGATGAGAGCAAGACGGTCTGGGAAGAGGTCGGTGAAGGGTTGGAACATGTGCGCCTGGGCGACGAGAGCGTCTCTCTGCGCGGCTACCTGCGCCGGTTCCTTTTCAGTGAAGAGCGCATCAATTCGAAGATCAGCATTCTTTCCGGTGGTGAGCGTTCGCGCGTCATCCTGGCGAAAGTTCTCAAGCGTGGTGGGAACGTCCTGATTCTCGACGAACCGACCAATGATCTCGATCTTTCCACGCTGCGGATGCTCGAGGACGCGTTGACGATTTTTGACGGGACGGTGCTCGTCGTGTCTCACGACCGGTATTTCCTCAATCGCGTCTGCACGCACATCCTCGCTTTCGAAGGGGAGGGGCAGACGTTCTACGATGCCGGCGACTACGACACCTACATCGCCAAACGCGAACTCCGCCACGCCGCAGTGGCTTCATTGGCTCCGGCGGCTCCTGCCGAAGCGCCGCGCAAGACGGCCAAGGCCCGCAAACTGACCTACAAGGAAACCCGGGAACTCGAGACCATCGAGGCCGATATTCTTGCCGCTGAGGAAGAGGTGATCCGTCTGGAGGGGCTCTTCGAATCGCCGGATTTTTACCAAAAGCACGGACACGAGGCGCAGGCCCTGCAGGATCAACTCGATGCCGCGAAACTGCGGGTGCCCCAGCTCTACGCCCGTTGGGAGGAACTGGAGCAGATCCGCGCCGCGGTTGGCGGATAGCCGTCCTTTGAAGGAGAGGTGCGTATTTTAACGCAAAGGCTCGCAAAGAAGAGAATGAATTCTGTTCTCTTTTCTTCGCGCAACTTTGCGGTCTTGGCGCCCTTTGCGTTAAAACAAAACTCGTTCCTTTCACGACAACGCCGACTTTGATGCACCCTTCAAAACTTTGCGTTTCAGTCTGCCCCCTTCTTGAAGGCTTGCTCCGAAACATAAATGGGAGGATATTCACAACCCCATGAGCGACGAAGCGAATCCGCATCTCGCAGAGCGAGCGCGCAAAGCCGCGAAGATCATTGCAGACCCCGCGCAGTTTAAAGTGTGCGAGGGCTGTGAGTCCATCGTTGCGGCCCGGGTGGTTATTTGCCCGAATTGCTACGGATACCGGTTCAACGATGATCCTGCCGCGATTGTGGCGCAGGCGAAGCTTCTCGCTTCCCGCGAGCAAACCAGCGTGATCGCTGACGACCTGACCTAGGCCGTTACCGCGGCTCCAGTTCCAGGAGCAACTGCTCCGCTTGTGAGCGATCCTTGGGGTTGCTGGCCATGGCGAGGAATTGATCGAGCACGGCTTTGGCTTTGGCGTGCTCCCCGCTCCTCTTGTAGATCGCCGCCAGTTTGCGTACCGCTTCAAACCAAAGCGGTTGAGCGATCCGGGCTCGTTCCAGGTGGGCGAGGGCCGAGGCTTCATCGTTTGCACGGAGGTCCGAATCAGCCCAGTCCGCGAGTACGCGGGCAAGTTCGGTAGAGATAGCGCCGCCCGGCGCCTGCCGTGACAGGTTCTCCAGCAGCCGGACCATGCGCTCAAATTCCCCGGTTTTGCCGGCGGCACCGCGGAGCAAAGCCGCCGTGCCGGCGTCGAGAATCTCCGGATGCGCTTCGGCAAACCGCAGTGCTCCAGCCGGCTCCGAGCTGGAAGCTAACTTCGTGAGAACTGCTCGTCTCGATTCGGTGGCGATTTTTTGGGGGAAATGGAATGCGGTGAGGCGGACATCGATCTCTTCAGGCCGAAGGGCCAGGTACTGGACGAGCGGTGAATAGTCGTGATTGCGCGGATTCCTGTACGCCACTGCCAGTAGCTTTTGCGCCTCATTGATGCTGTTGTGGGAGAGAAACAGCCTCGCGGCATCCAGACGCACCTGGAAATTGCGCGCGAATGGATCGCCGCGAATCGCCTGGGCAAAAAGCGGTTCGGCGAGATTCTCCGCACCCAGATCCACGTACACTTGGGCAACCTTGCCCGCAAAATCGTCCTGCAGCGGAGCGCGGGCGCTCCATTTGGTCAGCGCCGCAAGAGCCTCGGATCTCTCGCCGAGGTCGGCGAGCGTCTTTACCCATGTGATAATCCGGTCATCGTCCATCGGGTTCAGCGCCACCAGCCGTTCCCGGACACGAGCCGCGAGTTCCAGGCGATTCGCCGCGACGAGCGACGAATCCAGCACCTTGAGCCACGATTCGTCCAGATCGGAGCGGGCGAGCAAACGATCCAGCACTGCGTCAGCCGCAGAGGCGTGATGATCGAGATGCCACGCCAGCAGCACCGCGCCCGCGGATAGGAGCCCGGTGCCGTCTGCCCAGGCAGCCGCCATTTCACGAGGGGCGGAATCTTCGGCGCCCAATTCCGTGGCGTGCATTTCCACATAGGAAAAGTACAGTCCCAACCGCGCAGGATCGCCTTCGGCCAGGCGTCGCAGTTTATGCAATTCGCGAGAGGCAAAAGCCCGATCCGCAGGCAGGTTGCAGGTTTCGATCAACTGCTGCTCAATTTGCATGAGCGTGATCGGGTCCGTGATCCGGTTCATCGCTTCGCGGAGCAGCATGCGCGCTTGCTGCCGATCGCCGTGGCGCAGCATCAGGCCGGCGAGCGTTTGCACGGCGGGCGCCTGCGTTCCGATCGGAATTCTTTCGACCATGGCCACTGCGTCGTCGCTCCGTCCCATGGCAAAGAGGACCTCTGCTTGCTTGGCGAAGGATTCGTTACCCGCCGCCTTTTCGAGCTGATCGAGCGCCGCGGGAAGTTTGCCGGCGCGTTGCAGAATTGAGGCCAGCGCGATGCGCGCATAGACGTGCGACGGCTCCATGGCAATGACCCGCCGCCATGTCGCTTCCGCGTCTCTCGTCAGACCGGACCGTTCCTGAAGCTCCGCGAGTGCTGCAGGGATCCGCGCATCATAGTGACCGGGCACGTCGGCTCCTCGCAGGGTCCGGATCGCTTCGTCCACTGCGCCGCGCTTTTCGAGGAGATTGGCCAGTTGCATGACCAGTTCCCTCGACAGGCTTTCATTCGCCTGCACGAACTGCTGTGAGAGACAGCTCCGCAGAACGCTCTCCGCTGTTTCCATGTCGCCGGCGTTGCGGCAGGCCGCGAGGAGATTGCGCACGATCTGCGGATTTGCCGGATCGCGCTCCCAGAGGGCGCGGTAGAACTCAATCGCACGGACGCCCGCCCCAAGATTCTCGAGCGCTTCGCCCAACGCGATCGCACCATCCCCCTGTGCGGCGGATCCGTAAGCCGACAGCACATCGTTGAGAGAAAACTTTTCCGCGTGGGCCAGTTTCAGGGCGAAAAGCCGCGCCCGAATGTCCTTGGCCACTTCCTGCGCGGCTTCGCCTTCCAGGCGAAGAAGCGCGCGGTCGGCCAGCGCCTTTTCCCAAAGTTCGATTGCCAACGCGTGCATTTTCCACGTTTCCAACTGCATTCCAGTGACGAGAACGAAATTCCAGAAGCGCACGGCCGGCGCGACATTCTCGTCGGAGGCGCCCCGTTCCATAACCCGCATGCGGAGCAAGACCCGGATGTCGTCGCGAGCCGCTGTTTCGTTGCCGGAAAGGCCGTGCAGCAGAAGATGCGTGAGTGTCCCGTGCACCGGCTGACCTCGCATATCGATACCGTGTTCTAGCTGCTGAACAAAAGCTGGACGCTCGCTCTCGGGCGAAAGCAGCCATTCATCGTGCATCGCGGAAAAGACCGGCGACTCAAAGCTCTCCGCTTTTTCCAACGCGATCTGCTGCAGGATCCGGCGTGCGCCTGGAGCATCTCCCAGACAGAGATGCCATTTGGCCAATTCCAGTCCCATAAGGGGCCGCTGCGGGTCGGGCTGAGTGAAAGCGCGGTCACCCAGGTGCGCGGCGGCTTCGAATTGTCCCCGGCTGCCAAAAGCTTCCGCCACTTGCCAGAGCCGGGCGCGCGCGCCTTCCGGAAAGAGACCGTCGACCAGTTCGAGAGAGACTCGGCCGGGATTCGAATCGAGATACTGCCCGAGCGCAATCACGAGAAAATCGCGTTCCATCGTGGTCCGCGCCGGGTCGCGCATCCATGCGCCGAGGCGCGCGTATTGGTGCGTCTGGAGTCCAAGCCAGATGAAGGCCTGCTTGGTTTGCTCGTTGTCCGGCTCGTGACGGAGCATCGTGTCGAGTACGTCCAGCGTGGCTTCCCCCGCGCCCGCGTAGAAGAGCGCCCATAAGACATCGGTTGTCTGACCTGATTCCGCTTCGTGCCTCCAACGTGCGATCCACTTCTGCTGTGCCTCCGTGTCGTCCGAGGCCTTTATGAGATGCGCGAGACGCCGGATGGCGTCGAGACGCGCATCCGATTCTCCTTTGCTGTCGACGCTTCCCGGGGTCCAGAAGCCGCGCAAGGCGCGCATCGTTTCGGCCGTGGCCCGCCCTCCCCGTTGGCGAACGGTGGAAAGATATGCTGTCTGCAAATGAGTGGCGTCTTCGCTCTTCATCCCGGGAAAGCGCACGTTCTCGTTCGTCTTCCGAGAGGCGCTCTCCTGAAGCACATGCTCCAGGCAATCCTTCGCTTCGCTGAGATTTCCCAATTCTTCGTCGAGCGCCGCGAGCTTCAGCAGGGCATTCACGTTGTGAGGCTCGATTTCCCGCACCTTGCGGAGCAGAGGCAAGGCTGCGTCGGGGTCTCCGGAGCGGAAATAAAATTCCACGGCCAGCATCGCGGCAGCGGCGTCGCGCGGAAATCGTGTGACAGCTTTTTGCCAGGTGCGGTCGGCGATTTCCGTGGCAAACGTCTTCTCTTGCAGATCCGCCAGCCGTTCGAGGCCTTCCGGCGAATTTTCCGGTGCGATCCGGACCAGCCGCTCCTGCAAATCCACCGCCACGTCGAGCCGATGCAATTCCTCGGCTTCGCGGGCCAGGGCGGGTAGGGAATCCGCCGGATTTGGCGCCTCCAGCGCGGCATTGCTGAGCACTTCAAAGGCGCCCGCCCGATCGCCTTTTGCCTGCAGCAAACGGCCGTACGCCACCTCCGTGAAGGAGTTTTCCGGATCGCGTTTGCGCCGGGCCTCCCATTTTTCCTCCAGCCAGGGGAGCAACCCGTGTCTCTGGCAATGAGCGAGCAGTTCCTGGAACATCTCCATCTGTTCCCGGGCGTCCTGCCTGGATTCCACCTCGCGCAGGAGTAATTCCGCCGCGGAGCGGGGCTGATTCAGATGTTCGTAAGCATGGAGCAGTGAGGTGAGTGTGTCGCGTTTACGCTTGCCGCCGGCTGTTGCGTAGAGGCGTTGCCAGGTTGCCAGGGCGTCATCCCAGTGCTCCAGCCGTTGCTGCACCAGCGCGAGATCATTGAGGACCTCGGTATTTCCCGGATTCAATCGCGCGAGGTCTTCCAGCAACCCGAGCGCTTCCTCCGCCCGGCCGCTCTGCAGTTTGAGCTGCACCTCGCGCCGCTGATAGTCGACACGATTGGCCGGATCGAGCTCGGCAAGCCTTTCGAGATGCCACACGGCCAGGGGGGCGCCGGGTTCGGTAGAGGTGAGTTTGAGGAGAAACTCGTGCGCCTCCGTTGATTTCGGGTCTGCGACCAACGCTTTATTTGCCGATTCACAAGCGCCTCGGAAGTCGCGAAGCCACAGATTCCATTGAGCGACACGCAGCCAGGCGGAAGCGCTTGGCGTCGCTTCGGCCTCTGCCGTCAGTTCCCGGACGATGGCTCCTATTTTGGGGTCGGTCGGTTCGGCTGGTTCACCGCTGGGAAGGGGAAGCGTCATCTCCACCTTTCCGCCAAAAGATTCCGGCGTCACGCGAGTCTGCCGCAACGCATCAAAACGCTTGCGATCCGCCTCGGCGATTTCCGCATCGGTGCGGCTGGCTCGTGCCGCGGCTTCGTAGTCCTGAAGCGCCGCGTCGTGCTGTCCGGTCATGTCGTGTAACTCACCCAGAAATAGCCGAATCTCTCGCTCCGTCGGCGAGTTCGCCGCCAGTTGCGCCGCGTTTTCCGCGGTTTCGATTGCCGCCGTGAGCAGATTATTTCCCTTGTAGATCTGCGCCACGCGAAGTGTGGCAGCCGTGCGCGTTTCGACCGGATCTTCCGCTCGCACGAGCCGTGCGAGCTGGCGCTTTGCCTCGTCTTCGCGATGCTGTTGAAAATAGAAATCGGCGAGCGCGATGACGGCATCGTCTCCTCCGGTCTGCGCACTCGCGCTCAGCGCTTTTTCCTCCAGATCCTGGAAATGATTGCGCTCGTAGAAATCGAGCGCCCGCGCGCGAATCGCTTCATCTGCCAATGCCACGGAGACGAAATCCTGTATCCGTCGGCGCGCGGCCTCGGGCGCGTTGCGCCGCAGTTCGAGATTCGCGCGCTCGAAGACTAGATCCGCATTGCGCGGCTGCTCGGTGAGTAATTGATCGTAGAGCGGTACGCCGGCGTTCAAATCATCCATGCGCACGAGCAACCGCGCCAATGCGAGCCGATAAGTCGCGTTCTTCGGGGCGAGAGCAACGAGCTTCTCGCGCCAGACCCGTTGTTGGGCATCGTCACCGAGCCTCTCGTAAAGGACGATGAGTTGCAGGCACGCCCCGAGATCGCGCGGATTTTCCGACGCTTGTTTTTTCCAGCGCTCTTCCAGCTCCGAGATGCGATGAGCCCGTTCGTAAAGCCGGATCAGACGATTCTGTAATTCGCCGCGCAGCCAGTTTTCCGGCGCGGTCAGTGCGATGGCTTTTTCCAGGGCCTCACGCGCTTCATCGATTCGCCCCCCGGCTTGGTGAATGCGCGCAATTTCCTCCAAGGCTTGGGCGCGTTCTTCCACGGGAGCGTTAGAGACAAGGAATTCGAGATGCGGTAACGCGCGATCCGGCAGTCCATTGCGGGTGTAGGCGCCCGCCAGCTTGCGGCGCAGATCGAGATTCGCCGGATCCAGCGTGACCGTTTTCTCCCACGCTTCCACGGCTCCTGTCGTATTGCCTGCGGCGAGTTGTTCTGTCCCGAGCAGCACGAGCACTTCGGCGGATTTTGCTGCGTCTCCCGAGAGAAGTTTGGAGGCCTTTTCGAACGCGATGGCCGCATCCGCATGATGAGCTTGCGTCACCCGAAGGCGTCCGAGCGCGAGCCATGGCAGCGCGTTTGGCGAATCCATTTCCGCGGCAGCGGAAAACGCCGCGGCGGCCTGGTCTGGCTGATCGGCTCTCTGTCGCAGATAGCCGAGAATCATCCAGCCGGAGAAGGTCTTGTCCGTCTCGTAGCCGTGGATCAATTCAGCGGTCTGCCCTGCGTCGGCATAAGCCTTCCAGAGCCTGTCCAAAGCCGTGCCCTCCACCGGGCTCGCCACGAGCATTTGCTTGTAGCGTTCCAGGATTTTCGCCGACGGGAGTTCTCCCGCCATGGCGGCGGTCGTCAGTGCGAGCGAGAGGGCGAGGGTTCGACGCAACGGCATCGAGGGGAATTATCAACGCACCAATGGGAAAAGACAAAGGCGGATGCGTCGGAAAGACCCCGATATTACGGCCTCAATGCGCATTCACCGGCGCTTTCGGCGGTGCCACCTTCTTCATCATCATAATCAGCGGAATGCAACAGACGCAGACGACGGCAAAGAGCCGGAAATTCTGGACGTAAGCCAGCGCATTTGCCTGTTGCTCCAGAATCGCCGCCAGCGCCCCGTGGGCCTGTTTTGTGGCGAGTACCGGATCGCCGTGCGCGTGGAAAAACGCGGCGCGAAAGGCTTCCACCCTTTGCGTGAACGGCTGATCCGTAGGTGTGAAGTGCGCGACCATGTGGGCCTGGTTGGCCTGTGCCTTGCGTGAGAGCAGCGTAGTGATCCCAGCGATGCCGATCGATCCGCCCAGATTGCGTACGAGGTTGTAAATGCCGCTCGCATTGCCGATCTGTTCGCGCCGCAGCGTACCCATCGCCGAGGTGGTCAGCGGTACGAAGATGAACGAAATGGCGATGCCGTTCACGATGCTCGGGATGATGATATCGCGCTTGGCGATTTCGAGATCCACGTGCCCCAGCATCGAAGATGAATACGCCAGCAGGAGAAATCCGAGTGTGACCAGTACGCGGTTGTTCACCTTGCCGATGAGCCGTCCGACGAGAATCGTGGTGAGAAACGCACCAACCCCGCGCGGGCTCAGGGCCAGGCCTGCCTGAAACGCCGTGTAGCCGAGCAGAGTCTGCATGAGCAGCGGCATGACCGCCGTCGTTGCGTAGAGAATGGCTCCCAGCAGAGTGATCAAGCCCACTCCGACGGCAAAATTCCGGTTCTTCAGAATGCGCAGATCGACGATCGGCTTTTCCGCTCGTAATTCCCAAATAACGAAGCTGACGAACGACGCCACCGAAAGCGCCGCCAGCGTGACGATGATGCGTGATTCGAACCAGTCCTCGATCTGCCCCTTGTCCAGGATGTACTGCAGGCTGCCGAGCCAGATGGACATGAGGCCGAAGCCGATGCCATCGAAGCTCTTGAAGGTCGTGCGTACGAGATAGGGAGGATCCTCGATGAAAGCCTGCGCCATCATGATGGCGAGCACGCCCACGGGTAGATTGATATAGAAGATCCAGCGCCACGAGAAATTATCCGTGATCCAGCCGCCCAGGGTGGGCCCAATGACCGGTGCCACGACTACACCCATGGCGAAGACCGCCGTGGCGCGACCGCGTTTTTCCGGCGGGAAACTTTCCATGAGCACCGCCTGCGAAATAGGCTGCAACGCGCCACCGGCCGCTCCCTGCAGGATGCGCGCGAAAACGAGGAATGCAAGGCTCGGTGCGGCTCCGCACAGCGCGGAAGCCAGCGTGAAAAACGTGATGCAGAGAATCAGAAACCGTTTCCGACCAAAGAGGCTGCCCAGCCAGTTCGTCGCCGGCAGCACGATGGCATTGGCCACGAGATAGCTCGTCAGGACCCAGGTTGATTCATCGGTGGTCGCGGAAAGATTTCCCGCGATGTGCGGCAGCGAAACGTTGGCAACGGAGGTATCGAGTACCTCCATAAATGTCGCGAGCATCACCGCCGTAGCGATGAGCCAGGGGTTATGTCCCGGCACCCACGCTTCGGCGGATGATTTTCCTTCGGTCATGGCTCAGGCCTTGAGAATGCGCCGGGCCACAACAAAGGCGATGATGGCCGAGACGAGAGCGGTGATTCCCAGGATGACCTCGGATCCCACCGAACTCCGCACATGCACCGTCGGGACTACAGACATGCCAGGTCCGATGAGGTGCTCCGAAGGTTCATCGAAGAGAATCTTCACTGGAACCCGCTGGACGACTTTTACGAAATTGCCCGTCGCATTTTCCGGCGGGAGCAGGGAGAAGCGCGCGCCGCTTCCCGCCATGATGCTATCCACGTGCCCGCGCAACTTACGGCCATAGGCGTCGATCTCAATCTCCACCGGCTGGCCCGGCTGCATGTCACGCAATTGCGTTTCCTTGAAATTCGCGCTGACCCAGAGATCGCGTGGAACAAGTGAAAACAGTGTTTGCGCGACTTGCACATACGCGCCCGGTTCGGCGGCTTTCTTGGTCACTCGTCCATCCTGCGGTGCGACGATTTTCGTGTAGGAACGCTGCAGTTTCGCCTGCGCCAGATCTGCATCCGCCGCCCGCACCTCCGCATCCGCGGCTTTCACCTGAGACTCCGCCACCGACTCCTGCGAGACGGCTTCCTCGAGAAATGCCTTTGCTGCTGAGGCCTGCTTTCGCGAGGATTCGAGTTTCGCCGCATCGGAGGAACTCGTTGCGGAGGTGTGCTCGAGATCCTGAACGGACAGAACGCCGGTTTTGGTCAGCCGTTCGGTTCGGACGAGATCCTGTTTGCTCTTCAGTGCTTCCGAACTCGCTGCAACGACACTTGCCACCAGCGCCTCTCCTGCTTCGCGAAGCGTTGTGATATGCGCTTTCGCTTGTTCCACACTCGAACGAGCGCTTTCCATCTTCGCGTTGGCGACATCCACCGCAGCCTGTTTTTGCAGGACCGACACATCATAGTCTCGCGGGTCGATCCGCACGAGTAATTCATCCTTCTTCACCTCCTGATTCTCGTGGACGAGAACTTCGGTCAGGCGCCCTGGTACTTTAGGGGAAATCGGAATGATCGGGCCATCGACAAAGGCATCGTCCGTCGACTCGTAATCACGCGCATGCAGCCATTGCGACATGCCAAAGACAATCGCTCCCACGGCTGCGAGAGCCGCAAGGACGACAATGACTGGGCGTCGTGACGATTTCGCCACATCAGGGTATCGCTCTGGCTGAAGCATGAGAGCGGCTATCATCACTGCCCTTCGCACCGCTTCAACCGGTATCTGCAAAAGAATATTTTGCCCGATCTTACAATCAATGGGTCGGCCGGCGTGGGTCAAACGGACGTCTATCCAGGGGCAGTTACACGATTTCCAGATTCGTTTAACTGAGCGTCGTGATGATTTCGGTCGAACTGTGTTTAGATAAGCGATCCGCCCCGAAAAGGGCGGTTTCTTAATGAACCATCGATACGGGTGGCGGTGCTGCGGATGGTGCCGGGGGTGGGGTCGCACTCTTGGCGTGCGCTTTCTTTCCCATCAGTTTCTCCACGAGGAAGAAGAGCACGGGAATCAGGAATATGGCGATAAAGCTGGCTGCGAGCATGCCGCCGATGACGACGTAGCCCATCACTTGCCGCGAGAGCGCGCCGGCTCCGCTGGCCGTTGCCAGCGGCACGCAACCGAGAATGAACGCAAAACTCGTCATGAGGATGGGACGCAAGCGCAACTTCGCGCCTTCCAGTGAAGCCTCGATCAATCCCAGGCCCTCTTCGTGTTTCATCTTTGCGAACTCCACGATGAGAATCGCGTTTTTCGCGGCGAGGCCGATGAGCATGACCAAGCCGATCTGTGCGTAGACGTTGTTTTCGAAGCGACCGGACATCAACCCGGCAAAAGCGCCGCACACGGCTACCGGCACACCGAGGAGGACGCTGAAGGGCAGGCTCCAGCTCTCGTATTGCGCCGCGAGGATCAGGAATACGAAGAGCAGCGACATTCCGAAGATGACGCTGGCGGAGACACCCTCCTGCGCCCGCTTTTCCTGATAACTCATGCCCATGTAAGCAAAGCCCACTTCGTTTGGCATGGTCTGATGGAAGACCTCTTCCATGGCCTTCATTGCCTGGCCGGAGCTGTAGCCGGCGGCGGGTGTCGCATTGATTTGCGCTGAGCGATATAGGTTATAGCGCATCGTGAATTCTGGTCCGCTGATGGGTTTTGAGTTCGTCAAAGCGCTAAGTGGCACCATGGCCCCATCTTTGTTTTTGACGAAGAACTGCCCGACCTGTCCAACGTCGGTTCGATAATCGCCTTCCGCCTGCACGAAGACCTGCCACTGCCGTCCGAAGCGGTTGAAGTAATTCACGAAGTAACTTCCCATGAAAGTTTGCAGGGTCTGATACACCGCGCTCAGCTCCACGTTTTGCTTCAGCACTTTGTCCCGGTCCACATTCAAAAATACTTGCGGGACGGCGGGTGAAAACATCGGCGTGACCCCGGCCAATTCCTTCCGTTCACGCGCGGCGGCGGTGAATTTCATCACGTTTTCGGTGAGAAAGGCGACGTCCTTTCCCGCGCGATCCTGCAGCATGAAGGTCACGCCACCGCTGGTGCCGATACCGGGAATGGCCGGTGGCGAAAAGGCGAAGGCGCGCGCCGCCGGCAACTGGGCAAATGCGGCGTTCACATGCTTGAGGATCGCGCCGTATTGTTCCTCAGGTGCTTTGCGCTCCTTCCATTCTTTGAGCGAGATGAAGAAGATGCCGCTGTAAGTCGTATTGACGCCGCTAAGGAAGTTCAGGCCAGTGACGGTCGTATAGTATTCGACGCCGGGCGTGTTTTTTAGAATCTCCTCGCATTGGCGCATGACGTCGTCCGTGCGCTGGAGTGAGGCGGAATCGGGCAGAATGATTTGCGCAAAAAAGTAACCCTGGTCTTCTTCAGGGAGGAAACTTCCGGGAATGCGTTTGCCGAGCATTCCCGTGAGCACGACCACACCACCGAGGAGGACCATTGCGATCAGCGATTTGCGGATGAGCAAATGGCAGGCTGAAACAAAGCCATTCGTGGCGACACCGAAGACGCGGTTGAACCAATCGAAAAATTTCTGCAGCAATCCCGAGCCCTTTTTCTTGGGCTTTAAGAGCATCGCTGAAAGCGCTGGTGAAAGGGTCAACGCATTGAATGCGGAGATGAGCATCGAGACGGCAATCGTGACCGCAAACTGCTGATATAATCGCCCCGTAATACCTGGAATGAACGCCGTCGGCACGAAGACCGCCGCGAGGACAAGGGCGATGGCCACAACTGGCCCGCTGACTTCCGCCATCGCTTTTAGCGTCGCCTCTTTCGGAGAGAGGCCGTGCTCGATGTGATGCTCCACCGCTTCCACGACGACGATGGCGTCGTCCACCACCAGACCGATCGCGAGCACGAGGCCGAAGAGTGACAGCGTGTTCACCGTGAAGCCGAAGACCGGGAAGAGAACAAATGTACTGACAAGTGAGACCGGCACCGCGAGCAGTGGAATGAGCGTGGCGCGCCAGCCTTGCAGGAAGATGAAGACAACCACGATCACCAGCACGAGCGCCTCCACGAGCGTATGCTGGATCTCCACCATGCCTTCGGTGACGGCGAGTGTGGTATCGAGGCAGACGACATAGTCCAAATCGGCGGGGAATTTCTCCGCCAGCGCCTTCATCTTCTTCTTCGCACCGTCCGCCGCGGCGATCGCGTTAGAACCCGGGAGCTGGTAGAGCGCTACCAGCGCGGCGGGTTTGCCATTGAGCCGGCCGACCAGTGCATAATTCTGCGCACCGAGTTCGATGCGGCCCACATCCTTCACCCGCAGCATCGAGCCGTCCGCATTTGCGCGGACGACGATTTCGCCAAATTCCTCCGCTGTTTGCAACCGGCCCTGGGCGCGCACCGCGTAAGTGAATTCTTGTCCTTTCGGGACCGGCTCACCGCCGATGGTGCCGGCGGGATTCACGGTATTCTGCGTTTGGACGGCCTGGAGGATTTCCGGGATCGTGAGACCAAGCTTTGCCAGTTGGTCCGGTTTCACCCAGATCCGCATGGCGTACTGGCCTGCGCCGAAGACCGTTACGCTGGCGATGCCTTTCACCCGCGTGAACTCGTCGTTCAGGTTGATGTTCGCATAGTTTGCCAGGAAGATGTTGTCGTAAGTCCCCTTTGGCGAGTAGAGGGCGAACATGATCAGCGGTGAAGAGGTCGATTTTTGGACGGTGACGCCGAATTTATTCACGTCCTGTGGAAGCTGGGAGCTCGCCTGGTTGCTCCGCATCTGTGAGAGAATCTGGTCGGTGTTAACATCGGTCCCGACCTCGAAATTCACGGTCAGCTTCAACGTGCCGTCGTTGCCATTGACCGACTGCATGTAGTTCATGTTATCCACGCCGCTCATTTGCTGCTCGATGGGCGTGGCGACAGATTGCTCCACGGTCAGCGCATCCGCGCCGGTGTAAGTCGTTTTGACCTGGATCTCGGGCGGGACGATGTCAGGAAACTGTGCGACCGGCAGGCGGAGATAAGTGATGATGCCAACGATCGTCATAACGATCGAGATGACGATGGCGACGATCGGGCGATTGACGAAGAAGGAGGCCATGGCGGGTTTACTTGGCCTCCGGTTGTTCCGCTGCGATTTTGGTGCCGGCCGCAGCGGCCGTGGCGGTTTTTTCTGCGGGAGGTGTCCAGGGTTTTGCCACGACCGGAGACCCAGCCTTGATCTTCTGCAGTCCTTCCACCACGACTTTTTCTCCCGGTTTTAATCCCGACGAAATAACCCAGTCTGTGTCGACTCTCGTGCCCACTTTCACCGGGCGAATCTCCGCTTTGCCATCCGCGCCGATGATTCCGAGCTGATAGCTACCCTGAATTTCACTGACTGCGCGCTGCGGTACCACGACCGCATCCTTCACGACCTCCGCAATAATCCGTGCTCGCGCGAAGAAGCCGGGCCGCAGCAGGTTCCCGGGATTGGGCAGCAAGGCCGTTACGAGAATGGTTCCGGTCGAGGTCTTGACCTGCCGGTCGATGGATAAGAGCCGCGCTTTGTGAGGAAAGATGGAGCCATCCGCGAGGATGAGTTCGATGCTCTCCGGCCTTTCGTTCATCGGCTTTTGCATGGTCTCCTCCACGCGTTTGCTGGCCGTCAGGTAGTCTGCCTCGCTGACGGGAAAGATGAGCTTGGCCGGATCGAGCGTCGAGACGGAGGTCAGTACAGTATTCGCTCCGAGCCCACGAGATCGCCGATCTGCGCTTGCGCGATGCCGGCGATGCCATCCACCGGAGAGATGATTTTGCAGTACTCAACGTTCAATTTCGCCTGCTCCACCGAGGCTTTAAGCGCATCGACCTTGGCAATGCTCGCCTCGTTCGCCTGCTTCTTATTCGTGTATTCCAGGTCGGAAATAACTTTCTTCTCAAAGAGCTGCTTGCTCTTGTCCGCATCGGATTGCGTGGCGGTTTGGTCGGCGATGGCCTGGTCGAGCTGGCTCATCGCTTGTGCCTGGGCCGCGGTGAAGGGGCGGGAATCGATCTCAAAGAGCAGATCTCCTTTTTTCACCAGGCTGCCCTCCTGGTAATCCCGTTTGAGCAGATAGCCGGTTACTTTGGCGCGAATATCGGCATTCTCGGAGCCGTCGAGTGTGCCGATCCATTCGCGATAGACGGGTACATCGCGAGTTGCCGCATCCGTCACCAGCACTTCCGGCGGCGGTGCTGCCTTTTGCTCTTCCTGGTGATTGCACGCCGAGAAAATGAGAAGCCCCATCGTCATCGTAAGTGGCGCCAATGGGATGCGGAGATGAGTTTCTAGGTTCATGGATTTGGAAGGAGAAAAGGGCGTGTGGTAAGTGATGGTGATTCTTTGCTCACACCGCCGGTCCGTGCCGGACCGCCCAGACGATGGCGTCGAGCAATGCCTGGTCATCCACCGGCTTCCGGAAGTACGCCGCCGCACCTCGCTCGTGGGCGAGGTCGCGCGTTTCGCTGGTATCAAATGCGGTGACAAAGATTACCGGCAGGGAGCGGCCGGCCCGGTTTAGCAAAAGAGGAAGTTCCAGTCCGCTCGTCCCGGGAAACTGCACGTCGGAAACCACACAGGCGTTTTCGTCCGCGAAGTTGGATAACATGAAATCCTCCACCGAACCGAATGTCCGCGGCTCCATCTTCGCAGCGCGCACCAGGCGGGCGTAAGCGGTGCAGATCGACGGTTCGTCATCTACGATATAAACTTGGATCTGGGCTTTTGACATCGACTCGTGACCGAGCGTAAGAGGCTGGAAGCACCGGTCCGCGTTCGCCGTGTCCGGTGTGTGGTATGGATTTGGCGGAGACATTTTTCCGGCCGGCCTGTTGCTCTGGAGCACGTGAGCAAGAGCGCCGGGGTGTTATCTGGTCCGGTCAGGACGACTCGCGAAAAGCGCTTCGACCGCGATCTAAATGCCGGAGGCCGGAAAGAGGGCGATCTGTGCGCACCGACTGTGGAAAGGGCGTTCGGTTCATCACGGTGATTGGATGCCCTTCAGACTTTCAGAATCGCCGCCTATGCGCCTATCGGACCTTGGTCCTACTTCCCGCCTAAACCGTCACCGTGGGCAGGATAAACTGAAAGCAGGCGCCGCCGTTCGCGTGATTCTGCGCCTCGATCCGGCCACTGTGGTTTTCGATGATGCGACGGCAAATGGAGAGGCCGATTCCGAGACCGTCGCTCTTCGTTGAGAAGAATGGGTCAAAGACGTTGGCCAGGCGTTCAGCTGGAAGGCCATGTCCATGATCGCGGATTCGGAGAACCACGTGATCCAACGTGGCCTGTGTCTCGATTTCGAGGGATCGTTTCCCCACCGGCGTATCCTTCATCGCGTGGACCGCATTCACGAGGAGATTCACCAGCACCTGCACGAGCTCGACCCGCGCCGCCATCACGCACGGTAACGCCGGGGCTAGCAGGGAACACACTTCGATTTTTTCACCGATCAACTCGCCTTTCATCAGTTCAACCACCTCACTCACGAGCTCATTGAGACTGCACCATTCGCGCGAGGTTGGCCGCTTGCTGGCCATGGAGCGAAGGTTGTGGATCACATTGCCGGCGCGTTTGTTATCGCGCACGATATCATTGAGGATCGCCTGCATCTCCGTGGGTTCGATATTGTCGTCGGCGATAAACCGCAGGGCCGCCTGCGCATTACTCAGGATCGCCGCGAGCGGCTGATTCAGTTCGTGAGCGAGCGCGGCAGCAAGTTCTCCAAGCGTCGCCACACGCATCGCGTGAGCTAATTCCGCGCGCAGTTCCTCCTCACGCAGTTCCGCGCGCTGGCGTCCGATCACGTTTCCGATGATCTGCGTGACCAGCTTCAAATCCGTGATCTCATCCGGCTGCCACTTCCGGTTGACACTTACCGCAGCACAGGCGAAGGCCCCAAAAACGTGGCCATGCACGATCAGCGGAATCATGATTTTCGAGTGCAGCCCGAGCCGGTGAAGTGTTTTGGTATCGCTTGCCGCCTCCGGGGGAAGGTCCTCCGTCCCGGTGATGCAGACGGTCTCTCCGTTCATTACCCTCGACTGTACCCAGGGCAGGTTTTGGGACATCGAGAAGCCCTCGGGAATCAAAGGATAGCCGGACCGCTGCCAGCAGTGCGTGCAGACGATCCCGTGTAAATGCTCCACGTACTGCCACAAAGTACAACGATCCAGCCTGAGGGTTTCCGCAGTCAATTGCAGGGTATGCTCGAGAGCGGCATCCACTTCCTCCGACGGCAACGCGACAAACCGTGAGGAAAGTTCTACGAGCAGCCGCTGCAGGCGAAGTTTGTTGGCCAGTTCCGCTTCCACCCGCTTTTGCTCGGTGATATCCTCACAAACCGCCACAAACTGGCGTGACTTACCCCGGTCGTCAAAAAAGGGAATGACTGTGGTATCGATCCAATACGCGGTGCCATCTTTGGCGCGGTTCTGGATTTCGCCGTGCCACACTTCGCCCTGCTCCACCTTCTGCCAGAGATCATGAAAGAAGGCTTGCGGATGATGGTCCGATTCAAAGATATGCTGACCTTGCCGGAGCAATTCCTTGCGCGAGTATTTCGAGATCGCGCAAAACTTGTCGTTTACATAAGTGATCTGCCCATTTGGATCCGTGATTGCCACGACGGCATGCTCGTCCAATGCGGCTTTTAAATCAGTCGCTTCCCTCATCCAGGTCCTCAGCGCATCATCGGATTCCTGTGAAATCGTACGCAGCATATTTTTCGTAGGAATCTTTTGAGATTCCCCTTGCTTCGTGTTTTACGTTACCGAGCTGACAACGGTGCGTTTAGCGCTCCTCAGTGTGACGGGAATTCCTGCGCAGACAAGCAACTTAACATAAGGGTTTATTTGTAGTCCGGATAGGTAAGTGGAATAGCGCCGCCCCAGCAATCTGCTGACCGCTTCATCATCCCAACCCGCACGCTATTCTGCCCAGACTTTGCCTGGTGGGACGGCCGAAACGCCTGCTGCCTGTGCCGCGCGAACAAGGTCCGCCACAGATGTGACCTTCATCTTCTCCATGACCCGGCCGCGATGAATTTTGATCGTCTTCTCCGCGGCTCCGAGATCACTGGCGATCTGTTTGTTAAGCGCGCCGGCAATAACGTGTTGCATCACCTCGAATTCCCTTGGGGTCAACGCCTCGAGCCGTTTGCGGGCCGCGGCGCGCTCTTCGACGTGTTTGCGAGCCTCCACAGAGCGGCCCAGCGCGACAAAGACAGCTTCAAGCAGATCTTCATCATCCACAGGCTTGGTGAGAAAATCGACGGCGCCGGCCTTCATGGCTTCCACGCAAGCCGGCACATCACCATGCCCGGTCAGGAAAACGATCTGCGCATCCCGATGCACGAGCGCCTGCTGAAGTTCCAATCCATCAAGACCCGGCATCTGTAAGTCGAGTACCAGGCAGGACGGACCACTATGGGATGGGTGCTCGAGATAAGCTTTCGATGAGGCGAAAGCTTCGGCGGCTACATGTGCGGAACGAAATAGCCGGAGGAGGCTCTGACGAAAGGAATCGTCATCGTCCACGATGCAAATCAAGGCATCCGGTGGCGGCTTCATTAACAGTCGGCGTGAAGTCTTCGACGGCACGGCAGAGAGGATTGTTAGGATTCTTTGGCAGGTAAGGTGAAAGGGTCAAGCTTCCACTTGGTTGCCGACTTATCGGACTTTGGTCCTATGGACGCTCCGAGGCCGGGGGCTCACGCTGGTTGAGGCAAATCGAACCCGTTTCCCTGTATGAAAAATATCGCGCTTGTTGCATTCACTTCCACCGCTCTGGCCTGCGTATGCCTCGCGCAGAATGAAGCGGATACGCCGCCGGAAAAAGCTGCCGTACTCGCGAATGATCGCGCTTACGAAGCCGCCTATGCCAAAGCTGACGTAAAGGCGTTGGCTGACTTCTTTGCCGATGACGCGGACTATACTTCGGACGACGGCCGCGTCTTCAGCGGACGGGCCGCGATTGAGGATAGCATTCGCAAGACATTTCTCGAAAACAAAGGCTCCAAGCTAGTGATTGATGCCGATGTCGTGCGCGTGCTTTCGCCGGACGTCGTTTTGGAGAAAGGTTCGACCACTGTTACGGCAAAAGACGGAGAGACGGGCGGTGCGCTTTATACGGCGATTCACGTGAAGAAAGATGGTAAGTGGAAAATCAGCCAACTGGTCGAAACCCCGTTGCCTGTCCCCACGCCGCACGATCGCCTTTCCGAATTGGAATGGCTGATCGGCACTTGGGAAGACTCCGACAAAACGAATAAAGTCGATGTGCGCAGCCAGTTCTTATGGGCGCGCGGCGGCAATTTCATCACCCGTAACGTGACGGTAAAAGAAGGGGGCGAGACAACGCTGGAGGGTTTCCAGATCATCGGCTGGGATCCACTCGAGGAGCGCATCCGTTCGTGGACGTTTGACGACGAAGGCGGCTTTTCCGATGGGCGTTGGACGCGGGATGGCGATCGCTGGCTGGTGCGTGAGACAGGGGTGTCTGCTGACGGCGACAGGACAACGGCGGACACCACCTTCAATAAAGTGGCGGCCGACAAATTCACATTTGAATCGAACAACCGTACGCTCGATGGCGAGCCGCAGCCGAGTGTCGATCGGCTCGAAATCGTCCGGGTGAAAGGAAACTGAAGCCATGCACTCTCGACTTACTCCGATTGTAACGGTTATCACGGCGCTGGCCTTTCTTTTCGATGCGACGGACGCATTTGCCAGGGGCGGAGGAGGACGTGGCGGTGGCGGGGGCGGCAGAGGGGGGGGAGGAGGTGGTCGTGGAGGAGGTGGGGGTGGGGGTGGCTCGAGGGGAGGTGGCAGTTTCTCCCGGCCTTCTGGTGGTGGAGGCGGTGGTGGCGGGAGGAGTGCTTCGCGTCCATCAGGAGGTGGAGGTGGGGGTGGAAGCCGCAATATTTCCCGTCCATCGGGTGGAGGGGGAGGTGGCGGTCGTGGCAACGTTTCGCGGCCTTCCGGAGGAAACATCTCGCGTCCGTCAGGCGGGGGGGGAGGGGGGCGCCCATCGCAGTTGCCCTCCCGCGGAGGTGGAAATCTGGGCGGTGGTGGGAGGGTTCCTTCCCAGCGGCCTTCCGGTGGTGGAAATTTTGGTGGTGGAAACCGGGGTTCGGTCGGCGGAGGAAATCGTGGATCGCTTGGCGGGAGTGCTTCCCAATTACCGTCGCTTGGTGGTGGGCGAGGGCCCGCCAATCGGCCCGGCGTGGGTGCCGGGAATCGGCCATCGCAACTTCCATCTCGTCCAGGCGGAGGTGTCGCGGGAGGTGTAAACAGGCCTGGGACAAGACCGGCACAGCGCCCTGGAGGTGGGGATCTCGGAAACTTTCTAGGGGTTGCGGCTGGCGGCGCCGCCGGCGGAGCGCTCGGCGGTGCCATTGCAAACCGCCCGTCGCAGCTTCCTGCGAACCGGCCCGGCGTCGGCGATCGGCCTGGGATCGGAAATGGTCCAGGAATCGGCAATCGTCCCGGCATCGGGGACCGCCCGGGTATCGGCAATGGTCCGGGGGGTATCGGGAACCGCCCGGGAATAGGCAATGGGCCTGGCATCGGGAACCGCCCAGGAATTGGTAATGGCCCTGGCATTGCGGACCGGCCCGGGATCGGAAATCGCCCTGGGATCGGCGACCGTCCCAATTTTGGCGATCGCCCCGGATTTGGGGATCGGCCCGAGCAACGGCCAAACTGGAATGAGCGCGCGCAGAATCGTAACGACCAATGGCAGCAGCGCGTCGATAATCGGCACGATTCCTGGAACAACTGGCGGCAGAACAATCAGGACCGGTTGAACAATTTCCAAAACAACCGGGACCAACGCTGGGACAACCTGGAGAATGCCCGGAACGATCGGCAGGACTGGCGGGACCAAAGGCGCGACGATTGGCAGCAGCATCGGGAGGACTTGTGGGATTACCGTTCCGATCGCGCGAACGAGATCTGGGACAATGCGGGTGACTTTTACGATGACGTATTCGACGACCACTGGTGGGGTGATTATGGCTGGGGCTTGGGATGGGCCGGCAACTATCCGGCAAACCCGTGGTGGTGGTGGGGTGCAGCGGCGTGGGGAACGGTTTCCGCATTTGTCGATCTCGCGACTCCCGATCCTGTTTATATCGATTACGGAATGAATGTGATCTATGAAGGTGACACCGTGTATGTGGATAACCAGCCGATCCCGGCTGCCCAGTACACGCAGCCGATCATGGAGATGGCTGCGACAGTCGAACAGGCGCCGCCGCCCTTGCCGCCGGCTGCCGAGCCGGCGGTGGAGTGGATGCCGCTCGGTGTCTTCGCACTCGCGCAGGAGGAACGAGGCCAACCCATCATGTTCTTCCAACTCTCTGTCAATCGAGCCGGCATCATTAGTGGAGCCTATCAAAGTACGCTGACCGATGATCAACGGCCGGTCGCAGGCCAGATCGACAAAACGAGCCAGCAAGTGGCCTGGCGAATCGGCGAAAACACGGACACGATCTTTGTCACCAGCGTGGCCAATCTCACGCGGGACGTCTCGCCTCTCGCGATTCACTTCGGAACGACGCGCACACAGACCTGGCTGCTCGTCCGCATGCCTGAACCGGCGGCGGCTGGCAAGCCTGCGGCTTTGCCCGAAATCGACCGCAAACCACCGCCACTGAAGAAGGTCGCGGCAAAGTAAAAAGCCACACGGAACGAATAGCCGGTCTCTCGCGAGGAGGCCGGCTATTTGCGTTTTTTCGGCCCGGCGTAGGACCTTGGTCCGATAGCCTGGCGGCCCTGAATTCCCTCATCGTGTGGCGCATCAATTCCGACCACGATGAATACCACGAGACACTCCTCATTCAGTCTCGGCCAGCACGGCCTCACTGTCACCGAAGTCCATCACAACCTGTCTCCGAGCACGCTCTACGAGCATGCCATGCATTTTGAAAAGGACGCCGCCATCGCTGAAAATGGGGCGCTGGTTGCGTACTCCGGCGCCAAGACGGGCCGTTCACCAAAAGACAAACGGGTCGTGGAGAATCCGGGTTCGAAAGACGACGTTTGGTGGGGGCCGGTCAATATCCCGTGCGATGAACGCACCTTCCAGATCAACCGCCAGCGCGCACTGGACTATCTCAATATACAGGAGCGGCTCTACTGCTTTGATGGCTTCGCCGGCTGGGATCCAAACTACCGCATCAAGGTCCGCGTCATCTGTTCGCGGCCATACCATGCCCTATTTATGCATACGATGCTCATCCGCCCGACAAAGGATGAGCTGGCCAGCTTTGGCGATCCGCAATTCGTGATCTATAACGCCGGCGCCTTCCCGGCGAACAAGCTAACCACCGGAATGGGATCGACCACGAGTGTCGATCTTAGCATCGAGGACAAGGAGTTGATCATCCTCGGTACGGAATACGCCGGTGAGATGAAGAAAGGCGTCTTTACCGTGGCGAACTATTTCGCACCGAAACGCGGCGTGCTGTCTATGCATTGCTCCGCGACGGCGGACAAAGAGACGGGTGCGTCGTCTCTGCTCTTCGGCCTCAGCGGCACCGGAAAAACGACGCTCTCCGCCGATCCGAAACGTTATCTGATCGGCGACGACGAGCACTGCTGGACCGATAACGGTATCTTCAACATCGAGGGCGGTTGTTATGCAAAGGCGATCAATCTCACCCATGAAAACGAGCCGGATATTTTCCAGGCTTTGCGGTTCGGCGCCGTGCTCGAGAACGTGGTGCTAGATGACGATCATGACGTGGATTACAAGGACACGAGCATCACGCAAAATACCCGCGGGGCGTATCCGATCGAATTCATTCAGAATGCGAAGATTCCCTGTCTGGCCGGGCATCCGACAGATGTGATCTTTCTGACATGCGACGCTTTTGGCGTCCTGCCGCCCGTAGCCGCGCTCTCGCCGGCTCATGCGATGTATCATTTCATCAGTGGCTACACGGCGAAAGTCGCGGGAACGGAGATGGGAGTTACCGAGCCGCAGGCGACATTTTCGCCGTGCTTCGGCGGGCCATTCCTCGTCTGGCATCCCAGCAAATATGCGGAGTTGCTTGCCGAGAAAATGCGCAAGCACAACGCGCGGGTCTGGCTCGTCAATACAGGCTGGGGCGGTGGTGGCTATGGCGTTGGCAAACGCATCAGCCTCAAGAATACACGGGCGATTATCGATGCCATTCACAGTGGCGCGCTGGCCAAGGCCAGAACCGAACGCGATCCTGTATTTGGTTTCGACACGGTAATCGAAGTCCCTGGCGTGCCCCCGGAAATTCTGCACCCGCGTGAAAGCTGGCAGAACAAGACGGCTTATGATGAGACAGCGAAAAAGCTGGCGGGTCTCTTCAATAAAAACTTTGAGACCTATGCGGGCGGAGTGAGTGCGGAAGTGAAGGCAGCAGCGCCGGCCGCCTGACGCATGAGCTGGCTCTTCGACTTACACAAGACGCAACCTGTCGCACACGGCATCTTTGTGCTGGCCTTTGTGTGCCTGGTGGGGATGGCGTTTGGCAGCCTCAAGTTCCGGGGCATCGGCCTTGGAACTTCCGGCGTGCTCTTCGCCGGGATTCTCGCCGGCCACTTCGGCCAGACTGTGGACCACGCGATCCTGGATTTCGTGAAGGAGTTCGGACTCATCCTTTTCGTCTTCACGATCGGTCTGCAGCTTGGTCCCGGTTTTTTCGCCGCGCTCCGCAAGCGCGGGGTAAAACTGAATGTGCTCGCCGCGGCGATCGTGATTCTCGGGGCGATCGGCGCCCCGCTCGCCGGCTGGCTGGCGGGCTTCGACCCCGCGGCGGTACTGGGCATTTTCTCCGGTGCTTCAACAAATACGCCTTCGCTCGGCGCCGCCGTCCAAACACTCTCGGTTCAGCCAGGGGTCGCGGATCCGCAACTCGAGCTTCCCGCGCTGGCCTATGCCGTAACCTATCCCACGGCAATTGTCGGAATCATCGCGACGATTCTGCTGCTCAAGAAAGGCTTCCGGATTGATGCCGCAGCCGAGGCGACGGAATTTGCCGCACTTCACCAATCCCAAGCCACTCCGATTGAGCGGCGCACGCTCCTCGTCACGAATGCCCAACTCGACGGTCTCCGCCTCGATGCGATTCCCGGGCGCATCGAGACGGGTGTGACGATCTCGCGGGTACGCCATGGCGCGGAGATCCGGACGGCAAGCGATACCGGCCTCGTCCACTGCGACGACCTCCTCGCTGCAGTTGGCACGCCGGATGGCCTGAATCAGTTCCAGAGAATCATCGGAGAGCGCAGTGATGAAGATCTCATGCGTGAGGAAAGCGGGATTACCTTTCGGCGCGTGCTCGTGACCGAGACGTCCGTGCTCGGGAAGACAATCGGAGAGCTGCAGCTCAATGCCCGTTTCGATGTGGCGGTGACGCGGGTCTTGCGCGCCGACCTCGAGATGTCGGCTGTGCCCGGGTTGAAACTGCAGTTCGGCGATAGCGTGCACATCGTCGGGAGTGAAGCTGGGATCGAGAAAGCCGCTCAGGCGCTGGGCGATTCCATGAAGGAGTTCAATGAAACCCATTTTATTCCGTTCTTCATTGGAATTGCGCTGGGCATCGCCCTGGGAACCATGCCTGTCCATCTTCCTGGTTTTCCACAGCCGATCCGGCTGGGACTCGCCGGCGGACCGTTGGTCGTGGCCTTGATTCTTGGACGGGTCGGGCGAATTCGCCGCCAGGTGTGGCACATGCCGGTGAACACGAACCTCGCCTTCCGGGAATTCGGCATCGCGTTATTTTTCGCCGCCGTGGGGCTCGGGGCGGGCAAGGCCTTTTTCTCCACGGTATTCAGCGCCACCGGCATTCAGTGGCTCCTCGGCGGAGTATGCGTGACCGTCGTGCCCCTGGCGTTGGTGGGAATATTTGCCCGGGTCGTGTGGAAAATGAATTTCATGGAACTCAGCGGTCTGATCGCAGGAAGCATGACCGATCCTCCAGCCCTGGCGTTCGCGACCAATATCGCGGGGTCCGACGCGCCGACGGAAGCCTACGCCACCGTTTATCCGCTGACGACACTCCTGAGGATCCTCTCCGCACAGGTGCTCGCCATTGTCCTCTTCCGATGAACACACCTACGCTGGGCGAGCCGAGGTTCGCCTCCACACTTAGTCATACGATCAGCGATGAGCTGCGCATTCCCGAGCGCATCGAGATCGGCGCGGACCCAGGGCTGCTGTTCGAGCTGGCGGGGCCCCGGGACAAACTCTTCTTTGATCCGAAGCAGACGCGTGCCGGCATTGTCACGTGTGGTGGCTTATGTCCCGGGCTGAATAATGTGATTCGCTCGCTCTTTCTCGAGTTACACTATGGCTATCGCGTCTCCCAAGTGCTTGGATTTCGCGGCGGATATAGCGGCCTTGATCTGGCGTGCGGCGTCGAACCGGTAGAGATCACGCCGTGTTTCGTGAATGATATCCATCACAAGGGCGGCACGATCCTCGGCTCCTCGCGCGGACCAGTCGATGTGGGACGGGCCGTGGAAAACCTCATCGCGCGCGGCGTGAATATCCTCTTCACCGTTGGTGGTGACGGCACACAACGGGGCGCAAATGATCTCTACCAGGAAGCACGACGCCGCGGTCATGCGCTCTCCGTCGTCGGCGTGCCCAAGACGATCGACAATGACGTTGGCTTCGTCTCACGGACGTTTGGTTTCTTTAGCGCGATCGATGAAGCGGCCCGTGTCCTCGATTGCGCGCACACCGAGGCGCGCAGCGTTCCCGGCGGGATCGGCCTTGTGAAACTGATGGGCCGTCACGCGGGCTTCATCACCGCAGGTGCGGTCATTGCGAGCCAGGACGTGAATTTCGCGCTCATTCCCGAGGTGCCGTTCCGGCTCGAAGTTTTCCTCGCGGCCCTCAAGCGGCGGATGGAGATCAAGCCACACGCGGTGATCGCCGTTGCCGAAGGCGCCGGGCAGGATCTGCTCGCGGCAGATGCCAAAGAGCGGGATGCCTCCGGCAATGTGAAACTCAAAGATATCGGTCCCTTTCTGCGCGAGCGCATCGAGACCTATTTTAAAGCGGAAGGGATTCCGATCGCGCTGCGTTATTTTGATCCGAGTTATCAAGTGCGCAGCCGTCCGGCGAATTGCGAGGACTCGGTGCTCTGCGATCTCTTTGCACGTCATGCCGTGCATGCCGCGATGGCCGGAAAGACAGGATTGGTCATCGGATTTCTGCACGAGCGTTTCATCCACGTCCCGATCGAACTCCTTGCTTCACATACTAAACGGCTTGATCCCGCCAGCGGCTGGTGGCGTTCGGTGCTCGCGGCCACGGGGCAGCCGGAACGGTTCACCTAATTCCAAACCTCAAACGAAAAGAACCCCTATGCCTGCCAATATCCAACGCGAACCCGGCAACCTCTATGTGTTGCATTTCAGCGGCACTTTGAAACGATCCGAATTCGGCGCCGGACAGGATGCGCTTGCCCACTCGATCGATGAAGGCGGCCATCCGCGCGTGCTGGCCGTGATTGAGAACTTCGAGGGCTGGGAGCACGGCGCGGATTGGAGCGACCTCGATTATCAACTCACGTATGGAAACGAGATCGTAAAAATCGCCATCGTCGGTGAAGCACGATGGGAACCGGAAGCGCTGGCCTTTGCCGGCGCCGGGTTTCGCCGCGCACCCGTGAAATTCTTTTCACGGGACCAGGAGTCGCGGGCTCGAGCATGGCTCGCGGAAGAGTAAGTGGCTGACAGTTCTCAATCCCTCCGCCGCACATCCTTATGCACTCCGAAACGATTCGCACGGGTCTCACCGCCGCCGAGATCCGGCAGGCATTTCTCGACAATCTTTGCTGTGGGATGGGCAGGATGCAAAATACCGCGACAAAGCATGATCTCTATACCGCGCTCGCATTGACCGTCCGCGACCGGCTTTTCCAACGAGTGGTCCGGAGTCTCACCCACTACGGAGGAGCCAATGCGCGCCGGGTGGCCTATCTCTCCGCGGAATTTCTGCCAGGACCGCATCTCGCGAATAACCTGCTCAATCTGGGGATTACGGAACCGGTACGGGAAGCTATGCACGGGCTCGGTTATGATCTGGACGAACTGATTGCGCAGGAGGAGGAACCCGGTCTCGGCAATGGCGGCCTCGGAAGGCTGGCCTCGTGTTATATGGATTCGCTGGCCTCAGTCGAAGTTCCAGCGGTTGGGTATGGCATTCGATATGAGTTCGGCATCTTCAATCAACTGATCCATGACGGCTGGCAGCTTGAAGCGACCGACAAGTGGCTGCGCTTCGGGAACCCATGGGAAATCGCGCGTCCGGTCGTCCGCTTTCCCGTCAAGTTTGGCGGACGCACGGAGGCAGGACGGGACAAGGAAGGACGCTATCGCGTGCAATGGATTCCGGATAACGAAGCGGTGGGCGTCGCTTACGATACGCCGATCCTCGGCTACGGTTCCGACACGTGTAATATCCTGCGGCTCTGGAAAGCGGAGGCCGTGGAGTCGTTCGACTTTGCCGCGTTCAATCACGGTGATTACTACCGGGCGGTGCAGGACAAGATGGTCTCGGAGAATATCACCAAGGTGCTTTATCCAAACGATGAAGTCGCGGCGGGAAAGGAGCTTCGGTTGAAACAGCAGTTCTTCTTCGCGAGCTGTTCGCTGCAGGACATGCTGCGCATTCACGCGCTACTCGGCTGCACGCCTTCCACGTTTCACGAAAAGTGGGCGGTGCAACTCAATGATACGCATCCGGCGGTGGCCGTTGCTGAGTTGATGCGTCTCCTGGTCGATGAGCATGGCCTCGGGTGGGACGAGGCATGGAAGATCACGCGCGCGACGTTTGCTTACACGAATCACACGTTGCTTCCCGAGGCGTTGGAGAAATGGACGGTCGATCTCTTCGGGATGTTGCTGCCACGGCATCTGGAGATCGTTTTCGAAATCAACCGGCGGTTTCTCGAGGAAGTGCGGACCGCGTTTCCCGGTGACGAAAGGCGCATCGAACGCCTTTCCCTGATCGACGAGAGTGGGCCGCGTTATGTGCGGATGGCGCATCTCGCTTGTGTCGGGAGTCACACCATCAATGGCGTTGCACAGTTGCACTCCGACCTGCTCAAAGAGACGGTGCTGCGTGATTTCGCGGAGTTATGGCCGGACAAATTCTGCAATGTGACGAATGGCGTCACGCCACGACGGTTTGTGGCCGTTAGTAACCCCGGTCTTACAAAGCTCATCACGGAGCGGATTGGCGATGGCTGGCTCCGGGATCTCGGGCGGCTCCGTGCGCTTGAGCCACTGGCCGAAGACGCAGATTTCCGCCGGCACTGGCGGGAGGTGAAGTTTGCGAACAAACGCCGCCTCGCCGCACTGATTGAAGAGCGCACTGGCATCATCGTGGCGCCCGAGTCACTATTCGATGTCCAGGTGAAGCGCATCCATGAATACAAGCGGCAGCATCTGGCCGTGCTCCACATTCTCACCCTGTATTTGCGGCTTCGGCATACGCCGGATGCAGATGTGCCCGCGCGGACTTTCATCTTCGGTGGTAAAGCGGCGCCGGGCTACTTCCTCGCCAAGCGCATCATCAAACTCATCAATGCCACGGGCGAACTCGTGAATGAAGATCCTGCCGTGAGAGGGCGGCTCAAGGTTGTGTTCTTCCCGAATTTCAGCGTCAAGAATGCGCATTTTATTTATCCGGCGGCCGACTTATCGGAGCAGATTTCCACCGCGGGCAAGGAAGCGAGTGGAACGGGGAATATGAAATTCTCCCTGAATGGCGCTCTGACGATCGGCACTTTGGATGGCGCGAATGTGGAGATCCGCGAAGAAGTCGGCGCGGAGAACTTCTTCCTCTTTGGCCTGACAACCGACGAAGTCGTGAGACTCAAGTCGTACGGATATCGTCCGCGCGATTACTACGAGAATGATCCCGCACTTCGCGAGGTCATTGATTTCATCGCCAGCGGCGCGCTCGGCCGCGGCGATGCCGCGCTGTTTCGCCCGATCGTCGAGAATCTTCTCGATCACGATCCGTACATGCTCCTGGCGGACTATCATGCCTATATCGATGCACAGGATCGCGTTAGCGCGCTGTGGCGCGATTCTCACGCCTGGACCCGCCAATCGATCCTGAATACGGCGCGAGTCGGAAAGTTTTCCTCGGATCGGTCGATCCGCGACTATTGCGAACGCGTCTGGGCCATTCGTCCGAAAACCGCATAGCCAGTCGGAGTAAGACCAAGGTCCGATAGGCGCCCTCCGCCATTCGGCATAGTGATTGCCGTGACGCAAAGCGCAACCCGCCCATGACCTGGAACCATCGTTATCGCCTTGCCAGTTACATCCGGGCCTCGCTTTGGATCATTCCCATTGCCGCGATCATCGTGGAACAAGTCGTGTGGAAGCTGGTGAAGGAGATCGATATCCGGCTCGGCTGGAACGGTCTCGGCCTCGGAGTGGAGGGTGCGAAAGGGCTATTTGGCACCGTCATCACGCTCAGCCTGTCCTTTACCGTTTTCGCCTTCGGTTCGCTGTTGGTCGCGATCCAGGTAGCGAGTGGCCAATATACCCCACGGATCATTGCCACCACCCTGCTCCGCGACAATGTCATTCGGTGCACGGTCGGCCTTTTCGTCTTTACGTTCATCTTTGCCGTGAAGGGTCTGTGCCGGACGGAGACCAGCGTGCTGCAACTGGTGGCTTTTATCACTGGGGGGTTCGGCTTTGCCTGTATTGCCGCTTTTCTCTTTTTGATCGATCACGCCGCGCGGCTGCTGCGGCCGGTGAGCCTTGTGCAGCGGGTCGGCTGCAAAGGGCTCGCCGTGCTGGAAGATGTCTACCCGGAATATCTGAAGATCGCGGAAAGCCTGGCGGCTGATTTTCGCGAAGAGAATTCCGAGGTGCGGAAGACCATTCATCATCGCGGCGCCTCCGCGATCGTTCTCGCCGTGAATGTGAAACCCGTCATCGCGGAAGCGAAAAGAACCGGCGGAGTCATCGAATTCGCCCCGCAGGTCGGCGATTTCGTCGGTGGCGACGAGCCGCTGTTTTTCCTGCGCGGCGATGCGGCGAAAGCGGATGAACACATTCTCCGCCAATGCATCGTCTTCGGTTCCGAGCGCACCATGGAGCAGGATCCGCTATTTGCCTTCCGGATTCTGACGGATATCGCAATCAAAGCGCTCTCCGCTGCGATCAACGATCCGACGACGGCCGTGTTGGCGATCGACCAATTGCACCGACTCCTCCGCAGTGCCGGCCGGCGTAACTTGCACACCGATTATATCTCGGATTCCGCTGGCCGGCTCCGGGTGATTCTTCGCACGCCCGGATGGGATGATTTCGTTCATCTGGCCTTTACCGAGATCCGCTTCTACGGGGTGTCCAATATCCAGATTGCCCGGCGCGTGCGGGCGATGATCGTCAATCTCGCGGCGACTCTTCCACCGGTCCGGCATGCGGCTTTGCGGAGGCAGCTCGAGCTTCTCGACGGGATGCTCAATGAACTCTACCACCTGCCGGAAGACCTTGCCCTGGCCCGCATCGCCGATTCTCAGGGCCTTGGCGGTTCGACCGAATCGGGCGCGCCGCTTTGGGCTGCATGACATGCATCTGACTTATTCCGCGCAATACCGAACCAAATCACGCCTATGTCATTCGAAAATCTGGATATGGAAAGCCTCACCGAGGCCCGGCGCAAATCGATCGAAGAGACGATCGATCCCATTGATGTGAACCAACTGAAGACACTCGGCGAGGGGCTCTTTCCGAGCATGGATCACCCGTGGCGCGAGGTCTTCTTTCAATTCGTCGCGGAAAATGCCGGCGCAAGCTTCTACCACGCCACGACGAGCGATCGTGTTCACATCATCTATTGCAGCACGAAGGAGAAGGGGATGTGGTTCCGGCCCGGGAGCGGCATGGGGCCGCTTCAGGAAAAGGGGTTGAGGATCCTCAAGGAAATTGTGAAAGGCCACTAAGTGGAATCGATGTGACTGTGTCCCGCATCTGGCCCGGCCGGCCCTCTCCGCTCGGCGCGACAGTGAAGGAGGGCGGCGTCAATTTCGCGCTCTTTTCCGAGCATGCGACGAAAGTGGAGTTATGCCTCTTCGACTCGGCCGATGCCCAAACAGAGTCGCAGCGGATCGCGCTGCCGGAGAAGACGGACCAGGTCTGGCATGGCTTTCTTCCGCACGCCGGGCCTGGACAAATCTATGGGTATCGCGTGCACGGACCGGACGATCTCTCGCGTGGGCATCGGTTCAATCCGCGGAAAGTATTGCTCGATCCTTACGCCAGGGCGATTGCCCGTCATCTGCGGTGGGACGATGCCATTCTCGATCCCGCCGGAGAAACCGCCTCCTGTGCGCCGCTTGGGCAGGTGGTAGATACCGCATTTTCGTGGGGCGACGACCGGCCGTTGCGCACGCCGTGGCATGAGACGATCGTCTATGAATTACATGTCAAAGGCTTCACCGCGCTTCATCCGGGAGTGCCGGAAAATCTGCGGGGAACCTATGCGGGATTGGCTTCACCCGCGGCGATTGAGCATTTGCGAGCGCTGGGAGTCACGGCGGTGGAGCTGCTTCCCGTGCACTATCATATCGACGAGCGATTCCTCGCGGAGCGCGGTCGTGTGAACTATTGGGGTTACAACTCTCTGGCCTTCTTTGCACCCGATCCACGCTATGCTTCCGCAACGCGCGTCGACGCCGTATACGAATTTCAGGAAATGGTGCGCTGTCTGCACGCAGCGGGCATCGAGGTCATCCTCGATGTCGTCTATAACCATACCGCCGAGGGGAATCATACGGGCCCCACGCTTTCTCTAAAGGGAATCGACAACGCGGCTTACTACCGGCTGGCCGAAGATCGCGTTCACTATGTCGATTTCACGGGCTGTGGGAACTCGCTCAACGTTGCGCATCCGCGGACTCTGCAGCTTATCATGGATTCGCTACGCTACTGGGTGGTGGAAATGCACGTGGATGGGTTCCGGTTCGATCTGGCCAGCGCGCTGGCTCGGGAGTTATGGGAAGTCGATCGCCTTGGGGCATTCTTCGATATCATTCATCAGGACCCGATTCTTTCGGAAGTGAAGCTGATCGCGGAACCCTGGGATCTCGGGCCGAATGGTTATCAGGTCGGCAATTTTCCCGTTCTCTGGACGGAATGGAATGGGAAGTATCGCGACTGCGTGCGGCGCTTCTGGAAAGGCCATGGCGGAGCGGTCGGGGAGCTCGCGACCCGGCTTGCGGGCAGCAGCGATCTCTATGCGCACAATGGCCGCCGCCCCAGCGCGAGCCTGAATTTCATTACCGCGCACGATGGCTTCACGCTGCGCGATCTGGTCAGTTATAACGCGAAGCACAATGAAGCGAATGGCGAGGAAAACCGCGACGGGACAAATGATAACGAGAGCTGGAATTGCGGCGCGGAGGGATCGACGGACGACATCGAAATCAAAGCATTGCGCACTCGCCAACAGCGCAATTTTCTCGCGACACTCCTTCTTTCGCAGGGGGTGCCGATGTTACTGGCCGGCGATGAATTCGGCCAGACACAGCACGGTAATAACAACGCTTACTGTCAGGATTCGCCGATCGCCTGGCTTGGCTGGAGCTTCTCGGAAGAACAGCGCGCGTTGCTCGATTTCACACGTTTCGTGCTGCATCTGCGCAAGTCCGAACCGGTCTTCCGGCGGCGTCATTTCTTCCAGGGCCGGCCAATCTTTGGCGTGGAAACCAAGGATCTCTACTGGATCAAGGCCGAAGGTGACGAGATGTCTGCGGCGGATTGGGGCGCCGGATCTGCAAGTGCGCTCGGTATGATTCTACCGGGCGATCAGATCACCGAAATGAGCGAAGGCGGCGAGCGAATCGCCGGTGGGAGCTTCGCCGTTTTGTTCAACGCCCACCATGAGGTGGTCCCGTTCCGTCTCGGCGCGAGGCGGCGCGACCTGCGGTGGGAGTGCGTGCTCGACACCGCGGAACCCGGGTGCGCGCACGAGACTTTTGACCACATGAGCATCTTTCCACTGGCGGCTCGCTCGCTGGCCGTCCTGCGCGCCGAATTTCTTACCCCATCAAAAAACCCATGACTGCGGAACCGCTTCGCCCACCTCTCCGTCTGAAATGAACGATTGGCTGCCATTGATCCAAAAGATGGCCGTGTTTGTTTTTCTCGTGAGCAGCATGATGGCCACGGGGCTGAGCCTGGCGCCGGCGGAGATCATGGGACCGTTGCGCGATCTCCGTTGCGTGCTGCTTTCGCTGGTCCTGAATTTTGTGTTCGCTCCTGCTTTTGCGTGGCTGCTCACGGTAGTTATCCCGCTGGAATCGGGGCATGCGGCCGGTCTTCTGCTGCTCAGCGGCGCCGCGGGTGCGCCTTTCCTGCCGAAACTGGTCGATACAGCGCGTGGTGATCCTGCTCTTGCTGCCGGACTCATGGTTCTTTTGACTGCCGCAACGATTCTCTTTTTGCCCTTTGCCGTGCCGCTGATGGTCCCTGGCTTGCCGGCGGATCCGTGGAGCATCGCGCGCCCCCTTGTACTGCTCATCGTGGTGCCGCTTGCGGCGGGAATGCTGGTCAAAAGCCGCTTGGCGGGCTTCGCTTGGCGGGCCGCACCGGTGCTGGCGAGAATCGGCAATGCCAGCCTGCTGCTGCTTTTCGTGCTGCTCATCACCGTGAATATTCGATCGCTGCTCGGCGTTCTCGGGAGCGGCGCCATTGCCGCGGCGGCGATCTATGTTTTCGGCCTCTTTGCCACCGGCTGGCTGTTGGGCGGTTCGGAGCCGCGGAAGCGAGGCGTTCTCGGCCTCGCCACCGCTGCCCGCAATTTTGGTGCCGCGCTCGTCCCCGCCGCAAGCAGCCAGGACTCTCATGTGACGATCATGCTCATCGTCTGTGCTATCGTGTGCCTGGTCATTTGCTTCCTCGCCGCCGGCTGGCTCAGGCGCATGATGATTTCCGCGCCACGTTGAATTTCGGCCTACTGGCGCATAGTTATGGATGCCACTCCTCTCTTGAAATACCAAATTCCTGCGTGGCTGCCTCGAAAACCTTCTCCAAGGTCTCATGCCACGTATCTCCATAAAGCAAACCATCCGCAGAACGGCAAAGCAGCAAGAATTGTCCCGCACCGTCATCAGTGATCGAAAACTCGAAAGGCAACTCTCTGGTGCTCGAATCGGAATGAGTGGTTGTACGCCAACCGCTGTGCTGGTCGCCAATGACTCGAATCAGTTTCGCCTGGATGGAGAAGTAAGTCGTCACGGATGATGCTGAACGGCTCCGGGCTCAGCGCACGGAACCGTTCGCTGTAGCGCCTTGTTAATCCGCGTTTCTATCGTGAACGCCCGGTTGGGCGATTCTGGTCTCATGGATACTGCTTGATGACTTTGAGTTCGGTTGGTGCTCCCGGCCAGAGGATGACGAGATAGTGGTCGTCGCCCTCCAAGTCGTTGTCGCGAAGTGTATCAAGCGCTCCGTAAAACGCACGCACTCGATAAGTGCCGGCAGCGACTGCGAATCGAGCGACGGAACCTCCGGTGCATTCGTGGACTTGGAGTTTGCCGGTCGGAAGATCGAGACTGCATTCGGCGATGTGATGCCACTGGCTCGCGTCGTATGGTGGTTCGGCGTCGTGAACCTGAACCTCCACAGGCACGGTCATGTTACGGATGGGGCAGACCACGACCACGTGCGGAGCTACCTTGAGGCGTCGTTGCACGTCCGAGTCGTCCCACTCGGTTGGCGCGTCGGGACTGACGCCCTCATCCCAGAGGTAGAACTGGAAGTAGTCCGCGAGGAGTGTGATAGCTTGCTGCTGCATTGGCGTGGCTTCCTTCACAGGGGGCATGAGGAATCGCCTAACGAGCCAAGCTCGACGCCTGGAGCGATTCTCTCCTGCCCATAGTTAGACCCTTTTTTCATTCGGCAGGCAATTCGAGCCCGAGCGCAGCAACTCTGCCTGCACGCGTTCCTTCATATCGGCATATGCCGTGTGGACTAGCTTAGTGAGAGCTACTGCGTTAACCGCGTGTTCCGACCTGAGCTTCACATGGCGCATGAACTTCCCGGTACCCTCCAACAAGCCGTCGGGATCTGAAATCGCCGCACCTCGAAAGAATCCGACATTCACGTGCGCGTTGAACGCATTGACGTAGGCAAAAGCCGCGTCGCCTATGCAGGCGGTCGGGTGACTATCATGCAGAAGCTCTCGCACATCGTCCCCACAGTTTCGCATGACTTCGAACCAGCGTTTCGCAATCTCACCCAATTCGCCAGGGTGCTTCTCCATCCAGGTTTCGATGGCGGGGTCTCGCTTAACCGAACCGGAGAATCGCATGAGCTGGGTCATGATTTTCATAGCTCGGGTACCTCCACGAAATTATGAAACCGAGGCCGAGTTGGGACGTCATCGTACTCGCCGAAGGGCGGGAGGTGCAGCTTGATGTATTCATTGAGATGTCGAAATTCGCCATCTGGTGCCGGCTCCGCAATCGGCGGCGGCTTCGCGCCGAACAGCTCGCTGAATATAGTCCAGGCTTGGTTTTTCTTCACAAAATGAGCCGCGTCGCAGAAAGAGAACGACCATGCCTCGTGATCGTAAATCAGCACAGGATGCCTGCCTTCCAAATGCGAACCGGGGATAAATATCTCCTCCCAATTCCTTAGAACCGCCACACCGAAACGAGTAAATGCGAGCTGCAACGTATCATCAGCGTGTTTTTCCATGCCGTATCGTTCATGCGGTGTCCATCGACAGAAGTTCACCCATGAAAAGCCTTCCTCAGCGCCATGATACAGCGCTTGACCTAAGCTAAATGCAGCAGACACCAACAGCGTCTTATTTGTGGACCTAAGTGGTGCATGGAGGCCAACCGTGGCTGAAGTCTCAAAAAACCAATCCTCTCCGTCTGGTCGAACCTGAGCGTAGGCTGGCATGTGAAGTTCCTTTCGGGTTAGCTACGACGCCAGGGCCAGCGATAGCCGAGGCAATTCGCGGCGCGCATGATTAGGCGCGTTTGAAGTGAGCAAGGATCGAGTTGAGGTCGGCAACGAGTCCGCGTAGCTCTTGCTGTTGGTATTGGGTGTGTCCGTCGATCCCTCGGTGGTTAGGCGGTTGTTTCATATCAATTGTTCGATCGCTTTTTCTACTTCTCCAGAATTGTAGATCCATTCGTCATTCACGCGGTCGAAAACGAGCAAGCGAAGATTGACCAGGTTGCAATGACCCGCAAACTCAAATGCGTCGGACAGATTTGGAAAAGCCCTCACACTGGAGCGGTAGTCCTGCTCAAACTCGAGATCAGGTATGGCGCGATTGAATACAGGAAGATTGTGAACACGTGGGTCAGTATCGTATGGAGGAGTATATTTGTCTTCGCGAAAGGGGCTTTCCTGTCCGTCACTGATCACAACGTAGAAACGAGCGGGCGGCGCCCCTCCAGTTAAACTTCGGAGCCATTTCACACAATTCATAGGTGCGGCGATTCCGGTTTCATTGGGAAGCCTGTGGAAATGCTGTTTTTGACAGGCGATGGGCTCATATCACAAACAACTGTGCGCCGAGGCTCTCCGCAAAGTCCCGCGCCTTCTGATGCACCCGCCGGTTACCTTCTGCATGAATCGCCAGACCGTTATAAGACTCATAGCAAATAAAAAACGATGGCGAACCTCTCGAGGTGGTGAACGAAAAACCGGAGAATGGACGCATTATAACCACACTGCCGTCTGAATTCTTCACTGAGATTTCACCTCGCGGATCGACTCCCCACAACAGCTCTGAATCTGTCTTGATTATTTCTTCCAACTCGCAGAGCCGCAGAATTCGGGAAGGCTTCTCTGATATGCCGGCGCCGGGCGGAACGCATTTCAGGAACAAATATCGTGAGTGCATGGAAGTTGTCTGGCTGCTGCGCGAAAGGTTCTTCGGGGAGCAGCAGGCATGACGACCCGGAGCAGTGCGCCGCAACGAGTTAGGCGCTTCGTTCATCGGAGTAAGTGCTTGCTTAGGTCGGCGACTGCGTGACCGTAGAAGCGGGTCGAAACTCTGGCACAACCGCGGCAGCGCCGCGTGAACCGGCTGGACCGCAATCTGCCGTTTTCATGGTGCAACATTGAGTCACCAACACCTCTGGCTCAGCGACCACGAAGTATACGCGGCGGCTATATGGGCAAAGCTGGCGGGAGCTATTGAGCAAAAATTGCGACCCGAGTCTCGGAAAAGACAAGCGCTTGCACTCCGAAAGGTGCCGGATATTGGCCCTGAAGATTGCATTTCGGATCGAGATAAGAGATGCGCCAAAACGGGCCGTCGGCAAATTCTCTCGCTTCCACCGGGGCTTTACCCGCGTCCGGCTCATATTCTGCGCGGGCAAGAAAAAATTTGTCTATTTTGGTGCCCTGCCTGGCCACGGCTTTGCGAGCGAGGGCAATTGCCTGCTCGATGGTCATTGTCGGCGCCTTCCGGTATGGGAACTCGCCGGGATACTCGCGCACGGAGTCCGGCGTCGTCTTTTCCTGTGGGCATGCTGTCGTGACCAACAGCCCGAAGATAATCAATGGAGCGATGAAGCGAATCATAGTATAGCTAGGCGTTTTTGGATGGGTTTGGTTCATTGCGGCTCGGCTTCGGGGGATGCTGACGGATGTGGTGCAGGTCGACGCAGGCGTAGACGAAGATGCAGACAAGGCAGGGAATGCCAAGCCATACGGGGATATCAAGGGATGACCCCTCAACCAGCGGGTATACGAGGGATAGAAGGAAACCGACGCCGGTGGCAAAATAGACGAACACACGAGCGAATGCTCCGAAAAGCAGCTTGGCATCGCTTCGGCCTGAGGACTGCAAAGATGCCGAGTGGAGCGTTCCAGTGGCAATGCTTCGAGAAGGTGCTGTCAGCCGAGCGTCTGGTTTAAAGGCCATTTGAATGATGGTGAGCGAGAGGAAGCGCCTGACGAGCCCAAGTTCAGGGAAGCGCCGGAATCGTTCGCTGCATCGTTTGGTCAGGTGTTGCGGCTTGGGTCTCGATCATAGTGGAGATCAGAAAAGATGAGGCGAAGATGACAGTCGCCCGACGGCGTTGCGCGTGTCGTGATGTGAGCGCTGTAAAGATCGCCGGACCACTCGCAAGTGAAGGAAACGACCTCCCCCGCGAAGTCTGGACAATCAGGTGGGGTATCGAGCGAGAGGGACCTCACGCCCGAAAATGTGAGTTCAAGGTAAATGTCCGGCCACGCCTGTTGTGGGTCAGGCTGCCAGAACTCAAAAATTGCCTCTCGCCTGTGACACTCGAACGCGAACCTCTCCAGGACGTTCTCATGAAGCATGGTTTGACGCACGATATTCAAGACTTTGTCGTGTTCGCTGAGCTTGGGGGCGTCGGACGATTTCATTGGTGCTTCGCTTGCGCTGTCACTCGCTGGATGAATGCGGTCTTGCCGTTGGTGTAGGCGACACGGTCATTGGGATGGGTAACGGCCAAATCCGATTTGAGTTGCGCGTATTCGCGGGCGGTTTGCGGGTGGGCGATAAGGTAGTCGCGAAAATGCAGTCGCTCCCAGTGCTCTCGAAACGCACGGCGACCAGTGACCATGTGGATGTGATGGGTGCGAGTGCCGCGGTCATCGCGCCGAATGAAAAAGGCATACCACGGAGGCACGTCGTCGCCGAAGCTCGGACGCCAGAAGTAATCGTAGCCCTGTGCCTGTAGAATCGGTGCAACCTCGATGCGTGCCGCTCGAAGCGAGCGCACCTCTACGAGCAAGTCGATCACGGGTTTCGCGGCGAGCCCGGGAACGGTCGTGCTGCCGAAGTGCTCGATCCTCCGGATGAGCCCAACGGGAAGACAGCCGCGCAGGTGGTCGGCCTCCTGGCGAAAGAGCTCAGGCCAGAGAGCGTCGTAAGGGACGACCGCGATATCCTCGCGGACGGCTCGCTGAACGCGCTCTTCCAAGGTATTCATTTTATGGGTGATGCCTCAGTTGCCTAGCATCTCATTGATGCTGATGAAACGATTGCCACATGTCGTGATTCGACTCCTCGAGTCATCCATGGGCAAGAGTGAAATATTGCACGCCACGGCGCCGTGCCGGCAGGTGACAGAGGTGCAATGCGAGGCGGCTATGAGCGGTGCGGAAATGTTTCCAGCCAAGGCTGCACCATTGGCGCCTCGGCATAGGACTAAAGGCTGATAGAATCTGTGCGCCGCCGAGGAGCAAAATGGGGAATTCACCGATGGAAACCATGGTCCCGCACCTTCCGACCCCATGAAAACAAAGCAAATCATCGAAGCCGCCCGCCGACTGTCCAAACCGTATCGTGTCTCCGACGGAAAGAAATTCCGCATCAAGGACATCGATCCCGGCGATACCGGTGAATTGAAATCGGCGGACAAGCCGCGGGCCAAGGAAGCGCTGCAAAACGGCGTCGAGGCGCTCGCGGAACTGCAGGACGTTCTCTATGCGCAGAATTGCTGGTCGGTGCTCCTGATTTTTCAGGCGATGGACGCAGCGGGAAAAGACGGGACCATCAAGCATGTGATGTCCGGCATAAATCCGCAGGGGTGCCAGGTGTCATCTTTCAAATCACCGACCAGCGCCGATCTGGCGCACGACTATCTCTGGCGGTGTGTGAAAGAACTGCCGGAGCGCGGGCGCATTGGGATCTTCAATCGCAGTTACTATGAAGAAACACTCGTGGTGCGGGTGCACCCGGAATTTCTCACCAAACAAAGGCTGCCGCAGGCCTGCATCACGAAAGGGGTCTGGGATGAGCGATTTCAGGACATTCGCAGCTTTGAGCGTTACCTGCATCGCAATGGAACGATTGTGCGAAAGTTCTTCCTGCACGTTTCAAAAAAAGAGCAGCAGCGCCGTTTTCTTGATCGGCTGGAAAATCCCGACAAGAACTGGAAGTTCTCCGCAAACGACGCGAAAGAACGCGGATTCTGGAAGGATTACCAGCACGCTTACGAAGAGACGATCTGCGAGACCGCAACAGAAGATTCGCCCTGGTATGTCGTACCGGCAGATAACAAGTGGTTCACGCGAGTCGTTGTCGCGGCCGCGGTGATCGATGCGCTGGCTTCGCTTGATTTGCATTACCCAAAGGTCGATGCGGCGAAGAAGGAGGAGCTGGCCGCGGCGAGAGAGGCGTTGCTGAAAAGCGAATGAGCACGGCAGCTCAAACGGGATGGTTGAGAGGGATGGCGCCGGCGATGTATTGGCTGCGGAGTTACGATCGGGCGTGGCTGCGTGGTGATCTCGCCGCGGGTGTAACGCTCGCGGCTTATTTATTGCCTGCGGCCTTGGGCGATGCATCGCTCGCGGGTTTGCCGCCGCAGGCCGGTCTTTACGCCTGTTTTTTTGGAGGGTTGGTCTTCTGGATTTTTTGCAGCTCCCGGCAAACGGCCGTGAGCGTGACCTCAGCGATTTCGCTGCTGATCGGCTCTTCACTTGGTGGAATGGCAGGAGGTGACCTTGTGCGATACGAAGCGATGGCAGCCTGCACAGCCATACTCGTCGCCGCGATCGCCTTTGCGGCGTGGCTGGCTCGTGCAGGTTCGGTGGTGAATTTCATTTCGGAAACCGTGATGGTTGGTTTCAAAGCGGGGGTGGCGCTGCATCTCGCGAGCACGCAGTTGCCGAAGCTATTCGGTGTGAAAGGCGGTCACGGTGATTTCTGGGAGCGGATGGGAGAGTTCTTCCGGCATGTGAGTGAGACGAATCCCGCTTCGCTGGCTCTCGGCGGTGCGGCACTTGCCCTGCTTATCCTCGGAAAGAAACTGCTGCCCAACAAACCTGTGGCGCTTTTTGTGGTGGCCGGCGGGATCGCCACCGCGACCCTCATTGATCTTGGTTCGCGCGGGGTGCACTTACTCGGGCAGGTCCCACGCGGCCTGCCTTTACCCTCGCTGCCCGTGGTCGAATGGCATGACGTCGGCGACCTGCTGCCGCTGGCCTTGGCCAGCTTTCTCCTTGGAGCCGTGGAGACGGTGGCCATCGGACGGATGTTTGCCGAGAAATACGGTTACCGGCTCAATAGCAACCAGGAGTTTCTGGCGCTTGCTGGAGCGAATCTGCTCTCGGGCCTGGGCCGCGGTTTTCCCATTAGCGGCGGCATGTCGCAGTCCCTCGTGAATGAAAGCAGCGGCGCGCGCACTCCGCTCTCCGGACTAGTCTCCTCCGGCCTCATTTTGCTCGTGGCGCTCTTTTTCACCGAGCTTCTGCGAAATCTGCCGCAGCCGGTGCTCGCCGCCATCATTCTCATGGCCGTGGCCAGCCTGGTGAAGGTGGCTGAATTGCGCAGGCTCTGGCGGTTGCATCGCGGCGAGTTCTTTGTGGCCATGGCGGCCCTGCTCGGGGTGCTCTGGGAAGGCTTGCTCAAAGGCGTGTTGATCGGTGCGATCATTTCGCTCGTCCTCCTCGTCCGCCGGGTGTCGAGGCCGCACGTCGCTTTCCTTGGCCGCATTCCCGGCGCGCGCCGCTACTCGGATCTGGAGCGGCACACCGATAATGAGCCGATTCCCGATATCCTCGCCTTCCGGGTTGAAGCGGGGGTTGTCTACTTCAACTCTGAACACGTCTTCGATGCCGTGCTGGCGCATCTCGACGCGGCGCGAGAACCGGTGCGCCTTGTGATCTGCGATCTCTCCGCTTCGCCGCGCGTGGACATGGCCGGTGCGCGGATGTTTCTCGCCCTTCACGCGGAACTGGCCAAGCGCGGCATCGCTTTTCGCTTTGTGGAGGCCCGCTCGACCGTGCGCGATATGCTGCGCACCGAAGGGGTCGAAGAGAAGGTGGGACGAATCGACCGCTTCACCACGCTGGCCCACGCAATCGAAGACTTTCAAAATGCCGCGTTGAAAGCATGACCGCCGCGAAGAGCAGCCAGGTTCGTGTGCTCGAACCGTTTGAACGTTTCTCCGAGATCGTGTTCGGGTTGATCATGGTGTTGTCGTTCACCGGTGCGATCAGCGTGGCCGAAGTGGGGCGCCACGATGTCCGCACCATGTTTATCGGCGCGATCGGCTGCAATCTCGCCTGGGGCATCATTGACGCGGTTTTCTATCTCATCGCCTGTCTCACGGAGCACTCCCACAATGCCCAGTTGCTCCGCCGCGTTCAGCATTCCGACCATCCCGCGCAAATTCAAAAACGAATCGCCGAGGCGCTTCCCCGGCTCGTAGCCGAGGCTCTGCAACCCGACGACTTTGCGCGCATCCATGCACACCTCAAGGAACTGGCCCCGCCCGCCGCGACGCTGAGGCTCACCGCCAGGAACTGGTGGGGCGCACTCGGAACGTTTTTGCTCGTATTCCTTTCCACGTTCCCAGTCGTCCTGCCCTTTCTCTTCATCCACGATGCCGGAGTCGCGCTTCGCCTTTCCAATGCCATCGCTATCGTGATGCTTTTCGGTGTCGGCTACATGCTCGCACAATATGCGGGCATTCACCGGGTCCTGACTGGCCTTGTCATGGTCGGTGTCGGCGCCGTCCTGGTCGCCTTAACTATCGCTCTCGGAGGATAGGACCAAAGTCCGATACCCGTGCTTGCGGATATTGGTCAGACTCTGGAATGCCATGCCTACCTCGCCACGTCCTTTGACCAACGACTACCGGGACTGCAAGCTCATCCGGCTCGATGCAAACGACACGAAGAGTCCGCTCATCGTTGCCCAGGAAGGTTACCCGCCGGGCGATATCACCTGCCGGATGCGGATGTTCTACCTGCAGCACGATGGCTTGTGGATCGACGAGATTGCGCGCAGCACCCTGCCCGATAGCGAAGCGGGCGATGTCGTTTTCGAGAACTCCGTGGAGGCCCTGCAGGCGCTTTCCGCTCTCGCTGGCCGTCCGCTGATCCGCGATCTGCCAGTCAAGGACTCAGATGTGCAGGCGTACATCGCGAGAATGAAAACCGTGAGCTCGCCGGAAGCCGCCCTGCGGGAATTTCTCGCCCGTTACCGGTCGGCAAAAGGCAGATAACAATTTAGTCCCCCACTTATGAAAACACTCAACTGTTTTGCCGTCGTAACCGCGGTATATATCGGCCTTCTCTTTATATCGGGTTGTGCTTCCCACGAAGCCCAGGATGCCCGGATGTCCGCCTTGAACCGCCGCCAGGATCGCATCGATTCCCGAACCGCCGCCCGGCAGGCACGCTGGCAGGAACGGGCTGACCGGGAAGACGCGCGCTCGCAGGCGCGGTTTGATGCGATGTGAGATAGGTCCGCAGGGCGGCGTACGTACCGTGACGGACTGTCGGCTTCGTCGCCTACGTCTTTGTCCATATGGGGCGGGACAAAGATGATGATGAAGAGGAAGAGGGTTGTTGATTGAGGCGTGGAATGGCGAATTCGTTAGAAGCGGTTAAGTGGTGATGGAGGGCGCTGCTTCGTCAGCGCCGGGCAGGGTGGCGGATAGTGGAAGCGGCGTCCGCTTATTAGCGTTGCCATGCAAAAGATCGCGTCGGATCGTTATGCTCTACTAGATTGAGCTGCTGCGATCCTCGTTTTCAGGGTGGATATATATTGCTCCGTGCCGCGGGGCTTTCAAGTTGAACGCCCGATATGTCGCCACCCAGACATTGCACATCCGCGCCAATTCACATCTTCATGCGATTGGAAGGACGCTGGTGAAGTGGCAAGCTAACTAGTGTGATCTGGTGGCTGCAGATCATACTCAGCTAACCGTTCAGATGCCATAGCTTCCCGTCATTCAACACCCCCATCCCCCACATGGCAACCACCCCTCAGATTGTTGGTGGCGGCTCTTCCGCCGAAACGACCTCATTGATCCAGCTATGCCCAGGCTGCCGGACGGGCCTCGATGTCTCGGAGGGCGATCTGCTCTCCCAGGCTATTTGCCCGGAATGTGGCGCGACGTTGATTGTTGGCGAGTTCCTCGACCACTACAAGTTGCTCGAAATCGCAGGGCGCGGTGGAATGGGAGTGGTCTACAAGGCGCTCGACACCAGTCTCGACCGGATTATGGCCTTAAAGGTCCTCCGTAAAGACCGTCTGGGTAGTCATGCAATTGCCCAACTGGAAAATGAGGCGACGATTACCGCCTCGATCAATCACCCGCATGTGGTCAAAGTATATACCACTGGCTCATGCGGGGGGCGTTTTTATATTGCCATGGAGCTGGTGGAGTCCGGTACGCTGGAGGATCTCATCCGCGTTCAACAACGCATCGCAGAAGCTCAAATGCTCGACGTCGCCATTCAAGTTGCCGACGGTCTGCGCGCGGCCTGGCGGGCGGGCATGATCCATCGAGATGTGAAACCGGGTAACATCCTCTTCGCCGGAGCCCATACCGCTAAGATCGTGGATTTCGGCCTGGCCATAGCGGAGCAGGCGGCTGCCGAAGCTGTGGGCTCGGAAATCTGGGGCACACCTTACTATATCGCCCCGGAAAAGCTGGATCAGCAACCAGAGGATCTCCGCGGCGATATTTATTCGCTCGGAGCGACCCTGTTCCACGCGCTGGCCGGGCGCCCCCCATTCGAAGCAGAAAATGCCAGCCTCGTGGCGCTCAAGCATGTAAAAAGCCAGGCCGTAAGCTTGCAAGCCTTCGCCCCATGGGTTTCCGGTTCCACGGCTTACATCGTCAACCGGACACTACTTAAGAATCCGGGTGAGCGTTACCAGAATTACGATGAACTGATCGGGCATCTGCAGTATGCCAAAAGTGAGTTAGTCGGCGGTGGAAGGAATCCAAAGCCGCGGCAGCGCGTGGTAATCGAAGATGCTAAGGGCCAGAAGGTACTGGCGTCCTTCACCGTCGGCATGCTCGCCCTGGCCGCGATCGTTGCCTTTATCTTCTTCTTTGCCCTCCACAAGGGCGGCAACTCCCCGGCCGCCCATCCGGCGGTAGACCGCTCATCACTCCTGGCCTCTTCTCCGGATTTCAAGGAGGGCGCGGTTCTTCTTTCCAAAGGCCAGTATCCCAAGGCTGCGGCCGCTTTTCATGCCGCGAGCGAAAAAGCCGGAGCTTCCGGACCGCTCCTGCAATGGGCGCTTTTCCACGAGGGGCTCGCACTGTTGCTCGAAAAAAAGGCGCCCGAATCGCGTGCCGTCTTTAAAAAACTTGCGTCACACCCACTCATCGCGACCGACCCTGATATGACGCCGCTCTCGGAGTTCTTTGCCCGGGTGGCGGCCGGAGCCGGAGATGAACAGCCGATCCTCGCCGAGACTGTCCATTTCGATCGTAACAGCTATGAATCCCTCGGCCTGCTCGTCTTCGGCCTGAAGGACTGGCAGCTTGGTTATGGGGAAGAGTCAGCACCGCTCTCGCACGAGATGCTCCAGGGAAAGACTCCGAGTGATTGGCCCTGGATCGCCGATGTCCAGACGGAGGCGAGCGCCATGTTGGACGCTTATACCCAATCAAAAATCCTTCTCACGAAGTTCGCCAGCGCTTCAGATCTTGGTGAGAAGGCGAGCATTGCCACGAATGATCTCCGGCGTGCCGATCACGCGTTTTCGCATTTGGTCGACGGGGCGTTGAAATCGCTCAACGAGGAAACCCTGGCGCAGGAAGAGTTCGCACGCAGCCTTCCGCTGCCGGGAATCTATCAGATCATCAACCACAAAACCCGCCTGGCGCTGGAAGTGGAGAATTCCGACGAGAACGACAAAGCCGGGATTCAACAGACGGTGCCGGATGCATCCAAAGCGAACCAGAAGTGGTTGCTCTATCCCCTCGGCGCCGGGAATTGCCTCATCGTGGCGCTCCATAGTGGAAAGGCGTTCTGCTCAGACGGTCTTCGAATTACCCAGGAGTCATGGAACGGCGATAAGAACCAGCGCTGGAAACTGGAACGGCACGGAGATGGGTCTTTTGCCCTCTGCTCTTCTCTCGATGGAAAATATTGTTCGATGGGAAACGAGCGCTTGAACGAAGCGGCCGGGTTGGTTCAGGCCGGACGGAAAGATGATCCCGGCCTTTCCTGGGACTTTGTCCATAACGAGCTGCCGCTGGATATTCCCGATGGAACCTATCGGATCATCAACGCGCACAGCCTCAAAATGCTGGAAGTCTATCGGACCGGCCTGCAACCGGGCGCCTCCGTGGACCAATGGCCATACGTCGATGGGAAAAACCAATGCTGGAGAATCCGGCGCAAGTCGGACGGTTGGCTGCAAATCATCGCGGAGCACAGTGGTCAGGCGCTGGATGTCTACGATCTGCAGGACCGGGACGGCGCCAAAATCGAACAATGGACGGCATTCGCAAGCAAGGCGCAGCTCTGGAAAGCGGACCTCGATCCGGGGCGGGGTTACAAACTGCACGCGGCCTGTTCGCCACGCGTCCTCTCTGTCACCGATCAGTCGAAAGATTCGGGAGCACTTGTCACGATCAGATCATTCGCCGGCAACCCGGACCAATATTGGTTGCTAGTCCCGGTTCTGTAGCGGACGGGCAAGAGTTTCGAAACGAGAGCACTTCATCAAAGGCCGAGAAGCGTTACGGCGAGAACGCATGATCCCGCCTGCGGAACAGTCCGAAAGCGGTGTCGCGCTCGCTGCCGCTCTCTTGTCACCGCACTCCATGTGGCGCTGCCGGCGAATATGCTCTTCGACATTTCCAGCGCTCGGCGGTTACTCTGGAAAACGAGGAAAAACGGGGTCAGTCAACAAATCTTAAATAATGAAGATAGCGTCGGGCGTTCGATGGTGCTGCTGCCAATCACTGCGGGCTGCAAGCCCGCTCTCCTTTCGGCGATTCCTCCATAGGCAAACGAACATTCTGTATCTGGATGCAGCGTCGCGGCCCGCTGAGCGGTTCTTTACACCACCCGCTTCCAATCCAGATACCTCGTGGGGGCCTGACCGACGATCTTCTCCTTCGTCTTCTCGAAGGTCTGGAGCGCCTGGGCGACCACCTGGTCCATGTTATAGTATTGGTAAGTGCCGAGCCGGCCGACAAAAGTGATCCGTTCTTCTTTTTCCGCGGCGGCTGCATACTGCCGGTAAGTGTCGCGCGTCGCTTCGGTGAGGATGGGATAGTACGGCTCGTTCGTGCCGTTGTATTCCTCGGGATATTCGCGCAGCACGGTGGTGACCGGAATGTTCTGACCGGTGACGTGCTTCACTTCCACGGTCCGTGTATAGCGATGCTCGTTGGGATAGTTCACCTGCACGGCGGGTTGATGATACTCCACCTGGTAGGTGTCCCGCTCGAAGCGCAGGCTCCGATAGGGAAGCCGTCCAAAGCGATGCGAATAGAACGTGTCGATCGGCCCGGTGTAGAAGAGATGACGTGTTTCGAGCTGCGGCAGGACTTCCGCGGCGTCAGCGCCGAGCAGGACCTGGATCTTGGGATGATTAATGATGCGCTCGACCATTCGCGTGTATCCCGCATCCGGAATGGCCTGGAACTTGTCGTCGAAATAACGCTCGTCCCGATAAGTGCGGATCGGGATACGCCGGCACACACTCGCGTCCAATTCGCGCGGGTCGCGGTTCCATTGTTTCTGCGTGTATCCTTTAAAGAACATCTCGTACATCTCATGTCCGACCTGGGAGAGGACCGCCTCCTCAGCATTTGCCGGATTGGCGATCGGCACGCGCTTCGCCTTGAGGTACTCCTCCATTTCCTCCTGCGTGCTCGGATGTCCGATGATCTGTTCGAAGGTCGTGAGATTGATCGGGAAGCTGAAATACTTTCCGTGGGTGAAAGAAAGGATCCGGTAATCCGCGGGACGCCAGCCCGTGAAACGGCTCAGGTAGTCGCGGACTTTGTCGGAGTTCGTACGGAAATAATGTGGGCCGTATTCGTGAAGGAGCACGCCGTGGCGGTCGTGCGCATCGAAGCAGTTTCCGGCGACATGCTTCCGCTTTTCGATGATGAGACAATGGAGGCCGTATTCCGTGGCGAGACGCTCGGCCAGGGTGCAACCGGCGAGGCCGCAGCCGACGATGGTCACATCTGCTTTCATGGCGTGACTCCGGAAAAACGGAGAAGGGAGGAGAGTGGTCCACGAAAGACACGAAAGGCACGAAAAGGAATCTGTGCGCTGTACGGCCTGGGTGAAATGCTCTGTGGCGATGGAGCCGGTGTGCTCATGGGCAAAGGCGGGTGGCTTGGTTGTCGGCTGGGAAGCGCGGACTATAGAGGGCTCTTGCTGCCTCACAAGGGATGAATAATTCCTCTTCCTCATTCTCATCCTCTTTGCCTTCATCCCTGGAAATTGGGACAATGATGAAGATGAAGATGATGAGGAAGAGGGGTTTGAATACACGTGCCCGAGGGCTCGTCTACCTCACCGATGAATCCTTTATCTGCCTCTTCTCCCAAGGTGGTTCGGAGCTTTCACCAAAATCTGGTCGGAAGCACCGAAATCCCGCGCTTTGGCGTGGATTAGGCTGTAATGTGAATCAGGCCCGGACCAGACGGCCTAGCCGGTGGTTTGAGCCGAACTATTCAGTGAAAACCACTATAGATATCACCTGAACAAACCTGAGCCTCCGGCGGGTCACCACTACTGATCTCCGCCCCAGTGCGGAGAAGGCAAAGGGCAAAGATCAAGCGAACCCGCCAGGGCGCTCGATCCTCCGAATGAAGATCAGCCCTGATCTATTAAAGCCGCACCCCCTCCTGGCGCTCCTCCCCTACCGCAAGCTCAAGCAACTCGTCGCGGATTCGGCCGTGGCGGAACATCCCAAGGGAACGGTAGTTTTCCGGGAAAGCGACCCGTGCGAGGCGATTTACCTCATTATCAGCGGGCGTTGTGAAGGAAAGATGCCGGGCCGCAACGGCGCTGATGTCGTGGAAGTGTATGGTCCGGGGGATACGCTCGGGGACCGCGCTTTTCTCAACAATGAGCCGCACCGGAGCACGGTGACGGTTTCCACCCACTGTGTGCTCCTTCGTATCCCGACACAGGAGCTTGAAGGCATCTTTACCAAAGATCCGACCATCGCCGGTCGTTTTTCTCAGACTTTGACCCGCCGGGCGCAAGTGATGAAGGAGCGGAAACCGGCCCGTGTGCGGCGGGTGGTTTCGCTGGTGGCGCTGGCGCCTCGGGTCGATGCGGCGGCGGTGGCGATGCAACTAGGATCGTCGCTCCTCAACATCACGCGGCAAGAGGTGTTAGTCGTGCATCTCATTCGCAATGGCGCCGCCGCGCATCCGCACGAATGGGTCCTCCAGGAACCAAACTTCGATGGTGGATTTTCCTTTGGCCGGCAGTTGCATACCAATGACTTCGGTTTCGATGAATTGCGGTTGCCGGTAGGCAATGATCCCCGCTACGCCGCTGCCATCGCCCCGCTGATCAGCCACTGCGGACGCCACTACGATTACGTCCTGCTGCATGTGGATCCGCAGTTACCTGCGCAGATCATCACCGAGTGCATTACTCAGGCGGACCTCGGTTATGTCCTGCTCCAGCCGAGCGTGCAAAGCCTTTACGATTTCGAACTGCTCATTCAGGCGCTTGGGACTCAGACCTCCAATCACGTCAAGCCGATCATCTTTGTCGAAGAGCCGTTCAAGGCGGACGAGTTTCATGAAATGTTCCGGCGCTTCGGCCGGCCGGTGCATTCATTCGCCCGCGGCTTCCCTTGCAGCGAGCCGAACGGCTGTGCGGACCACCGGTTTGCCTTGCATATCAATCGCATCGCCCGTGAGATCGGGCGATGCCGCATCGGTCTCGCCCTCTCATCCGGCGGCGCCAAAGGGCTGGCGCATGTGGGCGTCATCCAGGTGCTCGAGGAAAATGGCATCGAGATCGATGCCATCGCCGGCGCGAGCATGGGCGCCTACGTCGGCTCGCTCTGGGCTTACGGGCTCGATGGCGCAGGTCTCGAAAAGATCGCCCGCGAGCATGAGGCCGCTGGGGTTTCCTTTCCATGGTGGATCCAGTTTTGCCGCCGCGCATGGGGATTTTGCGCACGAGCCGCATCGCGCGGCGGCTGAAGCATTCGTTGGGCGACGCCCATTTCTCCGATCTGATCCGGCCGCTTCGCGTCGTGGCGACCAATCGCGACACACTCGAGAGTATTGTGTTCTCCACAGGTGAAGTGGTGCGGGCGGTGGAGGCGAGCATTGCCATTCCGGGTATCTGCGTGCCGGTGACGATCGATGGCGAAAACTACGTCGACGGGGGCATCGCCGATCCGCTCCCGATCGATGTATTGGAAGAGATGGGAATTGAGCGCATCATCGCCGTGAACGTCATTCCGACGCCGCAGATGCTGCGCTACTGGCTGGAGCGGGAGCGGGAACAAAATGGGCGCGAAACAAAGAAGTTTTCCGTCGGCCGATTTTTGAATCAGCAAATGAACTACTTCGCCCACGGGAATGTCTTTGATAACATGATCCAGGCGATGAATAGCGTGCAAATGCGCGTCGCCGACGCGAGTACGCAGCGGGCGGACGTGGTCCTGCGGCCGGTGGCGCCGGATGGTTACTGGCACGATTTCTCGCACCCCGGCAAATACATCTCCCTCGGACGTGCCGTGACCGAGGCCGCGCTGAAACAGATCCAATCTCTCATTCAACAACCCCCAAGCGATGCATCTCCAACCGTCGAAAAACAATTGGCCGCCGCCGCCACTCTCGCGGCTGCGTGACTGGCAACTCGCGCGCCTGCGCGCTTATCTCCGGGATACGGTCCTGCCGTTCTCCAGGCACTACAAGGCGCTCTTCGAAAAAGAGAAGATCGTACCGGGAGATTTGAAAACCTTTGCCGATCTGGCGCGCATCCCATTCTCGAGCAAACGCGACTTTCAGCCGAGCGCGGATAACTCGGATCCGGTGCGGGACTTTGTCCTGATTCCCGATCGCGCCATTCTCTCGCGGCGCCCGAGTTCCATTTTGGGAGCGCTTCTGCGCGGACGCGAAGCGGTGGCGGCTGATTTTGAGCGTGAATTCCGTCCGCTGCTTCTCACCAGCACCACCGGCCGTTCCGCGGAGCCCGTGCCTTTCGTTTACACGGATCACGATATCGCGAATCTCAGGCTCGGCGGACGCCGGGTCATGGAAGTGTGCCAGTCGACGCGCGAAATGAAGATGCTCAATATGTTCCCATATGCGCCGCATCTGGCCTTCTGGATCACGCACTATGCCGGAACGGAGTTTGGCGTCTTCGTCCTCGGCACAGGCGGCGGCAAAGTGATGGGCACCGAGGGTAACTTGCGGCTGCTGCGCAAAATCAAGCCGGAGGTGGTGATCGGCATGCCGACCTTTCTCTATCATGTCCTAAGTGAAGCCGTGCGTGAAGGCGCGGAATTGCCGAATCTGAAAAAGCTCGTCCTTGGTGGCGAGAAAGCTCCGACCGGCATGCGCCGCAAGTTACGGGCACTGGCGGCGCAACTTGGCGCGCCGCAAATCGACGTGTTACGGACTTACGGTTTTACGGAGGCGAAGCTTGCCTGGTCGGAATGCCCATTCACGGAGGATGCCGGTTCCGCCGGTTATCACATCCATCCCGATCTCGCACTGATCGAAATCGTCGATCCCAAGACCGGCGAACCGCGTGGCGAGAACGAACCGGGCGAAATCGTTTTCACGCCGCTCGATGCGCGTGGGAGCGTGGTGCTTCGCTATCGCACAGGCGACTGCATCGATGGCGGGCTCACTTATGATCGCTGCCCGTACTGCGGTGCGCTGACTCCCCGCCTTGTCGGCGAAATCTCCCGGACGTCGGAGATCCGCGAGATTCACATCCAAAAGCTCAAAGGCACGCTGGTGGACTTCAATCAACTCGAACACGTCCTGGACAATGTCGAACACGTTGGCACCTGGCAGGTGGAGTTGCGCAAACGCAACGATGACCCGCTGGAAATCGACGAACTCGTCCTGCATGTGGAAAAGATCGATGACTTCGCAGAAACGCGGCTGCGGGAGCTTCTCACCGAGCGCTTTGCCTCCGAGTTGGAGGTGCATCCAAACCGGATCGAATTTCACACCGTGGATGAACTGCGCCGGCGGCAGGGAGTGGGTGCGCAGCTCAAGGAGCAGCGCATTATTGACCACCGGCCCGCCTCTGCGCAAAAGACAACCGTGAATGGACATTCGGATTCGCGCAGCCACACACTTGCGAGTCCTGCCTCGAGTATCACTTCTTCCGACACCTGATCTGTGAATCCCATCCAACGCCCGCCGACACCACCCCTCAGAAATTCAACCAACGCCGCTGCACGGCTTAACCTTCGCCAGCCATGAGTGATCGTCTCGTTATTCTCGACGGCGTTCGGACGCCTTTCTGCAAAGCGGGTAGCGATCTGGCCACACTGGCGGCTGATGATCTCGGACGCATTGTGACCGATGCCCTGCTCACGCGTCACGGAATCGACCCAGGAATCATCGACGAAGTCATTTTCGGCTGCGTCTGCCAGCCGGCGGATGCGGCGAACATCGCGCGAGTCATTGCCTTGCGCGCGGGAATTCCGCAGCACGTTCCAGCCGCGACGGTGCACCGCAATTGCGCCTCCGGTTTCGAAGCCGTCACGACGGCGTACGAACGCATGAACGCAGGCCGTGGCTCGCTGTTCCTCGTGGGTGGCGTCGACAGCATGTCACGCGTGCCGTTGCTCTATCGCGAATCGGCGGCGAACAAATTTGCCACAGCGGCCAAGGCGAAGTCGAAGCTGGAAAAGGTCGCGGCCATGGCATCATTCCGTCCGGAGGATTTCTCCCCACGCATCGGCTTGCGATTGGGACTTACGGATCCGGTCTGCGGATTGAATATGGGCGAAACGGCGGAGATCCTGGCCCACGAGTATGGCATTTCGCGCGAGGCGCAGGATGATTTTGCGATCCGCTCGCATCACCGCGCCCTGGCCGGACAGGAGCGGCTCGGCGAAGAAATCACGCCCGTCTACACCAGCCGCGATGGCGGCAAGGCGTTGATCAAGGATAACGGGCCGCGTCCGGGCCAATCCCGCGAAGTCCTGGCCAAGCTGCGCCCGGCCTTCGATCAATATGGGAGTGTCACGCCCGGCAATTCTTCACAGATCACTGATGGCGGTGTGGCGCTGCTTGTCGCGAGTGAAAAACGCGCGGAGGAACTGGGGATCCAACCGTTCGGCGTGTTGAGCGCTTATGCGTACAGTGGTTGCGATCCAGCCCGTATGGGGCTTGGTCCGGTCTTTGCCATGGAGAAACTGGAGCGGCAGAGCGGCCATGCGGTGACCGCCGCTGATCTGGTGGAAATCAACGAGGCGTTCGCCGCACAGGTTCTCGCCGTCCTGAAAGTGCTGCGCGATAAGCAGGTCGAGATTCCCGACGATAAGCTGAATGTGAATGGCGGAGCCATTGCGCTCGGCCATCCCGTAGGCGCCACCGGTGCGCGGCTTGTCCTCACCATGCTCAAAGAATTGCACCGCCGGAACGGTAAAACCGCGCTTGCTTCGCTCTGCGTCGGCGGCGGACAAGGAGGAGCCCTGTGGCTGGAACGCATCTGATGCAAATGAGGTCCACAAAAAACACCCAACTTTTCCCAGCCCTCTTTTAGCCCACAATGCAATCCATCCAAAGACAGCTTCGCGACGACGGCATTTGCGTCCTGACGTTCGACCGGCCCGATTCGCCGGCCAATATCTTCGACCGCGCCACGCTCGAGGAATTGGACGCCAATATTCGCGCGATCGGCGCCGAGCCGGGAATCGGCGCTTCGGGACTCATTCTGATTAGTGCCAAGCCATCGATCTTTTTTGCCGGAGCCGACCTGCGTTCCATCCAGCGGATGTCGCGGGACGACATGAATGGCTTCATCGAACTTGGGCAGCAGGTCTTCAGCCGCCTTGCCGCCCTGAAGATTCCCACCGTCGCCGCCATACATGGAGCGGCGCTGGGCGGTGGTTACGAAATCGCGCTGGCCTGCGACTGGCGCATCGCCTCCCCGGATCGTTCGACGAAAATCGGCCTGCCGGAAACGAAGCTCGGTATTCTGCCGGCCTGGGGCGGATCAACCCGCCTCCCGCGTCTGGTCGGGCTCCCTGTGGCGCTCGATCTCATTCTGGGCGGCAAGACGCTCGCCGCCAAACCGGCGCTCAAGCGTGGAATGATCGATGCCATTGCCCCGCATGAGCATTTGCTAGAAGCGGCGGTCGAATGGGTGAAGAAAGGCAAGCGCCCACATCATTTCTCGCATTCGCCCACCATGCTCGGCCTTGCTGGCACCGTTGTCGGACCGAAGGCCCGCGGAATGGTGAAGGACAAGACACGCGGGCATTATCCAGCCGCGCTCAAGGCGGTGGACGTGGTGGTGAAAGCGTCTGCCACCAGCAATGAAGCGGCGTCGCAAGCGATCGAGCGCGATGCGATCCTGGAACTCGCGCGCACGCCGGAGGCCGGCAGCCTCATGCGGCTCTTTTTCCTTCAGGAACGCGCCAAGAAGATTGCGATTCCGGGCGCGGCCAAGGGAGAGAAAGTTGAGTCGGCTGCGGTCATCGGTGCGGGACTTATGGGATCCGGTATCGCGCAGTGGATCAGCGCGCGCGGTTTGCGCGTGATTCTGCGCGATGTCGATGCGACGCGTGTCGCGGCTGGTATGGCGAATATCGCCAAGCTCTATGCTGCGGGCGTGAAGCGGCATACCTTTACCGCGCACGAAGCGCGGCGGGCTATGGATCTTATCTCACCTGCTCCAGTCGTGGTCCCGCTGAAGCGCTCGGATATTGTCATCGAGGCAGCGGTGGAAAAGATGGAAACGAAGAAAATCATCTTCAAGCAGCTCGATGAACTCGTGCGCGACGACGCGATCCTGGCCACGAATACTTCGGCTCTCTCGATTACCGAACTGGCCGCGGCGACAAAACATCCGGGACGAGTTGTCGGAATTCATTTCTTCAATCCGGTCCATCAGATGCAACTCGTGGAGGTCATCGTCGGCCGTGATACCGCTCCGGAAGTTGCGCAGCGTGCGGTGAGCTTTGTCCAGCGCATCGGCAAACTGCCGGTGATTGTCAAAGATAGCCCTGGCTTTCTCGTGAACCGCATCCTGCTTCCTTACATGCTGGAGGCGGCCCATCTTTTCTGGGGTGGATCGAGCATCCAGGACATCGATGAAACCATGCTGGAGTATGGCATGCCGATGGGTCCGCTGCGGTTGACGGACGAAGTCGGAGTCGACGTTTCAGAAGACGTGGCGCGCACACTCATCGCGGCGTTTCCCAATCGTCTCAAGATGCCCGAGGCGCTGCCGCGCATGCTCCAGGAAGGACTGCTCGGACGCAAAGCCGGCAAAGGCTTTTACCTGCACAAGGGCAAGGAAGCTTCGCCGAACACGGCATTGCGCAGCCTGCGGCCAAAAAATGGACAGGGACTCGAACGCGCGGAACTGCAGCGCCGCATGGTGCTGCTCATGGTCAACGAAGCCGCGCGCTGCCTTGAAGAGAAGATCGTCGAAAGTGCCAATGACGTCGATTTTGCGATGGTCATGGGCACCGGGTTTGCACCTTTCCGCGGCGGTCCGCTGCGTCATGCTGACAGCGTCGGCGTGGCGAAAATCGCCGAAGAGCTCACTGCGCTTGCCTCCACGGCCAGTCCCCATTTTGCGCCATGCACGCTCATCGCGGACATGGCGCGAAACAACCAGCGATTCCATGAAAACTGAGACAACTCCCCCCACCGAACACGAAACCCCGGCCAGTGTCATTGACACTTCCAAGATGTCGCCCGAACAACGGGCGGCTCTCGAACTCACCGAAGCAGCGCGCGAAGCGACGGGTGAAGGGTTTGCCGGAGGCTTGTTCATGGGGCGATTCGATTTCCCCGCGCTCTATCCATATCCGCAGCAGTCGGCGGAGGCGCGGGACCAAGGGGACGCTTTCATAGAGCGCCTCGGTGGCTTTTTAAAAGAAAAGGTCAATCCGGACGAAATCGATCGCACGGGGGAGATTCCCGACGAGGTCTTTGAAGGGCTGGCTAGGCTCGGGGCTTTTGGCATCAAGATCTCCACGGATTACGGCGGCCTTGGTTTGTCGCAGACGAACTATTGCCGCGCCGCGATGCTGCTGGGCTCGTATTGCGGCAATCTCACCGCACTAATTTCCGCCCACCAATCGATCGGTGTGCCGCAGCCGCTCATTCTCTTCGGAACCGAAGAGCAGAAGCGGCGGTTCCTGCCGCGAGTGGCGGGCGGTGAAGTTTCGGCCTTCGCGCTCACGGAGCCGAAGGTGGGGTCCGATCCGGCGAAGATGGAGACGCACGCCGAGCCGACTCCGGACGGCCAGCACTTCATCATCAATGGTGAGAAGCTGTGGTGCACGAATGGCGTGAAAGCTGGCGTGCTCGTCGTCATGGCGAAGACGCCGCCGAAAGACGGGCGCAATCAAGTCACAGCGTTCATTGTGGACACTGACACACCCGGCGTGGAGATCGTGCGCCGCTGCCGGTTCATGGGGTTGAAGGCGCTCTACAACGCCGTCGTGCGGTTCCACGATGTGAAAGTGCCGCGGGAAAATATCATCCTGGCGGAAGGCAAAGGTCTCCGCGTCGCGCTGACCACGCTGAATACCGGCCGCCTGACGCTGCCGGCAGGCTGCACGGGATTTGCCAAGCGTTGCCTGGAGATCACGCGCGAATGGGCCAATGAGCGTGTGCAATGGGGTGCGCCGATCGGCAAACATGCGGCGATTGCTGATAAGATCGCACACATGGCGTCCCAGATCTTCGCCATGGAAGCGATGACCTTTTACACCGCGAACCTCGTCGACCATGACAAGCACGCGGATATCCGGCTCGAAGCCGCGATGTGCAAACTGTGGGCTTCCGAGCGGGCGTGGGAGATCGTTGATGCCACCATGCAGATCCGTGGTGGCCGTGGTTATGAGACCGCTGAATCACTGGCCGGGCGTGGCGAGCAGCCGATCCCCGTGGAACGAATGATGCGCGATTGCCGCATCAATACGATCTTCGAAGGCTCGAGCGAAATCATGCGCCTCTTCATTGCGCGTGAGGCGCTCGATCCGCATTTAAAAGTCGGCGCGCCAGTGCTCAATACGCAATTGCCCGGACGTGTCCGTTTGCGCGCGGCGATGAAGGCCGCGACTTTCTATGCCGGTTGGTATCCGAAGCAATGGCTGCCGTTTGCCTCCAGCGAGCATCTGAATCCGAAACTGGCGCGGCATATCCGCTGGGCGGAGCACGCCACGCATCATTTGGCGCGTGCTCTGTTCCACGTCATGGCCCGCTTCGGTCCGAAGCTGGAACGCGAGCAAGTACTGCTCGGCCGTTTCGTCGATATTGGCACGGAACTCTTCGCCATGGCCGCGACCTGCTCACGCGCGCAGTCCATGGACGATGCCAAAGCCATCGGCCTCGCCGATTACTTCTGCCGCACCGCGCGTTTGAAGATCGATGGCCTGTTTGAGGGTCTGCATCACAATACGGACCGCGCGGGATATAAGATCGCGAAGGAGGTCATGAGTGGAGATTATGAGTGGCTGGAGCAGGGGAAGTTGCGGTGAGCGAAAGGCAACTACCTGAAGTTTGATGCGAATTGCAACGTTGTGGCGCCGTAGTCACAATGTTGCGTTTCGTCGATGGAAATGCTGGAAGTGCTTCCGCTGTGGAAATCTCTCCGAAACAACAGATCTACAGCGAGATCTTACGCACGACGTTGATCTACCTTCGGAATTTCGAGAGCCTGCCGTTCTGGCGGCGTTGGCGCGATCGGTCTGCTTATGAGGAAGCGGAGATTCATAACCTTTGGCCGACGCTGCTGGAGCCCGAGTTTACCCAGCATGATCTCTGGTTTCTTAGTTGTCAGGCAGAGAGCTATTGCCGGCGTGCCCGCTGCAGCCCACTTTACGATCAGCATGTTGCATTGATTCGGGAGCTGTTTGCCGTTGTGCCGGAATCACTTCGTTCGGACCTCCGGTGGAATGGGCCGTCCGCTTAGTCAAAGGTCTTTCGATCAACCTTGTTTGCGAACGAGCTTCAGAGCCGATAGCTCACAGAGGGCGAACGAGTGCGGAATGCACCGTTGACCTCAAGGAAACGTGAGTCGTACGATCGAGAACCTTTCGTATTATGGCGCACGACTCCACAGTGACACAATACATTCTCTTTATTCACGATAACGTGAGAGATGACACGAAGCCCGAGGAATGGGCGCAATTTTTCGATGAGGCTCGAAAGAGTGGAGTGTTCGAGGGTGGAAGTGCCGTTGGAAAACGGTTCTTTGTCGGGAGCGCAGACGACCCAAAGTCTTCGGATCACATTGTTGGCTATATGCGGTTCGACTCGGACGACCGTCAAAAGATTCTGGATTTGCTCAAGCATCATCCAGTGGTCATGCACGGTGGAACGGTAGAGTTGTGCGAGTTACCCAAGGGCATATAGAACCAGTCACCCCCAAGCCGGAGGCTTGGTAGAAGTTAGCCGGTGCGTCGAAGACCACCGGAATCGGTCGAAATGGAAAAGCACCCTGAAAGGCGTGCCAGAGTCGTTGAGAGCAGACAGACGAGTCCCTCGCGCAAAGACGATTCTGGCACTCCTTCAGAGTGCTTCGGTATCGCATTGTATTCCGGTGGTCTTCGACACACCGGCTACCATCTGCCAAGCCTCCGGCTTGGGGAACCGCTCAAATCGCAGTTGACTCAGCCTTCTCGCCAATCCGCGGGACGAGGAAGTTCCCCTTTCTCGAAAAACTCAAAAGCCGTCTCGATGGCCGTATCGCGCGAAAGGGTCTGTTCCGTGGGAAATTCGAGATCGATTCCGCAGTCGCACCGAAATGATTCGATCGTCGAAGGGGCATCAGAGAATTCGAAATCGTCCAAATACAAGCCGCTGTCGTCCGGACTCCGAAGATACATGAGCCAGCCGCGAGTTGAGTTCGTAAACAGGTCAAGAGTATCACCTTCGTATCGTGTAATCGAGATGTGTGAGAATTCTCGTTCGCGTACGGAATTCAGAAGGGCTGCGAATGCCTCGCGATCGCCACTTTGGATGGTGTGATCTGCATCATTTAATATCACCTTCCAGCCTTGGTAACCTCCGAGGTGCCGCCAATGCTCCAGCGGCAGGCGATGTTCCAGAGTGAAGTGGGCCGATAGATGCGATATTTGCGATATCCGTTCGCCCTGGATTGGACTCGAGTAACTGCCGAGATGTGCCTTGCCAGCGTAGAGATAACGCTCATCCGAAGGGATGCGAAGAAAGATATGCTTCTGCCTCCGTTTCTTTACGAGTCCGTGCCAATAATAGACATCTGTGACTGCCTTTGGGATCCATGGCGAGTGGAGCGTGCGTGGTCTAAAGACGAAATCGATAGGAGAAGAAAGATGGGGTTCGTTCTCCGGCTTGCCAAGAGTCGCGAAGCACAGGACATCCGACGACAGAACAGCAAATTGGTTCTCACAGTACGTTTTCGGCGGCATAAAATGCGGAAACGCCGCGATAGCGTCTTCGTAAGTGTACCAAGTATGCAACAGCGGTTCAGGCATCATCTTGTCCTCAACTAACTAACCAGCCTGCGCCGCCTGCTCCAATGTCCGTTGCATGATCGGTACGGCTTGCTCAATCAGACCGGATATGGGCTCGACAAGCTCCGCAGGCAGGACATCGGTGAGCCAAACAATGCGGCACTCATTGGGTCCCGAGGGAAATACCTGCAGCGAAGCGTTGTGGTGTTTTGCCCGCCCGCCTGTGGAGGCATAGACCAAACGGCGGGCTTCGTCGTCGATCGTGACGAGCAGTTCCCGCAACACGAGGCCAGTCGAAAGGCTGACGATTCTCACGTCGTCTTCGAGGCGCACATCCGTGACCAGCCCGGGAGCCAGCCGGTGATGGACCGCGCCATAATCGCGGATTGCCGACCAGGCGGTTTCCGCACTCGCTGAGACGAAGAATTCTCTGATGATGGTAGCCATGATTCGCGTAAGTAAGTTGGCGGGCTCGATGACTACCGATCCCGTTTTCCGAATCAAGCTGAGATAGGCTTTCTCCGCTATCTCTCCATCTCGTTTCCGATCTTGGTCAAAGTGCGATCCAGGAGCGGGAAATCGACCGGCTTGGTGAGATGATGGCTGAAACCCGCGGCGCTGCTGCGCTCCAGGTCTTCCTGCATGCCGTAGCCACTGAGTGCGATGCCGCGAAATTCCCGTCGTCCGGGAATCTCTGCGAGACGTTGGATGAGATCGACCCCAGTTCCGTCCGGCAAACCGATGTCACTGACCAGAACGTCGAAATCGTATTTGGAAGCCACCTCCATTGCATCGGCCACCGTGGCTGCGGACCGTACTTCATAACCGCGCCGGACAAGGAGTTTGGTGAGCACAGCGGCGGTATCTGTATGATCCTCCACGACGAGCAGCCGCAGAGGCAGCGGCGAATTGGAAGAGGGATGGACCGGCTCTTCAGGTGTCTCCATTTCGGATTCCCCGGCGATTGGCAGGGTAATGGTAAATGTGGCGCCTTTGCCGAGCCCCTCGCTTCCGGCTTCGATCACGCCACCGTGCAAGGTAACCAAAGCCCGGCAAATGGCCAGGCCGAGACCCAGACCGGAGGAACGCGGTCCGTCGGCTTGCTCGAAGGCATCGAAGATACGGCCCAGTTTTTCCGGGGCGATGCCGCGGCCTTGATCGGTCATGCGCGTGCGGAAGGATCCATCCTCTGTGTTGCAGGTGGAAATGTAGAGGGTGCTGCCGTTGGGGCTGAACTTCAGCGCGTTTGTGATGAGGTTCCAGAAAATCTGCTGGATACGCGCCGGATCGGCGAAAAGCCGTGACTCGCCGGCCTTGAGGTCCACCTCGATCTTCAGTTCACGCGCATTGATCTCCGGCTGGCAGATATCCAGGGTGCGATGCAGCAATTCGTGCGCGTCGATCTGCTCCTTCTGTAACTGGAGCTTCCCGTTGCGGATGCGGGCCAGATCCAGCAAGTCGTCGATGAGCCGGGCTTCGAGCTGAATGTTGCGGCGGATCGTGCTGAGCGCTTCCCGCACCGTATCGCTGACTTCCGTTTCGCCTTCGAGCAGCGTCACCGAATGCAACACCGGGGAAAGCGGGGTGCGCAATTCGTGGGAAAGCATGGCGAGAAAGCGGTCCTTGGCCATATTGGCCGCTTCCGCTGCTTCGCGGGCGACGCGTGCTTCGTTGTAAAGCAGACAGTTATCGAGAGCGAGACCGGCTCGCTGCGCCAGCTCTTCCGCCAGGGGCATATCCGATTCCGCGAAGCGGCGATTGCCGGAACTGATGAAACTCATGCCGCCGAGAATCCGTCCACGCGCTTTCAACGGCATGACGAGATAAGAGTGGATGCCAAGCTCCAGCAAGGCAGCGACTTCCTCCGCGCTGTTGGAAATTGCCCTGGCCGCAGCGGCGTTGAACTTATGACAAAGAAGTGGTTCGCCATGGCCTAGCGCTTTTCCAGCGCCCCCTCCTCCGATCTTGCGAGGGAACTTTTGGCGAAAATCGAGGATTCGATTCTCCAGACGGCCCGGACCGTCGGCGATGACGATCGGATTCAGGATGCCGTCATCTTCCACCAGGTCGATCAAACAGCAGTCCGCCAGCCTCGGTACGATGAGGTGGGCGAGCGCGCTGAGCGTCTCGCGGTAATCGAAGGAAACCGCGAGAACGGTGCTGGCTTCGACCAGAAATGCCGAACGCTCGCGGGCAGCTTCCGCCTCGGCCTGGGCGGCTTCGGCGCGGATCCGGCGGGTGCGTTCCTCGGCCTGCCGGTGTAGCTCTGCATTTTTCGCGGCGAGCTCCGCGTTCGCCGCCCGCAGGGCAGCTTCCGCCCGCTTGCGGTCGGTGATGTCGACGATGGAGGCGAGGATCGAATTACCGTCCGCGGAATGAATGGGATTCAACCCGACTTCGATCGGAACTTCCGTACCGTCTTTGCGCCGCCCGACGGTCTCGCGCCCGGAATGCAGCGCACTGTCCGGCTTTCCTTCTTCTCGTCCTGTGGCGCCCACAGGGACCAGGCTCTCCGCCGGAAGCATGAGCAGATTCGCCGGCTGATCGATCAACTCACCACGTTCGTAGCCGAAGAGCGCTTCCGTCTGGGAATTCACCAGCGTGATGAAGCCTTCCTTGTTCACCACCACCATGGCGTTTGGCGCGGATTCAACGACGAGCCGGAAACGATCCTCGGCGTGCTGACGCTCGATGATTTCGTCGGCCATGGCCGAGTTGATATGAGCCAGGGCACGCGTCTTCTGAAAGAGCTCCGCAAACACCGCGACCTTCGAGCGCAACACCGCCGGATTCACCGGCTTGGTAAGGTAATCGACCGCACCCACGTCATAGCCGAGCACGACGTGTTCATCTTCCTGGTAGTAAGCCGTAAGGAAAATGATCGGGATGTGCTGCGTCTTTTTCCGCTGCTTGATGAGCTTCGCGAGCTCGATTCCGCTCAGATCCGGCATCTGCACATCCATGACGATAACCGCAAACTCCTCCTGCATGAGGGCCAGCAGCGTTTCGTCCGCCGTGTTCGCCTTGACGAGGCGATATTCGGCGGATTCGAGGATGCTCTCCAAGGCAACGAGGTTTTTTACTTCGTCGTCGACGAGGAGGATGGAAATGGGATCGGCCATGCGGCTTTAGGTATTCGACGTGAAAATCGTTTTCGGACTGACTACGACGTACGGCGGTTATGGGGTTTTGAGTTCGCCGGGGTTTGGGTGGAGACCCGATCGTATGTCACCATGGACTGGGATATCACAAGGATCAACGGGATCAACGGTGCAACCAGACCCGAAGCAGCGAGAGAAGCTGGTCGGTATTCACCGGCTTGGCGATATAATCGCTCGCACCTGCTTCCAGGCACTTCTCGCGGTCGCCTTTCATCGCCTTCGCGGTCAGTGCAAGAATGGGCAGGGAACGGAACTGGGCGTGTTTCCGGATCTCGCGCATGGTCTGGTAGCCGTCCATCTCGGGCATCATGATGTCCATGAGCACCATCGAGAGATCCGGTGTCCGTTCGATGAGTTCGATCGCCTGGCGGCCGTTGGTGGCGCTCATGACGACCATATCCTGGTTTTCGAGGACGATTGAGAGTGCGAAAATATTTCGCGCATCATCGTCAACGACGAGCACCTTGCGGCTACGCAGGGCTTCGTTCGACTGGTGCAAGCTTTCCAGCATCTTCCGTTTACCCTCGGGCAGATCGGACACCACGCGATGGAGGAAGAGCGCGGTTTCGTCGAGGAGACGTTCCGGCGATTGCACATCCTTGAGCACGACGCTCTTGGCCACGGCTTTCAGCTTTTTCTCTTCGTCTTCGGACAACTCCTTGCCGGTGAAGACCACGATCGGCACTTCCCGCAGCGTGGATTCGGATTGGATCTGATCGAGCAACTCGAAGCCGCTCATATCCGGCAGGCGCAGGTCGAGCACGCAGCAGTCGAATGGTGTATCGAGCAGCTTTTGCAGGGCCTCGGCGCCGGTGCTGGCGGTGGTGATCTCGATATCCGTGTGACCGAGGAGTTCCACGATGCTTCGGCTCTCGGTTTCATTGTCCTCAACGACGAGGAGCCGTTTGACGCGTGGATGGGAGAAGACCTTGATCCGGTCGAAGGCTACTTCGAGTTCCTGCGTCGTCGCCGGCTTCACCATGAAAGAGAAGGCGCCGCGCGAGAGGCCATGCTGACGCTCCTCATCGAGCGAGATGATTTGCACCGGAATATGGCGCGTCGTCGGATCGAGTTTCAGATTGTTCAGGACCGTCCAGCCGAGCATGTCGGGCAGGAAGATATCGAGGGTGATGGCCGTGGGAACATATTGACGGGCGAGGGAAATCGCCTGGTGGCCACGTGTTGCGACGAGCCCTTTGAAGCCCTTGTCGCGGGCCAGGCCGAGAAGGACTCGCGCGTAATGCGGATCATCTTCCACGACGAGAAGGACCGGTTCGCTGTCCCCAATGTTGTCGCGATCATCCTCGATATGTTCTTCGCGGGCGACGGGCAGCACGGGAAGTGCGGCGACGGGCCCGGGTGATTGATGCCGCGCGCTTCCTGCGGGAGCGGTTGTCGAGCTGGCTGGTCCGGTATAGTGAAGCGGCAGGTAAAGCGTGAAGGTGCTGCCCTCGCCCGGCGTGCTGCCCAGCCGGATCTCGCCCCCGAGCAAGGTCGCAAGTTCACGGGAAATCGCGAGGCCCAGTCCCGTTCCACCGTATTTCCGCGAAGTGCCGGCGTCGGCTTGCTGGAAGGCTTCGAAGATCAGCCTTTGCTTTTCGGGTGCGATGCCGATCCCGGTATCGCTGATCGCCAGGGCGATGACGTTGCTGCTTCGCTTCAGAACCGGGTGTTCGACGGTCCAGCCTTCGCTCACCGGCTTCACCGAGATGCTCACATGCCCGTGCGAGGTGAACTTGAAGGCGTTGGAGAGCAGATTCTTGATAATCTGCTGGAGGCGCTTCGGATCCGTCGTGAAGGCGCGCGGCAAATTGCCATCGAATTCCACATTGAAGGGAAGGTTCTTGCTCTCCGCGATATGGCGGAAATTTCGTTCCACGGCGTCGCGCAGGGAATTGAAAGTGATTTCCTCCGCTTCCACGGCTACCGTGCCGGACTCGATCTTGGAGAGATCGAGAATGTCGTTGATCAGGTTCAGCAAGTCCGAGCCGGCGGAGTAAATATTCTTCGCGAAATCCACCTGGCGTCCGCTGAGATTGCCGGCTGAGTTTTCCGAAAGCTGCTGGCCAAGAATCAGAATCGAATTCAGCGGTGTCCGGAGCTCGTGCGACATGTTTGCAAGGAATTCGGACTTGTATTTCGAAGTGAGCGCGAGTTCCGCCGCCTTTTCTTCGAGAGCGCGCCGCGCCTGCTCGATTTCCTTGTTCTTGCGTTCGACCTCGGCGTTCTGCTCGGCGAGCTGCTTCGCTTTCTGTTCGAGCTCTTCGTTTGTCTGCTGCAGTTCCTTCTGACCGGCTTGCAGCTCGGTGGTGAGCTGCTGGCTTTGCAGAAGCAGATTCTCCGTTCGCATCGTTGCCTCGATGGTATTGAGCACGACGCCGATGGACTGCGTGAGCTGTTCGAGGAAGTTCAGATGGCCGACGGTGAAGGGATGGAGCGAGGCGAGTTCAATGACCGCCTTCGTTTCACCTTCGAAGAGCACTGGGAGCACAACGATATTGACCGGCATGGCCTCACCGAGGCTGGAACGGACCGGTGAATAGTCGGAGGGCAAATCGGTCAACAGAATGCGCTGCTTTTCCCGGGCGCACTGGCCGACCAATCCTTCGCCGACGCGGATGAGATCCGGATGGCTGGCACGATTCGCGTAACCGGCGAGCAAGCGCAATTCAGGCCCTTGCTCTTCGCCGGCCGTCATCTGGTAGACGGTGCCGAGTTGCGCATTCACGAGCGGAGCGAGTTCCGAGAGCAGCATCTGGCCGACCGTGTACAGATCGCGTTGTCCCTGGAGCATGCGGGTGAATTTCGCCAGGTTCGTCTTCAGCCAGTCCTGCTCCTGGTTGCGCTCCGTGGTCACGCGCAGGTTGTCGATCATCGTGTTGATGTTGTCCTTGAGCTCCGCGACCTCACCGCGGGTCTCCACCTGGATCGATCGGGTAAGATCGCCTTTGGTTACCGCCGTGGCCACCTCGGCGATGGCGCGAACCTGCGTGGTCAGATTGGCCGCGAGCAGGTTGACGTTGCCGGTGAGATCCTTCCAGGTGCCCGCTGCGCCCGGAACGTTGGCCTGGCCGCCCAGACGGCCTTCCACGCCGACCTCGCGGGCCACGTTTGTCACCTGATCGGCGAACGTGGCCAGTGTGTCGGTCATGTTATTGATTGTCTCGGCGAGCGCCGCGACCTCGCCCTTGGCCTGCACGGTGAGCTTCTGGCGAAGATTTCCGTCGGCCACCGCAGTCACCACTTTCACGATACCGCGTACCTGGTCGGTGAGGTTGGCCGCCATGACGTTGACCGAGTCGGTGAGATCCTTCCAGGTTCCCGCGACACCGGGCACCTGCGCCTGGCCGCCGAGTTTCCCTTCCGTACCAACTTCGCGCGCCACGCGCGTCACTTCCGCGGCGAAGGCGTTGAGCTGGTCGACCATCGTGTTGATGGTGTTCTTCAGCTCGAGGATTTCGCCCTTCACGTCCACGGTGATCTTGCGTGACAAGTCACCGCGGGCGACCGCCGTCGTGACTTCGGCGATGTTACGGACCTGGGCAGTGAGGTTGGCGCCCATGGCGTTGACCGAGTCAGTGAGATCCTTCCACGTACCGCCGACACCGGGCACCACGGCTTGCACACCCAAGCGTCCTTCGGTACCGACTTCACGCGCCACACGAGTCACTTCCGAGGCGAAGGAGCGGAGCTGCTCGACCATCGTATTGATGGTCTCTTTGAGCTGCATGATCTCGCCGCGCACGTCCACTGTGATCTTGCGCGACAAGTCGCCGTTGGCCACGGCGATGGTCACTTCGGCGATGTTACGGACCTGGCCGGTGAGGTTCGAGGCCATCGAGTTCACGTTATCCGTGAGATCCTTCCAGGTACCGGCCACACCAGGCACCTGCGCCTGACCACCGAGCTTGCCTTCCGTACCGACCTCACGTGCCACGCGGCTGACTTCCGAAGCGAAGGCGTTGAGCTGGTCGACCATCGTATTGATGGTGTTCTTCAGCTCGAGAATTTCGCCCTTCACCTCAACCGTGATCTTTCTCGAAAGGTCACCCTTCGCGATAGCGGTGGCCACGTCGGCGATGTTACGAACCTGCGCGGTGAGGTTGGAAGCCATCGAGTTCACGTTATCCGTGAGATCCTTCCAGGTACCGGCCACACCCGGCACAACGGCCTGACCGCCAAGACGTCCTTCGGTACCGACTTCGCGCGCCACGCGAGTGACTTCCGAAGCGAACGAGCGCAACTGATCGACCATCGTGTTGATGGTTTCCTTGAGCTGCAGAATTTCACCGCGCACGTCCACCGTGATCTTCTTCGAAAGGTCACCGTTGGCCACGGCGATGGTGACTTCCGCGATGTTACGGACCTGGGCGGTGAGGTTCGACGCCATGGAGTTGACGTTATCCGTCAAATCCTTCCAGGTACCGGCGACGCCAGGCACCTGTGCCTGACCGCCAAGCATACCTTCCGTACCCACTTCACGGGCCACGCGAGTCACTTCTGATGCGAAGGCGCCAAGCTGATCGACCATCGTGTTGATGGTTTCCTTGAGCTGCAGGATCTCGCCCTTCACGTCCACCGTGATCTTACGCGAGAGATCGCCGCGCGCGATGGCGGTGGCGACGTCAGCGATGTTACGCACCTGGCCGGTGAGGTTGGAGGCCATGGAATTCACGTTATCCGTGAGATCTTTCCAAGTGCCCGCCACACCGGGCACCTGTGCCTGACCGCCAAGCTTGCCTTCCGTACCGACTTCACGGGCCACACGAGTCACTTCCGCCGCGAAGGACCGCAACTGATCGACCATCGTATTGATGGTTTCCTTCAGCTCCAAAATTTCACCGCGGACGTCCACCGTGATCTTCTTTGAAAGGTCACCATTGGCCACGGCAATCGTGACTTCTGCGATGTTACGAACCTGGGCGGTGAGGTTGGAGGCCATGGAGTTCACGTTATCCGTGAGATCCTTCCACGTACCGCCGACACCCGGCACCTGTGCCTGACCGCCGAGCTTGCCTTCCGTACCCACTTCGCGCGCCACACGGCTGACTTCCGAAGCGAAGGCGTTGAGCTGGTCGACCATCGTATTGATGGTGTTCTTCAGCTCCAGAATCTCCCCCTTCACGTCCACCGTGATCTTGCGCGACAAGTCACCGCGCGCGACGGCAGTGGTTACGTCGGCGATGTTACGCACCTGCGACGTCAGATTCAACGCCATGAAATTCACGTTATCGGTAAGATCCTTCCAAATGCCGGCGACGCCCTGCACTTCCGCCTGACCGCCGAGCTTCCCTTCCGTACCCACTTCGCGCGCCACGCGCGTCACTTCCGCGCCGAAGGCATTGAGCTGGTCGACCATCGTATTGATCGTTTCCTTGAGCTGCAGAATTTCGCCTTTCACCTCCACCGTAATCTTGCGGGAAAGGTCGCCTTTCGCGATGGCTGTGGCCACGTCGGCGATGTTACGGACCTGCGCCGTGAGGTTCGAGGCCATCGAGTTCACGTTATCGGTGAGATCCTTCCACGTCCCGGCCACACCGCGGACTTGTGCCTGACCGCCGAGCTTTCCTTCCGTACCCACTTCGCGCGCGACACGAGTCACTTCCGAAGCAAACCCATTGAGCTGGTCGACCATCGTGTTGATGGTGTTTTTAAGCTCCAGGATTTCACCCTTCACGTCCACCGTGATCTTTTTCGAAAGGTCACCATTCGCCACCGCCGTGGCCACGTCGGCGATGTTACGGACCTGCGCCGTGAGGTTCGAGGCCATGGAGTTCACGTTATCGGTAAGATCCTTCCACGTACCGGCGATACCGCCGACTTCCGCCTGACCGCCGAGCTTGCCTTCCGTACCGACTTCGCGCGCCACGCGGCTCACTTCCGAGGCGAAAGCGTTGAGCCGATCGACCATCGTATTGATGGTATTCTTCAGCTCGAGGATTTCCCCCTTCACGTCTACCGTGATCTTACGGGACAAGTCACCACGGGCGATGGCCGTGGCCACGTCGGCGATGTTACGGACCTGCGCCGTGAGGTTGTTCGCCATGAAGTTCACGTTATCCGTGAGATCCTTCCAGGTACCGGCGACGCCCTGCACTTCTGCCTGACCGCCGAGCTTGCCTTCGGTGCCGACTTCACGCGCCACACGGCTGACTTCCGAGGCAAACGCATTGAGCCGATCGACCATCGTGTTGATGGTGTTCTTCAGCTCCAAAATCTCGCCTTTCACCTCCACCGTGATCTTACGGGACAAGTCACCGCGGGCGATGGCTGTGGCCACGTCGGCGATATTACGAACCTGCGCGGTGAGGTTCGAAGCCATCGAGTTCACGTTATCGGTGAGATCCTTCCATGTGCCGCCGACACCAGGCACGATGGCCTGCCCGGCAAGCTTGCCTTCCGTACCAACTTCGCGTGCCACACGAGTCACTTCCGAAGCGAAAGCGTTGAGCTGATCAACCATCGTATTGATGGTATTCTTCAACTCGAGAATCTCACCCTTCACGTCCACCGTGATCTTACGGGAAAGGTCACCACGGGCGATGGCCGTGGCCACGTCCGCGATGTTACGGACCTGGCCGGTGAGGTTTGATGCCATGGAGTTCACGTTATCCGTGAGATCCTTCCACGTGCCGGCCACGCCGGGCACCTGGGCCTGACCACCGAGCTTGCCTTCGGTCCCGACTTCGCGCGCGACGCGAGTCACTTCCGCGGCGAAGGCGTTGAGCTGGTCGACCATCGTATTGATGGTTTCCTTCAGTTCGAGAATCTCGCCCTTCACGTCCACGGTGATCTTGCGGGACAAGTCACCGCGCGCCACAGCGGTGGTCACAGCGGCGATATTGCGCACCTGAGCGGTGAGGTTAGACGCCATCGCGTTTACCGAGTCGGTGAGATCCTTCCACGTTCCCGCGGCGCCGGGCACCACTGCTTGACCGCCAAGACGTCCTTCCGTGCCCACTTCGCGGGCGACGCGCGTCACTTCCGAAGCGAAGGAACGAAGCTGGTCGACCATCGTATTGATGGCTTCCTTGAGCTGCAGAATTTCGCCGCGGACGTCGACGGTGATCTTCTTGGAAAGGTCGCCGTTGGCCACGGCGATCGTCACGTCGGCGATGTTACGGACCTGGGCGGTGAGGTTGCCGGCCATCTGGTTCACGCTTTCCGTGAGATCTTTCCAAACGCCTGATACGCCTTTCACCTGAGCCTGGCCTCCGAGTTTCCCTTCCGTGCCGACTTCGCGGGCCACGCGCGTCACTTCCGAAGTGAAAACCGAGAGCTGGTCGATCATTCGATTCACCAACTTGGCCGATTTGAGAAATTCACCTTCCAGCGGTCGTCCATCGACGTCCAGGGCCATGGATTGTCCGAGATCACCCTTTGCTACAGCGCCAATCGTTCGTGTAACTTCCGTTGTCGGCCAGACAAGGTCATCGATCAAGCCGTTTAAAGCCTCCACTTCGTCCGCCCAGCCGCCGAGAAGGCCGCTGACCTTCATCCGCTGCTTGAGTTTCCCTTCCTTGCCGACCACCCGGCAGACCCGCGCCATTTCGCCGGAGCGGCGTTCGCTCATGCTTAGCACATCGTTAAACGCATCCGCGATTTTTCCGTATACGCCCGTCCACCCCGAAGGCAGCCGCGAGGAAAAACTGCCGCTCCGAAAAGCGAGAATGGCTTCGAGGAGCCGTCCCGCCAGTTCCTCCTCCATGCGAAAAGAGTCCCGGCGGTATTCCACATCCATCGGCTCGTGTACGGCGGACAGATCTTCTTCCCGGGCAACGGTTTGGTCGACGGCGTGCGGAGTGGCGGTGGATGTATCGGCGGGATCCATGGGAGCAAGGATGGGATTGGTAAGCAATTTACGCGCTGTTTAGCATATCTGCTCGTTGCGCATTCGGTTTCCGAGGGAGACGCGGATGCTGCAACGGCGAAAAAGCCGTGCAATTGCGCGGTGAGGGAATGGTTTCGACGGACGAATCCGGTGCTCTATTCGGTTTGAAAAAGAGACGATTCCGGGACCCGACGCTCGGTCAAACTTGCTTTCGATGCGCGGTTGAGTGGAATTCTCTTCCTCGAAACATGACCACACTGAAAGCCATCCGCGCGGATATCACGACCCTGACCGTGGATGTCATCGTTAATGCCGCAAACTCCTCGCTGCTGGGTGGGGGTGGAGTTGACGGTGCGATCCATCGCGCCGCCGGACGCGAGCTGGTGGATGAATGCCGCCTTCTCGGTGGATGTAAAACCGGCGACGCAAAAATCACGCGAGGCTATAAACTTCCAGCCAAGTACATCGTGCACACCGTTGGCCCGGTCTGGAATGGTGGAGGGAAACGCGAACCGGAACTGCTGGCGTCCTGTTATCGGCGTTCTCTCGAATTGGCTGCTGAGCGCAAACTGGCAACAATCGCGTTTCCGGCGATCAGCACCGGCATTTTCGGATACCCGATCGAGCTGGCGGCCAAAGTTGCCGTCAAAGCGGTTTCCGATTTTATTCGTCAGTCGGGCTCGCTGACTGAAGTGACTTTCTGCTGTTTCTCGATTGGGGATCTGGCGGTTTACGAGACGGCGCTCGCGGAGAATATAGAAGGCTGAAGCGACCGCAGGCGACCCATTATTTGCCGGACTTCTGCGTTGCGGGAGGCTTGCCGTCGACGGCACTATCCGCCCTCGATGAACCATCCTGAAGATGATGAAGTGGCAGAGACTCCGCCAAATCGCGAGCGGGTACTACAGAGAGCCTGGGTTCTGAGCTGCGTCACATGCCGGGCATTTCTCGAGAACTTTGAAGACGAACTCCAATCAGCAACCCTGCATTCACGAGTCCTCTCCTGGATCGATACCGTTTTCCTTCGATCCGAATTCGAGGAGGCGGAGTTGGAATTCGTGGATTCTGAACGTGGCGAGTCGAGCCAGCAGGCGATCGTGAATGGATCCTGGCGATCGGAAGGTCTGGCGGTACTGGCTTGGGCTTTAAACCGCTATGAACTTCCGGCTCATGATCAGATGGTAGATCCGGTGGCAGCAGCGAACGCGTTGTTGTTTCTTTCCGATGATGCCCATGACCGCAGAAACGAGTTTGATCTTCGATCTGCCGATGAACTGAAAGCGTTCTCAGAGCGGCAGTTTGCCATTCATTGGAGACTGAGGGATTTTTCTCTGAGTCCGCGGTCGATGGATTTTAGAGAGTTTGCCAGGACTGCCTGGTTTGGTCCGCTGGATATAGAAAGGGTGGCTTTGGCGGAGAATGACCTGGCGATCGATGGGGTTTCCATCTCGAAAGCGCCAAAGGACGTTGTCAGAAGATGCCAAAGTATCGCAACAGAGCGTCATCAGGCGATTAACTGGCTCCGTGGCCGAGGTGCGACTTATTCGAACGTTGATACCAGCACTTAGTTAGTGATATCGACTGATTCTATCGGCGATTCATCTCATTCAGCCCTCCGGGCTGGATGAAATGGAGTAGCTATATTCCTTTAAACTCTAATAGCCCGTTGCGAGGAGTAAGTCGGAAGCTGCCTGGTAAACGCCGCCCGTTTACGGCTTCGCCGAAGCCGAACTCTCCGAGGCCAGATTGCGCAGATACTGCTCGACGAGCGCACCGTATTCTTCGGGATACTTCTCGGATTGCGCCTGTTCAATAGCTGCGCGCTCGCGGGCGGGGAGGCCGGCGAAATTGGCGGATTTGGAACTCGTCGTGCGCGTGCCTTTTTGCACGGCGTCCTCGCCGGTCGGCTGATAGTTTTGCGCGGCTTTTGAGCCCGGCATTCCCGGCATCTGGCCTTCGTGATTGCCAGGATGATTTCCCTGGTGCGGCGGGCCTTGATGATTGCCGGGCGGTTCGGGCGCCGCGGGGCCGCCGGCTTGAGCGAGGCCCGCCTGGGCTTGCGCCAACGCGTTGAGAATCGCGGCGAGATCCTGCGCACCCTGCTCTGCGGCAGCCTGGGCGGGAGCACCGTTCTTCGCCGCTGCCTGTGCCGCTGCCTGTCCGAGATCTTGTGCCGCGGCTTGGGCGGCTTGTTGAGCTGCGTCGTTGATGGGATTCGGGCTCGCGGCGATTTGCCCGGCTTGTTCGGCGGCCTGCGCGAGTTGTTTTGCGGCCTGCTGCATCGTGGCCGCCGCTTGTTGGCCTTGCTGGCCGGCCGCCTTTTGCAGTGCCTGCATGGCCTTATCAACATTTGCCTGAGCCTGCGCTGCGAGCTGCGCGGCATTGGCGTCAGCTTGCGGATTATCTTCCGGCTGGCCGAGCTCCGCTTCCGCGGCATCGGCTTTCTTGCCGATGATTTCCTGGACTCGATACAGATCGGCGAGCGCCTTCTTCTCGGCTTCATCGGCCGGCTGACCGCTCGGCTTGTCGAGCTGGTCCTTTGCCTCTCCCATGTCGATCGTCGCGTCCGTCAATGCGGACAGCGCGGCAATGAAATCCGGTGAGAGGCCGCTCTTGAACGTGCCGGTGCGGGTTTGGATGTCCTCCTGGCGGGCCGGTTGGCCTTTGAAAAGGTACTCTTTCTTTGGCTGAAATTCCGCGGTCGCCTTGGCTGTATCGCGCTCCAGATCCTGCTGCGCCTTGATGATGACGGCCAGTGATTCCTGCGCTTTCTGCGCAGTGGCGAGCTGCTGTTGTGCCTGCTGATTCTGTGCAAGCTGCTGGGCGATCTGTTGATCGGCCTTGGCGAGATCCTGCGCCGCAGCCTGCTGCGCTGCGGCAGCCTGGGCAGGTTGATTCGCCTGCGCGGCTTGTGCGGCCTGTTGGGCGGCATTGGCTGCTTGCTGTAGCGCGGCTGCCGCATTGGGTGCGGCGGCGCCGGCCATCTGCGCGAGTTGCTGGATCTGTTGGGCCAGAACGGGCTGCTGTGACTTGTCGGGGTTGATCGCGGCAGCGGCCTCGCGCTTGGCTAGTTCCTTGGCGGCCTGATCGAAGCGCTGCAAATCCTTCGCCATCTCTTCGGGCGTACGATTGCCCTGCCCGGCAAGTTGCGCGACCTGTGCGCGTGCGGCATCAAGAGCCGCGGCGGCAGCGGCGGCATCCTTGGCGGCCTCGCCGGGATTTTGATCGGTCAACGCTCCACGCGCTTCCTGCATCTTGTCCATGGCCGCTTTCAAAGCCTGGGCTGCGGCGGGAGCGTTCTTGTCCAGATCCTGGGCGGCGAGATCCGTCTTGTTCGCCAGATCGCCCTGCTGCTCATCCAATCCGGCAAGCGCACCCGGAGTGGCTGCATTTGCCTGTCGGCGCAATTCCTGGATCTGTTTGTCGAAACGCTTTTTCTCCTCCGGCGCCGCTTTGGCCATCTGCTCCTTCATCGCTTCCAACTTCTTCAGGTCGGCGACGGCCTGACCGGCTGCCTGCACTTTGGCGGCGCCATCGGCGATTTCCTTTTGCTCGTTCGTGAGCCGCTCCAGTTCGCGCTCGGCCTGGCGTAGCGCTTCCGCGGCATCCTGCGGCGGCGCCACTTCCCGGGCCAGCTTGCGCATCGAATCGCGCGCAACCTTTTCATCGGAGACCGCCTTGAAGAATTGCCCGGCTTTCAACTCATTCGCCGCCGCTTCCGTGGAAGCCCCAAGCTTCTTGGCCGCTTCGAGTCCTTTCTGGAATCGGGCCGCGAGTTCCGGCGTTTCGGAGGCTTTGGCGAAGGCCGCGATCTTGTCGGCCAGGATCTTCAGTTCTTCGTCGATCGCCTTTTGCTCCGTCTCCTGGCCCTCCATGTGGGCTTGCATCGCGGCCTCGAAATTCGCCGGTTTCGCTCCACCCGCCCATTTGCCGAGCTCGATGCCGTTTTGAAGATTTGCCGCCTGGCGGTCGGCCAGGGCGGAGAGATCCGCGGAAAGCTGGAGTGCCTGCTGATTGCGTTGGTGCTCGGCGAGGAGCTTCTTCATTTGCACCAGGATGCCTTTTTGCGCGGAAAAGGCGTCCGAGACGACTTTGCGAGCGGCTCCTGCATCGTTCGTGGACCGGGCCTTTTCGAGCAGCGTGACAACCTGCTGCATTTCCGTACCGGAAAGGCGATTGAGCGAATCCCGCAGCGCCTTAACCGTGTCGACGTCTTCGCCGCCGAGGCCGTTGCGCTGGTATTCGCCGATCATGGCGTCGAGCTGTCCGGCGAGCCCGGATGCTTCGCCCTGAAGCTGTTGCTGTTTTACCTCGCCATCACGAATTTCTTCGGAAGGCAGGTTCTCGCCATAGGAAGCAAAGGCGGCGAGGCTGGTGATGGCGCCGGTGAGGATAAAACGGTGGATAGGGGAGGACGGACGCGTTTTCATGGCGTGGGGATTGAACCGAACAAGGGAGACTATTGGTTTCCCGGAGGTTTTTCAAAGATGATTTCGCCCAGGCGCTTGCTTACGTCTTCCTGTCCCTGCCGGACTTCATCGAGGCCTTGCATGGTGTCGTTGAGCCGATTGGCCAGATCCGCCCGCTTTTCCAACTCGGAAACGATGCGCGCCTGGTAGTGTTCCATGGTCGTGACGCCGGGACCGGTGGCGGTGTTCGTATCGGTGACTTCGAGCCAATAGTCGATGACCTGGCCTTCGGCGACCGGAGGCTGAAGTTTACCGATTTTCCATTCAAACCGCCGTGCCACCTGGACGGGGGTTCGCCCGCCAAGATCCAGGTCGATCACCTTGTCCTTGGCTCCTTCCGTCCAATCGACGGCGTAATGCAGGCGGATCCTGGAAATGCCGAAATCGTCGCGAGCCTGGAACGCCAGCAACATCGTGGCGCTTGGGGTGAGCAACTCTTCGCGCCGGTCAGGCCAGCGGATCGCCACCGTCGGCGGAGCGTCGGGAATCACTTCGATGCGATAAACAGCGCCGCCTTTCGATTCCACGCCGTCTTCGTCGACGAGGAGCAGATTGAGCCCGGTGATGTCCTTGGCGATTTCCACGATGCCGTTGAGTTGCGTACGATCCTTTGGATCGGGAGCCATGGGGGCGGTTCGCAAAGGCTTTTCCAAATCGGCGCCCATGAGCCGGATGACCCCGTTTTTCAGCGGGGCATTGGCCGTGAGCTTCACCGTGAGATGGCTGCCCACGAGCAGCTTGAGGTCGCCCGTATTTCGTTTCAGCGGAGTCAGCTTGGTATAGGCGGGATAGACCTGCGTGCACTCGATATTGCGCACACCGGGCCGCGGCTTCACTTTCACGTGAAAGCGATCGGTGCGGGCGTCACCCAGCTCGATCGTATAATCGAAGGGCTCCTGCACTCCCTGCAGGAGCCGGACGAAATGGGTTCGGACGCCGATTTCCGGATCGAGCGTGAATTCCTGTTTCTTGCCGGAAGCCGTGGTGACGAGCACTCGTCCTCGGCCGGGGATGATTCCGCCCGCTGTCGCCTCCAGTTTCACATCGTCGCCGATGGCCACGGCGCGGTTACCCGGCACCCCGCTGATCAGCGTCTTACGTGGCACGGGATTGTTCCAAAGGAGAGCGCGGGTCAGAAGAGGCAGGCTGGCTTTTCCTCCGAGGAACCACAGAGCCGCGGCAATGACGACGGAACATCCTGCGACCTTGAGCCATTTCTTCATCTCCTCCGTCTTCACCACATGGCGGAAGGTGCGTTCCCGCGCCATGCTGGCGGTTTCGCGGAAGAGGGCCCGAACCAGCGAAGGCGACGCCTGTGAGGCGATGGCATTGGCGAGTTGCACCGAGGCGATAAAGCGGCTCCGGAAAACGGGCATCTCCCGCTCAATCATCAGGGCCACCGACTCGTCGCCGATCGGCTTACGATAGGGATCGATGCCAATCTTTCTCGCCAGATAGTAAGTGACGCCGGCGCCGGCGAGGAAGATGAGAAACCGGAAGACCCAGATCAAGGCCACGAGCCAGTCGAGCACCATCTCGACAGCCAGCCAGCCAAGCAGTGCGCACAACGCCATCGATAACCCCGTCTTCAACGCTACGCTCCGATGCCGCTGGCGAACCTCGTGAATGCGGCGCGCGACATCGGCATCGAGCGTCAAATCGGGTTTAGGCGAAACTGGTGCAGCCGGTGGCGGCTGCGGAGCTTTGCTTTCTTCCTGGGTGGCGTCGGGCGTGCTCATTTCAATTGCGCCTTTTTACGGAGGATCCACTCGGTGGAGGAGACTCCAAGGATGAGAGCGAAGAAAAAGGGTGATGACCAAAGCTCGGCATCCACTGTGGATTGGATGCGCTCCATCTTTCCACGCAAGGCATCGGGGAGCTGATAGAGATTCTCCTCGCGATAGAAACCGCCTCCGCTGATCTCCGCCATTTGTTTGAGGACCGATTCGTTCATGGCGGTCTCGCCGAGTTCGTAACGCGGCTCCGTTACAGAGAATTGAATCACCGTCTGCGGATCACTCTTCACGGAAAACTGATGAAGTCCGGGAGTCAGTGCCACGAAATCGCCGCGATACATACCCGGTTGCTCGGGAATCGCCCGCAGCGTGACATCCTGCCGGGTGTTGGTTCCCTGCACGACATAGCTGGCGGCAACCGATGGATCGTGGACTGGAGAGTAGTCGGGATTATATAACCGGGCGTAGAGGGAAACCCGTTCGCCCGTGGAGTAACTTTGTTTGTCGACCGTGAGTTGGGTGCGCTTGGATCCGCCGAGGATATGTTGCAACCCCATCTTTTGCGCAATCTGCCCCCATAACAAAGGATAGTAGCGATCGTTCGCGTTTCGCCGCCAGCGCCAGGTGTTATCCGTGCCGACATAGAGAACCTGGCCGAGCCCATATTGCTGAAACGCGATTACTGGCATTTTCCCGTAGCGCGTGGCTTTGGAGGTGTCGCTATCCTGCAAAAGGACCTGCGCGGCGGGTTTGGCCCGGCCGACCCGAGCCGTCCAATAGACGCGTGGGAAATGCTGCCAGATTGAGGCGTTCTCATCTTCCTTCGGCGAGAGCCGCAGCATTGGACTGGTGCGCCCCTGGGCGGTCAGTTCCAGCGCGGTGGCGTGATCTGCCGCGGCTGTGTGCACGGCATTCTCCGCGGCTTCAACCGGGAGCAGCTTTTCGAGCGGTGTATCATGAAAGGCCTGTGGGCCGTTCCGTTCGCCTTCGAGAAAGAGCAGGGAGCCGCCAAATTTCGAAACGAAGTCGGACAGCCAATCCATTTGTTCACCGATGAAATCCTTGGGTCCCACGTCGCCGAGGATGATGAGATCGTATTTAAAAAGCTCCTCCTTGGTCTGCGGTAGCTTCGCGAGATAAGGAGAAGCTTCGCCTTCGGCGATGGCCGGATCGCCTTCCATCAGGAAGCATTTCACTTCGAGGCGTCGGTCGCGAAGGAGCACGCTTTGCAGATAACGGAACTCCCAGCGGGGCGCGCTTTCGACATAGAGGACCTTGATTTTTGAATCGATGACCTTCAGCCGCTGGCTCGTGGAGTTGTTATCTTTGACCGCTTCGTCATCCCGGGGATCGATGCTCGCACGCAACTCATATTCCCCCATGGTCTTTGGAGTGAACGGCAGGGCTACAGTCATTTCGTCGTCATTTTCGAAAGTGAGATCTTTCGAGGCGACGACTTCTTCTCCGAGATGCAGCACGATCTTCCCCGTTTGTCCGCGCAGGCCCTGTCCGCGTACGCGCACGGTTACGGGCAGTTCATCTTTCACGAAGGCGACTTCCTGGGTGAAGAGATTGCCCACGATGATATCGCGCGGTGAAGTAATGCCGACACCGTAGATATATAAAGGTACGCCTTCCTGCCGGGCGAGCCGGGCAGCTTCAAGGGCATCGGAACCTGTATTCGAAGCGCCGTCGGTGGAGAGAAAAATGCCGGCGACCGGTTGGCCGCGCTTGCGGGTGAGTAACTCGCGCACGGCATCACCGAGCGCCGTTGCCGGAGCGGTGGGATCGAGTTTATCGATCCAGGAAGGTGCGCCGACAGTCCCGGCTGTTGCGTCGCCGGCGATGTCCGTCAGGCTCTGGCCGAACGTGAAAGTCGCAAGATCGAAATCCCGTGCGAAACGGTCGTAGATCTTGAGTTGATCGTTCTTCAGCGTCCCCTTGAGCAATCCCATGCGGCTCACGGATTTGAAGTTAGCCGCTTTCGATTCGTCGAGCTTCTGTTCGAGCCCTTTCCTGGCGTCCAGCGCTCCAATGCCGATGGCCGCGCGTTTAAGATCGGCTTCATCGAAGCGCGGATCCTGGATCTTCATGCTCGCGCTTACATCCACGAGCGAGATCAGCGTCCGTCGGATGGCGCCTTCCACGGTGAAGACTAACACCGGCCGAAGGAGCAGCAAAAGGAGGAGGGCAAAGAGCGTTATCCGCAGGCCGGAGAGCAGATAACGTTTCCGTGGAGAAACAATCTCCCGCGCATCGCGCCAATGACTCCACCAAGTCAACGCGGCGAGCCCAAGTCCCAGGAAGACGATCCAATTCAGCATACCACCGTTGCGCAGGGCAAACTGCACGCCAGCGACACCGGAAGTGCCTTCGACTTTTACGCCGAGAAGTTTGAGGAGGAAGGGAGACAAGGAGGAGGTGGTGGTGAGGGAGGCTTAGTGGTGGGTCCCAATTTGGTAGTTTCAGAACTCCTGAAGTTTCGAAGGGATTCCTCGGCCCTGCGGAAATCCATTGATGCTAATTTGCGATGACCAGTCACGTCGTTACACCGGTAAGGCGTCGTGTGGTAGGGACGGCTGTCCTCAGCTGTCCGACCATGATGGAATGGATTTGGGCGCGGATAAACCAGTGACCTCCGCTCGAAGCGCTTTGGATACAGGACAGACGGGACTGATGATTGGACGCACTCTGGTAGCAACGAATGCAAACGGGGCGTTAATTGATCGGGCGCATCAGTTGGCGAAGAGCACGCCGTGGGAGGGGTTTTTGGTTCATCCGCGCCTAACTCCTTTCCACCCTGGTCGGACGGCTGGGGACAGCCGTCCCTACCCAAGTCGCGTGTCGATCCAAACGCATTTCTATTCCACGACAAAGAGAGCAGGTTCGTTTGATCGAACGCCGTTCCTGTATCGATGTGAGATTTGGCGATCATTGGTCTACCTCGATCTGCTAAAGCGGTTGCCCAACACTGTTTCCGCCACCGCACACGCCAGGCCCACCACCGCGAACACAATCCAGAACTCCGATCCAGTGCGTTCGCGCTGGATGGACGTATGGAGATCAGCGCCCGATGTCCAGCGGATGATGTCCGCAACGCCGTCGAAGTTTTTCAAATCATTGCCGGATAACTCCGCCAGCCTGGATTCCTCCGGGTCGGCTTGAGTGGCGAAGCGGAGCATCGGGGTGGATCCGTTTCCGAGTTTTACTTCATAGCTCCCGGCTATGTCCGTGTCGTCGTGCTCCAGTAGCGGCACGCCGTTGCTCATGGCGATGCGGCGTGCGCCGGCGATGCCTTTTTCACCTCCAGGTTTGGTGACGGTTACGTCTTTGCCGACTAACTCCGCATCCATTACGTAGACCATCCTGGCTCCAACCCGCAGGTTGAGCCGTTCATCCTGGCGCCCCAGGAGGGAACCGAGCACACGATGCATGAGTGGCACGTAGACGGGCCGGACACATAAGTCGTTCCAGGCGGCGTTGGCTGTGCTGCTGAATTGCACGACCCGTCCAAATCCCCAGGTGCGCTCCATGACGGCGGGTTGACCGTCATCGTAAGTCAGGACGATCGCGGGAGGTCCGGCGTCTCCGGGGACATCGGACTTCTTCGCCGGAGCCAGGGTTAGAGCTCGATAAAAATGAGCCGTCCCAAGCGTGCCGGCGGCTGTGTCCTTCCAGATATCGACGATCGGATGCTCATACCCTTTTGATTGCAGGTGGAAGAACTGCTCCTGTTGATCGGCGTTTCCCTTGGGAGCGCCAAACGTCGCAGGCAGGAGAGCCCGTTCGGCGGCGAGCTTCTGATTGTAAAACTGGGCGTTCGTCATCGATCCCGGAAAAACGATAAGGCCGCCTCCGGCTTTGACATACTTGGCGAGTGCCTCGACTGCCGCGTCGGAGAATTGCGCCACATTTACGAGGAAGACGGCGTCGTAGTCGCTTAACTTCGCCGATTCGAACTCTGCCGGGCTGACCGTCTTTGGTTTGATGAAATACTTGTCGCGAAGTTCCGCTGGGACCGGCGCCAGCGCGTTCCGAAGATAAAACGCCGAGCTATCCCGAGGCTCGGCTCCGGGATCGCCGTCCACGACGAGCACATTGACCTCTCCGGTGGCTCGCACCGCGAGCACACGTTGGTCGTCTGCCGGATTCCGGTCTGCCTGGATGCGAGCGGTGACGGAATGAAACCCGGCATCACGGAAGCGGATGAAAAGGGAAATGCGTTTCGATTGTCCGGCAGGGATGCTTTCGAGCGTTTGCTCGTCACCCGGCGGTTCGGCATCGATTCCCAGGCTGACCGGGACATTCTTCGCTTCCTCCACGCCGAAGTTCGAAACCTCGACTTCGAAGCGGAGCGGTTCATTGACCGGCGCAAGTGCGCTGGCGAGGTGCAGCCCGGTGACGCCGAGATTGCGGCTCTCGCCTTGCCCGACGAGAAGCAGATGTGTGCGAACCTCGCCCTTCACGGAATCGAGCATGGCTCGCGTTTCGGAGATTTGCTTCCAGCCGGCGGCTTGTCCGTCAGTGATGAGAAAGATTTCTTTCCCGGGAGTTTTCTGGCGCTTGAGGATATCGATCGCTTCGCGAATCGCCGGCTGGATTTCGGTGCCGCGATCGGTGCGTTGGGCCTGGCGTACCACCTTTCTCGCCAGGGAAAAGTCGCGGGATGGCTCCGGGATGGCCTGATTGACCAGATCCGACACCAGCCAGACCGCCGCAGCCGAACCACTGGGCAGGGCGTCCAGAACTTCCTCGGCCGCCTTTTGGCCGCGCTGAAAGGCGGAGACGGCGCCGTCCGTCTGCGACATACTCGCCGAGTTATCGAGCAGAATGACCGCCGACGAACTCGTCCCTGCTGCGACGGAGCCAAAGCCGCCTTTGCGGAAGGATGGCCGAGCCAGCGCGAGGGCAATGAGGGCGAGCAGGACGCAGCGAAGGATGAGCAGGATGAGATCCTCCAGCTCCATCATTCGCTGATTGCGCGCCACACTGGCCTGGAGAAAGCGCATTGCCGCCCAGACCACCTTTTTGATCTGCTTGCGGGCGAGGAGATGAATGATGATCGGCGAAGCGACAGCCAGGACGCCGAAGAGGAGGAGGGGATTGAGAAAAGTCATCGTCAGTTTCCGGTGGGGAGACCGGCTGAGGCAAACTCAGCCATACCGGTGAAGACGCGTCGCGAGGTAGGCGCTCAGGACTTCATGCCAGGGTTGGTTGGTCGCGACCCGGATGTACGGGCAACCGTTGCGCTCGCATCCGAGGCGGACACGATCGAGGAACGCATTCATTTCCGCCAGATAACTCTTCCGCAGTTCCGCCGGGCGCGTGGTGATCTTTCCCGCCTGCTCGAGCCCTTCGAATTCGACGGTCCCATTGAAGGGGAATTCCAGTTCGTACGGATCGAGGACATGGAAAACGATGACTTCATGTCCGCCGAAACGCAGATGCTGGATACCTTCGAGGATCTTCGTTTCGTCGTCGAAAAGATCGCTGACCAAAATGACAATGCCTCGCCTTTTGACCTGTCGGGCCACGTCGCTCAGGACGGTTGAGATGCTGGTCTGGCGGGACGGCTGGAAGGCAGCGAGCGTGGCGCAGATCTGATGGATCTTGGCCAGGCTGTCCGTGCGCGGTTGGTATTCCTGCACCTTCGAATCGAAAACTCCGACGGACACGGCATCGCGCTGCAGCAAAATGAGGTAGGCGAGACAGGCCGCGATCGTCCGTCCGTAATCCAGCTTCGTGATTTTCCCGGAGCCGTATTTCATCGATTCGCTGCCATCGAGGAGCAGGTGGGCGACATAGTTGGTCTCCTGCTCGTATTGCTTGATATAATAGCGATCGGATCGTCCCAGCACCTTCCAGTCAAGGTGACGGGTATCATCGCCCGCGACGTACTCGCGGTGCTGGGCGAACTCGATCGCAAACCCGCGAAAAGGCGAGCGGTGAGCGCCCGCCATATAACCTTCGACGATGGTTCGCGCCTGCAGGCCGAGATGTTCGGCCCGCTGGATGGCAACTGGATCGAGAATCTGAGAGGTGGAGCCCGAAGGCATACGCGTCGGAGAATGCGCTGTGCGCGGAAAACGGAAAGGTGAAAACTAGGATAAGTAGCTGCTCAACGCCGGGCTATGACGCATGGGCGCCCGGTTTCTTAGCAGGGAAAAATAAAATGAGCGGGGTATACAAAGGCAGGAGTCAGGATCCTCATCCTCATCCTCATCTTCATCCCTCATGGCGCGACGAGGCAAACGCCGCCGGGATTATATCCGTGGAACCGGAGGTCCGTAGCACCCTTGCTCATCGAGCTCCCGCGCAATGCGAAAACGCCGGTTCATTTCCTCCTCACCGAGCGAGCGAGCCCATTCGAGGTTTTCTTCGGAAATCTCCATAGCTTCCCGGAAGCGGCCTTGCGGCCCCAAGGCCCGGACACGGAGCACTTCCTCGCGGTAGAGCTGATCGATGAGAGGCTGATATTCGCTCACGGGTGCAGATTACTGTTCGCGATGCGATAACTCAACGGCGCAGTGCTACCGATCCTTCGGAATCGCCGCCAGGATCATCCGGACGATGTCCTCGCTATTCACGCCCTCGGATTGCGCGGCGAAATTGGGGATGATCCGGTGCCGGAGAATCGACGGCGCCACGGCGGCGATATCGTCGCAGCTCACATAGATCTGCCCGCGGACGATGGCGTGGGCTTTTGCCGCCAGAATGAGGTTGAGCGATGCGCGCGGACCGGCGCCCCAGCTCAGCCATTTCTTGCAGAAATCGAGGGCTTGCGGTGACTTGGCGCGCGTGGCGGCGACGATTTTTTGCGCGTAGGAAAAGACGTGGTCGGCGACCGGCATCCGCTTCACGACGCCCTGAAGATAAAGGATGTGATCGATCTCTACGATGGCCCGCACATTTGCCGTAGCCACCCCGGTGCCGCGCTTCATGATCTCCAATTCCTCATCCTGCGATGGGTAATCGACGAAAATCATGAACATGAAGCGGTCGAGCTGCGCTTCTGGCAAAGGATAAGTACCCTCCTGTTCGACGGGGTTCTGCGTGGCAAGCACGAAGAATGGGTCGGGCAACTTATGATTGACCCCGCCCACCGTGACCCGGCGTTCCTGCATGGCCTCGAGCATGGCGGCCTGGGTCTTTGGCGGAGTCCGGTTGATTTCGTCGGCCAGAATGACGTTGGCGAAAATCGGCCCCGGCATGAAGCGGAAGGAACGCGCCCCAGTCTGCGGGTCGGAGTAAATGACCTCCGTCCCGGTGATGTCGCTTGGCATCAGGTCGGGGGTAAACTGAATGCGTTTGAAATCGAGCTTCAGCGTTTGGGCCAGCGTGGAAATCAGGAGCGTCTTGGCCAGGCCCGGCACACCAACAAGCAACGCGTGGGACCTCGTAAAAATGGCGATGAGTAACTCATCGATCACTTTGTCCTGCCCAACGATCACCTTCGCCAACTGGTGCTTGATCGCCGCGTGCGCCTCCTTGAAATACTCGATGGCTTGGACATCCTCCTCCTGAAAATTCGCGCCCGCGGATTGCGCGGGTGGCGGCGTGGAAGCTTCGGAGAGATCGGGGACTGAGGCTTCAGGGGCTTCGGCAGTACTCATGACGGTTGACGAGGGGGAGTCGAGGGTTGAAATGCAGGGCAGACTAAATCACGTGCCTTTGTCTTTGCCAACCGTAACAGAGCAGGATTGCCCCGATCATGAGCCCCTGGTTCACGATTCGGTGCGGGATTCGCTCCCGGCCTTGCGTGCCGTCGAGGCGTGGCTGCAAACGCTGCATGTCTATGGCGCCGCCGGGATTGCGGCCTTTGGCTGGGCGATGTGCCGGATGATGGGGGCCGATGCGCGGCCGTGGCTGCCAATGTGGTTTTGCGCGGCGCTGTTGTTATATAATACGGACCGCCTCCGGCATGATCCGTCGGACGGCATCAATACGCCGAAGCGGGAGGAATCGGCTCGAAAACTTCGGCCCTGGGGTTGGGCTCTGATCGCCGCTTCCGCCGTGGCGCTTCTCGTCCTGCCGATTCAGCACGGTGACTGGTTGACGCTCGTCCTCACGGTGGGAGGGAGTGTGGTGTGCCTGAACTACTCCGTGCCGGTCCGGGGCTTCCGGCTGAAGGATATTCCGCTTCTGAAAACTTTCTTCGCTCCGTCGCTGGTGATTGCGGCGGTGTTCGGATTGCCGCTGCTGCATGCCCAGGCGCACCTCGGCGTACGATGTGTGCTGCTCATTCTATGGGCGTCGACCATCCTGTTTTCGAACATGGTTCTTTGCGACCTGCGAGACGTTCCTGGCGATGTGAAATGCGGGGTGGTCAGCGTGCCGTCGCGGTTGGGGCCGGGTCGCACCCGGCGGCTGCTCTGGATCCTTGCGGCGGCGACGGCTTCCATTGGCGTTCTGCTGGCGGTATTTCAGCCGGCCCCGGGATTTCCCTGGCTTCGGCTCACGCTTGCCGCTTCGGCTTACCTTGCGTCCCTCATTGTCGCGGTTGACCGCGCGCGCTCCGAGCGCTTCTATGAGTGGTGCGTCGAGGGGATTCTCTTTGTGCCGGCGCTGGCTTTGTTGCCGGGGTGAGGGAGAAGGGATTTAGGAATTAGCAATTAGGATTTAGCATTTTGGTTCGGAGCCGAACGCATAGTGCAAAGAGAAGACGAGGATCTGGCGTGCGGCTTGGGTAGGGAAAGCTGTCCCCAGCCGTCCGAGCAGCGTGGAATGCCGTATGGACGTGGATGAACCGAAAACCCGCACACAGCGCGCTCTTTGCCAGCGGACGCGCCCAATCAAGCGACGTGTTACGTCCATTCGTCACTGCCAGAACATGCCCCAGCTACTGGTTGCGTTCATTTGGTATCCTTGACTGAATTGGGTTGCGGCTCTGTCGCCTGGGACCCCGCGTAAGACTTCACAAACGCGGAATCAGCTCCGGGAATTTCTCCTCCACCGTCTCCCAATCACCTTCGAGGTCGATATCCATGATCCACGATTCCGGGAGCAGCGATCCTACCTGGAGCGCTTCAGCTACCGCATTGCGATCCGCGAGTTCCACCTCCTGATTATCGATGAGTGCTAGGTATGGCATGGCACGGAACGGACGTTAATAAGCATCATTTAACGCTGGGGCCTCCGCAAGCCGGCCAACTCACGGAACTCGCCCGTACTTCCGCTCCATAAAACGCCGGACGATCGCAAAACAAGCCGCCCCGAGAAACAGACTGGCGGTCACGTCGGAGAGATGGTGCACATTCAGGTAGAGCCGTGACCAGACAACGAGCACGACGGCCAGCATCGCCGGACGGCCGGCTCGAGGTGCCAGGATGAGCAGCGGCAAACAAAAGGCCATGATCACTGCGGAATGACCGGACGGGAAGGAGTGGAATTGATTCGTGTGAACGATCCAATGGCCATCGTGCAACGGGCCGTACCACCCTTGTGGGACCTTTGCATTCGGGCGGGCGCGACCGAAGACGAACCGCAGCGGATTGGCAATGAGGCCCGCCAGGATCCCGGAAAGCAACATGATGCCGAGAATGCGAATCCAGCGGACGCTGCGCCGCCACCAGGCCAGTCCGAAAAGAATCAGCCCCAGCGCAAAAACCGGCGGCCAGTCGCCATACTGGCTGATGCGTCCAGCTACATTCTTGACCCATTTAACCTGGTGCGCTCCGACCCAACTTACCACGGCATCGTCGAGGAGAAACGCCACGCCGATCGTCACCGCCGCGATGGCGAGCCAGACCGTCAGCGGAAAGCTGCGGCCGTCGCTGGATTTCTGGGATTCGGGCAACGGGTTGGATGGCATGTGTGGCGGCTGGCGGGAAGGTATCCGTGCCATCCGGTTGCACGACTATTTTTTGTCGGCGCTTGATTTTCCCAGATCACTGCGAGAATTACGCGCCCGGAATGCCCAACGCATCGCGACTGCTCCTCTTCTTCACGCTCCTGCTCCTGCTCCACTGTCTGGGCAACTGGGAATTGCCTCTGCTGGACCGCGACGAGCCCCGCTTTGCCGAGGCCAGCCGCGAAATGCTGCAGCGGGGCGATTGGATCGTGCCGTACTGCAACGGGGTGGAGCGTTTTGACAAACCGCCGCTCATCTACTGGGTGCAGGTGGCGTCCTATGAGGCTTTTGGAGACAACGAATTCGGAGCCCGATTTCCTTCCGCAGTCTTTGCCGCCGCCGCCGCAGTGATCCTTGCGATGTGGGGCTCCCGCCTGTGTGACCCGGCGACGGGATGGCGAGCGGCTGTGATCTTTGGGCTCTGTCTTCAGACAATTGTCCACGCCCGCTCCGCCGTCGCCGACATGGCGATGGTCTTCTGCGTGACGCTGGCAGCGTGGGCCGGCTGGGAGGCGCTTGCACTATGGCGAAGTGAAACGTCGAAGGAGAAAGCGATTGCGCCGGTTCGCGGGGCTGCCTGGCTTTTTTGGATCGCTCTCGCTTTTGGCTTTCTGGCCAAGGGACCGATTGCCTGGGTGCCGATCGGCATGGTCGGCGTTTCCGCATGGAGACTGCGCGGCAAACCGCGTGATACTTCGTTGCACTGGTGGATCGGCGTTACCGTTCTGCTGGCCATCGTCGCGGCGTGGGGCGTGCCCGCGCTCATTCGTACGCATGGACAATTCGCCGCCGTCGGCCTCGGCAAGCATGTCGTGAAACGATCGGTCTTTGCTTTGGAAGGGCATGGCGCGAAGAGCATGGCGGGTTGGCTGCTTTCGACCCCGTATTACTTCGTTCTCGTCTTCGCCAGCTTCTTCCCGTGGTCCATCTGGCTGGTGCCGTCGATCCGGGATTATTGGCGGAATAGGAAAGTCGCGAGCGAAACCACGATTTACCTCTTCACCGGGATCGTGCTGGTCTTCGGGATTTTCACCTTTTCGCGTACGAAGCTGCCGCATTACACGCTGCCCTGTTTTCCTTTTCTCGCCCTTCTCCTTTCTTCCTGGTGGGGCGAGCGAAGAAAGGAAGCTTCTTTCCGCAAGTGGGCGATCGGGATGACTGTCGCCGAAGCGGCGCTGACCCTGGCGGTTTTCCCCATCATTTCTCCGCTCTTTCCCGTGCGGCATCTCTATCGGGAGAGCGCTGCGTGGCTCGATCCCTCCACGAATCTGGCCATGACCGGCGAGTACCAGGAGCCGAGCATCACCTGGTATTTCCGCAAGCGGATCACGCCGTACCAGCCGGTGATCAAGAAGCTCGCGGTGAACGATTGGATGGCGAAAGACGGCGCACGTGCAGTCGTCGCGCCGAAGGATGTGATCACACAACTGCTTCCCCAACTGCCTGCTGATTGGAAAACGGCAGAAGCGAAGGGCTACAATTTCGTGAATGCGAAAAAGGTCGATCTACTGCTGGTTTATAAGCCCGCACCAGCTTCGCACTGACTTTAGCGTTCCGGTGGACGGTGCCGTTTCGTCTTGAAGAGAAGGTTCCGTCGTCGCACCATTGGCGGCGATGATCGATCGTACCTGGAGAATCGTGCTGGGTGTCGGTATTGCCGCGGGGATCGCGGCTATCGTTCTGTCTTTGCTGGGCGGCAGCCATCTGCAGTGGAAAGCCGGTGACGCCGGCATGAATATCGATCTGCGCATCGGTGCCGGAGGCGGATTCCCCAGCGGAGTGCTGGGCACGGTGTCCGTGATCTGCCTGCTGCTCGGGAGCGCTTTTTTCGCCGCATCGGGCCGCTCCATGCTGCCCGCGCAAATACCGGCGGAAGCGAACACGGGCACGCCTGGGTTTCTGGAATTCCTGCGGAAACTTCACCGCTCGAAAACCGATGTCTGGCTGGGTGGTGTGTGTGGCGGACTGGGGGCCAACAGCCCTGTTCCCACCTGGGTCTGGCGCGCGGTATTTTTGCTTTTGATCTTCTGTTTTGGTACGGGAGTGGCAGCGTACGTCATCCTCTGGATTTGCATTCCGGAAGAAGTGACGGCTCCGCCGAAAGCGGCGTAAGAGCAGCTCGGTGGCATCTGGCCGGGGGGACGACATTTACAGAGCATTTACAAACACACGTTTGAATTGCCGGCCTGAAACCGTACAGTGCGTGTAAGCGAATGACGGCCGTCACACGCGGCTAAGTTCGTCGATCCCGAGTTTTTCCAAACCTCCCCCAAATTCGAAAGGACCCTATTCTATGGCCCAGGCAATCATGGATCCCGAAGAAGTGCGCCGGTTCGCCAAGGAACTGAAGCGCTTCAATGATGATGTGCAGGTAAAAGCGGCCGCGCTGCAGGCCAGATTTGCCGCGCTCGGGGGCACCTGGCAGGACCAGGAACACGAGAAATTTGCCGAGGAATTCATCGTGACCATGAAAGTGATGAAAAAGTTCATGGAGGTCTCGGAAAAGCATACTCCTTATCTCCTGCGCAAGGCCCAGCGAGTGGAGGAGTACCTGGATCAGCGGTGACCGGTGGAGAATCCGCAACTTATTTGAAACGAACTCGCCGCTTTGCAATCTAACTTAGCAACCCTCCCTCCAGGCAGCCGCCAAAGCCGCATGAATGCGGTCTGCGCGGTATCCTGAAACGCGGACGGATCTTACCCCGATCTTCATTTACGACGTTTCTTTTCCTGAATCATGGCCACGCAGGTCCGAGTTACTTCCATCGATGCGCTCGAAAGTTTTCGGGCGAGCCTGATTGTCTTTCTCGCCAAGGCGCGGCGTTCGATGGATGAAGTCGCGGACGAAGTGCGCCGCACGCGGATCTGGCTGCAGAACGATCAGCGAACGCATTGGGAGAACCAGCTTCGCCGGCGACGAAAGGTGCAGGAACAAGCGGAAGCGGAGCTTTTCAGCGCCAAACTCTCGGGCCTGCGCGAGACGACCGCGGCGCAGCAAGCCGCGGTGCTCAAGGCACGACGGGCAGTGGCGGAGGCCGAGGAAAAACTGCGCAACGTCAAGAACTGGAATATGCGTTACGACGGTTGTGCCGAGCCTTTGACGAAGAGCCTCGAAGGACTCCGCTTTTTCCTGGATTACGATTTACCCAAAGGCGTCGCTTTTCTGGCCAATGCCCGGAAGACGCTGGATGCATACGCAGAGGCGCCGCTTCCCGCCACGCCGGCTGGAAATCCGGCAAACGCACCGACGGTCTCTTTCCTCGAACTGGATGCGCCTGAGGCTGCTCCGGAATCCGCTCCATGAATACCAGAGCCAGCGCGGCAAATCTCGTTCAGGCGATGAAGGAGCTTTCCATCGAGTGGGACCATGCCAGGGCCCATTGGCGCGACGTGAAGTCCCATGAATTCGAGGAAACCTATCTCGAAGACCTTCCCAACCAAGTGACGAAAGCGTTGAGCGTCATGGAAGAAATTGACGCCCTGCTCTCGAAAATAAGGAGCGATTGTGAGTAACACCCCAACTATCGATCTCAGTGTTCGCCGCAGCATTGAGTTGCTCGGCCAGCTTCATCGTACTGTCTCGGACTTTGCCCGCCGCGAAGAGCAGCTGACCCGGGATATCCGCACGCGCCGGCAGGCCATCAATCGCAAATTGCAGGATGGAACCGGCCGCAGTGACAACCGGCTGGCGGAGCAAATGACTGAGATGGAAAGCCGCTTTCAAAAGGAGAAGGAGCGCATTCAGGCGCTGCACGAAGGCCGGCGGGTGCGCATCCAGCAAGCGCAATCCGTCACGTTGCGAAAGCTCCCCGGCCGCGCCAAAGCAGCGAAGGAGAAATGGATGGGCGATCTCCAGATGCAGCATTTTCGCGCGGAGCGCGAACTTACTTCGGCCTTTGAAGCCGCTGATCGCGCCTATGCGGGATTCACTTCAATGCTTAATGAACAGCAGATTACGGTCGCCCATCTTACGCACCGGGTGAGAGCATCCCTGAGCGGATATATACGCTTTGGCCGGCTCATCAAAGAAGCGGATGCTCCGTCGACCAGTTTCACCGAAACCTCGGCGGATCGCGATCAGCTTTTCAGCGAATTTGAAAGTCAGGCCGCAAAGACTGCCGAGCATCTCAACGGGTTCAGTCAGTTCTTTCTCGCCAATCTCTTCCGGCATTTGCCGCTCATCGCGCTGATCGTTGTCATTTTGATCGGTGCCGGTGTCGCTGGTTTCATCCTTGGACCTTCGAAATATGGGCTGGCGGGCGGTGGGGCCGTATTGCTCATCGCCGCCCTTTGCTTCATTCACCGAATGGGATTCAAGCAGGCGGAAGCAGCGGCGCGCGAAATGGCTTCGGCGCTGCTCGAGACCAATCGCCTGCACAATGCCTGCCGCAAAGCGGCTGCGGCTAGTTACGAAAAGGAGCGTCAGGAGGCCCTGGAGACCTTCGATCGCACATCGCACTCCATCCAGGAGCAATGGAATCAGGCGGACGAAGTGGAGGATGAATACCATCGGAAAGTCCGCCGGCGCCTCGAAGTCCATGTGCCTGCTGCTTTCCAAAAGAACGCCGGACAATTGCTGGCAAAGAAACGTCGTCTCGAGACGGCGCACGCCCGGCGCGTAGAAACTCTACAAAGCGAGGTATCATCCACAAAGCAGCATTTCACCGATGCGCATTCCACTCAATCCACCGACCTTTCCGCGGAAGAGACTTCGCGCTGGGCCGAACTGGAGCAGGATTGGAAACAGCAGATCGTTCCGATTTTTGAGGTGATTCAGGAGATGCAAGCGGCTTTCGACGCTGAATTTCCGGAGTGGAGCAGGCAGTTTATCGAATCATGGCGGCCGGTTTCGCAATTTTCGCCCGCAGTAAAGTTCGGCGAATTTCGCGCCGACTTCGGCAAACGCCCGGATGCCGTGCCGAAGGATCCACGTCTTGCCCTTCCTGGTCCGGCAGACGTCTCCGTCCCGCTCGCGCTGACTTTCCCGGATAGCGGTTCACTTCTTTTCGAGACGAATGAATCCGGCGGCCAGGCCGTGCTCGGCGCGCTGAATGACGTAATCCTCCGGCTTCTGACCTCGACGCCGCCGGGCAAGATCACTTTTACCATCATCGATCCGGTTGGCCTCGGGCAGAGTTTCGCAGGAGTCATGCACCTTGCTGACTACGAGGAAAGCCTCATCAATCATCGTATCTGGACGCAGCGCGATCAGATTGAGGAGCAGCTCTCCGATCTGAGCAGTCACATCGAGAAAGTCATTCAGATGTATCTGCGCAATGAGTACGCCAGCATTACGCAGTACAACGAGCAGGCAGGCAGTGTGGCGGAGAAATATCACTTCCTGGTTGTGGCGGATTTTCCGTCTGGCTTTAGCGAAACGGCGGCGAAGCGGCTTCAGAGCATTGCGGCGAGCGGTCCGCGTTGCGGAATTTACACGCTCATTCACTGGGACAAGCGGCAACCTTCGCCGGATGGCTTTGTGGCTGACGAGCTACGCAAGAGCAGCACCGCAATCCGCCGGGAAAATGGCCGATTTCTTCTCGGCGATGAACAGACCGCCGCGGGCGCGGAACTCGTCCTCGAATCTCCGCCGGCTCCGGATCTCGCGGTGGAACTGATTCACAAGATCGGAAAGAGCAGCATCGACTCGAACCGCGTGGAAGTCCCCTTCACTCAGGTCGCGCCAAAGCCTGCGGAACTGTGGACGAACGAGACGACAAACGAATTGCGGATCGCGATTGGGCGGACTGGGGCGACAAAGCTGCAGTATCTCGCCATCGGAAAAGGGACGCGGCAACATGCGCTCTTCGCCGGTAAGACCGGGTCGGGTAAGTCGACTCTTTTCCACGTCATCATTACCAATCTCGCGCTCGCCTGCAGCCCGGAGCAGGTCGAGTTCTATCTCGTGGACTTCAAAAAGGGCGTGGAATTCAAATGCTATGCATCGCATCGGCTCCCGCATGCGCGAGTGGTGGCGATCGAGAGCGATCGCGAATTCGCGCTGAGCGTCCTGCAGCGGGTAGATGAGGAGTTAAAGCGCCGCGGTGATCTGTTCCGGAAACTTGGCGTACAGGATATCGCCGGTTACAAACGCGCGGGTGGAACCGAACCGATTCCGCGCTCATTGCTCATCATTGATGAGTTCCAGGAATTCTTTGTCGAAGATGATTCCGTGGCGCAGACTGCGTCGGTACTCTTCGACCGCATCGTACGGCAAGGCCGCGCTTTTGGTATCCATGTATTGCTGGGATCGCAAACGCTCGGGGGCGCTTACTCGTTGGCGCGTTCGACGCTCGGACAGATGGTAATCCGCGTGGCTCTGCAGTGCAACGAGGCGGATGCCTATCTCATCATGGATGATAACAACTCGGCTCCGCGCCTCCTGTCGCGACCGGGTGAGGGGATTTATAACGATTCGGCGGGAGCAGTCGAAGGCAACAGTCCGTTCCAGGTTGTCTGGCTGCCGGATGAAGAGCGGGACCGCTGGCTCGAAAAAGTTCATGATCTGGCGGAGGAGCGGCACGTTCATCTTCCCAGCCCGGTAGTGTTTGAAGGCAACTCTCCGGCGGATCTTCGGGATAACGATGCGCTGCGAGCTGCCCTGGCGACGACTCCAGTGACACCGCCGGTGGCGGCGCGCGCCTGGCTCGGGGCACCGAATTCCATCAAGGGGCCGACCGAAGCGGTCTTTCATCGGCAAAGCGGCAATCACCTGCTCATCGTGGGGCAGCGGGATGAATCTGCATTAACGCTGCTCGGGACTTCGCTTCTCTCTCTCGCCGCGCAATATCCGTCGGGTTCAGTGCGCTTCGTTTTTCTCCAGACCGCGCCGCCGGGGTCGGCGGATGCGCGGTATATCGAGCAAATCGCGGCTTCGTTGCCGCATGAGATAACCATCGTTCGTGGGAACGATCTGCCGCAGGCCATCGATCAGCTTGCCTCGGAAATGGCCGAGCGCGCCGGAGCGGATCACTCAGCCTCGGATCGCCCCCCGGTTTTCCTGATGGTCCACGGGTTGCACAAACTCAAGAAACTGCGGAGCGAGGACGAGTTCGATTTCTCTTTGAGCAGTTCGGGATCCGGGCCGAAGACCGGAGCGCAGTTTGCCGATCTCATCTGCGAAGGCAGCGCCCACGGCATTCATCTGATCGTGACGGTGGATACGTTCAATAACGTCAATCGTGCGATGAACCGCAAGGCGCTTAGCGAATTTGAAATGCGGGTTGTTTTCCAGATGAGCGCAAACGATTCGGCCAGCCTCATTGATTCCCCGAAAGCCAGCAGCCTCGGCCTGCATCGCGCACTCTTTTATAACGAACAGGAAGGTTATCTTGAAACGTTCCGGCCCTATGCTCCACCGGAGCCGGAATGGCTGAGGGGAACCGTGGAGACGTTGGCTCGCCGTCGAGTCCCGGTCGCTGTTGGTGAAGAATCCGGCCTAGCCCACGCCGAGCCGATATAGCCCACAGTTTCCTCTTCCTCGTCATCATCTTCATCAAGAGCAACAGGACAGGCGCGTAATAAACAGGCACGCTCTCCCGCGCACTTGGAAATCACATGCTCATGTGATGGCCGCCCTATCCTCGTGGTACTATGGTTTGCGGACTCTCTGAGCGGCTCGCGTTCACCCAGCTATTTATGCCGTTTCAGGTGCTTGCCGCTTCCCGCCCCCAAAGTACCATTGCCGTTTCCATGACCACCGCGCGTTCCCTGATTTTCCCCCATCGATCCCAGCGCGGAAACGCCACCACCTCCATACTGGTCACGCTCGCTATCATCGGCGTGGCCGCCGCAGCATTCCTCTTTTTTAGCCAGGGAAACCCGCTACATACCGCACCCATTGCCAAGGTGGCGCCAACGCCTGTGCCGGAGGCGGCGCCTGCACCCGCCCCCGCGCCGGCGGCAACTCCCGCGCCGGTCGCTACAGAGAAACCTGTTGCAACGCCGGAGCCTGCCGTCGTGGCCAAACCGTCGGAGATTACGCCCGACATCGAGACGATCGCCCGTACTCCGGCGTGGTGGCCAAAATCCGTCAACCTTACTCAGGCGCTGACCATTCCGGTCTTCATTAATGGCAAGCCATCTGGACAAGCTCAATTGCCCGCGCAGACGGCGGTCCAGCTCGTGCGGGTGACTGGCCCGCAGTTGGAAATCGAATATCTGAACCAGCACCTCATGGTGCCGCCCACGGCGACGGATGTTATCGCGCGAGCGACAGAACTGGCCCGAGCCGCTGCGCACGCGCCCTCTCCTGCGCAACAGGCAGCGCCAGTCCCCAAACTGTCCGCTGTTGCTGCCACCGCCTCCGCAATGTCCTCCCCGTCGCCCCAAAAATTGGGCGTTGCGGAGCCGGGGCGCTATCGTAAGGAAGCACTGGAGGTGATGGATGATATCCAGCAGCGATTCTGGATCCCTCAGTCACTCCGCTATGCCAAGAAGTCGGGAAGCAAAGATGCCGATACCGTCTGGGGTGCGGGAGTCATGTTTTCCGCGTTGGTTGGCGCAGCGCGGCAGGATCCGGGAAAGTACAAGCCATTGCTCGGTAAATTTTTCGAAGGGCTGAACGGCTACTGGGATACCAAAGCTCCGGTCCCCGGTTATGAGCCCGCACCAACTTCAGGTAACGGCCATGACAAATACTATGATGACAATGCGTGGCTGGTCATCACCTTCTTCGAAGCCTACGAGCTCACGCACTTCCCGCAGTATCGCAAACGGGCCGATGAGACATTGGAATTCGTGCTCAGCGGATGGGATGACACTGTTCTCGACGGCGGAATCTGGTGGCATGAGTCGCACGAAAAGAAGGGCAAAGGGAAAAATACCTGCGCCAATGCCCCGTCCGCGGTGGCATGCCTGCTCTCGGCAAAATATGCGCAGCCGCAGGCCGCTAAGAATCGGCTTGAGTGGGCGCGCAAGATTGCGCAATGGACGAAGAGCAATCTTCAGCTCGAGAATGGGCTGTTTGCGGATTCGAAAGGGGCCAACGGCGATCAGAACCGGGCGCAACTGACTTATAACTCCGCGCTGATGCTTCGGGCCTTTCTCGGTCTCTATCGCGTGACTAAAGATCCGAAGGATTTGGCGGAGGCCCAGCGTATCGGAAAAGCAGGGGAGTCATTCATGGATAACAACAAGGGCGCCTTCCGTGATTCACCAAAATGGGCGCACCTCATGGTGGAAGCCGATTTGGAGCTCTATCGGACGACGCATGAGGAGTATCTCCTGACCCGGGCCAGGAAGAATGCCGATCACTACTATGAAACGTGGAAGAGTAATCCGCCCGACGACCTGATCACCATCGCCTCCTACGCTCGAACGCTCTTTCTCCTGGCCGATACGGAATCGGATATTGGACGGAAGTTTTGGGAGACGGCGGATCTGGAAAGAGGGCGGTGACCAATCCGCTGATTCGAAGGCTGAGAGCCGGCTCTTGATATCGCTTCGGGCCGGCCTCAGGATCTTCTATCTATCTATGAGCGCAATCGGACAAGACGTCCGCATCTTCAAAACGAAGCAGTGGGGTATGTATCCCTATTGGATGGCTTGTTTCATCTTTTGCGTTCTGCCGATTCTGTTGATCGCCGTGTTACCCATTCATGATTTGTTTCTTCCCGGACATGTTTCGGATCTCGCTCTGGCTGGCCTTTTGATATTTATCTCCATTGGCGTTGCCGTATTCTCATTCCGGTTTGCGCCGCGCGCGGCAGGGAGGCGCATTGAAATCGATTCGGAGGAGATTCGTGAGATTGGCTTTTACCGGACGAAGTCGATGCCGCTGGCGGAGGTTCGTGGTTTCGAAGTGGTTGGCAATCAGCAGGCAACCTGCATCAGGCTGTGTACGAAGACGCCGTCTTATGGGAAGATAAGGATCGATCAGCAATACGAACGGTATGCCGAATTGGTCGATTGGATAAAAGCTGGTTTTACGGACCTTGATGCCGCTCGGTACGACGAAGAGCTGAAGGAGATTTCCAGCAACGAGAGGCTTGGTTCAACGCCCGAGGCCAGGGCGGCAAAATATCGGCTGGTGCGCCTGGTGTGCTATGCAGCCAACGGGATCGGAACGTTCGTCCTAATGTGGGCGATGATTCATCCGCGCCCTTATCATGCCCTCATCTGGACGCTGATCGTCCTGCCGTTTGTTGCGTTTCTAATTCTCAGGTGGTTTGCCGGAGCGGTGAAACTCGATGGGTCCACAAAAAGCGCATACGCGAATGTAGCTGTTCTATGGCTCGGTTCACCGTTTGCCCTGTGTCTTCAGGCGATGAAGATGAATCTATTTGATTTTGAGAGGTTTTGGGAACCGTTTGCGTTGATTACCGCAGGGTTTGGAGCGTTAACGGTGTGGCTCGCTCCGGAAACGCGTCGGCCGTTATGGAAATTGATCCTTTATGCGACCTTCTGGTCGATGTTTGGGGGCGGCGTTACGCTAACACTGAATGCCGCATATGTGACATCGAAGCCGATCGTTTCTCATGTTGAAGTGAGAGCGAAACGCGTAAATCACGATCGGGGTGCAAGCTACTTTCTCACTTTGTCCCCATGGTACACATTGCAGAAAGAGAAAGAGTTGGCGGTATCCTGGCCCGTTTATCAGAAGTATTCCGTTGGAGATTTGGCGACCGTCCAGACTCGTATCGGGTTCTTCGGGATCCCATATGCATTCGTGGAATAAAAACGTTTGGTGCCTGGTTACACTATCGATTCACGACCGCCTCGGCGCCTTTCGCCGCCGGTAACTCCACGATAAACTTGGACCCCTCTCCCGGCGTGCTTTCGCACGAGATATGTCCGTGCATCAGTTCCACGAGCCGTTTCGTAATTGATAATCCCAAGCCGTGGGATGGTTCGCCGCCGGTTGGGCGCGCACTCAGCCGCGCGAATTTGCCGAAGAGTTTTGCGTGATCTTCCGTGCAAATCCCGGGGCCTTGATCTTCCACTTCGAGGCGAGTCATGCGACCATTGTTTGAGCCGACTCGTACATGTATCTGCTTCCCCAGCGGTGAAAACTTCAGGGCGTTTGAAAGCAGGTTGTCCAACACTTGTTCGATGGCATCCTTTTCCACTCGTGCGTACACAGGCTCCGGGTGACCGTCGAAATGGAACGTGATGTCTTTGCGCGCGCCCATTTCGCTTTGGCGTTCGATGGCAGTCTCTACCAGGGAAACAAGATCGGCGTCCGCGAGTTTCAGGGAGAATGATTGATCCTCGATCGTATGCAGGCGGAGGAGGCGCGAAAGTAGACGCATCATGCGGTCCGAAGCATTGCGGATGGTGGTCAAACGATCCGCGGCGGGTCCGCTCAATTCGGTGCGCAGCATCTGGCAAGTAAAGATAATCGCGGTAAGTGGATTCTTTAGATCGTGCGCCACCATGTGGGCGAGCATGTCTTTCTCGTCGTTTGATTGCCGGAGCCGCGCGTTGGCTGATTCCAGTTGCACATCACGCGCCTGGAGCCGCTGCTCCGCCGCGCGGCGAGCGGCCAGTTCAACGGAGAGCCGGCGATTCCAAAACAGGATGACTGCGATGATGGCGAGTGCCACCGATGCCACCCAAAGAACCGCTACTCGCAAGGTGTGCCAATTCACCGCGCGCGAATAGTCGACAGGAATCCAACGATCAAGAATGCGGACCCGCTCCGGCTCCGAAATGGAAGCGAGCGCTTTGTCGAGAATCGGCGCGAATTCCGGCCAGTCGTTGCGCGTGGCGAAGCGCGGATCGAATTGATACCCCGTGATCCCGGCGATCTTAAGATTCGTGAGGCCTTCCGTGGCAATGACATGGCTCGCCACCGCAAGATTGCAGACCGTCACGTCGGCTTGCGACCGCGAGACGGCTTGCATCGCCTCGGTGGAACTGGTGGTGAGAATGACGCGCAACTCAGGATAATCGCGCCGGATTTCGCTCGTTGTGACGTGACTTTCCGGCGCGATGACCCGCATCGATTTCACTCCACCCAAACCCACGAGGAAGGGCGCCTCGGTGCGGGTGATAATGGCGACCGGATACGAAGCGTAGGGCGCGGTGAAATCCAGAAACACGCGGCGCTCGTCCGTCAGAGCCGTACCAGAAGAGGCATCTAATTCACGCCGGCGAAGCTTCTCCTGCACATCCTTCCAGGCGCGTTCATGCACGATTTGGAATTTTATCCCGAGCCGCTCGCCAAGCAGCCGGATAAAATCCGCATCAACTCCGTGTAATTTATCATCGCCGTCGAAATAACTAAATGGAGGCCAGCTGGGATCGACCCCGAGGCGAATGATAGGATGCGTCGCCAGCCAGGCGCGTTCTCCCTCAGAAAGGCTCGGCAATTGTGGCTCTCCGGCCGCGCAAATGCCTGTCAGTGACGCGAAGATAACTAACGCAAGAACCCTGCGAAAAGCGCGGGCTGCAGAACGCCAGGTCGGCCCCGGCGGATAAGACAGGGGAAACACACTATGTAACTAACCACAGCCGCGCCTCGCTTGCGATGCAAAATATTCCGTAGAGATGCAGGAGTAAGTGCCACACGCCCCACGGAGCTCACGTCAATCTAGCCGCCGATTTTCAGATTCTCCGTCTCGATCTTCGCGGATTCCAACTGGCTATTATGATCGAAGTGAAGGACAACCACCCAATCGTAGGTTTCCGGCGGCCATTCGCCTTTTGGCAGCAGATTGTGGACGTCCGCGCCGAACGCCTGAAGCAGTTCTGGGATTTGGCCGTGATGCCAGCAAACGAGGACCCCGTGAACATGCGGGTGACGTGACCGGAGATCCGCCACAACATCGTCGACCTGCTTGTCCTTGAAGCGGGTATCAACCGGAAGGCCGAGCGCTTTGCCGAGCGGTTCGAGGGTAAGGCGCGGCCGGATGCTTCCATCCGAATCCGCCGTGGCGATAAGGGTGTCGAGTTGCACCGGTTCCCCGCTGGCCTGGAAGTGCTGGAAATAATTCACGTAAGCCTGTGCGCGCTGTTCGCCGGCGGGGGCGAGGCCGCGGCCGGCTTCCGGTTTTTCCGCGTGGCGGATGACGAGCACCGTGGCATTTTTCAGTCCGTTGGAATCCTTCTTCTTGGCCAGGGCATGCGAGGTGAAGATCAGGCCGGTCGCAGCGGCGACGATCAGCGCGAGGAAAGCGCGCACGGGGAAACGTTTCATTGTTCCTGATAATTCCAAAGCAGCCCGCCATCCACAAAGAAAGTCGATCCCGTGATGTAAGAGGCGTCATCGGAAGCGAGGAAGGCGGCGAGTCCGGCGACGTCTTCGGGCTTTCCGAGCCGGCCAAGCGGGATGTTGGAAAGCAGCGCTTTCAGCAGGTCCGGGTTGTTCAGGAGCGTCTTGTTGATGGGCGTTTCGATCGCTCCGGGTGCGATGTTATTGATCGTGATGCCGAGCGGGGCGAGTTCGATCGCCAGATTTCGGCAGAGCATCTTCAGCGCGCCTTTTGTGGCGCAGTAGCTGGAGAAGTGCGGGAAGGGCAGCTCCTCGTGGACGGAACTGATGTTGATGATGCGCCCTGGACGCTTGGTTGCCCGAAGGTGATTCACGAAATCCTGCGTGATGAAGAATGTCCCGCGCAGGTTGATATTCACCACGAAATCGAAGTCCTTTTCCGTCACGTCCCAGAAGTCTCCGTGCCGTTCGACGCCGGCGTTATTGACGAGAATGTCGAGCTGTCCAAGTTTCTCCACCGCTTCGTTGATGACGCGGCGGTCATCTTCCGGATTCGCCAGATCGCCCTGAACGGCGATGACGCGGCGTCCCAGTTTTTCAATGGCGGCGACCGTTTGCATCGCGCTTTCTCCCAGGACCCGGTCATCGACCACGACGTCGGCGCCCTCTGCGGCGAGGCGAATGGCGATGGCCTGCCCGATGCCCTGCCCACTGCCGGTGACGAAAGCGACTTTCCCTGCGAGCTTCTGAGTCTGGATGGTGCTCATGGCGCAGTCTTATGGCTGGCGCACTGCGCGACGTCAATGAGGCCCTTTGCAAAAGCGGCACGACGCCAGATGGGGCGTTCTATGGAAATGCAAAGGCTGCAAAGATCCCGATGCAATCAGGTGGCTCGGATTCAAACTATCGGTTTGAACCAAGTCTGATTCTTGATGAGCAGACATTCAAACATCGCTGGTGACGCAAACGAGCGTAAGCGCTCAATTGCTTCCTCTCGTGAGCAGGTCCCGCAGCGGATACCCCTGTATTCGAGGCTGCTTTCCACGGACAGCGGAACGCTATTTCCATATTTTCCGGCATTCACTTCGACCATTCCCGTAAGGGTCATTTTCAGTCCATCATCCGCAGTGATGCTCAAAGTACCCTGCTCGATCCAGCTTGATGAGAAGAGACTGAAAAACGCGTACTCCATCTGGCCGTCTTCGCGAGCTATGAAAGGTTTGTCCCATCCTGACGTCACCGGCAAAAGTTCCCGCACGGAGGCAAATGTTCGATTCGAGATTCCGGGAATCTCCTCGATGAGAGCACAGGGTTGTTCATTTAGAGATTCGATCGACATTTCATCTCCAATCACTTTCGCCGACCAATATAGCCCGGTTTCCTTCAGCAGGACCCCCTCCAAAAATGCCTCGCGGACGGGAATAATCCTTTCGCCAAGTTTGAAGTAACTCATTTTTGCTCTGTAGAACTCACCGGGTCGCTGCGTTTTCCTTCTTTGCGAATCTTAGCGCCCTTCGCGGCCTTTGCGTTTCAAAAACCCGCGAGATCACGCCCCAAGCTGCGCGTCGATCGCCTGCAACGCCGCGAGTGCGCCGAGCGAGATCGAGATTCCTCCAGGCGGTACTTCGGGCTCACGCACATTGATGCGGATCAGCGGGGCACGCAGCGAACCGGCGACGTGCTCGCAAAAGCCGCGCACGGTCGGCACACCAAGCCCAGCGCCCATTTCGATGATCGCCAGGTTTCCACCGACGCGATTGACCCACTCCAGAAGGAAGCGTTCCTGGGTGGAGGATCTTTCGGACTCCCAGCCGTAATCTCCGAACATTAAAATATTCGGGCGGGTCGACCCTCCGCAGCGCGGGCATTTCGGCAGATCGCCGACACAACGGAACGTCTCCTTATCGATCTGCACCTGAAAGTCGGCGGAGGAGAAAATGCCCGCGCCGCATCGCTTGAGACACTGTGCGTGCCGGATGCTGCCGTGGACTTCGTGAACGTGGGACTCAGGAAATCCGGAGCGTTGGAAATGGCCGTCCACGTTCGATGTAAAAACGAAAGCACCTCCTTTCATCCGTTCCGCCCACCGATGCAGGATCTGGAATCCAGCATGTGGCTCCGTTTCCCGGTAGAGATGCATCCGGTGACCATAAAATCCCCACGCCAGGGCAGGATCTTCCGCAAACCAGCGTGGGTTCGCCAGATCGATGAAATTCAAGCCGAGGTGCCGGTACGCCGGGTAGGCATTCCAAAATCCTTCCGGCCCGCGAAAATCCGGCAATCCGGAGTCCACACCCATGCCTGCGCCGGCGGCGATCATCAATGCGTTTGCTCCTACAATGACCTGCGCCGCCCGGGCGATCGCGTATTCGTTTTCCTTGTCCATTGTGACGACTGATTGGGATGGTTTTTGGGTGAGTTTGGGTGGGTGAGAAGTACCCGAGGGAGAGTAGCACGTTGAGGAATGCCGCATCAGCGGTTCCAAAGGTGCGGCGCCGGAAGGCAGTCCAGTGACGCCGCTACATCCGAACCAGACAGTGAGGCACACTCTTCCCACGGTTGAATAAACCGCGAGCACGCCCCGTCTACCTTGGCACACTAAAACGGCGGCAGCGGTCAAATCCGCTGAAACCCGGCACTAAACCGGGTGGGGTTAGAATCCCCGGCCGCCGGCAGTGTGCTTTTACTTAATCAACCGGATACAGAGCGGGTAACGGAAAGCTACACCGTCGTTAGCCTTGATCGCGGCGATGATCATGCAAACGATCTGGAAGGCGTGGAGGACAATCAGAATCGGGATACCGATCGGGGCCAGAATGATCGTAATGCACATCACGATCGCAGCGACGAGGTAGATCGTGACCGAAATCTGAAAATTGAGCGCTTCCTTTGCTTGATCATTGACGAAGGGATTGCCGTCGCGCTTGGACAGCCAGACGATCAGCGGGCCGACAATGTGCCCGATGCCGGTGACGTAATAGGCAAAAGCGCTCAGGTGAGCCAGCATCGCCCATGTTCGCTGGTCCTTGTTGATTTGCTCCGCGGGAATTGGCGGTACCGCCTCCGAATCGGTGACAGGGATGCTCATAATTCGCTCCAGTTAACGAGACGATTGTCTCCATTAATGAAGCTGATGCAAGCTGTTTCGGGAGAGGGGCGCGACGGGTTCCCTATCCACCGGGAACGAAAAGAATGAAAACGTTCAACGCTCAACTTTCGACGTTCAACTTCCAAGGCTCCTGCTTCCGCTGCGTCTTCGTTGAAAGCGGGACGTTGAACATTCCTCTTTTTCCGTCAGGATCCGCTTTCAACACCCCAATGAGCTATTCCTCAGATCCTTCGGGTACGCTGGTGCCGATTGTCTTGATCGCGGCACTGGCGATCGGTGCCATCTCGTCTTTGCTGTGGTCTTATTCGCGCTCTGAGGCGCTCATTCGAAGCTGGGCGATTGAGAATGGGTGCACGATGATCTCCCTGGAACGCCGGCTCTTTCTCAAAGGACCTTTCTTCTTGCTGACCTCAAAGGGACAGACCGTCTACTACGTCACTGTGCAGGATGCCACGGGAGCCATGCGCCATGTCTGGGTGCGTTGCGGTGGGTATTTCCTGGGCGTCTACAGCGATAAAGTGGAAGCCCGATGGGACGACTAGAGATGCGGTAACTGCACGCTCACTTCGTCGGCGCGACGCCGGGAGGAGGAAGCGCGCTTGGGTCGAGTTTGGGCGGAAGCTTGGAAGCTGCCGGCCGTTCCGCCCAGCCGAGATCGTAGAAGACATCCGCGAAGTAAACATTCCTGGCTGCGGTAAAGACCCAGTCTCCCGAGCGAATCCAGCTTGCGGCTTTTTCGCGGTTTCCATGGGCAAATTCCCACGCGGCGTGAGCGTAGTAATAGGCGCCCGTGTCGCAGGGAAATGGCATGTCGGCGAGCTTGTCCGCCGCGATGTTGTCATTCTTCTCCAGGAGGTAGGTCAGAAAAATCCGGAACAACAGCAGCTCTTTCACGTCCGGCTTCGGCTTTTCCCCAAGCAGTTCATTAAAAACCCTCCGAGCCTCGACGTAGTCCTTCTTCATGAAGGGGATTTCGCCCAGGTTGAACCGCGAGGGAAAATAGTTCGGATCCTTCTTCAGCGCTTCGCGGCAAAAGCTCGCCCCTTCAACGTACCGGTGTTCCTCGATGGCGATCGCGCCGCGCGTATTCAGGGCCATGGGCGTATCGGGGATGATCTGATCCGCGGCGTCGAGCAGTTCATTGGCCTTCCGGAAATCGCGGGCCGTGAAGGCGCGAAGCACGCGTTGCATCGTTTCCCGGTATTCGTCCGGAAATCCCTTGGACGCCGCTTCAACCGCCTGCGAAGCAGGGACAGTGGAAAACAGAAGAGTCGCAACTGTGACACTGTACAGGAAAATGGAGTGCGTGATCGAGCGAACGTGGGTCATCGGATCGAATCCTCCCTATGCCACAGATCCTCACGTCCCGAAACGAAGACTTTCGAGGTGATTGCAACAATTTCGTGAAGAAACGTGCGGAAAGCTGAACACTTCAAGGAACTCCAAACAGAAAAAAGCCCGGCGCGGAAAAGATCCGCGCCGGGCGTTAAAGGCAAAAGGCTGTGCTACTTTTTGGCGGGTGCGGGAGCGGGGGCCGGTGCTGCAGGAGCAGCGTCTGCCGCAGGGGCCGCGGCGGCCGGCGGTTCCGGAAGATTGATCTTCACGTCAGCTTTTTCACGGATCCCTTCGACGAGTTTGGAGAATTCCTGCTCTTCCTTCTGGCGCTTGAGCGCCGCAAGCAAACGAGGCTTCACCTGTTCCAGCGAGACGGTGCCTGCTTGCTGATGGTCCGTGACCTTGATGACATGGAATCCAAACGAGCTGCGAACCGGCTCGGAGACTTCGTCCTTCTTCATGGCGAAGGCGGCATTCGAAAACTCCGGCACCATCTGTTCCTTGGTGAAGTAATCGAGGTCGCCCTTGTTCTCCTTGGCGCTCGGATCTTCAGATAGCTGCTCCGCGAGCTTGTTGAAATCTTCACCCTTCTTGACGCGATCGGCGATGGCCTGCGCCTGCTTCTGCTTCTCCGTGACCACGTCGGCCTTGGCATCCTGCTCCACCTTCACGAGGATGTGGCTGGCACGCACGCGTTCGGGTTGCTTGAACTTATCCGGATTCGCCTTGTAGAACTCATCCGCCTCGGCATCGGTGACGGCGACCTTGTCCTTAATCTGCGATTCGATCCAGTGCTGGGATTGCAGGGAAGAGCGGATTTCTTTCTTCACTCCATCAATCGTCTGTCCGTGGCTCGTGATCTGTTTCTGGAGTTCTTCGTCGGAACCAAAATTCTGTTTGATACGATCAAACATCGTTCCCACTTCTTCGTCGGTGACTTTTTCGTCCGCCGAGCGCTTGGCAATGAGCTTCTCATTGATCAGGTCGTTGAGAATGCTGTGGTACGCCGCGTTCTTTTGTTCCGCCGGAACAGCTTCAGCCGGGATGCCCTGCTGCTGAGCCATTTGTGAAAAGACTTTCTCGACCTCTTCCCGCTTGATGGCGTCGCCTTCGACGACGGCGACGGTTTCGGGGAGAGGATCCTTTGCGGCGGCAGCCGGGGCGTCGGCCGGAGCGGCAGCGGCCGCTGGCGCCTTCTTATCATCGCCCGAATCTTTTTTCTTTCCGTTTGCGCCAATCAAGGCGGGCGCTGCGAGCAGCCCGATCACGAAGGCGATGGTGAGGGAGGTCGTTTTCATTAGAGAAGAGCGCGGACAGTCGCACGCAGGAGGAGGGTTGGCCAGTGAATTCAAGACAGGCTTTTCCCTCTGGAACGGTGGCGGGTTCCTCTTCCTTTTCCTCGTCATCTTCATCCCTCTTTCATTGAGGTTGATGAAGACAAAGATGAAGATGATGAGGAAGAGGTATTAGGAAAGGACGCGCTCGGGCAAACGGACGGGGATTCCGTTTTCGGCGAGGTATTTCTTCACGTCGGCGACGGTGTATTCCCCAAAGTGAAAGATGCTCGCCGCCAGGACCGCATCGGCTTTGCCCTGCAGAAGGACATCCGCCATGTGCTCCAGCTTCCCTGCGCCGCCGCTGGCCACGACAGGAATGCCGACCTGCTCGCTTATCCGGCGGGTGATCTCAAGGTCATACCCGGCTTTTGTTCCATCGGCGTCGATGGAATTGAGAACGATCTCGCCGGCGCCGAGGTTGAACGCGCGGACGGCCCATTCGATGGCATCGAGCCCGGTGGATTTTCGTCCGCCGTGGGAAAAGACCTCCCAGCGATCCGGCGCCACCTTCTTGGCATCGATCGAGACCACGATGCACTGAGAACCGAAACGTTCGGCGCCTGCGGTAATAAGAGGGGGATTGGAAAGCGCGCTGGAATTGATCGAAATCTTATCCGCTCCGGCGTGGAGCATCGCATGCATGTCTTCCACCGCGCGAATGCCTCCGCCCACCGTAAGTGGCATGAAACATTGTGATGCGGTCCGTTCAATCACGTCGATCATCGAGGCCCGTCCATGCGCACTGGCGGTAATATCGAAGAAGACCATCTCGTCGGCGCCTTGATCGTTATATCGGAGTGCGAGTTCCACCGGATCTCCCACATTGCGCAATCCGCCCTCCTCGGCGCGTCCGAATTGCACGCCGCGAGTGACTTTTCCGTCATGGACGTCGAGGCAGGGTATAACGCGTTTGGTGAGCATCGTTTCTTAGTTAAGTGGCGCGCCAGAGAATGCGCGAGCGCAAGACCAAAGCGAAGGCGGACCATGAAGCAAGCGGCATTTTGGATTGACGAAGAATATTGCGACAGATCAAACTTCTGGCCCGTGCGCAAGCATCCAAACCTAGAAAGTAGACGATTATAAAACTGATCTAATCCGCCACCACAAACGGACCCTATATGGCCAATTCCACCGAAAATTCAACGGCTTCCACTCCCCCACCGGAGCCAACGCGAAAGGCAGGAGCCTTTCAAGTGACGCAGGAGCCGGTGACCACCGGTGACAATGAGGAGGCGCACAAGTTCGAGGTCGCGCCTGAACCAGTCTCCGCATCTTCCTCGCATACGCCCGAGTACGAAGATCTCGGAGCATTGCCCGCCTCGTACGATGAAGACACGCTGTTCCTCATCGCGCGCGATCCGCGCTGGCTGTTCTCGTATTGGGATTTCGATTGGTCGAAGTACCCGGCTGCGGGCATGCGTTACGGATATGCCCAGTTTTTCCTGAAGATTACCCGTGCCGGTGGCCAGCAGGAGACGATGGTGGAGATCAATCCCACCGCTCGCAATTGGTACGTCCCTGTGAATCATCCAGACACGACTTTCTTCGCCGAGATCGGCTATTTCGATCAGGAGGGCGCCTGGCGTTCCGTCGTAATGTCCGGCCCGGCTCACACGCCGCCGGATGCCCTGGCTCCGGAGGAGCAGTCGATAGATTTCGCCACAGTCCCGGCGCATCTCAGTTTCGAACGTCTTCTCGAACTTGTGCAAGAACGCATGAGCGAAGGAGAAACGCTCATCGCGGCGCTCGCGCGCATTGCCGGCGAAGGCCGCGTCGAGTTCCGTCCCGGCCAAGCGCCGACGTGGACGGACGAACAGAAGCATCTCCTCGCGCTTCTTCTCGGGGAAAGCCTGATCGATCGTGTCGGGCTGGGTTCCGCGGAGATCGATCAGCTTCTGCGCAAGCATTTGCAGGAGAAGATTTCCAGTGAATCAGCGAGCGGCTTGTCCCTGCGTCTGCTGGGTGAACTCGGCCCGAGCACGCAGAGTCTCTTCAGTGCTGTCGGAGCAAGCTGGAGTGCGCAGCCGTTCAGCGTCAAGGCGGAGCGTGGCTTCTACATGCACGTGAATGCGGAGATCATCTTCTATGGCGGCACGCATCCCGATGCGACGGTCACCGTAGACGGCAAGAAGATCCAACTCGCGCCGGATGGTTCGTTCCGCTACCACTTCACGCTGCCAGATGGCGATTTCGTGATCCCAATTGTGGCGATTTCGCCTGACAAGGTGGAGCAGCGCTCGGCGACCCTCTCGTTCGTACGGGGTACTCAACGCGTTGGTGATGTGGGTTCCACCAGCCAGCCCGCCGATCTCTCGCCGCTGATCGGAAGAAAGTAAGTAAGTGACGCTGTTCTAGCGAGAGTCGAAGCTCTTTGATTCAAAGCCCGCCTGGTTTTCAGGCGGGCTTTTGAATTTCCCAGACACGGCGCGTTTCAGGCGCCAGCTTGCTCGTATCCACGGGAAATATTGCGGAGAATCCGATTTACGGTTTTTTCGACCCGCGCGGTATCTGTTCCTGGATCCTCAACCAGAATGGCCCGCTCCCCCTTGAGCCGTTCCAAGCCGAATTCCAAGGCGATGTCGAGCAGCACCGGGAAGCGCGGCTTCGTCAACGCCGCACGGATGTGGAGATCGTCGCTCGCCTTCCGGTTGGACCAATCCAAATCCGGATACTTTCGCAAAAAGGTCGATGGGAGCGTTTCTTGCGGCACGGCACCTAATGTAACGGCGGCTTCGAGTTTTTCGCAAGACGGGGTTCCCGGATGCTCACTCCGGGGGCAATGCCTGGCCTGTCTTTGCTGCGGCAGTCACCGCTGAAACCTTTTCCACCAGGGTTTTGACGGCATCCAGGCGATCCCCCAGCAGGCTTCTCAATTCGTTCGGTGCGAGGTCCCGGGCATTTGCCGGGGGTGTGGTGAGGGCGGCCAGCGCCTCATGCGTCTTTTCGTAGAGGTCGAGCAAGGCACGGTCTCCCGCGCTCCGTGCCGCCAGGCTTTCATAAATGATTGTGGCGATCGAATCGAGGCTCACCGTGCATCCGGCGAAGTCATCTCCGTAAATCGTTCGTAGGATGGCCTCTGCGGTGGCATTGGCGAGTTCGAGCAGTTGCGGATCTTCGTTCATCGGCGGCGGTTTTGAAGGCGGTGATGTGATAATATTTGCATCAGGCCCGACTTATGCTTAACAATTATCATGCTGCCAATCATACTGGCAAAGTGGAAAAGGTTGCCATCTGCGTTCCTTCGGGTCCCGACAACCGCTCTTCGCGGTTTTCTGAAACGGATCTCTGAATCTCTCGCTGGATCCCACACACAAGCCCATCTGGAGGGCCTCAAATCTTATGCGCTCGCGAGCCGGCTTCGACGGCGCCCGCGCTGTCCGCGTGACGAACGTTAACGGGCGTATCGTCTTCCGGCTGGACGGCTCATTCCCCAGCCGACAGGGAGTTTCCCGGGATCGGACCCCGGTTCGGAAAAAGAGGTTTGGTTCGCTTCGCATTCTCGCATTCGCTGCTTTCCTTGCCATAACGCATACGAGAGCCACGGCGCGTGACTATTTCTTCGATGCCGTGAAAGGCTCGGATGAAAGCGAAGGAACAGAACTCTGTCCGCTGCGGAGTATCGCCCGGGCCAACGCGCTCGCGGTAGCTCCGGGCGACCGTCTTCTCTTCCATTCTGGACAAACCTTCCGCGGCAATCTCGTCGTGGCTGGTGATGGCGAAGGTTCCCCCGACTCTCCGATCGTCATTGGCTCATCGGGAGATGGGCGGGCGGTGATCGATGCAGGATTGGGAACCGGCGTCTGGGTGCGCAACTTGGGCGGCGTCATCATCCAGGATCTCACGATTGTTGGCGCTGGAGCTGGGAAAAACTGCGGTTCGGGCGCCCGCGTTGAGAATACTCTCTCGGCGAGTGCCCGGCTGGATTTCGTGCGGGTGCAGCGAGTTACCTGTGTCGGATTCGGTGGATATCCCGGCCCCGTCTGGGATGGCTATGGCGGGCCATCCAATTACGGAGAAGGGATCTTCATCGGCGGCCGGCCCTCGGATCGCAGCAAGAGTGGTTATTGCGATGTGCGGGTGGAAGACTGCGAAACGTATAACAATCAGTACTACGGCATTTACGTGAGCGGAGCATGGAATCCTTCCATCGAGGCCTATGCCAATAGCGACGTGCATGTCGTGAACTGCAAAGCTCACCACAATTTGGGCGATCCGAACTATCGGACCAATCACTCCGGAAACGGGATCCTGCTCGAAGAAGTCGACGGTGGCACGATCGAGCGCTGTGCCGCCTGGGAGAATGGTGCGCTGTGTGCCTGTCCCATCGGTGGTCCGGTTGGAATCTGGGCCGCATCCGCGAATGCCATTGTCATCCGTGAATGCGTCTCTTTTGCGAATCACACCGCGAGCCTGGATGGCGCGGGATTCGACCTCGATGGTGGGGTGAGTAACTCCACGATCGAACGCTGCACAAGCCATGACAATGATGGCGCCGGCATTTTGTTATATAGCTATCCCGGATCCCCGCATCGCTTTGCCGGTAACGTGGTGCGAGATAACTTCAGCGCCAATGACGGGAAGAAAAACCATATGGCGGGAATCGCCATCGGTTCGCACGGCGGAATTTTCGAGGGAGTGGAGATTTACCGCAACACCATCTATGCCTCCTCCAAAGCGGGCAGCGATCGGGCTGTGACGGTATTCGGCGCGCAGGCGCGCGGCATCAGCTTCCATCACAATCTTGTCGTCGCTTCGGATGGGGCGCGTTTGCTCGAGGCCATCAGCCAGCCGGGGCTGTCGTTCTCGGAGAATGCCTATGATTCAGCCGATTCCGCATTCTCCATGGTTTTCGACGGGGCGGAATACGGCAGTCTGGCCGCGTTGCGTGACGGCGCCGGGCAGGAAACCTCCGAAGGCGATGAGGCTCGCCTCCGCGCACTTGCGGTCTTGCCGGCTGATTTCGATACGTGGCTGCAGGCGGCTGTGGCTCAGGTCTCCGAGCCGGACGCGGCAGTTGGAGCTCTCGCCAAGAAAGAGCCGGCACAAGCCGGCGAGGAAACCGCGACCAAAGAGACCAAGTCTCCCGGCAGCGTCATGCAAATCCTGGGCGTACTCCTGCCGCCAATGCTGAAGTAACCCAGAACCTCCTAAGTTATCGATCCATCTTGTTCCGCTGGAAATACTCAGGATAGCGGCTCTGGAGGCGGTTTAACGTCTTCTTGGCGTCCGCTTCCTTACCGGCTTTGCGATAGGCTTTGATGGCGTCTTCGAGGGCGCGAGGAGTGACTTCCTCGTCGTCCAGGATGGCGCCCACGCTCATGTAAAGTTTGGCCGCCTCATCGAAAGCTCCGCGCGACATCTCGATGTCGCCGGCCACGATTTTGGCTTCGCCATTGATCTTCCCTTCCGGCTGAAGCGTGATGGCTTCGTCCACCGATTTCCGCGCCGCCTCAAAATCCTTCGCGCCGATTTGGGCCTTGGACAATTGAAGCAACCCAAGCGCCCTGGACTGCGGTTCGTGGACGAGTGTGAGATAGTGGCTCAGTGCGTCTCCCGCCGGCGCGAACTTGGATAGTTTGAGCCGGGTATTTCCCAGCAACAACCAATCCCGAGGCTGTGCGTCTCCTCGCGGGGTCAGCATTTCCTGGTACTTTTCCTCGCTCTCGTACGTGCTGGATTTATCCAACTGCTCGATGAGCCAGCGCAAAACATCGCTCGGCACCGGCGTTTTGCCGGATTTGTTATAAAGGTCGACCTCCCGCGCGACCGCCTCCTTATCTTCCAGATAGTAGTTCGACAGCATGATCCGGAGGGTGGCTCGCTCGAAGAATTGCTCGCCATCCATGGTCCGGGCCTTGGCCAGGTGATCGGCGGCCTTTTTATAGTCCTTCCCGTCAAATGCCGCCGAACCGATCCAGAAATGGGCCTGTGCCGCCGCGGTACTGCTGGGATAATCCTTGAGGAGCTGTTCGAAGGCTTCCGCCATCCCCGGATTGTCGTTTTGCTGTCCGCGAATGAGTGCCTTTTGCTGCAGGGCAAGCTCCCGTTCCTTGGCGGCGGTGGGATACTTGCGAATGATCGTATCAAAATCTTTTTCCGCAGCGGCGAGATTCTTCTGTGACTGATAGGCCAGTGCCCGCTGAATCAAGGCAAAAGGTATCGACTTACTCGCCGGATACTCGTCGGTGAAGCGAGAGAAAGCTTTGATCGCCTGCTCGGCGTTCTTCGTCTGCATCGAGCAAAAGCCGAACTTCAGGAGCGCTTCGCTTCTCAAAGAGCCGCTCAGATGCACCGAGCGCGACACGGCTTCGTAGATCGGAGCGGCGCCCGCGAAATCCTGCTTTTTATAAAGTCCCTCCGCTTTCATCAGCACCACCTCGTCGCGCTTTTCCGGATCGGGCGAATTGGCAAGATAAGCGTCAATTTCCGCGGGCAGCTTGGCATCTCCCGCGTTGTAGAGACAGGTGAGCCGCTTGTAGGCCGCGTCTTTGGCGGAAGGCGAAGTCGGGTAATCCTTGATTACCTGATCGTAAGTCGCAACCGCGTCGGCGAACTTACGAAGTTGCCGCTGTGCATCCCCGACGAGCACGAGCAAATCCTGCCGCAGTTCCGCGGAGAACTGGGTGCCCTGCTCATTGAAAGAGTCGACCACCTGCTGGTACTTGCCGGTGTCATAGGCCAGGCGGATGAGGCCGAACCGAGCGACTTCCTTCCATCTGCCGATCGCCGGCATGTCGATCGCCTTCTTGAGATCACCCGCGGCAGTCTCCGTTTGCCCGAGCTCAAGCTCCCAAAGGCCGGCATGCACGGCGGCTTCCGCCTGCAGTTCGGGATTGTCCGTTTCCTTGAGCAGCGTCTGCACCTGCTTCAGCGCTTCCCGGGTGGACACGGTCGTTTTCCCTTCCTTGAGGAGCAACGCAAACGAAAGCCGGCTGGCGTCGCGGAAAAGGTTGTTGTCCTTAATCTCAGCCAATTCCTCGTAGATCGCGCGGGCTTCGGATTTTGCACCGACGCCTTCATCGCAGCGGGCGGTGAAGAACTTGGCCGCATTGATCACGCTTGGTTCCTTGAGGCGAACGGAAGCTCTCCGATAGTAACTGACAGCCAGCGTGTAGTTCTTGTCCTGATAGTACAGTTCCGCGAGGAAATAGGCAGCCGGCCCGATGAAATCGCCAGTCTGGAAGCGTTCCAGGAGCATCTCGTAGGTGGTCTTGGCCGCGTTGATCGCGCCGTTCTGCCGATAACATTGCGCGAGACGGAAGAGCGCCGTCTGCATGTCCGCCCCGCCTGGGTAGAGCTCGATGTACCGTTGGTACTCCGGCGCGGCCATGTCGTACATCTTCCGCGCATAATAGCTATCCGCGACGTCGATCTGGACCTGATCCGGCGATTTCGTTGAGGCTTGCGGTGAAATGCGGATTTCACCGGGATCGGTCGGTTCTGGCGCCGGCGGTGGCGCCACGGGACGTGCGGCCTGCGGCTCCGGAGTCGCTTTGACGGGCCTGGCCCGCTTTACCGGGACCGGGGTAGCCTTTGCGGTGCGTGGAATCGGAGTCGCTACCGGGACGGGCGTCGAGCCATCTTCCACCGCGTCACTCGGAAGCGTCCGTGGAGGCCGCACCGGCGTGGCTCGCATCACGGGCGTATCATCGTCCGGGCGAAAAGGTTTAAGAACGTCCTGTGCGAGGAGCTGCCGGGCAAACAGCGGGAATGCGGCGACAGCCAGAAAGGCGGCGGGAGACAGGCGGCGCTTCATTCCACTTTTCCGGTAGCAAACGCCACGTTCCAGATATTCGCGTCCCGGCAGATGTCCAGGACGGCGACGATATGCTTGTAGTCCGTCCGCTCGTCTCCGCGGAGGATGATGGCGTAGTCCGGAAAAATGCCCGCCAATTCCTTGAGGCGGCGGAGCAGTTCGTCCGGTGCGACGGCTTTACGGTTCCAGACCACCGTTCCGTCCGCTTTGACATTGAGGACGGTCTGGTTCAGGACCGGAACCGATTCCTTCGCGTTCTGCGCGGATGGCACCTTCACGTCGAGTTCCAGCTCCTTGCGGGCGAAACTCCACGTAACGATGAAGAAACAGAGCAGCACCAACAGGATGTCCACCATGGGGGCGATTTGGAAGCCCAGCACATGCGGTTCGGAGCGTTTGCGGAATCTCATGGAGGCGAATATGGGTGCGGAATGAACGTGGCTGGATCATCTTCAGGTCCGGCGCTCTTCCGAGGCAAATCAGAACTCGTCTTCGACGGCAATCCGCGAGGAGTCGCGTTTCTTATTATAGCTGACGGCCAGAAGGCCTAGAATATGAGCCGTGGCAATTTCCATGTCGGAAATGAGGCTGTGGACTCGATTGCGAAAAATCGCGTAGAAAAACATGGCAACAATGCCGAGCACGAGGCCCGATCCCGTGGCAATGAGCGCCTGGGAAACGCCGCTGGCGAGCAACATATCCCGTGAGAGCGATGGATCTCCGCTGCCCAGCTTGGCGAAGGCATTGATGATTCCCCAGACCGTGCCGAGGAGACCCACCATTGGGGAAAGCACCCCCACGTCTGCAAGAAGCGCGACCCGATGTTGCAGCGAGGCTGCCTGCGAAGATCCTTCTGTCTCCGCGATTTCGCGGATGGTTTCGAAAGAGGCGCCAGGGTTTTTCGTCGCGAAATCGAGGGTTCGCTGAACGATGCGCGCGACGACTTCGCTATGCCGGCTCGAGATAGCCAGGAGCCCGAGGTAGTCGCGCTTTTTGATCAGCACCTCCGCCGTGTTCATAAAGTGCGGAGTGAGGATGGCGCTCCGCCGGAGTGTGAAGGTGAACACGATGATCAGCATGATCGTGACCACCGAAAGGAAGGCGAGGACGATCATGGCCCAGCCACCGCTCAGGATGAGCTGCCACAGGTTCACGATATCATTGGTCTTTTGCGCCCCTGGGGCGGGAGGAGTCGAGTGGATGGTAAAGGTGTCCGGCGCAGCGGGCTCCGCCGCTCCCTTGTCGTTGATCGAGGTGATTGCGTTGTCGCGCTTGGCTGCGCCGCCAGCCTGCGCAAGCATTACCGGGAAATTTGTCGGCCCGCCGACAGCGTCCTGCCCGAGGAGGGTGGTGGCGCTGAGCAACAGCGCAAAAAAGAGAGAGGCGAGCTTCATGTACAAAACGGATGGTTACTTTAGCTTCCGATTTCCCGGATGCAAGGTAGGACGCATTGGCGCTAAAGCGGCTTTTTGAAATTCGTGTGCCGGTAATCGGGCGTGTTCAGGCGCGAGTTCCCGCGGGCTTTGAAAACGTACCGCGTCCGGCGTTCAATTTTCGAAGAACCGTTCTCAAGCTCGGTCACGACTGGAACATGCCGCCTCTGGTGGATGAGCGATTTTCGTTCCTGACAACGGCTTCTTCCCAAACACCGCTTCCCTCTCGGCTTGCGCATCGCACTTTTTTGTAACGCGGCGCCGTTGCTCCGCTATTCGCCTCTTGCCGCTCCAATTTCCCTCCAGTGGGCGAGATGGGCGGCGCATTCCCTCAAACCAAGATCCCCATGCCTGGAACAAATCCCCTCGATTCCCATTCTACCCGGAACTCCCGCCTTTGGCTCCTCCGAGCCCGTCGAAAACTGGCGGCCTTCACGCTGGCTGCCGGCTTCCTGCAAACGGGCCAGTTTTTGCTTCACGCAGACGATAGCGTGCCTCCGCCCTGGACCGGGTCGGACATCGGTAGTCCCGGGCAATCCGGCGGAGCCGCTTACGATTCCCGCAGTTCCACCTGGAACGAAAACGGCGGTGGCTCCGACATCTGGAATACCAGTGACCAGTTTCATTTCACTTACTATCGGCTCACCGGGGATGGCAGTCTCGTGACCAGGGTGGTGAGTCTCCAGAATACGGATGCCTGGGCGAAGGCGGGCGTGATGATCCGGGCCTCGCTCGATCCCAGTTCAACATTCGCTGACATGATGATCACGCCCGGCAACGGCGCGTGTTTTCAGTATCGCACCACCACGGGCGGCCAATGTATCCATGTCGGAGTGAGCGGTTCAGTTCCTGGATGGGTAAAGATCCAGAGAACGGGCAATTCGATCAGCGGCTCCTATTCGACAGACGGCAATACCTGGAGCCCGGCCGGAACCATCGCGATCACCATGAGTGATCCCGTTTATATCGGGCTGGCTGTTTGCGCGCACAACAATGGAAGCCTGAATGCCACGCAATTCGCCAACGTGACGGCCACGCCGGAGCAGGCGATTGCCGCGGATACCTTCGTCGACTGCCTGGGCGTCTGCACGCACTGGAACTATCTGGATACGGTTTACTACCAGAGCTATGCCGCGATGAAGCAGGCGCTGATCAATCTCGGCCTCCGCCACGTGCGCGACGGGTTGGTCGATAACACAGCAAAAGATTTGGCGGCATCTGGCATCAAGACTACGGCGCTGTCCGACATTCCAAATAATGCCAACAGCACGATTTCCGTTGTTCAATCCTTCGTGGCCGAGGTGCAAAGCGTCAACGGCTCGACCCCTGGCTCCGTGGTTGATTCCATCGAAGGTCCGAATGAACCGGATTACTTTTGGGCAAACTTCAGCAAGACTTACTATGGCAATGGATTTCCAGCCGGCCCTGTTCAGTACCAGACCGATCTCTACAACGCATTGAAGGGGAATGCTGCGACGGCGTCCCTGCCTGTTTATGGCATGGCGCTGGGTGTGACCTATGGGTACGGCGGAAATCCGCTCTCCAATGGCGAGCTGGCTGGAGCGGTGGACAACGGGAACTTCCACCCGTATCCCGGCGGTAATCCGTTCAGCCAGCACTACACGTACGATACCATCGACTGGTATATCGGGCATGGCCCTCAACCGTCCGCGAATATGGACGAATGGCCTTTCGCCTTCGATGTGTATCAGCCGCCGTACGGGATGAGGCCGATGGTCGCGACAGAGACCGGCTATTACACGGGTACAGCGAATGGCAGCCAGAGCCAGACGGCCTTTGCCAAGTACGTGCCGAGGTTATATCTGGAGTACTTCCGCCGCGGCATCCGGCGCATATTCCTCTACGAGCTCGTGGACCTCTTCAACGATCCGACAAACGATCAGGATAACCGCGGATTGCTCTACAACAACGTGACCCCCAAGCCAGCCTACACGGCCTTGCAAAACCTCATCGCTTTGCTGGAGGAGCCAGGTGCGAACTTCATTCCGGCGAATGCCCAGCTCAGCTATGCGGTGACACCGCCGCCGGGTTATGGATCGACCCAATATGTGCACCATATGCTCTTCCAAAAGAGCACCGGTGAATACCTGCTCGCCATCTATCATGAGATTGGGGATTCCTGCGCTTACGATACGTCAGGTAATCAGTTGGCCGGAACGAACCGCGACATCGTGCCGCCGGATATGCCAACCACCATCACGCTTCCGGCGGGCATCGGCGGAGCCGCCTTATACACGTACGACGGCAACTGGAATCTCCAGCCGGCAGCGCTAACGATCAGTAACGGACAGATCCAGGTGAACGTGCAGGACCGGGTGCAAGTGATCCGTCTCACGCCTGCCCTCGTTTCCGGGGCAAGCTATAAACTCGTGCACTCCGGCACGAACGAATGCCTGGACGTCGCGGGTGGCGGTTCGGCGGATGGCACGAATGTCGAGCAATGGTTGGATAACGGAGGCGCCAACCAGCGCTGGATCATTACGGATATGGGGAGCGGCTATTATAAGCTGACTCACAAGGGAACAAATGAGTGTCTCGACGTAAACAGTAACAGCGGCGCTCAGGGCGCCAATGTTCAACAGTGGAACGATAATGGGACCGATGCGCAACGCTGGCTGATCCAATTACAACTCGATGGCAGCTACAAGCTGACCCACAAAGGAACGAATCAATGCCTGGACGTGAGCGGCGGGAGCAGTGCCGACGGTGCGAACGTGCAGCAGTGGACAGATAATGGCACTTCGGCGCAGCGCTGGAAGATCGTGCCCGCGCAGTAGGTGAGTCGTAAATGCGGGAAGGCAGGGGCCTCGCGCCTCTGCCTTCCCTGGCTTGTTGGTGAAGGTGGGGAAACGTTCAACGCTCAACTTTCGACGTCCAACTTTTAAAGATGACAGCTCTTCGCTGAGAAATACGGATGGCGAGACCCTGTGCGGATTTTGTTCGGTGGACGCGGAACTCCAAATCCTTGAAAGTTGAAAGTTGAGCGTCGAACGTTGAACGTTTCCCATAGACCGGAGATACCCGAAAGGGTGCCTCCCCATCACTTGCCTTCTTCCTTCACCACCCCCAGTGCCTTCAGGGCATCCCGCCGATCATTTTCTTCCTCGCCCCCGGTTGGTCTCAATGTGAGTACCGTTTTCCACTCCTTCGCCGCCAGTTCCGGCTTTCCAATGGCCGTGTAGGCGCGGGACAGGCAGCTATGATGCATCAGACGTTGTGGGGCGAGTTCCACGGCTTTCTTGTAACAGCGCGCGGCTTCTTCGTTGCTGGCCGGTGGTAATCCGCCGTAAGCAATCTCCGCCAGGGCCTTCAGTAAGCCGTTGACGTTTGCGACGGCAAAATTCCAGCGCCCCAGGATATTCCAGGCGAAGTCGTCTGTCGCATCCAGGGACAGCGCCCGGTCGGTCTCGTCCTTGATGATCCGCGAATATTCGATCTTCGTTTTGCTTCCCACGAAATCGGTGAGCCTTCCATAGCCGGCGGCCACGCCGAGATGCGCTTTGGCATTGGCGGGTGCGATTTGTACGGCCCGTTTCGAGTATTCAACGGCGTGTTCGGCGTCCTGTTTGTCTTCCGGCGATTTCGATTCATCGACGAGATCGAGATACGCTTTGGCAATCCGAAGCAGAACCCCAGGATCGTTGGCATCGATCCGCTCGGCTTGTTCAAAAAGGGAAAGGGCGGTCCGGACATGATGCTGTCGTTCCTCGGCATCCCCCTGAACGATCAGCGGCATGACTTTCAGATCGTCCGCAAATACCGGCATCGCCAGCAGCAACGTGATCAGAAATCTTTTCACGGGCCGCGAATATGCACAGCCCGGTTCAGACAGGCAACTTTTCGATGGACCGACGGATCGATTCCCGCGCACTGAGCTTTTGCCGCCATTCTTCCGGCACTCCAGCGATCCCGTGGAGGGCGCCCAGCCAGGCGCCGATCATCCCGGTACGCCCGGCGTTGTCTCCACCTGCCCGCGTCGCCGCGACAATGGCTGAGCGAAAATCGCCCGCGTGGCTGAGAGCCGTATGGACCGCGGAGGGAAAGCTCTTGGGTAGGGGACAGCTCTGTCCGAAGGCTGATGTCACTTCTGTGACTGGCTTGCCGTAGGCCGCCCGGGCGGCGGCGATTTGGGCGGCTGGTTCCGAGCCGGCAACGGCATCGAGCGCACTGGCGAAATCCTTGCCCTCCAGAAGGGCGGCAAGGATTTGTGCGTGAGCCAGGGCATAACCGGCCGCGCGATCGTTGTTCTGGCTGAAGCGGGTGATGGCTTCGATGATCGCTGGATCGGCCCGGTGAACCGCCACGACGGGGGCCAGCCGTGTGACCGTGGCTGGCTGGTCGTCTGCCGCGGAACCGCTACGCAGATTGTCCGGATCCCGGGTCAGGTTTTGCAACGTGTCCTTGGTCGCGTGATCCTTGTAACTCGTGCACGCCGGATTGCCGAAAAAGGCCGTGAATCGCTTCGCGAAATCCGCCAGATCGAGTGAGCCGTGTTCGGCGATCGATTCCAGCAACAGCAGCGCAGCATCGCCATAGTGCGTTTGATCGCCGGAATGCTTGCCGAAATGATAATGCCCTTCGCGCGGCTCCTCGAATCCGCGCACCTTTCCCGGATAACTCTCGGCCATTTCATCGAGATCATAAATCCAGTGGGTGCCGAGCGTGGCGGCGTCGCCGGCGAATTGGCCCCAAATCATCCCGCTGATCCGTTCGTGAAGCGAAGGCATGGTCATGGCGGCAGGCACGTTAGCGAATTTTCGGCTGAGGTCCATCCGTTCGCGGCAGAGAAAGATTCCGATTTCACAACGGCCATGGCAGGGACCCTGAAAAGCCGGAGAGCCAAACCAGTTTTGTCCAAACCAGTTTGGCTCTGCAAGTCAGGCTGAAACCCGTTCGGTCGCAGCCAAAGGCACAATTCGTCCTTAAGGCACCTGCAGCGAGAGGATGCCAGTGCTGTGATCGCTAAAGGCGACCAGCATCACCACGCCGCCGTTGTTATTAAAGCTGCGGGCGGTGGCAAATTCCTGCGATACCGCTTTGAGCAGCGTGATGTTGGTCACCGTCTGCGTGCCAAGTTTTTCGCCCGTACGGAGCAACTGCCGCAAGAAGCCGTTGCTATCGATCGCCCAGACCCCGAGGTTGTTTTTTGCCGTCGCGCCTTTGCCGGCCAGCTTGGCCACGAAGAGGGGGCCTCCCGGCGTACCATAGGCCAAGGCGAAGGAAACGAAGCTGCTATAGGTCAGAGTCCCCTGTACGCCGGAGATATCGGTCGCCTTATCACCAGTGCGCGCGACGATATACTGGCTCGAGGGAATCCCGAAAATAAGCGCGTGATTGTTTGCCGCCGTCACCTTTGCCCCCCCTCCTGGAGTTGCCTTGAGGGTGGCGATAAAGGCTAACTGGCCATACGAGTTGCTGATGGGATTGGTAAAACCGGTGTAGAGCAGAGCGCTCGAGTCCACAACGGTATCCGGCGAACTGCCTTCGCGCCCGACGAGTGTGAAAGTTGATCCCGTGGGGCTGTACACGATGGCATTTTCCGTCGTGGCTTTTACCGTGGCCGTGGTCTTCAGCGTGCCGAGGGCGGAAAAGGCGTAACCGGAATTGCCGACGGCTGGGAGGCCGAAGGTGCTCCAGGTGTCGGTGCTCCCGGCAATCGCGGTGGCATCCTGACCGGTATAAAAGATCGGAACCAGGTTGGCGGCGGGCGAAACGCTGAAGATGACGGTACGCTTGTCGGCCAGGGTGGCCTTGACGACCGTGTCGAGGTCGCCCTGCCAACGTCCATCGCCCGCCGAGCTCGGCGAGGGAGCGAGCACGGTCATCGTTTTGACGGTCGAACTCAGACTGTTCACCGTCACCGGCTGATTCGTCCGGAGGAGCACCGTGCCGACATTGGCAGAATTCAAGCCTACGAGGACCTGGTTCGCATTGGCCGCGCCATTCACTTTGACGAGGGCCAGGAGCTGCGAATTCCGCAGCGAAATACTCGTTACGGACACAACGTTTGCCGTATTGAGTCCCGGCAGAGGTGTGCCCTGCTCGAGCGCAAGATGAAGCGTGCCACCGAGGTTGGTCCAGATGCTGTTCGCCTTGGATCCGGGAACACCGGCGAGTTTGGCCGGGAAGGCATAGTGACCGTCGGGTGAGATGATCGGATCGCCAAACGACGAGAAGGTGGCGCTCGCAAAGCCGGGGACATTTGGCGCCGCCATCTTCTGAACGACGGGCAGTTGCGTGCCGCCCTCGGCGCCCTGGGTGAAGATCGCGCCCAGCTTCGCGGTTCCCTCCGTTAGAGTGATTCGTCCGACGAGGTCGCTATTGTCTGCGAGGGCGGGAGCATTCAGAGCGGAAATCTTGCGCGCCTTGTTGTTCACAGGATCGATTGGCAAGGCATCCGCCGTCTCGGCGACGATGCGCTGGTACTTTTGGGTCACGATGCCGCCGCGACCCGTGCCATTGAAACTACGAGTTTCCGTACCCGTGAGGGCGATGTTGCCGCCGACATCCGTGGTCGCGGCTACACCCGTATCGTCGGAACCAAAATCGCCGGCGAAGCTCGAGGAGAAGAGCAGGGTGCCATCCACACCGCTGTATTTCGCCACATAGATATCGAGGCCGTCCGCACTTCCTTCGGAGTCGCCCACGACGACCGCGTTGCCCGCGCCATCCACGGATACTTTCCGGCCATTGGTATTGAATTCCGGGAAGCCGTGATTGTTCGGATCCTCCGGCGATATGCCGGGATCCACGCTGGTCCAGATGCGGCTGCCCGCGTTAGGGATGCCTCCTTTGTATTTGATCGTCACCGCTTCGGTGACATCCTGATTGGTCGGAGCGGTTGCGGTTCCGGTGACGATCGGATTGTCATCCGTACCGATGGCGATTCCGCCTGCGAAGGCATTGAAGTCTCCCGAACTCAGCGTGTAGACATCCGTCCAGAGTTGAATGCCGGTTACGCCGACCTTCATGGTGTAGAGGCCGTGGCTGTTGTCGAGAGCGGTATAGGTTCCCGTGATGAAAGCGCTGCCGGCGGAGTCGAGGGCCACGCCAGAGGCGCCAAAACCCAGGCCGGGAGTCGAGTAGACTTTGGGAAAGTTGGTCACGACCGCCCCGGTACTATCGTACTGCATTACCGCGAAAGAGACGTCACCGGCGACATTTGTCGATCCCACGACCCAAACATTTCCGCTGGTTTGATCCACCGCGAGATCGGTCGGCGTATCATTGGAATTGCCGGTGTTGTTGTAAATCTTCGTATACTGGACGCTGCCTCCCGAGCTATATTTGATGGTCACAAAATCCGTGCCCGTACCGCTGTCCGCGGCGAAACCAGTCACGTAAACATTGTCGCTCACATCCACGACCACCTTCTGGATTTCGTCCGCACCGCTATTGGAACCATTCCTCGATCTGGCCCAGATCTGGCCGAGTTGCGGGTTCAGCTTGATGACCTCGAAATCCTCCTGGGTTGCGGAGAAGGTGGCGCCTCCTGCCACGATGATGTTATCGCTGCTATCGACCGCGATAGAGCGAACGTAGCAATCGCCTGATGGGGCGGCCTGGCCAATCCCCGCGTTATTGGGACCGAGGACGAATGGAGTCCCGAGCAGGTGCCCGTCAAGACCGTCGTACTTGGCTACGTACCACTGGGTGACCTGGTTGTTATTGATCGACTCGCCGGCCACGATGACATTGCCGCGTGAATCCGTGGTCACGGCGCGGGCTCTTTGGCCCTGTCCGGAAGTGCGGTCGAATTCCTGGGTGAATGCGTTGTAGAAATGGTCGGCTCTGGCCGTAGCCCCGGCGGCTGCAACAGCCAGCAGGGCGGCGATCCAGCGGCCGAAGGGTCGCGCCGAATGGGATGGAAATGCGAGATAAGGAGCTTTCATGTGTTTGCTGGACGACGGTTTTACCCGAACCAATCGAATGACTAAATACGCCTTCAGGAGTACCGACTCCCGGGAAGACGTGAGCGGAGATTAGCTATCGTGACTCGAATGTCACGTTTTACTGACGTTTAACTCCGTTCTCTAACGACCGCCGATTTAGCAAGTCACGTGAGCCGCAGATCGCAGGTCAGCAACTCAGGCCGAAGCTTCTTGCAACGCGCTCCATCCAGCGTCGGCACGTCATCATGACTGCACGGTTCAAAGAGCCGCTGGTTTGGCTGGAGCCGGCAACTAGCCAATGGCTTCTTGTGTCGGTCCGCAATTGTGACTGTGAGTGGGGAATGTGGCGCGATCCCAGGGTGAAGTGAGGGATACAGGGCACTTCGCCGGTAGCGCAATCCGGCGCCTGCTTCCGCTCCGGGATAGCGTCCGAGTTTTAGCTCCCGTCCTTGCACAAAGATCCGGCAGTTTTCCAGGAAAGCGCGGTTACCCGTGAACTCCAGCCGTTCGATCGAGGTGTCGACAAACCGGCTGGTCGTGCCGCCTTCCAGCGGAGTCTCGCAAAGAAGGGGCCAGCTTTCGAGCGCTTTGCGCACGATCAGCGTGGCCTCTCCATGCTTCGCTTTCAGCATTTCAGGAAAGCGATATTCCCAGATGGCGCGATAGGTTGCTTCATCGAGTGCCAGTCCCGCATTTTTAAGATCGCCAAGCACCATCTTGAAGTCCTCCCAAAGCGGTGAGGGCAGGAAATAGTGATCATTCAGCTTTGTCCCGTGCTCGATGAGTGCTTCATGGAATCCTTTCTCCAGGAGAAAGGCGGCAAGCGCGCTCCAGAGCAGGGCTACGGATGACATCCACGCGGCGTGGGGCAGGGTCTCGATGGCGCGAAATTCGATGAGCCCGCGGCACCCGCCTTCCCATGCAGTATTCCAGAATTTATCGAAACTCGCCTCGCTGCGATGCGTGTTTCCCGAGCGATCGATATGCAAGTGGCGCAGGGTTTCGCTGATGAGATAACGGTTATCCTGGCCCTCTTCGAGATTCTCGAGGAACTGGTAGGCCATCTCGAGGTCGTATAACTCGCGCGAGCATTCGTCGGGCCGCGGAGCCTGGGAGGAGGCGCCGACATAACTTCCCGTGAAGAGGTACGAAAGGGAGGGATGATGCTGCCAATAGCGCAGGATCGAGGTGACCCACTCCGGATGGGTGAAGAAGGCGTTCTCCTGCAGGCTCGGTCCTCCGAAAAGCAGATGATTTCCGCCGCCAGTGCCGAGAATTTCATCCGGCGCCTGTTGCTTGAATGAACGCAATCCGACGGCTGTACCGCAAATCTCGAGCCGCTCCATCCAGCGGGCGTATTCGTGCACGGAGTGGCAGGGCGGAAGATTGATTTCGAGCACGCCAGGATCGGGAGTCAGGGAAAGCTTTGACCAAAGCTTTGCTTCATCGTCCGGAACATAGCCTTCGAAGAAACAACGCTTCACACCAGCCTCTACAAGGCTCCCGGACAGATGCTGGACCATTTCGAGAAATGGCTGCTGGATGAGCGGCGGCAGAAAAATATGCAAGCCGTCTTCCTTGTTTTCCAAAACCAGGGCGCGGCGAATGGCTTCCGGCGGCAGTGTTCCGAGCGGCAGGCGCAGGCCCGCCGGGCCTTCCGCATTGGTGAGCATGAGCTCTTTGTTTTCCCCGGTTAGCCAGCGATCCGTGATCCATTTAGTGCCGTCGTGATCCAGTGGCAGGACCCAGGTCTCGGCATTTGATTGCAGGCCGTCGCGGGCACGCAACCAGCCTGTGCGGAGAGAAAACCGTGTCGCAAGAGCCCGTCGCAGGGCGGCAAGCCGTGCCGTTTCTTTTCGGTTTGTCTCCGATGGTTCCCTGGTCCAGCCAATGACTGGTGTGCCATCGCGGTTTGAAAGCAGATGGATGGCCCAACGCGGGTTTGTCTCACCAGGGTAGGATTTGCCGGGCGAGAGGATGGCCAGAGCTCCCGGGAGGAATTTTTCGATCAGCGCATCGGCCAGGGCGTAAGCATAGCGCAGCTTGGTTGGCCCGATCGCCGTGATGTTCCATTCCGGTCCCGAGAAATCCTCGGGTACATAGCTCGGCTCACCGCCGATCGTCAGTTGTACTCCCATCCGTCGAAAGCACGCGGCGACCGAGTCAGCCGCTTTCGCGAAGGTATCCCGTTTGGTTAGCTTGGGCATGTGGTGATTTGCAATTGAGCAGACATGGAAGATGAGACGTGCCGGTCAGCGTAATAAGTGCCGGAAATCGGAGTGACATCGGCGGGACCGATTCCCACTGCCGCGGGGATATGCAGGTGATTACAAAAGACGCCATTGGTAGGATCCATGCCGATCCATCCGGCCCCGGGAAGATATGCTTCTGTCCAGGCATGCAAAGCGCCTTCCGCGGTGCGCGCACCATCGCCGAATTCCAAAAGATAACCGCTGGCAAGCCGTGCGGCGATGCCGAGGCCGCGCAACGTTTCCGCCAGCAGCACGGCGAAATCCCGGCATGCTCCCGCCCCGGCGGAAAGTGTTTCCTCTGGCGAGCGCGCCGCTCCTTCATCCCGCCGTTCATAGCGCAGATGGTCCTGAATTGCCCGGTTCAGATCCACGAGTGTACCGATGGTGGGGCCGGGCTGAAAATGCCAGAAAGGCAGGCGCACGCCGGGGTCTCTCTTCCGGAGAAAAGGCTGAAGCACCAGAAGTTCTTCCTCTTGATAGTGAAAGGGCATTTCCAGGGCCCGCGAATCGAGCAGAAAGTGGAAGGCATTGCGCTCCTGTAACTCGACCTCCATCTCCAGCCGCGCCCACAGTTCCGCAAACCTGTCCGGGTAATAGCAATGAGTTGCGATGTTATCGAATAAGTCGCGGCGATGCTGGATATCGGCGCCTTCATTCGTCTCGAAGGCGAACCGGTCGACACGGATGTCGGTGTCGGCCTTCGGAAAAAGCCGGAATACGTGCGGGGAAAAGCTCACTTCGTCCTCGTACCGGTATCGCATTTCGTAAAAGACACGGACTTTCATTTGCCGACACGCTCGATGAGCACTTTAACATTCATCTTCTGTCCGCCGGAACCTTTGAAAGTCCCGCGCAGGGGGGCGGCATCGCGGGCGTCGCGCCCAAAGGAAACCGTGACATACCGCTCGTCGCACCATTGCCGGTTTGTTGGATCCAGAGCGACCCAGTTCATCCCGGGAACAAGCACTTCCACCCAGGCGTGCGTGGCGAACGCGCCGACCAGTGGCTTTCCCTTTTCTGAAATCGTGGGTGGCGCCGCTTCAATGTAACCGCAGACATATCGCGCGGGGAGTCCCGCCGTGCGGAGGATGCTCAATGCCACGTGGGCAAAGTCCTGGCACACCCCTTTGCGATGTTTCCAGATCGCATTCAGCGGGGTGGAGTTATCTGTTTCACCCTTGGTGTACGCAAAGCTATCGTGAATGGCGTCGTTCAATCTCGGCAACGCGTGTTCCAGGGGCAGGTGGCCAGCCAGATAGCGTTTGGCCCATTGCACGGCGTTCCGGCCAATTTGCACAATCTCTGTCGGTTGCAGGAAATCGAAGATATCCGTCATGGCGGAAGAGAAGATCTGCCGTGCTTCCTGAACAGTTTGCTCCAGGCTTTGGCGTGGAAGGTCCATGCGGCTCGTGCGCACGACGAGTTGATTCTTTATCGAGAGCTTCTGGTGCCGGAAGGGCAGGGAAAAGAAGTGCACTGTGTTCCCATAGTGATCAACGTAGTGCGAAGTCTTCGTGGCTGGATCGATCGTGATCTGATGGCTCACGATCGTCTGCGAAGGAAGATCCGGCGGAGTCAGCCGCGCCTCGCCGTACGCTTCCGCCGCCGCATAGCTATAGCGATAGTCGGTGGTGTGAGTGATTTTATATTCCATGGACGAGTCCCTGGAGGAGCGGTTGCACGGCTTCCGCAATGTAGGCCTGGTGGCTGAGAAAACCGTCCGAAATCAAATTATGGATATCAAGCGTTCCACCGAGAAGTTCATTCATCAGCTTCAAGAGTCGCCGCGCATCTCCTTGTGATGTTGCTTCGGCGGTGGTTTCCTCCTCCGAGGTGTGCCGGATATATTCGCTCCAATCCACGCGGCGGATCCGGTGAAGAAGATGTTCGATGCCGGCGACAGCTTTGGTTGCACCGTCCGATCCGTGTGGCGCTGATTCGCGTAGCAATGTCAGGCAGGACTGAAGACAGCGGAACACGGACCGGGGAGCTTCCGGATGCTGCCAGATGAGCTCAAGCACGGCGATTGGTTCGGAGCGCATCTGGTAGATACGCCGGTAGGCGTCGCGCGTGCCGAGCAGACGCAGAAAGGCTGAGAGCTCGATCGTCACCTCATGTGGCGGGCGGACGAGCGATTTGCCGATGGCGAGGACCGCGTTCGCCGAAATGAGAGCGCGCTCCAGCGCCTCGCCGGCTTCACAAAAGCGCCAGCCGTCATCGCCGAGGACGGTGCGCGCGGCGACGGCGAAGAATTGCGGAATCCGCTGCGTGACGGCTTCGGCGACCTTCCGGGTAACGCCCGCGCATTCCGCTTCGGAAAGCTTGGGCCGGTAGCGGCTCTTATGAAAAAGCGTGGCGAGATCACTCAAGGTGGCCCAGGCCTCGGGGCTGAGCGATTCCTGCACCGACTGCGCATTTGCCATAGCGCGATCAAAAGCGGAGACAACGGTGCCCGGTTCTTTGAGCAGAACGAGCCGGTAGCGGTCCAGCCGCGTGGTGATACTGCGCCGGCTTGTGCCGGTGCTTTTTTCCAGGGGAGGCAGAAGGCGGTTCCACATCGGCCGGTACAGTTTGCGTTCCGCGGAATTGAGTTCCTCCGTCTCGAGTGTTTCCACGACCTGGATGAGATAGGCCTGATGATAGGCACGCTCCAGATAGCGGCCCATCCAGTAAAATGACTCCGCGACACGGCTGGTCACTTCACGCGATGGCACTGAGATCTCCGTGAAACGCCGCGCACGGGGATGGGCGAAACTGGGCTCCGGGTTTTCGCCTGGCACGCGGGAATCCTTGGTGACCCAGGCACCCGAGTCATTTGTGAAGACGCGGGTCAATGCGCCGGGGAAGACTTCGAAGCCGTCACCGTTTCGCAGCGCAAAGATGAGATGGTCCTGTGCGGAATCGGTGAGCCGGCCGTCCTCAAACCGCGCCGTCATCACTCCTTGGGGCCGCGGTTGCGCGACATAGCGCGAAGGCTCTTTGCGAATGGCCTGCACGAGATCGGAGACCTTGCGCAGAGCGTGTGGGGAGAGTTCTCCCGAATCGACGGATGAAACCCGATAGCGATCAAGCTGATCGAGCACCATCTCACACTGGTCCAGGTCTCCGAGCCAGTGCGTCGGAGTGGAGGGCAGGATGGGATCTTCGTTCAGGTAGAAACGGATGATCTTCGGCGCGAAGCTGAGCAGCGCGCGGTCATCCGCGAGATGGCTGCCGGTGGCATTCAACAGCGCTACCGTACCCCGTCGCACACAATGTACGAGGCCTGGCACGCCGAGGTGGGATCCTTTCTTGAAAACCAGCGGATCAAGCCACTCATCGGCGATTTGATTGTAAATGACGTCCACGCGCTTCAGGCCACGCACCGTCTTGAGATAGACGCGATCGTCCAGCACGAGCAGATCTCCGCCCTGGACGACCGGGATGCCCATCCGCCGGGCCAGGAAGCTGTGATCGGAGTATACCGGACTTTCCAGTCCGGCGGAAAGCAGGACGACTGAAGGATCATTCAGGGGCTCCGCCGCTGCTCCGCGGAGCGATTCGATCAAGGCCAGTGGAACCGCGGCAATCGACTGCACGGAAGCTTCCTGAAATGACTCGGGCAACACTCGCGCAAGTGCCCGCCGGTTCTGCATCATGTACGAGATACCGGAAGCACGGCTGAACTGGTGGTGTTGCACCATCAGCGCGCCGCTGGGACCGCGTTCCAGCCGGATGCCGCACAAGTGGAGATATGCCCCCTGTGGAAGTGGCAGGTCGATCGAGGCATTCAGATAATGCGGACTGCCGAGCACCGGATGGATGGGAATTGCCCCTGAGCGCAGGATGTCACGCTTTCCATAAACATCCCGGAGGAACAGCTCGAAGGCCTTTAGCCGTTGCCGAATCCCCAGGACGACGGTTTGCCATTCGCGTTCAGCGAAAATATGCGGCAGGAGATCGCACCGCCACGGCTGTTGTGACTGCCGGTCATTGTACCCCGGAAAGGAAACCCCCATCTCTCGCAGCGCGGCATCCATGCTTTCCTCCAGCGCGCGCAGATCGGCGCGAGACAACGTGTTGAGGCGATGCAGGAGCGGCTGATAACCTTGGCGAACCGCGCCTTCGAAATCGTACACTTCATGCCAGCGGGTCATGGCGCCGGAACGCGGACTGGAAGTGTACGTGCTTGGAGTCACGCGCGCTGAGTCTTTCGCTCGGCAGCGGAACATCAAGATCTTTTGGGAACGTTCGCTCAACGGGTTCGAGACGCCTCGAATGATTCCAATGCTATTCACGACAAACGGGGCCGAAACTTGCTAGTGGAAGGCACTCCACACATGGACAGAAGAATTTCTGTTCGGCTGCTTTTGCTCGCCGGGATGACGGCGGGGGCGATCGCCCTCGTTCCCGGCCGCGTGCAGGAGCCGAACTCCACCCCGATCAAAGCAGCGGTTTCCAAATCCGCAGCGGTAACCGTTGAGCCTCCGAACACCGTCGCTGCCGCGGCGGCAAAGTGGAATGAACCGGTTCGTGTTTTCGATCGCGCCAGCACCCGGCCTGCATTTGTTTCCCAGCCGTCGCGGTCGCGCGACGTGCCATCCCGCGCCGCCTTTGGAAGCGTGTGGAACGAGGATCGATTTCCTGAATTCACGGCGTTTCGTGAATGGACCGCCCGCTTCCTCGCCGCCAGCGGCCCGAGCCGAGATGCGCTGCTCGCGGAAGGAGTGGTGTTGGCCCAGGCGAGGCGGAGCGCACTCGCGGCGTTGATCAAAACAGACCCGCGCGGGGCGATTGCTTCGACGGTGCCCATGCCGATTCGCAGCCAGCTTCCGGATGCCATTGCTTCGCAACTCGAAGAACGCATTTCAGGGGAGGGGAAACTGGCGCTTCTTGGCGTGCTCGGGGGACCGGGCCAGCCTGCGGCGGAGCCGGTCTATCGGACGGCCACGATCGGAGACAAAAGCTATCGCGCCTACGTATACGGAAGGCGGCTTGAGCAGGCGACGAGACCGGACATTTCGTTGAATGGCATCGCCCTCGACGGAAATGCCGCGATCTCGGACAGCCCGCTCCGCTTGCTCGATCCGGGTGAAATACCGCCGTCCGAAGTGCCGGTGCGCGCGGTGTGTCCCGTTTCTGGAAATGTCACAACCTTCGTTCCCGGAACGCCGAACCCGGAGACGGCGGCAGCTGTTCAGGTTGCGGGACAGGTCATCGTGCTTTGCCACATCGAACATGCGGCTGTACTCGAGTCGCGGCTCATTGCGGCCGAAGACGCTGCCGGCCCTTATCCCGGCGCGGTGGCTGAGGGGCTCACCGCTGCCGATGGCCAGCCGGGCACATCCGGGGTCGCGGGCCGGCCGCCGGTGGCCTGGAGCACGGGGCCGAAAAAGGTGCTCGTGATCCGCGTGAATTTCACGGATCTGGCGAGCTCTCCAGTGTATCCGAATACCACGACGACGATCGATGCCGCTTTCGCCACAAATGTTTTTAATCAAACCAACGGTATCAGCAGCTACTACGCACAGGCTTCCTATGGTGCGACTTCGCTGACGTTACTCAGTGCGGATGTCACTCCGGTCTACACGATGCCGCAAAAAGCGTCGGCGTATGCCTCGGGAGGATTGAATGATACGCTTCATACCGATGCGACGACCGCGGCCAAGAATGGTGGTTATAATCTGGCCAACTACGACCGGATCGGCGTGGTCTTCTCCGATCTTAGTCATCTGAGCGGATCCAAGATCACCTATTCCGGACTGGGCGACATCCAGGGGAATCGGTTCTGGATCAACGGGTATTTCGATTTCGCGACCGTGGCGCACGAGGTCGGCCATAACTATGGCCTTCAGCATTGCAATCTCTGGCAGGTGACGGATGGCAATCCTGTTTCCGCATCGGGAACATCGGTCGAGTATGGAGATCCCTTCGGAGTCATGGGTGATGGGAATAGCGATATCCGATATCACTTCGATATGTGGGAAAAGAGCATCCTGCATTGGATCCCCGACGCGAGCGTCACGACGATCTCGGCTGGAGGTACTTATCGCGTCTATCGGTTTGATCATCAGAACGCGAATATCGCGAATCCGCTTGCCCTGAAGGTCGTTCGCAACCAGACCCAGGACTACTGGATCGGCCTCCGGCAGCTCTTCACCACGAACAGTTCCCTGATGAGCGGCGCTTATATTCTTTGGGGATATAACTCCGTGGTACAGGGAAACCTGCTTGATATGACGACGCCGGGAACGAATCCGCAAGACGCGGCGCTGGCCGTGGGGGCGAGCTTTCACGATACGGCGTGCGGCATCACCATCCAGCCCATCGCCAAGGGCGGTACGACGCCGAACGAATATCTCGATGTCCAGATCAGCTTCGATCCACGCATCCAATGGACGGCGAATACCTACAATGTCGATCAACAGAGCGGCGCAGCGATCCTGACGCTTACACGCACTGGCGGTACCTCGGGTTCGGTCAGCGTCAACTACGCCACGGCGAATGGGACGGCCCTGGCCGGAACGCACTATACGACGACGAGCGGGACCGTGAACTGGGCGAGTGGAGACAGCGCGCCAAAGACGGTTTCCATTCCCGTTTCGACCGCCGCCTCCTTTTTGGGATTGAAGACTTTCACCGTGACACTGAGCGGGATCAGCGGCGGCGTGATCCTGAATAACTCGGTGGCAACGGTTAATATCGCCAGTGCCGGGACCACTGATCCGGGATTTTCCGCTGATTTCATCGATAGCACCGTGAATAAAGTGCTCGTCCAACCGGATGGGAAGCTGGTGGTCGGCGGTTGGTTCGATCTGCTTCAGGACAGTTCCTATGTGGAATACCCACGCGGTAGTTTTGCCCGGCTGAACGCAGATGGCAGCGTGGACCCGAGTTTCGGAAATGGAGCGGGTGCACAGCCGCAACCTGTCTACGCAATGGCATTGCAGCCGGATGGCCGGATTCTCATCTCAGGTAGTTTCACCTCCGTGCACGGCGTGACACGCAATGGTGTTGCTCGCCTGAATGCCGATGGTTCGTTGGATACGACATTCGATCCCGGAGTGGGTACGGCTGATCCGGTCCGCGCCATCGTCTTGCAGCCGGATGGAAAGATCGTGATCGGCGGCGATTTCACCACTTTCAATAACGTGGCGCATGAGTATCTCGCCCGGCTGAATTCTGACGGTTCGCTTGACTCCGGATTTACCGGTCCGGATTTTGCCGGCACGAGCGGATGGAGTGTCGATGCCCTGGCCTTGCAGCCGGACAATAAGATCCTCGCGGGCGGCGCGTTCTATTTCTCCGGAGCCTCTTTCAAAGCCGGCATCGTCCGTCTAAATACCAATGGGTCGGCCGATTCGACGTTCAATCCTGGTGGCGGAGCGTATACTCCCGGCAGCCCAAACATTATTACAACGGTTCGAAGCATCGCCGTGCAGCGCGACGGGATGATTGTACTGGGTGGAGATTTTACGTTTTTCAATAACGTCGCGCATAACTATCTCGCCCGCCTGACTGCAACCGGCACACTGGATTCCACGTTCACGCCCGCGGCCGATAATTCCGTTTATTCCGTCCTGGTGCAACCAGACGGGAAGATCCTGGCGGGTGGTGCTTTTGCGAATCTCGACAGCGTTGCCGCGAATCACCTGGGGAGATTGAATGCCGGGGGAACGTTGGATACGACTTTCAATGGGGGTGCGGGTTCGCCTTCCAATATCGCGGATCTTGAGATGCAACCCGATGGCCGGGTGGTGGCGGGTGGCGATTTGACGGTCGTCAATAATCAGTTGGTTCAATCGGCGTTGACGCGATTCTTCAGTGGTCTTCCAGGCCTGCCCGGATCGGTACAATTCAGCGCGCCCAGCTATACTGGAACAGAAGGAAATACGCTGACGGTAACAGCGACGCGCGTCGGCGGAAGCTATGGCGCGATTTCGATGAACTACGCCACCGTCGCGGGTACTGCGGTGGCAAGCCGTTATACGCCCGTCGCCGGCACGCTGTCGTGGACGAGTGGGGATGCAAGTGCCAGGACGATTAGCGTTTCGATCCTGAACGATCATACGACGGAGCCAGACCAGACGTTCAGCATGAACCTTGGAATCCCAATCGGAGGCGTATACGCGGGCTCACCAGGTACGACTACGGTAACGGTGACAATGCCCTACGCTGCATGGAAAACCGCTCATTTCACCTCGGCGGAACTTGCTGATTCGACCATTAGTGGAGATATGGCGGATCCTGATCACGATGGCATCCCCAACCTTCTTGAGTACGCATTTGGGCTCGATCCGAAAGCGCCAGATACGGCAAATCTACCCAGCGTGGCGGTGCAAAATGTCGGCGGGACAAATTATCTGACGGTGACCTTCCGCCGTGTGCCATCCGCAAGCGATCTGAGTTATACCCCGCAATCAGGCGGTGCGGTGGGTACATGGAACGGAGCTCCGGTCCTCGTGGGAACTCCGGTGAATAATCCGGACGGCACCCAAACCGTAACTTATCGCGATAGCGTCTCGAGCACTGGTGTCAGCCGGCGTTTCATGCGGGTGCAGGTGACCGATGCGCCGTGAGCGCGTATAACTTCCGTGGCTTTCTTGGTCATAGCCCGTTTGCTACTGCGCACAACGATCAGCAAACACCAGTTTCAACGTGAAGCCCCGCAAAGGTGCACGGCGCGGCGAAGCCGCAGCCAAACTTGCGTCCTGGTGAAAGAGACCGTCGCGTTTTAACGCAAAGACCGCGAAGCCCGCAAAGGTTCGCAAAGGTTCGCAAAGGTTCGCAAAGGTTCAGAAAAAAGAAGAGCATACCCCTCGGCTTTCGCTCTTCGGATTTCTTACGGCGATGCGTCGGCAAATCAGATCAACCTGCTCAAATCTTTGCGTGCCTTTGCGTCCTTCGCGGGCTTTGCGTTAAAGAACCGCCCTCCTTTGCAGTGCGGCAAAGGCATAAAATTGGCTACCCAAAAATCTACGCAAAACGAGGTGATAACGCGCTCGTCCGCACATTACTCCCATCTCGAACTGCGGCTTCCCATGTAGGCGAGGAAGAGTCCGAGCACGACATGGGAAAGGAGCACCCACACACAAAGCGCCTCCGCGGAAAGCGTGGTCTGCGTCACCTGCGTCACCGCGTCGTAAAAGCGTGTATTGTGCAGGGTCATGATGAAGCCCGACCAGCCCCAGTAGGAGGCGATGAAGGGGCGCGTGAAAAGGTTCAGCACCTTGGGCAGCGCCAGCACCGCTCCGGAGAGTGGGAGTTGGAAGCCGACGAGATAGATGGAAACGAGAGAAGCTTGTTCCGCTGTCCGCATGAGCGCGGAGATGCCAAGCGAGATAGCCGTAAGCGCCGCGTTGACCAGAACGAGGAGCAGGATCTGGCTGCCCAGGCTCCCTGGGAAGCGCACGACCCAGTTGACGAATACGCCCATCCAGATGGACTGCGCCAGGACCAGCACGGCGAGAAAGCTGGCTTTGGACAGCACGTAAGCCAGTGGATTCAAGCCAGCGAATTTCTCCTTTTCGAAGATGAGCCGTTCACCGGCGATTTCGCGCGCGGCGTTATTCGATCCCATGAGTGCGAGCAGCACGACCTGGAACATGATCAGGCCCGAGACGAGGCTGCCGTTGCGCATCATGTCGGAGCGTTGGGAAAATTCCATTTGCATCTGCTGCATGAAATTTCCACCTGGCGCGGCGGCGAGACTCTTGATCTGCGGGAGTCCATCGAGCGCAAAGATTACGACGAGGCACGGAAAGCCGAAGAGTAGAGCGAGTTGAAGGATGAGTTGCCCTCGATCGCGCAGGAAGAGCTTCCAACGCCGGGCGAGCAAAACAAAGAATTGGGTCGCAGCGGATGGCGTCGAGACGGCGCCTGGCAGAGCGCCTTCAGCGTTCTCCTTTTTCGTTTCGCCGTCCTCTTTTTCCGGTTTCGCTTCGCCACCCTCAGACGACTCCTTCGCTGCCTCTGTCTTTTCGGCAGCCGCTCCGTCTCCACTGGTTTCAAGCTTTTTAAATAGCTCCTGGAGGCGCGCTTTCTCGGCGTCATCCGAAGTCTCCGTGTCCGCGGGCTTGGATTCCGCCGCGGGCAACGACGCCGGTGCCGCTGCCTTACTTAATCCCGACTGCTCATAGTAAGCTTCGCGATGCTTTTCCCATGAGCGATGCCAATCCTGCGGTTTACGTTTCGCGAGGCAGGGAAAGAGATCCTCGTGCTTCTCGACGCCAAAGTAGTGGAAGAGAAATTCCGGTGCGCCGTGATACGCTACGTGGCCCTGATAGAGAACGATCACGCTGTCGCACAGCGAAAGATGGCGCAGGCTATGCGTCACGCTCAGCACGATGCGCTTGTCTCGCGAGAGGGCGTGAAGCAGGTGGGCAATCTCGTCTTCGGCCTTGGGATCGAGTCCGCTCGTCACCTCGTCGCACAGGAGCAGCCGCGGAGAACTGACCATCTCGAGCGCGAGGGCGAGCCGGCGCTTCTGGCCGCCAGAGAGAACCTGCACCGGGCGATCGATGATTTCCGAGAGGCCCACTTCGGCGAGAATCTTTTCGACGCGTGCTTCGCGTTCATCGGCATCAAGACCGGCCACACGGAGACGCAATGCTCCCTCCACGCTTTCCCATACCGTGAGGAGATCGTATGCGATCGAGAACTGCGGCACATAGCCGATTTCGTGCGGCGCGAGATCGCCTTCCTCCACGAGATCACGTCCTTCCCAGATGATCTTGCCGATCGAATGTTCGCGCAGTCCGGCGATGACTTTGAGAAGTGTCGATTTGCCGCAGCCCGACGGGCCGAGAATGGCGGCAAAATGACCTTCGGAGGGAAAACGCGCGGTGATTTCCGTCAGGAGCAGTTGCTCCTCGGGCGCGTTCGGGAGTTCAAGGGAGACGGTTTGAAGTTCGAGCACGGGGAATAGGTCGCGGAGGATGCACCATTCGCCGGGAAATGGGAAGCGGGTCTTGGAGGGAGGAAGAGGGTGGAAGGAGGAATTTACGTCAATGTGTGTCCGGCCAAGAGCGAGTCTTCACGGTCGAGAACACCCAACTCCCAACGCTAAACTACCAACATTCAACGGCAGCAGGTTCGGCGTCCCTCCGTAAAAGGGACGCTCAAAATGCTGTGAATGCCGGTGTGGAATGCCTAATGGCGAAGTGTTGAGTATTCTCCTCGTTACCCCTCTCCCGTGGGGTAATGCCCCTTCGGCGACACTCCTGTGTCGGTGGCGGGAGAAGCACGCCGAACATCACGTGCGCCGAACCTGCTGCCGTTGAATGTTGGTAGTTTAGCGTTGGGAGTTGGGTGTTCCCAACGGTAAAGGCGGAATTAGCGTCTCATCTGCACCCAGCGCGCACAAGCGGCAGGGACACTGCCGCTTCCACTTTGTCGCCGCGACTTAGCTCGCGGCGGGAATCATCCCGCTCTTGCGGGCGTAGTTGAACAGGCCGCCGGCATCGATCACCGGGCGCACTTCGCCAAGCGGTTTCAGCGAATATGTCTTTCCATTCACCGTGAGCGTGTCGTTGTCGAAATCCAGGGTTGCCACGTCTCCGGTTTTCAGCACATCGCACAGGCGCTCATTGGAATCGTACGGATAGAGCTCACCCGTCGCGACGGAGTTCCGGAAGAAGATGCGGGCGAAGCTTTCCGCGATCACTGCCTGCACTCCAGCGGCGCCAAGCGCGATCGGAGCATGCTCGCGGGAAGATCCGCAGCCGTAGTTGCGGCCGGCGATGATGATCTGAAATTGTGTCTTCAACTGCCCTTCGGGCACGAACCGCGTCGGATACTGATCGTCCGGGAGACCGATCATCGCGTATGAACCGAGCTTCTCGTACTCTTCCGCAATCGTTGGAACGAGCGTGAGGTATTGCGCGGGGATGATCTGGTCGGTGTCGATATTATCCCGGACAACGTAAACGGGACTGGTGATCGTATTGGACATGGCAGTTATCGAATTTGGAGAGTTTCGGTTCCGCGCGGCGAATTTCAATAGCGGAAGCTGGGTGAAGGCGTCGCCTTCGGTTTATTGCTGTCGTATCGGAAGGTCGGCGCTTTCGGCTTCTCGGGAGAGGGTGTACTGGGATTCGTCGGCAGCGGCGGCGGTGGTACGTCGCTGACGTCGAAGAGCGGATTGGGGCTCGAGTTGAAGTTGGAGGGGGGCGCAGGCTTGCGCCGGCTGAACAGTCCGCCACCCGTATTCGGTCCCGGTGTCGGCTTGGGCACCGGAGTCGGAGCCACCGGCTTGATGTCGTCGGTCGAGACGTACCCACTCATGCCATTCTCCAGCATCACCCGGCTGAAGCCGAAGCTGCGGGTGAGCATCGTGAGCCGCTGACCCTGGCTGAGATTCATGTCCGCGCCGAAGGCCTGCGCGGGACCATATTTGAAAAATGGCGTACTGACTGAGGACACGATGTAGCTGATGCTTTGCGGGCCGGACGGGCTGCTGGCGCACGCGACGATGAAGATCGGCGCAAGGACCATTCCGGCAATTGCGGCGAGTACAGCTTGGGCGAACGAACGGGGTGAGGTGGTGATCTTGCCCATTGGCGTGCGGTGCAAGCGGCAACGGAGCAGGCGGGAAAAAAACCCCGCCAGGCTGCCGTCAGCTTACAAATTCGCGCGGATCCGTGATGTGTCCCGTCAAGGCCGACGCGGCAACCGTGTACGGACTGGCCAGGAACACTTGCGATTCCTTGTGGCCCATACGACCGGGGAAATTCCGGTTCGTGGCCGAAATGCACTTCATCGGCGCATTCATGCGGCCGAAGGTATCGACCGGTCCACCGAGACATGCCGCACAGGAGGCATTCTCCGTGAGGCGGACGCCAGCGGTCTGCAGGATCTGCCAGACGCTCTGGCCATCCCACTGCGTGCCCTTGAGTTCTTCCACGACCTTCGTCGTGGCCGGTACGCCAAAGGTATCGATCTTCACGCTGCGGCCGCGCACGACGTGGGCAAAAGCGAGGAAATCGCTGGTCTTGCCACCGGTGCAGGAGCCGATGTAGGCGCGATCGATCTTCACGTCCGCCATGTCGCGGGCGAGCTTGCGCTGGCCTGGATCCGGATGGCAGGCCACGGTGGGCTCGAGTTTCGAGAGATCGAATACCTTGTCGTAAACGAACTTCTGGTCCTTATCGAGTTCGACAGGCTCGAAGGAGGACTTTGTGCCGTTCTCGGTCACGCGGTCCTTCACGTAGGCATCGGTCTTTTCGTCGAAGGGGAAGATGCCGTTTTTGCCGCCTGCTTCGATAGCCATATTGGCAATCGTCATACGATCGTCCATGGACAGCGAATGCGTGCCCGGACCTTCCCACTGCATGGCGCGATAGGTGGCACCGTCGAAACCGATGTCGCCGATCACATGCAGGATCACATCCTTTGCCATGACGCCCGGAGGCAACTGGCCCTCGAGATAGAAACGCATCGTTTCCGGTACCTTGATGAGCAGCTTGCCGGTGCCGAGGATGAAGCCGGCGTCGGTGTTGCCGATACCAGTGGCAAACTGGTTGAAAGCGCCCGCCATGCAGGTGTGCGAGTCGGTGCCGAAAAGAATTTCACCAGGACGGGTGTGGCCCTTCCACGGAAGCGTCGTGTGGCAAACGCCGGTGTAGTTCGAGCCGTACTGCCGGGCAAGCTGACCCTTGCTCGCGTCGAAATGCCAGTGACCGTTCGGATCGTCGATGACGTCGTAGAAATACGGCAACTCCTGCTCCTTCACGAACTCGCGCAGAATGTCGACGTTGCGGTTCGACATGGAGTCCGCAGTGAAAATGTAGTGATCCGGGATGATAACGATGCGCTTCTTGTCCCAGACTTTTGCGTTCTTCCCGAACTCGCGCTTGAAGACGCCGATCGTGCCCGGTCCGCAGACATCATGAGTCATGAGGACGTCCACATTGACCCACACATTATCTCCAGGTTGGACATGCGCCTTGCCTGCGGCGCGTGCGAGCACTTTTTCGGTCAGAGTCATAAGGGTCGGAACTATCCACGCCTCTGGCATACGAGGCAAATGGAATGTAGCCCCGGCGGCCCGGCAAAGTGGCAAGGGGTTCTTAATCTTAATCTTAATCGAAACCGGACCGTCTGTGTAAGTGGCTTTCGCAGAGGGATTAAGATTAGGAGCGGACCGCCTTCCGCGGGGACCGCTGCCTGCCGGACCTACCTTGCCATCAAGTCCGCGACGTTCCCAAATACCTTCGCCAATTCATCCCGGTCCTTCTGTTCCTGGTCGAATTTGCGAGTGAAGTAATCATAGGTGAGCTGACGCCGCACCTGGGCCATGTCATTGCGGCAGGCCACCTTCAGGTAAGAAAGCAAATTGGCGTCGGCAGCCTGGGCATCCTTCGCGCTTACGCCCTTCCGATTTCGCACCTGCAACCAGCTTTCAATGCGCGGTTTGATAACCGGATTCTGATGCTGCTCCGGATGGAATTTTCCACTCGCGGCATCCTCGAGGAAATGGACGAGATCGGCCGTGAGGTCTTGGATGTGGGAAACTTGTGTCGCCTGCGCGTAAAACGAAGGCCAGACGATGGGTTCCCACTGCTTGATGCTGTCCAGCCGATAGCCGAAACGGCGCACTTCATTGTGCACGGATTTGCTGCCGTCCTCGGCAAACTTCCGGCGAATGAGATACGTTGCCACACCGATGACCTTGCCACTGGCCTCGTGAATAATAGGGCTTCCACTATTTCCAGGGACGAACTCTGCGTCGACCTCCACAAGATTCGGCCCAAGGCCGACGATTTTGCCAACCAGGGGCTGAGCCACACCGGCACCCTCGGCGTTTCCGAGCACCACGACACGATCACCAACCGCGACGGTCGTATCCACCGTTTGCATCGCATCGATCGCCTTCAGCCCCTCTGGCACAGCCAATACCGCAACGTCATGGTCTACGGCCACGGCGGCCTGCCCGACCTTAATCGTACTGCCATCGAGCATCCGGAATGAAGGCGCACGGATCCCCGCGAGTACGTGCGCATTGGTGACGAGCAGTTTGTGCGACTGAATATTGCAGATGAAACCGCTGCCTTTGCCGTTCTCGCCATCGACGAAGACAAGGCTGTCCCGGAATCTCTGAAATAGTTCAGCGCCAATATTTGGCTCCTCCACTGGAGGAACGGGAGTGGTCGGAAGCGAAGGTGGAAAAGAGGCGGGGGCGGTCGGATCTTGAGCTCCCTGCGGTCCTCTGAAGGGCGAACGGATCTTGCTGAAGCGAAGGGTTCCAGGTGGTGCGGTCCCCGGACCAATCAATCCCATTGATGTCAAGACACCGCCGAAAAACGATCCATACATACCGATCGCCGGATGACCCTTGGTATCTATACTGGTCATCACGCCACGCCCTCTCACGCCGCACCATTCGCTCTTATACGTGTCTCCATCCGGCGTGAACTCCGGTATCTTCGATCCGTCGGCAGGTGCCTGTGTCTTTCGAAAAATCACGTCGAATCCCTCGATGCTTTCTCCCACCTGCACGTTCATGCTGGATATGGCATAGTCATCCTTTGCTTGAATGACACTCTCTGGGTTCGTAAAGGACCCCATGGCTGTGCCGTTTTCGACTCCGGCTGCGGTTCGAAAGATGGGTTGCAAACCGCGAATCAGCTTCTGCCCACGGTTTGTCACAAATTCCACGCGGAATCCGACGAGTAACGCCCCTCTTCTGGTTTCCAACGAGTATGGTACCTGAAGTTTCCCGGCAGGTTGCGTCCGGTAAGTATCAATCGTGAAGCTGGCCTGTGGGGGTTGCGATGGAGTGGGTGCAGGCGCAACTGGCACTCCTCGATCTGGCACGAGAAAACCGCCGCGGTCCTGTGCCTGAGCCACGCCGGCCATCAGGAGTACCGTGAAACAAAGCGCTCGTGTGGCGGATTCCATAGAACAGCCGATATTGCCCGGAAACGGCATCTTTCACGAGAAAAAACTGCCTCGTTGAGCCTCAGGGAGTTAGCCCATCCAGACGGTTTTCACGTTCACAAATTCACGAATTCCCACGGCGCTGAGCTCCCGTCCATAGCCGGAGCGTTTCACTCCACCAAAGGGCAGCCGTGGATCTGACGTCACCATGCCATTGATGAAGACCTGGCCGGCCTCGATCTCGTCGCTGAAGCGTTCCCGCTCGCGCTGGTCACAGGTCCATGCGCTGGCCCCGAGACCAAAGTTTGTCGCATTGGCCAGGGCAATGGCTTCTTCGATATCTTTCACGCGAAAGAGTATCGCGACTGGGCCAAAGAACTCTTCGCAACTCACCGCTGATTTCGGCGGGAGATCGGCAAGCACGGTTGGCAGATAGAAATTGCCAGCCCGCTCGATCCGGCGCCCACCGGTCAACACTCGTGCACCGGCTTCCACGCTGCGGCGCACTTGATCGTCCAGGGTTTCGAGAATATCAGGCGTCGCCAGCGGCCCGACTTCGGTGGAAAGGTCGAGAGGATCGCCCACTTTCAGCGCTTCCATCCCGGCGACAAAGCGCTTGGTAAATTCATCGTACACCCGCTCGTGAACGATGAATCGTTTGGCCGCGATGCACGATTGACCGCTGTTGACGACGCGCGCTTTCACAGCCGTCCTCGCTGCGGCATCGAGATCCGCACTCGGCATCACGATGAATGGGTCGCTTCCGCCGAGTTCGAGCACGGTCTTTTTGATCTGCCGTCCGGCAGTCGCCGCCACGCGGCTTCCAGCATCTTCACTGCCGGTCAACGTCACAGCCGAGATCCGCGGATGCTCGATGATCTTTTCCACCTGATTCGAGCCGACGAGCAGCGTCTGAAAGAGACGCTCCGGAAACCCGGCTTCGCGAAAGAGCTCTTCGAGCGCGAGGGCGCATTGCGGCACACTGGAGGCATGCTTCAGCACTCCGGCGTTGCCTGCCATCAGCGCCGGAGCGGCGAAGCGGATGACCTGCCAGAACGGGAAATTCCACGGCATGATCGCCAGTACGACCCCGAGCGGCTGGTATCGGATCTGTGCGCTGGCCTGCGGGATTTCCACCGGCTGCGCCGCCAGGAAATGCCCGGCATTTTCCGCATAGAAGCGGGCGCCCGTCGCGCTCTTCGTGGCTTCGTCCAGGCCCGCTTTTAAAGGCTTTCCCATTTCCAGCGCCATGATGCGCCCGTAGGTTTCGCGTTTCGCTTCCAGGAGATCGGCAAGGCGCTTCATGCGGGCGGCTCGATCGGAAAAAGGCGTCCGGCGCCACGAAAGATGGGCCTGATATGCAAGCTCCAACCGGCCGGCCACCGCGTCATCGGTTTCCGGCGTAAATTCCTTCACAAGCAGACCCGTCGAGGGATCGATCGTCGCAATAGGCATGGCGGGGATTTCACTAAAATCGGCTTAAACAACTTATCCGTTCGCTGCGTGACGTCCAATTTCCCCTGAAAAGCGTTTTCCTAGCAAACCTGCCGTAAAAACGCCCATAACGGCCGGTCACCACATGTACGCCAACCCTTTGCCTGAGAGAGCCGATACGCACGCATTTCGGTCGTCCGTCGCGATCCAAGAACAGAGGGAAATGTATGAGCCGTAATTCCAGCCTAGTACCACCGATCCGGCCCGGCATGAAGGTACAAACGAGAATCATCTTTCCGTACCTGCTCCCGAAGGGTCTGCCCGCCGGCGCTGAAGTGACAGTCGTGCGGATCGAGGGCGATTTTTGCAAGGTGCGGGGAGAAAATGGGCGCGAGTGGGCGGTCCATTCCCTTTCGCTCGATCCCGGCGAATTGGTGTGGGTCGACGGCCATTGGGTGGACCAGCACGCGCACGCGGATAAGCCGGCGGTTTGAGGGAGACCCGCGCGGACGCAGGGGGAGGAAGGGCGTTGCTCTGCCGGAAAGCGACGCTATGCGGTGAGATGCCGGACGGGCAGAAACTACCATCTTCCAACATTCAAATTAAGTCTTTGGGAAGTTCCACGCCAGCGTGCTCCCCGGCCCATGAGTCCCATTGGTCTCATCCGTCCGATAAGTTCCATCGAATGTGCCTAGCTGCCACTTGCTCTCATTAAGCGTTGGGAGTTGGTAGTTATCAGCTGATCTCCCAGCGCAATACCACTCTATCTCGGCTCCCTTTTCCTTCTTTTCCCTTTTCTCCTCTCCGCGAACTCCGCGGCTCCGCGTGAGACCTCCTCCGCTACCCTCGCTCCGCGAGAAACTCATGGATCTGCTGTGCCAGCCGGGGGCCGATGCCTTCCACTGATGCGATTTGCCCGGGCGTGGCGCGCTTCAGGCGGGCTACCGAGCCAAAATGTTCGAGCAGGATCTGCTTCCGGTTCTGCGATACACCCGGGCAATCATCGAGAATACTCTCCGCGATTCGCCGCTTCATCAGGAGTTGGTGATAGCCATTGGCAAACCGGTGCGCCTCATCGCGGATTCGCTGCAGCAAGCGCAACGCCCCACTATCTTCCGGCAAACGCAACGGCAGAGGGCGCGCCGGTCGATGGATCTCTTCAAATTCCTTGGCTAACCCAATGATCGGAAGATCATGCAATCCCAGCCGCTGCAGTTCCTTGCAAGCTGAAGAGAGCTGCCCTTTTCCGCCGTCGACGATGACCAGATCCGGCAAACGCACTAGCGGCGCCTGTGTTCGGCCTCCCTCCTCATCCCGCTCTGCTTCGGCATCGAGATCTTCCACTTCCCTCGGTTCACCCTGCGTTTTACGTGGCTTTCGAGTAAGACGTTCCATCGCTTCCGCCGGGTTCTCCTGGGAATACTCAGCATCCTCCGAATGCTGCGCTTTTGCTTCGAGCAGAACGCGTGAGTAACGGCGGCGAATGACCTCGGCCATGCTGGCAAAGTCGTTCTGCCCTTCCACCGTCTTGATGCGATAGCGGCGATAGTTTGCCTTATCCGGCAGGCCGTCCTTGAAGCACACCATCGAAGCCACAATGTGCGTGGTGCTGATATTCGAGATATCGAAGCACTCCATGTGACGCGGGAAGTGCGGTAACTGCAACGCGTCGCGCAACGCCACGATATCGCTCTTTGGATCGATCGTGCTCGGAAGCCCGAGCCGATGCCCGCTGGCTCTGGTGAACTTGCGCGTTGGCGCCGTGGTCTTGCGCAGGTCATCGAGCATATTGCGCAGCTCCACCGCGCGCTCGAAGTCGAGTTTCGCCGCCGCGGCGCGCATTTCATCCTCCAGCACCCCGAGCAATTCCTTGGAGCGTCCTTCCAGGAATTCACACGCCCGATCGACCCGCTCCCGGTATTGCTCCGCGGTCGTGTCGGCAAGCTTCATCGGCACCTGGTAAGTGGAACTCTTCAACTCGCGCTCGGAGGGGTTTCCCCGTCCGAAGGTCAGCACGCCGAATTTCTTCCGCATGAAGGCCAGCGTCTGTCGCAGAGCGCCGGCGTGCGCAAATGGGCCGAAATAACGCGCTCCTTCCTCACCGCGCTGGCGGGTGAGGCGAAAACGCGGCCAGTCGTCCCGCACCTCCACCTTGACGAGCAGGAACCGTTTGTCGTCCCGGAAAGAGATATTGTAGCGGGGGCGGAATTCCTTGATGAGTCGGCCTTCGAGGAGCAGGGCTTCGGGCTCGGAGTTGACCGTGTGAAATTCGAAATCCCAGATGGAATCGAGCAGGGCCCGTGTCTTGGGATCTGCGGTCATCTTCCGCGACGGCATGAAGTATTGCCCCACGCGGCGGCGCAGATCCCGCGCCTTGCCAACATAGATCACCCGCGCAAACCGGTCGCGCATGATGTACACGCCGGGTTTGTGAGGGACGGCATGCATCCTCGCTCTCAGGTCGGGCTTTTTGCGCGGCGGGACGGGATTCATTCCCTCTCTCTTTGCTCATCCCCCGATTCATCTCAACCGGATTTCGAAATGGGTGTGAAAACGCAACGGCTTTGCCGCCCCGGGAAAGATGACCAAATCGGCGCTTTTTTTGAAAGGAGAGGGCCTATTTTAACGCAAAGACCGCGAAGGCGCGTAGCGCGGCAAAGATATCGAGCATTTGAAATGTTGAACGTCGAGCATCGAACGTTGAACGTTGCCCTGCCGAATCTCTTTTTCATCCATGCCTGCTCTCGCCCGCCCAACCATCATCCTGGCCTTCGCGGCCATCCTCCAGCTCGTGCCGGTGTCGTCCCACGCGGAACCGCCCACTGAGGCAGACTTCAAACGGGCTGATGCCGAATTGAACCGCACTTACAAGGAGACGCTCAACTCGATCAACACCTCCGGCACCCGCGATGCGCTCATCAAATCCCAGCGCGCCTGGCTGGCCTATCGCGACGCCGAAGCCCCATTTCGCGCCGGGTTGGATTCGAAGAATGCGAGCGCCTATTCAAAAGACCTGCTCGCGGCGATGACCGCGCTCACCGAACAGCGGACCAGGGATCTCGCAAATCTAGGAAAGCAGGAGGCGCCAAGCCAGGAAGGGGGAGGCAAAGAAGCGACGGTGGCCACCGGGCCTTTCCTTCCGGAAGGCTGGAAACCGGATCTTTCCGACTCCGCCACCCATCTCACCGATGAGCTCGGCGATGCCAAGGTTCAGAGCGAGATCAATTCACTGAGCCGTTGTCTCGCGGATACGAAAGACGCCGCACTGTTCATCGTGTACACCCAGCTCTATCAGAAGCTCGATGCCGCCGGTCGTTCCGCCTTGGTGCGCGAACAGACGCAATGGCTCAAGGACCGTAGCCGGAAAGCTGCCGGGGCCGTGGAATCAAAAGGCGGCTCACTCGCCGCTTTCGAAGCGAATGCCGCCGAAGAAAAACTGACCGAGGCGCGGACGAAGCAACTTGCGAAGCGGCTGGAAGGCAAAGGCCGGGAGTAGAGTGGCCGCCAAATGCGGCTGCGCCACGAATGAAAAACATTCAACGCGCTGAGAACAGATTTTGGGCTCAGTACCGGGCCAGTAATTCAATGACCGCACAGCGCAGCCGCAGAAGACCGAGCCGACCGCTCTTCCTGATATCGCGCGCTAACCTAGGGTGAAATATCAAAAGAACGGTGCTTCGCACGTAGTTCAGTTCATCGATTTGCAGATTCCAGGAATCGGCGATCTCCCGGCAACGCTCGGCGAATTTTCCACGCCCGCCCGGACATCTATGTCCGATTCATTTTGAAGTGGCATGCATCATCGAAGTGACTGATACACTGGATCCCATTTACGCCAACGCCGCTGAATTGTGAATAAAAGAAGGAGTGAACCTCGAACAGTACTGATGACCGCGGACGCGATCGGCGGTATGTGGACTTATGTGATGGAGTTAGCGCAGGCTTTCTCCGCGGATGGCATCCAGGTGGCTCTCGCCGTGATGGGAGGCTCGCTTTCCCAGGTCCGGCGAGCCGAAGCGGATCAAGTTCCGGGTCTCGAGCTTTTCGAGGAGCCGTATAAGCTCGAGTGGATGCCCGATCCCTGGGAGGATGTGGACCTCGCGGGCGATTGGCTATTGGAGCTGGAGCGGCAGGTGCAGCCCGATGTCATTCACCTGAATGGATTTTCTCACGGTGCATTGCCGTGGAGAGCGCCGGCCATGATTGCGAGCCATTCCTGTTTCCTTTCGTGGTGGGAAGCGGTGAAAGGCGAAGCGGCTCCCGCGGAATGGGATGAATATCGGCGGCGCGTCGCCGCGGGTTTGCATGGCGTGCAGATGGTGACGGCTCCGACGCGCACTATGTTGGGCGCGCTCCATCAACACCACGGGCCTCTGCCGGAGGCGCGGGTGATTTACCATGGGCGGAATCGCAATCTCTTTGTCCCAATGGTGAAATCTCCGCTGATCCTCACGGCTGGGCGGTTGGGAGATGAGGCGAAGAATATTCAAACGCTGGCCAAAGTGGCGAAAGATCTTCCGTGGCGTGTGGCTGCCGCGGGAAATCATAGTGGTGCTTATGGAATTTTGACGGAAGAAATGGAATATCTCGGCCAACTTACTCCGGAATTGCTGGCTGGGTGGGCGGCACGCGCCGCGATTTTTTGTCTCCCCGCGCTATATGAGCCTTTCGGCCTGTCGATTCTCGAAGCGGGGCTTTGTGAGTGTGCGCTCGTCCTGAGCGATATTCCGTCGTTGCGCGAACTGTGGGACGGTGCGGCTTTATTCGTGCCGCCGCGCGACTCCGAGGCCCTGCGTGCCACGCTCCAGCATTTGATCGATTCCTCCTCTCAGCAGCTTCTCATGGGGCGGGAAGCACGGCGGCGGGCGCTCCGCTTCTCCTCCAGCCGGATGGCAAAGAGTCATCTGGAGGCGTATCGGGAGCTGATCGCCGCATCTAGCGTGGTCGTTTGATCTTCGCCCTGGGTTGTCACGCGGCCTCTCCTCACAGGCACAGTTCCTTCTCCGCCTCTTTCAACACGGCCTCCAACTTCATCCGGATCGATGTGTTTGACCAGGTGACGGCGAAAGCCGTGCGCGGTCGGTATTCATGCTGAGGCCGCTCATAGCGACGGCGTTGGCGGGATTCTGGCCCTTTTCACGAAGCTGCTGGAGCAATTTCCGGCCATCGCCGCCCGGTAATCCCAAATCGGAAATGAGTAGGTCACACTTTGCCTCGGGAAGATTGTTATAGTCAGGCAATGAACCAGCGATCGGTCTGCTTCCGGTGCTGCAAGTGCAGGGATTCCCAGAGCCGGCAACCGCCGAGATAGGCATGCTGGTTATCGCCGCGTCGAATTCCTTGCGGCAGGGTGGATAACCGTTCCACCAAACCGCCCCCGAGCACGATCTCATCGGGGAAGAAAGAGCGTCTGGCCAGTGAGACGAGGTCCAGCACGACTGCGCGCCACTTTCGAAGTCCGAGCTCCTCGAGGCCTTCCTTTCCGAGTAACTTGGAAAAGGGCCGTCCATTCCTCGCGCGAAACTCACCAAACTCGATCGGAACGATGACGTTCTCTGTGATCAATGTTGAGCCGACCGCGGTGCCCAGGCCGACAAAAAGCATGCGCCCTCCCTGATAGCCGCCTAAAGCTTGCATGGCGGCATCGTTAATGACCCGCACCGGCAGGCCGAACGCCGCCGCAAAATCAAAGTTCTTCCATCCCTCGCCGAGGTTCACCGGTTCGGCGATGATCCGCCCGCCCGCCGTTCGCCCGGGAAAGCCGAAGGAAATGCGATCAACGCGCCATTCGCGGCAAATTTCCTTCGTTCGTTTGACCAGCGTTTCCGGAGTCAGATCTTTGCCGGACTTGAATTTCACCGGTATTTTGTCCCGTTCATATATCTTCACGTGAGTGCCGCCCACATCGATGACGACGATGGACGGGTTGCGCTTCCCCTTCTTTCGGCGCTTTTCGGTCATGTTGTCACGAGAATCGAAAGAGGGAAGGGCATGGGACGTGGATTAGCCGTCTCAGAACTGCGCACTACGTAGTTTCGCTTGTTTGCGTTGGCCCGGCTGCTTCGCCGTCCACAAAAAGGTGTGCACCGCTTCTGAATGAGTAGGTTCGTGGGACTGCGGCAAAAGCAGGGATTTCTCTATCATCTTTTCCGCTCCCGTTTGAGTAATTCAAGAAACCGGTGGAGCACGGGATTGCTATCGCCTTTGCGCCACGCGGCTTCGACAGACCACCGGGCTTCGCGATCTTTCAGGATGTGAAATCGTACTCCGGCAAATCGCGAAGTGCCGAATGACTGCGGAATGAGAGTGACTCCGAGTCCAGCACGAACGAGAGCGAGCGCAGTGGTGACTTCCGGAACCTCCTGCACGATGCGCGGATGAAAGCGATGCTTCGCGCAAAGCGAAAGCACATGCTGATGCATCGTTGGCGAGCGTTCTTGTGAGACGAGGACGAAGGATTGGTCACGGCAGGCTTCGAGTTCGAGGTTCACGGGCAGACCCGCCGATTGCCCCGAGACAAGCATGAGGCGATCCTCGATTACTGGCCGGGAATCGAACTCGCCGGGTGCCGGGCCGCGGACGAAACCAAGGTCGATCCGTTCCGCGCGTAGTGCTTCGATCTGTTCGGTGGTCGACATATCACGCAGGCTCAGGTCCACATCGGGCAAGGTCTTTTGCAGCCGCACGACGATGCGTGGCACCAACTCGAAGGTGTGAAACCCAAAGCCGATCCGGAGACGTCCGGCTTCGCCCTTCGCCGCGCGGCGGATGAGGGTCACCAGTTCGTCGCACTCACGCACCAGTGAGCGGGCGCCAGGAAGGAATTGGCGGCCGAGCGCCGTGAGGTGCGTGCCGTGGCGGCTGCGCTCGAAGAGCATTCCGCCGAGTTCCTCCTCCAGCCGATGAATCTGCTTCGTGAGTGCGGGCTGGCTGAGATGCAAAAGGCGCGCGGCCCGGCCGAAGTGCAATTGTTCGGCGAGTGTGATGAAAGAGCGAACCTCGCGGATGTCCATTCCTGGAAGTTATCACCGCCATAAAAAAATGCCATTGGAGGAATTGCTCGCGACACCCGATGATGGAGGCAACTAAAATATGAAAGCATCACAGACAAAACGGGTGGCATTCATCGATCTCGATGGGACGTTGCTCGGCCCGGACCGCCAGGTCGGTCCGGAAAACCTTGCCGCGCTCGATCGCTTGCGCGAGGCGGGAATCGAAATCGTCATCGCCTCGGGGCGGCATCACCGGAATATTCTGGGCTTTGAGCAAATCGTGGGCACCAGTTGGGTCGTCTCCTCACAGGGCGCAATGGTTCGCCATCGTGAGACGGGCGAGATCGTGATGGAGATGACGCTGACGCCGGAGCGCGTCGCGGAGGCCTGCCGCCGGGCTCGTGCCGAAGGCATGACGGTGATCGCCTATCATCGCGAAGGGGCGCATATCGAAGAAATCTCCGAGTGGAGCGAACTCTACGCGCGCAAGGCCGGCTGGACTCCGCAGGTGGGCAGTTTCGGTAATTTGTCGCCCGATGGTTTCCAAAAGATCCTTTGGTCGGAAGCGCCCGCACGCATCGACGCGATCGCGCCCGTCCTGCGCCGGGATCTTGCAGGACACTACGACATGGTCGTGACCGAACCCGAACTTCTCGAATTCCTCACACCGGGCGCAAACAAGGCCGCCGGAGCGCAGGCGCTTGCCGACCGCCTCGGTTTGCGTCGCGAGAATGCATTCGCATTCGGCGACGGAAATAATGACGTGGAATTGCTGGGCTGGGCCGGTATCTCCGTGGCCATGGAGCACGGACGCGAAAGCGCTCGCCGGGCGGCTCATTTTGTCTCGCCGCCCGGACCGCCCGAGAGCGCGTTTGCGCGAGCCGTCGATCTGGCGTTGAGCGTGTAACTGCGGCGCCCATATCAGTCGGGCGAAGACGGCTTGTCAGGCTCGTCCAGGCAAGTTTGTCATCCCGGATGCAGGTGCGGCATCCAGTTATCCCAACTTCTTTGGATTTTGAGGATCGTGCCAATCCATCAGGCAGTGCTGACATTGTCTCGCTCGATCGGTTTTGAGAGGTTTGCCGCAATAGGGGCAGGGAGCCGTCTCTTCGACGAAGCCAGCCCGGCCCGAATGCATCACCCACAGCTTTGCCCAGGTGAGCGGGCAACCTGTTGCGATCCGCAGCTCCCGCACTGCTACAATTTTCTGGCCACTGGAGATGAGCTTCAAGATGCGTTGATGGTCCGCATCACGTAGATCCGCAAACTGGGGAATAGGCATTCCACATTTGGGGCAGCGTTCGCCGATGGTCGGGAGTGTGTTTTCCGCCCGTTCCATCTCGGCTCGGGTATATCCAAAGGCGTTTGAGTCGGAAGACATGGAAAGCGAGGTGATGTGGGTGACATGTCTTGGTGTTCGGTTCGGGCGACGGGAGCGCTACGGTTTGCTATTCATTTCAGGGCTTTCGGTGCTAGTCTCCATCGTTCTCATGAATCGGCACGATCTCATCTTTTGCGCAGTATTCCTTGCCCCGCTCCTTCTGTTCGTGATCTGGACAATTGTTCGCGCGCGTCGCTGGGAGCGCCTTCAGGGAGAAGCCGCGCAGAGATCGAAGGCGATTATAGAGTCGGTCAAGGACGATCGCGAGCGGCTCGAAGAAGCACGCGCGGTTTCGCGCGAACACCTTCAGGTTTCAAAGGAATTGCTTGCTGAGATCAAAGCTCTCAGGGAAGACCTGAAGAGTAAATAACGCGGACCGTCCACCTGCCAAATCGGAACGCACCCGATCCGAAAGCGCAAAATGCCACAAAGGAGGAGAGACGATGAGCCAGCGCCTGCGTGAGCTGCGCGCGTCCCCAGGCGGGCGATTTTTCGGTACCAGTGCGGATGGAAAAACAATCCGAATCTGGGATGCTCAGACCCTGCAGGAGATCCGATGTGTTGAACCGGGATTCTCGGGCGGAAAGTGGAGGTTCATCATCGAGCCGGAGCGACCGTGGATTTTTTCCGGAACGTGGGAAGGTGGATTGTCGTGTGTTGATTACATGAAAGGCCTTCCGGTCTGGAGCCGGAGCGATTTGGTTGGGGTTCAGGGCGTGAGTGTTTCGGAGGCGTTCCGTAACTCCGTGTTTGTCTGGCTGGAATCTCCCGATCATCGGGAAAATGAGCCTGGGATATTTACCGGAGTGGTGGAGCTCGATGCATCCACCGGGCGTCTGCTCTGGACGGAAGATGCGCATGAGGTCTATCTGCACCCGCGGCTTCCATGGATTGTGCTTGTCGATCGGCTTCGCGAGGAAGTGAAAATATTGGACGAGACTCGATGCCTCGTTGGATCGATCCACATGACACATTTCGCTGTGCTGGATGTCGCTTTCGCAGATGACGCTGTGGCTCTGTCCGAGGGCGCCAAAGGAGTGAGAATTATCGATTCCAATGCAGCGCTCATCGCAAGTTATCTGCCGAAAGACAGGGAAGCAAGCTGCCAGGAGATCACTTTCATCGAGGGAGCCGATTTACTGGCTGTCCACAGTTGGGGTTCATATGTGACACTCCTTGATTATGCGGGTGAGGTAGCAAACGAGTATCGGCGTGATTGTCACGGTTCGATTTGCTTCATCAATGGAGGCGCGCAATTCGTCGATGAAGCCGGACGCGTTTTTTCGACTTTAACTGGTAAGCACGATAAATCGCTAACGCTATGATGGGCGTGGGCTCTTGCTCGAGCTATTACACCCGGCGGCAAAAATCCGCATAAGAAACCACGCGGTTCGTGCTTCTTTCTTACGCGCATGTTCCCCTTCGCATACACTTCCAGACCTCAGCAGATGACCGCAAGCTATGTGCGGATACTCCTGACCTCCTTCTTCGTCCTGGCTGTTTCCGCGGTCGCCGCAGACAAACCAATCCCGCCCGTACCCGACAAGCAACCGGAGCCGCCATTTGAAAAGTCAGAGGCGCCCGGCGTGCAGATGCTCGTGCCGGGCTTCACCGTGCGTGAACTGCCGGTAAAGCTGACAAGCCTCAACAATATCGAGTACGCATCCGATGGCCGGCTCTTCGCGGGCGGATATGATGGACGTTTCCACGTGCTCCGTGACACGGACGGAGACGGACTTGAAGACCACGTGGATACATTTTCGCCCGAGACGACGGCGAACTATCCGCTCGGCATGGCGGTAAAGAATGGAGATCTCTATGTCGTGCTCACGGATGAAATCATTCGCTGGCGCGACACGGATGGCGACGGCATTCCGGATAAGCGCGAGACGGTCGTGAAGGGCTTCGACGATCCGGCGCTTGTTACCGCAGCTTATTTGAACCATCGCCGCGTGGATAGTTCGATGGCCATCGCATTTGCGCCGGATGGTTCGCTGCTCACGACGATGGGAAATGCTGGTTACGACAACGCCTACTGGCACGATAAACAGGACGTGGCGCACTATTCGCCGGACAAACGCCGCGGCTGTCTGCTGCGCATTTCGCCCGAGGGAAAAGTCACTCAGCTCCACTCCGGGCTGCGCTATATCATGTCGCTGCAATTCAATAAACTGGGTGACCTGTTTGGCACCGATCAGGAGGGTGCGACATGGGTGCCGAATGGGAATCCCTTTGACGAGTTATTACATATTCCACTCGATCCAGCGGATACGGCGCGACACTTCGGCTTCCCGCCGCGTCATCCGCACTGGCTGCCAGACGTGGTGGACGAGCCCAGCGTCTTTGACTATATGCCGCAGCACGAGAGCACGTGCGGCTTCCGGTTCAATGGATCCGCGCCAGGCCGCGGGCGGTTCGGTCCGGAATGGTGGGATGGCGATGCAATCGTCACTGGTGAGTCGCGCGGCAAGCTCTGGCGCACCAAGCTGGCGAAAACCGCCGCGGGGTATGTCGCGCAGACGCAGCTCTTCGCGCGGCTTGGGTTGCTCGCGGTGGATTGCGCGATTTCGCCGCAGGGCGATCTCGTGGTATGCTGTCACACCGGCAAACCGGACTGGGGAAATGGACCGAAGGGTGAGGGGCGCATTTTCAAAATCAGCTACACGAACAAGTCCGCGCCTCAACCGGTGCTGGCTTGGGCGCAGAGTGAAAATGAAACGGTGATTGCATTTGACCGCCCGCTCGATGAAAGCGCGCGGCAGGACATTGCGGCAAAGGTGCAAATGGAGGTGGGCCACTATGTCACCGCGGCGGATCGCCTCGAAACCATACGCCCCGGTTATGCGGTCGTCGCGATGCAACTGCGGCAACCGCGAGTCAAGTTGTCCGTGAAGAGTGCGCAAGTGGCGGCGGATGGCCGCAGTATTTCGATCGAAACGGAGGCGCGCACGAATGCGGTGAATGGCGCGCTGACATTGGACAGCGCCAATGGCGCCCGGGCAATCGATGTGGCCTATGATCTCTGCGGGGTTTCCGCGGAATGGCTGGGCAATTCCGGTGCGGCATCGCGCGTCTGGCTGCCGCATCCGGATTTTATCGCCGCGCGTGCCTTCACTTACGGCAGCGCTTTGCATGATGAACTATGGGAACAGGTGGCCCAATCCGGTAAACTCACCTTGCGCGGCCGGTTGGATCTCTGGCAGATGCTCATTCCGACGACGCAGCCTCTCTCGAAGCTCGACTATGTGCCGGAGCCGGAAACGGTTACCGTTGGTTTCAAGAGCGACGCCGCGCTGATGCTCGAGGCGACCGGGGCCAAGGTCGAGCGAATCAGCCAGAATGAATCGCGGCTCACTGTCGTCGGCGCACAAGAGAATAGCTGGCCGGCTTTCACGTTGGCCGTCACAACGCCGGCGAAGTCGCTCGAGGTCTTCTTTTTCACCGACCGCGATCCGCGTCCGCGGGCGCTGCCATTGCGCCGTTTTCTCATGCCCTTCGCAAAGCCGGCGCCGCCGGATGATCTCACGCGAAATATTCCGGAGATTGCGGGCGGGAATTGGGAAGCCGGCCGTGAGCTCTTCAAGGGCAAGGCTGCCTGTTCCACCTGCCATCAGCTCCGCGGTGACGGTGTGCGCGTGGGGCCGGAGCTCTCGAACTTAACGCATCGCGACTATGCCAGCGTGCTCAAGGACATTGCGGATCCCAATGCGATGATCAATCCGGATGCGATCGGTTATACGGTGACGATGAAAGACGGTGGGGCAGTCGTCGGTACGCGGCTTGCGGAAACAAACGACGAGCTGCAAATCGCGCAACCCGGCGGCGCCGTCGCGAAGCTGAAGCGAGCGGAGATTGCGAAAATCGAACCGATGACGGTCTCGCTCATGCCGGTTGGCCTCGACAAGGCTCTTAGCCCCACGGAACTCCGAGACCTGATGACTTACTTGCTGAAGGAATCTTCTCGGTGAAGGTTCTCTGGCCGGGCACTTAGAGCGGCCTTAGAATTGACGTAGCCGTCTCAACCCACCCAGCCCTGCCGGGCTGCACTTGGTGAATGCGGCCATAGCATTATTTACATTGCTCGAGAATGGGCGCTTTCGCGTATTTGTGGCTCCGCCGCATGCAGGCCGGTGGAAATGCGCAGGTGCTCTTTTGTTAAGGCGATATAAATACCGGTTGGTTTGTTAATCGTGGCGCCTTTTTAACGTTGCCGACGAACGTTCTGCCCTGGCGCTGGTAAACCTTTTGTATGATTGCCAAACCGCCGCACTAACGGCAGGCTGACTGCATGTCTACGCGCTGCATTCCTGCAGCCAAAGACTGCAGCAACGTTTCCTGAGAGGGAAATGCTGCCGGCGAAAAAACGATTGGTCTGCGTACTATTCTTAACATAAAAACTGCTTTGATGGCAGGCCACTTGCATAAGGAGGTGCGTTATTAACAAACTATGGTCAACATTCTAACCTCGACCTCTGATTCGCCCGGGGATGATCCACTCCAGGGTTTTCTGCGTGTTGATGAACCGTCGGATGCGGAACTCTTTCCCATGGAGGTCATGGAGGAAGTGCGGGCTGAACCTCTTTGGCCACACTGCAACGAAGAATCGTTTCCGGAAGAATGGTTTAATCCCGACGCCATGTTAAGTGGTGTGGTTTCCTGACTTGGTTTCGGCGGTGAATGCCGTGTGGGGAGCGTGAGGGATGCCAGTGTTCGGATCTTTGGCAGTTGCTGCTGGGTGAAACTCGTTAGTTAAAACGGTTAGTTAGCGAAGGTGGGAATCGTGCGGATTCCGCTCTTTCGGGCTCTGCCTAAGTGCAAAGAATCGTTTCGCTCGCTTCGGGCCTCTATTTTTGCGGGAAAGGATCGCAATACCTTGGGATCACCGCACTGCTGGCTGAGGCGGTTCCTGTATCGAATTACTTCGCTTCCTGCGTTGCCGGCCATGTCTTTCCATTGGCCAATTGCCATTCACGGGCGCGGCCAAAGAGGCTGGGTGTCAGAGCCGGGTCTTCGAGGCTGAAGCGCTTGCCCTTCGCGATCTCGTCGCCGTGTGCCTGCAGGAAGCGCCGCCATTCCGTCCGCAAAGCGATCCGTTCCGTGCGCGTCAGGTCTGTCCTTCCTGAGGAACTGCCGGGGAGCCCTTCGATGAGCGTTTGGAGATCGTCCAGCGCCAGACCGTAGAGCTTTTCTTCAGCGAGCCGTTCCACCCATTCCCGGTGCAATGCGAGTCCGCCGCCGAGGGCAGATGCGGCGTTGCTGGCCGAGCGCAGAAGCCATTCGTGGTTTTCAGTGGCGACGATTTCGATAAGAGCGGGCAGGAATTCCCTGGCGCCCGACTTTTCCGCGATCTCGCAAGCCGCGCGACAGACGCCGAGATCCGGATCGGCAAGGCGGTCGCCGATGAATGCGCGGCATTCCTCAGGGACGGGTGTTGGGATTGAGCGGACGGCCGCTTCCCGCGTGGGGAATTTACCGTTCTCGCCGAAGACGGTGAGGATGCGCAGCCAGTCTTGCGGACGCGGGCCGGGTGTGTTTTCCAGGAGGTAGAAATAGGTGAAAAACTGTGCGTCCCCGGAGAGCAGGGCTTCGCCATTTGCCCCCTTTGACAGGGCAAAGCCTCGCTTGCTGAGCACCTGAATCGTGCGCGCCAGTTCGCCGAGTGGCTCCGGGAGGTTCAGAATATTGTCATTCGGATCTTTCCGGGGTGTCACCGCGGGATTGAGAGTCCGATCCATCGCCGCCAGTACCGCCGGTGCGTCTTCCTTCGTCCCGACGGCTTGCAGCATGAAAGCGCCGGTTCCGATTTCCCTTGTCTCTTTGCCGGCAACGAATTTCGCACCCAGCTTTCTGACTTGAGGGGTAAACCGGTCTTCCCAGGCCCGCTTGGCGAGCCGTTGCCGGATGTCCGGTTGATCGGAACGAAACGGGCCGCGTCCGGGCAATTGGCCCGCGAACTCCGGATCAGGCAAGCGCCCATTCAGCGTGAGCCCGGCAGCGAGTGCGAGTTCCTGATTTTGATCTGAGGCGAGTTCGATCAGGGCTGCAGTCGCCTCTGGGGTCGGAATCGAGCCGAGCCCTTGCAGGACTTTTAGATTCCCCTCCTTCGCTCGCTTCACTAACGGCACGGTGTAGGACGGGTGCCGAAGCGCATAGTAGGTACGGCGATCCTCGGGTAATTGATCGACAGCGGCGACAACGTGTTCCGCGTCTTCCGCTTTTGGTTCCTTGAACAAAATTGTTGCTTCACCGACGGGGTATTTGCGTTCGCCCTCCTTCCATCCGAAATCGTGCCATCCACGAATGGTGTATTGCCCAGGCTTTTCAATGGTCCGATAAGTCGGCAGCCAAAGTGGCGTGGCATACTTTTGACCCGGCCCAAGTGTTTTCCAGCCAACGAGACCGCCAAAGCACTGCGGGTTGGGATCTGGATCTTCGCATTCATGGCCGTCGGGATCTGTTGCCGTGATTTTGAACCGTAACGCCCGGCTGGCGCCGCGGTAATCACCACCGGTCTCGTACTCAAACGGTGCGTCGCCGGTATTTTCCAGGACGAACTGAAACGAGACGTCTTCGCCGACAAAGTACTCCTGGTGTTCGAAAACCAGGTTGACCTTCGCGCCGGGCGGTATGGTTTGGTCGTGCGCCGGCGAACTCGAGAATTGCGCTTCGGCTGAGGCGACGGTGCAGACGAGAACGAGTATGGGGAGGATAAACAATACCGGCTTCATATGAACACGGGAGAAATCGTCCGGCGTGAAAGAGATCTTAGACCGTGCCCGACGAAATCAGGGAGTTCCAAATTTAATCGGAGGCGATCGTGTAAGCGGCGAGCGCGAAGGCGAGCAAAGCCACGGCGATCGTGACCGACCAGACGAGGGCTCGATCAGTCTTCACGCGGCCGCTTTCGATCTGCCGATTGACCGCATCGTAACGCCACGCCGCAAGCAGCGTGAGAAGTGCTCCGAAGCCGATCATTCCGACACCGAGGGAATGAGTTCTAGTCCCGAGATGTGGCGTGGATGTGCCATTCTCACGCAGCAGCAAGTTGAAGCGGGCCAGAACGAATCCAAGGCTGACGATCGCGATATTCGTGCGCACCCAGGCGAGAAAAGTCCGCTCATTGGCGAGATGTTCGCCGGCGCGGTGTTGCGCCGGGACCTCGCGATGTTGCTGCCGTTCGGGCGTGGGATCGGATGGCATTGAGGAATCGATGCAGGAACGCTACGCACTCAATTGAGCGCCTTCGTGTTATGAAATCGCTTCTCTCGGCAGCGAAGGACTTGGGGCAGACGCGGCTTTGCTGGTGCGTTTTGCGAATGCAGCCGAACCGATTGCCGGGCGCGATATACCGCATGTCCATAGGAAGCGGAGGTCCATCGAAATGATTGCCAAACATTCTGTCGTCCAAGCCCACTATGAACTCGTGGAAGAAGCGCGCGGGCTGCGCACGCGGATCAAAGATCGCCACAGTCACAGGACCTTCGGATCTTTGAATGAAGGTGTGGAGAGCCGGGGAATTGATTCGAAGCGCACTGGAGCGCATGCGAAAGAGTTGAGCAAAAGGCTGGCGGCATTGCAGCAGCGGTTGAGATTGGTCGTGAATGAGCGGCGCGATGCGCTGTGACTCGCTCTGCAATTTTTTCAGCGCGCCAATGAGAGGTGGAATGCGCCGGATGGGTTCACATGAGTCCCATAGGTCCCATGTGTCCTATTCGTCCTATGAGAAAGCGCGAAACGCCGCCGCTTTGAACGTTGAAAGTCGAAAGTTGGACGTTGAACGTTTTCCTTCTCTTTCAAATCACGCACGCCGTCTCTACCACGAGTAAGTTCCTTTCCCATCTGCTCCCGGCTGAAACTGTCTACCCACCGCCGTCAGCCTCTCCATTCCGGTGAGTGACTCTTTTTCGATCAGCACGTAGACGATCTGACTCTTCTTTGCCGTGCCGTTTTCCAGGCCCAGTTTGTCGAGCCCATCCTTCGTGCAATCGACCCAGCCAAAGCTAGACATCTTGCTCACATCCGTAAGCACCGCGCGGACCATCCCGTTTTTCAATTCGGTTTTGCGTCCGGGTTTTGGAGCGATTTCCACCGGCACGACTTTTCCGAAGAGCTCCTTGCGATGGAGCGTGATTTCCATGAAGCCGTAGGTCTTGTCCTTTTCCGGGGCGGGCAGGAGCGCGGGCGCGGCAGGAGCCGGAATCGTTTTCTCCGGTGTTGGCGCGGCATCCGGCTCTGGCGCGTTCTTCGCCGGCGCCTGGTCGGCGGGCGCTGCAGCGCCATCCTTTGCATCGACCACATTGACCGCGAACATCACACTGAAGTTCAGGTTGGCATGCACGTCCCGTCCGCCTGACTGATATCCGGCGTAGCCGATGAGCAGACCCTGGTCATCCTTGCCGTCTACGAAGAAGACAAATTGGGGATGGTTGAAGGTAAACGTCTTCTCCTTGCGCGTCTCATAGATCACCCACTCATGCTCGCCCTTCGGTCGCCGCTCCTTGATTTCCGCGATGGAGCGCTCCCGATTCGGCGGAGTCAGATTCTTGTTGAGGGCCGCATTGACCGTTGCGACGAGATCATCCAGGTCGTCACTCTGCTTGGCGCTCACCGGCTTGCCTGTCTCCGCCCAGTCATCTGAGGTCAGCCATTTCCCATTCGTCTTGCGCGCGAAAGTTCCCTTCTCCTCCTTGATTCGCTCGACCTCCGGGTAACGATCATAACGATAACTCAGCTTCTCGCCATTGTCTGAGTACTCCACGTCCGCCATGACGATCATGTGGTTCTTGGAATAGACTTGATTGGTGTGGGCGAGGGCTTTGGTGAAAGTGTCTGAATCCGATGCGACAGATGCAGACAACCATCCCATCGACAGCATGAAAGCGACGACCGCCGATGCGATAGGGATCCGGGTGGAACGGCAAACGGATTTGGCTAGCCTAACATTCATCGCTTCAAAGTTCTCGTTTCGTGTTTGGGTGAAGTTAACGGAGTTTGCTATCTCGGAGACCGAAACCAACAGGAGGCTCTCGCGCTCTTTTCGCATTGCCGATGTTATCTCGGTGACAGCTTTGAAGTCAATTACGCCGAAGGTAGTACGCGCTTGCTGGGGTCGGAATAGATCTCACGCGGAGGCGCGGATTCACGGAGAAGAGACCGGGAAAAAAGACGCATGTCCTTTCACTCTTTCCTCCTCCGCGTCTCCGCGCCTCCGCGTGAAATCTACTGTGAGGCTCAAGCGCGCCACTCACCGCGTCAGCTCGCGCAATAACTCCATATGATAGTTCAACAACTCCACGCCGCGGATGTTGACCATGTTTTCACGGATCAACTGAAACCCGCGTTTCTCGAACAATTGGCGTGCGCAGGTGGAGGCCTCGACGTAAAGGCGATGGCGGTGGAATGCAAAACACGTATCGATCGCATGCTGGACGAGCCCGGTCATGATTCCGCGTCGTTTGAAATCCGGATGAATATACGCGCAGTCGATGTGCCCATCGGGATCCAGTTCCAGAAACCCTGAGATACGCGAATCGGTGATAGCCACGAAGGGGCGCTTGAGTTCGCATCGGCGGCGCCAGTGATCGGGATTTGGTTCACGATCGGACCAGGCGAGACATTGCTCCTCGGAGTAAGCTTCCGACGCGATCTCGTGCACGGCGCGGGTGAAGATTTCCGCGATGGCGGTGTGGTCGCCCTGTTGGTAGATCCGGATCATGGGTGGAAATAATAAGGTGCCTACCGAAACTGCGGGATGCGATCTCTTCCGTCGATTCCCGTGGCATTTCCATGGACCGAAGAGCCTGAAGAAACCGGCTGGAGAATCTGCCGGAACCGGCTAGCATTCCGCAATCAATCCACTCCCTCGTTGATCACGTGAAATTCGCCCTCTCTTCCGCCCTGCTGCTCCTGTGTGCCGGTTCGTTGTTCGCGCAAACACCCAGCGATTTCTTGACCGTTATCAACCGGGACTTCGCGGCCTGGGATTCCGACCACGATGGCGTGCTGTCGGTGAAAGAGCTGGATGCCGTCGTGAATGATCTCAAGACGGTAAATGAAGACGCCGCGGCTGCGGCGGCCCTGAAGCGCGCGTCCTTTGACAAAACGCCGCTTCCGCCACTCACGCTGGAAGCCATCACTTCGCTCACGACGGAGAAGAAGCCTGATCTCGCGCTGATGTTTGCCCAGGGTGTCAAGCGGATCGCGAAAGTGACGAACCGCGCTTTATTTGCCGATGGGACGCCGGCAATGGGCGCGATCCATCAGGGCAAACTCGGAAACTGTTTCTGCCTCGCGCCGCTCGGAGCGCTGGTGAATCGAGATCCGGCGCAGGTCGCGGCGATGTTTTCGCTCGAGAGCAATGGGAATTACCGCGTGCAGTTTGGCCGCAAGACCATCGAAGTGCCGCCGCCGACCGACGCGGAGATTGCCATCGGGGCGTCGAATAGCGGGCAGGGGATCTGGGTGAATCTTTACGAGAAAGCGATCGGCGCGGCGCGTAACGAGGATCGGCCGCAAGATCATCGTGTGGATTCGCCGCTCGATGCCGAGCGTGGTGGTTCAGCCGGGGCGATGCTGGCGTATCTCACGGGTCACAAGATCACCCGGTTTTCCTTTGCCTTCGCCAAAAGCACCGTGACGACAGAAGCTGAGTTTGCGGTAAAGCTCACCGACCTGCGCCGGCAACTCGCGGAGGCCACGCAAGCGAAGCGCCTGATGACCTGTGGTACGTTGAAGACCACCACGCCGGGGCTGACGCCGAATCACGCCTACGCCGTGCTCGGATATGATACGGCGAGTGATTCCGTACGCCTCTGGAATCCTCATGGCCAAAATTTTCACCCCGCGAATACCGAAGGTGTGGAGAACGGCTACGCGACGGACGAGGGTATCTTCCAAGTGCCGCTGGATCATTTCGTCCGGCAGTTCAGCGGGATGGCGTTTGAAGTGACGGCGGAGAAGGCCGGTGTGTGATTTGCTGGCGGGAGGGAGAAGATGCCTGCTGATTCGGAACTTCATCGTGCTCAGCCACTGCAGCCGCTAGTTGAGAAATGGGCAAATTCTCTGAAGAGGCGCTGCTGGCCTTTCCGCGTGGCAAGCTTGTCTCGATCGTCTCCCCTCGCTTCTCAGGCCATACAGTCTCCCAACGACTCCTGGTTCTTTCCGACCCCGTGGATTAATGGGCCAGAGATCTCGCCCGGAAAATGGGAGTACTGCTGCTTTCGATTGCCGGAAATTCAGGAGCGCGTGTATGTGAAGGTCTGCACGACGTTGGAATCTACATGGGGCGTTCCAAATAGTACCATCAAGCTGATGAATCAGATCTATGGAGAAACGGAGGGATTTTTCACGACGACGTTTCATTCAACCATGCCTTCGCCTGCCATCCCGGCAAAGTATGGGTTTGAATTGTTCCATCCGATTGTGGACCCGGAAGGCCCGGTAGATAAGTCAGACGAAGCCTGGGATGGATATGGGCAATGGGTGAACCATAAGATCGGCGGTGCACCGTATAATCGTACTGTTGGTCCGGTCATCGATGAACTGCGTGGCCTTTTGCAGCACGGATACGAAGTGCTGCTGCAACTCAATGAGCCGAGCTGGAATATACGTGATCCTCAACAGCAGGATGATTTTCCTGATGAAGAACGGCAAGGTGGCGGGCCCATGGACTGGCTGTTCAACAACGATGACTTCGCCATCCTGATTCATCCCCGGACAATGGATATCCGGTACTTGTGGGGCGGGTAGCACCTGTGCGAGGAGTGCTGGCGCGACATGCCGTCGAGCACGGCTAACCTGGCTTCTACTTGCTTACGCCAGATCCAGAATCCCCTCCGCGCAGAACTCCGCTTTTCCGAACGAATCGATATGATGCCCCATGGCATGCGCCAGGGTCATCCACAGACGGTTGTGCGGAGCTTTGTTGAGCTTCACGCTGCGACCCATCTTGAAGCCGGCGCCACCGCCGATCATAACGAGTGGAATGTTATCGAGTGTGTGGCTATTGCCCTTGCCGAGTTCGTTTGTCCAGACGAGCAGGGTGTGATCGAGCATGCTGCCGTCGCCTGAGGGCTCCGGAGTTTCCGAGAGGCGCTTGGCGAGATGAGCAAACTCTCCCGCGAACCAGGTATTGATCTTCCGAAGCTTATCCTGCGCGGACTGATTGCCATCCGGCTCGTGGGAAAGACTATGGTGGCCGTCTTCGACACCGAGCCAGCGCATCTGCGCGCCGCCTACCGAACGCATGTACTGCAGCGTGGCCACGCGGGCCATGTCATTGGAAAGTGCGTTGACCAGGAGCTCGATCTGCATCCGACTGATCTGCGGTGTGTTGTCATTCACGAGCTCGATGCTTGGATCGAGATCGGGTACAGGATGCAGGAGCGCAGCGTCGTTATCGGGATTCTGCAGATCTTTTTCCAGGTTGCGGACGATGGTGAGATGCTGATCGAGTAAAGCCTTATCACGCGCGCTGAGCCGGGAGGCAACGCGTTTGATATCGTCCTGAACATCGTCGAGCACACTCACCAGGCTTTCCTTGTCTTTCATCCGCCCATAGAGCTTGCCGAACATCTGATAGGGATCATCGATCGGCGCCACCGGTTGATTCGGTCCGGAGTAACTCATGCGCGTCCAGGGATCCGCCCGATTCGGCACGGCCACGCCGAATTCCAGCGAACCAAAGCGTGTTCTTGTCTCCGGCTGGCTCTGGAAGAAATTGCGCAGCTCCTGATCGATCGAAAGGCTGCTCGCCCAGCCGGCTGGATTCCCGCCGCCGCCCATGATATTGCCCGGAAGCAACTCATTCGCCGTGAGCAGACAGCTCATGCCACGCATGTGATTGTCCCCATCACCCCGCACTTTGTTGAAGATCCCGTTGAGCACGAGCGTCTGGCTCTTGAAAGGCTCGAGCGGCTTGAGGATCGATTTGAATTCGAAGTCCGCACCCTCCTGATCGGGCCAGAATTCATTGGGCAGCGTGCCGTTCGGCGAGAACATGATCACGACGCGCTGACGGCGCTGCGGAAGCGGTGCGCCGATAAGGCTGGGAAGACCCGCGAGGAAAGGCAGCGCAGCGGCGGAAACACCGAGCTGGCGAAGGAAACGGCGGCGATTCAGTACAGCATTCATGGCGTGGACGTGGCAGTGGTGGCGACAGCGTTAGAAATGGGAACGAGAGCGGCTTGAGCAGTTTTGCTTTCCGCCGGGACCAACCCTCGCGAAGAGGCAACAGTGGCGATTTCGACGAGCAGCTTCTGGATATTGAAGCCGGAGCGAACGAAGGATTGGCGCAGATCTTCCAATTCATCCGGGCCGTAGGCGCCGACCGCCTGCTTCACGGCGTGATGGAAGAGATTGTGAATGAAGGCGCGATGTCCATTTGGACTTTCGGCGGCGAATTTCGCCAGATCCCGCGCGCCGGTGAGATGCAGTGTCTCGCCATCATCGGTCGAGAGGTCAGTGACAGGATCCACGGGCTTCCGGTTATCAATCGTGCGCCATCTGCCGATCGCATCGTAGTTCTCCAGCGTGAAGCCGAGCGGATTGATCGTGGAGTGGCAACCCATGCAGTTCTTATTCTTCGTCAGCTCCGTGACTTTCTCCCGCATGGTGAGTGACGGATCGAACTTCGCATCTTCAAAAGCCACGGCCATGGGCGGCGGCTTGAGTTTCATCCCCACGATATTGCGGGTGAGAAAGACGCCGCGATGAATCGGTGAGGTATTCTTGGCGTAAGAAAAAGCGGCGAGGAGAAACGGGTGCGTGATGACACCGGCGCGCTCCTTTGGATCGAACGAAATCTTCTGGAAATCATCGCCGCCACCTTCCTTGCCGTAGAGCTTGGCAAGGCGCTGATTGAGCAGGAGATAGTCGGCTTGGAGGAGTTCGCGGTAATCCGAGTGTTCACTCCAAACGACCTGATCGACGAATAGCTCCAGCGAGGTTCGCAAATCGGACATCACCTCGGCGTCAAATTCTGGAAAGGCTTTCGAATCTTTCGCCACGGAGTCAGCGCGCTCGAATTCCAGCCAGTGATGGAAGAAGCCATCGAGCTTCGCCCTGGTCCGCGGATCCGGGAGCATGCGATTGGCCTGGGCGACGATTTCTTCGCGAGTCCGCAGCTTGCCCGCGGCGGCGGCTTCGAGGAGCCGTTTGTCGGGAAGGGAATCCCAGAGCGCCAGAGCGAGCCGTGCCGCGGCGTCGTAGTCATCAGTTGCGCGGTCTTCGGGAAATTCCGGGTACAGGAAGCGCGGTGATTTCAGCGTGAAAAGGACGACGCGGGTGACAGCGATCTCTGGTGTCTTGGCCGCGGCAAATTGCTTCTCAACGACTTGGCGGTAACTGTCCGAGAGCGGCCGCCGGAAGGCCGTTTCCATGAAGCGGTGGCAGAAATCCTTGAGCTTCTCGACACGATCCGGGGCATCGAGTTTCACGCCCGCGAGATCGACGAGATTCGCTGAGACATTCTCCGCGACCGAAATGGCCGCATCGGTGGTGGCCTCATCCCATTCTTTGGAAATGGTCGTGCCCCGTTCGTAACCGACACTCCGGTCATCGGGTGGGAAGGCCGTGCTCACGACCATCGTTTGCTTCAGGCGCTGCGGGGTCAGATTGCGGCGCGGGATGAGTTCTTCCACACCGTGCGGAGGCTTCCATTTCAGCGCGATGGAAGAGGTCTTCTCCTTGTACTTGGAGAACTCGATCGTGATCGGATAGGCCCGTCCGCCGAGCAGAAAGATACTCTTCTTCTCCTCGCGCATCTTGCCTTCGGTAATGCCGGCATCGATGAGAAGATTCTTCGAATCATTGAGCGAAATACGGACGCCGTTCTCCGTCTGGACGATAATTTCGTAAGTCCCGGTTTCCTCCGCGATGAGGGAGCCATCCCAGCGGATCGAGAACTCCTGGTCCGCCATTTCCTTGTCCGGCGCCGGGCTGGTTTCTCCAAAGGAAAAAGAGACTTGAGAATCTGTCCGGTCGAAATTGACCCGCGGGCGATCCTTTTTCTTTTTATCCTTCTCCTCCTGTGTCAACTGCGCTTCAGCCGGGTCCGGCTTTTGCACGAGAAATCCGGAATAGTGAGCTTTCAGTCCGCGATCATTGCCGATTGCCGGGCCCTGTCCCTGGCGAAAGTTGCCCACGAGATCGGCGACCGAAGCGCGATATTGCTCCACGGTCAGCCGGGCGAAATCGACTTCCGGAGGATGAATCCTCGCCTGGGCGGCCGGGGAGTAGAAGGCTTCGTAAATGTATTGGGCGACCTGTTTGGAGTCATCGCCCACGCAGGCGCCGACATTGTCATCCGGCATGGTCCGGGCGATCCGTTTGGCCAGCGATTCCACGGAACGGTTGCCCTGCAGCGGTTCGTCGTATTTGTCCGGCACGCCCTCGCCGTGCTTCCCATGGCAATCCACGCAGAGGTTTTGGTAAATCTTGGCGCCCGGAAGATCGGCCGGATCGGCCTGAAGCGCCGGGGATCCCGCGGCCAGTCCCGCGATCAGGATAACACCCGGCAGCCGCCGAAAAAAGCGGTGCGCGAGGCGAGAGCGGGATGGTAGCGGAAAAAGCATGGATTCCTGTACGATAAATCCGGCTCCGCCCGAATCTTAGTAGCCGCGTAAAGGTGGGTTGGCAAACGATTGCAATCCACACGATCCGTTCGGGTTACAATCTGGCGGAAATGCCCGCGAAACACGCAGAAGGGCGCCAAGGATCAGAAAGGAGAGCGGGCTTGCAGCCCGCAGTCCTTGCGGCCAATGACGTGCCGAATTGGAAAATGCATCGAACGGCCGGCTCGATCCATGGCACTCCGGGCTGCAAGCCCGGGCTCCTTTGCCGCGGATTTTGCCGCTTGTTCCAGGATTTCGAAGTTGTGTATACGGGCGGCTTGCGCGCCTTCGCCACTCAAGCGTTGCGTCCAGACACTTTGGTGACCTTCTGCACCTTGTACTTTGTGATGATGTTGCCCTGCGAGAGCCGGTTCTTCACCGCGAGCGTGGCAAAATCGAACTCGAGTTCGCGATTGCGTGCGCCCTGGCCATCTTTGAGATGCACGATGACTTTCGGCGACTCGTCCGGCGTCGAGGTGATTCCGAGGAATAGGATCTTGCCCGCGGCAACCGGATAAACGCGGTCGCGCACGACGCCTTCTCCCATATGAAAGCGCTTCGCGTAAATGACTCCGCTCTGCTTGTGCTGATAGACTAAGTTATAAGTCGTCACGGCATCTCCCCGGCGGAAGATCATGGCATGCAAGAGATCGGCGCCGAAGAATTCCTTCTCCGCGACTTTGTTAATCTTGCAGCCACCCTCGCGGCTGATACCCATGACCTCATCGAGATCCGAGCATTCACCCAGCGCTTCCGCGGCGTCGTCCCTCTTGAGCCCCCATCCGATAAAGCCTTCCTTCTTATTAGCGAACGGCTTCACATTGGCATGCGCCACGCTGGCCGCGGAGATAGCGGTGAACGTAGTAATCTCTGTGCGCCGCTCGCGTTCCTTGCCGTATTTCTTTTTCAGACCTTGGAACCAGGAAATGGCGTAGGCCGTGAGCTGGGCGAGAAACCCTTTCGTTTCCTCGATCGATTCCGCGATCTTCTTCAGATCATCGTCGGCATTCTTCGAGTCGAATTTGGAGATACGCTTGATCTTGATTTCCGTAAGACGCGCGCAGTCCTCCTCTGTTACTGGCTCCTTGAGGTGCTTCGTGTAAGGCTTGAGGCCTGCGGCGATAGTCGATAGCACGCTCTCCCAGGTCTCGCAGTTCTCGATCTTCTGGTAGACCTTCTTCTCGATGAACATCTTCTCGAGCGATAACATATGCCACCTGGCATTCAGTTCGCCGAGCCGGATCTCGAGTTCCTGCCGCAGCAGATCCCTGGTGCGTTCCGTCGAAATGCGCAGGATTTCGCTGACCGTCGTGAATATCGGCTTCTTATCAACGATGACGACGGCGTTCGGGTGGATCAGGATTTCGCAATCCGTGAAGGCGTAGAGCGCATTCTTTACCAATTCCGCGTCACCACCAGGCTGCAGGTGGACCAAAATCTCGGCATGTTCCGAGGTGTTGTCTTCCACCTTCTTGATTTTGATCTTCTCCTTTTGATGCGCCGCGACAATCGAAGCAATGAGAGTCGGAGTTACCGTGCCAAAGGGAATCTCGGTGATGGCGAGCAGGGTGGACGAACGGATCTCGATCTTCGCCCGGGCGCGGATCTTCCCTCCGCGGTGGCCATCGTTATAGTCGGTGCAATCGATCAATCCGCCGGTGAGAAAATCCGGGAAGAGCTTCGGTGTTTTACCCCGAAGGACGGCGATGCTCGCATCGACGATCTCATTGAAGTTATGCGGCAGGACCTTGCAGGAGAGACCCACGGCGATGCCCTCAACCCCTTGTGCGAGCAGGAGGGGGAATTTCACCGGCAGCGTTACCGGTTCATCATTTCGCTCGTCATAGCTCTTCGTCCAAACCGTCGTCTTGGGATTGAAGATCGCTTCCAGGGCAAACTTGGAAAGCCGCGCTTCGATATACCGTGCCGCCGCCGCAGGGTCGCCGGTAATGATATTGCCCCAGTTTCCCTGGGTATCGATCAGCAGTTCCTTCTGCCCCATGCCGACAAGTGCATCCGTAATGCTCACGTCTCCGTGCGGATGATACTTCATCGTGTGGCCTACGGCATTGGCCACCTTGTTATAGCGCCCGTCCTCCAGTTCCCGGAGTGAGTGCATGATGCGGCGCTGGACCGGCTTTAAACCATCGTCGATATGAGGAACCGCACGATCGAGAATGACATAGCTCGCATAGTCGATGAACCAGTTCTCGAACATCCCGTCCACGTGCTTGAGCGCCGGCGGTGCGGATGGCGCGGCTGGCAAGGCCGGCACGTCGGCAGTTTTGACGATCGGCAGTTCCGGCTGGGTCGGATCAGTTTTACGTTTTGGCACGGATGAAAAAAGTGAAGTGGGTGTTTAGGAAGGATTTGCTGCAAAGACAGCGGGAATGAAGGCAAGCTCGCGTTGCGACACGCTGCCTATCCGCGGATTGCGAACCGCGGATCAAGAAGTCATGTAATTCAGATTCTTGATAATGAAGTCCTGCCGGTCGGGCGTATTTGCTCCCATATAGAACTGGAGCAACTTATCCACGGGACTTTCCTTGCCGATGATGACCGGTTCCAAACGGATCTTGGGACCGATGAAATGGCGGAACTCATCGGGAGAGATTTCGCCGAGTCCTTTGAAGCGTGTGACTTCGGGCTGCGGGCCGAGGGCGGCGATCGCTTTCAATCGCTCCTGCTCGGTATAGCAGTAGCGGGTTTCCTTCTTATTCCGAACCCGGAAGAGCGGAGTCTGGAGGATATAGAGATGACCGTTTTTGATCAACTCGGGCAGGAAGGTGAGGAAGAAGGTGATGAGCAGAAGCCGGATGTGCATCCCGTCGACGTCGGCATCGGTAGCTAGCACGATATTATTATAACGCAACTCTTCGATGCCTGCTTCGACATTGAGCGCGCTATGCAGCATATTGAGCTCGTCATTCTCATACATGATGCGCCGCGTCTTGCCCTGGGTATTGAGCGGCTTGCCTTTGAGGGAAAAGACGGCCTGTGCATTGGGATCGCGGACTTTGGTAATCGAGCCGGATGCCGAATCGCCTTCGGTAATGAACAAGGTCGTATCGCTGCGCCGATCGTCTTCCCCGCGCCGGGGCGCCTTGTCATTGAAATGGACCCGGCAATCGCGAAGCTTCGAGTTATGCAGGCTGACGCGTTTCGCCGCATCCTTCGCGAGATCGCGAATGCCCGCGAGTTCTTTGCGCTCGCGTTCGTTTTGCTGGATCTTTTGCTGGATGGCCTGTGCAACTGCTCCGTTTCGGTGCAGGAAGTTATCCAGCTCCTTCTTCAGCAGATCGGCGACATAGTTTTTGATCGTGACACCACCGCTGGGCGCCATGGTGATGCTGCCAAGCTTCGTCTTGGTCTGTGATTCGAAGATCGGCTCCTGAACACGAATCGAAATCGCCGCGACGATGCCCGTCCGGATATCGGAAGGATCGTAGTCTTTCTTGAAGAATTCGCGGAGAGATTTAACGATCGCTTCCCGGAACGCCGCCTGATGGGTGCCGCCCTGGGAAGTATGCTGGCCGTTGGTAAACGAGTAATACTCCTCGCCGTATTGCTGGGCGTGAGTAAAGACGATCTCGAGTAACTTGGCCGAGTCTTTTAGGTGGATGGCCTTGTAGTCCGTCGAGCCATCGATCTTCTGATTCAACAGATCGAGCAGTCCATTCTCAGATTTGATGACCTTGCCATTGAACGTGAGCGTCAACCCGGTATTCAGGTGCGCGTAGTTCCACAGCATGTTCTCGATGTATTCGTCCTTGAAACTGTAGTTCGGGAAGATCTCGAGATCCGGCGTGAAAGTCGTAAAGGTGCCCGTCTTTTCCCCCTTTGCCGCCTTTGTACCGTGATCTTTGATCAGATCGCCGCCGGCGAAGTTGGCCACACGTGTCTTATCCTCGCGGAAGGACTGAATCTCAAAGCTGGAAGAAAGGGCATTGACGGCTTTGAGACCGACACCATTCAAACCGACGCTGCGCTGGAAGGCCTCGCTGTCGTACTTGCCGCCGGTATTCGGCTTGCCGGCACAGTCTACGAGACTGCCGAGCGGAATACCACGGCCAAAGTCACGAACCGTCACGGTCTGGGTCCCATCCGGATTGGGCGTGACGGCCACATCGATGCGCTTGCCCGCCCCCATGGTGAATTCGTCGATCGAGTTGTCGATCGTCTCCTTCAGCAGGATGTAGATGCCGTCATCGTGGGCTGCGCCGTCGCCGAGGCGGCCGATGTACATGCCCGGACGGCGGCGGATGTGTTCGTTCCACTCCAGGGAGCGGATGTTCTTTTCCGTATAATTCGGTGTCTTTTCTGTCATCGAGGGATTTGAAATTCATAGCGGAGCCCGTGCCCAAACGACATGGGAAAATGGTATTTTTGAGCGATATTTCGGTGTTTTACGAGGCGATCCGGCCAGTTCTCGTGGGCGGTTCACCATTGAAAAATCGGGATGATTGCGAGCACGGCACAAGATTTCGCCTCGCCTTCTCATTGCCGTACTGCCCTCGAGGTTTCCGGCACCAGTGATCGCGAGGGTAAGCTCCGAAGAGTGAGGTGGCAAATGCTTGCGGCTCTCCCGTGACTTGGCTGCTCTGTTTCATTGATGTGTCAACGGCTCCGGTGGATAACCGCGTTTGCGCTGATTGGTGAGATCCGGGTCCCTGTAATATGCCGGCTGTCTCACGAGCGCCTTTGGAGAGGCACCCATAACTCAAAAAACGTTCCCCCGAACTCACTCGGAACCCATGCATGCATTGATTGTGTATCTATCATTTCGCCTTTGATCCAGGGTGATACAGGCCGCCGAATCTCTGCCATCAGAACGCTCAAAATATCTGTTGTCCACAGCTTCGCTGCGCGCCGTTGGCCGGTATGCGGACAAGCGCCGCCGTCGTCTTTGACACGGACGTATGCACATGAGTCAACCCGGCAATGTCATCGAAATTTCACAGGACAGGCCTTGAGGTTACTAAGACGATGGGGTAGCCGTGCATCCCGCTTGCCTCAAATGGTGTCTCGCAGTCCGCACGGTTGCGGTCTGCCGAACTGAGCCTGCCACTCGATCGACTTTGCGTCCATGATACGTACCGCATTCACACTTTGTTTTGCCTGGCTGACTGCCATCAGAGCCATTGCTGCAACTTCGTCGCCCGTGCCGGAACTCGACGATCTGGCCGCGGACTGGCTGACGATTTCCGACTTGAACAGCTATCCGTCAGTGATGAATCCGTCCGGCGCGCTCCAAACGGAGTCGAATGTGTTGGGGATCATTAACCTCAAATTCCCTCCTTTCGCGCAAGGCGGCGACACGGCGGTGTTGTCGGTGAATGGAACCGCATTGAATTTGCAGCGGTCGCGCTGGTTTCCATACCAGGTCGAGCGCCAGGCGGACACTGCTGGCCTCCACATTGATACCATCGTGCGGATGGCGTATGAGCAGCAGGGTATCTTGTTTTCGGTTACCGTAACCAATACGCAGGCCCTTGCGCAAAACCCGACCTTGAGTGTGGCGTTGAGCGGCTATATCCGCAACATCCCAGGAACGTGGGTGCGGACGGAGCCGAATCCGAACACGAGTGGATACACCTCCGCGCTGGCAAACAATGGCAGCATCCTCACCGTGAACGACACGCAGAGTGCGGCGGCAACGGCATTCGCATTTGCCACGCCGCCGGCTGCGCTCACGGCCAACGGAACTGGTGGAGGCGTGGCGACTTGGACTCCGGCTCTTGCTCCAGGACAAAGCGTGACGATCCAGTTCCTGCTGGCTGTGGCCGGCGACTCGAGCACAGCGGTCGCGCTCGCGGATGGATGGGCGAGAACGTTCTCCGATGTCTATGCGCAGGCGCATACCCTGTGGGAGGGACGATGGGAATCGGCATTCCAGCCGGGAAACGTGAATTTTTCAGGCAGCCTGCCGGTACTGAGCACGCCGAATTCCAAAATCTCCCGGTTGTATTACATGAGCGCGCTCACCGTTCTGCTGATGGAACGAACCAACCTGCCGGAAAGCCCACGCGTCTATGTATCCGGCGGGCCGGATCAAATCACGACGGACGTCTATTACTGGGATACGTCATTTTGGTCGGACATTTGGGCACAGCTCGATCCGGCCATCATGAAATCGCAGTGCGAGCAATTCCTTGCGCTGGATTTTCATGACTATTACGCGCTGGACTTCATTTCTGGAAACCCCATCGGTTATCGGTATGGCGCGGACGATGTGTCTGTCTTCCAGATGTGGTGGAGTTATCTGACGGCAACCGGCGACTGGAACGCTCTGAACGATGTGGTGGCGGGGCAGACAGTGCTGCAGCGCTTGAGCGCGCTTGCGCTCTATTGGCAGTCGCAGGCGCCTTCCGGCGCGAATCTGGCGGACTATGGTGCTGCCTCGAATATCTTCTCCATCGACCTCAACTATGTTCACCAGGTCGCTTCGCTCAACGCGGGTAATGTGTGGATGATGCGGCGGATGGGAGATATCTACACCCGGCTCGGCCAGACGGCCAACGCCACCTCCATGTATAGTACCGCAACCGCGTTGGCGCCAAAGGTTCTGGCTCTCTACAACGGCGACGGCACCTGGAACTGCAACCAGAATGGCCCGACGGTGAATATTCGGCAGGTGTATGACTACATCATGCTGGGGCGTTGCATGGCGGGCGATCTCTCAGGTGCTATTCAGACGCAAATGACGTCGTTTGTTGAAACCGAGTTGGTGACGCCATGCTGGATTCGGGCCATGTCGCTCAGCGATCCTTACTTGAGCACTTCCAATGCGTCACTCGCGGAGCGGCCCGACCACGGCTACACCGGAGCCTATGACGCCTGGCCGGCGACGACGACGGGTGTGATGATGCAGTTCGGCGAGTATGACAAGGCCTTGTCGCTCTTGGAGAGCTGCGAGTCCGCGACCCATGTCGGGCCCATGTCGCAAAGTCACGAGCTATACCCGGCGTCGAACCACGTCGGGGTGCGGGTTCCGAATTATCCAGCGATCAATCCTACGTCGGCGCTCACTGTGGAGGCATGGATTAATGCGTCTGCGTGGCAGGCCAATTCCTATCAGGGGTCGATTGTTTCCAAGGATTCCAGGGCCAGCGGCCCTCCGTCCGGCTATGTGCTGCGCTGTGGCAATGGCGGGCAGCTTTCGTTTGTCGTGACCATTAACAGCAATTGGTACGAGGTATTGAGCGGCCCGGTCTTGTCCACCAACTCGTGGCATCATGTCGCCGGCACTTACGATGGCAGCAGTCTTCGCGTGTTCCTGGATGGAGTGCAGCAGGCGGCTGTCTCGTGCACGGGAGCCTTGTCCCAGAACTCCAGTCCGCTGTGCGTGGGTTGCGGAACGTATTACACCAATCGCACCTTCATCGGCGCGATTGATGGTGTCCGGGTTTATGGACGCTCGCTTTCCGCTGGTGAAATCTCCGCGCAGGTTGCATTGGGCGGCCACTACAACTCCTCCGATATGAGCGCTCTCGCTCTTGATCTTCCCTTCGAGGGAGGATTGGGGACGGACGTGGCGAATTTGGCCAGCGGGGGCGTCAATGGCACACTCCTTGTTCCTACGCAGTGGACAACCGGCGCCTCGGGCTCGGGTTTAGCGATTTTGATTCCAGCGCCATCCACGAGCCCGAATAACGTGTATATCGGAATTGGCGCCCAGATTTATAACGAGAGCAATGGCGCATCGTTTGCAAATGCGATCATGACCGGACTCTTCGGCTTTACGCCGCGAGTAGATGGAACGTTTCAACTGGCGTCGCCGGCGGCCCCTCGTGGTGTCACGGGAACGCTGAGCGGTGTGCGATATAACGGCTCGATTTACGAGATTTCGAGCGGTGCGAATGGACTTTCGGCCCTGGCCTTGGCCACCGCTGCCGGCACTTCGTCGAACCCGGTGACTGGGATCATGGCCCACCTGTCAGTGCTCGGCGCGACTACCGAAAACGGCGGCGAATCGAACCTGACTTACAATTGGTCGACGACGTCATCGCCAAATGGCGTTCCGGCTCCCACGTTTGCGGTGAACGGAACAAATGCGGCAAAAAACACGACGGTGTTCTTCAATGGTTCCGGCGCCTACACTTTCCGGGTAACAATCACCGATGCCGGCGGTCTGAGCGTTGCGAGTAGTGTCAATGTGACGGTGAATATGTCTCCATTTAACCAGTGGCTGGTGGCGAAGTTCGGAACGAGTGACACCAACCCCGCGATTGCCGGAGCGATGGCGATTCCGGCTGGAGACGGGATTCCGAACCTGCTGAAGTATGCATTCAACTTGAACCCGATGACTGGGTGTGCCTCCGGTTTGCCCGCGGCGTCGGTGGAGGGAGGCAACATGACGCTCGTGTATCTCCAAAACGACGCGGCAGCGGACCTGACTTACACAGTGGAGCAGACGACGGATCTTGTGAACTGGGCGACAGCGAATGCCGCGCTGGCGACGCTTTCCGATATCAACGGGACGAGCACGATCAAGGCTATGGTGCCGTCAAACGGAGCCACGCGGATGATGCTGCGGCTCAGAGTCACCATGCCGTAGTCCCTGGCTCCGTAAATTCTCTTGGATCTAGGTTTCACCCCACTCTGAGCCGAGCTATAATTTACTGCTGGCCCGAATTTCCCCTCCATTCACGCGGCGGAATGGAGGGATCGATAGTATTCGAGTTTCATTTCGTACTCCGCAAAAAGCTCCCCGACGATTTGCTCGAAATGATTCTGATAGTGATCTGAGTCGAATGGTGCGCTTTCGATTCTCCGGACCACCGTCTTTTCCTTCCCGTCGCGAATCTTGATGTAAACCGCTTTCCTGATCTCAGGCCGCAAGACCACAACGCTGCCGGTGAAATCGGATGGGGCCCGCTCATCTACCAGTTTCTGCAGATGCTCCGCCTGCGGGAGGCTCCGAAGAAAGTAGGGCTCGAATCGAATGAGCGCTCTCATTTCAATGGAGCGGGTTTGAACCGGGCTGCGGATTGGCGTTAGCCAAGCCACTGCTATGGATAGCAAAGAGATGACCTTCGAGTGGAAGAAGAAAGCGGTGCGTCATCGATTCGGCGGCTTCAAGAGCGCGGGAATCAAATATTGCGACGCGAAAAGCATGGGGAATCGGGAACTCGCAAATGCAATTACAATCCTGTAATGGTATTTGCTGGCTCTGAGAAACAAGCTGTGGCCGGCTGCCCATGCAACGTACTGCTTACGAATAGATTACATGAGCAAGTTCTCCCAGGTTGGCTCTGCTGATCCTAAAAACCATTTGAGCGTGGACGCGGATATACGATATGCGGAGTGCGCGGCCACGCTTCGGCAGTGCGAATGCTTCGCGGAATGGCGGCTAACTAATGGCCGGTCTCAGCCACGGCTCGCGGTAAGGACGGGCGAGCAGTTTGGTGGCGGCTTCATCGCCGATGATCTCGCGCTTCTGCGGATCGTATCGTAAAGGGCGGCCAAGTTTCATGGACAGATTCGCCAGGATACAACTCGCGGTCGAGATGTGGCCCTGTTCGATATCCGCGATGGGGCGCCCGCGATTGTCGACGGCGGCAAGAAAATCGAGCATGTGGTGCCGCGTGGCGGGGGCGGCGTTGAGTTCGATATCTTTCTCTGTTACGTCCTCGGGGTATTGTTCGCGCTCGAAGAGGCAGTCGAAGTGAATCGGCGTGGCGTTCTTGTCCTCTGGGATGAAGTCCGCCCGCATGGTGCTCGCTTTGAGTGTTCCCTTCTCGCCGTACAAAGTCAGCGCCCAGGGATAATCGGGATCGGCAGGAGTTCCCCAGGTGCGGTGCTGCCAGGTGAGATTCAGGCCGGGATATTCGAAGGTGGCGGTCTGGGTATCCGTGATATTCGACTTGCCATCCTTGTCGACAAAGATGCCGCCGTTGGAAGTCACGCGATCCGGCCAGCCAAGGCCGAGCATCCACCGTGCGGTATCGAACATATGCACGCACATGTCGCCGACGATTCCGTTGCCGTACTCCATGAAGGTGCGCCACCAGCGCTTGTGTGGCAGTCCATCATAAGGACGAAGAGGCGCGGGGCCGGTCCACATTTCGTAGTCGAGGAAGTCCGGCACGGGCTGTATCGGCGGATTCCCATTCGCACGCATGTGGAAGTAACAGCACAGATCGACGTGTCCGACTTTGCCGAGGAGACCGGCGTCGACGATGCGTTTCTTTGCATCCACCAGGTGCGGGGTGCTCTTGCGCTGGGTGCCAACCTGGACGACGCGCCCGAGCCGGCGCGCGGCGGCGAGCATGGCCTCGCCTTCCAGGACGTCGACACTGATTGGCTTCTGCACATAGACATCCGCACCTGCTTCGAGGGCGGCGATCATGGGCAGGGCATGCCAGTGATCCGGAGTGCCAATGAGCACGATATCGAGGTCCTTCTCTGCCAGCATCTTGCGATAATCGCCATAGAGGCGCGGAGTCTTCTGCGATTTCTGGCGGTCACTGATCAACTTCGCCGCGTCCTCGAGCATCTGTTTGTCGGGATCGCAAAGAGAAATCACCTCGACCGGGGCGACCTGGATGAGCCGGCAGAGATCGCTTTTGCCATACCAGCCCGTGCCGATGAGGCCTACGCGGCGGGGCTTTTGGTTGATGAGATCGAGGCCGCGGGCGCCGAGTGCGGAGAAAGCGAGGGAGGCAGAGGCGGATTGCAGGAACCGCCGGCGGGAAATGTGGAAGTTCATGGGGACGACGATTTTGGGGATCGCGAAATGATTGGACTTTCCCGCTTCCCCCGCAAGCCTTGCCTCAGGAGCGTCGGTCGGCAGTGAGCCTTTTCCTCATCGTCGTCCTCTTCCTCATTGTCCCAATCCAAGAGGGATGAAGATGATGATGAAGATTAAGGGAAAAAGGAAGAAGTCAGATCCTCACGAACGCGAGCCACTTATAAAGATGAGCGATCAGCGATACCCGAGGGGTGGTTTTAACCTCCACAACCGGGGTGCTCTTCTCATATGCATCTTCTTCTGAAGGAACACTGACGGCGAGCCCCTCATTGTACTTCGCAAATTGCAGAACGTGCTCCTCCAGGCGATTCATCGCCTCTTCTGCATCGGGCCCATCGCCGTCAACCTCCAACGATCGTCCACCATTTGGGCTCGATACATTCACCTCTTTCACCGAAGCCCAGGAGTAAGTGCCGGGTTTGCTTCCACTGCTCATGCCAAACTTAAACATGAGCAACTGCTGGTCGAACTTCGGATCTAGCGGCGACCGGGATTCGGGCTTGGTTGGGAGTTGAATAATCCGATGCATAAGACAAACAGCATCAAATTATCGCGACCCATCGAAACTGTGGCTGTCGGGGTTTTGCCTGTTTTTGACTTACCACGCCGCGTGGCCATCCTTCCCGTCAGCCCGCACAACCTGCCGTTGTGCGGGCTTCACTCATTGTGATCCGATCTTAGGTTAATGCTGCCCCGATTTCGTGAAGCGAGACGTCGCCTCCGGTCTGTTGGGAGAGGATGTCGCCGTCATTCCCGGCGCCGGTGTTCAGGTGGATCGTCGTCTTGCCGAAGTGGAACTTGCCGATCTGCTGCGCTTCAAATCCGAAGTGATCGGTGGCATCGGATCCCGTGCCCATCACGGTGCCGCCGATACGGATGCTGGCAATCTTCGCGATGACCGCCGCCGGGCCGGCTCCGCTGATCACCGTGTCCGTCACGGTGCCGAAGTCTTCCGGCGTCGACTGGGTTGTTTTCGAGCCCGCAATCAGGTTGCTGGCGATCCAGTCGCCTTTCACGTTCACAACGCCGATCTGTGCGTGCCCGTTGACGGCATCCAAGTCGGTATTGTAGCCGCCGAGCAGGTTGGCGAAGGCGACGCGTCCGCCGATGTTTATCGACCCGAAGGCACTGTCTGTCTTGTCGGTTGGGGACATCGTCGCAGCCGCGGAGATCTCCACGGAGTGCGTCGCGTCACCAATCACGTTCCCGCGGATGTGCAGAGAGTGAATATCTCCCGTCACCCGGATGGAGCCGCTATCGGTATTCGTACCAGCGATCAGGGATCCGGAGATGTTAACCGTGGCGATCCGGCCATTGGTGTTATCGATGGAAGCCGAGAACAACCCCGAATTTCCAACCAGGTCGCCATGAATGCTGACGGTCTTGGCGTCACTATGCATCAGAAGTTCTCCGGTGCCGTTTCCAGAGCCACCGATTACCGACCCACCAGTGCTGAACGAGACAACCCGGCCGTTAGTCACAATGGACCCGCTATTCAGGTTCAGACCGCCCAGCACATTTTTGCCGATGTGCGCGACGTTAATATCGCCCGTCGTGAATATCTCGCCGCTGTTCGTGCTGGTGCCGCCAATGAGCGACCCACCGATTCTCAGTGTCTTAATGCCTCCCGCGACATTCAGGAAAATATTACTCAGGTCGTTTGTCACCACGAGTGAGCCGAGGTTGCCATTGATATTTGACGCGGTGGCCATCGACGAAGTGCTTCCACCCGTGCCTCCTCCTCCGCCACCACCGCCGCCGGAAGGACTCAGTACGGAGCCGAGCAGGCCGGTGACATCATTGAGAACCGTGTTCAGCGTATTTACCACCGGCGTTCCGAGCTGAGATCCGGCGTTGCCAAGGAGGCCCGCGATATTGGATTCCAGTACTGACAAGTCACGGAGCGTGCTTGTGGCGACCGTCCCACCTGAGGATAGCACTGAATTCAAGCTATTGCCGATGCCGGTGAGAAGATTCTCCACGTTTCCGACCAAACCGGAAATCGTCTGGGGAAGACCGGATGGAAGCGTTGCATTGGTGAGCGTGCTGAGAGCCGATTGCAAGTCGCCTGCTGTCGTAGTCAGAACGCTCTGTGGCAGAGCGAGGATAGAGTTGACGGCAGTCTGCACATTGTTCAAGAGCCCTTGCACAGTCGGCGTGAGAGTGCCGCCCAGCGCGGTGTTCAGGTTGCCTTGCAAGGAAGACAGCTCAGTGACGAGACTGCTGAGCGGGACGCTGGTTGCATTGCCGAGCAGGCTTGTCACGTCTGTGCTAACCTGGCCGACCAACGTCTGAATCGTATTGTTGCCAAGATTCAACAGCGAGCCCAGCAGGTTGCCCAAGCCACCCAGCCCGCTCCCGCTCGAAGTGACTGCGGAGAGGGCGTTATTGAGCGAGGTAAGAAGATTTTGCGGCACGGCGGTGGTGATGCCGTTGTTCAAAAGACCGAGCACGTTGTTGAGGGTTGCGTTCACGGCGCTCAGAGCGTCACCCACTGTGCCACCCAAACCCAACGGCGAAGTCAGGCTGTGCACGATGGTATTCACGTCCGTGCCCACGGTGTTTAGGAGTGAGCTGAGCGTTGGATTGAGTCCGTTCAGCGTGGTGCCGAATTGATTCAGCAAGTTAGATGCGTCGGAACCGATATTCGAGAGCAGCGTAGTCACCGCTGGGGAAAGCTGATTAATCGCGCCGGAGCCGAGTCCGGCCAGGTTGGTGATGTCCGATTGCAGGGCGGTGAGCAGCCGGGCGAGGCCCGGATCGGAGACGCCGCCTTTGAGCAGTGCATTGACATCATCGAGAACCGTCCCAAGGACACCCGTTACCGTCTTTCCGGTGGTGTCGATGAGTTGACTGACCGTATTGAGCAGCCCGCTGACATCGACGCCTCCGGTGCTCGTTCCGCCGCCACCGGCTCCGCCTGGGGTGTTGACTCCGTAGATGCCCATCGATCGGACATGGAGACTATGAATGGCAGGCTTTGCGGTATTCCCATTACCCGCATTGATGCCGCCCAGATCTCCCGGGACCACGACATTTCCCAGATTTACGCCGTGAGCATCGATGAATCCGACATTGGTAAAGCCGTCGCCGCCCGAGTGACTCCTGGTCACTTTGAAGGTAATATTTGCTCCCTGGAAGGAGGGATCTGTAAGATCGAGCAAGGACACATAGCCTTGATTCGCCGGCCCGCCATTGGTGACGAGCGTCACATGCCCGGTGAGGTTGCCTTTCGAGGCGATAATTTTGACGTGGTCTCCGTCGACATCTGTATAGGTGAAGACAGAAGCTGGGGCGATTCGGGGTTCCAGCGCTTCGATGATATTCTGATGGGTGGGGTTAGTGTGTTTTGTTTTCATGTTCAGGGGATTTCCGAAAACGTTGTGACTGGCCTCGCTGACTAAAAACTAACAAAAGACTTCTCCGGCAGGGTAGCTTCGCACCTCATATTCAAAGTGGTCTTTTCGACCGGAAAGATAAGGCGGATTGAGATGGTAGTTAGCTATTGCGCGACCCTTCGGTTGGGGTTCCTCCGTTCGCCTGCAATTAACTAATAATCCGGACTTCATTAAGTCTGCTGTGCTAGTTAGCCGGCGTCGACTGTCAGGGTGGCGCCGAGTGATGCTGTGAGATGACTAGTGATGCATTATGCGGCATCAGGCAAGTTAAAATTTCATAGATTTTGCCACTCGCCAGCATGGGGTGGTTGATACATAGAAGTATGTACGCAAATCTACCTATATAAAATACATCCAATCCGCTGTTGCGTATCGTTTTATCTGTTAACGTTTGATATCTTTCGATGCCGGTTGTTGACGGGGCGGGATGTGGCTCGTGCCTGACGGGCTGTGATCTCGAAGTCGCCCGCTAATTAGGCCTTTCTGGAATTGTATATATTGCCCGAAAGAGGCCTATATATACAATTTTACAATTAGATTGGATTAAGCGGTTGTTGTGCAATCTTCCTGTCGTGTACCCGGTGGATAGAATTTTGCGGAGCGGCTGTGGCTCTCTTGGGGCGTGTGAGCGACGGCTTGTCGCCTCCTCGGGCAAATCAGAAAGATCCTGCAATTCTGGCTAGATACTTCTCAACGGTCGTTCCTTTCGGACGCCGGCAAACGAATGGTGGGGAGGAAGAGGCAGTGCGCCGCTCTTCGTCGGGAAGTGCCACGGGAAGTGCCACTCTCGTGGCGAATATGTGTTCGCTTGAGTACGCAAGTCCGGAATAGGGTCCTTCTCCGAAAAACCTGTGAAAAAATGAAAACGCTGACCCAACTTTTCCAACGATACGTCACGATGCGCCGGAAACACGATCCGATGCTCTGCGCCTATCTCTCCAGCTTCAATGGAAGGCGGATCTGGCTGCCGAGCTAAATGCCCTCAGGCCCTTTCACACCTTAAGAAGGGCTTGAATGCCATGAATACGTCCGGCGGATCAGGGTGTCGAACGGGCCGTCGCCGGACCTTAAGGGGGATGCCGGAAGACGATTCACTCTGAGGCGGAGTCGTTTCCGGGGTGATCGATGCGGTTCCGGGGCTGCGGCACATTGATCAGTGGGCAGGTTCATTCTGGAGATGCTTGTTCCATGGATCGCATTTTTCTTCTTTCGCCGGCAAGAGCCACTGGGCGGCGAGCCGGATCGCTGACCAACCCAGATGCCAATTTCGAATTGGCGAGGCGCTTGCAGATCGGTGACGTCACACTCGGTGAAGTGTACGCTTTTTGCAGTGGACTCTACTTTCGGGGAAAACTGACGTATGCGCAGCGATTTGCATCGGCGGCGGAAGAGAGCGTCTTCGTGATCACTCCCAGTCGGGGCTTGGTTTCACCTGCCACCTCGGTAAATGCCGCAGCCATCCGAGAATACTCTTTGGTGGACGTCGATGCATCCGATTCGCGATTTACGGGGCCTCTTCAGGATGCCGCGAGAAAACTCTTGAAGGACCGGACGGACGAAGTGGTGCTCCTGGGAAGCATTGCGACCGACAAATATGTCGCGCCGCTGCTGCCGATTTTTGGAGATCGCCTTCTTTTCCCGAAGGAATTTCTTGGCCGGGGAGACACGAGCCGCGGCGCCCTCCTGCTTCGGAGAGCGGCTTCCGGAGAAGAACTCGAGTACGAAAAGGTCGGAAGCCTCGCTTGGGCAGCCGCCAAAACGATTCGCGCATAAACCTTGCGATAATCGAAGCGGCGCCGAAAAGAAGTGAGGCCAGCCTGAGCGGCTGGCCTCACCTTTTCCCACCCGGCAAATCTCTGGCCGATCGTTGCTTATTCGGATTCGTCGCCCGCCGAAGCCGCTGCGGCGTTTATGGTCGACTCGGCAAGATCGGTCAGCTTCTCGTCTGTCTCCCTTTCTTCTTCGAGCGTCTGATCCAGCAGTTCAGCAATGTCCTCATGGCCTAGTTGATTGGCCAATGTGCGGGCTGTGCCGTACCCAGCGATTTCGTAGTGCTCGACTCGCTGTGCGGCGCCAATTAGGCCGGCGTCACGCACGTTGGCTTCCGCATCTTCGCTGATGAGCTCGGCGCCTTCTTCCACCAATCCCTCCATCGCCTTGCACTTATGTCCGGTTAGTTTGATTCCGAGCTTCCGGGCAATTTGCTCGAGGCGCTCAACGTGCCCTTTCGTCTGCTCCAGGTGTTCTTCAAAACCGGATTTGAGTTCGTCGTTCGTCGCGGCTTTCGCCAGCTTCGGCAGCGCTTTTACGAGCTGATTTTCGGCGCTGTAGAGATCCTTCAATTCGTGATGAAGGAGATCTTCGAGAGTATTGAGTTTCATACGATGGAGCTTCGTGTAAGATTTGAAAGGTGGCTGGGTGGGTAAGCTAATGGTGTCTCCGGAGGGATCTCTCGGAGGAAGTTAGTGCGGATGGATAGTGCCGCGTGTCACACTTTATAGGAAGAAGCCTGATTGATTAATCCGCTGGTTCGCTCGGTATGACTTATTGACGTTGCCCAGCACTGAAAATTGATAAATTGGTAAGTCATGCCTGGAGTGCAGATATGGGCGGCAACCGCTGTTTCAACTTGAGCAGTGGCTCAAAAAGGTCGCCGTGCGTTTCAACACGTTTTAAAGTGTCTTCCGTGAGGAACGTCAGTCCATTAGCTTTTCCTCTGCGTAACGTTCGGGAGATTTCGGCCCATGTCACCGGAGTGGATACGGTGGGATGTGCGCGTGCCCGAAGTGAATACACGCTGACCGTTGTCTTGTGGTCGTCATTCTGGCTCCAGTCGATCAGCACTTTGCCTTTCCGCAGTGACTTCTGCATGCGCGAGACGACTTTGTCGGGATGGAGTTTTTCAAAATGCTCGGCGATCGTATGCGCGAATGCTTTCGTTCGGTCATAGGTCACCGCCGTGTTGAGCGGCACATACAATTGGAGTCCCTTCGAACCCGATGTCTTGACCAGGCATTCAAGCTCCAGCTTGTCAAAGAGCTTCTTTAACCAGAGCGCCACTTCGCAGCATAGAACGATGTCCGCGGGAGGACCGGGGTCGAGATCGAAGACCATGGCTAGCGGACGGGTGATGGCTGGCGCGCGGTGCAAAAAGGTATGGAGTTCCAGGTCGGCAAGATTCGCTGCCCAGACGATGGCCGGAAGCCCATTGATGACACAATAATCGATGTGCCCTTCTTCACGCTGTGAAGGCACTGTCGCGGTTTGCACCCATTCCGGCCGATGCGACGGGCATTGCTTTTCGTAAAAGAAAAACCCTTCCACCCCATCAGGGTACCGCTTGAGAGTAATGGGCCGGTTTTTCAGATGCGGCAAAAGTACGGGTGCGATGCGCACGTAGTAATCGATGACCTGCGCCTTGGTAAACCCGGCTTCCGGATAGAGCACCTTTTCAAGGTTCGATACCGTGAGTTTACGCCCCTCGACTTCCAGTTCCGATTTGCTGCTCATACGGCGCCTATCTGGCTTGCGCGCTCCCGCACGACTTCAGTGGCCGCCTTGTCTTTACGCAGGCCCAGAAACACTCCGTGGCGCAGCTTGCCGTCCCGTGTCCATTCGGAGAACCGAAGCTGGCAAACGAGACGCGGTTCGATCCAATGGCAAAGTTTCATTTCGCGTGGCGTGATATTTTGCTGCCATCGCCCCTGCTTTTTCTCCGGCAGATTGGCAAATGGGCAGGAAGAGCGACTGAGGGCGCGCATTTTCTTATACATTAGCTTCAAGGCAGCCGCGGTAAATCCCGTGCCGACTTTGCCGGCAAACTGTAATTCATCCTTACGATAGTAGCCAACGAGCAGCGCGCCAAAATGCTGCCGGGTGCCTTCGGGCGGCGTATAACCGCCGATCACGAACTCCTGTTCCTGGATGCATTTGAGTTTGATCCATGAGCGGCTGCGGTGCCCTATTTCATAGAGTGAATTGCGTTCCTTGCCGATGATTCCTTCCAACCCGCGCTCGCGAACCGCGTCGAGAAGTTTGGCGGGTGTTCCTCGGATTTCGGCCGAATAACGCAAAGGTTCTTCGGCTTTGCTGAGCAGCTTCTCAAGCCGCTCGCGGCGCTCGTGCAAAGGAAGCTTTGTCAGATCATCCGTTCCCTCGTGTAGCAGATCGAAAATATAATACGCGAGCGGCGGCCGTGTGTCGCCCATTTCGCTGGCCTGGAGTAACTGAAAAGAAGGGCGTCCTTCCGGATCAAGGGCAACGATCTCTCCATCCAGTGCGGCGGTTCCGATGGGAAGAGTCGCCACGGCTTTGGCGATCTCGGGAAATCGCGCGGCGAAATCCTTCTCATTGCGCGATAGGAGCCGGACGCCGGTTCCGTCTTTGAGCGTCAGCGCGCGGTAACCATCGAGCTTTAACTCATACATCCAATCGCCGCTTTTCGGAGGTTCGGCCACGAGTGTGGCTTTCATCGGCTCGATGAATTTAAGCTTCGGCGCTTTCTTCTTCGCTCCCTGCGACGTCCACTCGTTATCGGAATCCTTCGCGATTCGCGCCATCGTACGATGGGAGAGCGAAGATTCGTCATCCTTTCGTTTCGAGATGGGCCGCACGTCTTCACCGCTCTTGAGCAATAGCCATTCATGTCCGTCACCGCGTGCGAGACGGAGCAAGGTCCACTCCCCGTCCAGTTTGCTGCCGTGCAGCGCAAAGTGGAATTTGCCCTTCTCCAGCGCCTGGAACGGATTGCCGCCGAGTGACTCGTAAGTACCCGTATCCCATACCATCACCGTGCCGCCACCGTATTGCCCCTTGGGGATAATCCCTTCAAAATTGGCATATTCGATCGGGTGATCTTCCACCTGCACAGCGAGATGTTTTTCACCTTTTTGAAAAGGCACTCCTTTCGGCACAGCCCACGATTTCAGGGTTCCGTCCAACTCCAACCGGAAGTCATAGTGCAGCCGTGAAGCGTCGTGCTTTTGGATGACAAAGCGATGCGACTTCGAAGTCTTGTGCGCGCCGCCGCGAGGTTCTTTCGTGCGCGAGAAGTCTCGTTTGCGGACATAAGTGCGCAAGGACATGACGTTATGCCGCCTTGCGGCGTGGCTTCTTCGCAGGCGCGTGCTTCGCTTTCTTCGTGCCGCCGCTCTGATTCAAACTTTCCTGCAGCACGGAGACGAGATCGATCACATTGGTCGGTTTCTTACGCTTCACCGGCGCAGGCGTCGCCTCTTCGCCCTTGGTGATTTTTTCTTCGATCACCTTTTCGAGCCCTTTGCGATATTCGTCCACATACTCCTCAGGCTGCCATTCCCTGGACATGGAATCGACCAGGGCCCGTGCCATCTGGAGTTCCTTTTTGCCGACGGCCTTTGTATCGGGCAACTTATACTCGTCGATATCGAGGAGTTCGGTTGCGAAATGCATTAACTCGAGCATGAGCCCTTTTTCCTGAGGCTTGACGGCGGCGAGATGCTGCCGCGTCTTGATGACCACCTTGGCAATGGCGATCTTGCCGCTCGATTCCAGCGCTTCGCGCAGGAGGACATACGCTTTGTCGCCGCCCTTCTGCGGCTCCATGTAATAAGGTTTGTGGAAGAAGATAGGGTTCACCTCGGCGAGATTGACGAAGTGGATGATGTCAACGGTTTGCGTCGCCTCGATGTCCACGCGTTGAAAATCTTCGTCCTTGAGGATGATGAACTTTCCTTTCTCGTACTCGTAGCCTTTCACGATTTGGTCCCACGGCACTTCCTTGCCGTCTGCTTCCGCCACCCGCTTGTAATTCACCGGACTCTGATCACTGGCACGCAGAAGCCGGAACTTCAGCTCCTCCGAGCGCGTCGCCGGATAGAGCGCGATGGGGATATTCACCAATCCGAAGCTGATGGCGCCTTTCCAGATAGCTCTCATGGATTCAATGGTCAGTTGAAGAGGAGAGAACGACCGTTGCAAATCTGGCTTCGCGGCGTTTCATGTTGTCCAATGTTTGCTCCGGCAAATGGAAGTGGCCGGTTTTCATTTGTTTATGATTTCGTGCATGATGGTGGCGGTGAGCGTGCCGACGCCTCCGTCTTCGCGCGAACGGCAAGCTTACATGATCGAGCCAACTCGATCTTGCATTTTGCGGCGTCGATCTATTGGGAATCCTGCATTTTGCAGGATTTGTTTGTAGGTTGCATTCGCTGCGGATGCTATGTAAGTGCCTGGATTTGAACTGCAAATGGAGCGGGTAAGGTGGGCTGGCCCAGCCGATGCTAAGTTGAGGCTTCCTATGTTAAAACATCCCTTCGCCACCGTCTTCGAACGGCTGCATCACATTGCGCTGGCGCTATCATGCGAGCCAGAAGAGGTCCACAATTGGGAAAACCCTCACACGCGGGTCTTTCGCGGTATCACCTACCAGAGAATGGCGCCGACGGTGGCGATTTCACGCGAGCCAACCAACAACGCCATGGTCTTTCGCGGGAGCCCTTGCGAGCAAGTGAGAGCGCCGCGTGTGGCTCCGGAGCACAAGAGCCGCCAGATGATCTATCGGGGCACTCCTTATTGCGGCTGATCAGAGCAGCGCACCGTCTGTCGGAAATTGTAACAACGAGATCTTTTCGGCCATGTCGCGGCGGGCCGAGAAGACGAGCTCGACGGTTGCAGTGCGGCTCGGTCGCGCGTGGAACTTCACGGCGTGACCGAGTGACCGTCCGCCGACGTACGCGGTGAGTGGACGCTTTTCTCCCCCGATGGAGTGCAGGGTCACACTGGTTTCGGGAGCCAGCAGAGCGCTCTTCCAGTTCGGCGGGCTCATGACGTTGGATCCGGCGAGGATCCAGCCGGGCGTATCCGTCAGGAGGGGAGACACACCCATGGAGCGGGCGTACGCGGTGGAACCCGCGGCCGTGCAGACCAGCGCCCCATCGGCGACCAGCTTGGGAATCCGGACCTGATCGTTGACCTCCACGCGAAGCCAGGCGGACTGGCTGGTGCTGCGCTCGATCCAGGCATCGTTAAAGGCCAGGTCCGTTTTGCGCTTCCCGGCTTCGTCTTCCACTTCGATGTAGAGCATCGGCATGAGCCGGATCACGAGTTCCTCCGTGGGCAGGGTCTGTGGGGAAACCATCTCCGCTTCATTGAGCAGGAAGCCGAGGTGGCCCTGATTGACGCCGATAAATGGCACGCGCTTTCGCCAATGCTTCCGGATCGCGCGGAGCATCGTCCCATCACCTCCCAGGACGAGAATGCAGTTGGGATCCTCTTTTACTTCCCAGTGCCGATAGGCATGCGCGAGCTCGCCGGTTCGCGGGTTGCGCTCATCGCGGAAGATGACCAGCCGCGGCTCTTCCATTTGCCAGCGCGTGCGCCGTGAGGGGATTCGGCCGCGATAGAGCCCATAACGCTCGAGGTATGCGGCGACATCCGGGGTTACCAAAGAGGTGTAAGGTTCCCGTTTGAAGATCTTTTCACAGATCTCGGCGCTGGTGACGGAATACTGCTGGTGCGGATGAATTAACTGGCTCTTGGGCGGCATGCCGCCCGGCTCCACTTCGTAGCCCTTGCGTGCGATGACGCAGAAATTCAGGTTCCGCCACATCTCACGGGCACTCTCCCAATAGCGATGGATGACGGATTGCTCCGCGCTCCCCCCGCGGACGAGGTCCGAGCCCACGACGTGCCACAGCTCCCCGAGATGGCCGTAGCGGGATTCAAAACCGTCGTTGGTCGTGAATTTCGCGAGTTCCAGGTCGAATAAATCGACCTCGACCTTGGGGATCCCCCGAAAAGTGATATCCGTCAGTGTGGCCCGGTGCCACGGGTCCACGTCACTCGTTCCCGGTTTGTCCGGTCGTGGACCACAAGGAATGATGATGATCTTGTCGAAATGCGGAACAAGTGCTTCCGCGACCGCGCGATGATGAGTCCCTGGCGGATCGAAGCTTCCGCCGAAAATAGCGATTTTTTGGCGCATGGCGTGGTCGTCCAAAAAAGGCGCCCGTCAAGCCATCGCCGATTCGCGGTCCGGGTAGATCTTGAAGATTTGGTCGAGGCGGGCGATCTCGAAAATCGTCCGGACTCCGGGACGCAGGCCATAAAGGCCAAAGGCGCCGCCGTAAGCCTGCACGCGCTGCATGGCCTCGATAAAAAGAGCCAGCCCTGAGCTGTCGATGTAGGAAACACCGGTCATGTCCACGAGGAGCCGCTGGGACTTTTGTTCGATGAGTGGTCGAAGGAATTCCTTGATCAGCGGGGACTGATTGAGATCGATTTCGCCTTCAAGCGCGACGATGCCAGGTGCGGGCGTGGTGACTTGAGCCATGGTCAGTGGAAATGATGCGGTAGCATTAGCTTCATGCAATCCGAGGAGTAAGCTTCCGCCGGATGCATGTTTGGTGCATTTCCTTTATGGCTGGCTGGATGCGGAAATGGCCATCGTTTTTCCGCGAAATTCTGCGCGCCGAGAGCGTTTCCGGCGCTTTGACACCCTCACCGCCCCACCACAGCCGCTTAGTGGGACCGGGCGAGATTCTGATCCGCGCCGACCACGTGGCCGTCGGCGTACACGACGTTGCACCGTAGCGGGGCGCCATCCACCGGGCTCACGGGATGGATCGACGACCAGTCCGTGGCCAGCCGGACCTTCGAAAGCTTCGCGGGAAACGCACCCCGGAAAGAATACCGGATTACCCCCGTCTGTTCCTCGTCTTCGGAATACGGCTGCCACATGTAGCTGCTCTGCTTCAGGTTATAGAAACTCTGGGCGCCAGCGCGCATGTCCGTGGGGCATTGGACAATTTTCTGGGTGATTCCGTACTTGGACAGGGCCTGCAGGATGGGCTGCCGCGGATTGCCGGAATCAGTCGGAGCGTTCAATGGCTGAGAAGGGTCGGGCTCGATTTCCGGGAAACAATTGTTGTTATCGTTGGCGTAGGAGTGGGCGGCCATGCCGAGCTGGCGCAGGTTATCCGTGCACCGGAGCATATCCGTCTTGTAGGAAATAGAACCGATGACCGGAAACAGGAGCGAGGCGAGCAGGGCGATGATGGCAATCACCGTGAGCAGCTCGATCATCGTGAAGCCCGAAGCAGCGTTGCCGGGCGATTTGTGAGCGGGCGTTTTCATTGATTGGTGCTGGCGTTGCGAACCTGTTGCCGGCGCTGAGCGTAGCGTTCGGCCCGTTGCAGTCTCTGTTGAGGCGTCATGCGGGAGTCATGGTCGAGCGAACGCTGTTCCAACTGCTCCTGGATTCCCGGTTGCTGGAGAAATTCCTCGAGCTTGGCGCGCCGCTCTTCACGGGAAAGGCCGGCAAGACTTTTGGCGAATTCAATCCGTTCTTCCGCGGCGCCCCGTTGGGCAGGCGGGAGTTTCGCGGCTTCCGCCTGCATCCGCTGGAGGAGCGCATCTCCGCCACCCATGAACTCACGCGGCGCTTCGTCTTCTGCTCCGGCGGTTTCCCGTTGTCGCGGTTTCGTGAGGAAAAAGACCTCCTGCTCTTGTCCTTTGGCGAGTTTGGCGAGTTTTGGGACGACCTTCCGCACAGGACCGGCGGATGGAGCCGAGGAAACGGGCGGGTTCCACTCTTCGGGGTAGAGAAATGCTGCGGAGACGTTCCTTGCCCCCTGTTCGAGGTAAGCCTGAAGCGTATTTTCCTGCGCGGGTTGCACAGCCCAGCGATCCTGCCGTGGATCGGGCGGGGTAAGTGGCGCATCTCCGACCGGAAGCAGGCGTACATAGGCGGTCTTCCATTTGTCCAGCGGCTGACCTGCGGCGAAGTTTGCCAGCACCATGGCGATGTCGCTCTTTTGTGGGGCGAGGACGTAAGTCAGCCGATATCGTCCGTCGGTAACCGTGGCCAGCGATTCCAATGCTTCACCGAGTGGCACGCGGGTGACGTTCATCGTGACCGGCGTATCGGGGGCGAAATCGGTCCGGATGGTGACTCCTCCCTGCCGTTCGATGGAACGGATCACTTGCGAAATCGGCTGCGGATTCGCGTGCACCGTAATCAATCCCCAATGGGAATAGATGCGCCAAACGATGTTGGCGACGAGGAGAAAGGCGACCAAAAAAAAGAGCCAAAGATTGCGATTCATGGCAGGAGTATAGATACGCTTTGCGGGCGAAAAGTCGCGAGCTAACTGGTTAAGAGCTGTTAAGCGTCGGTTAAGTTAAGCTGCGGCTTTTCCAGGCTGCTTAACGGAAAGCAGCAGATATTCAGATCCGCCGACGAACCCAGGAGAGCGGCTTTCTTCTCCGGACAAGAAAAAGGGGAAAGGGAATGTTCGATTATTTCCCTTTCCCCGGAATCCGTTTTTCTGACTTAGCCGGTCAGGCCCGTCAGGCCACCGCGATATTCACCAGCTTGCCCGGCACGACGACCACCTTTTTGATCTCTTTGCCTTCGGTCCACTTGATGATTTCCGGCGCGGTGAGCGCGGCCTTTTCCGTCTCCTCTTTCGTCGCGTCTTTCTTCACGACAATCTTGTCGCGAAGCTTGCCGTTCACCTGAACCGGCAGTTCCAGCTCGTCTTCGATGAGATAAGCGGGATTGAAAACCGGCCACGGGCGGTCGGCGAGATGCGAGCCGGTTTGCGGTGCAGAGGTCCCATCGACCGCAGTCAGCCTTTCCCAGAGCTCCTCGGTGATGTGGGGGGCGAAGGGATTCAGCAATTGCAGCAGGATCCGGATGGCGGAGAGCGGGCGCGGATTCAGCGCTGTGAAATGATTTACGAAGATCATCATCTGTGAGATCGCCGTATTGAAAGACAGCGACTCGATGTCTTCGCCGACTTTCTTGATCGTGGCGTGCAGGATCTTCAGGCCCGCCTTATCGACGGGTGCGTCCTGAACGAGCGAAGAGACGACCCATTCGCCGGTTTGATTTTCTTCCATGCAAAGACGCCAGACACGCGCCAGGAATCGGGCAACGCCTTCGACGCCGGTCATGCTCCACGGTTTCATCTGTTCCAGCGGCCCCATGAACATCTCGTAACAACGCAACGCATCGGCGCTGTATTGCATGATCACCTCATCCGGATTCACGACGTTTCCGCGGCTCTTCGACATCTTCTGTCCGTCTGTTCCCAGAATGATGCCTTGATTGACCAGCTTCTGGAATGGCTCCGGCGTGGAAACGTAACCCAGATCAAAGAGCACTTTGTGCCAGAAGCGGGCGTAGAGCAGGTGCAACACGGCGTGTTCTGTGCCGCCCACATACAGGTCTACACCACCATGGCGCTGTGCGCCGCCGACTTGCCCCGTCATCCAGTAACGCTCCGCGTCTTGGCCGATGAAACGGTCGCTATTCTGCGCATCGCAATAGCGCAAATAATACCAGCAGCTTCCCGCCCATTGCGGCATGGTGTTCGTTTCGCGCTGAGCGGTTTCTGAGTATCGAACCCAATCCGTGGCTTTCGAGAGCGGCGGTTCAGGTGTCCCGGTCGGCTTGAAGTCATCCATGTCCGGTGGCATGACCGGCAGTTCGGCTCCGGAAAGCGCACGGTGGCGGCTGTTTTCCCAGACGATCGGGAAAGGCTCTCCCCAATACCGCTGACGTGAGAACAGCCAGTCGCGCAGCTTGAAATTCACCGTACGCCGGCCCAGCCCTCTTTCCTGCAAAAGGCGCGTGATCTCTCGTTTTGCATCAGCTGTCGGCAGACCGTCGAGCGGACCGGAATGAATGGCGTATCCTTCGCCAACGAAACACTCCAGGGGAGGCGCTTCACAGGGGTTGGATCCGCCGCCCAGACCCAGCGTGGGTGTGGGCGAAACCACTTCGCGGATCGGCAAAAAGAATTTCTGCGCGAATTCCCAATCGCGTTCGTCATGCGCTGGAACGGCCATGATGGCGCCGGTCCCGTAGCCGGTCAGGACGTAGTCGGCGATCCAGATCGGGATGTTTTCGCCATTCACCGGATTGACGGCATAGGCGCCAGTAAAGACGCCCGTCTTTTCCTTGGCCAATTCCGTGCGCTCGAGATCGCTCTTGCGGGCACTCTTTTCACGATATTCGCGCACCGCGCTCCATTGCTCCTCCGTAACGATGCGCTCGACCAGCGGATGCTCCGGCGCCATGACCATATAGGTCGCACCATACAGCGTGTCGGGACGCGTCGTGAAAACGGTGATGTGCGTTTCCTGCCCGGCCACGGAGAAGTGAACTTCGGCGCCTTCGGAACGGCCGATCCATTTCCGCTGATGAATCTTGATCGATTCCGGCCAGTCGAGGCCTTCCAGTTCGTCGATCAGCCGTTGGGCAAAGGCCGTGATGCGCAGCATCCACTGGCGCATCGGGCGACGCTCCACTGGATGGCCGCCAACTTCGCTTTTTCCGTCGATGACCTCTTCGTTGGCCAGCACGGTGCCCAGCGCCGGACACCAGTTCACAGGTGCTTCGCTGATATAGGCCAGTCGCACGGAATCCGGATTTTCTCCACGATAAGTGGAAATCGGCTCGGCCTTGCGCGTGTCCGGGTTGAACCAGGAATTGTAGAGCTGCAGAAAGATCCACTGCGTCCACTTGTAGTAACCCGGATCAGTCGTATTCACCTCGCGCTGCCAGTCGTAAGCAAAGCCGATCGTCTTCAACTGCTCCTTGAAACGCGCGACGTTTTGCTCGGTGGTCGTGCGTGGATGCTGGCCGGTCTTGATGGCGTACTGCTCTGCCGGCAGGCCGAAGGCGTCCCAGCCCATTGGGTGCAGGACATTGTAGCCGCACATCTTTTTGTAGCGGCTGATGATGTCCGTGGCCGTGTAGCCTTCCGGATGCCCGACGTGAAGGCCGCTGCCGCTCGGGTAAGGGAACATGTCGAGCGCGTAGAACTTCGGCTTTGCCGGATCGAATCCCGGTTCACCGGGATTCAGGGCATGGAAGGTCTGCGCGGCATCCCATCGGGCCTGCCATTTGGGCTCGATGATGTCGAAAGGATAAGGTTTGCGGCGTTCGGTCGTCATTGCGCGGAACGTCCAATCAAGCCGACGGATGCGAAAGTCTCAAGCCTCAAGCGGATGGCAACCTGGGCGAGCGCGCCGCAGGGTGCGCGGACCTTCCAATCCCAGCCTGTTTCTGATAACGAACTCTGCACCATGCACCTCCTCCTGACTGGAACGAAGAAGGGCCTGTTCATCTTTTCGAGCAGCGACCGGAACAAATGGAAAATGCACGGTCCCTTTCTCAAGGGAAAGGAAGTGCATCACGCCTTGCGCGATCCGCGCACGGGCCGCATCTTTGCCACGGCTAACGACGCGTGGTTTGGATCGGAGATCACCTATTCGGACGACATGGGCGAGACGTGGACCTCGGCGAAACGCGGACCGGCTTTCACCGAAGAATCAGGCCTGAAACTTGAACGCATCTGGCACGTCGAGCCGGGTCATCCGTCGCAGCCAAACGTGGTCTACGCTGGAGTCGCGCCGGCGGCGCTTTTCAGGAGTGAAGATGCTGGCGAGACGTGGAGCGAACTCACCGGTTTGACCAGTCATCCGACCCGTTCGCGCTGGCATCCGGGAGCCGGCGGTTTGTGCCTCCACTCGATCCAGGTGGATCCCGCCAATGCGAACCGCATGTTTATCGGCATTTCCGCGGTGGGCGTTTTTCGCACGGAAGACGGCGGCATTTCCTGGACTACGAAAAATCGCGGTACCCGCGCGGAGTTCCTGCCCGAGAAGTGGCCGGAATTCGGGCAATGCGTGCATAAATTGCTGCTCGCGCCGGGCAGTTCGGATCTGCTCTATCAGCAGAATCACTGCGGCATGTATCGAAGCGCCAATGCGGGCGATAGCTGGGAGGAAATCACCGCCGGGCTGCCTTCAGATTTCGGTTTCCCGCTGGCCATCCATCCGCGCGACCCGGAGACGGTCTATGTGCTGCCATTGCAGGGAGGCGAATTCCGGTGTCCGCCAGACGGCAAGCTGCTGGTCCACCGCAGCCGCGACGGCGGCCAGAACTGGCAGGCGCTCAACAAAGGCTTGCCGCAAGACCCCGCGTTTCCTGGCGTGCTGCGCGAAGGGATGACGGTGGATTCAGCAACACCGGCCGGGATCTATTTCGGGACGAATACCGGAACGATCTTCGCCTCGTTTGACGAAGGCGATTCGTGGCGGGTGCTTTCGGATCTGTTGCCGCCGGTGTATTCGGTGGAGGCGGCCACAGCTTGAGTGGTTTGCCTTAAACGGGTTTTAGAAGGTCTACAAGCCGTCGCGCAGAACGATTTTCCAAGCCTCCGGCTTGAGCCAATAGTGAAAATCCGTTTTCAGGTTTTACTCGATCACGGGCGCCTCCAGCCATTCGAGTCGCGCTCGGAGGGCCAGCCGTTCTCGCAGAATCTGCAAACGCTGCTCCGGCGTGGTATCCGGATGCTGCGCTGCGATGCCAGAGAGCGTTATTTCACAAGCTGCTTCGAATAATTCGGGGCCGGCCCGAAACTTCTCTTCAGGCGTCATTTGCCGAGCGCGGAGGATGCGCTCACGATAGAGCTCGTCGATGAGTGGTTGGAACTCATTCATGGACTCGTTCCCGGCATTACGTCCCAACGTTCTCGATCAGGCCAACTAACGGTTGTCCGGTAATGGCAGGCACGTCGGATTGGCATGTTAGGCTTAGGTGATACTTATCTAGGATCTCAATCACTCGATGTTCACCCAGTTTGGTCTCACATGCGATTCCTCCAACGGTCCTCCAAGTGCAACGCGGTCCATCGAGTGCGGAGAACACCTTGACTTCTTCAGAATCAGCAATGGTTGTTCTCCAGCTCACGCGATGTTGTCAGGTCAAATGTGAAGACCTTTCGAGAACTTCTACGCCCTGCGCTCCTTCACCGCCGTGAGAATATCCGCAACGACCTCCGTACGTGGCTTGGCGCCGAGATTGCCCTTCCCGTGCACGCGCACGGAAATGTTTCCGGCTTCCAGATCGCGCTGGCCGAGGACGAACATGGTGTGAACTTTCTTCTCTTCCGCGTTAGCGATCTTCGCTTTGACCGGATCGTTGGTGGTATCGATGGTCACCCGCACACCTTGGGCGCGCAGTTCGGCGACGATCCCTTGGGCGTACTCGACGAGTGGTTCTTCCGAACCAATCGGCAGAACGCGGACCTGCTCCGGGGCGAGCCAGAGAGGGAAATTGCCGGCGTAGTGTTCGATAAGGAAGCCAACGAAACGTTCGTGTGTACCAAGCGGCGCGCGATGAATGCAGAGCGGAGTGGCCTCGGTATTCTCGCGGGTCTTGTAGACGAGCCCGAAGCGTGAAGGCACGGCGAAGTCGACCTGGTTTGTGGCGATGGTGAATTCGCGGCCGATCGCGCTCCAGACCTGCACGTCGATCTTCGGACCGTAGAACGCCGCTTCATTCGGCACTTCAACATAGTTAATGCCGGAACGTTGGAGAACACCGCGCACCATGTCCTCGGTCTTTTTCCAAAGCTCGGGTTGATCGACGAACTTCTGGCCGAGCTTGGCTGGATCATGGGTGGAGAAGCGCATGAGATACTTATCGATCCCGAAGATCTTGAAGTACTTCAGGTACATCTCGTTCACGGCCATAAACTCCTGCTCGAACTGTTCCTCCGTGCAGTAGATATGCGCATCGTTCATCTGCATGGAACGCACGCGCATGAGTCCGAAGAGTTCGCCCGACTGTTCGTAACGATAGCAAGTGCCGTATTCCGCGAGACGCAACGGCAGGTCGCGGTAACTGCGCTGCACCGCCTTGAAAACCTTGTGGTGATGCGGGCAATTCATCGCCTTGAGGTAATAGCGATCCGGCTTCAGACCCTCGATTCGCGCCGCAAGAGCACTTTCCTCGTTAAGCAATTCGACGACATCCTGCGGCAGACCGGCATTTGAAGCGCCGAGTTCAGCGACATAGCGGCAGGCGTCGGCAAGGCCTTTGGAGCGAACTTCGACCAGTTTTGCGTGGATCTCCTGAAGCTGTTCCGGGCGAGTCTGCAGTCGGTTCTGCTCGAGAGCGCTTTGATAGGCGTCCACGACCTTCTTCTGGGCGTGGAGGCGGGCGGCTTCCAACTCAGCCCGTTTCGCCGCGTTGTCTTCCTCGTCGAAGAGCATCGGCGGAAACATGGACTCTTCATAGTAAGGAAGATGTCCACTGGTGAGATACATGTTCTCGCGGGCCAGATGCGGAGTGCGCACCCGCTGGTAGCTTGCGGCGAATTCCGTTTCCTTCGCCAGCCGCTCGAGTTCTTCAATAAGCACGGTGCCGCGCGGCAGCCACATGGGCAGGCCGGGGCCGACGTCTTCGTCGAAAGCGAAAAGTTCCAGCTCCTTGCCGAGCTTGCGATGGTCCCGCTTCTTGGCCTCCTCCAGCATGGTGAAGTAGGCCTCCATCTCCGTCTTGTTCTTGAAGGCGGTGCCGTAGATGCGCTGGAGCTGGGGATTTCGTTCGTCGCCCTTGTAGTAGGCGCTGGCCACGTGGGTCAGTTTGAAGGCGCCGATATTCCCGGTCCGCATGACGTGCGGTCCGGCGCACAGATCGATGAAATCGCCGTTGCGGTAATAGCTGATCGGTTCGCCCTCCGGGATGCCCTGGACGATATCGAGCTTGAACTTGGAAGCCTCGCCACGTTCCGAAAGCGCCGCCAGCCGGCCCTTGCGGGCGTCTTCCAAGGCCTGATCGCGACTGACTTCCACCCGTTCAAAGACGTTGTTCGCCTTGATCTCCTTTTTCATCTCGGCCTCGATCTTCTCGAAATCCTCCGGCGAGATTCGGTGCTTGAGATCGACGTCGTAGTAGAAGCCGTTTTCGACTGGCGGACCGGCGGCGAACTGTGCGTCCGGCCAAATGCGCAGAATGGCCGTCGCAAGCACATGGGCAGCAGAGTGGCGGATGCGCTCGATGTCGGTCATCTGGTGGCGCTGCTCAAGAGTTTTGCGTTCTTCGGCCATTTTCGAGAATTGAGAGGTGAAAGGTGATGGAAAAGCCGCCGGTCATGATACGCAGCGGGAGGCGGTTTATACGGGCCGCACCGTGGGGAGGAAAGGTGGAAGTGGAGGGCGGGCTGCGCAAGTGTGGATGATGGCGCGGTCCTCCAGAATGGAAAACGTTCAACGTTCGACTTTCAACGTTCAACGAGACATCGGCGCGATCTGATGAGTTCGGGGCGTTGCAGGAATCTTTGGAAGTTGAACGTTTTCACCCCAAACGTTTCGAGCGTCCTATGGTGCTCGAAACGGACCTTGTGATGCCGGCGCCTTGGCCGTCGTCCGGTTCGCCCGCTTCGTACTGAAAACAAAGAGGCAGAAAGCGGCGCAGAGGCAGCCTCCGACGATGTTTTCCCAGGCGCGTGGGGAGAAAACGAGGAAGAACTGGCGTCCTTTGACGAGGGCGGAAAAGCTGGAGACGCAAAAGGGCATGAGAAAGAGACGAAAGGTCGTCCAGCTCACGAGTTTCGCCTGGTCGTGCCAGGTGCTCAGGAGGAGTGCGATGCCGATGATCGAAGAAATGCCCACCGACGTGAGCCAAAGCGTATGGCTGGGATCGAAGTACCGCGAGACGAAGAAGAGGTACCAGATGAGATAACACCAGAGCACGACCTTTCCGGTCGCGAGATTGGCAAAGTAGCGCATCGTATAGGCTGTAAGCGGGTACGCGAGCCTCAGGCGAAATTCGAGCGGAAAAGACTCTTCACCGTTTTCAAAAACTGGGAGCACATCCGGCTTCCCCGCTCATAAGTCCCATGTGTCGCATAGGTCTCATCCGTCCCATCTCTGCCCCGCCACCCTGACAATCTTTTTACAAATCCCACAGCCTTCCCTGACAACAGTCTGCGACCTGCTGAAGTACATTCGGCGCATGTCCCACTTCCGCCTCACGCACTCTTTCCATGCAATCTCGCAGGTTTCCGGCTAGCCCTAATCACAGCCGATCGTCTCCGCTCCCCAAAAAATGAAGAAGAGCCTTGCCCTCCTGCTGCTCGCGGTTTTGCTGCCGAGCGTGTTGCTTGGCTGGCTCGCGCTCCGGAGCACGGCGGAGCAGCAAATCGTCCTCGAACGGCGTACCGCCGAGCTTTACCAGAAAGAAACCGAGAACGTGGCGGTCAATGCGCGCGTCCTGGTCGATGGCCAGCGGCAGGGGTTTACCGAGCTGGTCGCAAAACTGCTGGCGGCGCATGATCCTCAGCAGTTGGCCGGAAATTTCACTGCCATCCTCGAAAAGAGTTGGCGTCAGCCGGCCGTGGGTTTTGCACTGAATCGGGATGGGCGGATGCTTTGTCCTACGGCACGCGACGCTGGCGATCGTTCGGAATGCCAGCAATTCCTCTGGGACAATGGCGCCTTCATCGGAAACAAGACCATCGCCACGGTGTACAACGTGCCGGCTAACGATCTGCAAAACCGCGCCCAGCAGACGCCTTACGGAAAACAGATCCTCTCGCAAAACCAGGCGACTCCGGTGTTGGGCAAGGAGGGTACCCCGCGCATGGCGAAGGTGGCGCCACAGCAAGCGTCGAAAACGGCGACACCATGGATGGACAAGGAAATCAGCGCAAAGAACGAACGTCAGCAAGTCCAGGCGCAACAAGATCTCCCGTCCGTACCAGAGAGCGGGCTCCTCGTCATGAAAGATGCGCCGTTGCCGGACGATGCGGCGAAAGAGTCACCCAGCCAATCACCACTCGGGAATAGCCAGCGAAACGTCATGCCGCAGCAGGCGAATGCGGACAACAATTCCCAGCCGCTGATGTCCCAGCTCAACTGGGCGACGGCGGATTTTCGGGAACTAACGGCTGGTAGTGACGAAGGGGTGATCAATCGTTTCGTTCAGGACCGCTTGAACATGATCTTCTGGGTGCGGCCCGCGCAGGCGCATGGTTGGGTATTTGGTTGCCTCATTCAGGCCTCTGATTTGAAAGATTTATGGGCGACGGCGCTGCCGGCAGCCGATGCCGCGCTCTCTCATGCGTCGTATTCTTCGCGCTGGGAGCAGCCGGAATACATTCTGGCTCTGCTCGATGACAAAGCGCACCCGGTGGCGACTCAACCCGTCGGTACGAAGGTGGCTGATTGGAAACATCCGTTCGTTGCTTCCGAGATCGGGGAAGCATTGCCGCATTGGGAGGTGACGCTCTATCTCACGCATCCGGAACAGCTCGAGCAATCGGCGAAGCGAATCCGCGGCAGTCTGATCCTGCTCATTGCATCCGCCCTCACGGCGATCGCGGTCGGCGGCGGATTGGTCATTGCCGATACCCGCCGGCAGCTTCTGCTGGCGCAGAAGAAAACGGATTTCGTTTCCAATGTTTCGCATGAATTGAAAACGCCGCTGACTTCCATTCGCATGTTTGCGGAGCTGATGCACGAAGGACGCACCGAACCTGCCCGGCAGTCGCAATACCTGCGCATCATCATGGTCGAAGCCGAGCGGCTCACGCGCTTGATCAATAACGTGCTCGACTTTGCCCGTCTCGAACGCCGTCAGCGCCGGCTCGATAAACGGCCGCTCGATTTGCACGCCGTGGTCGCTCGCGTGTGGGAAGGGCAGGAATTGCATCTGCGGGAAAGCGGCTTTGTCACGAAATGGGATGAAGCGCCGCCTCCATATCCGGTGATTGGCGATGCCGATGCCCTCGCCCAAGTGCTGGTGAATCTTCTCTCCAACGCGGAGAAATATTCCAGCGAGACGAAAGAGGTTGTGTTGCAGACGTATCGGGACGATGGCCATGTCTGCGTCAGCGTCCTCGATCGCGGGCTCGGCGTTCCGGCCGGAGAAGAATGCAAGATCTTCCAGGCCTTCTATCGGGCGCATGATTCGCTAGCCAGCGGCATCCAGGGAGCCGGGCTCGGCCTCACGCTGGCGCAACGGCTCATCCAGGATCACGACGGAAAGATCACCTGCCAGCCGCGCGCCGACGGCGGGAGTAACTTCACCATTCATCTTCCGCTCGCGGCGAATTGACCCCGTTTCCTCTATGAAAAGGCATCTCCTGGTTGTCGAAGACGACGCACACATCCGTCTGGGCCTCTGCGACGCATTGCGATCGGAGGGATACGACGTCAGCGACTGTGGCGACGGGGCGCAGGCGCTTCCGATGCTCAAACAGCGTCAGCCGGATCTCGTGATCCTCGACATCATGCTCCCACACAAGAGTGGCTATGATCTTTGCCGGGAGATCCGTGCGGCGAAGAACCGGGTGCCGATCCTCATGCTTTCCGCGAAGGGGCAGGAGGTCGACAAGGTGGTTGGCTTGGAATTAGGCGCCGACGATTACGTGACCAAGCCCTTCGGCGTCCGGGAACTGCTCGCCCGGGTGCATGCACTCCTGCGGAGGAGCGAACCCGAAGGCGCCGCACCGGCCGTTCCGGAATCGATTGAATTTGGAGAAGTGCGCATCGATTCCAAAGCCATGCGCGGCCATCGCGGTAAGACGCCGATCGAGCTTTCCCCGCGTGAGTTGAAAGTCCTCGCACTGCTCTTTCGTGAACGAGGTAACGCTGTTTCCCGTGATGCCATTCTCAACGAAGTCTGGGGAATCGAATACTACGGAACCACGCGGACGCTCGATCAGCTCATTGTGAAGTTGCGCCAGAAGATCGAAGAGGTTCCGGCTGAGCCGAAGCACCTTTTGACGGTGCATGGGCACGGATACCGCCTGGAGTAAGGGGGCGGCTGGCGTATAATCGAAATTGGGGAGGGAAACGTTCAACGTTCGACTTTCAACGTCCAACGAAGGAGACGCTTTAACTTACAGAGAGCGAGGAGCTTGTAACCTTTGAAAGTTGAAAGTTGAACGTCGGACGTTGAACGTTTTCCCATTTTGCCCAGCGTCTCCTGCGCTTGCTCCCACGCCGCGAGCGTCTAGTCTGCCCTTCCGCATCTGGCCCAACGATGCGTCTACTGCTTTATATTTCTTCCATGACTATTCGTTTCGACAAAGATGAAGGCGGCCCTGCATCCATTCCGGCCCGCAGTGAGGTGAAACTTGCCGATACCTGGGATCTGACCCTGCTTTATCCGACTCCGCAGGCCTGGAGCGAAGCTTTTGCCGAACTTCAGAAATCGTACGAAGAAATCGGAAAATTCCGCGGGCACATCGGTGAGTCGGCGGCGACGCTTCGTGATGCGCTCGAGTTCGACAAGAAATTGAGCATCACCATCGAGCGCCTTGGGCACTACGCCTCGCTCCGCTCTTCCGAAGACAGTTCGGACTCCGAAAACCTCGCGCGCGAAGGGCAGTACGAGAATCTGATGACGCGCATCGCCGAAGCCAGCGCTTTCGTGGCTCCGGAGATTCAGGCAATCGACGACGCAACTTTCGCGGCCTATCTCGCCGACCCGCAATTGGCGGATTGGCAGATTCCGCTGCGCAAACTGCGCCGCCTGAAGCAGCACACTTTGAGCGCCTCGGAAGAGCGATTGCTCGCCTTGGGACACAGCGCGGTGCGGGGACATAGCGAGACTTTTTCTCAACTCACAAACGTCGACATGAAGTTCGGGACGATTGTGGATGAGAAAGGCGTGGAGCGGCCGCTATCGCAAAGCGCCTTCGGGTCGTTTCTCGTCAAACGGGCTCCCGAGTTACGGAAACGCGCGTTCCATCAGTTCTACGCGGAATTTGTCGATCACCAGTATACACTGGCAGCTAGTCTGGCGAACTCGATCAAGGCGGATGTTTTTCAAGCACGCGCCCGCAATTATCCGAGCGCACGCGAAGCCGCACTCTTTCAGGATGATGTGCCGGTGGCCGTCTACGACAATCTCATTTCCACCGTGCGGGCGAACTTACAGCCGCTCTTTCGGTACTATCAGCTCCGCAAACGGGTGCTGAAACTCGATGAGATTCACCAGTACGATACCTATGTGCCGATCGTTCCAAATATCGAAACACACGTTAGTTTCGATGAAGCGATCGACAAAGTCCTCGCTTCGCTGAAGCCACTGGGAGACGAGTATTGCGAAGTTCTCGGCGAGGGCCTGCGCCAGCGCCGCTGGTGCGATCGTTATGAGAACAAAGGCAAGCGTTCCGGCGCGTTTTCATCCAGTTCTTACGGCAATCCGCCGTTCATGCTGATGAACTACAAGGAGGACGTCTTCTCCGATATCTATACTCTGGCGCATGAAGCGGGACACTCCATGCACAGTTGGTATTCCCAGCGGACCCAACAGTTTCAGACTTACGATTACCCGATCTTCCTCGCGGAAGTTGCGAGCACCTTTAACGAAGAGCTGCTCACCCATCATCTGCTGGAAACGACGTCCGATCCGGCGATGCGCGCCTATCTCATCAATCGGCAGATCGACGACATCCGCGGCACGGTTTACCGGCAGACGATGTTTGCCGAATTCGAAAAGCTTTCCCATGCGATGGAGGAAGCCGGCGAACCGCTTACGCTCGACACTTTCCGGAAGACCTACCGTGGCTTGCTCGACGCGTTTTTTGGGCCGGATTTCGTCATCGATGCGGAACTTGAACTCGAGTGCCTGCGCATTCCGCACTTCTACAGTGCTTTCTACGTCTACAAGTACTCCACCGGTCTGAGCGCCGCCGTCGCGCTTTCCGAGCAGGTGCTGGCCGGTGGCGACGTGCAGAAGTACCTCGGCTTCCTGCGCAGCGGAGGCTCGGAATTCCCGATTCCCACCCTGCAAAAAGCGGGCGTGGATATGTCGACGCCGGAACCGATCGAGCGGACGCTGAAACTGTTCGCCCGCCGTGTGGAGGAGTTGGAGGGGCTCTTGGGCTAATCAGAAGGCAATTTATAGGGGCGCTGGCTAATCAGCGCTCCTGGGAGGTGGCAAGATAGTGGAAGCAGCGTCCCGCCGCTTGAAGGCGGTGACATCAACGGAGATGCCGATCTTCCACTTACTTCGTCCCACACCCTCGTTACCCCACTCCCGTGGGGTAACGATCCTTCGGCGACACTCCTGTGTCGGGGGAGACGCGCCGCAGTGATCACTGGCGTTTTCTTGCGGCAAGCCTTGATCGAAGCTCGGCGTTGCCTGTCCAATCCAAGCGCATCGCCCCACCATCTGACACGGGAGTGTCAGCCAAAAGTGCGTACCCCCCACGGAGTGGGGTACGAGGTTTTTGATTTAACGCGTCTTCTTTCTGACGGCCCTTTTGCCTGACGTCTTTTCCGCTTCGACTTTACTTGAAACAGGCTTTCTCGGTGTCGGATTCTTCGCAACAGGCTCCTTCTTGGTCTTGGCTTTCTTCGTTGGAGTTACCGGCTTTTCTGGTTCCGATTCCGCAATCACCGGGACACCCAGATCGATCCCAAAGAGTGCGCTTAAATCTTCACCGGCGAGCGCGGCATCCGTGGCCTGGACCTCGCCGAGCGCTTGCTGCGCGGTACTCGAGATGAGTTCCGAGGGATCGACACTGCGCAGAACGAAGAAAAGATCCGGGGCGCTGTCGAGCATGACACCCACGCCGTAGAGCACGGCCGCGACGTGCTTGCACATGTTTGCGGCGTCCGGACAGGAGCAAATGAGCCGGATCTCCGATGGGTGAGGAAAAAGGCCGCGGTCAGGATCGGTGATGGCGTGCATGACACCGTCGCCGAGCTTCCCACCGAGTAAGTCGAGCAAACTGCCAACCTGCCCGGCGCAATCGTCTTTGATCTCTTTCCACGCCTCCGAAGCCAGCGGCTTGATCGTGATCCGAACTTCGTAGAGATACGAGCCTGCGACAGAGGCGGTGATAACTCCCGGTTCGATTTGCAGGTTATAAACATTGCCCTGGCGCAGATAGCTCCGTCCGCGCGGCAGGCGGCTCTCGTAGTCCTGATACGCTTCCAGATTGTCGCACCAAGCCTTGCCCCAGAAGGTCGTTGCCAGCTTGCGGCTGCCTTGTGGAATCGCCAGCGCTTTGAGGTCGCCCTGGCGTTGGAGTTTGCGCCGGAGTCGGTCTCTGCGGTCGCGATCGTCGTCGTAATAGTACCAGGACATTTCGGAGTTGTTTAGAGGGTGGCGGCGTTCAGATCGAGTCGAACGAGATCCAGAAGCTCGGCATTGCTCATGTCCGTGAGAAGTTTTTCGGCGCCTTCGCTCGCCAGCAGATCATCGGCCAGCGCACGCTTTTGGGTGATCAATGCGTCCACCTTCTCTTCTATGGTGCCCGGGCAGACGAACTTGTGCACCAGCACGTTGCGCTTTTGTCCAATGCGAAAAGCGCGGTCCGTGGCTTGGTTTTCCACGGCGGGATTCCACCATCGGTCGAAATGGATCACATGATTTGCCGCGGTCAGCGTCAGCCCTGTGCCGCCGGCCTTCACGCTTAGGACGAAGAACGGCGGACCATCCGGACGCTGGAATTCCTGGACCAACTTGGGCCGCTGTTTTACTGATGTGCCTCCGTGCAGCACGAGGCCGGATCGCCCGAAGACCGTCGCCAGATGCGCGGCGAGCGGGTCGGTCATTTCGCGGAACTGGGTGAAAACAAGGCATCGCTCCTGGCGCTCGGCCAGTTCCGTGGCGAGCTCGGTGAGACGGGTGAATTTCCCGCTATCCTCAGGTGTATAGCGCGCGTCGCCGCTCCAGTGGCTCGGATGATTGCACACCTGCTTGAACTTGATAAGGTACGCCAGAACCAAACCTCTCCGCACGTTTGGATCGAGATCCTTGTTATCCAGATCGGCTTTGAGTTGCTCGACCAGTTTGCCGTAGAGCACCGCCTGTTTTTTGCTGAGCGGACAATTTGCCTGAACCTCGGTTTTATCCGGCAGATCGGAGATGATGGATCGATCCGTTTTCATGCGCCGCAGAAGATACGGTCGGATCAATTTTCGGAGCGGTGCGTAACCATGCGGGTGATTGGGAGCGCCGAGTTGTTTGGCCACGCGCGCAAAATCCGGTGCTTTGCCGAGAAGACCTGGATTAAGAAAATCAAACAGGCTCCACAAATCGCCGAGGCGGTTTTCGACGGGCGTACCGGTCAGGGCAATGCGTGCGCGCGCCTGCAGGGCTTTGACGCTGCGGGTCTGCGCCGCGGCGGGATTCTTGATCGCCTGCGCTTCGTCGAGCACAGCGAGATCCCAGGCGTTTTGTTGCAACGCGGCGGTGCGTTGCAAAAGGCCGTAAGTAATGAGCAGAGCGTCCCACCCGCGCAGTGACTCGACAGGATCAGCCACAAGTGCGGCAAGCGATTCGCGCGAGACGGCCGAGGGATGCGCCGCGAACACGCGCAGATGCGGGGCAAACCGTTTGAATTCGTTCATCCAATTGCCGATGAGCGATGCCGGCACGACGAGCACGCTGGGCGGTGCATCTTTCGGTCGCTCCTTCCGCCGCAAGCAAAGCAACGCAATGACCTGCAGCGTCTTGCCCAGACCCATGTCATCCGCGAGACACGCGCCCAGACCCAGGCGGCTGACAAAGTGCAGCCAGCCGGCACCGCGCATTTGATAGGGCCTTAGCTTTGCCTTCAAACCGGGGATGTCTTCCACATCCGCCGGCTCCCGGAGCTGATCGAGCAGCGTCTGCAAATCTTTCCCGGCAACAATCTCCATCCAATCGCGTCCACCTTCGAGATCCAGCGTGGCGGCGTCCGCGCCATTTCCGGAGGGAAAGCCAGCCAGCCAGCGCATCCCCTCGTGGAAGGGAAGCCCGTGAGCGTGATGAGCCGCCTGAACCCTGGTCCAGTGATCGAGCACCTGATCGAGCCGCTCCCGGTCGAGTTCCACCCATTTCCCGCGAAGATTTACCAAGCCTGTGGGTGAAGCCTTGATTTGTTTCCATTCCTCCGGCGACAGCTTTTCGCCGTCGAGCGTGACGTTCGCATTGAAGGAAAGCATCGCATTGATTCCCAGGCTCGCCGCCTGACCCGAGTCAATGGTAACAGAAACCTGCGGTCGTGCGGGCCGGCCACCTTTCCACCAATCCGGCAGCTTTACGACGAGCCCGCTTTCCTCGAGCTTCGGGATTTCGCGAAGAAACCGGTAGGCATCCTGCGGATTCCACGCGAGCGCCTGAAAGAGCCGGCGGGACTCCAGCAGATCATGCACGAGCGGGCTTTTCTCCGAGGCCGCTCTTACGGGCTGGAGCAAGGAATCCAGTGCGTGCTGATCCTTCTTTCCGGAGTAAGTCTGCAGCGCGCGTCCGAGTGGCGTATGTTGCACCTGCCCGGATGCGGAAAGCTGGTCGGTGTAAGTGGCGAGAAAGGCGAAGGGAAACTCCAGGTTCCGTTTGTTTTCCGCGAGATGAAACGTGACGCGACCAACGAGATGCCAGAGCGGACTCCGTTCGCGCAGCCAGCCTTCGAGTCCGCCATCATGCTCCGTTGCTTCGCCAGAGATCGTCGCGCGTAGCTCCTCCCAAAGCCGGAGAAGCAGCGCATCGCTGAGATACTCCGCGCCGCGCATTGGCGGCGCCTCTGCAAGGAAAGCTTGCCGGATCGCCTCGGCGGGCGGCTCCACCTTTGCCGGATCGCGAGTCTGGCAGAGACGGGTAATGAACTGCCGGCCCCAATCACGCGCCCAGGCGAGTGGGGCGGCCACGTCGTCCTTCAGCGCAACGGTCGCGAGATACAATAATCCCGCGGATTCGCTGCGGCCAAATGCCGTAGCCAGCATAGGTGGCGCGTCAGACCCCGGGCATAAGCGAGGTTCGGGTGTGGAAAACAGTTCTTCGGGCAAGCGGCGCGAATTTGGAAGATCGGTGGGTGATTTGAAACAAGATTCAGCCCAGCCATGCCAGTGCTATGTCAGATCATGTACTCCATCATCACTGGCGTCTCGCTCACGGTTGCCGGTGCCTGATCAAGCACGGTTTCCGCCACGCGTCTCGCCTGGCCGCGCAATTCCGGTACCGCGATTGTTTCCCAAAGAGTTCCGCGCAGCAGCGGGCCAAGTGCAAGCAAGTAGGGCGAGCGTTCTCCATTTTTCAGAACGAGCGTGTGATCGGGATCGATGCGGACTCCCATATCCATTTCATCGGCACTTATCACTCCCCGGCGGAGAAGGTTTTGCAGCAATACCGATCGTGTCGCAGTCAACCGCGTGGACGGTCCTGTCGCATTGATTACCAGATCGCCAGCCTGGCTGCCGCCATCGTCCGTGTGCACAGCGATCCGGCTGCCAACGGCTTCTACCCGGGCGATCTTTGCCGCATGAACTTCCAGATGACCGGTCAATTGCGAACTCGTAATTTGGGCATGGATTTCAGGTGCGATCCGATGACGGAAGATATTCCAGCGAGCGGCATGCTTTTGCGCAAATGTAAGCCGTTCTTCACGAGCGAAATGGCTCCAGATCCGCTGAGTGTGTGGCCGCAATTTATCCACGATGATCGCCGGATTTTGATTTTGTTCATGGAGAAGCATGCAGTGCTGCTTCACCAAGGCGGCGAGTTTCGTTAGTCCCAGCATTGCCAGATCCACATTCGGCGGAGGGAAATCAGGATATTCGATTCCACGAAAATGCGCATGCGGAAACCAACCGTGACGGGAAATGGCGTGGATCTTTCCCATCCAACCCAAAGCGCGAAGGGTAATGATCGCATCGACTGTCGTAAGACCGGTGCCAAGAATAACAATCGTTCCGTTTGCATCAGGAAGCCGTCGTTCCCAAGGCAGCCATGGATCGGGCACCCACGCCGGATGGCTGGTCAAAACATCGGCGCCGGGCGGATTGGCAGGCGTTTCATTACCGGTCGCCAGGACCACGCGATCTGCTTCCACGACGGTTGAATCTGCGAGACACACGATTGCTTCCGCTTCGGTGGTCTTAATATCCACGGCTTCGCCGTTGATGAATCTCGTTGTTACCGGAGTCATGGCGCCCGGACTCTGCAGATGATGCTGCATGATCGAGCAGAGGTAATCGCCGTAGACGATGCGCGGGATAAAACGCTCGCGCAGCTCGATCTCCGGAACGGTGTCGTACTCCGAACGGGTGCGCAGCCATTGTAGAAGGTGATCCGGCTCATCTCGGAAAGCGGACATGTTGCGCGCGGCGACATTGAGGAGAAGCTCCGGCCTTCGCATGCTGTAGGCGACGCCTCTTCCGCCTGGCCGTTGATGATTGATGACTGTCACTTCCAGCGGGTGCCTGCTCAGCCTGGCCAGATTTACCGCTGTCATGATCCCGCTGAATCCGCCTCCGATAATGGCGATGCGTTCGGGTTTTGTTTTCCGCATGAGATGAGCGTATTCGTACTTGGATGGGGTGGTATGTCCAGTGCGCCGGTTGCGATGACGCGCCAGCGGACCCTTGCGCCAGCCTGTGACATCCCGTAGCGTCCGCTCACTATGGGCCTCGATTTCATTCAGTCATCTATTACTTACTCGTCTGAGAAGAACGCCGCAACAGTTACCCGGCGTGAAGCCTTGCGCGCCTTCCTTGCGCTGACCGCCGGCGCGGCCTTCCTGCCGCTGACCCGTTCCGAAAGCCGCGCGGCCGATGCTGCGGCGCCCGCCCACACGACGACCGAACCGACCGGAAATGCGGCCATCGACAAAAACATGGCGGCATTCGAATTCGCGCCGCTCGTGACGACCAAGCTGAATGACTCACTCGCGCTGCTGAGCGGGCCGGGTGGAAATATGGCAGTGCTCGCTGGTCCGAATGGCGCCCTGCTGGTGGACACCGGCGTCCATCCGACGGCTCCGTCACTCGCCAAAGGCGCCGAGGCTTTTGCGGGAAAGGCCGTGACGACAGTGGTGAATACGCACTGGCATTTCGATCATACCGGCGGCAACGAGTTTTTCGGCCGGCATGGCTGTAACATCGTGGCGCATGAGAACGTTCGCACTCGGTTGAGCCATGACCAGAAGATCGAGCAATTCGACTTCACTTTCCGCGCGTCTCCAGCCGGTGCGCTGCCGACATTGACCTTCTCGGATGTCTTGACCCTCCATGTCGGCGATGAGCCCGTCGGTCTCCATTACGTTCAACCTGCGCATACCGACGGTGATGTGCTGGTCCATTTTCAAAAGTCCAATGTGCTGCACATGGGTGACACGTTCTTTAACGGGTTCTATCCGTTTATCGACTTTTCCACCGGAGGCTGGATCGGCGGGATGGTCGCTGCGGCTGACCACGGTTTGACTCTGTGCAATCCGCAGACCCGGATCATTCCAGGGCACGGTCCGCTGGGCACGCCCGCCGAATTGTCGGCTTTCCGCGACATGCTGGCGACAGTGCAGGGACGCATCGAAAAGCTGCTCGCGGCTGGCAAGAGCGTCGACGAGATCGTTGCGGCTGCGCCAACCAAAGAGTTCGATGAAAAATGGGGGCAGGGATTCTTCAGCGCCGAGCCTTTCGTTCGCAATGTTACCGCCGGACTCATTCGGCGCCGTCAGGCGACGGCGTAGGAAGCAGAGACAGCGATAGCCATTCAGAAACGTTCGCCGGATCACCTTTGCGAACGGGCGGAATCGTGTACCAACTCTTTCGCGACGGCATCTGGCAGGTTGGGCATGCTGCTAGCTATGTACTGACGTCACGACGGAGGTATACACGACCCGCTGGGCAAGCGTTTACTCCTCGTGGTGAGACGGGATCATTCGTCGCATAAGAAACGACCCGCAGCCTTCGCAAAGCCTTTGTTTTTAATGAATATCACGTTCTCTGCGCGCCATGTAATCGTTGGCGGAATTTTAGTTCTGGGGACCGGCCTGACCGCCCACGGGCTTACGATTGATCTGACTTTCGATAGCAGCGTGACTGGCTTGCCCAATGCGGCCTCGGTGGAAAGCGCGACAACCTATGCCGCTCAGCAGTTCGAGAACCTGTTTTCAAATCAGGCCACGATCAATATCACCGTATCGGCCACCAGTGATCCGAATGTCTTCGGTGAGAGCTCCGAATCGCTCGTTCCGTCCAACTATTCCGAAATCCGCGGTGCGCTTTCGGGGGAAGTTGCGGGTCATCCTGCCGATACGAATCTGGTCACAGCTGTGGCATCGCTTCCAGCGACGGATCCCACCCATGGTGGTGTGTGGTTCGTTCCGACTCCTCAAGCGAAGGCCCTTGGCCTGATCGGACCAAGCGCAGATAGCGACGGCACATTTACCTTTGGCACCGGGTCCAACTATACTTTTGATCCGAACCATCGAGCGGTTGCCGGCAAGTATGACTTCATCGGAGTTGCGGAACATGAGATTTCCGAAATCCTCGGGCGCATTCCGGGACTCGGAGAGGATTTCGGCAGCGGAACGACAGAACGTGACTATGTGCCGTTCGATCTTTTTCGTTACAGTGGACCTGGAGTCCGCAGTTTGACGGCTGGTTCCGGGAACTATTTCTCCATCAATGGTGGCGTGACCAACCTGAAGGCCTTCAATTTTCCAAATGGCGACGGCAGCGATCCTCAGGACTGGGCGAGCGGGGCCAATGACGCCTTCAATGCATTCAGCGATCCGAGCGTCCTGAATGATATTACGCCGGTGGATGTCATTGCGATGGAGTCTCTCGGTTATATTCCAACGCCCGAACCGGGAAGTGCGGTGCTTTTTGCGACCGGAGTCGTGGCGTTGAATTGGCGTCGGCGGCAGATGGGCGGGACCAGGGAGAGTTAGCGCCAGAGCGCCACGCGGCGGTACGACGGGCTTTGAAGTTAGACCGTTCCGTGTTCTACTGGTCGTCCGCAGATAAGGATATGAGATTGTAACATCCGTTTCCATCAGTTACGCCATCGCTCGGAACTATCTCGTAACTCGTATGAAAACCTCCCCGCTCTCCTTCTTTGCCGCGGCCATTGTGCTTGCGTTATCGTCTCACCTCTTCGCCGCGGACTGCGGCCCGTCCATCCCGCCTGATACCGCCCTGAAAAAGCTGCTCGTTGGCAATGGGCGCTTCGCTTCAGGAGAAGCCGAGCATCCGCGGCAAGGCGAGGCACGGCGGAAAGAAGTCGCCCGCGGGCAGAAGCCATTTGCCATCGTGGTGAGTTGCTCGGATTCCCGCACTCCTCCGGAAGTGATTTTTGATCAAGGGCTCGGCGATGTCTTTGTCACGCGCGTGGCCGGAAACACGGTTGATAACCCGGCGCTCGGGAGTATCGAATATGCCCTCTCGCACTTCCCCCCGACGATTATCGTCGTGCTCGGGCATCAACGTTGCGGTGCGGTCGAGGCGGCGATCGCGGGTGGCACTTTTCCTGGCAAAATCGGTGCGGCGGTGAAGCCGATCCTTCCGGCCGTGGAAGCCGTGAGACGTAGGGAAACCCCAACCGTCGAAGCTGTGGTTGACGAAAATGCGCGCCGGACAGCCGCCGCGCTCTCGAAGCGCAGCAGCATTGTTGAGTCACGCCTCAAGGCAGGAACGTTGAAGATCGTCGCGGCACGCTACGAACTCGATAGTGGCCGGGTGAAATTGCTGAAGTAACGGAGTAGGACCTACAGTTCGCGGCGTTACTTTACTATATATGTAGGAAATCGCCCTACTTATTGGGTGCCCTGATGCCTTCATCGTCCTGGATTTCGCGAGGGTTTGTGAGTCATTGACCGCCAATGACTTATGTTTTTGGAATGCAAGTTTGCTATGTAACATTCCTGGTTGGCGCAGCGCTTTAACTTGACCACAATAGTGGCCCCGGCTATAAGCGCGCCCTCGATGGCTGCTCGATTTGCCGTATCTGGTGGTTCTGTTTCTGATGTTGGTCCGCTGCCCGCCAGCGAGGCTGGCAAGAAGGGGTCGTCTTCTCGTGCCAAGGCTCGCGCGCCACGGAGTGGAACGATCGCCCGTTCCCGGAAGAAAACGGAGACAACGGTTCGTCGCACTTCGGAAATCCTACGCCAGATTCTGGCCGATAATCCCCAGGAAACGATTCTCGTCGATCAAATCGTTAAGGCCCTCGGTGCCACCTCGTTCGGGACGTCGCTCATGGTTTTCTCCATCCCGGAAGTCATTCCGATTCCGGTGCCCGGACTCTCGGTGGTCGTCGCCATTCCGACGGGACTCATTTCCGCGCAGATGATGCTCGGTAGCGGAGAGATCCGCTTACCCAAGGCGATGCTGGAGCGCGGTATCCCGCGCAAGGCATTTGCCACGGCTGTGAAGGCCATCCTGCCCTTTCTCGAAAAGGCGGAGAAAGGTGTGCGCCCCCGCTGGCACTGGGCTTCGACGAAAACGGCGAAGCGCTTTCTCGGACTCTTTATCTTCCTGTTGGCCGGGATCATCGCCCTGCCGATCCCGATGACCAACATGCCGCCGGCCATCGCCATCTTCATCATCGCGCTGGGTCTCGTGGAAAAGGACGGTGTGCTGATCACTTTGGGCATCCTTCTCGGTCTGGCCTCGATTGCTTTGATTGGTGGCGCATTCCTCGGCCTGTTCTCCATCTTCGGCGCCTGAAAACCACGCCATGCACCATCTTTTTTCGACGCAGCAAGTCGCAGTGCGATGCATCCAATCGGCCTCGCGTAACGTGAATGTAGCGTCTGCCAGCTAACGAACTCTGTTACTTCTGTTAACCAACCTGAACCACTCCCGGGTACTTCTTATCTATGGCATCCAAAGCAAAATCCGCCGCTTCCAACGTATTTTCGGTTCTCGGAGACACCCTGGAAACGGCTGCTGAAACGTTTGAGGAAGCGACGCACAATTCGCGCGATTCTGCCCGCCGGGCAGCTGCCGCGACGAAGCGCGCACTAAGCGATGGCGCACACAAGGCGGCCTATGGCGTGTCTTACGGGGTGGTCTATGCGGCAGTTTTCGTAACCGAACTGCTGCCGAAGGATAACATTATCCGGCGGGGCTTCGTGGAAGGAGCGGGGGCCGCTTACGAAGCACGGAAGAAAGCGGCGATGGCTCGCGGAGCCCGGAAACAGGCTGCTGCCGCCAAAGCTGCGGAAGCTCCCAAGACGGAGAGCGGGAATCATGTGGGAGCGAATCACACCAGGAAAAAGGCGAAGACCTCGCCGCGTGCGCGCAGCACGGTGAAGGCTCGTGCCGAGCGATTTGAAGCGGCTGCCGGAGAAGCGTGAGTTTGTGAGTCGACCTTTCGGAATGCATTTGGGTGAAGATGGCGTGCGCGTTCTGAGAGGGGATTAAGATTAAGATTAAGATTAAGAAGTCTGGTGAGCCTGATCACTAGCTAGTTTGCGCATGGACAGAACCAATGGCCATACCGACCAGGAAACGGATTCCCCTGTGCTAACGCAGGAAAACGGCGGGCTCGAAGTTCTTGCTCCGGCGCAACGGAAGCCCGTGCGGCGGCAGGCCAGCGATATCACGCTCAGTTTTCCGCGGCATGGCGAGATGGTGTTTCACAGCCCGAGCCAGTTTTCCTCCTGCCGGAGTGAACTCTGCCGGGGCTTCATCGAGCGCAGCTTCGGCGTGCGCGAAGTGCAGGAAGTGGAGATCGATGCCATGGCCGGCAAAGCGACTGTCCAGTTCCTGGCCAATGGAAACCGAAAGGAGGTCGTACAGAAGATCGCACGAATCTTTCGCGGTGAGCAGGCTCCGGATTTCGACGTCTCTTTCTCGCCGGAAGCGCAGCGCGTCATTCCCAGGAATCAGGTTTGCCTGCGTGCCTATCGTTACGGCTGTACCATCTCCACCTGGGAGCCACGGGTCGAGATGCACGGATGGGTCCGGCTGCGGCATGCGCTGGTCCTGAACAAGCCGCATCTTCTCAAGCTGCTGGAGCGCGAATTGATGGGGTTGATGGGAATCGAGCACTACAAGGTGCATCCCAATGCTGGTTGCATTTCCATCGCCTACCAGCCGCGCACGATTCATCTGGAGCAGATCATCCGGCATCTCGATGCGGCGATCGCCCGCGCCCCTGCACGTGCACCGAAGCGCAAGCTGGATCTCGACTTTCCCATCGCCACCACTTCTCTGGTGCTTTCCGGCATCGCCACCTTCGTGGCGCCCGCGCTGATTCCAGCCGGCACCGTGCTCATGCTCTACACGGCTATTCCGAGCTTTCGGCGGGCCTGGGGTGTGATTGCCAGGGAGCGCCGGCTCGGCGTGGACGTGCTCGATAGCATCATTTTCACCGCATGCTTCTTTACCGGGGAGATCTTCGCCGGCGCGATGACGGCATGGTTCCTGAGCTTCGGCCGCAAGCTGCTCAAGAAGACTCAGGATGACTCGGAGAAAGTGCTTCTTCAGGCTTTTGGCAAACAGCCTGGCCTGGCTCGCGCCTTGCGCAATGGACAGGAGGTCGAGCTCACGCTCGAACAAATCCGACGCGATGATCTGGTCGTTGTTTACACGGGCGAAGTTGTGCCCGTGGACGGCGTGATCACCGAAGGCGATGCCATTCTCGATCAGCATGCGCTGACCGGCGAATCGACCCCGGCGGAAAAGACGGTGGGAGATCGCGTCTTTGCCGCAACGGTCATGCTCGCGGGCAAGGTGATCGTACGCGTGGAACGCGCCGGAAAAGAGACGGCCTCGAGCAAAATCAGCGCGGTGTTGAATAATACCGTCGCTTATAAGCTGCGCTCGCAATCGCGCGGAGAAGAACTGGCCGACATGGCTGTGCTGCCCGCGCTTGGTCTTTCGACACTGGCGGCAGGCGTCGGCGGCACCAGCGCCGCGCTGGCCGTGATCAATTCCGATCTGGGCACAGGCATCCGCATGGCGGCGCCGCTCGGGATGCTGACCTCCCTCACGCTTTGCGCGCAGCACGGTATCCTGGTCAAAGACGGGCGTGCCTTGGAACTCATGCGGCAGGTGGATACCGTGCTCTTCGATAAAACCGGCACCCTGACCCGCGAGAAACCCGAGGTGGGCCGGATCATTGCCTGCGGCCGCCACACCGAGCACGAGTTGCTCGCGCTCGCCGCGGCCGCGGAGCAGAAATTTACTCATCCCATCGCCCGGGCGATTCTTGAAAAATTCGCCACGCTCGGAAAACCGTTCCCGAAGATCAATGCTTCGAAATATAACGTTGGCTACGGGATCACCGTGGAAATTGAGGGCGAGACGGTCCGCGTGGGCAGCCGCCGTTTTTTGGAGATGGAGCGCATTTCCATTCCGGGCCGAATCCAGCGGGAACTGGATTCCATGCATTCCGACGGCCACTCCTTCGTGAATATTGCGATCGGCGATCAACTCGCCGGTGTGCTGGAACTTCGCTCATCGCATCGTCCGGAGGCGGAAGAAATCGTGGCCGGCTTGCGTGCGCGGGGTGTCGATCATCTGGCGATCATTTCCGGGGATCACGAAGAACCGACGCGCCGCCTCGCGGAGAAACTGGGGATGGATCGTTATTTCGCCGAAGTGTTACCGCAGGACAAAGGCCGCTATGTGGAGTTGCTCCAAAAAGAAGGCCGCACGGTGTGTTTTGTCGGCGATGGAATCAACGACTCCATCGCCCTGAAAAAGGCGAACGTTTCCATCTCCTTGCGCGGCGCTTCCACGCTGGCCACGGATACGGCGCAGATCGTCTTTATGGAGGAAAGCCTGGCGAAGATCTGCGCCCTCAAGGATTTCTCACAAGCACTGGAGTGGAATGTGCGGCGAAGCTGGAATCTCATCCTCGTGCCCAACGGCATCTGCATCGCCGGCGTCTTTCTTTTTGGTTTCAATATCTGGCATTCCGTGGCGTTCAACAACGCCTCGGCCTTCCTCGCGCTCGCCAATGGACTGCTGCCCTTGCGGCAGGTCGCGCGAGCGCGAGAAGCCAAGGAGCACGCCCTGCAAGCTGCTCTCGCCATGGCCTGAAGCTCCGAACGTTCCACCCCTGCACACTTGTGATTCAACTGCTCAAACCCGGCCACGCTGCTCTCGAACCCGTCACTCTGGAAGAAATCCGGGAATCGCCGCAGACACTCCGCAAAGCGCTCTGGATCGATCTTATTCATCCCGCGACGGAAGAGGAACATTTCGTGGAAAGCACGCTGGGCATCAATGTGCCGAGCCGGGAAGAAATGCACGAGATCGAGGCTTCGAGCCGGCTCTTCGAAGAGAGAGGCGCGCTGTATCTTTCGTGCTGGTTGTTGTCCTTCGAGTCCCCAATTCCCGTGAATTCTTCGGTGACGCTGGTGATCACTCGCGAGCAGGTCATTAGCATCCGCTACTCGGATCATCATGCTTTCCGCATTTTTAATGCGACGCGGAATCGCCTGCAAAACCGGCAGTTTCAATCGAGCACGCAGGCGGCGGCGGAATTGCTTGAAGCAATGGTCGGCCACATTGCGAGTAACTTGCGGCTCATCGAGCAGGATCTTAACGGGTTGGCCAATGTCATCTTCGCGGAGCAAAAAGCGCAGAAGAAGAGCAACCAGGCGCTGGGGTTGAAGACGGTGGTGCAGCGCCTGGGGAAACGGAATTCGTTGGTTGCCAGTCTGCGCGAAAGCGCGGTGAGTCTCTCGACGCTGACTTCGTTTTTCACGACGTGCGCCGATTGGTTGCCGCCCGCGATTGCCGGGCAGCTGAATACGCTGGAGCGAGATATCCTTTCGTTGCGCCAGTATAATGACGAACTTTCCGAAGAGATCAGCTTTCTGCTCGATTCGACAGTGGGCCTGATCAACTACGAGCAGAATCAGACGGTGAAATTCCTGAGCATCGCGGCGGTGCTTGTGGCATTGATTTGACGGCGTCTGAGATGTCCTCGCCTTCCTCGCTCGCCATTCGACGCCGGAACGGCACGCGCGCCGCGCCGGTCCCGAGACCTGCACCTGATTTAAAGATCCGCGTGAAGCGGCGTGGGTCGCTCATCATGCTTTCCGGTGAACCGGTGTCTCGTGCGGCGGCCACGGCGCATCGCCGCGAATTCATCGATCGTCTCTTTTCCATCCCGATGGTCTCGACGGCGCGGTTCGATCTCGCGAAGGGCGAGGTGCGGTTGTTTCTTGATGCGGAAGGAGTTACCGCGCCGGAGGCGATCGACGTGCTTGCCGCGGCGATGCATGCCCGGGAACTCGCGCGTTTGCCGTTGCCGCACGAAGAGCTGGCCTTGAATGGCGTTGCGGAACACGGACTGGAAATTCATCGTGCGGAAAAGGGACTGACGTTCTGGCGGATCGACGCGCGCGGCCCGGGCCATTTTCGCATCTCGCATCCCTTGCTTGTACACGAGGCGATCGCCGAACGCGTGCTCGACGGGTTGGCCGGTCTCGCCGATGTGATTCGGCAGGAGGCATCGTTTCTCTTCTCCGGCTCCATCGAAGTCTGGTGCCGTCCGCATCGAATCGATCGCGGCATTCTTTGTGAGGCACTGGACGCGGCGATTGCGGATTATCGAACCATCCTGGCGAATGATCTGCGCCCGCTGCCCATCCGCCGTGCACTGATCAATGCGAATCTCGTCCTCGCTCCGATCGCGGATTTCGTGTTCGCGCCGCTGGGATTTATCAATGCGCTGTTTGTCTATCTTCTGAACCTGGAGCATGTCGGCGGCGCGATCCGCGGGTTCCGCGAACGCCGGTGCAACCTCGAATTGCTCTATCTCTGTATTGGCGCCGCGACGCTCTACAGCTTTAGTTTCTTCGGTGCGGCGGTGATGTATTGGATGCTCGATTTCTGGCCGCGAGCCACGCTGCGAATTCGTCGTGAAAGTGAGCGCCAGTTCCTTGCGCAATACCGCCGGCGGCCATGGCGCATCTGGGTGGAGAATGACGGTGCGTTGCTCGAGAGCAGCCTGCCCGAAGCGCCGCTTGGCCAGGTTCTGGCCCTGCGCGAAGGCGACACGATTCCGGGCGATGGCGTGATTCTCGAGGGTTCAGCCACGGTTTCTGAAGGGTGGATCACCGGTGTGCCGGGCTTGAGTGACAAGCAATTGGGCGATCCCGTTTTTGCGTCTTCGCGGGTTGGGCGAGGGGAGATTCGCGTGCAGCTTCGGACCATGGGCCAGGAGACCGTTGCCGCCCAACTCGCTGCGAGATACGAGCAGGCGCTAAGGCAACCTTCATCAAATGAGGATGCGCGAGAGTTTGCCGAGGCCATGGTGCTCCCCGCGCTGATCTGCGGCGCTGCGGCTCTTGGCACGGGAGGGATCCACATGGCGAAGCCCGTGATTCGGCCCGACTATTTCACCGGGCCGGCCATTGCGGAAGAGGTAAGCCGGATGCTGGCTGTCGTACAGTCGGCTGAAGCAGGATTGCTTATTTCCGATCCCGCGGCATTGGACCGGATTGCGGAGGCCGACTGCTGGATTTTCGATGACAGCGTTCCCTGGCGGCCCTTCGAATCGGAATCGGAATCCTTCGCTGCGTTGCTTCACAGTTTGGGTGTGCCCTATGTCTGCTATCTCGGCAGCCAGTCCGGAGCGGAAACAAGCCGGCGCGCGGCGGATCTCGGCATTTCCGTTTTCCATAGCCACCACGGGGCGAATGACAAAAAGGCCTTCATTGCCCAGCGGCAGTTTCTCGGTCAAGGCGTGGTTTACTTCGGTGATTGCGCCCGTGAGACCGCCGCAGCGGAGCAGGCGGATGTCGCTGTAACTGTAATTAATCCAGGCGAATTAATTGCGCCTCGCGCTCCGATTGCCTTGTTAAGTGCGGACCTCCGCCGATGTGCCGCGCTGCACTCACTGAGCCAGGCGCGCCCGCAGAGCGTCAAATCCGCGCTCGGTGCCGCATTGATTCCAAACCTCGCGGCTGTTGCCGGAGCGGTTTATTTCCATCTGCCTGTGATGGCATCCGTTATTCTGACGAACTTAGGCACCTTTGCGACTTACTGGCGGTGGCGGCAGACGTTGCGTCTGGGAGTTACGACCCCCGTGTGAGGGTGAGTGCAGCCTGTGGAAGGTGCCGCTTCGTCAGCACCACGGCCGGGGTGGTCGGTGGACGTGTGCCAGCCGTCCGTCACACCTCCGCATCTGCCGTGACAACGCAACGCGAGCGGACCGGCGCGGTTCGCTCGCGTGCGGAAATCGCCAGCACGACCAGTGCAACGACCTGTGTTGCGGCACCGTATCCGCAGACGCCCCACCATCCGGCTAGGTGCCAGGCGACGCTGCCGAAATAAGAACCGCACGCGCCCCCGATGAAGTAGCACACCATGTAGACCATGTTCAGCCGGCTGCGGGCCGCGGGATCGATCTGGTAAATGCGGGTTTGATTTGAGACATGGCTGCTCTGTACGCCGAGGTCCATTCCGATGACGCCGATGATCAATCCGGCCAGTGTCCCGCCGAAGGCTCCCATCACGGCCAGAGAGAGTAGCGTGACCCAGAGGGCGATGCGGATCGTCGTGCGTGCACCGTATTTATCAGCGAGATGCCCGACGAATGGCGCGCCAGAGGCGCCTGCCGCTCCGACCAGGCCGAAAAGTCCTGCCACCGCGCTGCCATATCCATAAGCCGGCGATTGGAGATAAAAGGCAAGCGTCGTCCAGAAAGCGCTGAAAGCGGAGAACGAAAGCGCGCCGATGCAGGCGGCTTCCCGCAGAACTGCGTGCTGGCGGACAAATCCGAACGCCGAGCGCATCAATTCCAGCCAGGGAAGTGGCGCTTCTGGCGCATCCTTGGGCAGACGCAACCGCGCGACGGCGGAGAGCACGAGCATGGCCACGGCTCCGATCCAAAAGACCGCGCGCCATCCGAGTACGGCGCCGACCGAGCCGCTGAACGTCCGGGCGAGCAGCACGCCGAAGAGTAGTCCGCCGAGGACCGTTCCCACGACGCGGCCACGCTCCGCAGGAGCAGCGAGATGCGCGGCAAAGGGCACCAGAACGTGCACGGTCGCAGCCGTGGCCCCCACGGCAAAAAAGGCCAGAGCGAGCCACACAGGGTTCCCCGCGATAGCGACGAGCACGAGGGAAAGAGCGGCGGCGAGCAGAAGATTCGAGACCAGTCCGCGCCGCTCGAATTTGTCCCCCAGAGGCACAAACAGAAACATCCCGAATGCCGTCCCGATCTGCGCCAGCATGGCGACCGTGCCCGCCTGGGTGACGGAAAGGTGGAATTGCTGAGCGATGTCGGCAAGCAGCGGTTGCGCGTAGTAGTTATTCGCGACCGTCACTCCGACCATCGTAGCCATCAGCCAGACCATTCCGCGGGTCATCGTCGGCCGGGTCTGCATATGTTCGGGATTGTGTTCGGATGTCATGAAATTCCGTGCTTCAACGCGAAGGCGCTTGGAGCCCGGTCAATTCCGGCTCCATTTTCCGATGCGCGAAAGACGGGAAACATGGAGCAGACCGCCCATGCCCGCAAATGGACACAACTATTTCGCGGCTTTCTCCTTCGGCTTTTCCGGTCCCAGGGTGATCTGCAGCCCGAGGTAGGCGTCGAACGCCCCAACGCCCTGGACGGTGTGCCCGGCGGAGAAAAGAATGTGATAAGTCTCGCTCAGATCCCAGGTGCCGCCGGCATTGATGTCCGTGCTGGATGAACCCTCGCGTTCATTGGCGGTTTTGTGAAAAATCTCCACTCCAAGCGCGAGGTTTGGGGTGATCTGCCGCTGCACAAGCCACCCGGCAAACCACCAGTTCCGATTCTCGGGACCGGGATTGATCCAATAGCCGCCTCCTCCGTAAGTGGTCCATTTGCCGTACTTCTTTTGCAGCCAGATCGGAATGAAAATATCCGGGTGGCCTGATCCCAGGTCACGCGATTTATTGCCAGTGGGAACCTCGACCAGTGGGTATATGGCCACCTGTGGGAGATATTTCGACTCATCGAAGAGCCGGTATTTGGCGCCCAGTTCCGTGTCGCCGTAACCGAATTTCGCCGTTTCGTGCCGGGGCGAGGAAAAGACCAATGGTGTCTGGATATGGAGTTGCAGATTGGGGACTGCGCCATAGTTGATTTCGACGTGAGGCGCGGTGCCGGACCACCCGTCGGAATCGTGGGAAAGCTGAGAGGCGATATCGATTTCCCAGTGCTTGTACTCCACCGGCTCCGGGTCATCCGTGATGAAAGGTGGCCCAGCTTGGGAAAGTGGCGCCAAGGCGAGGAGAAGGATGAGAAAGACGAATAGCCTGTTCATTTCGGTTTGCGGAGGCGGTGCCGGGAGACAGCAACTGCTTCTTTATCGAAATCCAGACGCAAGCTCGGGGTCTGGTGGCTCGCGATTTCGCGCGAGGTCGACCGATCGATTATGAGTGCGATTACGAGGCGACGGATCTGCAAACCAGCGCTGTTACGGCTCCGCTGGCCAGAGCCCCGCGAAATCCATGAGTTCCTTTTCATTGAGATCGCTCACGGCCCAGAACGTCATGCCGCGATTGGTCCAATGTACGAGATGGTAGCCGTTTCTCGCACTGGCGGAAGGATCGGAAACTCCAGGTGCGGAGGGCCAGATGAAGAGATTGATGAAATGTTTCTGGCGCGCGTAGATCAGCGCCGCCACGGGTCTTCCGGCGATGTAGTCGAGCCGACCGCCGACGAGCGGAAAACCGGAGTCACGCAATTCCTTCACTGGCGGGGCGAAATCGAGTTTGCCATCGAACCATGGTTTCACGGTGTGCTGATCGCTCGAAGGAACATCCGTGAGGTGATTCACCATGAGCGAACGCACATGGCTCGAGGTGAGTTCGGCGAGCAGGACATCGTCCTGCCGGCCGGGGTGAACTTGTACGAGAACAAAGGCCGCGACGAGGGCGGCTGCGGCGGCGGACCATCCGTGACGCGCCCAAAAGACCCGCGTCGGTGTTGCCGGCTGTTCGGCTTTTGCCGCGGACTCCACCGCTGCCCGGATCTTTCCTTTCAAGCCCTCCGGCGCACGATAACGCAGCGCGTCGTTTCCAAGGCGGGTGCGCAGGTCTCCGAGATTCCGCAGCCGGGCGAAGCATTGCGGACAATCGGCGAGATGATGCTCAATCGCGAGGGTATTGGCAGCGTCCAACTCTCCGTCGTGATGCGCTTCCAGGAGCGGTTGAATCTGTTCGCAATTCATGAGTGGCCTCCGCGGGATGGGTGGGTGGATAGGGTGATTTGCAACTGGCGCCGTGCGCGGGAGAGGCGTGACATGACGGTGCCTGTGGGGATGCCGGTGATGTCGGCGATTTCCTTGTAAGCGCAGCCCTCGAGTTCCCGGAGAATGACGACTTCCCGGTATTCTGGAGGCAGCTCGGCAATGGCCTGGTGCACGGCCTCGATATCCGCCTGGCGCAGGAGCAGTTCTTCCGGACTCCCGGAAAGATCGGCGCCGCCGTGCAGTTCTTCGTCGAATTCCAGGTCCTCACGGCGTCCGCGCTCCCGTTCCAGCCAGCTCCAGCAGGTGCGGCGGACGATGGTGAGAAACCAGCCGCGCGGATTGCCTCCGCGAAAGCCGGGGAAGAACTTAAGCGCACGCATGCAGGCTTCCTGTGTCACGTCTTCGGCGTCGCGCTCGTCGCCGGTCAACCAGCGCGCCAGGTTGAAGGCTGCATCCAGATGCGGTAGCACCTGGAGCTCGAATTGTATGTGCAGTGGTGAGTCCAAAACAGGCGAGGAACGTTCCTCATCTTATACAAGACCGGCGATTCGCCGATTTTATTCCCGAAGAGAATTTTTTGCGGACCGCGGGAATTTTCGCCGGGCGATCCGGGTCTGGATTCGCGAGACGCGCCGCTGTGCCCGTCTCGCAACGAAAATACAACCTCCTATTCCTATGTCCGATCTCATCACCCAGAATCATTCCGAAGACCAAATCGACCGCCGCGGATTCCTCAAATGCATGGCCTGGGCCGGCACGGGAGTGTTGTGGACGGTCAGCGGCGGAGTGCTCGGCTCGCGTTTGCTCACCAGTGCACACGCTGCGACGGCGGGGCCTTCCGGCGATTTTTCCTTTGTGCAGATCAGTGACAGCCATATCGGCTTTAACAAGCCCGCGAATCCCGATGTCTCCGCGACTTTCCGGGAAACGATCGCGCGGATCAATGCGCAGGCGAAGACGCCCGATTTCATTCTTCACACTGGCGATCTCACGCATCTTTCCGAAGCAAAAGAGTTCGATGATCTCGAGCAGATGCTCAAGGCTTGTAAGACCAGGCAGGTCTTCTATGTGCCGGGCGAGCACGACATCCTTAGTGACAATGGAGAGCAGTATCGCGCCCGGTTCGGCAAAGGCACACAGGGCACCGGCTGGTTTAGCTTTGATCAGAAGGGCGTGCATTTCATCGGCCTCGTAAATGTGGCTGATGTGAAAGAGGGCGGCCTCGGCGTACTCGGGCAGGCGCAACTCGATTGGTTGCAAAAGGACTTGGCCGCTTTGTCGAAGAGCACGCCAATCGTGGTCTTTGCGCACATTCCGCTTTGGACGATTTATCCACAGTGGGGGTGGGGAACAGACGATGCCACACAAGCGCTGACGATGCTGCGGCCTTTCGGATCCGTGACGGTGCTGAACGGTCATATTCACCAGGTCATGCAAAAAGTGGAAGGTAACATCACCTTCCATACGGCGAGGGCGACGGCATTTCCCCAACCGGAGCCGGGCAAAGCGCCGAAGCCCGGTCCGATGGCCGTGCCCGCCGAGAAGCTCCGGAGTTATCTCGGACTAACTAGCGTCTCCTATGTCGAGACCTCGCACTCCCTCGCCATCGTGGACACCACACTCGCGGATCCCCGCCGTTCGGTATGATCCAGCCAAGTATCTGGTCGAACCTGCACGGTGCTTCGACGCATTTCCCCATCGCCCTTATGCTGGTTTCCGCATTCTGCGAAGTGGCGGCGAGACTTCGTTTCCGCGAGGAATGGCGTGGCGAGTTCCAGGCGGCAGCGCGTGTGACGCTGATCCTGGGCGCGTTGGGGAGTTACCTGGCGGTACTTACTGGCCTGGTGACGGCTAAGTGGCAGGTGTGGGGTCATGCCACGCTGCTTCGGCATCATCAGTTTGTCTGGCCGGCATTTGCTTTAATGACCGGCCTTGCGACGTGGCGTGTCCTGGGTCGCGGCAGCCTGTCGGGCCGCGGAGCGGCGATCTATCTTGTGCTGATGTTACTGACATCGGCGCTGATTGGCCTGGCAGGGTATTGGGGCGGGGAAATGTTGAACCAGGGATGATGTCGTGAAAATACGGAAACGGCTGCACTTACCATGGATCGCGGCACTTACGATCTCCGCAGTGTCATTGGCCGGGGCGTTTGCCTTGGCCAATACCGCGAAGGCGGTGAATCAAACACCGCCGCTGCCGACGGCGGCTCCTGGAGGGAGAGCCGCAGATGCAGCCCGCGGCCGGAGCCTCTTCGTGCGCAGTTGTGCACACTGCCACGGAGAGGACGCCGGCGGGAGCGGCGAGGACGCGGATGGACCGGATCTGCACGGGCTGCGGATCAGTGATGCGCGGATCAGGACAGTGATTCGCGCGGGGATCAGCGGCGAAATGCCCTCTTTCGCAAAGAAGCATTCTCCGGCGGACGCTGCGGATATCATTGCATATCTGAGGAGCCTGTGAACGGAGCCAAAGTGGAAGCGGCGTCCCGTCGCTTGAGACGGCTGGAATTCTTGTGGGGCGTCGGAGATTCCAGCCAGCTGAAGAAAACTAACAACTATTCGTGTTCAGTAACTGGAAACGACGTTCCGAGGAATCGCCGGCAGAAAGGAGAACGGGCTTGCAGCCCGCAGTGATCGGCGGCAGCAGCGATTGGGCTGAACGTCTGGCGCGATCCAAGTCGCTGCGGGCTGCAAGCCCGCTCTCCTTTACCAGTCTCCGCCGCCACAAATGATTGTTTCTGGCCCCATTTCACGTGCTCGCTCGTTGGCTGCTTCCCAATGTGAGAACGGATTTGGAAGTAGCGCGCGGGGTGATGCACGCGCGAGGCAGGGACGGTTGTCCTCAGTTGTCCGACCAGGATGGAATGGAGTATGCGAGATGGATAAATTCAGGATTGGGCATGTGGTACTTCCTGGCCAACCGACACACGCTGCCCGGACCTAAATCAATTCTACCATGGTTGGACAGCTGAGGACAGCTGCCCCTGCCCGCGCCCTATTTGGCCGACACTCTTGCGTCGAGTGGTGAGGTAAGACAACGCGGATCGAGTGATTGCCAGCTTCGAAGAGTAGGCAAAGCCTTCTGGAGTGGTCTTCTACGCGATCGACGCGTCCTGCCCCACCACTCGATACAGGAGTGTCGGAGTGCGGTAAGAGAGGGATAGCGATCGATGTAAGTAACGTTTCCTATATGCTGAATTGGATGGGGGTTCTGAAGGCCGCAGCCTCTGAATTCCAAGCTGCCCAAGCGGCGGTCCGCCTCCTCCACTATGGTTTCAATATAGCAAAGGCGCCTGTAAGTCGGTACTTGTTTATGACGCAAGTGGGTATTGCGAACTTCGGCAAGTTTGATCACTTTTCGCACTCGCTCGCGCAGAGGCCACATTTCTGCTCACGAGGAATGATCGCTCCGCGGGCGTCAATTACTTGCTTTTTCCAATGCAACACGTCCCTTCAGCGATCCTGTCGGACCCGACTCGGGAGGCTACCCGAGAGAGCGGGGACGTTTCTCAGGTCGCGATGCAGGGCGAGGAATCGACGGACAATTCTTACACTACCGACGCTCGGCGCCGTTTTGCAGACGCCGTTCATCTTCGCCTGGTCGCGATCGGCCAGGCGGTGATTTCGAAGCGCTCGGCGTTGAAATAGATCGGCTGCAGTTACGCGGCGACCTTCTTTGAGCTTGAATCCATCAGGCCCTGAGCCTGTGGCGGGGAAAAGCCCTTGAATCCAAAGTGCCGTTCGGTGAGCTCCAGAACGGTGAATGGATCGCCGTCCCGCATCTCGGCTTTCGTGAAGATCTGGCGCAGCGGTCCACTGTGCCGGCCTACGACTTGGCCGGAAAAGTCGATGCTCATGCTCCTCATGGCGCTCATCGCTTTCTCAATGTCATCAACCATCACCGCGACGTGATGTAAGTGGCGATCACCGAATTTATCCACCCACGCGGGAATGATGCTGCCCGCCCCGTGCGGCATGGGGAATGCCTGGTCGATGAAGAGCGCCGGGTACCCTTCGCGGCGATACACCTTCGCGAACCAATTGTTATATTCGATCGTCTCGGTGTGCTCGAATCCGAACCAGACAAACTCCTCGGCGCGATGGTCGATATTGTGCGTTCGGAAGGTGAGGTGATCGATGAGCGGGCGGATGCCGACGCCGGCTTTTCGCAGCCATTCGTCAAGCGCGTGGCCCGCCTGGTTATTTTTGAGAAAGTCGTCGACATACTGGCCGAGCACTTTCTCGAGTTCCTGATCCATTTGATGGGATTTCATGGAGATTCCTCGTTTGAAGTTACGGTGTCCGCATCGATCTGCGCGCGCTGCAGGCGTCCGCTGTAATCGACGTAGACGGTTTTCCATTCACTGAAAGTATCGAGCGCGGCCTGTCCCGCTTCCCGTGAGCCATTGCCGGTGCCGCGCGTGCCGCCAAAGGGAAGCTGCACTTCGCTGCCGATCGTGCCGGCATTGATATAGACGATGCCGGTATTTAACTCGCGCATCGCGGTAAAGGCGCAATTGATGTCGCGCGTATAGATTGCGCTCACCAAGCCGTAAGCGCTGCCGTTATTGATCGCGATGGCGTGCTCCAGGTTCTGCGCTTCGAGGAGGCAGGTGACCGGGCCAAAGATTTCCTCACGCGCGATGCGCATTTCCGGCAGGACGTTGTCGAAGAGTGTCGGCTTAAAAAAGAAACCGTTGCGGCAATCTCCGTCCACATAGCGTTCGCCACCGGTGAGCGGACGGGCGCCTTCCTCGACGCCGATGCGCACATAGTCTTCGATTTTCTTCAATGCGGCTGCATTGATAACCGGCCCGACATCGGTGGAAGGATCGAGCCCATTTCCGAGTCTCAACCGGCCGATGCGATCAAGAAGGAGCTGGGTCAGTTCGGCGCGAACCGCCCGGTGAACGATCACGCGGCTTGCGGCCGTGCAGCGCTGGCCGCTCGTGCCGAAGGCGCTCCACAAAATGCCATCCACAGCCAGGGGAAGATTGGCGTCCTCCAGCACCAGTATGGCGTTTTTGCCGCCCATCTCCAGGGCATAACGCTTGCCCGTTTCCGCGGCCAGCATGGCGACCTTGTGTCCGGCTTCGTTTGAGCCGGTGAAGGTGACGAGATTCACTTCAGGATGCCGCACCAGATTGGCGCCGGAGTCACTGCCGCGGCCGATGACCAGATTCAGCACGCCTTCGGGCAGTCCCGCTTCGTGAAAGATCGCCGCGAATTCTCGCGCACACACCGGCGTATCGGACGACGGTTTCCAGACCACCGTGTTTCCCAGCACGAGAGCGGGCAGGATTTTCCAGCTCGGAACGGCGATGGGGAAATTCCACGGCGTGATTACTGCCACCACACCGACCGGCTCGCGCAGGCTCATGGCAAACTTATGCGGAAGCTCGCTGGGCACCGTCTGGCCGCCCATGCGCCGGCCTTCGCCCGCCATGTACAGCGCCATATCAATCGCCTCCTGCACATCTCCGCGCGCCTCCACGAGCACCTTTCCCATCTCCCGGGTAACGAGTCTGCCGAGATCGCTTTTCCTCGATTTCAAAAGCTCCGCGGCGCGATAGAGAACATCGGCGCGCCGAGGCGCGGGAGTGGCGCGCCAGCCGGGAAGCGCTTTCACCGCGGCGGCGACCGCGCTTTCGGGGGAGCTGATCGGGCAGCGGTCGACGAGTTCGCCCGTGGCTGGATTGCGGCTTTCGATCACGCCCGTCACGCCGCCCTCCTTTCGTGAGCGATTTCATTTAGCGACGCTTCGAAGATTTCGACCGCGAGATGGATTTCTCGCGGTTCCACGACAAGTGGCGGGCTCAGGCGCACGACGCTTTCTCCGGCGCCGAGCAGGAGCAGTCCCCGGTGCAGCGCCGCGAGGAGCAGCGCATCGCGTTCGGCCGTCGCCGGCCGGCCCTCCTGCGCGAGTTCCACCCCGACCAGCAGTCCGCGCCCGCGTACGTCGCGAATCAATGGATGTCCGCGCGCCAGCTCCCGCAGCCATTTCAGGAGCAGTTCCCCCATTTCGCGGGCGTTTACCACCAGGCCGTTTTGCAATTCATCGAGCGTGGCCAGCGCCGCGGCACAAGACACCGGATTGCCACCGAAGGTCGAAGCGTGCGTTCCCGGCGGCCATTGCATGATGCGGGTATTTGCGATCACCGCGCCAAGCGGCAGACCGGATGCGATGCCTTTGGCCACGCAGATGATATCCGGCGTCACGCCCCAGTGCTCGCATGCGAACATCTTCCCCGTTCTCCCCATGCCGGTCTGCACTTCGTCTGCGACGAGCAGGATTCCATGGCGCCGGCAGATCTTTTGCAGCCGGGGAAGAAAGTGATCGTCGGGCACGATGACGCCGCGCTCGCCCTGGATTGGCTCGACGAAGATGGCAGCCACCCATTCCGGCTGAACGAGCGAACGGAAGATTTTGCCTTCGAGTTCATCGAGGCCCCGCATCGAGTACTCCACATGAACCACGCCCTGCAACAGCGGGCCGAAGCCGTCCTTGTGGATCGGTTTGCTGTCGCCGAGAGCCAGGGCGCCGGTGGTGCGTCCATGAAATGCGCCGTGGAAGGCGATGAGGCGCGGACGTTTCGTGCTGTACCGCGCCAGCTTGAGCGCGCACTCGATCGATTCGGCTCCGGAGTTGCAGAAGAAGACCCGTGCCTCCGTTCCGCCTGGGAAAATCTGGGCGAGCCGCGCGGCCAGGCGGGCGGCGGGCTCGTTATAAAAATCGGCGAGCGAATAGTGGAGCAGCCTGGCGATCTGCTGCTGGATGGCCGCAGCCACGCGCGGATGATTTCCTCCTGTGGCGTTTACCGCGATGCCTGAGGCAAAATCGAGGAAGCAATTTCCATCGACATCCCACATCCAGCAGCCATTTCCATGATCGGCCACAAAAGGGTACACCCGGGTCAGCGACGGGCTCATTCGCGCTTGATCCAAGGCGATGATCTCGCGCGCTTTTGGTCCGGGGAATGGCGGGGAAATTTTCGGCCAATCCATAAAAAACCTCCGCCCTCATTGTAGAGCAGCCTCCGGAAAATTTCCAACGCGGGATGGGACAAATGGGACGCATGGGACCGATGGGTCTCCAGAGGTTCGATGTCCCATCTTCGGGTGGCACTATCCGCCGTACTTCTTCATCACTTCCTCGATCACCTCGGCGGTGAGTTCGTGGCCCTCCAGCAGGGGAAATCCTTCCCAGCGCACGATGCCTTGCGGGTCCAGGAGGATGACGTGCGGGATGCCGGTCACCTCGAGCTGTTTCTTCATCGTGGCCCTGGTATCGATGGCCGAGGAATAGGTTATCTTCGGCGAGGTCATGCCACGCACGACGTTCTCCGGTTCATCTGAAATGCCGATGATGACGAGCTTATCGCCGAACTTTTCGTGAAATGCATTGAGTTCGCCGATGGCCTTGCGGCACGGGCCGCACCACGTTGCCCAGAAATCGATGAGCACGAATTTGCCCTTGGTCGCCGGCTCGGGCGTCAGCCATTTTTCCACGACCAGGTCGGGGCCTTTCTCGTTCAGGACAGATTTGGCCCACAGCTCCTTGTGTTCTCCGCAGGCCGGGCAGAGCAGCAGCAGCGTGGTGCTCAGAAATAGGACGAGGAGCTTGTGCATGGGAGAATGTTGCCGCCTTGCCTCCCGGCGCGCAATAGCGATTGCCCGCTGGTATTTCCCTCTAAGCCGGGCGTGGCTCGCGGCTCATGGCTTGATGTGCCCCTTCGTATCTTCCTCCTTACCTTCCTCTCGTTTGTCTTCGTCGGGAATGGCCTCGTTCGCGCTGAGATCACGATTACTCGCGATATCGAGTATGCGCACGTTGGCGAGCGTTCCCTGAAACTGGATCTCTATCAACCCTCGGGCAAAGCGCTCGCGCCGCTGATTGTTTTCATTCACGGCGGAGCTTGGCGGGGCGGTTCGAAAAGTGACATGCCGCTGGGCAAGCTCGTGGCTCAGGGTTTCTGTGTGGCTAGTGTCGATTATCGTCTTTCCCCGGAGGCGCCGTTTCCGGCGCAGATCTTTGATCTGAAAGCGGCGATTCGGTTTCTTCGGGCCAATGGCGGGAAGTATGGAATCGACGGCCACCAGATCGCCGTCGCGGGCGCATCGGCGGGCGGCCATCTCGCCGCGCTGGTCGGAGTCACGAACGGGGAAAAGGATCTGGAAGGAACTGAAGGTGATGCGCTCGAGGCATCGAGCGATGTCCAGGCGATCGTGAGCCTTTTCGGGGCATCCGATTTGCAGACAATCCTCAGCCAGAGCACGCCTCAGGGGCTGAGTATGCGCGTGCCCGCGCTGAAATTGCTCCTGGGCGGTTCACCCGAAGAGAAATTTGAACTGGCCCGGCAGGCGAGTCCCGTGGCTCATGTGGATGCCAGTGATCCGCCCTTGCTCCTGATCCACGGCGATGCCGATCCGCAAATGCCATACGAGCAAGCGGTGGAACTGCAAAAAGCCTATGAGAAGGCAAACCGCACCGTGCAACTCGTGACCATTCCGGGAGGCAAGCATGGCGGTGGGGCATTTTTCGACGATCAACGCAGCCAGATCATGGCGGGATTTCTGCGGCAAGCAGCCCAAGGGCCGGATCCGAAGCAAGCCGCCGCCAAAGTCGCTGCCGCGCCAGCCTATGCTGACGTGCCATTCGGCCCCTGGCCACATCAGCTCCTGGATGTCTATCTGCCTGCGAAAGCCGAAACGCCCGCGCCGGTGCTCATTTGGTTTGGCGGCCTCTGGCTTCCGGGGAAACATCCCGCCGATGTGAACCGCTTTCTCCCGGAAGGCATCGCAGTCGTGGCTGTGCAAAGCCGCACGCTCAATGACGGCGTCAATGAACACGCCAATCCACCTGTCGCGTATCCGATGCAAGATGCCTTGCGGGCTGTGCAATTCGTGAGAAGCCACGCGGCGCAGTGGCATATCGATTTACGCCGGATCGCGGTGGGCGGTGGCTCGCAGGGAGCACTGCCGGCGTTATTTGTGGGTTGTGCGGGCGAGCGTGCGCAGCCGGGAGCGGACGATCCGGTGGAGCACGAATCCACACTCGTCACCTGTGTGGCGGCGTATCGCAGCCAGCCGAGCATCGATCCGCACCGGATGCAGGAGTGGGTGCCCGGTGTCGCCTGGGGCGCGCCCGCGCTCGGCTGCAGCTTCGACGAATCGCTTCGAAAATACGATGAACTCACGCCATTTATCCGCGCGTGGTCTCCTGACGCTTTGGTAAACAAAGGCGCCGCCCCGGTTTATTTCGAAAACAACTGGGCTCTCACGCAGCCCGAGGGCGTGACCGAGGCCGACTACAAGGTGCATTCGCCCGCATGGGCGCTGGGTTTTCAGAAACTCGCGCAGCAAGCCGGTGCGGTCTGTTCTGTAAAATATCCCGATCACCCGACGGAGAAGTACCGCGATATCTGGGACTTCATCGTCCAGTCGCTGAAGGCACCAACGCCTTAAAAGGCGCCGGTTTGCCAAGCCTACACTCCCACTACCGAAACCGCGAGGCTCCGGCGATGTGGGGCGCGACGATGTTCGAAAATGAAGATGCCCTGCCAGGTGCCGAGCGCCATTCGGCCTTGCAGGACGGGCACCGTCTCGCTCGACCGCGTCAGGGCCATGCGCAGATGCGAGGTCGTGTCGTCGGATCCCTCGGCTGTGTGCGTGTAATAATCTTCGTCTTCCGGCACGAGCCGCTCGAAGAATTCATGCAGATCCGTTCGCGCCGAAGGATCCGCGTTCTCATAGATCACAAGACTGGCGCTGGTGTGTTGAAGGAAGACTGTTGCTGTCCCATTCTTCACACCGCTTTCGCGAACGATGCGGGCGACTTCGTCAGTCACCTCGTAGGTGCCTTTTCCGCGGGTGCTGATGGTGAAGGTGGCGGTGTGAGCTTTGAAATCCGACATGGGTGAAGTGATTTAGGAATTAGGAATTAGCAGTTAGGATTTGGTTCGAGTTCGAGAGCGCATCGTGTGATGCAAACTCGCATATCCAAATTAAAAGCTATAGAGTGCGTCGATAAGGCAGAGAGCCTTGTCGTTCGGTAAGACTCCCGGTTCCATCTGATTCATCACGTAGGCAAATGCGATCTGGCGATCGGGATCGGCAAAGGCATGACTGCCGCCCGCACCGGGCTGTCCAAAAGCCCGCGGAGAAGGGCCAAAAATCGCACGAATCTTTCTGCCATCCGCCGTGATGGGATCTTTCATGAATCCCGCGGAAAATGCCGTCTCGAGATGGAGCACGCGATCGTGCGCCTGCGAGAGTGTTGTCGTCATCTGGCCCAGCGTCTCCGACGAAAAATAGCGTCGGCCATCGAGGCTACCACGTGCCGCGAGCAGGGCGTAATATTTCGCGAGCGAAGATGCTGTGCCGATCCCGCCGAAACCGGGCAGCGAGGCACTGCGGGCCTCCGGCGAATTCATCGCCGATGCGCTATGCAGTCCTTTGGGAGAGGCAAAAGCCGCTGCCGTGAGTGATCCTGCCGTAAGGAATGCGGTGTAGAAGATATCTCCCTTCGGTGGCGTGCTCCTCGCCGGAAAGACCGGCGCAACTTCCTCGAGACCTTCCGACGGCATGCCGATCCACAAATGCAGGCCGAGCGGTTCGGCAAAGATTTTTCGCCAGTAGTCGCGAACGGTTGCGCCGCCGGTGATTCGGCGAAGCAGTTCATCAAGCAGAAAGCCGAAGGTGCGCGGATGGTAGCCGTGTCCTTCGCCCAGGGGCCAATGCGGAGGTTCCGCAGCAAGGGCTTCGGTCACGGCCTGGTAATCGAGGACCGGAACCGGCCGGGAAATGGAAGCCAGTCCCGCCTGATGAGACATAAGCTGGGCGATGGTGATTCCCTCCTTTCCGCCGGCGCCAAATTCCGGCCAGAACTCCGAGACGGTGCGCGAGAGCGGAATGCGCGCTTCCTGGCAGGCATGAAGGATGCAGCCGGCCGTCATCCCCTTTGTGGCCGACCAGAAGAGCACCGGCGTGTCGCTCGTCCAGGGCTGGGTTTGTTCCCGGTCGCAATATCCGTCGGCGAGACTGAGAACTTCACGGCCCGCTTCCCACACGGATACAGAAGCGCCCAGTTCTCCGCGCTTCGAAAAGTTTTCGCGAAAGCGTTCGGTCAGAAGTTCGAGATTCATGCAGCCGTGCTATGTGGCCTATTCACCGTGATGCATGGATTGGTTTCGTAGCTCACTGTCTCAATGGTTCGAGATCGGGATCGGTCTTGGCGAATTCGCGAAACTTCTTGTCCATGGCAATGCTGCGCTCGAGATAGCGGCGCGCGATGTGAAGGTTGCCGAGTGCGCATTCGTAGCAGGCGAGATTGTAGTGAAAGGTAGCTTCCTTCTCAAGTGACGGCGGCCCCCCAAGCAATGTCTCTTTTGCCTCCGCGGAGCGCCCAAGGCAATGCAGGCAAAATGCGACGTGGATGAAGCCGGCTGCTTCATTCGGCAGCACGCGGCAGAGCTCCCGGCTCGCCTGGAGCGCTTCCTCCCAGCGTTGTGACTGGGAGAGAATGACAATGCGCAATTCCATTGCTCCCGGTTCGCGCTGGGCGTCCTCAGGCAACGAGGCGATTTCCGCGAGTGCGTCATCGAACATTTTCAGTTCGCTATAACCTTGTGCGGCGAGGAGTGTGCGTTGGTGTTCCTTCACGGGATCCATGCAAAAATACAGTAGTGCGAATGGCTCACCAAATGAAAGGGATCGCAATGGAGAAATTCATTCATGTGCTTTGCGAATGGGGACACGTTTCGAGGCAGGTCGAGCATGCTCCTGATGCAAAAGCCGTGCACAGCGGGTGGTTTGCCTGCATTTTTCTGTGTCTTTTCAAAAATGAATATCCGCAGTGCCACTTTCGAAGATCGAGAAGCCATCTGGAAAATCTTCCATGCCGTGGTGGCGGCAGGAGACACGTATGTGTTCGATCCGCAGACTACGCGGGAGGAAGCTTTCGAATATTGGTTTCGCAAGGATACGCATACGTACGTTGCGGAACATGAGGGCCAGGTCGTCGGGACGTACGTTCTCAGGCCAAATCAACCAGGGCTGGGTTCTCACGTCGCCAACGCTGCCTTTATGGTATCTCCGGATGCGCGCGGCTTGGGCGTCGGGAAACGAATGGGGAACCATTGTCTGGACGAGGCGACAAGATTCGGGTTCCGGGCGATGCAATTCAACTTCGTTGTTTCGACTAATGAAGCGGCTGTCCGCCTTTGGAAGCAGCTTGGCTTTTCAGTGGTGGGTATGCTGCCCAGGGTGTTTCGGCATGCCAGGCTTGGGTTTGTGGATGCCTATGTGATGTTTCGCACGCTGGGGTAGCTGATTTGGTTTTGGGGGGCTTGTTCAAGATGGATTGTTAGTGGTGAAGGGTGGTTAGGTTTTTTACCAAATTACTAAATTGACTGAGTTTAAGTAGGGAGGGATTTGCAAGGTTGTACGTCTAGCGCTTGCGAAATGTTAGTTATACCGAATCCCCGGCGATCGACATTGCGTTGGTGCGCTTCGCACCGATGGCTGGTGAAAGATAGCGAGTCCGGCCGTCAGATTTCGATTTTAAATCGCATGGCGAAATGCTATGAAATTCTTGAAACGCGGCCCTTCACGTCGCCAGACAAACCGCAGGGTTTGCCCGTTTGCCTTTAGATTCGCAACGAGGACATCGAAGCGCTGCACGTATCCGCCGCACTCGTAGTGGACTACGTAACAGTGGCCGTCCGATGCCGCCCAAATGAGACGGTTTGTGGGAAGCATTGGCCGGCGCACAATGGCGTCCGTCGCTTGCCACGGTTGCCCACGATCGGCGAATTTGCCCTGCGGATCTGCACAAAGCGCGAACACGGCGTGGGGCAGATCTTTGATGCTTCCGATCTCGTGAAAGCGGGCGTGATTTGTCAGTTGCCTGCGGTATTCCCGCGGAAGTTTGGTGATCTGGGCGCTCGCTAATCCAACGGTTGCGAGAAGGAATAGGAAATAAAGCGATAGGGAACGCATGGCGGGTGACTCTCGATCAGTTTTGGTGAAGCACTCCAGGCAAGATTGCCACGGGCGAAGAGCAAAGTGAAGACGCAGGCGTGGCTTCATACTGCCGAGTTGGCCGCCGGGATATCGAGAATCACCGATTGACATTCCGGCAAACTGTCCTACTGTCATGGGACAGTATCCGAACTTCCGAGTGATCTTCCAAATCGATTTCAAAGCCGGGAAGCCCGTCTACCTCCAGTTGGTGGATCAGGTGCGCTATGCGGCGGCTTCGGGTGCGCTGCAGCCGGGTGATCCGTTGCCGTCCATCCGGCCGCTCGCCGAAGAGTTGCGTGTCAATCGCAATACGATTGCGAAGGCTTATGCGGAGCTGGAGAGCCAGGGCGTGATTGAGACGATTCCGGGCAAGGGCTGTTTTCTGAAGGAGAATCATTCGCCCTTCAGTAAACAGGTCCGCCACCGGCTATTGATTACGGAGATCGATGAAGCGGTGGTCATGGCGCATCACCTGCAAGTCGATCGCGACAAGTTCCTCGCCCTGGTCGCCGAGCGGCTCGACCACTTTGAAAGAAAGGCCCGCGAGACGGGCGACGGCAAATAATCCGGAGTGAAATCGAAATATAACCCCCAATGAATACCAATCCGCCCATCATTGAACTGAAGAACCTGACCCGGCGCTATGGCGCTTTGGATGCAGTCAGCGGCCTGAATCTCACCGTCCAGCCGGGCCGATGTTATGGTTTCTTTGGACGCAATGGCGCCGGCAAGACAACGACGATCAAGTGTCTCCTGAACCTGCTTCAACCGAGCTCCGGCTCACTGAGGGTCTTCGGGCTCGACCCGCAAAAGCACGAGGTTGAAGTAAAGTCCCGTCTCGCCTATGTGCCTGACGTCGTCGCCTTCTATCCATGGATGACGGTGAATGACGCGCTCGAGTATTTTGCCTCGTTCCGGAAACACTGGAATCGCGAGATCGAAGCCGACCTACTCCGCCGTTTCCAACTCGATCCTCGAAAGAAGACGACGGCCTTGTCGAAAGGGCAGAAAACGCAACTGGCCTTAATCAGCGCGATCTGCCCTGAGCCAGAGCTTCTTGTCCTGGATGAGCCGACTTCCGGTTTGGATCCGATCGTGCGGCGGGAGTTTATTGAAACGGTCATTGGCGCCTATCAGTCGAGTGATCCCGAACGGCGCACGGTGTTTGTGTCGACGCATCTTATTTCGGAATTCGAAGGTCTCATCGATGAGTTTACGATCATCGCCCAGGGGAAAGAACTCCTGAGCATGGAAGCCGACCAGGCCCGCGATCGCTTTCGCAAGATTCGCGTACGGCTTCCGGAAGCGGCTCCGGAGATCAACCTGGACGATGCCTTGGTCGTGCGCCGCAGCGGACGAGAGGCGGAGATTCTGGCTAATGGCAACGGCGATGCCTTGCTCGAAAAGCTCCGGGCGCATCAACCAGAGCAGTTACACGTCGAAGCGCTCTCGCTGGAGGAGATCTTTGTCGCCTCCGAAGCCTTGAAGAAAGCCGAGACATGAACGCCCTCGTAAAGAAAGAGGTCCGGCTGCTTCTGCCGGCCTGGGGGATGGTGGCTATCCTGTCGACCTTGTCGCTAAGTTATATCGACAGCCCGATGAATGCGTATATCGCATTTGTTGGCATGTCGATTCTGGCGGTGACGTCGTTCGGGCGGGAGATCGCTTCGGGAACTTTTTCGAACCTCCTTGCGCAACCGACAGACCGACGAGTGATCTGGTGGACGAAGACTGGTGTGTTGGTCACGGCGCTGGCGGCAATCGCCGGGGAACTTTGGCTTGGCCGCGGGCTGATTCTCCTGAAATCGGCTTCGGACGAGGCGTGGCTATGGTCGCTGTCGATTCCTGTCGCGATTGCGAGTGGCTATTGGGCAGTCTTGTTGCTCCGGCAAGTGGTGGCGGCGCTTTGGCTGGCCATATTGATGCCGACAACACTCTACCTCGGTGTGCTCACGGTTGGCGATCGCTACGCGGTCAGCGAAACGGGACGCGCGAACGCGTTGCTGGTTTCCCTTACCTTATATTCAGTAGCCGGATTCTGGTGGTCGTGGAGGTTGTATCGGAAAGCGCAGGACGCGCAATGGACCGGAGGCACGATCGCCGGTGGTTGGTTGCTTTCCGCTGACTCCAGGGTTTCGCGTATCCGTCTATGCCGGCGCTATCGGCCGTTTTGGGCGTTGCTGAAAAAGGAAATCCGGCTTCAGCACATTACCCTGCTCGGGATCGTGGGATTGCTCATCCTCCACCTGGGAACCGTTCTGCTCCGATGGCTTTCACGTGGGGCCGCAGGCGACTCGTGGAAGGACCTCGAATTTGTTCTGGCCTACTTCGGATTCCTCTGGCTGATCGTGCCGTTTTTTGCCGCGGGGGCGGGCATGGCGGAGGAATATAAACTTGGGACGAGAGATGGCCTGCTCTGTCTTCCTGCCTCCGGAAAACGGCAATTTGCGGTCAAGCTGATCTGCGCCACGGTTATCGGAGGATTGTTGACGGCCCTTCTGTTTTGGTCGGTGGAAGAGATCGGGTTCGTTGCCGGTGTTCGACGGGGCGTGGTCCGAGCTATTATGGAGAGCCTATTTCCCGCGGGCGTTTCGCTCGGGCAGGGCAATTTCATGGATCGTCTGGAGCTGTCGAGCGATAACTTCGACGTGTCCTCGCTGGCGAAGCTATCCGCCATTTTCACGGGAATCTCCACGCTGGCACTCTTTGCCGCGAGCCTCTCGCGCAATGTCCTGCAGACGCTGCTTCTTGGGGCTGTATTAGCTCTCGCTTCCTGTGCCAGTTTTACCTGGGTAGTGGATTCTCATAAGGATGGCGCGTTGGGACCGGGGCCGCTCGTCGTTTGTTTCGCTATTCCGCTTCTCTTTGCCACCTTTCTTCATCTTGCCTATCGAAACTTTAAGTCATCGTCGGAGGCCATCCGAGTCTGGTTGAGAAACCTGTTGGCGATATCGGGAGTTGCCGCCCTTTCAGGCGTTCTTGGTTCCGCGGTTTACCATCGCATGTGGGATGCGGTTTTACCGTCGAGGCCGGTGCATGGTCCTGCAAGGTTGACGGTTAGCGCCCCACCCCAGATTGCTTTTTACTATTCCCGCCCGGATGCTTTGTCGATTCTCTTTGCCGACGGAAGGTTATGGGTTGGATGCGTGCATCTGAGGCAGCATCAGTTTGTTGAAGGTTCAAACTGGACGAGCGTCGCGCAGGGATTCCAGATAATTATGGGCGTCCGTAAGGATGGAACACTGTGGTATGCGGAATCAACGCGGCATCGATACGCGTCATCGCCCATCGACGAAGCGCATTTTGAGATGCAGCAATTTGGGAACGACAGCGACTGGAAACAGGTGGATCGCGGTATATGGCCTCTTTCTTTCACGCTTTTGAAACGTGACGGAACGCTCTGGAGCTTGGGCCTGAATGACAAAGACTTTCCGCCAGATGTTCAGCGGAAGAGGTACCACCCGCTTTGGCCCCGGATTGCTTCATTTTCGCCCAGTCACTTTGGGCCGGAAGAGAAATGGACAGAGATGTTCTCCGATGGACGGTGGCGGAGGCTCCTGCGAGATGAAAATGGAGCGGTTTGGCAAGTCACTTGGGAAAATCGCGCCGGTTTACCCAGACCAGGGTGGGGGGTGAAAAAGGGAGTCATCCGCCCGACAATCATCCCTGAAGTTAACTCCCGGAAGGAATGTGATTTTGACGAGTCGACGCAACGTGAGTTTGCCACGCGTCTTTGGATGTATCGTGCACTTCCGCGGCAAGCGTTTGAGGAACATAAATGGCGAAGTGTGATGCCGGAACGTGATTTCCATCTGGGGGTGAGGGAAGATGGGACGCTTTGGATATGGGGGCGATTGCCGGCGGCGATGGATAACACTGGCTCAAAATGGGCGGATGCTCCTATTCAAATTGGGAATGAGACCAACTGGCGAGACGCGCAAAACTGCGCCTCCGGTTATGTCCTGTTGAAGGCCGACGGATCGCTCTGGGTGTGGAGTTACACACGTCCTCCGGATTCGAAATCGTGGCGCCGATTGGATGATCATACCGACTGGATTGGCCTGGGACCTGCCGGGATGGGCGTGTTTTCGCTTGCGGCCGATGGAGGGCTTTGGCGCTGGCTGCCGAATGAGATCGAGCATCACAACAGCGCTTTTGATGTGATCCCTCCTTTTGATTTGGTGCCGCGAAGCAGGCCGGAGTTTGTCGGGAATATCCTCTCCGAAAAATGACACGTAGCGCGATTGACTTATGAACGTCCTGATCAAGAAAGAGATTCGGCTGCTTTTGCCCGTCTGGGGAATGGTGATGGTCCTGACGGCGTTGTCGGTTCACTATATGATCGATCCGATGGGTCTCTATATCGCCTTCATCGGGATGGCGATTTTAGCGGTGGCGTCGTTCGGGCGGGAAATCGCCTCGGGAACTTTTTCGAACCTTCTCGCTCAACCGGTCGACCGGGGTGTGATCTGGCGGACAAAGACGAGGGTGCTTGTGCTGGCGTTGACGGCTGTTGTCGGGGAGCTCCTGATCGGTCGAAGATTGGTCTTGTCGGAAGCCGCTTTGGATAATGCATGGCTTCTGGTGGTGTCGGTTCCGGTCGCGATCGCCGGAGGTTATTGGATGGTTTTGTTACTCCGGCAGGTAGTGGCGGCGCTTTGGCTCGCCATTTTAATACCGACGGCGCTTTGTATCGGGGCGTTGGCCCTCGCGGATCACTATCGGGTGAGCGATGCCGCGCATACGGCTGCTGTATCCACGTTGTTCATCTTATATTCGGTCGTCGGGATCTGGTGTTCGTGGAGGTTGTACCACCGGGCGCAAGACGTGCAATGGATGGGCGGAGCAGTTGCCGCCGATCGTTGGCTGTTTTTCCACGGAGCAAATGTTTTGCCGGTAAAAATCCATCGCGGTTATCAACCTTTTGTTGCGCTGCTCCGAAAGGAACTTCAACTGCAGCAGGTTACACTTCTTGGGATGGCAGGATTGTTCATCCTTCATCTCGGTGCGATCTCGCTGCGGCGATTTACCTATTGGGCCGAAAGCGCATCGTGGAAAGACCTCGAGTTTACATTGACTTACTTTGGGCTCCTGTGGTTGCTGGTTCCGTTTTTCACCGCCGGTGCGAGCATTGCAGAGGAGTACAAGCTCGGCACGAGGGAAGGCCTGCTCTGTCTTCCTGTGAAGGGAAATCGACAATTCGCCGGTAAACTCATCTGCACAATGTTGATCGGAGGATTGCTCACGGCATTGCTATTGTGGTCCGTGGAAGAGATTGGATTTGTGTTCGGTGTACGGCACGGGCTTGCCCGGGTCGTCGTGGAAACCATATTTCCCGCGCCGGGCGTTCCGCTTGGGCATGGGAGTTTCATTGACCGCCTGGAACTGAACGACATGACTTTCGCCGTGCCCTCGCTGGTGAAGTTGGTGGCGATTTTCGCTGGCATTTCTGCGATGGCTCTCTTTGTCGCGAGTCTCGCCCGCAATATTCTACAAACGTTGCTTTTAGGGGGGCTTTTTTCTGTTGTCGTATACGCCGGCTTCACCCGGTTGACGTTCTACAACGCCGGGTACGGTTTAGGGATTGGCCCCCTTGTCATTTGCTCTGCCATTCCTCTCCTGTTTGTTGGGTTCCTTTATCGGGCTTATCAAAATTTCAGGCCGTGGCCGGGAGTTGCCCGCCTTTGGTTTGGAAACGGTTTGGCGATGTCGGGAGCTGTCGCCCTGGCAGGTATTCTTGGCTCCGCGATCTACTATCGTGTTTGGGAAATAGTTCTGCCGGCGACAGCGCACGGTCCGGCGAAGCTGACGATCACAGCGCCGCCACACTTTTCGTTTTATCACTCTACTCCCCGTACTTTATCGCTCCTTTTTGGCGATGGACGATTGTGGGTTGGTTGTTGGACCGAGGATGAAGATTCGCGCTCATCTCAGGCTCCGATTGTGCTCGGGCGGCATCGATTTGTGGAAGGGTCAAATTGGACGAGCATTGCTCAGGGATACCGGACCCTCGTGGGAACCCAAAAAGACGGGACTTTGTGGTTTGCGGAAGCAACAAAGCATCATTCGCCGTCCCATTGGCATGGAGGATCACCTGTAGATGAGAAGCATTTCGAAATGACTCGATTTGGGAATGATAGCGACTGGGCGATAGTGGAGCCCGGCGATTCGCCGTTTTCTTTCGTACTTCTCAAGCGTAATGGTACACTTTGGAGCCTGGGGCCCAATGATATGGATACGCCGCTGGATAAGTACTATGACTTTTGGCCGGGTATTCAATCCTTTCTGCCGAGCCACCTCGGACCGGAACAGAAGTGGACGGGGATGTTTTTAAATAACCGGAGGCGCCGTTTTTTAAAGGACGAGAACGGGGCGTCTTGGATGGTTGACTGGTGGGACGCTTCCGGAACCTCCATGACTCCGGTACGAAGAAGAGTAGTGGCTCGCCGCCCCCTGCAGGGTGACTGGGCAACCCTCCTGGATAGATCGGTGCAGCGTGAGTTTGCGCCGAACAGTTGGATTTATCGCGCACGCCCGGAATGGGCCTCGATACCATGGAAAAGCCTGACCGGTGTTTATGATTTCTATTTGGGAGTGCGGGAGGACGGGACCCTCTGGGGGTGGGGGCTATTGCCTCTGGCCATGGACCGCACGGGTTCAAAGTGGACGAGCACTCCTATTCAGATCGGACGCGAGACGAACTGGCGCGTTGTGCAAAACTGTGCCGGGGGCTGCATGTTGCTGAAAGCCGACGGCACCCTCTGGGTGTGGAGTTACGGAAGTCCAGTTGGTCGGGATTCGTGGCGCCGATTGGATCGCAACACGGATTGGGTCGGCCTCGGGGATATATGGGGCCGTGTAATAGCACTAGCCGCTGACGGAGGACTTTGGCGTTGGACCCCAGATGAGGTCGAGCGCTATTCAGGGGGCTTTGGAGTAATCCCAACGTTCGAGTTAGCGCCGTCCACAAAACCGGAATTCGTCGGAAACATCTTCTCTGATAAACAGGTCCCAGATCGAGCGGCCGTGAAAACCAGCGACTAACCTATGAACGTGCTCATCAAGAAAGAGATTCGCCTGCTTTTGCCCGCCTGGGGAATGGTGATTGTCCTGACGGCGTTGTCCGCACGCTATATTGGCAGTCCGAATTCGAACACCATAACGGTGTCTTTGGTGTGATCCCACCATTCGAGTTTGCGCCGTCGCTCAGACCTGAATTCATCGGGAATATCTTTTCCGAATAATCACGCACGAGGTGAGGTCGGACTCTAGCCGGTGGGATTTTGCTCGCGGGCAAGTGGGAAGTAAGTGTAGCAAAAGAGTATGAAGCTTCCGCCCCCACGGATGATCGGGATCTGGGCGTTGAACTTTTGCATCGGCGCGAGTCTCGCGCTTTGGAGCAAAAGCGTGAAGTCTGATCGTGGTTACCGGTCGGCGGTTTCGGCGGAAGACCGACCCGACCAGTGGGCGCTTTCTTCGGAGTGGCTTTTGGCCGCGAAAACGACGCTCGTGGATTTACGGAAATTCGATCCATGGGTGAAGGAGATGCCGCTCGAAAAGCTGGATCAACTTATCGAGCAAATGCCGCCGGACTTTTGGACGACGAATGTCAACGCCCGGCCGCTACTGAGGGCTTATTTCGAGCAAAGGTTTCGCGGACACCCGATGGAAGGCCTGAAGGCCGGTCTTGCTTTGCTGGCGAAGAACGAAGCGATGCGAAAGGTGCCGGATGCAGTCGCGGCGGTTGCCACGGGCGCGTTTGCATCGGGCCCGCCGGATTCGGAAGAGCTAGCGGCGCTTCTGCCATCTCTTGGGGAGGATGACGCCATTGCGGTGATGAAGGCCTATCTCGACGTCTCAGGCTTCAAGACCGTACCTGACGCGCAGACGACGATCGACCGCATGGTCGCGAATTGCCCGCTGTTAAATGGGGCGGAATCGCGGGCGCACTGGGTTCTGAGGAGCCGCGCGATGGCCATCTTCTTTGAGCGCGGCCAGGATTTGCCATCGATCAAGGCGTTGCTCGCTTATGCGCCGAACTTTATCCGCAATGAGGATGCCCTGGCCGGTTTTGGAAGATATGCTGCGCTTCACCCGGAACAGGCCGCGGCTCTTATCAAAGAGTTTGCCGCGTTATCTCCGGAAGATGCCGGTAAGTTCACCTCGGCGGCGAATGTGCCGTTTGACTTTTCAGTCCTCGACGGACTCGACAAAGCGAGCCGGGGTTTATATTGCCGCGGGTTTTTCGGAGATGCGCGGGAGAACGGCGGGAAGCTCGAGAAGTTTCTTGATAAAGTTCCTTTTCAAGCGTTGCCGGAATCGACTGCGCGTGATGCCATTGCCGCAGGCTTGAGGATGTGTCCAGGGTCGTTGTCCGATTGGTTGGGAAACGCACCGCCGGAGGACGAAAAGGCCGCGCTCGATATCCTGATCAAAGATGGAAACGACTCATGGTACTTCGGAGAAAAATCCGAGACCGCGCTGCCGCTTCTTGGCCTGCGGATTTCACTCAGGAATTTTGATCCGGATAGATGCAAGAGACTCATTGGCAAGGCGGCAGATAACGATTTAGTCGGGACGCTCGCCCTCATCGCGAAGCTTCCTCCAGACATGCAAGCGAAAGCCAGTGACGCCGCATTTGTCGGCGCCTTGCCCCGCATCGCCAGAGATGATCCGGCCCAGTTAATCCAAATTCTACCGAGTTTGCCGGAGGCTACGGCGGCAGAGGCCCTGCGGGTCGCCGGCGAAGGCATTGGTTTGACAGATGCGCAGGATCCGGTGGCGTTTGCGGAGCGATTGGCCTCCCCTGCACAGAAGATTGCCTTTCTTCAGGGAATGCTTGCCGGGAACTCCGATTCCCTGGGCCGCGAGCAGTATCATGCCGCAACTGAAGAGTTTCTGCGCCTGGGGCCGACGGGAGACTCGGCAAAAGAGGCAATCGACAATGTCGCGGCTGACTATGCTCGGAACGATCCGCAGAGCGGGGCGGCATTGGTCGCCCGGCTTCCGCCGGGTGAACTCCGTGATCAGGCGATCAAAACCTTCGTGGAAAAATGGGGCGATATCGATCCAGAGGCGGCTGTGGAGTGGATCGGACAACTTCCTGCCGGACACGAGCGGGATGTGGCGGTGTGCCGGTTCGTCGCCAATGCTCCTGATGACCTTGAGACAGGTATGTTGTCCGCGACTGGAATTACTGATCCGGCGTTGCGGCTCGAGACTTTGAAGAAACTTGCTACCGCCTGGTCCAGACTCGATCCGCGGCGGCTCGAAGCGGCGCTGCAGAGTGCGCGAGTCAGTCCTGGCGATCGCGCCGCAATGGAGGGCTTTGGTCATGAATAGAAGCCATAGAGAAAGTTCGCGTCATGGGTGGTGGGTTGTGCTCACCGGCCTGGCCTGTGGGTGGATTGCTGTCGCCGCTATCGCCCGTTCAGGTGGAGCCGGCAAATATACGAGCGCGATTCTCGTGGCTGCACCCGGCGCGCAAAAGTCCGATATTCCGGCTCTTGGTGTGGCGAATACGGAATGGTTCGAAGCTTTGATCAAAAAATGCCACGAAGGCGGTTCACTATCGTCTGAAGAAGACGAAGCCCTGCATGCGATGATCCGAGCCTGGCTTTCGCGAGACGCGGTGGCATGCCTGAACTATCTTTCTTCGAGAAATCTAGTCGCCTTGGCGAGCCTTCTAGACATCGAGGACGCCTTGAACCACTCGCCGGAAGCAATGGCGAACCTGGCAAGAGCCGTCGGAGATCGGCAAATCGCGGACGCTCTCTTTTTGCGTTCTTTTCAGGTTTGGAATCGTCTTGATCCACAAGCCGCCATGTTTGCGCTGCAGACGTTTCCGACTTACCTGCGCAGAGGTTTGGAAGCGAACGGTATCACTGCAGTGGTTGCCAGGGACGGAGCAGCGGGTTTGGAGCAATTGATGGGGCGAGTGACGCTGACGAAAGCGGGTTTCGAGGATGGGATTTTCATGCTCGAACGGGCTGATCCATTGGCGACTCTCCGGGTTTGCATCTATGCAGCCGAACATTCGAAATCGAGAGAGGAGAGAACCACCTATTTGCGGTATTTCTATTTGATGATCGGCTTCGATAGAGACAGGCACGCCGATGAATGTCTCAAGGCACTTAGCGCGATGGAGCCGGGAGCGGACAGGGACAGTGCTATCGCGAGCATCTTGGGTGGCAAAGTCGCGCGCGATCCGAGTTTGCTCGATGAGATGGCAAATGCATTGGATCCGCGCTCCCTGCCAAAAATGTACTCGGCGGCGGCGGCAGAATCTGCCGCGACGGATCCTGCCGCTGCTGCGAAGATTATCGCAATGATCCCGGGTTATCAGGACCGGGTTGAAGCATACTGGCGAAGTGGCCAGGTCCTCTTTTACGTGAAAAGTCCGGCGGCGGCCATGGAATGGACTGCCAAAGTGGAAAATCCGGTCGAACGCACGGCTGCGCTTTCGGGCGTTGCCCATCAGTGGTATTCCAGGAGTCCGGTGGATTTGACCAGTTACCTACTTTCCAGATCGGATGATCCCATCTATCTGGGAGTAATCGATTCGCTGGTGCAGAAGCTCGATGGATACAGTGGTAAATTAAGCCATCCGGAATTGGAAGAACTCAAGAATTTACCTCCTGCGCAACGACAACAACTCGCCGACTCCATTCTTCCTCAGCTAAGCAACGCGTCGCAAGTAGCACTCCGTAAGGTTTTACAATAGAAAGTCGCTTAGGGAAGCGCTGGGGCGCTGAAGACTATATGGCTGGTGGCTTCCAGGACATCGTCATTTGCCATAACCGCATCCACGTTGTTCCACACGGCTTTGGATGCCAGGCCGATGGTGTATGCTCCTGCAATTACCTTATACGAGAGATAGTGGATTGGGTGCCGAAGAAGCGGTGGAGCTCGTTTCCCCCTTGTGGCCGCATTCTCCAAGTCAATCGCGATGCGGAACGCAGCCTCTCCGGTAGATGCAGGTGCATTTGGCATTTCCAGTTCGTATGGAACCGAATTGAGCTGATCGGGCTGAATTACTGAGAATTCCATGGAACCATGAGGGGCAGGATCTGCATAGTTTCACCACTGCGACCCGCGAGTGCTTTGTTGTGGAAGCATTTCCAGCCGGATGGCTCCGCGTGCAGATAGTCCGGTTCAGAGGCGCTCCAGCCGGGAAATAAATAAGGATCTCCCGATCGATTCTCCATTCTGAACACAGCGACTTTGCCGTTTGCCTTACTTTTGTATCCGACGAAGCGAATCACCGCACGGGGGGAATTCGCCGAGCGCCATAGAATGAGGCAACAACTGAGAAGGGCGACGAAGATAAGGATGAGCCTTTTGCGATCCATGGAGAGTATTTCCAGTAGTGGAGCGCTTTCTGGCTGCTTGCAACATTGAGTTCCGCACGGCAGCGTGACGAGCAAGTCCAAGGAAACAGGCACCCCCGATTCCCGTGCAATACTCCATAGCACTATGATGATAAGGAATCCGCTGCTGAATTGGTCCAGGCCCTCCCGCGAGTTCATTCGAGCGATTTGTGGACTGGTTGTCTTAGGTTGGAGTTCCATTGCGATCGCCGAAGAAACCGTTCCGCCCGGCTCTCCTGAACAAGGCCTGGCGCTGCAAAAGATCGTTCTCCTCGGAGCGAGCGTCACGGCGGGATTCGACAAATCTCAACCATTCGGCGGCCCCAAGGCGTTGCAGTTTCGATTGGCGAACTACGTGGATGCCGCGCTACCGGCAAAGCGCGAGGCGAGCTACACGGAGGCGAACTCGCTGCTCTTTTTGAGTCCGGTCGAAACGATGGAAAAAGAGGTCACGGCCACGATTGCGCATCAACCGGACCTGGTGATCGGCCTCGATTCGCTCTTCTGGTTTTGCTACGGCGCGAATCTCACTGCGGAGGAACGGCTGGCCCGATTTGAGGTGGGGCTCAAGCAACTGGAGAGAATTCACGCGCCGATCGTGCTCGGCGATCTTCCGGATGCGAGCGCTGCTGCCGGCGGGATTCTCAGCCGGGATGAGATTCCGGACCCGGCAACGATCGCTGCTTGCAACGAACGGCTAAAGACCTGGGCGGCAGGCCGCCCAAATGTCGCGATCATTCCCCTGGCCAAAGCAATGGAGTCGGCGATGGCGAATGAACAAACAACGATCGATGGCGTGACCTGGGAGAAGGGAAAATCGGGCGCTTTGCTGAGAGAAGATCATCTTCATCCTTCACCGAACGGTCTCGCGATTCTCGCCGTTGCGGCTTTGGACCGTGCGGCGGGCTTCTCCGATTCAAAGATTCCAGCCGGGGCGATCCGGCATGATATCGAAGCCATCTCCTCGGAGGGAATGGCAAAAAAGTGAAGCTGCCGGGAATAATTGAGGCGCGTATTCCGAAATCCTCCGGATAGCCGAACCTCCACTCCGGCCGACCTTTGGAGCAGTTCACATCTTCGTGCGATTGGATGACCGCCGAAGAGGCGGCAAGGTTGCGGGTATGAAAAGCCCTCCCCCGTTTCTTCGTTCTTTGCCGTGTGTGGCGCACGATGTGGAGGAAGCAACCATTCCTATCCAAAAATGCGGGCAGCGAGGGGTGCTATTTATGACACTGCGGGCGTTCGGATATGACAGAACGGACGTTTGGAATGGTGTGGATATCGCTCCATAACAACGACTTGTTAGCCGGGATCACTAAATCGTTCTCCCCCGGAGTCATGCTCCACCTGCGCCAGCCCCACCAGACCGCGCTCACCTTGTTCAGGCGAGTGCGAGGGGAGGATTGTCTATGCGGATCGCAGACGGCGGTATCCTGTCTCCTGGCGTTCATCGTTCTGCTGATTATGGCGCCATTCGCTGTGTGGGCAGGCGTGGAAGATCCGCCGGAGATCAAACTGGGTGAGCGGCTATTCGTCGAGACGCGCTTTGCTCAATTCTATTTTGCGCAGGCGCAGGGCAACGCAAACTATCAGCTTCCTGCCGGCGATCCGGTGATGAACGCCACCATCACGACCGGGTTGCCGCTTCCCGGCCCCTTTGCCGGGCAATCGATGAATTGCCGGGCCTGCCACCTGGTAGACGAGTTTAGCGGATCGAGCGGCAATCGTACCTACGACGATTTCGGCCAGCGTTCACCCATTCCGGCTCGTGACGACTCGCTGACCGTGACGCCACGCAATTCTCCGCCGCTGGTCAGTGCGGCGAGATCGGTCAATGGCCACGTGCTGCTTCACCTGGACGGCCAGTTTTCGACCATGCTCGAGTTGGTCGAGGAGACGCTCACGGGACGGAACTACGGGTGGATGCCGCGGGAGCGGTCCACGGCCATTCACCATCTCGCCAATATTATCCGGAATGACGACGGCACTGGTACGTTGGCGCAGGAGAGATCGGCCGGGCTTTCCTATAAATTGCTCTTTCAAAGCACGTCGCCGCTGGTTTGGGATCGTCTGCGGTTGCCCGCGAAATATCGAATGAATGTAGCGAAGGCGAGCGATCAGGCGATATTCGTCTCGGTGTCGCGGTTGATCGCCGTCTACGTGAGTTCGCTCGAGTTTGGCACCGATGCGAATGGCGAATTTGACGGATCTCCCTATGACGTCTTTCTCGCAAAAAACGGGCTACCCAAAGCGCCGAAGCGGTTGCGACCGGGGTTGATGGAAACGGATCTGGCCTATTCCCAGCGCTTGCGCGGTTTGCTCGATAACCTGGCCAATCCCCAGTGGGTCACGGGTAACGATGGCCAATTTGGTACGCATGATCAGGCCTTCCAATTCGGGCCGGACGAACTCGCAGGTTTGAAAATCTTTCTTGCCGAACCCCCGGCCGTTTCGGGAACGCCTCCCTCGGGCGGAGTGGGAAATTGCCTTCGCTGTCATATGGCGCCAAGTTTCAGCGACTTCCGTTTTCACAATACCGGGGTGGAACAGGAAGAGTACGACAGCGTCCACGGCCAGGGATCTTTCGTAGCGTTGTCGATTCCGACACTGGCCGAACGCCGCAAAAACTATAATGCCTATCTGCCGGCGACGACGCGGCATCCGGATGCGCTGGGCGTTTTCCGATCGGTGCCAAATGCCGCCGATCCCGGGCAAGTCGACCTGGGGGTTTGGAACATTCTTTCCAATCCTGACATTCCCGCACCCCAGCCTCGCCTGCGGCAATTGCTCCTTGTACCGCATGCGAACAACACGGCTGCGGCCATGCTCGAGCGGGCGATTGCGCGGTTCAAGACACCCAGCCTGCGTGATCTTGGCCATAGCGATCCCTATCTGCACACGGGCACGAAGAATGCGATCGAGGATGTCATCCAGTTTTATATCGAAAGCAGCGATCTGGTCCGGCAGGGACAGGAGCGAAATCCCGATTCTGAGATGGGATCCGTGTTTCTCGATGGATCCGATGTCGCGCCGCTCGCCGCATTTCTCCGCTCACTGAACGAAGACTATACCGACTAGCTGTTCTCCAGCTTCCCCCGACTCTCACCACGGCGCTGACAAAGCGCCACCCTCCATAACTCCGGTTCTTTCCCACGTCATGAAAACCAGTTCCCCTGGAATGATCCACGCCTGCCGGCGTAGTTTCCCTGGAGCGCGCCGCGCTTCCTGGCTCCTTCTGTTCTTTTCCCTTCTGTCCTTTTTACTGCCCTGTCAGAGGGTGGGAGCAGCCGGCACATGGACGGCTCTCGCGCACAAGGCTCCGAGTAATATCGAGCTGATGCTGCTCCTGACCGACGGCACGGTCATGGCCGCAAACTATGGGGGAAATGCCTGGTATCGGCTCACTCCGGATAGCACGGGAAGTTATATCAACGGGACTTGGACGACGCTGGCCTCGATGCACAATACCCGCCTCTATTACTCCTCGGATGTGCTGCGCGACGGCAGGGTCTTTGTGGCTGGTGGAGAATACGGGACGGGTGGATCCTTGTCCGAAGTATACGATCCGGTTGCAAATACCTGGACGCAGACGCCTCAGGCTCCGGTCAATAGCTTTATCGATTCGGTTTCCGAAACCCTGGCGAATGGCAATGTACTCGTGGCACCCGTGTCGCCGAGCACGGCGTCGACCTTGATTTATAACATCTCGAGCAATACCTGGTCGGCGGGGCCGAGCGTCCTTCATGGCCAGGATGAAGTTGCGTGGGTCAAACTGCCCGACGGCAGCATTCTTACCGTCGACGGACAGCGCACAACTACCGAACGTTATATTCCCGCCCAGAATAAATGGGTGGCCGATGCCACCGTCCCTGTGACGCTCTACGACGGGAATGGCGAGACTGGTCCGTGCTTTCTGCTGCCAAATGGGAATGTCTTCACGATTGGCGGTACCGGACATAGCGCCATTTATACTCCGAGCGGTACGGCCAGTCCTGGCACCTGGATCGCGGGCCCGGATGTTCCGGGCTCCGGCGGCATGGCGGACGCACCCGGCGCCATGATGGTGAATGGTGTCATCCTTTGCGCGACGGGGCCGGCCGGAACGCTCACGAGCCCTGTGACCTTTTACGAATACGATCCCGTGGCCAATGCCTTCACGGCGATCAATGCCCCGAATGGGGGCACCACACTGGGCACAGTGCCGTATGTCTGCAATATGCTGGATCTTCCGGACGGCACGATTCTTTTCTCGTCGGATAGTTCGCAACTCTACGAATACAAGCCAACCGGCGCAGCTCTGGCCGCGGGCCAGCCGGCGATTTCCGGCATCGTCGCAAACGCCGATGGCTCCTTTACTCTCAGCGGAACCCTTTTGAACGGCATTTCCGAAGGAGCTGCTTATGGAGATGACGCGCAGATGGCGTCGAACTACCCGATCGTTCGGCTGACGAGCTCGACGGGATCGGTTTATTTCGCGCGTAGCTTCGGCTGGGGAACCGGCGTCATGACCGGCGCGACTCCGGAAACGACCAACTTCACTTTGCCGCTGGGAATTCCCGCCGGGACTTACTCTGTCGCGGTAGTGGTAAATGGAAATGCGTCCAGCGCCGTGTCGCTGAGCATCCCGGTGGCGAGCGGTGACGCAGCTCCGACGGTCGCGACTGCGGCAGCGGCTTCGCCCAATCCGACGGCAACCACCACAGCCAGTCTCTCCGTACTCGGTGCGGATGCCGATGGCGGAGGAGAGCCAAATCTGGGTTATACCTGGACGATTACTTCGGCTCCGTCCGGAGTATCGACCCCATCCTTCTCGATCAATGGCACGAATGCCGCCAAAAATACCACGGCAACGTTTCATCACTCCGGTTCTTATACGTTCACCGTGCTGGTGACCGACCAGAGCGGACTTTCGACGACGAGCAGCGTCAATGTAACAGTGAACCAAACGCTCACGACTGTCGTGGTCACGCCAACTACGGCGGGCCTCACGTCCGGCGATACCCAGCAACTCAGCGCGACGGGTTACGATCAATTCGGAAACTCCATGTCCTCGCAGCCGACTTTCACTTGGGCGATTGCTTCGGGCGCGGGAACGGTCAGCTCGAGCGGGCTCTATACCAGCCCGGCGTCCGGAACGCTCGCCACGGTCACCGCGACGACGGGAGCGTTGCATGCCACCGCGACGATCGGCGTTGTCTCCGCGCCCTGGAATTCCGATGACGTCGGATCGCCTGCGCTTGCCGGCTACGCCTACGATAGCAGCGGCGTCTTTACGGTGGTGGGGGAAGGCAGCGACATCTGGAATAAGTCGGACGAATTTCACTATGTGTGGCGGCCGATGGGAGGGGACGGGATGATCATTGCCCGCATTGCGTCGCAGCAAAATACCGATGGCTGGGCGAAAGCCGGAGTAATGATCCGGAATTCCACGGCGGAGGGTGACCAGTATGCGCTGATGATGATCTCCCCGGGCAACGGAACGGATTTGCAATACCGTACGACCAGTGGTGGATCTGCCGCCGCCATTGGCAATACGACGGGCTTTGCCGCGCCTTACTGGTTAAAGCTCGTGCGCAGCGGAAATACATTCACCGGTTACCGCTCGCCCGATGGTGTGACGTGGACGAAACAGGGCGCAACGACGATCACCATGGGGGCCTCGGTCTGTGTGGGGCTGGCTGTGGATAGCCATAACACCAGCGCTCTGAATACGTCCACCTTCGACCATCTATCGATGCTGGATGCCGCGGCGGATTCGCTCGTGGCGACTCCGGGAGTTCCCGCGAGCGTGAATGTCCTGACAAATGACATCGGACCCAGCGGTGCGACATTGACCGTCACGGCTGTAACGCAGGGTAGTAAAGGAACAGTGGTGAACAACGGCAATGGCACCGTGACCTATACGGCGAATAGCAATGCCCTCGGCACCGATTCTTTTGTCTATACGATCAGCGACGGCCTTGGCGATACCGCTACGGCGACCGTGACGGTGAGCATCAACGGGCTGCAGGCCTATTATCAGCTTGATGAAAATACCGGGACGACCAGTGCCGACGTCACGGGCGACGGTTATACCGCGACGCTGCAGGGTGCCACGTGGACAACGGGGATCTCGGGTAGCGCCTTGTCCTTCAATGGATCGAGCAATTACGCGACCATCCCGGCCCTGAATCTCCGCACTAATACGATGACGATCACCGGGTGGATCAAACGCAACGGAGCGCAGAGCGCTTTCTCCGGGCTGGTCTTTTGCCGGGCCGGCAGCACGGTTTCTGGTCTCCATTTTGGAAATGCCAGCGAGCTCCGTTATACTTGGAATAACGCCGCCTCGACTTATAACTGGAATTCGGGACTGACACCACCCAGCGCCCAATGGACCTTTGTGGCGCTTGTTGTCACCCCGACGAATGCGACGATCTATATGTACCCCAATGGGGGGACACTGCAATCGGCGACCAATTCCGTGGCGAATACCGCGTCCGCCTTTGATGGTGTGACGGACTTTGGCCAGGATCCAAGCGGCGGCCGGTTTTACAATGGAGCGATGGATGAGGTGCGCATCTACAACACCGCACTGACCCGAAGCCAGATCGCGGGGTTGATTGCCGGCGTTAATGGCGATCAGGCGCCGACTGTGGCCACTGCCGCGGCCGCATCGCCGAATCCGGTGACAGGTTCCACTTCCAGCCTGTCAGTTCTCGGCGCCGACGATGGCGGCGAATCCGCTCTGACCTATTCGTGGGCCGCTACGGCGGTGCCCTCCGGAGCCACAGCGCCGACCTTTTCCGTCAATGGTACGAATACGGCAAAGAATGCTACCGCGACCTTCAGCAAAGCCGGCGCCTATACTTTGACGGCCACGATTACTGATGCCGTAGGCCTTTCTGTGACCAGTAGCGTGAATGTAACGGTGAACCAGACTCCCACCACAGTTGTGATCTCTCCCACTTCGGCGACTGTGGCTTCGCATGCGACGAGTCAGTTTACCGCGACGATGAACGATCAATTTGGAACCGCGCTGGCTGTGCAACCGACCTTTACATGGACGAATACGGGAAGCGGCTCCGTGAGTACGGCCGGTCTCTATACGGCCCAATACGCAGCCGGATCCGCGACCGTGACCGCCGCCAGTGGCGTACTCAGCAAATCGGCCAGCGTCACGATTACCAATGCCACGCCAACCATTGCCACGGCGGCAGGTGCTTCTCCGACGACAGTTACCGGCACCACGACCAATCTTTCCGTGCTCGGGGCAGATGCCGATGGCGGTGGCGAATCGAACCTGACTTACACTTGGTCGGCGACATTCGGTACAGGCGGCGCGGCGCCGGCCTTTTCCGTCAACAATACGAATGCCGCGAAAAACACCACCGCCACATTCACGAAACCCGGTTCCTATACCTTCAAGGTCGTGGTGGCCGACGCTGGCGGCTTGTCCGTCACGAGCAGCAACGTCGTGGTCGCGGTCAACGTGGCTTTTACGTCGATCTCCGTTTCGCCTGCTTCATCCACGCTCGGTTCGCATGGAAACCAGCAGTTTACCGCGACGGCGAATGACCAATTCGGCACTGCCCTGACATCGCAGCCATCGTTCACGTGGAACAGCACCGGCTCGGGCTCCATAAGCGCCTCGGGATTATATACGGCAGCGTATGCGACCGGAACGGGATCCGTGACGGCGACGAGCGGGACGATTTCAAAATCGGCCGCAGTAACGATCAATAACGCTGCACCTACCGTGGCGACGGCTGCCGCTGCCTCGCCATCCACGGTCACCGGATCGACCACCGCTCTGTCCGTGCTCGGTGCGGATACCGATGGCGGTGGCGAATCGAGTCTGACTTACACGTGGTCGGCGACTACGATCCCGGCCGGAGCCGGTACACCCACTTATTCGCCGAACGGCACGAATGCGGCGAAAAGCACCACGGTGAGTTTCACCGATTCGGGCACCTATACTTTTAAGGTGACGATTGCCGACCTTGGTGGAGCGACGGTCACGAGCAGCGTGAACGTTACGGTGAATATGAAGCCCTTCCTGAGCTGGCAGTTGAAAAAATTCGGCGCCAATGCGAGCAATCCCGCGATCGCCGGAGATTCGGCAGATCCCGATGGCGACGGCATCAGCAACCTGATGGAATATGCTGGCAACACGGATCCGCTCACTCCGTATGACGGTAGTCTGCCGGTCTTGGGCGTGGAAGGAAGTAACCTCACTTTGACCTACCTTCAGAACGACGCGGCTACCGATCTCACCTACACCGTCCAGGAAACCACCGATTTCGTGACGTGGAGCCCGGCAAATCCGACATTGACGACCATCTCTGACGACGGAACGACACGGGTCGTAAAAGCCAGCGTGCCGAAGGGTGCGGTCACGAAGCTGATGTTGCGACTGAGTGTGACTCGGCAGTAGCGGGTATCTGACTCATCCTGGCGGAGACAATTTAGTAATTCCAGAACTCCTGATCCCGTGGAATAAAGATGAGAGCGGATTTTGTGCGTGGCTTGGGTAGGGACGGCTGTCCGGACGGCTGTCCCCAGCCGTCCGAGTAGGGTGGAATGGATTTGGACATATAGAAATAGGAAGCCCCGCACACAGCGCGCTTTTTGTCTGACAGATGCGCCCAACTATTGGGCGCATCTATTTTGTAATCCAAGTGCTCCGAGCATGGATTTCCCGTTTATACGCACCCAAATCCATCACACTTTGGTCGGACAGCTGAAGACAGCCGTCCCTTGCAACGTCGATGAGTAAGTTTCCGAACAGGGAGATACGTGGCGACGGCAGTTAAAGGGTTGAAATTCGAACTCTGTGGTTCGGGATTAAGATTAAGATTAGGATTACGATTAAGAATCTGCCACCCACCCACAACTTTCCTCACCCTCCGACAGTGACTTGCCCACACCCCCGGAAGCCACTATCTTCCGGCATGAATGTCGTAAAAGCCCTCTCCGTGGTGATCGCTGTCAGCCTCCTTCCGCTGACTCCATGCATGGCGCAGGATACCGGTATTCCTTCGATCATCGGAAAGGGTTTCGAAACTTTCCAAAAGGACGGCAGCCTCGCGGCGGTGAATGTGTGGCTGGCCGGTTCCGCCCGGGAAAGTGACGATGGCGTCCAGGATCAGGCGAATGCGCGGCTGGGCCAATTGCAAACCGGATTTGGCCGGATCATCGGTTACGAACCGGTGCGGTCCGTTGTGCTGAGCCCGTCCACGAGGCGGATCTATCTCGCGGTGAAATTTGAAAAAGGCGTGGCGTGGATGTCGTTTGACTGCTATCGGCCCGCCCGCGACTGGATCGTGACGAGGTTCCTGATCGATACAAACGCGAACGTAGTGTTGCCACCGAATATCCTCGGCGGGCAGTAGGGCAGGATTGCCGGGATGATCGGCCCGATATCGATTGGCCGATTGGACAATGGCGAGGGGTGGTTTTGCGGTGTCATCGTAGGGTGGTTCCAAAGCACAGGATGCCGCGGAACCGCCAAATTGATCGTCATTATGCCTCCCCTCGCACTCCCCTCGCGAATTTCTCACCGCGCCTCGCGCGACGGCGGAACTCGTTCCGCCGCCACGACCGTGCACGCTTCCCGGTTCCGCCGTGCACGCGGCTTCTCGCTCATCGAAGTCGCTCTCTCCATTGGAGTTGTCAGCTTTGCCTTCGTTTCGCTCTTCGCACTCCTGCCCGCCGGCTTGACCACCTTCCGCCAGACCGTCGATACCATGGTGACTTCGCAGGTCGTGGGCCGGATCATCAATGAGGCGCAGCAAACGGATTATCCCGATTTGATCGCGAACCCGACGACGGACCGCTATTTCGACGATCAAGGCAATGAAGTGGCGCCTGCTGACTCCACGTACACGGCCGAAGTGACGGTCCTTGCTCCCACTTCCTTGCCGAATACCGCCACTCCGGACTCCACGAGCCTGGCCACTGTCACGGTGAAAGTCGCCAACAATCCCGGGCACAACCCGGCGCCATTTGGCAGCGGCAGCCGGATTCCTTACACCGTCCATTCCGCACTCATCGCGAAGAATCAGTAGGACACTCCCGGCCTGGCACCTTATGCCCGGCACTCTTTTATGTTCGCTGTTCATCGGCGCGCGTTTTCCGCATCCACCGCGCATTCTGGAGAAGAGAGGCAAGTGAGGCAAACCGCCGGCCACGCCGCGTTTACCCTCGTCGAGCTCCTGGTTTCCATGGCGCTCCTTGCGTTGATCATGGTTTTGCTCGCGGTGATGACCAGTTCCACCGCGAATACCTGGCGCTACACCGCGGGACGGATCGAGCAATTCAAGGGGGCAAGCAATGCCTTCGACGCCATGACGCGGAAAGTCGCGCAGGCCACGCTGAATACATCCTGGGACTATCACTTTCCAGGGAACGATCCGAGCAAGCAGCCGGACCGTTATGTGCGTGAGTCCACTCTGCGATTCCTCTGCGGGAAGACCGATGCGCTGGTGAAGACCAGCTCTCCGCGACGCCCGACCCAGGGAATCTTCTTCCAGGCGCCACTCGGTTATGTCGATGACCCGCAGGACTTCGGCGGACTGGACAATCTGCTCAATACCTGGGGCTACTATGTCGAATTCAACAAGGACAACAGGCCGGCTTTCCTTGATTCGATCCCGAATCCGCCCACGCCTCGCTATCGTTATCGCTTAATGGAATTGATGGAGCCATCGAACGACCTCTCCATCTACACGAAGAGTTCGGGTAACGACACATACGCGGGGCACGAATGGTTTACCGATGCGCTGAGCGCGGCGCCGGCCCCTGTGCATGTCCTGGCGGAAAACGTCGTCGCGCTCGTTCTCTTGCCGAAGCTTTCCAAGACGGAAGACCCGAGCGGCGTCAAACTCGCGCCAAACTACACTTACGACTCTACGGTGACCAATCCAAACGATCCCAGCCTGGATTCGAAGAATCAGTTGCCGCCCGTCGTCCAGGTAACCCTCGTGGCGATCGATGACGCCTCGGCGGGCCGCATTGCAAAAGGCGCAAATGTTCCGGCGTTCGACGCCGAACTCGACAATCTCTTCCTGGACGCCTCCCGGTTCGATGATGACCTGCAGACCCTTCAAACCACGCTGGCCACGCAGCATATCAGCTACCGCGTCTTTACCAGCAACGTCAGCCTCCGCGGAGCCAAGTGGAGCAGAAAGTAGCCGCCAGCATGAAAACCAGGATCTTTTCCCAGCGAGGCGTTGCCCTCGTGATCGTACTCGCTTTCCTCGTGCTGATCGCGGGTATCATCATCGCCTTCTTCAGCGGAATCACCACCGAGCGCGGTTCATCGAGAACGGCCGCCGACTCCGCCGCCGCTCAGCAGCTTGCCGATTCCGCCGTGAATATTGTCATGGCGCAAATCGTCGATGCGACGAAAGGCATCGACCCGTCGGATTCCAACTCGATTCTTTCCTGGGCATCGCAGCCGGGCATGATCCGCACCTTCAGCGCGACTGGCGACCCGAGGAATCTATATAAGTTATATTCGTCGGATCACATGGTAGTGACTGGATCCGATTTCAAGGCGGCGACGGATGCTCCTGCCGCTGACTGGACCAGCGCGGCCAATGCCGGGATTTACACTGATCTGAACGCCCCGGTTCTCGTGGCGGACCAGAATGGGACCATCAAGCCGGACTCCTCGAAATCCGACACTTACTCAGCCGTTTACCCAATCTTGGATCCCTTTTCAGAAGGCTTGGTCGATGGTTTTTCCACGACCGATCGTCCGGGATTTTCCGGCGGCGTGACTTTGCCGGATTCAAGTTATGATCCCACGCAGGCCGTGGCGGGCAAATCCGCGAACCCCGCTCCCATGCCGACGAAGTGGCTTTACGTCCTAAGAGACGGCAAAGTCACTAGTCCATCCGCCGCGAAAGATGGGAAACTCACGATTCCCGGAGCTACGAGTGATAACCCGGTGACCGGTCGCGTCGCATTTTGGGCGGACGACGACACGAGCAAGGTGAATATCAATACGGCGTCGGAGGGTATCTATTGGGATGTACCTCGCGTTTTCTCGAGGGAAGACGACGGAGAGTGGTCGGGTAACGTGAATAAGATGAAGACCATCGGCATGGCTATCTGCCAGCCTGTACAAAAGGAATTTCAGCGTTATCCCGGTCATCCGGCGACGACTTGCCTGAGCCCGATTTTCGGACATCTCGGCTTGCCCATTCCAACCCCGATCACGACGGATACTGCCAGTCAGTTCGACCCGTACTTCGCCATCGCGCCGCGCGTGGTATCAGGCGGCTCGAATGCCGGGACGACGCTTTCCGGTTCCAACGCGACACCGCTCGTACCGGATCGGGATCGCCTTTATGCCTCGATCGATGAGCTGATGTTTACCCCGCGCTCTTCGGGACAGCTGCGCATCCCGAATACGGCGAAGAATGACGCCACGACGCCAAACATCCTGACCAGGAGCGCGCTGCAGAAGGCTAAGTTCTTTCTCACCGCGGCGAGCAATGCTCCGGAAGTAACGCTGTTCAATACGCCTCGCGTCTCTATCTGGCCCGTCTGGCTCGATGCGTCAAAACGTACAGCCTACGACAACCTGGCGGCATTCTGTGGGACTATCGGCGGGCGTAACTTCTTTTTCACCCGTTCGGATGCGCGTAGCAGTACAGCGGATTATAACCAGCGGAACTCCGAACTCTACCGCTATCTCCAGGCACTGACTTCCCGGAATATCCCGGGATTTGGCGGGAACTTTCTGAAGAAGTATCCGGCGGGCTCGAGCGGCGCCACGGATCGCGACCAGATCCTGACCCTGATCTACGACTATATTCGCTGCATCAACCTCGCTGATAGTGAGCCTGGAGCAACGCCCTACGCCCCCGTCTTTAACGTGGATCCGAATGATCCCTACGCGAATCCAGTCCAGCCCTCCTATGTCTACACGGATTCTCCAAACCTCTTCAAACTGGGGGCGGGCGAAGTCGTTCCTATCAAGATCGGCGCGACGATGGGAGTGGGGCGCTGTCTGACTGTGGTGGAGGCGGACCTGCTTTTCTACGCCACCGGCCAAAGTAATTCGAACCCGCGCCAGACGAATAAATTCCGCGCCGTTCTGCTGCTGCAATTTGCCTCCCCCATGCAGGGAATGGGAGGTATGCGATCGAGCCTGAAGTACACGATTACCGGTTTGGACAGTTTTCAGGTAAATCCGAGTGGCACCGGATTCCAAAGCCTGGGTTTGCCCCGCAGCGGGACAAACTATATCGAATTGAGTGATATCCAAACTCCAGGCGGAAGGGGAATCGGAGGAGTTGAAGGTCCGGGCATTGGTCTCTACGCTCTCAAGGGCAACAATAGTGACAAGAGTTACAAAGTGCTGGATTACACGGGAGCCGGCGGTCCTGGAAAATATCCTTTCTGCAGTGCGACAGATATCGTTTTCACTCCGCCCGCGGCGCCTGCGACCATCGCTCCCCGGTCTTTTGCGTTCCTGGGAGGTCCCATTACGATTACTCTTTCCACGCAGGACAAAAACGAGGTCGTTCAGGTGATTCATCTCAATTTTCCGAATAGCTCGGATCTGGGGCTTAAGATTCCCGATGTTGTTTTTGGCGGTTCGGGAGATTGGACGAATTTCAATAACCGCCTCACTTTCGATGCGCTGAATAACGGGCGCGTGACCATGGGCGATCTGATCAAGACCAGCCAGGCACAGTTGACGCAGTCGGGGCAGCCGAGCCGCTACGCCACCGACACGATTATCGGCATCCAACCGGCGGGCGCCGCCGGAAATGATCCGAAGCCCGGCATGGACCCGACGGCCGGCGATTTTCGGATGATCGCCCCGCTGCAGGAAGTGCCGGATACGCGGTTCCGCGCGCATCAGGACTACATGAATACGGGCGGCGCCCTTACGGAGCAGGCTCACGGCCTCACCACGGCGTCGGGTTACCCCTATCTAGGATCCGATATAAGTACGAAAACCAAAATCGGCACATTTGGAAAACTGGTCAACGTTCCCAATGGTTATCCCAGCGCCAACAGCCCGCTGCCGGTGGACAATCACCTTACGATAGAACTCGATCCCTATGTCCCGAGCCGGGTTGGCAATGCCGTGGCGCGGAAGGATGGCGAGCCGGGCGATTGGGATACCGGCATTGGAAATATGAGGGACGGCGCCTACATGAACAAACCGGACGAAGGAGATACCCGCCTCATCGCGCATCCGCTCGACAATACGGTGCCGCGTTACCCGTACATGATGAATGAATTCATGGAAGCGCCGCCCGGAGCGCCTTACTTCTCGCCCAATCGCCAGGTGCCTTCGCCACTGATGTTTGGCTCCATCCCTACCGGGGTGCAACGCATGCTGCCATGGCAAACCCTTCTGTTTCACCCGACTCCGGAAGATCCAACGCATCCAGGCAAGGCTTCGCCTCCGGACCATCTCCTCGCCGATCTCTTCTGGATTCCGGTCGTGGAGCCCTACGCCATCAGCCAGCCGTTCTGCACGGCGGGGAAGATCAATCTTAACTACCAGATCCTTCCCTTCACTTACATCAAGCGCCAGACCGGCCTGAATGCCGTCATGAAAGCGACGAAGTTCCTGGCCATTCCGCCGAGCGATAGCATCACCTACAAGCCGGATGGCAAGAACAATGAGGCAACGGGCAATACCGTCTTTAGTCCTGATCGCCGCCGGCCGATCGATATTTCTACGACGCTCCAGGCATTCGACACCAAGTTTGCGAGTGATCAGATCTACAAATCAGCGACGGAAATTTGTGAATTGAACCTCGTTCCGCCGGGAGAATCGCAGACAAGCATGGCCGGCTTCTGGAAGAATAACAATCTCACGGGCGACAATGTCCGGGAGAAGCCGTATGTGGATCTCTATTCGCGGCTGACGACCAAGTCGAATACGTATACCGTTCACGTCCGCGTACAGGCATTGCGCCAGCGGTCGTCCAATGCCGCCGCGGGCGTCTTTGTCGATCCGGGCGCTTCGGGGGAGGGGGCGCGGGATTCCATCGTCAGCGAATATCGGGGCAGCACCACGATCGAACGCTATATCGATCCGAATGATCCCACCCTGCCGGATTTTGCGACGGTGGCGGTGAATTCGGCGTCCGATCCCTCCCTGAATATCGACAAGTACTATAAATTTCGGGTTGTGGGAACGAAGCGCTTTGCGCCGTGAGCCGTATGAAGAGATTCGGATTCACGCTTCTTGAGCTCCTTTTGGTGATGGCGATCCTGGTCATCGTCATCGCCATTGTGGCGCCTGCGGCCTCCACCATTATCCGGGGCAACCGCGTATCGCAGGCGGCACAAACGGTCGTGGACCAGATGGGTCTGGCGCGTCAGTTGGCCCTGACGAAGAATCACAATGTCGAGATACGATTCTATCGTTTTGCGGATCCCGAGGCGCCCACGTCTGCTTCGAGCTTTCGCGCCCTGCAGATCTTCGACATGGTCAGTGCGGCTGCGGCCGTGCCTGCGGGAAAGATGCAGATGTTGCCGCCGAGAATTATTGCGGATTCGTCGGCGAATCTTTCTTCGCTCTTCGATCCCGGCAAGCGATCCGTACGAGCGGGCGTGGATCCGTTGCCGAGGGTGGGAACCAACTATCAATACGCCGTCGTTCGTTTTCGGCCCGACGGTTCCACCGATCTTTTGCCCACCGCCGGGTCATGGTTTCTCACTCTGCATGACGAAGCGACGGGTGATGCGCTATCGCAGCCGCCGGCAAATTTCGTTACGGTGGAGGTGGACCCAGCGAACGGAGTCGTGCAACTCTTCCGCCCCGGAGTATAGCGTCTTGCAGGGCCCCGCTTGCGCGGTTGGCCCGGGTGGAGCATCGTTGGCCCTGTGTTCCGGGACTTTTTGAAGCTTTCGCTCCTGCTCCTGCTGTTCGGCGCGAAAGCGTGGGCAGTGGCCGGGGACACGCCGCTCAAGGATTGTGCGGAGATCCGCACGCTCACCAGGGATGTGGCTGCCCGGCGATTGCCAGTGCGGGTCCGCGGTGTGGTGACCTTTTGCTATACGAAAAAGTACGGTTCGTTTGTCCTGCAGACGGGTGATGCCGGTATCTATGTGGACCGCAGCGCCGCAGCTCGCGATCGCGGTTTCGTGCCGGAAGGCTGGTCCTGGCCCGACTACGTTCCGCCGGGATCGCTGGTCGAGGTCACGGGCGTGACGGGAGCGGGTTATTTTTCGCCGGTAATTTATCCCCAACTCATTAATATCGTCGGCACAGCGCCGCTCCCGGATGCCACGCCGGTCCACATTTCGGAACTGCTCAATGCGAAATGGGATTGCCGGCGGATCAGCGTGCGCGGTGTGGTCCAGATCGCGGAGGAAACCGCTCCCGAGGAAGTCTTCCGCGCCTGGTGCGATATGGCCGGTACGGGCGGACGCGTGCGTGTCCGCATCAATCGAAAAGATCCGCTGACAAATGTGGCCCGGCTCATCGATTCCGAGGTCGCGGTGACCGGAGTGATGTTACCGTTTGCAAATAATCGCGGGGAATTGATCGGCGGAAGAATCCATTGCGCCGATGGCAATGATATCCGCGTGATGCGGCCGGGACCGGAAGATCCTTTCGCCGTGCCGGAAGTTCAGCTTTCCGAGCTGCAGTCCTTTTCGCCGGAGGGCTCCACTTTTCATCGGCGCCGGTGCAAAGGCACGGTGACACTAGCCTGGCCGGGCGAAGTTTTCTATCTGCAGGAGGGCAATCGCGGGGTGCGCGTCGAGACACGTGACTGGACGCCGCTTTCACCCGGCGATCGCGTGGAAGTGTCAGGGTTTGTCGGTGTGACGGATCAATTTGGCAAACTGCAGGAAGCGGTTGTGCGCAAGATCGGAACGGCGCCAAAGCCCACGCCTATTCCAATCACTGGCCACCGCGTCTTTGGCAGCGGCTGGGGGGCGACGCTCAAGGATCCGGAAGACGTCGATGGCCGCCTTGCCACGATAACCGCGCGGGTCGAGAAGGTCGACGTCACGGACAAGGAAGGTCCGCGTCTGCTCGTGGAAAGTGAGGGCCGGCTGATTACTGCCAGCTTTGGGCGCGGAGTCTCGCCTGCGGTGCTCTCGCGATTCGAGCCGGGAAGTGAGGTTCGGATCAATGGAGTGGTACGGGTGGAACTGACTTACGGCTGGCCGGCGCAGGAAGATCCAAAGCCGATCGATTTCCGCTTTCTCGTTCCGACGCCGAACGACGTGACGATCATTCAGACCGCTCCGTGGTGGACGTTGCGGCGTCTTTGGTTCGTGCTTGGAGGCATCGCTGTAGTCCTGGCCGTGACGCTCGCCTGGAACTGGCTGTTGCGCCGTCGCGTGGAGCTACGCAGCGCGCAACTTGCGGAAGAAATGCGCGCTCGGCGCGAAGCGGCGGTGGAATTCGATGCCACTCTGCGAGAACGCCAGCGGCTTGCCGCCGATTTGCACGATACCCTGGAGCAGTCGCTGACGGGGATCGCATTTCGTCTTGAGACCATGGCCGTGCAACGGACGAAAGCGCAGGATAACTCGGAGATCCTCGATCGTGTCCGGCAACTCCTGGCGAGTATTCGGGAGGATGTGCGCCGTTCGGTGTGGAATCTCCGGTCCAATACACTGGAGGGCCATACCTTGCCGGAAGCGCTCCAGACCATCGCCGATCGCTTTGCCACCGGGCACGATCTTATCGTGGCGGTGGAGACCGAAGGGCAGGCACGGGCTCTGCCCGATTTCATCGCCGGCAATCTCCTGCTGCTGGCCCTGGAGGCGTTGACGAACGCCATGAAGCACGCTGCCCCGCGCTCTGTTCTCATGCGCGTGGCCTTTGCGGAAGATGAAGTCGCGCTCACGGTGGAAGATGATGGGCGTGGTTTCGATCCAGCCGCCGTTGCCGGACCGCGCGAGGGTCATTTCGGCATGCAGGGAATGCGAGAGCGGGTGAAGCGAATCGGCGGTGTGTTGGAAGTGGAAAGCGCGCCAGGCAAAGGAACCCACATCGCGGTGCGCGTGCCGGTGCGGGTCGTGGAACCGGCGCTGGTGGCGGTGGGGAAGTAGAGAGCGGCTTTGAGGAGGCGGAAGGTGGGAGTGGGGTTGGGAAACGTTCAACGTTCAACGTTCGACGTTCGACGTTCAACGTTCGACGTTCAACGTTCGACGTTCGACGTTCGACGTTCGACGTTCGACGTTCAACGTTTCAGAGCGACGGAGCTCGGCGCTCTGTGGTAGGTAGATAACAGAGCGGGCGCACTGTAAGGACGGGCGCCATAGTGGAAGCGGCGTCCCCGCCGCTTGAGGGCGTGGGGTGCAAGATCCACGTAGGTCTTGTCTTCAAAGCTATAAACACCCAACTCCCAACGCCAAACTACCAACCTTCAACGAAATCCAGTTCGGCGCGCCTCCGATAAACATGCCCAAAAGAACTCCGGGAGAGGCAGCTGCGAGATGCAAATTCAAATCAGATTCCGTCGATAACTCGCCTTGAGGAAGATCTACACGAATCTTGCGATCAACGCCTTCAAGCAACGGAAGCCGCTTCCACTATGGCGCCCGTCCTTACAGTGCGCCCCGCGCTGTTATCTATCTATCTACGGTAAAGCGCCAAACTCGGTCGCTTTGAAACGTTGAAAGTTGAACGTCGGACGTTGAACGTTTCCCAATACAGCCACCATCACCGCCTTACTCCCGCTCCACCCGCAAAAGCCCCCGCTTATACGCTGCGTCCACCGCTTCCGCGCGGTCGGCCGCCTCGAGCTTGGTCAGGATCGCCTGCACATGCGCTTTCGCCGTGCGTTCGGTCACGCCGAGGGCGGTGCCGATTTCCCGGTTCGTAAAGCCGCGGGCGAGGAAATCGAGCGTCTCGGCTTCGCGCGGCGATAGCCGGGAACGCAGGGCGCGTCTGCTCAGTCGCGCTTCCAGGGCCTGCGGCACACAGCGTTCTCCCGCGTGCACGCGGCGCACGGCGGAAAAGAGTTCGGCGTGCTGTACGGATTTGAGCAGATAGCCGACCGCTCCTGCGTCGAGCGCGCGGAAAACGTCTTCATCCAGATCATACGTCGTGAGCATGACAACGCGCGCGTCGGCATGCTGCGCCCGGATACGTTGCAACGCCTCGATGCCATCGGCGCCCGGCATGCGCACATCCATGAGCGTCACATCCGGCCTGGTTGCTCCGAAAAGTTCCACCGCCTGCTCCGCATCATCCGCTTCACCCACGACGGTGAAATCATCCTGCTGGGCCAAAAGCATGGCCAGCCCCGAGCGGACCACGAAGTGATCGTCCACGAGCAGGATGCGAATGAGGTTCTTGGGCGGCATGATCGCTGTAGTTAATCACCCCCATGCTGGGGCAGCCATTGGCCGGTCGGACAATAGCGGGAGGCCTCATTCATCGCGTATCTCTCACAGCCTTTCAACCCCCGACCCTCCACATGCGACTTGCCCCACTCCCTCGTTCCGGCCCCGCCTGCCTTCGTTCCACCCCCGCCATGCTCAGCGTGGCGGCCCTGTTTCTCGGCTATTCTGCACACGCTGCAACCATCACCGGTACGTGGATCGCCGGCGACACGGGTCTATGGAGCAATCCTTCCAACTGGAGCGGCGGGGTCCCGCTCAACGCTGGAGACATCGCGCAATTTACCACGGCGAATTCCGTCGTGAATTCACTGCTCGACGAGAACGTCACCTTGGGGACGCTTACCAATACGCAGAACGGAAACGCCTGGACGATCGCTTCCGACGGTACGCACACCTTCACGATGAGCTCAGGTGGCGCAACGGCAGCGGTTATCTCCAATGTCGGCCGCGGCAATACGACCATCAATCCAAACGTTGTCATCGGCGATTCGACGAATGGCCTGTCCCTGAAATCGACCGGAGCCGGTGGTACTTCCATTCTGACCTTCAATGGCACGATCACGGGTACGGGACCGCTGACGATGGATACGACTGGCGGCAGTCCCAGCCAGATTGTCATCAATGGCTTGCTCAACACTGTCGGCAGCCTCACGATCACGGGCAGCGCGGCCAATCAGACGGTGACGCTGAATAATCTCGGTTCGAATTTTGCCACGAACACCCTCACGAAAACGGGAGCAAGCACGCTCGTGCTGGGTTCGAGCCTTGCCCTGAATACGACGAATCACAGCACCATCGGTGATACAACCAACGCTATGACTTTGTCGCTGGCGGCGGGAGCCAAGCTGTCCGTGACGAACGGTATGGCGACGCCTGGGCTGAGCAACAAGGTTACGGTTAGCTTGAGCAGTGGCGAACTGTCGTACAGCGGAGCGGGTAACGACACCATCGGCGGCATCACGGCTGCCAATGGCCAGGGAATCATCACGGTGGACCCGAATGGTTCCGGAAATGCCGCCCGCATCACCGCGGGAACGTGGACGACGCCGACGAACGGTGAGGTTCTCTTCCGCGGAGCAAATCTCGGCTCGACGCCGGGCGCTGGCGTTGGTTCCGTATTTTTCACGACGGCGCCGACTCTGAGCGGCAGCGGCTCTGCGGGCACGAATACGGTCGGTATTATCACGCATGCTTATGGGGATCAGTCGGTCGCCGGCACGGGTACTGACTTCGTGACTTACGATGCGACGAACGGAGTCCGCCCGCTGACCGCGAGTGAGTATTCTCCGAATGCCTTTGTCGGCGGTGCGAACGTCAATATCACGACGCCGACCGCATCGAGCAGCACCGCGATCAATAGCCTTTTGATCGGCGCCGGAGGGCAGATCACCGGGAGCAGTGCCATGGTGATCAGCAGTGGTGAGATTCTCGTGGCGGGCACGAACAGCGGCATCACGCCGGGTATCAATCTCGGGAATGCAACGCTCAATTTCACCACGCTTAGCGATCTGGCAATCAGTGGTCTCATTGGCGGGACCACGCATGGCGGCAGTGTGATCAAGAACGGATCTGGAACTCTGACGCTGAACGTCAGTTCGAATACCGCATACACCGGCACGACGACAGTTAATGGCGGAACCCTGGTGCTCAATGGCGGTGGAAATGTGGGTGGAAACGCCACGGTGAATAATGGCGGAACGATTAAACTCGGCGTTGGTAACGCCTTTCTCGATACCGCGACGATCACGCTCAATGCGGGTGGTACCTTTGATTTCAACGGAAACTTCGAAACCGTCGGTGGAATCAGCGGGGCCGGTACATTTACTGACTCCAGCCTTGCCACTCCCGGTACGCTCACGGTCAACGCGTCAAATACGAGCACTTTTTCGGGGCTGATTTCCGGCAATCTCAAGCTGGTGAAGCAAGGAACAGGGACTTTGGTGCTTGCGGGGACCGGAAACACTTACACCGGAACCACCATTGTCACCGGCGGTACGCTGCAGGTCGCAGCTCCCGGTTCGCTGCCCGGTTATAATTCCGCCAACCAGGTAACGATCGGATCGGGGGGGAGCCTCATCGTAAACGCAGGCTTCAGCGGAATCAGTGGTTGGTTACAGGCCGATATTGATGCGCTGCTCAGCAACAATGCCCGTGGATTCACCGCCGGCTCCTTCCTGGGCATCGATACCACGAACGCCGGTCCGACCTTCACTTATTCCAGCGACATCGGCGTCGCAGCTTTGGGAATGGTCAAGAGCGGGCCGAATACGCTGGTCCTGAGTGGTAATAGCAGCTACGGCGGGGGAACGACTATCGCGGGTGGTACTTTGAATGTGACGAGCATTGGAGACGCGGGTGCCAATGGCAATCTGGGCACCGGGACGATCCACATTGGAAGTGCCGGGACCGCTGGAACTTTGCTTTATACGGGCGCGGGCGAATCGCCTTCGAAAATTTTTGATCTCTCGGGCACGACCGGAGGTGCGGTCATTGACCAATCGGGAACCGGGCTCCTGAAGATTGCGAACATGACGGTCAGTGGTGCCGGGACAAAGATATTGACCTTGCAGGGTACGGGTATGGGAGAGATCAGCGCGGCCATTTCGAATAACTCCGGAACCAATACCACGGCTGTCACAAAGACAGGCACCGGAACGTGGACCTTGAGTGGCGGGAATACCTATACCGGCGCAACGTCGGTGAACGTAGGCACACTTGTCGTGACCGGATCGCTTGGCAATACCGCGGTGTCGATCGGCAATGGAGGAACGCTGAGCCTGCCAATTGCCGGAGCAATTACTCAGAATACCGTGACCCTGAGCAATGGTGGTACGCTTTCGATCGGTGCCAGTTCCGCCATTTTCGCGGGGCTGACGTTGAATAGCGGCGGTACCATCCTGAGCACGGATGGCGGAACTTACTCCATCCCGGCTCCAGTCACCATTGGAGGGAACTTTACCGTCGGCGGCACGGGGGATCTGACTTTTACCGATACCACGGCGATCGCGCTGAGCGCCGCGCGCACGATCACAGTGAACAATGGAAACACGACTTTTGCCCAGGCTTTCACTGGTGCTAATAACCTGACCAAGGCCGGTACGGGAAATCTGATTTTGAATGGCGGCAGCACCTACACTGCCAGGACGATCGTTAGCGGTGGCTCGCTGCAGGTGGCGTCGATCAATAGCGTCACTGGCGGAGTCGCAAGCAGTGGCTTGGGTGCGCCGGTGACGGTGGCCAATGGAACGATCGACCTCGGTGGCACAAGCAATCAAGGGACGCTGATTTACACAGGTGCAGGAGAGACCACCGATCGGGTGATTAACCTGGCCGGCCTTACCGGTGGCGGCGCGCTCAGTCAGTCCGGTACGGGACTGCTGAAGTTCACCAGCGATTTCACCGCAACCGGCGCCGGCATCAAGACGCTTACCCTTCAGGGATCTACTTCGGGGACCGGCGAAATCGACGGTAAGATTGTGGACAATAGTTCCGGTAACAAGACCTCCGTCGTGAAATCGGGGACCGGCAAATGGACGTTGGCTGGCGCGAATACTTACAGCGGCGGCACGACCGTAAACGGGGGAACGTTGACGGTGAATTCCAGTACAGGCACTGGCGCCGTGACCGTTGCTGCGGGAGGCACCTTGAATGGTACCGGGACCATCTCAGGAGCCATCGTGGTAAGTGGCACCTTGTCTGGGAGCCTGACGATTGGCGGCGATGCCACCATTAATAGCGGAGGTACGGCCACCGCTTCGGCCTTCAATGGCAATATCATCGACAACGGCTCGATCACGGGTGGCTTCAGCCTGCTCAGCGGAAAATCGCTCAGCGGACTTGGTTCGGTGAGTGGAGTTGTGACGGCCAATACGGGCAGCACGGTTTCTCCAAGTAAGAACAACACGAGCCCGGTGGGAGATCTGAGTGTCGATACTCTGAATCTTTCTTCCGGAGCCCACCTGAATCTGCAGATCAACAGCCCCACGGTTGGCGACCAGATCACCACGACTGACACCGGCGCCGGCATGAGCCTCGCGGGCGATGTCAAACTGACGATTGCCTCGGGATTTGCCACCACCGGATCCGACGAGTTGTTCCTCATCATCAACAATGGCAGTGCCACGACCGGCCTCGGCGCCTTCAGCGCACTAACGGTGGTCGATAACAGCGGAAGTCACGCGTATTCGAGTGCGGAAGGGACGCTGGTTACGTTGAATGGCGGAACCTATCGCCTCACTTACCAGGGGATCGCCAATGGAGATGGAATCGGCAACGATGTCGCCCTGCTGGCCACCGTGCCCGAACCCGCGGCGATCGGGAACCTGATCTGTGGCGTCGGCTTGTTGGCTGGCCTCCAGCGTTTCCGGCGGTCGAAGGCGTAACCGCGGAAGTTAGTTATTTTTCCGGTTCCAACGTTGCCGATGGGAATCGGCAGGGGGAGTGAGCCGTTATAGCCGCCGCGATGGTGGGGACCATCGTGGCGGTTTCTTTTGAAGGGTGATTGGCGTTATGCAGAGCATGTCGGCCATCGAAGCGGAACTGCGGAAAACACCCAACTCCCAACGCTAAACTCCCAACGTCCAATTAATCTCGAGCTTCACGTATATTTGGATTTTGCGGCCTCACATGGACTCTTCAACTCAAGACGCGCGCCATTGGTCTCATTGAATGTTGGGAGTTTAGCGTTGGGAGTTGGGTGTTTTCCGAGACCATGCTGCCGAGGCGGGCGCTGATCACTCGCAATATCCCTCCCGATTGAAGCTGGATCTTCCCTCCAAACGCTGTCAATAGCACCCGATGATTCGCCTGCGCCGTGTCCTTTTCCCGATCCTCGCGAGTGGCTCCCTGGTGCTGGGTGGCGCCGGTTGCAGCACGGTGAATTACTACACGCAGGCGATGTGTGGGCAGTCGGAGATTCTGTCGAAGGCGCGTCCGATCAAAAGCGTATTGCGGGATCCAGGCGTTTCCAACGACGTGAAGCGGAAGCTGGAGCTAGCCGGCGTGGTGACACGGTTTGCGAAGGAACACTGGGATCTCCCGACAGATGGCCGATACGATCGCTATACGGACCTGCACCGGCGTTATGTGACCTGGGTGGTTTTTGCCGCGCCGGAGTTCTCTGTTGAAGGCAAACCCTGGTGGTATCCGGTTGTCGGAAGCCTGAAATATCGCGGTTACTTTTCAGAGGCGGCGGCCAGGGAAGAGGCCGCGTCGTTAAAAGCAAAAGGACTGGATGTCTATGCAGGCGGGGTGGAGGCCTACTCCACGCTCGGATGGTTTCACGATCCCATTCTCAATACTTTCTTCCGCACCTCCGATGCTGAATTTGCGGAGTTACTCTTTCATGAACTGACACATGTGAAGCTCTTCATTCCCGGTGATACGGATTTTAATGAGGCTTTCGCCACGGCGAATGCGGAAATTGTGGTGCGCCATTGGCTCCAGTCCAAAGGGGATAGTTGTGAACTGGCTGAATATGAAGCAGCGCTCGGCAAGGATCGCCAGATCGTGGAACTCCTCCTGCGGACTCGTGAGAGATTGCGCCAGCTATATGCCGAGTCCTCCAAACCTCCTGTTCAACTCCGTATAGAAAAAGCGGCGATCTTTGAGGAGATGCGCCGGGAGTATGTTCATCTTTCCAGTCAGTGGCGCGGCAAATCGCGATATGACCGTACCTTCGCAAAGCCTTGGAACAACGCCCGGCTCAATACGGTGGCGACTTACTATGATTTAGTTCCTGGCCTCGAACGAATGTTTAAAGAGAACGGTGCCGATCCCGAGCGCTTCTACGCTGCGGTTTCCGCCATGCGGCATTTGAGCAAAGATGAGCGGCGCGCGGCACTGATGAGATGAAGTGGGAGCGATAGGTCATCCAATGACCTTCACGACATTCCCTTCGTGATCACGAATCTCACTTTTGTGGATGGCTATGGTCAGGTTTGGAAAAGCGCGCGGTGTTATGTCCATCGCTTTTGGGCTCACCAATTTGCTTAACTCCATAACAGCTTCACGAGTAAGAGAAACGCGATCAAGAGAATCCTGATGGCTGAAGGAACATGGATCGGCGAGAACGAATTCGATGGTTTCCCCGCTGCTAGCCAGTGTGAGCGATCGGTTGTGGAGCAACCGTGCTGGTAGAACCAGCGCGAAATCTCCCGCTTGATTTGCACCAAACCGAACCAAGGCTTTCGTTGGCTCCGTGGCCGTACCGCCAATCGGTTCAAAAGCAATTCCAGGAAAGAAGAGCACCGAAGTGCTTGAGCCTTCCTCTTTCGACGCCTGGTCGATGCGGGCAGCGATTTCGTGATCACAAACAATCGATGTGCGATTCAGGTCGGTGCAGAGCAGAGGTGTTTGCTCGCGAAGCAGGTCGATGACTCCGTCGGAATTCCAGCGCTTTACAGCGAGTTCCTCGTCTGGCGTGATCCCGATCACCTGCAGAAACTCGGCTTTGCCATACTCGCCATCGATCTCGGGCAGTTCTGGATCCTTCACGAAAAGAGCCGCGCAAAGTTCCGTGTTTTCGTCCAGGGCGATAGGGCCGTTGCAATTGAGATAGTGGCCGGAACAAAATATATTGCCTGTCGAGAAAACGTAACGCCCAAGATTTTGGAGAAAAGAAACCGCCCAAACCGGTGGCTGATCTTCGTCTCCGCGTTGCAATCGAAAAGTGAGTTCAAAACCGTACCCACTGATCTCAGGATCGCTGGAGTCCTTGGCAAAGAGTTCCGTGAAGCCGTATGTGATGTAATGCCAATGCGGAATTGGGTCGTCGCGCCGGTAGACACTGATTCCCTGCAAAGGGTCTTTTCCGCCGAGCATGAAGGGAAGCGCCGTTCCGTAGTGCAATGGCTTCTGGGAGTCATAAAGGGGCTTTACTGCGCGATCAATCGCATCCCATCCTTTCGCGTCGCTCTCTTCGTCGTTTGCCATATGGCAAGTATTCCAACAGGACCCCGCCGGGCTACAATCAGAAACAGCTCTCATTTCCGTCTCCCCAATTTGGTAATTTGGTAGGTGAGATTCTTTGCGCGTCGTCGATCCGATCCGAGGGGTTCGCTAAATTGCTAGATTGATGGACGGAGTGTGACCTTGGGCGCGCTTCTGCGAGGCGGGTGATTGCGGGCTGTGATCAAGATCCGCGCATTTCCGTGGGATCGTTTGGAGTGTGCAGGCACCGGACTGCAACAGCGAGAGGAGACGCCCAAGGTTCGGTTTCGAAAATGGTTTTCTGAATTGGACCTCCGCAAATTATGAAATCGACGTTCTCCCTCATCCTTCTTGCCTCGGCCTCCCTGGTGACCGCGGCCCTGGCCGAACCCGTGGCCCTTTTCGATGGGAAATCGTTCGATGGATGGGAGCCTGGTACGAAAGAACTTTGGCGCGTTGAGGATGGGGCGTTTGTTGGCGGCACTCTGGACAAAATGGTGCCGCACAATGATTTTCTCGCTTCGGTGAAATCGTACCGAAATTTCGACCTCCACCTAAAATTCAGGCTGGTGGGTAAGGAGGGATTTGTGAATGGCGGCGTGCAGTTCCGTTCGGAGCGGATTCCGAATTTCGAAATGAAGGGTTACCAGGCTGACATTGGAGATCCCACTTACTGGGGCTGCCTCTACGACGAGTCACGCCGGAACAAGACGCTCGTGCAGTCGCCGATGGAGGAGGTGAAAAAGATCCTCAAACACGATGACTGGAATGACTATCGCATCCGTTGCGAAGGGCCGCACATTCAGATCTGGCTCAATGGATTGCTAACCGTCGATTACACCGAGCCGGACACGGCGATCCCGCAAGAAGGTAAGATCGGGCTCCAGGTTCATGGGAATGGGAAGACGCTCGCCTCGTATAAAGATATTGTGATCGAGGAATTGCCGGAGAAGTAGGCGTTTGCGAAGGCACCGTTGTTATCCGCTGCAAATGCGGGGAATTGAGAAACGTTCAACGCTCAACTTTCGACGTTCAACTTTCAAAGATTCCATGATCCTGCCTTGAGTGAAGGAACGACTTCCTTGTTGAACGTTGAGAGTCGAACGTTGAACGTTCAACGTTTCTCCGCCTCCTACACCGCCGTCTTCGGATACGTTCCGAGGATCTTCATAAACGTGCAGTGCTTCTCCAACTCGTTGAGAGCATCCTGCAGTTTCGTCTCGGAGGCGTGGCCGTCCACGTCGGCGAAGAAGAAGTATTCCCACGCCTTCCGTTTCGACGGGCGGCTCTCGATTTTGCTCATCGAGATCTTGAGCCGATTGAAAGGCTCCAGGGCATGGAAGAGCGCGCCGGGCTCGTCGCGGACGCAGAACATGAGGGACGTGCGGTCATTGCCGGTCGGCGGTGAAGGCGTGTGCCCGATGACCAGAAAGCGCGTCGTATTGTTCGGGATGTCCTGGATCGACGGTTCGACCACGTCCAGCCCGTATACTTCGGCGGCCATCTTGCCGGCGATGGCGGCGGCGTGGGGTTCACCAGCAGCCAGTTCGGCGGCGCGTGGCGTGCTCGAGACCTCGATGAGATCGACGTGCGGCAGGTTATGCCGCAGCCATTGGCGGCATTGGCCGAAGACCTGCGGGTGCGTGTAGATCTTCCGGATCTCGTTGCGCGGGATCTTTGCGATAAGATGGTTTTCGATCTTCAGGAGAATCTGCGCGCAGATGCGCAGCTCGCTCTCCATGAACATATCGAGCGTGTGATTGATCGCGCCTTCCGTGGAGTTCTCGATCGGCACCACGCCGTAATCGGCGCTGCCACGAGCGACGACGTCGAAGACATCGCCAATACTGACCTGCGGGACGTAGCGGACGCTGACGCCGAACTTATTCCGCGCGGCTTGATGCGTGTTCGTCGACTCGGGGCCAAAGTACGCGATGGTGAGATCCTTCTCCAGCGCGAGCGAGGCGGACATGATCTCGCGATAGATCGCGCGCACTGATTTCTCCGGCAGACGACCGTGGAGCGTTTCGTTTTTTTCGATGAGCGAACGAAAGACCTGCTCCTCGCGTTCGGGAGCGTAGATCTCGGTGCCTTCGGCTTTTTTGACCAGGCCGACTTCATGCACCAGATCGGCGCGCTCATTGAGCAGCTTCAGGAGCTGATCGTCCAAGGCATCGATTTTCTTGCGGATATTGGAAAGAGACACGGCGAACTCGTGGGTTAAAGATTTCCCGGTTCTGAAGGAAACAGGTTTTGCAGCTTGTGCCAGTGCGGATCAAATCATTCCGCGCTTCGTTCTTCAGCGGCTTCCGCTGCGGGCGGTTCGGGGGCAGGTTCTTCCGGGGCAGGTTCGGGGGCTGATTCCGGTTCCTCGGGCACGTACGAAGGCTCCGGTTCGGCAGTCGTTTCGGCTTCGGCTGCGTGATCTGCCGAAGGCTGCTCTGCCGCTTCTACCGCCTGGATTTCGGCTGCTGTCTCGGCTGCGGAAGCCGTTGCCGTCGCCGTCTCGCCTGAAGCTTCAGTTTCCGCGGCGCCTTTCTTCTTCTTTTTGGCTTTCGGCTCCTTCGCTTCTTCTCCGTCCTTGGGCGCTTCTTCTTCGGTTGGAGTTGGAGCGGTCGGCAGCGGGATGCGGCGGAGTTCGCCCGCGTTGGGCAGATCGTCGACGGTCTTCAGCCCGAAGTGCTGCAGGAAATACTCGGTCGTCGAGTAGAGGAGCGGACGGCCCGGCACTTCGGCGCGTCCCGCGATTTTCACGAGGCCTCGCTCGAGCAGCACTTGCATCACGCCATCCACGGCAACGCCGCGCACGGCTTCGATATCGGCGCGCGTCACCGGCTGGCGATAGGCTATGATGGCGAGCGTTTCCAGGGCAGGGCCGCTAAGGCGGGTCGGCTTTGCTTCCGGATAAAGCTGGCGGACCCAACGGGCGGCGCTGGGATCGGTGACCAGCGTCCAGCCATTCACCTGTTCGGCGAGTTGAAAAGGGCGCCCGGATTGCGCGTAGTCGGCCTTCAATTCCTCGAGAAGTGCGACGACGTCCTCGTCCTTGGCCGAGGCGTAATCCTTCGCTTCCTGATCTTCGGTTTCCTCACCGGCTGTACGGATGGCGGCAACGATCTCCTTTGTCAGGAGAGGTTTGGGAGAAGCGAAGATGAGTGCTTCGATGACTTGCTTGAGCGTCATGGCCGCGGAACTTTTTTCCTTTATGCCGCGACGCGCCGCACTTCGATTTCCCCGAAGGGTTCGTCCTGCATGACGCGGAGCTGTTTCAGGCGGATCAATTCCAAAAGGGCGAGAAAGGTGACGACGATTTCGCTCCGGGACGCCATTCCCGTGAACAATTCCGTGAACTTGAGAGGAACTCCAGACGAGGTGAGTTTCATGACCACTTCGATTTTGTCGGAGACGGTGTAGCGCTCTTCGAAGATCTCACGCAGGTCTTCCTTTTGGTCGATCCGCTTGAGGATGTTGTTGAAAGCGTTGATGAGATCGAAAACGCTCACTTCCCCGAGCGGGCGTTCTGCCGCTGTCTCCGGCTTTTCCGGCAGGCGGGCAAAAAGGTTTTCCTGGGCGACTTCGCGCTGCTGGAGATGCTGCGCCGCCTCCTTGAATTTCTTGTACTCTAGCAACTGGCGGACCAGTTCCCAGCGTGGATCCTCTTCCTCGGCTTCCTCCTCAGGCGGCTGGACGGACACTGGGAGCAGGCTCCGGCTCTTCAGGTAGATGAGGTTGGCTGCCATGACCACGAATTCGCCCGCCACCTCGAGGTCCAGGACCTTGAAGGCATCCATGAACTCCAGGTACTGCGATGTGATGCGCTCCAGGGAAATGTCGTAAATGTCCACCTCATCGCGTTTGATGAGATAGAGCAGCAAATCGAGAGGACCCTCGAATACTTCGAGGCGCACTTTGTAGTCGGCAGGCATGAGGCGGGATGGAAGCTAGCGGCCTAGGCGGGCGCTTGGGAAGGGAGAATCTGCCCTCAGTTTCCCCACGGTGCGAGACAACTCTTCCCTCCCTTGCAGCCTGCCGTTGCTGCCGCTACTCTCCGCCTTCAGTGAAAACCCCCGCGAAGCGCGACCGCCATGCCGACGATTTCTTTAAATACATGGAGGTGGAGCGCAACGCTTCGCCCCGGACGTTGACGAACTATCGCCATGCTCTCGCCGAATTCCGCAAACGGGTGGAAGAGCCTGGCTGGATGGCGCTTACGCCGGATCATTTCCGGCGGTATCTCTTCGATTGCTCAAAGCGCGGGATGGCCCGGCCGACGATTCGCCTGCACTTCGCCGCGCTGCGCAGCTTCTATAAATTCCTCGGGGAACGGCATGACTTGAAGGAGAACCCGCTTGCGGCAGTGCAGCTTCCCAAACTCCAGCGGAAATTGCCGATCGTTCTCACCGGCAAGCAGATCGACGAACTGCTCAGCGCGCCGCTCCGGGTGGAAAAGGAACCGCAGGCGCCGGTCTGGATGCCGGCGCGGGATGCGGCCATTCTCGAGCTCTTTTACTCCAGCGGCTTGCGTCTCTCGGAGCTCGTTGCGCTCGACGTGGCAAACGTGGATCCATTTTCGGAGAGCGTGCGGGTCTTCGGCAAAGGCCGGAAGGAGCGCATTGTGCCGGTGGGCGCGCCTGCACTGGAGGCGATTCAGAAATACCGGCACACCGCCGGCGTTCAGGCGGGACCGCTCTTTATCAGCCGCAAAGGCCGCAGGCGAATGACGCCGTTCAGTGTGTGGGCGCTCATCAAGCGGTACCTTCCGCATACGAGCATTCCGCTGGAGATCAGCCCACATAAGCTGCGCCATTCCTTCGCGACGCATCTCCTCGACGCCGGGGCCGATCTGCGTAGCGTCCAATCCCTGCTCGGCCACGCGAGCCTTTCCACGACGCAGATTTACACGCACGTCACGGTGGAACGGCTTCGTCACGCTTACGACGAGGCGCATCCCCGGGCCTGATTTTCCTTTCATGATTGCTGTCACGTTCGCCCTTCCTGAAGAAAGCAAAGATCTGCGCCGCGAGCTTCGCGATGTGCGGCACGCTGGCCGGAGCAAGGCCGGCCCCACGCTGAGCGGCTACGTGCGGGGCATCCAGGTTGTGCTTTGTCACACGGGGATGGGCCAGGAGGAAGCCACGCGCGAGACGAGGACTTTGATCGGTGAACACCGGCCATCCCTGCTCATCAGCTCCGGCTATGCGGGTGCACTATCGCCGAGTCTGAAGGTCGGCGATGTGGTGTTCGATGGGCGGGATACGGCGCACAAAGGGCTCGATTCGTTTGCTTCGGGATGTTTTTCCGGCCGGATTCACACCCACGGGCAAGCATTGGAACATCCGGATGAAAAAGCGGCGCTGGGACGTCAGACGGGAAGCCTGGCGGTGGATATGGAGACGGCGGGAATTGCTTCCGTGTGCGCGGAAATCGGCGTGCCGGTCGTCGGGATCCGAGGAATCAGCGATGCAATGGACGACCCGCTGCCGGTGCCCATGGCGCATTGGTTTGATCACGAGCGCCAACGCCCGCGTCCGCTTGGTCTCATGCTCTACCTGGCGAAAAATCCGCGCGCCGTCCGTCCGTTCGCTCGATTTGTCGGTGGTCTGCCCTCCGCGCGGAGGGCGATGACCCGGGCGATCATCATTTTCCTGGAGGAGTTTAGCGAATCGCGAAACTCCCCATAGTGGAAGCGGCGTACCCGCCGCTTGTGTGGATCAAATCACCACAGCAACCCGCGCACGCCCCGCCTATTTCGAAAACGCCGGATCGATAAAGAGCGCGTCCGCCCAGTGGATATAGGGATCCTTCTCGCGATTCACGCCGTAAATTCCGCAGAAGCGCATGCCGTGTGACCCGAGAAACGAGAAGACCTCATGGAGCCATGCCTGGCCGGTGTACATCTGGACGTCGTTTACCTCCGTGAGAAGACACCGGATCTTGTGCGCATTGAAAAGAGGCTCGGCACCGCGCATGACGTGAAGATCGAACCCTTGTGAGTCGATTTTGAGGAAGTCGATGTGACTGATCGAGTGTTCTTCGCAAATCCTGGTCAATGTTTTCAACGGAACCGTTTCTTCATCATGCACCCGATCATCGCCCGTGGGCTTATTATAGGTGAGAAGCGATGAATTGACGGAAGCACCCATGATCTGCAGCCGTCCTTCGCCTTCTTTGTCTCCAACAGCAGTGCGAATCGGGGTGATGTTCGGAATGTGGGCGACGGCGGCTTGCAGCTTTTTGAAGGTCTCGCTCGCCGGTTCGACAGAGTAGATTTTGGCCTCTGGGAAGAGGTGATTCAGGGTCTTGGCCGTCTGTCCGCAGTTTGCACCGACATCGAAACAGATCTCAAACGGATTACTTTTGTGGAGTGACTTGAGGTCGTCACTCAGATCAATGCCAAATTGATAACGCTTCACTTCCAGGCCAAGTGTCCGGAGGGCCTGTTTGAGAAAGCTGGTCGATTTTAACATAAAAAGGGTGCTGATCGCCATACGCCCAAGCTTGGCCGCTGCGAAAAGGCGGCGAAGCCTTTGCGCGGACGGTGGGTGGTTTGAGCGCGAGGGCGGCGGGGAGCCCGGACTGTGAGGCCTGGAACAGGCCGCCGAATGGCGCATGGTTAAGGGCAAGCTTCGCGAGTCGCAAGGCGAAAATCAGGTGATTCTCGGTGCCCGTCTGGTCCGCCCGGTCTGGGTGGGAAAGCGTGTCTGCGCACCCCGCATCAGGGTGAAGCCTGGAATTTCGATCAACTCTTCTGTTTCACCAATGTCTGGACGCGTTTTGCTCTCGGATCACAATCAGGATCCCACGGATATCGTCCGGATGGATCCGGCCAAAAAAGTTGCAGGACGGGAAACTTGTGTGCCGCGATTGGCTTCTCTTTCCAGAGGAGTGATCGGTAAAACCAGCAGCCGTAACCGAGATAATCAAAATACCGCTCCTGAGGAACAGTTCTGGCGATGAGCTTCCTATCGCCTTTGCCGAAATCGTAAGTGACCGTATGGCCTTCATCGATTTGGTTGCCCTTTTCGATGTCTGAAAACAGGCGATTCAGCAACGGGCCGGCTGTCTCGGCTGTTACACTCATAATGAGAAACTCGGGATGCAACAGATTCAAATAAAACCCGATGGTATATACGAAGTCGTGGTGCAGAGATGGGTTCTGTTCGTCGGGAAGAATTTGGAGAATGGTGCAACCGTGCGTGAGTATATTGCGGAAGACGTCCCGGTCGTAATCATCCTCAGGCTCCTGCCATTCGAAGCCCTGAATTCGCGGAGATTTCGCCGCAGCGATATATTTCGCACCCATGACTCAAACTCCCATACACACCCGCCGCACGATGCGCGCAATATTCCGCGCGTCGTCAAGTCCGCGGTGATGGGATCCCTCGAAGTTCATGTTGAGATTCCGTAAAGCTCCGGTGATGCCCAGTTTCTTTGTGCCTCCATTGCTCTCCGAAAATCTGGCTTTGAGATTCAGATGCTCCGAATGGAACGGATAGGCAATCCGATGATACTCGCAATCCTGAAGGAATTGCTTCCGATCATAGTCACCCCACGAACAAAAGAGCGTATCTCCAAACGGGTCCATCCATTCCTTTAGATCCTCGATCGCTTCCTGAAAAGATGGCGCACCCGCGACATCGCTTTGCGTGATCCCGGTGAGTTCCATACAGAACTTAGTCAGATTTGGATTCCGCACGGGACGGACAAAGGTTTGAAACTCCGACTCGATTTCGAAGGTCCGCGCGCTTTGTAAAACGGCGCCAATTTCGATGATCTCCATTTCATCCCGCGGCACTATTCCGTTATCGGAGCACGTCGCCTCGAGATCGATGATTAGGTAATAGCTATTTGAGATATGCATGCCATCGGCTACTGGCTGGCCGGTTTGCTCGGTCGCGGTTTTTTGCCGGCTGTCTCGGTTTTCCTGGTTCTCTTCCCGGTGGGCGACGCCCAAAGCGTGCGTACCTTCCTGGGCTCCGTTGCGTCCAGCAATCTGATTCGCGGAATGCCATCCGAACCTACAAAAATGAAGCAAACAGGACGTCCTTCTGAATCATTCATCGAAATGCCCCACCCGAAAGATTCATCAATTCCCATGCCGACGGCTGTCTTGCCTGCCTTATTGAAAAGAACCAGATGTGGGGAGCCGTTCGGATCGATGGATGCCTCAATCATCGACCGCTCTTCATGGTACATTTGAAATAGGACCATCTCATCATCGATGGAAGCATCCAGGAGCGCCTTTGTTCGTCCCTTGCTGTCTTCGAGAACGAAGCGGTTTGCGCGGACTTCCTTGATCTTGCGTTTAGCTGGCATGGATAGAGCAGGGTGTGGCTGTTCAAACGGGCAAACTCGCTTCGGCCAGTGCCACCAGATTCTTCAACACCTCCGGAAAATCGGCGGAAACCAATGGCCCGACCTCTTCACATCCCGGTCCGATGGCCTCCGCAGCGTAGACAATCCGCGTCCGGCTGCTGCCGGGTAAGGTTTCGATGCGATGCGTGACCCTGACGGTCAGATCTTCGATGCGTGTTTCATCCACGAATACCTCATTGACGCGCACCTCCACGAGTCGGCTGGTCAACGTCTCCTGTCCCGGTGGCTTCATGTGGAACTCCGTGCCGGCGGCAAAAGGTCCGGTGATTTGGATCTCCTCGATGCCCGCATTCCAATGCTTCCAGCCGGGCACTTCGGAAAAGAGCCTCCAAATTGCTTCCGGGGTGGCCGTTGTTTCAATGCTGTATTCCTTCCGCCAGACAGATGCTTCCGAGGTCATTTCGCGAACACTATCAGGCCGTTGCACGGACAAAAGGCGGATCTGTCCGTCAGGGTGCCCTCTGAGATTCGAATTCCGTGGAAAAGACTGATTGCCGTGGACCGATCCATCCGGCAATCCTTTCGCACGGATGACAGAAACGCATCCCATCAATCTCACTCGCTACGATGGAAAGCGGGCGACTCCATTTTACGACGAACTGGCTCCCGAAGAGCCTCTTGAGATTCGTGTGGAAGGAAAGAGCATCGCAGTAGTGATGCGGACTCCAGGCTGTGATCGCGAACTGGCCGCCGGTTTCCTTTTCAGCGAAGGCATCATCAAGTCGGCAAAGGATATTTTCGACATTACCACTTGTGTGGTCCCTGGCGCGACAGGGAAGGGAAACGCGGTGGATGTGGCTTTGGTCAATCCGAGCGCTTTTGATTTCTCAAAATTCACGCGCCACGTCTTCACGTCTGCGAGTTGCGGGATCTGCAGCAAATCATCCATTGATTCCGTGCTGCGCCGCCACAAGCCGCTGCGAACCGCCATTACGGTTGATCCCGACGTGCTGACGTCGCTTCCGAGACGGCTTACGCGGCGGCAGGAGGCATTTCGGCGGACTGGCGGGCTCCACGCCTGCGCACTCTTCGATTTGCAGGGGAAATTTCTCACCCTCCGCGAGGATGTGGGCCGGCACAATGCGCTCGATAAGCTGATCGGCTGGGCTTTGCTGGAGAAAATGATGCCGCTTTCCGCCCACATTGTCCTTCTGAGCGGGCGGGCATCGTTCGAAATGATGCAGAAAGCACACGCAGCTCGGATTGCCATCGTGGCGGCGATCTCGGCGCCCAGCAGCCTGGCCGTGGAATTTGCGCGCGAAAGCGGACAGACTCTCGCGGGTTTTATTCGGGGGCGGTCGATGAACCTCTATGCCGGCGCCGACCGTGTGGCGATGCGCAACGGACGGACCTAATCCTCAGAGTCCGCCCCCGGAGTCGCGGCAAGGAAGCGAAAGCGCTGCCTTGCCAGAGAGAAACCTTACGAAACGATCGTCTTTTCTTCCGAAAGCTTGATGACCCGGCCTTCCGGATCACGGAAGTTCGTATAGGGCCCAACCGTGGTCACGATGATGCCGCGCCGGCGGAGTTCATCGAGGACGTCCGCGCGATTCTTCATGGAGACGTACAGATGGAAGTAGCTCACCATCTCGCCGTACTCGCACTTGCGCAGAGTGAAGGGCACGCCGCCCAGCTCCATTTCGAGGTAGCGCTCGGTGCGCTCGCTGAGCACATTGGCGCTGAGAATGTTCACGTAGAAGTCACGTACTTCCTTCCAGCGCTGGGTGAAGATGGTGACCGAATAGCAATGAGGACTGGCTGGGGCGGATCCGCTTAGCGACTCGGCAGTTTCCTGTTCGGGATCGCTGGCCAGGCTGGACAGTGTGATCATGGAATCCGGTTAAGAGCAGCGCGCGTGCCGCGCCTATAATTTCTATAAAAGACGAGAGAAAATAATATCCGAAGGCATGCCAGGGGCCGATTCTGATAAATTCTTCTTCGCTTCTCTACGAGGAAAACAGGGGTTTTGTCATAAAGACCACAAGATGTCGGGGGCACTCTGCGGCCTGCCACAAGCGGCGATTCGCAAAACTGAGGGAAAATCCCCACCCGCCTTTTTGTTGATCTTTCTCCCTTTGTCGCAGGCAGTTGAACCCGTTTGCTCTTGGGGTCTGATATCGCACAAGAGAATCGCGGGTGACGAATTGAGGGTTTTCAGCGGCTTGACGCAGCAACCGCCGGGGAGTGCAATGCGCCCCTTTGCCCCGCATGGCCACCGGCGAATTTCTCCTCATCGATAATTCCAATTCCTTCACGAAGCTTTCTCTCGCCAGCCGGGAGAAATTGCTCGGCCGACCGCGACGGGTGGCAACGCGCGAGCTATCGGAGGCTTCCTTTTCAAAGGCGTTGCGGGGATGGCGCTTCGAAACCGCCGTGCTCTCTTCAGTTGTACCGCAGAAGGGGGAGTGGATCGCATCGTATTTCGCGGATCGGCCGCTGCTTCGCGTTAGCTCAAGCCTTCGCCTGGGTGTGGGAATCGATTATCCGAAGCCGAAGACGATCGGCGCCGATCGTCTGGCCAATGCGGCGAGCGCTGCAGCGCTCTTTGGTGCGCCCGTCGTCGTTGTCGATTTCGGGACCGCCGTTTCTTTCGATATCATCGCCCGAAGCGGTGACTACGTGGGTGGAGTGATCGCGCCAGGCTTGGAAGCGATGACGGATTACCTGCACCAGCGCACCGCCCTCCTGCCGAAGATCAGCCTCCTGGAGCCGCCACGCGCCATCGGGAAATCGACCAAACAGGCCATGCTCGCCGGTGCCGTTCACGGTTACCGAGGGCTCATCCGGCAGATTTTGTCCGAAATCAAAGCGGAACTCGGCGAACGCCGGCTCCCGGTGGTCGCCACAGGGGGATATGCCGAGCTGATCGCCGCTCGGCTTCCGGAAATTGGCTCGGTTCTCCCAAATCTGACCTTGGAAGGATTGCGAATCATCGGCAGTCTCAACGTTTAAACCGCCCGCCGCCATGTCCACTGCATCCCATTCAAGAGCTATTCCCGCCATCGGCATCGACTTCGGCGGTACTACGATCAAATCAGGCCTGGTCATCAATGGCCAAATCGCCCGCCGCGGGACGATCATCGATACCCAGCAATATAGCGGCCCCTCGGCGATCCTCGATGCCCTCGTCGCGGTGATCGAAGACCTGCGTAAGGGCGAGCCGGATGTGGCGGCGATCGGCATCGGATTGCCCGGCCTCGTCGATAGCGTGAATGGCATCGTTCACGAGTTGACGAACGTTCCAGGCTGGTCCGACGTCGCCCTGCGGACGCTTCTCAATGAACGGACGGGATTGCATGTTATCATCGAGAACGACGCGAACGCCATGGCCTATGGAGAATGGAAATATGGCGCCGCGAAGAATGGCCGACATGTCATCTGTATCACACTCGGAACCGGAGTCGGTGGCGCGCTCATTCTCGACGGACGGCTCTATCGCGGGGCGCAGTTGGGGGCCGGTGAAATCGGTCATATGAGCATCGACCTTCGGGGCCGGCCTGGACCGTACGGGAATGACGGCGGCCTCGAAGAGTACGTGGGAAATCACCAGATCGCCGAGCGTGCCCAAGAGCGCTATAAAGGAGCTGGTGATGAGCGGACGATCACGCAGTGTGCTCCGGCGGAACTGGCCGCCAAGGCGTTGGCGGGCGACGCGATTGCGAAGCAACTTTGGGAGGATGTTGGCACGGAAGTCGGTGCTGCCCTGGCCAGCGTCGTGTGGATCCTCAATCCGGATACGATCGTTATCGGAGGCGGAGTCGCCAAAGCGGGCGACCTTATTTTCGATCCGATTCGCCGGGCGATCTGCGGACGGACGCAGAAGGTCATTCACGAGCAGCTTCGGGTGGTCCCTGCGGCATTGGGCAACGACGCAGGAATCATTGGAAACGCTGTTCTTGCCCTGGAATCGGAGCAACAGGCGCGGGCCACGCGGCTTTGAGTTAATCCTTCCTCCTCTTTGTGATCCCCATCCTCGTTACCTTGGGGATGAAGACAAAGATGAAGATGATGAGGAAGAGGAATTTTCCCCAAACCCGCTAAACGGAGCCGATCAGCGTTTTTTTGAAGAATCGATAAAAATTCTTTGAACGGTCTGCGAACCCCTCATGTCAGAGATTGACGTTAGGGGGAACAATCTCCGGGCCGCGTCACGTTGGTGGGTTGGTTTGGTGCTCTTACTTCCTTGCGTGCGCGGCCCGGAATTTTTTGATTGCGAATTTGCAATGTTCGGCTGCGGTTAGGTGCGACTGTGGATACTCTCTTCAATACCGCCGTACATGATCCCATTGCCATCGCCCTCGCCGAAGACATCGGCCCGGGCGATCTCACCTGCCGTTATTTCGTCGCTCCCGAGCGGTGCGGTTCCGGCCGTATTTTTGCCAAGGAAGAAGCGGTAATCGCCGGGAGCGGTGCGGCGGCCGAGGTCTTTCGCCGCGTGGATTCCGGGCTGGAGATCGAAATGGTCCGTGGGGACGGCGTCCATGCACAGAAGGGCGATACCGTGCTGGTGATTCGTGGGGCTGTCCGCTCGATTCTGACGGCGGAGCGCGTGGCGTTGAATTTCCTGCAGCGGCTATCGGGCGTTGCTACGCTCACCAACCGCTTCGTAAAGGCTGTCGGTACCGCTCGCGCGCGAATTCTCGACACCCGGAAGACGACGCCTGGCCTCCGCGCCCTGGAAAAAGCGGCGGTCGTCGCGGGTGGTGGGGTGAACCATCGCCTCGGGCTGTACGATATGGTGATGGTGAAGGACAATCACCTCGCCGCGGACGCAGACCCTCAGCATCTGCAGGAGGCGATCCGGCGTTTTCGTGCAGAAAATCCGGGCCTGCGAGTGGAACTGGAGGCCGATACCCTAGTGCAGGTGCGCACCTTTTTGGAAATGACCGGAGTCGATGTCATCCTCCTCGACAATATGACCTGTGAAGAAATGGCCGAAGCGGTGCGGTTGGGCGCCGGGAAGGTGCAATTCGAAGCGAGCGGCCGGGTCACTCCGGAATCTGTCGGCGCGATCGCGGCCACCGGAGTCGACTTCATTTCTTCGGGAGCCTTGACCCATTCCGCCGGGGCGATCGATTTCTCCCTGGAACTCCTGGAATGAGACTCCCTTTTGATGCGCAGTTGCTCCTCGCCTTGCGGGCGGCTCCTGCTCACCTCTCGGCTGAGGAGCTGGCTGCAGCCATCGGGCATTCGCGGGAGGCGGTGGAGGCCCATCTTACCGGTCTGCGGGCGGCCGGATTCGATATCGAGCTGAAGCCGGGCTTCGGGTATCGGCTCCTCGGCAACCCGGACCGGCTCATCGCCGATGATCTCTGGGCCCGGCTCGAATCGGTCGGTGGCATCTCCTTCCTCCGTGAGATCATCGTTTTTGAAGAAACCGGCTCGACCAACGACGTCGCGGTGCAGTTTGGGCGCCAGGAAACGCTTTCCAACGTGGCCATTTTCGCGGAGCGCCAGACCGCCGGTCGCGGACGCTTCGGGCGAAAGTGGGAGTCTGCATCCCATCGTGGTCTGTGGTTTTCGCTTCTGCTGAGGCCGGAATTGCCCGTGGCGCATTGGCCCCGGTTGACGGCTTGGGCGGCGGTGGCCATCGCCGCTGCACTGGAAAAGGCCGCGCCTTGTGAGGCAGCGATTAAATGGCCGAACGACGTGTTTCTCGATGGCAAAAAAGCCGCCGGCATTCTCATCGAAATGGTTGCGGATGCCGGCCAGCAGCCTTTCGCGGTCGTGGGAATCGGCGTGAACGTCGCGCATGAGGTTGACGACTTTCCCGAGGAGCTGCGTGGAACGGCGACATCGCTGCGCCTGGCTGCGGGGAGGCCGGTAGAACGGGCAGCCGTTGCCGCCGCAATCCTGGTGGAACTCGACCGTTACTATCCCTTGCTGCGTTCTGATTTCGACGCAGTGCTATCCCAGGCGAGGAGCCGGAGTTTCATCCTCGGAAAGCGGATCCGCGTTCATTCGGGAAAGAACGTGCTCGAAGGAGTCGCCGAAGACCTTGATGTGGATGGGCATCTCCTTTTGCGCATGGAGGATGGCGCTCTGGAAAAGCTAAGTGCCGGAGAAGTCTCGCTGCGTGCGGTATAAGTTCAGAAATGGCGGGCAGGGTTGTGGTCTGTGGAGGGTGCTGCTTCGTCAGCGCCGCGGTGGGGATGGGGGATGATAGTGGAAGCGGCGTCCCGCCGCTTGAAGGTGAGGGTTGCCGAAGCCGCATGGAACTTTCACTTACCGCCGAAAATACCAACTCCGAACGCTGAATGCTCGATCTTCAATGAACGAAGCTTCCATTTTTGCTATAAATCGAGCAAGCGGTCTCGTTCAAAGGGTTTCTCAAGCCTCCGGCTTGAAGGCTGCCAACGCGAGTCCATTGCAGATCCTTCAAAGCGATTTCCCTGCTTAATGAATCAACGTTCCTTCCCGGAATCATAAGCATCCAACTCTTGCCGTACATCAAGCAAGCGCCTCACTCACACCTTACTGCCGTACCGCTTCACGTCCTGTAAAAACTGCGGCTCCCAACAAAGCCAGCGCGAAGGCGTGTAATGCGCTCTGGATAAAACCGACGATGCCGAAGGCCATTGGAACATTATGCGCGCCTCCGGCAGACATCCGGATAATCGTAAAATGGATAATGGGAAAGACGATATAAATAATAGTCAAAAGCCCAAACCCGAGTGCCGCAAACGGGAATGCTTTCCCTATCCGCCTCCGATTGGCGAACGATAGGCTGAGTCCCGCCAGGCAGACCAGGAGGATCGGCACAGCGGGCAGCATAGTTCCGAGGATCTGAACGGTATCGAAGAGCGTCTGGGCGGCGGGAATTTCTTCCATTTGAGCTGGCATACTGGATGGAAATTAGCTGCATGTCGAACTCCGTCTCTCGTTGTTGTGAGCGTTGCAGCCTGCGACAGACGCGACGGGAAATGCTGTGTGTGGCGTTTTTTTAGATTTCATAAGTCATTTGCGTGCAGTGGGATGCATTGGTGTCACTGGGCTGGCACGGCGCCAGCTAAAGCGCCCGCCCGCAAACTACGCTGGTTTGCGCCAACCCAATACTCACGCACTCGCAATACACACCCGATGACTCGTTCATTTCCCATCGTCGCGCTGGCACTCGCTGGTCTGATCGCGGCTTCCTCGGCCAAGGATCTCACCATGGGCTTTATCTATGTCGGCCCGAAAGATGACTATGGCTACAATCAGGCTCATGCGGAAGGAAAGGCCGGAGTCTCCAGGCTGCCGGGCGTCAAAACCGTCGAGGAGGCAAGCGTTCCGGAAACGATCGCCGTGCAGGAGAGCATGAAAAACATGATCGTCCAGGACGGCGCTTCCGTTCTGTTTCCCACTTCTTTTGGTTACTTCGATCCGCATATCCTGAAGGTGGCCAAGCAGTTTCCCAAAGTGCAGTTTCTGCACTGCGGCGGGTTATATACCGAGGGAAAACATCCCAAGAATGTCGGCAGTTATTTCGGCTACATCGATGAAGCACAGTATGTCTGCGGAGTCGTCGCGGGACATATGACCAAGAGCGGGAAGCTTGGTTTCATCGCCGCAAAACCGATTCCGCAGGTGTTGCGCAATATCAATGCCTTTACCCTCGGCGCCCGCGGCGCGAATCCCAAAATCACCGTCCAAGTCATTTTCACCGGTGACTGGTCATTGCCAGTGAAGGAAGCGGAAGCCGCAACCAGTTTGATCGACCAGGGCGTCGACGTCCTGACCTGCCATGTCGATAGTCCGAAGGTGATTGTTCAGACAGCGGAGAAACGCGGAATCTATTCCAGCGGCTATCATGCAAGCCAGGCGGCGATTGCTCCGAAGGGATATCTCACCGGCGCGGAGTGGGATTGGAGCCATGTCTATGGCAACTATGCAAAATCAATTCAGGCCGGAAAATCGCTCATGGATGGTGGCATTCCACATGTCGTACGTGGCGGATTGAAAGAAGGCTTCGTCAAGATTTCCCCGTACGGTCCCGCGGTAACGGAGGAAGCAAAGAAAGATGCCGAAGCTGCCAAGGCAAAATTCATGAGTGGATCGATGGTGATCTTTAAAGGTGAGCTAAAGGATAACACCGGCGCTGTTGTTATTCCGGCAGGTAAGGAAATGAAGCAACAGGATCCTGAACTTGAGAAAATGAATTACTTGGTAGAGCGCGTGATCGGGAGCACCAAAGGTTAAGTCAGAACTTGGAGCGCTAAGAAGCCGTCCGGGTCTGTTCTTGGTTGCGGACTCGGGCGGCACGGCGCGCCGCAGGATTTGTTTTTGCATCCAGATCGACATGAGTGACTCAGATAGCACTGTGCCGGAATCCGTGGCCGCCCCGGCGGCTAAGGCGGGTTTACGCCGCATCTCCCTGCCTCGATGGCGGGGAAAGCTCGAAGCCGTGGCACTGCCGGCCGGTGCAATCGTTGTGTCGCTGGTCCTCTTCGGTCTCTTTTGTGCCGCGAATGGCAAAAACCCGTTTGCGGTATTTGCTTCCATCGACAAAGCCGCATTCGGAAGCTGGTACGCCTTTCAAAATACGCTGGTCCGTGCAGCGCCACTCATGCTTTGCGCGCTTTGCACGGCCATTCCCATTCGGCTCGGACTGGTGATCATTGGCAATGAAGGCGCGCTGGTTTTGGGAGGATTGTGCGCGACGATCATCGGATTGAAAATGCCTTCGGCTTCACCGGCGTCGGTGCACATTGCGATGGCCCTGACCGGCGCGGTGGCCGGAGGCGTATGGATCGCGGCGATCGGTGCGCTGAAACACTATCGGGGCGTCAACGAGACGATCTGCAGTCTCCTGATGAACTATATCGCCATCGCGTTGTTGAGCCAGGCGGTCAATACCTGGATCAAAGATCCGGCGAGCCTTAACAAGCCATCGAGTTACCCCATTCCGGATGAGCAAATGCTGCAGCCGCTCGGTGAAACCAGTATTCATTGGGGACTGATCTTCGGTCTTATCGCCTGCGGCATTGCCTGGTTTCTTATGCAGAAGACCACTTTCGGATTCAAGGTGCGAACGATCGGCGCGAACATTCGCGCGGCGCAAATTGCGGGGATTTCCGTGGGACCGATCACGGTCATGGCCTGTTTCCTCGCGGGGATGTGCCCGGGGTTGGCTGGAATGGTGGAGGTGGCCGCCGTGCAAGGCAGCGCAAATGAAGCTCTGAATGCCGGTTACGGATACAGCGGCATCCTCGTGGCGTTTCTCGCCCGGCAGAATCCACTTGGTTGCATTTTGATTTCTACACTTCTGGGCGGCCTGTTGGCCAGTGGCGGCGCCCTGCAGCGCGATCACCAGCTACCCGATGCGACCATTCTCGTGTTCGAGGGCATCGTCTTTGTCGTTATTCTCTATAGTGAAAGCCTCTACGGGCGTTGGAGATTCTTCCAGGAGCGAACCGTATGAACCAACCCACGGATCAACTTGGCTGGCTGGGTGTGCCGCTCGCGATTCTCGCCGGCGCGGTGGGTGGCGGTACACCGTTTCTCTTTGTCAGTCTCGGCGAATGTCTCACCGAAAAGAGCGGCAAGATCAACCTGGGCCTGGAAGGCGTGCTTATTACGGGAGCGATGACTGCATACGCCGCGAGTTACAAATCGGGCTCTCCCTGGTTTGGTGTATTGGTGGCTGGTGCGGCCGGAATGCTGCTGGGATTCATTCACGCGTGGCTCGCCCAAAAGCCGAAGGTGAATGACATCGCCGTGGGCATCGGGATGATTAGTTTCGGCAGCGGTCTTGCTTTCTTCTTTGGCAAGGCGTTCATCCAGCCGCTCGCGCCGCAGCTTCCATCGTTCGATCTTGGCGGCTGGAGTGCGAATCCCGCCTTGAAGGCAGCTCTCAAGATTTGCCCGCTCTTCTTTCTCGGTGTCGGGCTGGCGTTTGCCATGGATTGGTTCTTCAAGTCGACACGCTGGGGTATGTTTGTGCGTGCCGTCGGCGATAAGCCGGATGCCGCCCGTGCCATGGGGATCTCGGTAACCTCGGTTCGAACGCTGAGCATCGTGTTTGGCAGTTTCCTCGGCGGCATTGGCGGCGCCTATCTTTCGCTCTTCTATCCCGGGAGCTGGACCGAGCGCGTTTCCGGCGGCCAGGGTTTCATGGCCGTGGCGCTGGTTATCTTTTCCCGGTGGAATCCGGTGCAATGTCTTTGGGCATCGCTCTTTTTTGGCGGTGCACAAGCCCTCGGTCCCGCGCTGCAGGCGGTGGGAGTGAGTGGCTATTACTATCTCTTCAACGCCTCACCCTATGCCTTCACCCTCGCCGTGATGATTGCCACCTGCAGCAGCAAGCGGAGTCTCGCGGGACAGCCCGGGGCTTTGGGGAGCGGCGCCTGATTTCCCGACTGATCCATGCGCGCCAATACTCACCACGAACCGCCACCGCTCGAACTCGTCAACATCACGAAGCGTTTCGGATCATTTGTCGCCAACGATCAGGTTTCCTTCAAAGTAGAGCCGGGAACGTTTCACGGTCTTCTCGGGGAGAACGGTGCGGGGAAGAGTACGCTGGTCAAATGTATCATGGGTTACCATCGGGCCGATGAAGGTGATATCATCGTCGATGCCGCGTCACGCGAGATCCGGAGTCCGCAAGATGCTTACCAACTTGGTATCGGCATGGTTTACCAGCATTTCACGGTCGTTCCTGCCATGACTGTGGCGGAGAATCTTCTGCTTGCGCGCCCGGATCTGCCGCAGGTGATCAAGTGGAAGGAAGAGCGGGAAAGGCTCTCGGAGTTTCTCGAAAGCGCGCCATTCAAAGTGGATCTCGATGCGCGAATCGCCGATCTCGCCGCCGGGCAGAAGCAGAAGGTGGAGATCCTCAAACAGCTCTATCTGCGAAACAGCATCCTTATCCTTGACGAGCCCACGTCCGTACTGACTCCGCAGGAGGCCGATGAAGTTCTTGGCATGCTTCGAAAGATGGTGCTCGCGAAGAAGCTAAGTGTCCTCATCATCACGCACAAGTTTCGGGAAGTAACTGGCTATTGCGATGAGATCACCGTTCTCCGGAAGGGCAAGCTGGCCGGGGGCGGCAGAGTGAAAGATCTCAGTGTCCCCGAGATGGCCGCGATGATGATGGGCGAGCAACGGCGTGGGCGGACGATCGAAAAGGCGGATCGTAAACCGGGCTCTGTCCTTCTGGAAATCAAGGGGCTGCGGGCGGACCGTGATAACGGAGTCGGCGCAGTGAATGGACTCGACTTGCAGGTTCGCGCGGGCGAGATCGTCGGAATCTCCGGCATTTCCGGCAATGGCCAGCGTGAACTGGTCGAGGTGCTTGGCGGTCAACGCCGCGCCACGGCAGGCGAGGTGATTGTTGCCGGGAAGTCGTTTCACATGACCCGCCGCGAGATGTGGGAGAGCCAGTTTTACATCCTGCCCGAGGAGCCATTGCGCAACGCCTGCGCGCCGCAGATGAGCGTCGCGGAAAACATCGCGCTTCGCACGTTTGACCGTCCGCCACTCTCGCGAGCCGGCATTTTGAAGCCGCGATCCATCCGTGAAAATGGCCGAAAGTGGATCGAACGCTTCAAGGTCAAGACGCCGGGCGAGAATGCACCTATCGCCTCACTCTCCGGCGGCAATGTACAGCGAGCCGTGCTCGCGCGGGAGCTTGGCTCAGGCACCGCAAAGGTACTGGTGGCGGCAAATCCATGCTTCGGCCTCGATTTCGGCGCCGTCGATTTCATTCACTCCCAGCTTCTGGAAGCGCGGAATTCAGGCGTTGCCGTACTCCTCGTCTGCGAAGATCTGGATGAACTCCTCACGCTCTCGGATCGGGTTGTGGTCATGTCCGGCGGCAGGCTGGTCTATGAGGCGCCGGTTGAAGATGCGGACGTGGCCGTGATCGGCGAGAAGATGGCGGCGCATTGAGTTTTGAACCGGCGTTGGTGTGGCCATTTGCATTGCGCGAATTCCGGCGCAGCCTAGCATTTGGGGCTGCCCGTATCCTCCGAACTCCATGTTTACCGCCACACTTCTCCGGTCGGTTTTCCGAGTTGCCGCGTTTTTGTTCGGCGCATTCTGTCTCGACGTCGGGTCGGTCCAGGCCAAGGACGCCACCCAGAGCACCGCGGAAATGACCGCACGCCGGGTGGAAGCCACGCAATTCTTCCGAGCGCCGATGTCATCGATCCAACTGGTGGCTCCCGAAGAAGGGATCGAGCATCTGCGGAAAGATCCGCGAAGTTATATCGACGCTGAATTGCGCTCCGATGGCAAAAGCTACGGCTTGGTGGAATTGAAGTTGAAAGGCGCCGAGGGCAGCTTCCGTCCCGTCGATGAAAAACCGTGCTTTACCATCGCCTTCAAGAAGCATGCGGGTGCGACGTTTCACGGACTGGAGAAGTTCCACCTGAACAATGCGCGTGAGGATCCTTCGTTTCTTCGGCAGACCATCTGCGGCGAGATTGCCCGAAGTGGTGGTGTGCCGGCGGCGCGATGCACGCATGCCTTCGTCCGGCTGAATGAGCGTGATTTGGGCCTCTATGTTCTCGTGGAAAGTTATACGCGCGATTTCCTTGCCGACTTTTACAAGGATACCGGCGGCGCGCTTTTTGAAGGGGGATTTTGCAAGGATATCGATGAGGGTCTGATTCTTCACTTCGGTGCGAGTGATGTTTCGGAGATCGATCCGCTTCTTGCTGCCTGCCGCGAGGAGGACTCCGCGCAGCGATGGCAAAAGCTGCGCACGAATCTGGATGTGGATCGCTACGCATCTTTCCTGGCTATGGAATCGCTGCTCGGAGTGGGTGATGGCTATGACTTTTTCCGGAATAACTACCGGCTCTACCGCGAGCCCAAAACCCACCTTGTGTCCTTCATCCTCCATGGGATGGATGAGCCGATCAAAGATGTGAATTTCCCGATTCAACGCTCGCCGGATAGCATTGTCGGCCGGGCTTTCATTAGTGATCCGGAAGGCCGCCGACTCTATCGTGAACGGGCGGCGGATTTGTATCAGCGGGCTTTTCTGAAGACTGACTGGCCGGCGCGTGTGGATGAGCTGATCCGTCGAGTCCAGGCTGGCTTCGCTGCGACTCATCGGGAACCGGATGGCGGCCTCATGGATAACATGAAGGAATTCCGCGGCATGGTGAAAGAGCGCGTCGAAAGAATTGGCGCGATGCTGGCCGATCTGCCGGAGCCTCCCGTATTCGACAAAGCTGGCGTGGCTCTTTTGACGAAGGGCTGGTTCGCCCAAACCGGCGACAACGCAAAACTCGACCGCGCCAACGTGGCGGGCGAAGCAGTCTTCCGCATCACGATGAGCGGTCCCGGCCAGGCCTCCTGGCGTCTTTCACTGCAGCTTGGTGCGGGTAAGTATCGCTTCACTGCAAAGCTCAAGACGTCTGGTGTGCGAGGCGGCACGGGCGCTGGTCTCCGGATTTCGGGCCACGATCCCGCTGGCGAATGGAGCAAAGGCGATGGGGGATGGTTGCCGGTCAGCTACGAATTTGAGATTGGCGAGGGAGGTGGCGATGTCGTGCTTGTTGCGGAGCTACGGGCGTCTTCCGGGACGGTTTTGTTTGCGGACAAGTCGATGCAGTTGGTGCACGAAAAAGAAAACTAGTGTTCGGGTGTTCACATTCTGTGGTCGACAAATCGCAGGAAACGTTCTTAAGTACGGCCCGTGTTTGCCTCTCTCTCCAGCCTTCGCATTCGCAACCTCGCCCTGGTCGAGGAACTCGTTTGGCAGATCCGGCCTGGCTTCACGGTCGTCACCGGTGAGACCGGTTCGGGCAAATCGATCATTGTCGGCGCCCTCAAACTCATCCTCGGAGAACGCGCGGACAAGGCGCTCCTGCGTTCGGGGGCGGAGAATTGCACCGTAGAAGCGGTATTCGATGTTCGTGGGGTCAAAGCCCTGAATGCGCATCTTGAGGAGCAGGGTGTCGAGCCTTGCGAAGAGAGCCAGTTGCTGCTCAAGCGCACCTTTACCGCGACCGGCGCGAACCGCCAGTTCGTCAACGGCAGCCCCACCACGCTCGCCGTCCTGAAGGAACTCGGCGAGGGATTGATCGACTTGCATGGACCGCACGATCACCAGTCGCTGCTCTCGAATGAGAAGCAATTGGGTCTGCTCGACTCTTTCGCCGGGGCGGAGGAACTACGCGAAGCTTGTGAGGGCCAGTATCGGCTGCATCATCGCCTTGCCGCCGAGCACCGGGAGCTGTCTTCGAACGAAGCCGCGCTGGAGCGTGAGCTCGATCTGTTGCGGCATCAGGTGAAGGAAATCGAAGCCGCCCAGCTCCGGCCGGGCGAAGAAGAAGAACTGCTCGCACGCTACTCGGTTGCTTCAAACAGCCGAAAGCTGCTCGAGATCACCACCCATGCGGCGGATCGCCTGGCCGAATCCGACGATGCCATCCTTTTCCGGCTTGGGGAGATCGGGAAGCTCCTGCGCGACCTTGAACGCGTCGATCCCGCGGCAAAGGCGCTCTCGGAAGCGCATGCACGCGGCGTGGCGGAATTGGAGGAGGTGGCGGCGTCTCTGCAGCGGTACGCCAGCGATCTCGACCTCGATCCCGAGCGCCTCGCGGAATTGGAGGAACGTGTCTCGCTTTTCGAAACCCTCAAGCGCAAGTACGGCGGAGCGATCGCCGATGTCATTGCCTTTGGCGAACAAGCCGCCGGCCGTTTGCAGAAGATCGAGTCGCGAGGGGATGAGTTACTCCGGTTGGAAAAGGAAATGGAAGACGCTGCGAAAGCTCTGCAGGAAGCGGCGGAAAAACTGACCAAGGCCCGTCAGGCGGCGGCACCCAAGCTCGCGGCAAGTGTTACGGCTCATCTCCGTGATCTGGGTTTCAAGAAATCGGAATTTTCGATCGCTCTCCGCCCACTTCCCGAGCCCGTCGCTCACGGCATGGAAGATGTGGAGTTTCTCTTTGCCCCCAACCCCGGTGAACCAGCCAAGCCGCTCAAAGCCATCGCCTCATCGGGCGAAATTTCGCGCGTGATGCTGGCCATTAAGTCGACGCTGGCCGCCCAGGATACCGTGTCGCTCCTCGTCTTCGATGAAATCGACGCCAACGTGGGCGGAGAAATCGCTCACTCGGTCGGCGAGAAGATGAAGTCACTCGGCAAAGGCCACCAGGTGCTTTGTATCTCGCACTTACCACAAGTCGCAGCGAAGGGAGATACTCAGTTCGTGGTTACCAAGGAATATTCCAACGAGCGCACCGTCTCGCAACTCCGCAAGGTGGAAGGCAAAGCCCGCGTGGAAGAAATCGCCCGCATGCTCGGCGGAAAGAGCGATTCCGCGCTGGCGCACGCGAAGACATTGCTCGAGGGATAGATGCGTATGGTTGCGCTGCTCGCCAGCAGGTTGGGCTTTTTTCTCAGTGGCGCAGTGGTGACAGGCGCATTTTTCAGCGTCGTCGCGTGGTATACTTTTCGAAGTATCACGCCTGAGCAAGTGACCGTGACTACTTCTACTTCATGGACGCACGATCGTGGCCGAGCAAGTATTTCGGACTATGAGAAGGCAAATGAAGCGATCGCGGACGCGTTGATGAAGCGGGGCGATTCGGGAGCGGTGGATGTGTACTTCATTCCCGATCGAGGGGGATGCAAGACCATCATTATCGAGAGAGAGAAACGATCCGGAAAAGGTGACCGCGAGCAATTGATCGAAAAATTTGCACCAGAATGAAACCAATCGGATGGGCGCATTTTTGGAAGCACTCTCGGCGAAGCGGTGGTGGCGGTTTCAAGGGCACCGGGTCTTTGCAGATTGTCGAATTCGTTTTCGCTTTGCTGATCTCTTCCGGCTTTGCCTCGGCCAATGATATGACCGATCGCGGGACGACGGCATCATTCGAATTAGTGGGCCGCAATTCAATCAAGCTTGTCATTGAAAACCGGGGCGAAGATCGGGTCCGAATGCGATGCTCCGTTCATTGGAAGGAGTCCGGCGACGCATTTGTCAGAAAGGGTGCGAATTTTTCGGGGATAGAAGAAGCCATTCCTGGAACAGCCGGCAGGATTCGCGGTCTTGGCCGGTCGGCAAGGCTCGGAGGAATTGTGGATGCGTACTGGCTTTGTTATGGCGGCTCGAAAGAAGCCGATGATTCAAATATCGTCCCGATCGAATGCGATATTCCGACACGAGATATTATCGACCTGATTCCGATTGACCGGCGGCGGGAAAAGAAACGGGTGGTCAATTGCGTTGTGCATTTCCAAATAGTGTTTGTCAGGCGCGGCGAAAAGATCGCCGCATCCGCCGAACTGGAAGCACCTGTAACGGTAAGATTTGTCGACTAGGCAGCGGTCCGGCCACAAGTGTGGCCTTCTCATTGTTAGCCCGGCAAGTAGTCGGCGTATCACGCAGATGCGGGATACTGCCGCTCGAATTCCGAGACGATCTCCAATAGCGGCTCATCGAGCCGGGCCAAGGTCTCTTCGCGGATCGCGCTTGGAATGCCGTAGTGCGCGGCTGCGATCGCCCCGGCAATGCTTGCCAGGGTGTCGGCGTCTCCGCCAAGTGATACTGCGAGCCGGACGGCGGATTCGAAATCGGTCGATTCCAGGAAGGCAACGATGGCCTGAGGAACTGTCCCGGCGCACGAGGAATCGAAGACAAAGGACGGACGGATTTCATCGAGCGTGAAAGACAGATCGTATTGGAAGCGCCGTTCCACCTCGTCCTTCACCTCCGACTTGTCTGCGCCGGATCGAGCGAGAAAGATCGTTGCCGCCGCCGCTTTTGCTCCCTTGATTCCTTCGGGATGGTTATGGGTCACTTCGGCTGTCTCTCGCGCGACGATTAGTGCTTCCTCGAATGATTTGGAGGCCCATGCGACGGGACTGACTCGCATGGCGGAGCCATTCCCCCAGCTTCCGTAGGGTTCGCTGTCCTCGGATTCCGCCCACCGTTTGAAATCTTTCCCGAAGCCCGCTCCGGGATAGCGGGCATAGTAATCTTTCAGGGTTTCTGAAAAGTCACTACCGCGAAGCAAGGATTCGGCGATGGCCACGGTCAGGATGGTGTCGTCAGTGAAGCGGGCTTTTGGATGGAAGAGCGGCTGAAAGCCGGCGTTCCGGATGGTCAGCCAATGTTTGCTGTGTTCGTAGACGGACCCAATGATGTCTCCGGCGATTGCTCCAAGCATAAATGACCTGGTGATTCAGAATTTCGAGGCTTAGAATGTCAAGCGCACCACCATTACGCGATCCAATACACCAAGTGTCATCTGATCGATGTTCTGAAAGAACTGAATGGCTTCGTCGCTGTCGTTTGGCACGAAAACTTCCGCGTGCTTCACCGTCTTGGCAAATTTCAGTTTCGTCGGCATAGGCGGAGCCAGCGGGACGCGGTGCCACGGTTTCTTGCTCGTGTCATCGAGGGCGATTTCGTGCCAAAGGAGTAGGAGATAGGTGCCATCACTGCGCTGCAGAGCGAGATGATGGACATATTGTGTGCGGTTGAACCCCTTTGCAGCTGTTACTTCGAGGTCAACGGGCAGTGGTTTCGCTTCGAAATCCGGGCGTGCCTTCGGATCTTCGACAAGTTTGATCAGCCGTTGCATGGCAAAGAAGGCCGGCTTGAGACTGAGATCGAAGCGGACCAGGCCGAAATTTGCCTCCCGGTCATCCGGCTTGTTCCATTCGTCGACTAACTCGTAACTGAAGGTGCGCTGGATTCCTTTGCGAAAATACTCGCAAAAAAGCCGGGGCAGATACTTGGCGTGCGCGGCTTCGCCCGGACCATCGTTGAAAGTGGAATAGCCGGTTTCCGTCGCGGCCATGGGTTTCGGGGAAAAGGGTGGCGCATAGATATCGAAAGCGAACGGATGTTCATCCATCGAAGTGCTCGGCTGTCCGCCATGCCAGATATATTTCTCGACGCCGGCGTAGGGAAAAGGCGGATTGAACGGATTGCCGCCCGGATAGGGATGAAAGTTGCCCCAATCCACCGCATCCGCCAGAGTGCCCTGGCCGAAGGGCGATTTTGTGTCGTAGCCGTATGTTTTTCCCAGACTGGGCCCGATCACGGTGAGACTCCGCGTTGCCGCATTCGCTTTTACAGCGTTGTAGAGATCTTTTTGAAAGGCAATGACACCGGCAATAATCCCCGTCGCACCTTGCTCGTAACCTTGTCCGGCATAACTCTTCTTAAAGCGGCTCCAGAAGAGATCGGGCTCATTCGGTCCTTCGATGGAATCAATGCGTGCGCCCGCCGCGTTTGCCTTTTTGATCTTCTCCAGCGATTCGGCGATTGGCTTGTCAGCGTCGACGTTGATCGTGGCGCGGATGCCGATGTTGCCGAGTTCGACGATGCGATCGCTAAGGCTGTCACGGATATGCCGGATCCCGCTCTGCAGAAGGCGTTGTTTGGCACCCTCAAACGCGAATCCGTAAGGCGTATCGCCGTAAGACCAGTGAGTGCAGACGCCGATGGAATCGACAAACCGGTCTGCTGGCTGGGCAGGAATTTCGGCGCAGGCAACAGCAGTGGTTATACACACTACGGCGAGGTAGAGACAGAGCGGGCGGAGCATTGCGGGATTTAACAGGGGCGTCCGCGCGCCGCAACGCTCATTGCGAAAGGAAAGACGAAGACGGAACGCAACGCTACCGATGCCTGCCGTTCTCCCACCCGCGCAACCATCCGGCGGCGTCGTGCTCGCTGTCGCTCTCTTGCCGCCGCACTCCACGTAGTGCCGCTCGCGAACACGCCTTTAAAACGGCAAACGAGAGCGTCAGCTCTCGCTTGCCTGCAATCAACTTTGCTTCGGCGGTGCTGGAGTTACGAGTTACCGTCCGTACGGATTCTGATCGTCGCCGCGTTTCCCTTTGCCGTTGCCACCTTGCTGGCCGCGAGAACGAGGAGCCGGGTTAGGCCAAGAATATAGAATTCCGTCGGCTCATTATATATTCTCGGCCTGACTCCGCCTTGAATGGCTGACCGGGGGAATTCAGGCGCCATCAAGGATCGTGCTGGCGCCGGCGAAGAAATGGGCGCAGGGAGTCAAGCCGCGCTTAATGAGGCGCTCCAAAGCTCAGCCCTCCAAAATGCCATACTCCGGCCCCAGCCGGCGCCGGAAGCGTTTCAGGCCCACTAGCATGCCAAATCCGCCGAGCAGCGAGGCTAGGGCGCAGGGTTCCGGAACTGTTGCGATCAGGGTGATGGCGTTTGGATTCACCGTGCCGTAATCGATGGTGTACCGGCCGCCATCCAATGACGCGCCCTGCGTGAGGCCGCTGAAAGTGCCGCTCAGCGAGCCAGTGTATTGCGCGATCGTCAGGTTCACAGCTGCCGGTCCGAGGGCGAGATCGTTTGGAGTGAGTGTTGCGCCACTAAGAGTCAGGTCACCCGTGACGTTCAGGTCATCCGTTACATTGGTCGTGCTGTTCAGCGTCAAATTATAAGTTCCGCCAAGGTTAAGTGTGCCGGTATTCAGCGTGCCGATCGAGTCGACCGTTGCGCCCGTGGTGATCGTGCCGCCGCTATTCACCGTGACCGCACTGACGGACCCGTTACCTCCGAGTGTAGCCCCACTGCCAACCGTGGTACTGCCGCTGATGCTCCCGGTGACAAGCAGCGTGCCGACGGACACGGCCGTCGTGCCGCCATAGGTACTTGCCCCGGAGAGGGTCAGCGTCCCGGAACCAATCTTGCTCAGGCTTCCGGAGCCACTCAATACGCCGGAATAGCTGGTACTGCTGTTATTGTTGCCGACGGTGAGTGCAACGGCATTGGACGAACTGTCCGACAGGCCGATCGCGATGCTGCCGCTCAGGCCGCCGAGCGTGAAGGCATGGCTCGAGACGCTGCTGGAGAAGGAGAGCGATCCTGCACTAATACTGAGGGTGCTGTTCTGCAGGGCCAGGCTGTTATTGAGGACGAGTTTTCCAACGGCAGTCGTCCCGGACATGGTGGTCTGGCCGGAGTAGGTATTTGCGCCCGACAGGGTGATGGATTCGGTCGAAGCCTCAGGGTTGATCGCCAGGTTATAGCCATTTCCACCATCGGCGATGATCCCTGTGATCACGAGGTTGTTCGCGTGGTTGCCCTGGGTCAGGAGGCCGGAGTTGCTCAGGAGGGTAATGTTGCCGCTAATGGTGTTGGTGGGGGTGCCCGCGCTACCTGTCGAACGGATGGCGCCATCGGGATGGTCCGAACGCGATCCGATGCCGCCGATCGAGAATGACTGGGTCAACGTCACGCCGGTAGTGGCCGGATTGAGAAGCAATTGTGCGCTGCCAGTAATCACGATGGTGCTCGCGTTTCCGAGGTTGCTTGCCAGAGTAATGGTTGGACGAGCGGCCTCATTCAACACAAGCGTTCCGGTGAAGGTGCTCGGCAGCGCAATGTTTGCGTATGAAATAGCGCCGGATGTGGTTGCGTCATCGAGCGAGAACGTCCCTGCCCCTGAAATGTTCGCCCATGGTACGTTCGTCGAGGGAGTGGTGCCTTGCTTCCAATTAAGGGTGGCCCCGCTCGCGATTACATAGGTCCCGCTGCCCAGGGTGCCATTGGATGAACCGTTGCCAATCTGAAGCTTGCCAGCATTGATCTTCGTCCCGCCAGTGTAGGTATTGGCTCCAGTCAGTACGAGTGTCCCCGTGCCGGCCTTGGTCAAACCGCCCGTCCCGGAAACGATGCCCCCAACCGTCAGCGTGCCATTTGTCCCGGTCCCATTGACCGTAACAGTACGCATGGAAGATCCCGTGCTGACGGCGCCAGTCCCGAGATTCAGGGCATTGGTGCCATTGAACGAAAAGTCACCGCTCCAGGTCTGGGCGTAGTTACTCGTGGTGATCGCAGCACCGCTCGTGTTGTCGATCGTGCCGCCGGAGATGTTGAAGGTATTGGCCGAATTGCCGAGGGCGGACGCGTTATTAATATCGAGCGTTCCGCTGCCAATGAGTGAGAAACTGTTGCCCATGCCGCCAAAGGTATTGGGCCCGGCGAGGATGATCGTACCGCCACCCACGGTGAGGTTGAATGCTCCCGAAATTACCGAATTTGCGCCGAAGTTAAGCGTGGCCGACGGATTATTGACCGCAAAGGCTCCACTGGCTCCAAGCGCCACGTTGGTCGTCCCCACACCGTTTGCCACACCGATATTGACCGTGCCCGTGGTGGCGGCGCTCAGGTCGATTAGCATGCCTGAGTTTCCCAACGCATCACTGCCGCCGCCGTCGCCGTTGAGAATCAAGGTCTGGCCGGCAGCACCGGTGGCATTGGCGTCGATGCTCGCAGTCCCGGAGCCGATATCAAAGCCCAGGCTTTGGATGGTGATGGAGGTGTCCAGCGTGGTTGCATATCCATTGCTGAACAGGAGGTCATCGGTGGCCTGCGGCAACGATGGATTGCTTGACCAGTCGCTGGCCTGGCTCCAGGTCGTGCCGATCCCATTGAAAGAAACTGTCGCCCCCATCGCGGTACTGCCAAGCGTGAGAACGGTGGCAATGGATACCCCAAGCGGGAGTGAAGCGGAACCGGTCAACGTCCAAAGACGGGAGATGTACGAGCGTGAGGAGCGAGATGTGGAGTGCATGGTGACGGACTCAAAAGCGAAATCCGCGGCCGAAAGCCCTCACGTCCGGACCATTTTTTTAAAAAAAGATCTCCCGACCTGCCAAAACTCAGCGCATCACTGTTTTTCTGTCCCTACTTTGGCTCCCCCTGCGGTTGCCTCAACCGCCTCTTTCACGAGCACCCGGGCGATCGCCCAATCGAACCAGCTTCCCTTTGTTTGCCCCCGGGGGTAGGGCGCATCCGAAATAAATGGCGCCGCGAGGATTTGCTGCGCCAGATACAACTCGGAGTGTGCCTGCTCTGTTTTTCCAAGCTGGTGAGCCGCGAGAGCCGAGATGGCGTGTACCGCTGTGATCCGCGCATCGCACTGATCGGGAAGCGCCATGCTCCGTTCGCTCCATGCCAAGGCCTCCTCAAACCTCTCGCACCGGTATTCCATCAAACCGAGCGCCATCGTCATATAGCCGCATTGAAACGGGCCGATTTCACGGACTTTGGAAGCATCGGCCAGCGCAGCGACCGCCGATTCTGCAGGCCGGCGCAATTTCTCGAGCGATGGTTCGTCCGCCGGGAGGAGCAGGGAAGATCTGAGGAGACTGGACGCGGCCAAAGGTGTCGCCAGTCGCCGGTAGTAGATCAACGCATCCTTCCGGAAATGACGATAATCGTCGTTATCTCCCGCCTCCACCAGCGCCGGGGCGATGGCTAAATAAATCCTCCACGAGTAAGTGTCGACGGCGGATGTTGATCGATCGAGGCGTTTCGCCGCGAGAAACAGCTTGTAGTAATCCGCCGCCCGGCGTTGACGATGGCGCATGGCATTCCAATCCCCGAGCGAGTGAAATGTATTCGCGGCTTCGATTGCTGGCTCGATCGAACCCAGGGGGGTATTGGATAAAAGCGCGTCTGCATCCGCCACGCTTCCGGCCGAAAGCAAGACAGCGGCTTCAGATATCGATTCTCTCGTTTTCGTCTGTTGCAACAGGTGGTTTGCCCTGGCTTCCGAGATCTCAGCCGCCTTCCGAAGTCGTTCCTGCGTTTTGCGAGCTTCACGCTCACCGATGTAGAAGCAGTTCGACACCACCAACCCGGCCACCAGGGCCAGCGTCACGGCAGCAGCCGATGCGAAGACTGCTTTATTGCGCCGGACGAGCTTTCCGAAAAGGTAAAGCCGGTTCGGTGGACGCGCATTGACTGGTTCGTGGTGCAGATAGTTCTGAAGATCCACGGCCAGCCCATTGACTGTGCCGTAGCGCAGGCGGCGATCCTTGGACAGGGCCTTGAGGACGATCCAGTTTAGATCTCCACGGACGGCAGCGACAAGATGGTTCGCGTCCACGCCCCGGGCTGCCGCCACGAAGGCTGACTGCTCGTCATTCAATGCTGAAATCAACACGGATGGTGCGGGCGGCTCTTCCTCCCTCAGGATTCGCAAGGTTTCAAACATCCCCGCTTTCGCCAGACGCCCGCCATCGAAAGGAGTCGCTCCCGTCAAAAGTTCATAGAGGAGCACCCCAAGGCTGTACACGTCGCTCCGGGTGTCGAGATCCTGGCTCCCGTCTGCTTGCTCCGGACTCATGTATGCAGGGGTGCCGATGAACTGGTCGCGTCCGGTGAGGGACGTATGGCCGCTCAGCCGTCCCTCGACCGCCATTACGATGCCAAAGTCAATCACCTTGGGGACGACCATCCCATCCTGCGAGGAGACCAGGATATTGGAGGGCTTGATGTCGCGATGGATCACTCCCTTTTGATGGGCGTGCTGAATGGCGTGGCAGACTCGGATAAAGAGCTCGATCCGCTCCCGCAGCCCGAGTTGGTGGGTGTCGCAGTGTTCGGTGATCCGCCTGCCATGCACCGGTTCCATGACAAAAAACGGACGTCCGCTCTCGGTGGCGCCCGCGTCCAGCACTTTCGCGATGTTGGGGTGATCCATCAGGGCCAGCGCCTGCCGCTCGATCTCGAAGCGGGCGACGACCTTCTCGGTATCCAGGCCCAGCCGAATGATTTTCAAGGCAACGGTGCGCCGGATTGGCAGCCGCTGCTCGGCCAGATAGACGACGCCCCATCCTCCTTCACCAATTCTCTCCAGAAGCGTGTAGGGACCGATGCGCGATCCCAGCCCTTCGGTTTCGTCCTTCAGGTGGCCGGCGGGTAAAGCGTTTCCTTCTATTGCTTCAGTCGCTTCCACGGCGACGGCGGCGCGCGCTTCGTCGGCATTTCGAAAGAAATCGTCGGCCGCCGCTTTGGCCTGGAGCCACCGGGTCAGCCGTGCCTGCTGGGCGGCATCGCCGCCGCATGCTTTGTCCAGGAACGCCTGCAGCGTTTCCGGATCGTCAATAACACGAGCCGCTTCGAACACTGCCTTTTCTATTTTCCTGGCCAAATTTCCGCTCATTGTTTCTCCGGAGAATAGCGCTCAATCCGCGCTGCCGGGCGTGCCTTCCGACTCCCGAATCATCTCGAACAAACACACCTTTGCGAAAGCCCAACGGCGTTCCACCGTGGCTTCGCTCACGTCCAGCGCCCGGGCGGCCTCCTTGTTGGAGAGGCCTGTAAAAAACTTGAGCATCACGATCTCGGCGCTCTCCGGATCCTCCTCCTCCAGTCGCTGGAGGCTTTCATCGATGAGCAGGATGCGCTCATCGGGAGTGACCGTCTCCAGATCGAGGTCTGCGATATCCAGCCGAAGCCGGTTGCCGGAGCGTTTCTGCGCGGACTTTTCTCTCGCGCGGTCAATGAGAATTCTGCGCATCGCCTGCGCCGCAGCCCGATAGAAGTGCGCGCGATTTGCCCAGGTGCGGCCAGCCTTCTTCAAACGTAGCCACGCTTCGTGAACCAGGGCGGTTGGCTGCAGAGTCTGGCCTTCCGCCTCACTCGCAATCCGAAGTGCAGCGAGCCTGCGAAGCTCGTCGTAGACCAGAGGCAGAAGCTGTTCGGAGGATAATGACATGGCGTGGCCGGATCTGCGGGGTGTGATCAGTTGGCGCCTGGGGTGGCGCACCAACTCAGCGCGAATGCGTCGCAATTCAACAAAATAATCGACTATGGTTGAAATGCCGCATCCGATGGTGTCACCCCCTCAGAGTGGAGCCCCTTCGGAAGGGTAAGTCCGCGGGCGTGCGTACGGTGAGCTTCGCGCGAGTTATAAACCGCGAGCTGTTTATGGAACGCAATGCTGCTGATGCCTGCCGTTCTCCCCACCCGCGGCACCATCCGAAGGCGTCGTCGTGCTCGCTGTCGCTCTCTTGCCGCCGCACTCCACGCAGTGCCGCTCGCGAACACGCATTTATGAAACGGCAAACGAGAGGGTGACCTCTCGTTTGCCTGAAACTAACTTCGCTCCGGTGGCGCTGGGGTTACTAGTTATCGGCCGTTCTGGTTCTGATCGTCGCCACGTTTCCCTTTGCCGTTGCCGCCTTGGTTGCCGCCGCCTTGCTGGCCGCGGGAGGGCTGCTGCTGTGGCGCTTCCCGCCGCTGATTTTCAAATTGCTGCTGCTGTTGCCGACGCTGGTCGTTCTGGCGTTCCTGTGCTGCCTGGAAAGCCTCTTGCCTGCGCTTCGCCGCTTCGGCTTGTGCCTCACGAGCTTGAGTGTCACGCGCCTGCGCCGCCTCACGGGCTTGGGCAGCCTCGCGGGCTTGGGCAGCCTCGCGGGCCTGAGCTTCACGCGCTTGTGCTGCCTCACGAGCCTGCGCTGCTTCGCGGGCTTGAGCCTCACGGGCTTGCGCCGCTTCACGAGCCTGCGCTTGACCGGCCTCGCGCTCCTGAGCGGCTTGATTGGCCTCCATCTTGCGGCGTGCAGCGTCAGCCTGCGCTTCGCGGGCGACTGCTGCTTCGCGGTCCCGTGCCTGCGCCGCTTCCCGCTCGCGGGCGATCGATTGATCCGCTTCCATCCGGCGCTTTGCCGCTTCGTTCTGCTGAGCCTGAAAATCCCGTTCGCGGTTTCCGTTCTCTTCCGGGATGTGAGTCACTGGCTGGCCAGGGAATTTGTTGCCGGTTTGCGGGCCGTGCTGCACGGGTTGTCCGGAGATCACGTTTTCGGGACGATTAGGCGCGTGGAATCCGCCTTGCGTGCCACTGCCGCCGCCAGTGATAGTTGGAGTGTTGGGTTGAATTGGCTGACCCGGCAGCGGACCTGTTCCTCTTTTCACCACGCCACCACCATCCACGGGTTCAGTCGAAACGGCAGTCCCAGGATGAGGCGGCTGCTTGAAGCCGCCGATTTTCCCGGTGCCCGTTCCTTCGACCGGAGTGGCGGTGATGACCTTCCCTGGATTCCCGTGATTGTGTGCCATACCCGCTGGCGGCGGAGGCGGTACGTTGGCTTTTTCGGGAATGACCTTCAATTCCGCGGCCTGGATCGCCCTCGCCGGTGCGGTTTGCGGAGTCATGCCTTTGGTTTCAACGGCAAACTTCTGTTTGATCTGCTCGCGGGTGCCGGGATCTCTCACGATGTTCCATCCCTTGCTGATGTGCGGAGTGGGAATCACCCGGCTCGGCTTGAACGTGGAAAGCAGCGTCGGGCTGTTGAAGGGACGCATGTGCGGGGCTGGAACAAAAAGCGCATTCCCCTTTTGGGTCTCATGCACAACCGGCCGGGATCCGGGGGCAAAGAAATTGTTGATATTGGTCTGTTGCACCAGCTTCAGGGTCGGGATCGGCCGGCCGACCCGGGCGGAAATGACATCGAAACGAGGTCCGCCGGCGAAGATGATGCCGCGATTGATCGTGATGTTGGTGATGTTCACCGTGTTGCGGATGATCACGACATTCCGCTCCGGCGGAAGACATACGGCGGCAATGAAGGGTGCGCCGAAATCGTGCACATGGCAGAAGTGATAGCAGCCCGGACCGATATCGTACGTATTATCCACCCACACGCTCACGCCGGTATCCGGATTCCAATGGCATTCCGGAGGCAGAGGCGCCCACCCGACATAGTCGTCACTGTTTCTCCAGGAGACCCAGGCAGGCCCCCATTGGTTGTCCGGTACCCAGACCCACCCGGCATCGTCGGTGGAAACCCAGCGGCCATAGTGATAAACGATCCCGCCGTAGTCCTCGTAGCTGACCCAGGTCCACCCGGCGTCGGTATAACTCCAGTAGCCATCGGTATAAGGCGCCCAATCCGGTGCCACGCCGTTCGGCCTCCAGCACAGCCCGTAGTCGCCCACCTGGATCCATTCTCCGTAGGGGCTGAGCGAATCATGGAAAAAGTCGAAAGACACCTCCTCATCATCCTGCGCCACCGCCGGCCTGGGCGCGAAGACGGCCAGTGCGGTAAGGAGCGTCAGGAAGAGGGCAAGAAATCTGGTTTTCATATCCGGGTGTAAGTAAGACTGTGTCGGGAGGGATTCATTCAGAAAATCTGGGGCGAAAAACGGAACGAGCGCGGGGAGGGAAGCCACAGATTGCCGTTTCCTGGAAAATGCGCAACCGCTTCCCTTGATCCCAGTTTGGTGGGAAGGCGTGGAGTAATTTAACGCAAAGACCACTAAGGGCGCAAAGCTTCGCAAAGAAGGAAAAGGAGGGAGAGAGTATGCCTTTTTCCTCCCTGCTTTTCTTTGCGCACCTTTGCGGTCTTTGCGGTCTTTGCGGTCTTTGCGTTAAAATACCCCTGTGTTTTCAAAGCAAAGCCTTGGACTCGAAGCCGATTAATCCGCGCTCGCCGGCAATGGTTGCTGCTGTGGAACCAGTCCGACCTGCTCTCCTGCCGGGACCACGGCAGTCCACCATTTGCGTCCCTCGAAGATCAGCAGTCCGATAAACGCGGCCCAGGGCAGATTACTCCAGGGGCTCCAAAACGGGACCTGCTCGTCCGTGGGAAAAGCGAAAGTCCACGGGAACTCCCATTTTGAGGCGGAGTGATAGAAGAGAAACATGTAGACCGAGGCCCCTGTCGTGATCGCGGCCCACCAGCGGGGTTCAAGAAGGAGAATGAAAGGTGCGTACCAGACCATGTATTGCACCGCAGCGCCTGGAGCGAAGACGAAGAGCACGACCCACACGGCTCCGACCGTACCGAAGAATTCGCTGGGCGGGACTTTTCTCCGGCGCCAGGCAATGGCCAGAGTGGAGGCGATCACCACGCACTTCAGGGTGGTCATGATCAGGCTCTCGACGTGCGTCAATTCGCTGAAGTTGACCGGTTGGAAATTCGCCATCCCGGTCTGACGCAGCCAAAACGTGATACCCCATCCGCCCCAGAAGCCGCCGTACCCGAAGACGTGTTGCAAATAGGCGCCGGGGCATTGAACCAGTGGAACGGCGGAGCCGACGAGCATGAGGATGGCGAACGGGACGGTAAAGCGCGCGGCGGTTCGCCAGCTGCGCGCCCACCAGAAAAAGAAGAAGAGCGGAGTGAAGAGAAGGGGCATCATCTTCACGTTGCAGGCTGCGGCAAAGAGGATCCCGCACAAGGCCGGACGTCCGTGCATCACGGCGATGCTCGCGCAAAAAACGAGCAGAACCATGACGGGGTCGAGGTTCCCGTGAAAGCCGGAGACCATGATTGAAACCGGGCTGATCGCGAAGAGCGTGAGCGCCCACCAGGGAGGGCGTCCGGTAACCCGCCGCACATGCAAAAGCGCCAGCACGAGGCCGATATCCGCGAGGACGCTGGGGGCCCGTAAAAGCTTGGAAAACGGATCGATTTTCCCATGTGTCGCCAGGTAGAGATGCTTTACGAAAAGCCCGGCGAGCGGCGTGTGATTGAAGAGGGGTCCGGCTTCGTAGAGCGCTTTCAACGGGTTGACTGAGAGGACCTTTCCAAAGGTGAAAAAAATGAAGGTATCCGCACTGCCGATGCTGCTCACGATCCATTCGATCTTCAAAATCGTGGCGATCGCAAGGGCAAGGAGCACGACGATCTGTGCGCGGCGGTCGGGAGACTTCTGATCAGACATGCGCAGGTGGTAAAACCCCCAGGGTGTATCGCTTCAAGCTGCCGCTGTTTCCGTTTCGGGAGATGTCCCGATGAGCGGAGCCGTTTGGTGCAACCGTATCTCGGCCCGCACTCTCATGATCTGATGGACGAGCAGGGCGATGAAGATGACCCAGGGCAGGTTGCTCCAGGGATTGGACTCTTCGATCTTCGGATAGGCCAGATCCCAGGGGAAACGATATTCCGCGGCGGGGTGATAGTAGGAAACCATGAAGATGGTGGAAGCGGCGGTCAGGGCGGCCCACCAGCGTGGTGTAAGCATGAGGATGAATGGCGCAAACCAGGGCATGTATTGAACGACCGCGCCAGGCGCGAAGACGAAGACGATCGTCCAGATGATGCCAAGGGTGGAGAAAAGCTCCACGGGCGCCGCTTTGCGGCGAAGCCATGAGACTGTCATGGTCCCGCCAAACAGGATCGCTTTCAACGAGGCCATGATGGCGGTTTGCTCGAGGGACAGGTTGCGGAAATCGAGCGTATGAAACATCTCGAGGCCGGTCTCGCGCACCCAGTAGGTGACGCCCCACATGCCCCACACGCTGCTGTAACATAGGACGTGGGCGACATAAGCCGAGGGACACTGAATGAGCGGTACGGCTGCGCCGAGGAGAAAGCCGCCCACGGTCGTTGTTGTAAAAAGAAGCGCTTCCCGCCGCCCACGCGCGAGCCAGAAGAAGAAGAAAGCCGGAGTCAGAACGATCGGAACGATCTTGATATTGAAGGCCAGCGCCAGGAGCGCGCCGCTCAGGGCCGGGCGTCCATGCAGCACCGCGATCCCGGCGAAGAACATGAACATGACCATCACCGGATCCATGTTCCCGTGAAAACCGGAGATGATCAGCGAGACCGGGCTGATGGCAAATAGTCCGATCGCCCACCACGGAGGGCGGCCGGTTACGCGCTTCACGTGAAGCAGTCCAAGCACGAGGCCGATGTCGGCGAAGATCGAAAGGAAGCGAAGTGCCGCGGCGAAGAAGAAGAAATGGCCATCCGCCATCCGGCACAGCGTTTTAACGATCATCGCCGTCAACGGCGTGTGATTGAACGCCGAGTACGTCTCGTACATGTACTTCAGGCTGTCCTGCCGCAGGAATTTGCCGAACTTCCAGAAGATCACCACGTCAAGGCTTCCCGCGCTATTCAAGGCCCACGTCGCTTTCAGGGCGGTGGACAAGGCGAGGATCAGGATGACGGCGGCGTAGGGTGAGAATCGCGGGGACTTCTCGGACATGGGGCAATCAGCGTAGCGATTTGTGTGCTTGCAAGGTCGAAAAAGACCCTGAGTCCGCGCGGGGGAAGTTCCGACAAAAATCGGCGGATCCGTGAAAGGGACGATCTTATTTTAACGCAAAGAGCGCCAAGAACGCAAAGGCGCGCAAAGATTACTTAAAACGTCCGCAGAACTCCTCGTAGCAATAGGTCAACCGAAGCACGGGCGGGAACTTTATTGGTGAGACGTCTGTGCGGCGGATTCGGCGTTTTGTAAGGCTTGGCGGGCGGCGGAGTCTCCCGGATGCGTTTGCAAATAGGACGACCACAAGGCGACTGCATCCGTCCAGCGGCTTTGCGCTGCGTACAGTTTGCCGAGTTCGAAGAATGGGTCGGGCCAATTCGGTTCGGCCACGGTGGCCTGGCGCAAGAGTTCCTCCGCGTTGCGCGGTTGACTTCGGTCGATGAAAATTCGGGCCAGGGCCATGCGGCTTTTTCTTTCCGCCGGATTGATTTCCAGCGCCCGCAGGTAGGCTTGGGTCGCTTCGTCTTGTTTACCCAATCGGCTTTCCACCACCCCGAGATTATTCCACACGCGAAACTGGTTCGGTTTGATGGCGACGGATTGCCGATACTGCTCGCGGGCGGCGGCAAAATCGTTCCGGAGGAAATAGACGTTGCCGAGATTGAGATGGGCGAGGTCGTTGTTCTTCGTCACGGCGAGAGCGTGGGTGAAGACGGTCTCGCTGTCTTTCCAGGTGCGAACCTGAGCGGTTGAGACGAGGGAGAGCGCGAGCACTACGATTGCGGCACCGGTCGCCGCGATTGCGGGTTGTTTTTCCAAAAGCTTCGCCGTGGTCCAGACGATCACGATGAAAATCCCGATGACGGAAGTATAGGCGTAGCGATCGGCCATTGCCTGATCGCCGATCTGCACCAGCCCGATTACTGGACCGAGCACCAGGCCGAACCAGATCCAGCCGCTGAGGAAAAACGGATAACGCCGGACAAGCAGAACGGCTGAGACACTGACCAGGACGAGAATCAAGAATGCGATCACTCCCCAGGCAAGGGGCAGCGCCCGTCCGGGATGCGGATAAAAGATGGCGAGATCGTCCGGCCAGAAGATTCTCCGTAGGTAGATCACGTACGAAACGAGCGCGTTGTTCACGCGAGCCGGGAAGGGATATTGGCCGGGATCCTGAATGGCACCCCAGTTTCGTTGGCTGAACACGGCGAGCACCGCTCCTCCTATCGAAAGAAGCAAAACGGGAAGCTTTTCGGCAATGAGCTGGCGCCAGTTCGCAGTATTCACCGGTGGATTTTGCCATCGTTCCAGGGGCCACCAATCCAGCACAAAGAGGAGCAGAGGCGTAGTAATCGCCATCGGCTTCGCCATCAGGGCTGCAACAAAAGCGAGGACGAGCAGCACATATCGCCTGGTCGATGGCTGCCGTGCGTACCATGCGTAGGCGAGCAGCGTGACGAAGAAGAAGGTGGCGCCGAGAAGATCTTTCCGCGCCGAAAGCCAGCAGACCGGCTCCACATTGAGCGGATGGACGAGAAAGAGCGCCGCTACCGCCAGTGAACGCCACTTCGTCCGCGTGAGCTGATAAAGCGCCGCCCAAAGCAACGCCGCATTCAAGAGATGGATACAGGCGCTCGTGACATGAAACGCTCCGGGATTCATGCCATAAACCTCGGAGTCAACGAGGCGCGAGAGCAGGGTGATGGGACTCCAGTATTCCGCGTGTTTCGAAAAAATGAAGAGATCCGCCGTGAACGCCCACTGCACGCTGAGCCAGGTCAACCCCTGCTTCAGCCAGGGATTGTTCGACAGAAACATGTCGTCGTCGAAATTCAGGAAATCGAAATGCCGAACCTGTGCGTAAATGCAGAGCCAGGCGACCACCAAAAGTCCCACAACGATCCAGACGGCGGTGCGCTGATTGGCGGATGCGCTGGATTTTTGCGATTGGGAACTTGAAGTCATGGGGTGGTGTAGGGCCTTTTGGGAATGAATTGCAAACCCGAGAAAATGAGCGGCTTGCTGCGCGCGGCGTGACCTTCGAGCGCGCCTGGGCTCAACTTCCTGCTGAAAGGGGCAAGTGGCCCATGTGGAAAATCTGCCGCATTCACCTTGGAGACTTCGATGCGTCGTGCAGGGAGTAACCGCAGGCCTATGGCATAGGATTTCGATTTGAGTGGTGTTCACAACGCCGGAGACCCCGATTCCACCGAATTTCATCTCGACGCTGTCCAGTCAGCGGGGCGGTGGTGTATCTTTTTGGGTGAGCGAGGACACTGACTCGAAGCTTATTTCTGATGACAGCAACCGAAATGCCATCTGTGCGCCGCGGCGCTGAGCAGGGGGCATTGGCTCCTGGACCATCGGCCTATGTTTAAGATTCCAGATGAGTTTCGTGACATTCCTGAAGCCGTAGAGCTTCGGCAAGCGGAGGCACGATTCAAGGCAGCGATTGAGCAGGAGAAGCGCATTACGCAGGACAGCGAAAAGCAAGTCCATCTCATCACTGGAAAGTTGCGCCAGGCGCAGGCTGATCTTCAGAGAGCGCAGAATGCTTTCGATGCAGCCACAGGCGAGCCAAAACCTGTCGGCCTTACATCCGCAGTGATTGAAGAAGTATCGTGTCTGTTTCCAGTTCAAGAGCGCGAGGATGTGGAAAATTTGCTCGATAGGTCATGCGGCCGGACTCTTCCATTCCATCGTGACTCCTCTGCCCAGAAGCTGGAGCACATTCGTCTATGTGTGCTTCGACTCAGCAGAGGTGATGTGGCTAAGCTGCGACAGTGGATCGAGTTCGCGAACGTTGATTGGCGAGACGTAATTTATGCGGCATCTACGATGTGAGATAACGGAAAAGCCTAGCAAGGCGCTAGAGCCAACGCCTTACGCGCCGTCACGAACCGTGAAGCCGCGCTGCTCCGCGCCAAATCCGCTCGTGGTTCACCTCAGGCATTAGACGCCTTCGCCCATGATTATTCCAAGCACAGGAGAAGTTGGTTTTACCGATGGTCTTCGGATCACCGCCCAGTCGTTGATTCAGCCTTTGTTACGTGCCACATCGGGGACCGTTTCTTCTCGCGCTTTACGCGTCCCAGGATGGAATCAACACGATCTTGGCGAGCATCCTTCGAGCTTCGGGCAGTTCGCTGTCGTGGTAACCACGGGTACCGAACATCGAGTCGAGGGCGTATTCCTGAGTCATGCCCATCCTTTTTATGAAGCAGCGACATTGGAAGATTCCGAGAGGCGAGCTTTTCACGAAGGCGTCATCGCATCTGACCTTCGCGGCCAGCGAGAGTTTTCGTGGGGTCATGTCTTTTGCCGGGTCGACAAGCGGGCGAATCGAGATTGGCTTGTCGTCATTTACAGTCCGTTTTGCGGCGTGCCGATTCATCAAACGGAGGTTTACCGGGTTTTGATCGAACATGAACCAACGCCAGGCGTCTGACAATGCGTTGCGCTAGGCTGTGATGGCGAACCCCGCGGGGTAAACGTTTTCCAGATCGGATCTTCCCCGATCGGCTTGCCTTCCCACGGCGCAGCGGCGAGCTTAAGGACGTGCCAACCGCGACCGAAACTCCGACGCGACAGACTCATGTCGTCCTCTATGACGACGAATGCCCGCTTTGCACTTTCCAGATGAAAATGCTGAGCTGGCTCGACTGGTTCAATACCTTGAGCCTCGTGCCGCTGTCTGATCCGCGGGCCAAGGCGCTGGCGCCTTCTCTGACGAGGGAGGATCTGATGGAGGCGATCCATTGTGTCACGCCCGCGGGCCGGATTTATCGTGGCGCTCGTTGTTTGCGTTTCGTCGGGATACGCCTCCCGGCCCTAATTCCCATGGCTTTGTTCCTTTGGATTCCCGGCGTCATCTTTGTCGCGGAACGCGTCTACCAATGGGTCAGCCGGAACCGGCTCGTTCTCAGCCGGCTCTTTGGCTGCAAGGGCGCCTGTGCGATTCTGCCGGCGCGCGAACGGGAGCAGGATAAACTCGCCTGACCAGCTGTGGTGCAAATTGCCGGAAATACTCGGCTGGACGCCGCGTTGGAGACCGCGACGACCGCGCTTCTCGCAGAGCTAAGTCCAGAGGGCCACTGGATCGGGGAACTCTCCAGCAGCGCGCTTTCCACGGCCACTGCTGTGACCGCGCTCACGCTTGTCGATCGTCAGACATCCTCCGAGACACACGCGCGACTCATCTCCGGCGGTCTGCGCTGGCTCGCCGCGCACGCCAATACCGACGGAGGCTGGGGCGATACCATTTCGAGCAAGAGCAATATCAGCACGACCGCCCTCGTGTGGGCTGCTTTCGGCGCGGCGAAAGCCGATGACGAATTTCGCGAAACGGTGAAGCGCACGGAAGCCTGGTTGAGGAAAGCGACGGGACAACCTGCCGATGCCTCGGGCGTTCCCGTGCAGCCGCTGGTCGAAGCCATCGCCCGCCGATACGGAAAGGACCGGACGTTTTCGGTGCCCATCCTGATGACCTGTGCGCTGAGCGGCCGGCTGGGAGCGGATGGCTGGCGATACGTACACCCGCTGCCCTTCGAACTCGCCGCGTTGCCCCATCAGTTGTTCGGAGCGTTGCGCCTGCCGGTCGTGAGTTACGCGCTTCCGGCGTTGATTGCCATCGGACAGATCATTCATCAGTTCGCGCCCACGGCGAATCCCATCACGCGGACGTTTCGGGACCTGACGCGTGCCCGGACTCTCGATGTTCTCGCAGCGATTCAGCCGGAAAATGGTGGCTTTCTCGAAGCCACGCCGCTCACCAGCTTCGTGACCATGAGCCTCGCCGGCATGGGTCTGGCGAACCACGTGGTGGCGCGCAAGGGCGCGGCATTTCTCACGCAATCGGTGCGTGAAGATGGAAGCTGGCCAATCGATACGAATCTTGCCACCTGGGTCACGACCCTTTCCATCAAGGCGCTTTCGCATCAATCCGCCACGCTGACCCCGGAACAACGTCTCACCTTGCGGGAATGGCTGCTTGGGCAGCAATACCAAGTGGAACATCCATACACCCACGCCGCGCCATTCGGCTGGGCCTGGACGAATCTCCCCGGCGGTGTGCCCGATGCAGACGATACCGCCGGAGCGCTCCTCGCTCTGACCGCTCTCGGGACGGTGGACTCCGTTTCTCATTTTGCCGGGACTCGCGGTGTCCAGTGGCTGCTCGACTTACAAAACGGCGATGGGGGCATTCCGACCTTTTGCCGGGGCTGGGGCGCTCTTCCGTTCGACCGGAGCAGCCCCGATTTGACGGGGCACGCCTTGCGCGCCTGGTGTTCGTGGCTTCCGCAACTTTCCGGCCTGTTGAAAACGCGTACGCTGCGCGCCATCGCCAGGGCGGTGCGTTTTCTCAAGCACGCGCAACGCTCCGATGGTTCGTGGCTTCCTCTGTGGTTCGGAAATGAACATGCGCCCGATGACGAGAATCCCACCTATGGCACCGCGCAGGTCTTGCTGGCGCTGCGCCTTCTGCGCGAACAAAGCTTCGCTCTGCCCACGGGCTTGATCGAAAAAGCCACGCGCTGGCTCGTCCAGGCTCAGTCCGCGGATGGCGGTTGGGGTGGTGTGCCGGGTGGACCCGCCTCCACCGAAGAAACTGCTCTCGCGGTCGAAGCGCTGGCCGGGAGCGAGCATGTGGCAGCCAGTGATCGGGGAATCGAGTGGCTGATTGCCCGTGTCGAGAGTGGCGAGTGGCGCGCGCCGGCGCCCATCGGCTTTTATTTTGCCAAGCTGTGGTATTTCGAACGCCTCTATCCTTTGATCTTTACGGTGAGCGCCTTGGGTAAAGCCAGCGCTCTGGCGCGGTTGCATAGCTAGTGTGGGATTTGGCAATTTCTGATTTTTGGCGGCGAAGGCCGATAAAGGAGAGCGGGCTTGCAGCCCGCGGTGGCTTGAGTCGCGCTGAGCGTTCGGTTCAATTGATTCGCCGCCACCCATCACTGCGGGCTGCAAGCCCGCTCTCCTTTTCGTCGGCGCTTCTTCGGAGCGTTGTTCCATATTACTGAACGTGAATACGTGATACGTCCGACGCGAACTTCCGCTTATGACATGATCCAAACCCTTGATCGGGCGTTTCCCGGGGTTGCGGTTGTTGACATCCCGATGCACCGCGCTTCTATCGACTCTCAGGCCCATTCAGCTCCGTCTTCGCTGTCCAGCAACCCACTAAACGGCATTCGTTCCGCATTCATGAAATCGACCATAGGAATTCTTTTCGGTCTCGCCTTCCCGATACTTCTCAGTCACTCGAGCAATGCCATTGCGGCTGATACTTCACTAGCCAACGATTTCGTACAGGCGACGTGGCAACTGACCGAAAAAGGTGCCGCGACCGGAACTTTCGTGGAGAAAAAGACGAATGAGTCGCTGCGTCTTCAGGGCGATTTCTTCAAGCTGCTTTATACGGATGGCGCCATTCGAAACTCGTCGGATTTCGCCGTGGTCGGCACTCCGCGAATCGAAACGCTCGATGCGAATCCCAAAGCCTCCCGGCTCGCGGAGCGCCTGGGCGGGCACCAAATCGTTGTGGATCTCGCGAGCAGCGACGATGGTGCGAAGGCAACGTGGAAGGCGATTCTCCGCGATGGTTCAAACTACCTTCGCGAGGAGGTGGCGCTCACGGCGGGAACCAAGTCGTTGCCGATCAAAGAACTAATTCTTCTCGATTTGCCGGTGGTGAATGCCCGGCCGACGGGCAGTGTGGATGGATCGCCTGCTGCCACGAAGACGATGTTTTTCGGGCTCGAACAGCCTCTGTCGATCAATCGCGGTGAAATGGGCTATGTGCGCTGCTTCCTGCCGCGCGGTTCCAGTTTGAACCCCGGGGAAACCCTCAGTGCTTCGTTGGTCATGGGCTTTGTGCGGGAAGGCCAGTTGCGGAGGGAATTCATGACTTACCTGGAGCGCGAGCGGGCTCATCCCTATCGGCCATTCCTGAATTATAATACGTGGTACGATATTGGTTACTTTAGCAGATATGACGAGCCCGCTCTCCTCAACGCTATCAATGCGTTTGGCGAAGAACTGGTGAACAAGCGTCACGTGAAGATCGATTCTTTCCTGCTCGATGACGGATGGGATGACATGGAGACGCTGTGGCGGCCACATCATGGTTTTCCCGAAGGTTTCACTGCTGTGGCAAAAACTGCCGGGAAATACGGAGCGGCGCTGGGCTTCTGGCTTTCTCCGTGGGGTGGCTATGGTCACCCGAAAGAGGTCCGCCTGGAGAATGGCAAGGCGCAGGGATTTGAGATTGCCGACGGTTCCTTTTCGATGGCCGGTCCCAAGTACTATGAGCGGTTTCGTTCGCTATGCGTGGACGTGGTGAAACAATATGATGTAAACCAGTTCAAGTTTGATGGCATCGGCGCCGGAGATACGAGCGGAGATAATGCCACTTCGGGCGCTGGAGGTGCGACGCGCGATTTCGAGGCGATGCTGCGCCTGGTCGCAGAGTTGCGGGCGTTGAAGCCCGATATCTATATCAATCAAACCACCGGGACGTGGCCTTCGCCTTTCTGGTTGATCAATGTGGACTCGATCTGGCGCGGCGGAGACGATCACTCCTTTGCCGGGCGCGGCACGGACCGGCAGCAGTGGATCACTTATCGCGATAGCGATGTTTACACACGCATCGTTTCACAGAGTGAGCTGTATCCTGTGACGTCGCTCATGCTGCATGGCATGGTTTACGCCAAGAGCGCGAATAAGTTGAACGTCGATCCCAAGGGCGACTTCAAATCGGAGGTGCGTTCATTCTTCGGCACCGGGACGCAGATGCAGGAGATGTACATCACCCCGGCGCTTATGACGCCGGAAACCTGGGACATGCTTGCCGAATCCGCGCGTTGGTCCCGAGAAAACGCCGATGTTCTGCAAGATACGCATTGGGTAGGGGGCGATCCTTCGGAATTGCATGTTTATGGCTGGGCCTCGTGGTCGCTGCGCAAGGGAATCCTGACCCTGCGAAATCCCTCCTCGCGGCCGGCAAAAATCGAAATCGATGTCCAAAAAATCTTCGAGCTTCCGGTGGAAGCGGCCCGCGAATACGACCTGACAAGCCCTTACAAAGACCAGCGCATCTCCTCGGTTTCGCTAAAAGCCGGCTCCACTTATCAATTTACGCTGGATCCATTTGAAGTGCTGGTCTTCGACGCCGCGCCTAAGACGGAAAAGTAAGTGGAATGGCCCTGTTTTCAGGCGCTTCAACGAGATGTGCTGCTGGATTGGTGGCGGGAAGAGGTGGCTCGTTATCACCCGCCGACATGATAGAAAAGTAAGTCGCGAGTAAGTAAGGGTTTTGTAAGGGTAATACCCTTACAAAACCGTCCGGTTTCCTCTGAAATGCGGCTTCCGCGTGAAGGCGTTGCGAGGGTAAAACTTTCAGGGGTGAAGCCTGACAGATTCCGGTCCCGAGAACTGCCATAGTCGGGCCGTGGAACTCCGTGAACTCTCTCCTGTTGGCATTTCTCCCTGTTCGGTTCGTGTAGGTCGGTCGCGTCTCCGAAGAGCCGCTTTTGCGGGTGCACTGGCTTTTCTCGGCTATGTGGGTATTGCCCTGGGGGCCGAACCTCCTCCAAACCCATATCCCGCGGCGAGCCACACGCCCTGTACGCGGAATGGCTGGGAACGATTCCTAACTAATCCCGACCCGACGGCGCCGCCCGATGAACCGCAGGGCGGCCGCACGGAACTGGGAACACCAATCACGCATCGTATCGAACCATGCTACCCGGCGGAGGATCGGAATCTCTTTTGGGAGGTCGATCAGGTGGCCAGCGGACCTAATGGTGCACTGGAGCCGTTGAAATATAACACGGATGGTCAGCCGGGAATTACTGACGAACAGCGCAACGCGATTCGCGGGCAGAATACGTGGATGCTCTGGGGCGAGGGGAATGAAGCATTCTGGGGCTGGTTGCAGGAACGCGGATATGGCCTGGCGGATTTCCTGATTCTCCTCGATTCCCGCCGGCGGGGCAGCCGCTTCAAGGAGGATGGGTTAGTCAATCAACCCGGTATGGAGTCGCAAACCGATCCGGCAAAGCGTATCCTGGGTCTCTATCTCGACCAGGCGGCAGGGGACAAGATCACCCTGCACAGTCCGCCCTCCGATATCGACCGCGCCACGGGCAAGCCGCCGGTCCGCGTCGGGGAGCCTAAAGTGACGAAAGGCTCGAGTTGTGCGCAGTGCCATGGCGAGAAGAATCCGCCTCTCTTTGAACCCGGCGATCGCGACATCTATGAGAAAACGCTGAAGGTGTTGCCCGACGACGGGATCGATCCTTTTGTCTACGGGTATCCGAGTGGAATCGTCGGCCTGCGCCTGATGCCGAATCCGGATTTCTTTGGCAACACGAGTGCGGCAGCCGAAGCGCGTAAATATTGGGACAAGCAGGTCGTCCATAGCAAGGTGCAGGACGCTTTTTATACCGATGTCAGCATCGCCGCGGATCCGAAGCTCGTCCGCCCCTTCCGGATCAATATGGCCTGTGCATTCTGCCACATCGGGCCGCATCCGCTCAATCCGCCGGCCGATCCTGAAAGCCCGGAATGGAAGAATTTGTCGTCCACGATTGGCAACCAATATTGGACCCCTCCGCGGGCCTTCGCCAATCTCCTCGAAAAAGATAACTTCCTCTACCATTTCATCGCCAGCCAGCAGCCGGGGACGATTGATACCTCGCTGGTCAGCACGGATCACATTAACAACCCGAACACGATCAACGCGGTCTTTGATCTGCCGGCCCGTGTCGCGCGAGCGATGAAGAATCCGCCGGAGCATCAGAGCCCGGCAAATCTTCTGGAAAGAAGCATCGAGGACGGAAACTCCGATACCAATCCGCGACATACTCCGCGAGTGCTGCTCGATGGAGCGGATAGTATCGGTGCGTTTGGCGCGCTGGCGCGCGTCTATCTGAATATCGGCACTTATCCTGAGCAGTGGCGCCGCTGTCACAATCCAATCATCGGATTCATCCCGCAGCAGCCCTTCTCGCTCTCGACGTGTGAGGCAAATTCCGTTTTCTGGCGCACCGCTGAGAAATACCGGATCCCGTATCTCGCCGCCTTTTTCCTGCTGCAAAACGCGTCGCAGGCGCCGGCTTCGTCGCCCAATGTCGCGACGGCCACGACTCCGGAAACTCCAGCAGCTCCTGCGCAAGCGGAAATCAATAGTGCGCCCGTCCGAAACGGCACGGCTTCGCCCATGCGGTTGGTGCATGCGCCTGGCGGAAAGGAAATCCTTGCCACGGAAAGTCAGCTTGCCGCAGCGGGGCGAGCGGTGTTCCTGAAGAACTGCGCAATGTGCCACTCGAGCAAGCAGCCCGATGGTTATGAGCTCAAGTTTTCGCGTGATTGGCGAACTGTCGCCGCGCCGAAGCCTAAAGAGCCGGCACGCTATACCCTGCCGATGGATTTCTCCGAATGGGAGCTCTTCAAGAAATCGGATGCCTATGCGGACTACGGCAAACGCATCACCGACTTAGCGGGTGTGCAACAGGGGGATAGTGATCCGTTCCTGCGGGACAATTTCCTCTCCACTGATATTCGTGTGCCGGTCACTCTGACGGGCACCAATTCCGGCCGTGCGGCCGGGACCAACGGTATGCGCGGGCAGGTATGGGATAACTTCTCGTCGGATGATTACAAGAAACTGCCGGCGGTCGGTGCAGTGCGTTTTTATAATCCTTACTCCGGCGTCGCCAAAGACACGCTGGGATTCAATGACAGCTACTATCCGCCGGGAGATGGACCTGGTTATTACCGGCCGGCATCGTTGATCTCGCTGTGGGCCACGGGTCCTTATTTGCACAACAATACGCTCGGGATTTACAATGAAGACCCGTCGATCAAAGGGCGGCTTGAAGTCTTTGAAGACGGAATCTCCAAGCTGCTCTGGAATGCGAAGCGCGCTCCGAGCGCCAATGGACATCCGGGTGATTTGCGTTTTGCTCACAAGGAGTTCGCCGGCGGCGATCCCGGTTTTATCTATCGCATTCCGGAACCGACCAACGTTCGGATTGCCGGTGGATTCATTCGCGAATTACTCCAGGGCATTCTCGGCGCTTGGCTTACCAACTTGCTGACGCTCTACTTCTGGATCCTGCTTGCGATCGTTTTCGCGTTGCTGGTCTGGTTTGGCAAAGTACGGCAGGCAGGCTTTGTCTTCGCGGTGATCGGCTTTATCTTAGCGGCGGTTCTGATCATCGCGCGCTTTGACAAGGCGCTTCCTATCCTGTGGCTCCTGCCGGTACTCGCGCTGGGGTGGGCTTTCGCCCTGTGGTTTGGGAAAAATTTGCTGACTGCGGCGCGAATCAGTTTCGGCGTGCTAGCTATCCTTTCACTGGTGATCGGATTCCTGGCGACAACGTTCGTCAATGGCGGCTTTGGACCGCTCAAGGTCGGTCCGATTCCCGCAGGCACTCCGGTGAATCTCGTGATGAATATCAATCCGGAAGCGCCGCTGGGCAATCTGGTCAATGCCGGAGCATCGCTGATCCGGGGCTCACTTATCGTCCAGACAAAAGGTTTGAAGGGGGAGGAGGCGCTGAACGTTTTTCAGGCAGAGGCGGGAATGCCGCTCTTGAAAGCGAGTAAGTGCCCGGACTTTGTCCTCGATCGCGGCCATTGGTTCGGAGAGGGGCTCTCCGACGACGAGAAGACGAAGTTGAAGGCATTTCTAAAAACCCTGTAAGTCCAACCTGGAAGAAGAAGAGATCTATGGAAACCAGTGCAATCAACCCGGCGGATTCGCTCACCGCTGCGTCGGACGCGGAGACGACCCCATTCGACTATATCATCATTGGCTCCGGAGCCGGAGGCGGGCCGCTGGCGGCGCGTCTGGCGGAAGGGGGAAAGAAGGTGCTCATTCTCGAAGCCGGGGGAGATCCGGCGCAGGGACCGGAGGTGGGAGATCCGCCTTACGGCAACATCGACATCAATAGTCTGCGCGAGGTCAATCAGATCCCGGGTTATCAGGGCGCCGCGACCGAAGATCCACAGATGCGCTGGGAGTTTTCGGTGCGCCACTACGGGGACGACAACACACAGCGGCAGGACACCAAGTATTTCAAAGAGTACGATCCATCAGCGGAGGGTAAGCCAGGCAAGGGCGGTATTCTTTATCCACGCTGTGCCGCGGTCGGTGGCTGTACGGCGCACCACGCGATGATCATTATCGCTCCGAACGATCGCGATTGGAACCAAATCGCCGAGGTGACGGGAGACAGCTCCTGGCGTGCGGAATCCATGCAGAAGTACTTCTCCCGCATCGAAAACTGCCTGTACAAGAGCGTCTACGAGACTTTTGCGCAGAAGCTGCTTGGCTGGCTGTGGGAATTGCCGCGCAAGATCACCGGCTTTATCAACCCACGCGCTATCCTCGATGAAGGTGGGCACGGTTTCGGTGGATGGCAGAAGACGAGCTTCATTGATCCCAATCTCGTTGCACAGATTAAGGAGGACGACAGCACCTTTAGCACAGTGCTGTCACAATCTATTATTTCGGAACTAAAGCAGGATGGAGCGCTGGCCGTACTTAAGCGGTTCCTCGTCCAGTTCCGCATCATTCAGTATGTTGATCCGAACGATCGAAACACGCGCGCCGCGCGTCCATCGGGGCTGGCATTCATCCCGATTGGCACGGACGGAATCCGGCGCATGGGTGTGCGCGAGCGTTTGCTCGATATTGCCCAAAAGCATCCGGATCGGTTGGTGATCCATACCGGCGTCCATGCGACGCGCCTCATCTTCAAAAATGAAGTCGGCTCAGCCGCTCCGCGGGCGATCGGTGTGGAGGTGGCAACTGGCTTGCGTCTCTACGAGGCCAGCCACGAACCGCGCAAGGATCCGGAAAATGCGCCTCGCAAACAGTTCTTCACAAAGGGTGAAGTGATCGTCTGCGGCGGTTCTTTCAATACTCCGCAACTCCTTAAACTGAGTGGCATCGGAGATACCGCTGAATTGCAGAAATTCCAGGTGGAAGGCCCGCGTGACCGTGATGGGAAAAAGATTGCTGAGATCATCCATCTTCCCGGCGTCGGGCGAAATCTGCAGGATCGCTATGAGGTGACTGTTGTCAGTGAGATGGATGAGGACTTTTCCACGCTCAAGGGCGTTAGTTTCACACCGGGAGATCCGAAAGACCCGGCTCGCTTGCAATGGCTGGACAAGGACGACGAGAAACGCCGTCAAAGCCTCTATACCTCCAATGGCGGCGCATTGGCGATCCTGTATCGCAGCAAACAGGTGAAGGAAAAGGATCCTGAAGCGGACTTCTTCATCTTTGGCGCATCCGCTGCGTTTCGCGGCTATTACTGGGGATGGTCCTCGCAATTGCTGCGCCGTACCATCGGTGCGCCGAACGATCAGCGGAATCTGTGGAGCTGGGTGATCCTCAAGGCCTATACGAAGAATAACGGAGGCACCGTCTCCCTGCGGTCGAACTCGCCGTTCGCTCAGCCGGAGATTAATTTCCACTCCTTTAAGGAAGGTCCCGAGGGATGGAAAGACGACGTGGAGGCTGTTGAGGATGCGATCGATCTTGTTCGGAGAATCAATACGCATCACGGTTTTCCCGAGAAGGATGAAGTTCAGCCGGGAAATAGCCGGCCAGCCAAGTCATCGGGTTTGCAGGAATGGATTCAGCATGAGGCCTGGGGGCACCACGCGTGCGGCACTTGTCGGATGGGCTCGGATGCGTGGCAGGCGGATGTAACAAAGATTACCGATACCGGCGCGGTACTGGATAGTCATTTCAGGGTCCATGGCGTCAGGGGATTGCGTGTGGTGGATGCATCGGTTTTTCCAAAGATACCGGGTTATTTCATCGTCACCCCCGTTTTCATGATTAGTGAGAAAGCCGCGGATACGATCATGCAGGATTGCGATAACTATCCGTCGGCGCTCGAGGCGGAAGAAGCCAGGTCTGTGCGGGCGCGTCGAGAGAAGGCTTTGTCCGGGCAGACGGACGCTGACAAACCCGAGAACATCCCCGGCAACTGTGTGGGGCTGGCCTTTTCTGGAGGAGGTATTCGTAGCGCCACCTTCAGCCTCGGCGTGCTTCAGGCCTTGTCTTCCCGTGATCGCCTCCGCGATGTCGACTTCCTGTCGACTGTTTCAGGTGGAGGTTATACGGGTGGATTTCTCGGCAGGTTGTATACGCGCCTAAAGGATCTCGGCGACTACGCCGGGCGTGTGCAGAATATCCTGAAGAATACACGATCGGAGGAAATCGGCTGGTTGCGAAAGAATGCCGATTACATCGCATCTGCCGGGAAGGCTGACGATAAGCAGAACCTCGGAGTTTTCTGGCGCAATCTCTTCACCGTGCACTTGGTGATCGGCGTGCTGTTGCTCGTCGTCTTTGGCGTGTTGCGGTGCTGGTCAGACGTGTTGGTCTCATTCCTGCCCGTGCCGGCGATCGCGCCGGATAAGTTGACGATCAGTCCATGGTGGTGGCTGCCGATTGTGGTCTTTGGTCTCGCAATAACTCCCGCCTCGCTCGGTTACTGGCTGGCGCCACGACCGGGGGCTCGCGGTCCGCATCCATTCTATTCCGTGTTGGCCTGGGTCGTATTGATTCTGAGTACCATTGGTGCACTTGTATTGCCGTCCGCCCTGGTCTGGGCGCCGGTCGTCATAGCGATCCTCTTCATTGCTTATCTATGGCAGGAGGCGGCCCGATGGGGAATGCCTGTGGGCACCAAGCCGGGGCGTGAGGGCTCTATTATTCGTGACCGCCTGTCGCGTTCATTGGGAGAGACCCTCGTTATCTTCGTGGGTACGGTGATCTGGGTAGTGCTTGATACCGCCGCTCGCAGCCTGGTGGCGGCCCATCACCATGCCGGCGTGGCGGGAGTCTTGATGCTCCTCACACCATTGCTGCCCTGGCTAAAGAACATCACCCAGGTGATTGCAGGGAACTTGAACGAATCGAAGAACGGAAAGCCGAGTGTGATTCCGAAGAAATGGCTGCCGGCCCTGATCTCGTTCCCGCTCTTGGCCTTGCTTATCATCGCGCTGGATATCATTGTGTGTCTGGCTTTCGACTCCGGCACGGGCGTCGGACCCTGGGTGATTTTTGTCAGCCTGGCCTTCTCTCTGGTCATCGGACGTGCGTTCCATTTCCTGAACCTCTCGTCGCTGAATGCCACTTACACGGCCCGGCTTACTCGCACCTTCCTGGGCGCATCCAATCCGAACCGGATCTTTGCCGTCGATTCCGATGTTTCTGACGATGTGAATCTGCCGCATCCGGAGGATGACGTTCCGCACGACGAGTATCATCCGGAAGCGAATGGCGGGCCGTTGCATCTCATCAATGTCTGCGTGAATGAAACGATCTGCGGCGCTTCGCAGCGTCAGCTCAGCAAAGACAACGGCTTGCCGATGTGTGTCGGACCGGAAGGGGTTAGTGTGGGCCGCCGGTTCCACGCCGTGTGGCAAAAGATCGATCGTCCGGTCGACGATCTGGAAAGGAAGCTCGTCCGGAAAATGGAAAATAACTGGATGTGCGAAGCCGATCGCGAGGTCGCCCTCAAGGCCATCCCGCCGGGAGGCGATCCGTACGCTTTCCATGTTCTGGCGCACAAAGACGGTTCCCTCGTCGTGCCCGAGGCTCTGCATCTTGGTCAGTGGATCTCCATTTCCGCGGCTGCGTTCACCACGGGATTGGGGCGTACGACGAACCTGCCGCTCTCGTTACTCCTCGGCCTCCTCAATGTCCGCCTTGGCTACTGGTGGAATAGCGGAGTCCGGGCCGGTAATCGACCAAATCGCTATCCGCCGACGCTCTGGCAACGCATCAAGTCATTGCCGTCAGCGCTCTTCGAAGCTCAAAGCAAGTTGCTCGATGAGTGGCGGGCGCGATTTGACGGACCGTCAAACCGGCTCTGGTACCTGAGTGACGGCGGGCATTTTGAGGTCCTCGGACTTTATGAACTCATCCGCCGCAAGGTCGGGTTGATTCTGTCTGTCGACGGCGGCGAAGATTCGGATTATCGGTTCAAAGACCTGTCAGTACTCACCCGCCAGGTGCGGCTGGACTTCGGCGCGGAAATCGCCTGGATCGATCCGACCGCCCCGCGCGCAGGTGGCAAACATGGCTGGGATGCGATTGATATGGCTGTCGGCTCTCATGCAGTTCCTGCGTGGGTTAAGGCGTGGATCAATCCGGATGCGCTGGGCGCTTTGGGTGCGATCAAGCGTAAAGGCCCGTTCAGCGCGGCCCTGGCACGCGTCTCTTATGCGGACTGCCCGACCCGATTCAGTTGGCTGCTATGCCTCAAGGCCAGCTTGGATGACCAGGTATCGGCCGACGTGCTGGAGTATGCGGAACAGAATGAGAAGTTCCCGCAAGACCCGACCGGCAACCAATTCTTCGAGGATGACCAATGGGAGAGCTATCGGGCACTGGGAGAGCATGTCGGCAGCAAGGTAATTGCGGCGAAATGAAAGAGCTGCCCCCGCGGATTCGCTCTGTTGTTGCGCTAACCCGCCGCTGGCTGGTTGTCACGCCGCTGTTACTTGTGACCGGCTGCTCGGTGACTTCGTCGTTCCAATTCGACGATCGTGTCTTGGTCAAGGTGCCGGGCACCAAGATCGTTCCGACCGCGCAGGCGGGCGGTTGGAGATTCCGCCATGTGGTGGAGGGGCCGGGTGATCGTTTCACGCCACGGGGCCAGTGGTATGCGGTGTGGCATGCGGGACAACCACCGCGGCGCCATTTTGGAATGCCGTGGTCTCGCTGGCAGTACGCCCTGGATAACGCGCCGTCGATTGCCTCCGCGTCACGGCAGGCCTTCGGAACCGATCCGACGATGATCGAACCGGACCTCATCTTCAGCGAAATGGCCGCTCGGGTGGATATGACGCAAGCGCTTCCGGGCAGCCGCAAGGATGACTCTTCGAACCAGCCGAGGACGCTGCGCTACAGTGCGGCTCCTTCACCTTCGTGGCCGATTCCGAAAACGGCTGATGGACAGATTCGCCCGGCCTGGCATCTCGGAGACGACTATTCGCAACTCAGTCACGCTGCCCAACGCGTGACCGATAAGCGCGGAGGACGCGGCGAACCGATCCGCATTGGCATCCTGGATAATGGCTTCTCCGCAAGGCAGGCGGGCGTTCCGGAACGCCACCGCCTGGAAGACGAGCCCACAGGCGATGCCCTGGATGCGCTGGATGATACACCTTTACAGGCGCCCGGCAGCACGGGCGCGTCCCACGGTACGGGCACGATTGGTCTTCTGGCCGGCCGGAGAATTTCGCTTCCGGCGCAGACTTACAAAGGACATCAGATTGCTGGATACACCGGTTATCTCGGCGGCGACCCGAATGCGACGATTGTTCCCGTTCGCGTCGCTCCCTGGGTCTTTTCACTTACCACGGCGAATCTCGCCTATGGTCTCGACTATGCGAGCCGCGTGAAGCGTTGCGACGTGCTTTCCCTGAGCCACGGCGGCGCGCCGTCACAAGTCTGGGCCGATGCGGTCAATGCCGCTTACGAACGGGGCACGGCCATGTTTGCCGCCGAGGGCGACTTTTTCTCACTCTATTTCAAGCCGATTCAACCGCGCGGCATCATCGTCCCATCCTCGCCGGTTTACCCCGCGGCGTTTCGGCGAGTCATGGGAGTGACTGGCGCGACTTCCACCGGCGAAAGTTATGCGGAGAACAGCCTCTGGAACCTGGTGCGCAATCCGACAGCGATCGCCCAGTGGTTTTCCCGCGGTAGTTATGGGCCGGACGGAAGCTGGCGTTCCACCTTTGGCACTCACGAGTGGCCGGATCAGCCGACGGTTCGGAAGATGGGGATTTTGCGCGCTTATCCCGTGGCCGGCTATTCGCCCAATACGCTTTGGCTCCACGCGCCGGATAGCAAAGATCCGAGCACCGATCGGGTGGACTTGAATGGAGCAGGGACATCGGCGGCAACGCCTCAGGTTGCGGCGGCGGCCGCGCTGTGGCTCGATTATCATCGCCCCGAGATCGGGAGTAAGTGGAATACGTGGGAGAAAAGCGAAGCGGCTTACACTGCCTTGCTTCTGTCCGCCCAGCGTGACCCGGCCAGGAAATGGCCCGATCGCTATCTGGGTGCGGGATTGCTGAAGGCCGATCGCGCATTGAATCTGAGTTTCGCGGATGTCAGGAAACTCGAACGTCATCCGGTAACCGAGAGCGACGGAAACCTCTTTCTCAAATACCGGCTCGCACCGCGGGATTTCTTCGACGGTGCGCGGAGTTTCAAGAGCCTTCTCGGCTTCCGTGTCGACCTGCCCTATGGCGAACGGGCGGATCTCGATCAACGTCTCCAAACGCCGCAACCGGCGCTGCAGAGGCTTTTCTATAATACACTTCTGCTCCGCGAATGGCAGGCGGGCCGTCTCCCTCGCGGCGAGTGGAAGGATCACTTGCGGCAAAATTCGGAGCTCATCGCGCAGGCCGCCAGATTGGCGGGCCAGGCGCCGCGCGGAAGCAACGGGCATTGATCGCCGCCAAAGGCGGCAAACTTCCAGAACCTAGAACAGAAAGCAGACGACTTATGAAGCACCTGACTCGATTCGCGCTTTTGACGCTGGCGCTCTTCAGCCAGTTATTCGTACCGTGGCAATCCTTCGCCGCGGATCACAATGATCCCAATTCGGTCAATTCGATCTTCTCGGATATCAAGATCAATCCCGCCGATCTCTACGATCTCTTTGGCTGGCCGAGCGATGATACTGCCGGCGGCGAAAAGGTCATCGTCGCGCTGACCTTTGCCGCGGTGCCGGTGGCAGGAACGCTGGATCCCGATTTCCTTTATCGGATTCGGATTGCCCCGACGCCCCGGAATTCACCCAATCTCGACGAGGATACGAGCCTCGACGTGATGCTGAAATACTTCGACGCGGTGAAGGATAAATATGCACGGCTCAATCCAAGCGATATCCGGGTGACGGTAGATAAAGCAGGCCACGCGACGATCACCTTTGCCAATTTGCCGGGTGGTGATTTCTCGAAGACGATCGATACCAATACCGTCGTGCCGGTGACCGCGCCGGACGGCTCCGTGGTCAAAGTTTATATCGGCGGACGTGACGATGCGTTCTTCAACGATCTGCCGGGTTTCTTCCGCTCGATCAATTATGCGCCGGAATACTATCACGTCCCGCACGACAAACCGGAGCTGCGCGAACTGAAGATCCCAATGACCCTCCTGGAACTGGAAGGGAATACGCTCTTCAATTTCGATCCGGCGCATCCCGACTATGGCTATGACCAGAGCACGAAACGGGACCTTCCGCAGGGGCCGCTCACATGGAATGGGAACCGTTTTGCCAAGGACAAAGACGGAAATTACCGCTTTGTGTACAGCGGGAAGGATGCGCAGGCCGGGAAGAACATTAACGCGGTGATCCTGGAGATGCCGGTCAAGCTGTTGACCAGGACGCCAGACACGGACCGGATTATCAATGCATGGGGAGAAAGCTGGGTGATGAAGGCGTCGCACAAGGTGGATACCATTCCGGACGACCGGCCACCGCTGCCTGGTCCGTTTTGGTTCCGGCATCCGTGGATCCTGCCTTTGCTTGTCATCATCATCGCGGGAGTGCTGCTTTATTTCGGCCTCCGGTCGCTATTGCCCAAAGCCGCGGCCGCCGATGCTGCGCAACCGAAGCGTCCCGTGAAATGGTGGCCGATCCTGGAAACCGGGTTGGGTCTCATCTTGTTGCTGCTTGGGTTCTACGCCGGCTCCGTGCTCTCGTCGATCGCGAGTAAGAAACCCGCGCTGACGCTAACCCCGGCGGAATTGGGAGAACAATTGAGCCACTATAAACTGATCGATACCGATGGCCTGCCGTTCGCCGACGCGGCGCTCAACGAACGCGAGGACAACCGCCAGCTTGGCGCCGATAACTTCTGGCTGGCCCCGCATTTCGTGACGCGGTTGGCCCACCTGGGATGGGGCTTTGGGCCATCGATTAGCGCCTTGGGACTGAAGACGTCGTTCGATCACAGCAATTCGCCGGTATCGGTTTACAAGGTGTATAGTAACGCGGAAATCCTCGATGCCTTTACCCGCGCGAAGAAGGTTGTCTTCCAGCGGCTGAATATGCCGGATAACAAGTGGAATAAGAAAGGCCTTCCGATTCCCTTGAAGCGTCCGATCGAGATCTTCATTCCAAACGTGTGTGCCATCGATATGGACACGACCGGCACATGGCCTTTCGGACGGCGGCCCGAAGATCAGGTTGCCACCCGGTTTCTTTCGCTCTTCCTCGATATGAGCGCACAGATCAACGGCAAGCCCTATAACGTCGACACGCTGGGCGATCAGGCCTTGTGGGATAGCGCGCCGATCGTGCCGAAGACGCCGCCGAACCCGCTCAAGAACGACAAGGAATTCCTCGATCACTTCCCGTATCTTGCCGATCCGTGGCCACAGACGCCCGAATACGGTTACGGTGCAAAGTGAAAACGGCCACAGATTGCCGGGGAAAGCGCTCTTACTCCGGCTTCGTGAACAGGCTGGCGGTTGTGGTCGCCGCCGGCTCGTTCCTGCCGGCCATCCCTGTTACTGCTGCTCCACAAACGGACTACCAGCAGGAACTGGCTGAACTTACGGCGAGAATCGAAAGGAGCGAAAAGCAGGCATTTAGCGCTCCGGTGCACTTTGAGCCTGTGGTTCAGTATGTCTATCTCGTGTATCATAAAGCAGGATTGACGGGTGAACTCGGCGATCTGCGTGGGGCAGTGGCGATCCTGGATCGTGCCATCAAAGAGGTCGGTCCTGCGGAAGATCTCTACCGGCTGCGCGTGCATCTCGATTTGAAGCTCCATCGGGTTCCGGAGGCGAAACAGGATCTGGAACGCGTGCCGGATCTGGCCAGTTCAGGAGAAACTCTCGCCCTTGCTGCCGATGTGGCGTTTCAGGAGGGCCGCTACGCAGAGGCTCGGAGTGGTTATGAACAGGCCATCGCCAAGGAGCGAACGTGGGATAACCTCGCGCGTCTCGCCTTTCTGGAAAGCCAGTTCGGTGATACCGCGGGCGCGGATCACCTGTACGCCGATGCGGAGGATGAGATTACGGCGAAGGAAATGCGTTCTTTTGCCTGGGTGGAACTCCAGCGGGGCTTGCTTGAGTTCAAGCACGGGCGCTTCGAAAGCGCGTTTGCCCACTATAACCGGGCGGATCGCGCCTATACCGGTTATTGGATGACCAAAGAGTACCTTGCGGAGCTGTTGGGGGCGGAAGGGAAATTTGAAGAAGCGGCCAAGCTTTACCAGGAAGCGGTCGTCCTTGCGCACCATCCGGAGATTGAGCAACAGCTTGGTGATTTGTATCTTTTCATGGGCAAACAACCGCTTGCGAAGCCGTGGTACGATCGCGCGCTATCGGGCTTCCGGCACGCGGCGGATCTGGGAGAGGTCCTATATTACCATCATCTTTCCACTTACTACGCCGATGCTGCCGGCGACGGGGCGGCGGCGCTTGAGTGGGCGCAAAAGGACGCGGCGGTACGCCCGGGTGCACAGGTCCGCGACTCACTCGCGTGGGCATTCTATCGAAAAGGAGATTTCGATAAGGCTTTAGAAATCGAGAGCGAAGTGCTGGCATCCGGAATCAAGGACCCACATCTCCTGTTCCATGCCGGGATGATCGACATGGCTGTGGGCCGTGCGGAGGAGGGAAAGCGGCTGATGAGTGCCGTGGCGGAAATCAATCCGCGATTTGTGAACACGTTCCATGTCCACCGGTGAGTTGTTGTGTGATCTACTGCGTGTCGTCGGCTTTCGGTTCTTCCTTCGGTGGCTCCGGCTTCGGCTGAGGTACGATATTGATCGCGTATTTCTCCACTGTGTATCGGCTGTCGGAGAGATAACAAAGATAGCGGACTGCTTCGAAGAAGGGCATTTCCTCGAGGTTCAGCGTCATCTCCTGCGGAGTGGAAGTAAGAGAAGCCTGGATGACGAAATTCGGCGTCATGGGCGAAACCTTTTCAGTGAGATGCTTGAGGCAGGCAAAGGCATCCGTAACGGAGACTTGCTGGACACTGAATTTCGGGACGACGACCTTCCACAATGGCGAACGGCCGCTGCGGGATTCCTCCGGGTCACCAGTCGGAAGCGGCTTGCCGGCGCTGGCTACAATGAGAGCGTGCGGTTCGACGACAAAGTCCGCGCCGCCGAGCAGGCAAACATAACGGAAGGCCTCAGCAAATGGCATATTATCCGCCCGCAGATTGATGATTTTTGACGCGTTGTTGTCGGTATCGGGCGGCAGCACGAGATTGATCGTGCGTTCATCGCTCGTCGCCTTCCGGGCTTTTTCGGCGAGATACTCCAGCGCGTCATTCATGGACATGCTGCGAATATCTATCTTTGCCAGATTGATCGCTGTCAGCCATGGGCACAGCAATGCCAGGTCGGCGAGATTGCTCCTGGGCAGTGGCGCTCCCTTTGCGCAGACGACCACGGCATTTGGCTCAAAAGAGAACTCTGTGCCGGTTTGGTCGCAGATGTAGGCGAGCGCTTCAAAGAGCGGGATATCATTCAATCGGATATCGACGTTTCGGGACTCAACGCCTTGTGGCACGATGACCACGAAGTTCGGCACGGAGACCCCTCGCGCCACCGCCATCGCTTTTGCGTGCAGATACTCCACCGCGCTATCCAGCGGAGCATCCCGCAATTCCACTTTGGCCAAACGCAGGGAGTGATAGCGCTGATTGATTGCCTCCCGAAGAGCGCGATCTTGAAAGCGCGCCCGGCCGTTTTCAGCCTGCGCCACAGCGCCGGCTGATACGGCAAGGTAACTGGAAATTCCAAGTGTAAGGATACACAGCGAATGGGATGCTTTCATGCGATCTGAAGCATCGCAGAATCGCGATGTTTATGTGTCACCCCGCGCTCAACCGCGCGTAATTCTTTTGTAAAAGCGAACGTGGCGAATCAATGATTCGCCGCGGGCCGAATCTTTGCCGCGCGGGTTTTCACGATAGCTACGGACGCTTTGGGAGTGCCATTCACATCATAGATACCTTCCCATCCTTCGAGTGCGTTCGCCTTTTGATAGCTTGCGCTGTCGTCGAGCGTCCAAAAGAACGTAGGTCCCAGCGGGATGCCCTGGGCGGCAAGCCGGTCGAAGGCTTCATAGTAATGCGCGTAGATCGTTCCCGATTCATCCGGGCTTACCGCACCGAAAGGACCTCCGGTCGGAACGCCGTATTCGGTGAACCAAAAGGGTTTGTTTTCTGCGCCGTGGGCCTCGAGCACCTTCTCCATGGCGACAGTCTGCAAAATTGCGTTCCATTGATAGGGTGCGGTGAGCGGATCTTTCGCGGCAGGATTGTTGGCGAAAACGTAGGGATGATGGCCGATTCCATCGCAGGCCTTGGCCAGCTCCGGCACTTGATCGAAAGCTTGCTGGAGAAACCGCTCGGGCGAATTGGCATTGAGCGAGCCATCGGCGACCGGACAGACGCCGCCCGTGATCACCGGAATCTTCTGATTCACGGCTTTCACCGCAGCATAGGACTGCACGACCAGCTGTGCCCATGCCTTTGCATCGGGCTTCGGAAGCCAGAATTCGGAGTTCGGTTCATTCCAGATTTCCACCGCGTCTGCTCCGTGCTGTGCGAGGCCCGCTGCGTAGACGGCAAAGTTCCCGAGGTACTCAGGCAGCGGCGGCGTCTTGAGCCCGCTCTGATGATCGTACGGACCGTGGCCACCATTTGCCCAGGCGGGACTTCCCTGGGCGACGGCGAGCACTTTCAAATGACTAGCCTTTGCGCGTGCCACCCACCGATCGAAGTCCACCCAGTTAAAGCGCCCTTTCGATGATTCGAGCCAGGTCCAGTCATACATGATGCGCACCCAGCCAAGTCCAAGGGAACGAATCGCCGGTGCATTCTTTTCATCCCTCAGATCGGTGAAAACACCCATCGACTCGCCATACGTTCCGGCGGACGTCGCTTCTCCCGCGGCGTGAAGCTGCCTGGATGTTGGAATGGCTATAAAACAGAATGCCAAGATCGGGATGAAACGTAAGCGCGCGAAGAACGGCGACGGGAGATGGAATGGGGTTGAGAGCATCGGAGTGGTGGGGAAGAAAAAACGTTCAACGTTCCACTTTCAACGTCCAAGGAGGTAGGTCTTCGAAAGTTGAACCTGAGAACGGATTTTGGAGATTGGATAGCGTGTTTGCGCGCGGCGCCGATGGAGTGCGGTAGCAAGAGAGCGACAGCGAGCGCGATACGGCCTTCGGATGGGGTTGGTTCTGCGGGTGGGAGCGGTGGAATAGCTGTTGTTTCGCGGCAACTGGGCCTGTCTAAAAAGGTACTGCCATTGTGAATACTTGGGTTTTCCGCCCACGGAACCATCCGAAAGCGGTGTCGTGCTCGCTGTCGCTCTCTTGCCACCGCACTCCATGTCGCAAGCTCGCGAATACACCCATCGACGCCAAAATCTGTTTTCAAGTCGGACGTTGAACGTTTCTCCAATTCGCGCAGCCTGCATTTCAACGCGCCCATGGGTCGCCGCTCTTATGCCATCGTGGCATAACCGTGATGCCAAACTTCTATTTCCATTACAAACCGATGCTCGTCTAGTAATATACCTCCGCATCCCTCCTTCCGCCAAAAACTGGCGGCTCTCGCAGAGCGATTTGATCCGCCGTGCATTCGAAACCCCGCTCGGTCTGAAAATCAGGGTGGTCGCGAAATCGAAGCCCTCGAATTCCAATTCCCATGTCTGCAATCAGATTGATCAGCGCCCTGGCCCTTTGTGCGGTCCTCGTGACGGTGACGGGATGCAAAAAGAGCGCGGAGTCCACGGAGGCCGATTCCCACAAGATCCGGGTTGGGTATATCGGGCTGACATGTGAAGCCCCGATTTTCTCCGCGGTCGAGAATGGTTATTTCAAGGAAGAGGGACTGGATGTCGAAATGGTGAAATGCGAGTGGGCCAACTACAAGGACGTGCTCGCGCTGGGCGGCTTTGACGTCACGCATCACCTCGTCATGTATTTCCTGAAGCCGATCGAGCAGGGGCTGGATGTGAAATTCACCGGCGGGATCCACCGCGGATGCCTGCGGGTGCAGGCGGCGGCAAACGGCAAGATCCAGAACATCCAGGATTTGCGAGGCAAGCGCATCGGAGTGCCGGGCATGGGAACGCCGCCGTTTATCTTTGCCAACCGCGTACTTGGCGCAAATGGAATTGATCCGGGCAAGGACGTCACCTGGCTTGTTTTCCCGGCGGGAGAACTTGGTCTGGCGCTGGACAAAGGAGAGGTGGATGCCGTTGCCGATTCGGAGCCGATCGGCTCCCTTCTGATCGCGGATGGAAAAGTGCGGAACATTGCCGACCAGGCGAATGATGCACCTTACAAGGACGAGTACTGCTGCGCGGTGCTTGTGAATGGAAAATTCCTCGCCAAAAATCCAAAGGCAGCCGCCGGCGCTACTCGCGCCCTGCTCAAAGGAGCGAAGTGGGTGGAGGCTAATCCGGCCGCGGCGGCGAAGCTTTCGGTCGAAAAGAAATATCTGGCCTCCAATGTGGAGCTGAACACCGTGGCCATCTCGCATCTGCGATATGTGCCGAGCGTTTCTGGGGCGGAAGCTGCCGTTGTTTCCGCTGCGACGGAGATGAAGAAGGCCGGCATGCTCAGCCCGACGACCGATGTGGCGGATCTGGCGAAACGTGCATTCGTCCATTTGGACGGCGTCTCTGATGAGTGGCTGCAGTCATTGCAGGTTGAGAAAGTGGCCGGTGGCCAGGTGCCCGTGGGGCAAGATATCCGGCAGTTTGCCAACGATATCCTTTCCGATCATCGTGGTTCGTGCTGCATTTCCGCCCATCAATGAGCAGTTCCGTTCAAGAAGTGAAAACGCCGGAGGAGTCCGCGTCCTCCGCGCCATGCGCACAAACGGTTAGTTCTTCCGTACGTCAGGGCCCGACCGGTTCGCTCTTTCGGATCGTTCTGCCCGTGCCGCTCGCTACAATCGCAGCGCTTGGCGTGCATCTGTGGGCTTCATCGAAGCAGCCTCCAGTGGAGACGCATTCTTATTCCGTGTTTCTGGCGGCAGCGCTTGGACTCTTCGTGCTCGCAGGCGTTCTGCAATCGTTCTGGAAAAGACTTCGAAGCTGGCTGCAGGAAATGGGGCCCATTTTTACGGCAGCTCTCGTTTTGCTCAGCCTCTGGGAAATCATTACGTCCGGTTTTCGCTGGTTGCCGATGCCGTATTTCCCGAATCCCGCGGGCGTTTTGCAAAGCATGATCAATGATCGTGCCCTGCTTTTCGACAGCGCCTGGCATTCTTTCATACTGCTGCTCTTCGGATATGCGCTGGGCGTGATCGTAGCGCTTGTGACGGGCGTTTGCATCGGCTGGTTTGCGCGCGCCCGTTATTGGGGAATGCCGCCTCTCAAGATCGTAGGCCCCATTCCCGCGACGGCGTGGATTCCGCTGGCTATGGTGGTTTCGCCATCCGCGACCTTCTCTGCGATCGGACTAATTGCCCTCGCTGTCTGGTTTCCAGTGACGATGCTCACCATCTCGGGGATTTCGAATACGCGCGCATCATACCTCGATGTTGCGCGAACGCTTGGAGCAAGTCGCACATATCTCATTTTTCGGGTCGCCATCCCTGCAGCGATGCCGAGCATTTTCATCGGCCTCTTCATGGGGCTCGGTGCTTCGTTTCTCACGCTCATCACCGCTGAGACAGTGGGCGTAAAATCGGGTCTTGGATGGTACGTCAGCTGGGCGCAGGGCTGGGCCGAATACGGCAAAGTCTACGCCGCGCTTGTCATCATGGCGGCATTCTTCTCCACGATTATGACGTTGCTCTTCAAGGTTCGCGACCGGGTGCTGGTCTGGCAGAAAGGGGTTATCAAATGGTAACTACCGCTCCCATTTCCACGGCTGTGGCGAATGAAGGTTCCTCGCTCCGTGTGGAAGGTATTAGAAAGACCTACGCTGCGCCGGACGGGAATGGCGCACAAGCTCCTGCTCTCGATGGTGTATCCCTTTCCGTCGCACCAGGCGAATTCGTCTCGCTCGTCGGTCCCAGCGGCTGTGGCAAGTCGACCCTCCTGCGACTCATTGCAGGGCTCGATCAACCCTCTTCCGGCGATCTTTTCGTCGGAACGGAGCCAATCACCGGACCCAGCGCCGAACGCGGTCTCGTTTTTCAGGATCCGAATTTGTTTCCATGGCTCAGCGTGCGGCGAAATGTCCAGGCGGGCTTGGTGGCCCGCGGGCTTCTGCAGCAGAAGCGGCAGGAGGTCGATGAATTCGTTCGCCTGGTGGGACTCGAAGCCTTTGCCAATGCTTATCCGCACCATCTTTCCGGCGGTATGGCACAACGCGCTGCCCTCGCCCGGGCGCTGATCAATCATCCCAAAGTCCTCCTGCTCGACGAACCACTTGGAGCGCTCGACGCCTTTACTCGCATGCGCATGCAGGACGAGGTTCTTCGCCTGTGGGAAACGCGGCGCACCACGATGCTGTTGGTGACCCACGACATCGATGAGGCGATCTATATGAGCGATCGGATCGTCATCATGACTCCGCGTCCCGGACGGATCGAACGGATTATCGATGTGTCCCTCGAGCGCCCGCGGCAGCGGAACAGCCCGGAGTTTCTCCAGCTCCGCGGGGATATCCTCGAGTGGCTGCATTTCGCCGGCGAACAGGCGGGAACGGCCGACAACCTTTAAGGCTCTGGAATCTGCGCTTGAGGCGGATCGCGGGACATTCGAGAAACGGACATGCCGAAACTGCTCGTCGCCACCAAGAACGCTCATAAGACCGGAGAAATTCGCGAAATGTTGGGCGAGATGTGGCAGGTCACGGATCTGACCGCGCATCCGGAGATTCCGGCACCTGAAGAGACCGGGAAAACCTTTGCGGCGAATGCAAAAATCAAGGCGCTGGCCGCGTCGGAGATCTTCTCAGGGTGCGTGCTTTCCGACGATTCCGGATTGGAAGTCGATGCATTGGGCGGAGCCCCGGGCGTGCATTCAGCGCGCTATGCAGGCGAGGGCGCGAATGACGCACTCAATCGGGCAAAACTCCTGCAAGCGCTCGAAGCGGAAGGAGTTCGGGGAAAAGCGCGGTCCGCGCGATTCCGCTGCGTCATGGTCCTCGTGGAGAATGGGGAGGTGCTGGGCGTTTTCGACGGAGCGGTCGAAGGGGTGATCATCAACGCCGAACGGGGAGAGGGCGGTTTCGGCTACGATCCGCTTTTTGTCCCGGAAGGCTTTTGCGAAACATTCGGCCAGTTGCCCGCGGCGACAAAGAATCAGCTCAGCCACCGGGCACGAGCATTGGCCAAGGTGCTCACCTTTCTCGAGGCCCGCTGACCGCCGCTCCAGCTATTGCGCCGGCCTCATCAGTCGGATCTGTGAGAGCGATAGAATCTGGCCACTGGTGAAGATCACCATATTGCCATCGCCGTGCACATCGCCACGCTCCACAAACCACGGCTGTGTCGGATATTTGTAAGCATCACGGGAATCCGACCCGAATGGCGTGGCGATATAGTCGATCCGCATGGCGCCCGGCTTACTGATATCGGGATTTCCCAAATCGCCCTGAATTGTGGGACAAATCCAATTGATACGAGCGATCTGGTAGCGCGATAGAGCGTCGTACCACCCTTCCGCAAACGCGGGAGTCCCAAACAGTTTCGTGCTGACCTGCGGCCAATGCCCTTGGTCTTGAGTGTAGGCATTCGCTGCCACGTACAGCGACTTCAAGTTGTTGATGCAAGCCGCCTTCTGTGCCCCAGCCCGGAATCGTCCAAACAGCGGGAGCAGCATGGCAATGAGGATGACGATGATCGCGATTACCGTCATCAACTCCATCAAAGTAAACGCGCACGCTATTCGCGTGCGCGTCACAAACTTACGAGTATTTGTGCGAACTTTTAAACGCACTGGAAAACGGAAAACTAAGATCCGGTGCCGGTGCCGGTTCCACTGCCCCCACCGTTACCATTGAGGCTCAGGGTGCTCGTCGTTACTGTCGCACTCTGCTGGATTCCGTCCACGTCGAAATTCACCGTGTTCGTCACATCCGGCGTGCCGTCTTGGTTCAACTCAGAAAACAGATCGAGTTCAGCCGTTCCAGAGATGGTGATGCCGGTCGTTACCAAAAGCTGAGTGCCACTTGGAACGAACGGTTGGGAGATTGTTGTCTTAAGATTACCCTGAGCAAAAATATTGGTCTGTGTGGTTGTGAAGACCGGGTTGCCATTTGCATCGACGCCCGTCTGAGTGGTCGTTGGAACAGTGAAGTTGCTCGTTCCTTCAACAATGCCAGTGAGCGTATCGTCATTTGGATTGGCTACCCCAATGATATTGCCGTTGTAGGCAGCCCCATCGACGAAAATGACTGCGTCGCCGTTGGCGATGCCGGATGCGGGGACACCGATGCTGAAAAGTCCGATCGCTGCGGCTGAACCGGAAGTTACATTCGGGGACGGATTGGTTTCGGATCTGACGACCAGTACGCCGGCGTACGTGCCGACCGTGCTGATGGCGCCATCTCCGCTAAAATCCGGTCCCTTGGCGAGGACGAGGCCTTGCGACTCAATGAAGGCGAAGGCCAGAAGGCTGGAGAGAACTTTCTTCATGACGCCACAGTAAAACTATTTTCCACAGAGCGTCAAACTGGAAAAACGCAGATATTTTGCCTTGGCGCGGGTCCGGTTGCGGTCTTGCATCTCCGCACCCGTGAAAGCGCCTTTCAGTCTCTTCCTCGCCCTCCGGTATCTTAAGCCGAAACGGACGTTCGTTTCGGTCATTACCATCATTTCCATCCTCGGGGTGACGCTGGGAATCACCGTGCTGATTCTGGTTATCTCCGTGATGACCGGATTCGACCAGGAATTGCGCCGCAAAGTGCTGGGCTTCGATGCCCACCTGCTCATCACCACCGAGGGCGTGCTGCAGGATTGGCGTCCGCTGGATGAAAAGATCCGGCAGACTCCCGGGGTCCTGGCCACCGCCCCATTCGTACAGGGGCCGGTCATCGCGGAGTTCGAAGGCCGCCGATTGACGCCAAAAATTCGCGGGATCGATATGGAGCGCGAAGAAAAGGTGACGGACATTCGCTCCGCGGAATGGAAACAGGGCGGGCCGGACCTGAGCGGAGACAGCTGCCTGATCGGTGACGAATTGGCCCGCGAGCTGGGAGTGGGGCTGGGCGACAAGATCCGGGTGTATTCCCCAGGAAATATTGGTGAAATCGTCGACGAACTCGATAAGGCGGAGAAGGATCCGAACAATCGCAAGACGCTCAAGGATCTCCGGGAAATGATTCTCCCTTCCGAACTGACGGTCACGGGCGTCTTTAAATCCGGGCGTTTCGTCTATGACTCGGAATTCATGATCGTTCCCCTGCACATCGGGCAGGAGCTCTACGGGTTGCGCGATGGTTTGCATGGAATCACGGCCAAAACGACCGATCCGTACAAGGCCTCTGAGATCAAAGAGGAGCTGCTTCAGAAGCTGCCGCCCGAGATTGAGGTGCTCACCTGGATCGATATGAATCAGCAACTCTTCGATGCCATCCGCCTCGAGCGGAACACAATGTTCTTTCTGCTGCTTTTCATCGTCATCGTGGCGGCCTTTGGAATTATGAACACGCTGATTACCGTCACGGTCCAAAAGACGCGGGAAATCGGCATTATGAAAGCGCTCGGAGCCACCACCGGGCAGATCGTTTGGATCTTCCTCGCCCAGGGAATGATTGTGGGCTTTTTTGGAAATATCACCGGGCTGGGGCTGGGGCTGGCGCTCATCCGTTGGCGCAACGAATTCAAGGATTGGCTCGCGCACACCTTGCACATCGAGATTTTCCCGCCCGGCATTTACCAGTTCAGTGCGATTCCTGCCGAAACGAAACCGCACGATATCGCCATCATTTGTATCAGCGCGTTCGTCATCTGCTCGCTCGCGGCATTGATCCCGGCGTATTTTGCCTCCCGTTTGGAGCCGGTGAAGGCATTGCGGTATGAGTAGCCGAGTGGCTCAAGCCCATTGAGCCCATTGAGGGCGCGATCATGATGCGGAAGAGGGGAGGGAATACGGCGCATTCTCGAGGGATGAGGCGCGCGAATATCGGGCTGGAACGAAACAATCCGAAGACACTATGAAGGCACTTTTTATTCCCCTTGTTGTCGGCTTGCTTTGCGCCCTGCACGCGGTTGGCGCTCCCCAGACGGACCTGAAGCTGACCAGTGCTGATTTTCCCGAGGGAGGAGATATTCCCTCTCGTTATACCTGCGACGGAGCCAATGTGAGCCCTGGATTGCGCTTTCACGGCCTTCCTGAGAATACGAAAAGCCTCGCCATGCTCGTGATCGACCCCGACGCTCCGGGTGGAAAATTTACCCACTGGATTGCGTGGAATATTCCACCCGAAACGACCGAGTTCACTGCCGGCTCCGTCCCGAATGGGGTGGCGCAAGGCATGAACGATTTCGGGAAGGAAGGGTATGGCGGCCCCTGCCCACCTTCGGGCATTCACCGGTATATCTTCCACCTGTATGCGCTCGATTTTGCACCGCGCCTGCCATCGGCAACTCATCGGTCCGCATTTGAGAATGCGATCAAGGGGCATGTGCTTGGTGAGGCGACATTGACTGGAAAGTACGGTCGCGAGCCCGTGGCAAAGTAAGTGACTCCAGGGCGAAACTCGGGAATCTGTCGCATTGAAATCCCTGCGGGGATTTTCAATAGTGAGCCGCTTCCTCATCTCATCGAACGTTTCCCCATGCCTTCCTTTGATATCGTTTCCGAAGTGGACAAACAGGAGATCGACAACGCGATCAATCAGGCGCGCAAAGAGCTTTCCACCCGGTTCGACTTCAAAGGCTCCACGGCAACGATCGAATGGCGGGAAAAGGAATCAAAAATCGAACTGAAAGCCGAAGACGCCGCACGCCTGAAGAGCCTCGTCGAAATCGCCATCGGCAAATTGGCGAAGCGGGATATCGATCTGCGGAATATCGACAAGAAAGATCCGGCCATCTCGCCGCTGGGCCACGCGACACAGGATTTGGCGATCAAGCAGGGGCTTGATGGCGATAAGGCCAAGGAGATCGTCAAAGAAATCAAGGGCGCTGATTTCAAAGTGCAAAGCGCCATTCAGGAGAGACAGATCCGCGTCACGGGTAAGAAGAGGGATGATCTACAGGCGGTGATTCAATTCTGCCGGAGCAAAGACTTTGGTGTTGGCCTGGCCTTCAAGAATTTCAGGGATTGAATAAGGTGGCGGGCGACAAGTGGGGTGCGGATCAGTTAAATAATATTGTTTTCAAGCGGGGATGGGAGAGACGGTTATTTGAGGGATAAGTAATAACTTATTTATTAATGGGTTTGCTATGAAACCCTTGCCCGTATCCGTTGTTACGTCATGATACGCCCACGCTGTCGAATTGGCGGGCGGCGTAGGTCACGATTTTTCTCCACCCGTTTCTTATCATGCACTCCGGAAAACCGCTCCTTTGGACTGTTGCTGTCAGCCTGCTGGCTTTTGCTGCCTGCCATAAGCCTGCGGAACAAACAACTACCGAGTCGCAGCCTGCTCCCGTGGAATCGACACCGGCTCCTGTCCAGGCAACGCCAAAGCCTGTCGTTGTAGTTGCTACACCGCCGCCCGTGAACTATTTTGCTCCTGAGGGTACGTATTACCTGGTCGCGAAGGCTTCTCTGGAAACGAACGATGGGATTGTTGGCTACCCGCCGGGAACGAAGGTCATGAGGGCGGATGATGGACGCTTTCAGGCGCCGGACGGACAGTTTCTGACGCTGCAGCCGAATCAAATGACGAACGATCTTCGGATCGCCCGGCAGGTCGCCGGCGCCGATGCTGCGAATCAGATGGCGATTGCGCAGTCCGGTCAACAGGTCACGGCGGCGGTCTCTGTTGCAGAGACCAGGGCGACTGGAGCTTCCTCTTCGCAACCCAGCGCCGCACCGGCACCGGCGCCGACGCGGGCTGCTGCCCCGCCTATTTCGAGTTCGAGTGCTACGCCGACCACGGGTTTGGGAGCAACCCATAGCGTGGTGAAGCGGATTACGACGCGGCCCTAAGTGCCCGGAGGCTCCTAAAGGAGTCCGGGCTTGTAGCCCGGAATGGATCGCGTCGGGCGTTTGGTCTCGTTCATTTATCGCGACCCACCTCGCGCCGCCTCCAATCACTGCGGGCTGCAAGCCCGCTCTCCTTTCCGTGGGCGGCTCCTCGTAGCGTTGTTCGAAGTGGCGTGAAAGCGGATTTCCGGCCCATCCCTCGACCTCTGCACCGGAAGCCATTGACGATCGCCGGGAGAGGTTTAAAGAGATGCCGTCATGTTTCCCTGCTCTCGATTATCGCGTGGCGGCTCCGAATCGCTGATGAGTAAGCGGTTCGCTCTGCCCCTGAGGTTGGCGTTGTTTCTCCTGCCTCTGACATTCCTTGGCGGTTGTGCAAGCGACCGGGACACGCGGGATCCCAGCAGGCCGTCAAAGCGTCAGGCCTTGCTTCCTGAGTGGATCGCTCCGAGACTCGACTCTGACGACCGCCGGTTTTACCGAGGGGCGATTTGGGGAGGAGACTGATCCCGCACGTCCGCTCTCCGGGTTCCCCCCGATAATGTTTACGCCTATGATGACGCACCCCATGAGTTCGGGAGCGGTGGGGAGGAGTCTGTGCGACCAGATTGTGGACTTCCTGAGCGGCACACCGCATTCCGAAACTCTCAGAATCGCCCAGGAAGTTTGCCCGGAAATGTTTCATCTGCCCTCGCTCGACCGGCAGATCTATTACCATTGGCTGATCGCCCAACTCGAACGCATGGCTGGAAAGGGAACCATTGTGGCCCATCGGAAAGATGGGGCGCTGATCGATTGGACCATCTCGCGGAGACGGAGACTTGGCCGGAAGACGCCCACCACGAAAAAGTTACAGGGAGCAGGACTCAAAACTCGACCTGAGATTTGACTGGTCGGTCAAGCGGGCGCACCTTTGATGTCCGGCACGATTCTTTGTGTCTGGATTCATCATGAAACCTGCCTGTGATACCAAAGAAAAGCTGCTCTTGGTGGCGTTCGACCTTCTTTGGGACAGCAGCTACGGATCCGTCGGCGTGGATGACATCTGTCGCCGGGCCGGAATCAACAAAGGCAGCTTTTACCATTTCTTTCATTCGAAAGCCGATCTGGCGGTGGAGGCGTACGAGGAGCATTGGCGGCGGATGCAGCCGGAATTTGACCGGATCTTTCGTGCGGAAGTCGCTCCGCTGGAACGCATCCGGCAGTGGTGTGCCCTGGTGTACGAGGTGCAGAAGGAGAAGGCCGACCGCTACGGCCGGGTCTGTGGCTGCCCATATGCCAGCCTCGGAGCGGAATTGGCGACCCAGGATGAAAAGATTCGCAGCCGCCTGGATCGTTTGCTTACGCGCGGCCGCGGCTACTTGCAAAGTGCGCTTGCGGACGCCATCCGGGAAGGCGCGGTAACGGCCACGGACGCGGCTTCTGCCACGCAACGTGCGCACTCCGTGTGTCTCGGGATGCTCGTCGACGCGAAAGTGCGGAACAATCTCGACGTTCTCCGCGATCTTGAGCCTGCCATCATGGAAATCATCGGTGCGACCGATGCCGCAGGCGCCCGTCGGTAAATCGAACCCTGCCAGACTTTAGACTTCTTAAATATTCAAATGATCCGATTTGACCGGTCAGTACAACATCTTCAAGGCTGGTTCCAGGAGCCGAAGGATTGGAAGAACTTCGTGGCGCGTTGCGCCTTGGTGCTTTTGCTGGTGGGCGCCGTCGTTGGCTGCCAGAAACCGGCTGAAAATGCCGCTGCGCCTCCTCCTCCAAAGGTAACGGTGAGCTTGCCTTTGCAGCGCGAGGTTACCGATTGGGACCAATACACTGGCCACTTGCAATCGCCGGAGACGGTAAATGTTTCAGCTCGAATCAGCGGCTTCATCGAGGAGGCTCCTTTCAAAGAGGGCGCCTTGGTTAAAAAGGGAGATATCCTGTTTGTCATCGACGATCGCCCCTACAAGGCGGACCTGCAGAACAAGGAAGCCACTGCGCAAAAGGATGTCGCTCAACTCGATCTCGCGAGGACGCAGCTCGATCGTTACGCCGATCTGCTGAAGAAGCGCACAATTTCGCAGCAGGATTACGACACGAACAAGGCGACTTACGAACAATCCGAAGCCCAGCTTGCCGCCGACAAGGCCGCCGCGGAAACGGCCCGCCTGAATCTGGAGTGGACCCGAGTGACGGCGCCGATTGCCGGGAGAGTGAGCCGGATGTCTGTGACGCCGGGTAACTTGGTCAATGGCGGCGCCGGTCAGGCGACTTTGTTAACTACCATTGTATCGGTCGATCCGATGTATTGTTATGTTCCGGTGCCGGAGCGTTCGTTTCTCCGCTACCAGGCCTATGCGGCAAAAGTAAAAGGGGCAAGCGTCCGGGACGCCAAGATCCCGTGTTATCTCCAGCTGGAAAACGAGGTTGGTTTTCCGCACGAAGGGTATGTCGATTTTATCGATAACAGCCTCGATCCCGGTACGGGCACCATTCAGCTTCGGGGTGTGGTGTCAAATCCGGACGGGGCGCTCACTCCGGGACTTTTCGCGGTGCTGCGCATCACGGGTAGCGGCCCCTATCAAACGCTGCTCGTGCCGGACGTCGCGGTGGGCTCGGAGCAAAATGAACGGTTTCTTCTCGTGGTAGGAAGTGATGATGTTGTGGCTTCGCGCAGGGTGAAATTAGGCGGGCTCTTCGGCAAGCTCCGCTCCATCGTGGAGGGGCTGAAGCCGGAAGACCGCGTGGTCGTCAACGGGCTGCAAATGGCGCGGCCTGGCCAGAAAGTCAGTCCGCAGGAGACGCCGATCCCGCCGGAAGCCGTGACCGCACTGGACGCGGCGATCAACGGCATGGCGTATGTGCCGGGGTTATCTGAGTCACTGGCCGCGAAGTCGGTCGAATCCAAGACGCCGGCAAAACCATGAGTATTGCCCATTTTTTCATCGATCGTCCGGTCTTCGCCTCGGTCATCTCGATCGTCACCATCATCGCCGGCGCGTTGGCGATCGTGGCGCTGCCGATTTCCCAGTATCCGGAGATCGCGCCCCCGACGGTGACCGTTTCCACGAATTACCCGGGCGCGAATGCAAAGACGGTTTCGGATACTGTGGCGACACCGATCGAAGAGCAGGTGAACGGTGTGGAGAACATGCTCTACATGTCGAGCCAGTGCACGAATGACGGCAACATGAAGCTGACCATTACCTTCAAGGTCGGCACAAATCTGGATGTCGCTCAGGTACAGGTTCAGAATCGCGTGGCCATTGCCCAGCCACAGCTTCCCCAGGAAGTACAACAGCAGGGGCTCACGATCAAAAAAGCGTCGCCGGACATCAGTGTCGTCATCGCGTTATCCTCGCCGGATAACTCGCACGACACGGTCTTCATGAGCAACTACGCGACGCTGCAGCTCAAGGATCAGATCGCGCGTCTTCCGGGCGTTGGTGATATTACGATCTTCGGCGTCCGTGATTATGCGATGCGGCTCTGGCTTGACCCGAGCAAACTGGCGTCGCGTAACATGACGGTTGGCGACATTATCAATTCGGTGCGAGAGCAGAACGTGCAGGTGGCGGCGGGTGTGATCGGTGGTCCGCCATTACCATCGGGGACGACGCAGTTCCAGTACACCATGAATGTGGAGGGCCGTCTGACGGATCCGAACCAGTTTGACGATATGGTGGTGAATGTCGGCAATGACGGGCGCATCACCCGGTTGCGCGATGTCGGCCGGGTCGAACTCGCGGCCTCAGACTACAGCACGGCAATGACTTTCGACGGCCGGCCGGCCGTCGCCATCGCCGTCTTCCAGTTACCCGGCACGAATGCCATCCAGACGGCCAATGCCATCTATAAAAAGATGGACGAACTTTCGAAACGCTTTCCGCCGGGCGTGGAATTTGAGGTTCCCTATGATACGACGCGCTTCGTTCGCGAAAGTATCAAGGACGTCGTGCTGACCCTCTTCGAGGGCGTCGGACTGGTGGCTTTGGTGGTGATGATCTTCCTGCAAAGTTGGCGCACCTCAATCGTTCCACTGGTCGCTATTCCCGTATCATTGATCGGCACCTTCGCGGTGATGCTCGTCGCGGGCTTCTCGATTAACATGCTGACCTTGTTCGGCCTTGTGCTCGCGATCGGCATCGTCGTCGACGACGCCATCGTGGTCGTGGAGAATATCGAGCGCTGGATCGAGCATGGCTTGAGTCCGCGGGATGCGGCATTCCGGGCGATGGATGAAGTCACTCCGGCAGTTATTGCCATTGCCTTCGGTCTTTCCGCGGTCTTTATCCCCGTGGCCTTTGTCAGTGGCATTACCGGTCAGTTTTATCGGCAGTTTGCCCTGACCATTTCGTTCTCGACGCTGCTTTCCGCTTTTAACTCGCTGACTCTAAGTCCCGCACTCGCGGCGCTGCTGCTCAAGCCTCGCACGACGAAGAAGCACGAGCACGATTGGGTGACACGCGGCATCAACTTCTTGTTCGGCTGGTTTTTCCGGCTCTTCAATCGGGGCTTCGATGCGACGAACGAAGGCTATGTCTGTGTTCTGCGCAAAGTCGTCCGGATGAGTGCCCTCGCACTCATCGTGTACGCGGGATTGGTCTTTTTAGCCTATCACGGATTGCGATCTGTTCCGACCGGCTTTATTCCGCAGCAGGATCAGGGATATCTCATCGTCAGCGTCCAGTTGCCGGATGCCGCCTCCATCGATCGTACGCAGAAAATATTGGCGCGTATTTCCGATACCGCCACGAAAATGGAAGGTGTGCGCGGCGCCTTTACGGTGGCGGGCCTTTCCATTCTCTCGAATTCGAATTCATCCGCGGCAGGCGTCATGTTTACGCCGCTCACTTCCTTTGAAAAGCGGGCCGGGCACCCGGAACTCTCCGCTACGGGGATCGCCGCGCGTCTGCGGGAGAAGTTCGCGGATATCCCGGAAGCACTCGTGCTCGTTTTCCCGCCGCCACCCGTGCGCGGCATCGGCAGCGCCGGTGGTTTCAAGATGCAGATCGAAGATCGATCGGGCCAGAATACGCCGCAACAGCTCCAGGCGGTGACGGAACAGGTCATGGACGAAGCCCGGAAACGTCCGGAATTTGCCGGGCTCTTTTCTAGCTTCCGCGCCGCCGTCCCGCAGTTCTACGGGAATGTGGACCGTGTGAAGGCCAAGCAGCAAAAGGTCGCGGTCACGGATGTCTTCCAGGCCCTGCAGGTCTATCTCGGCGGTTATTATGTAAATGATTTTAACTATCTCGGCCGTACCTGGCATGTCACGGCGCAGGCCGATGCCCCTTACCGCGCCGATGCAGCGGCGATCGGCCGCATCGAGACGCGAAATGCGGTTGGTCAGATGGTGCCGATCAATGCGGTCATGGACCTCGGGGATATTACCGGTCCGGATCGTATTCAGCGCTATAACCTCTATCTTTCCGCCGAAATCAATGGCACCACCGCGCCGGGAGTCAGCAGCGGTCAGGGCATCGCAGCGATGAGAGAAGTGGTGAAGAAAGTCCTGCCCAAAGAATACGATTTCGAATGGACGGATCTCGCTTACCAGGAAGAAACGGCGGGAAACACGGCGCTATTTATCTTCCCGCTTTGCATTCTCTTCGTCTGGCTCACTCACTCGGCGGAGTATGAAAGCTTTGCCCTTTCCTCGGCGATCATCCTCATCGTACCCATGTCGCTGCTCTGCGGCATTGGTGGCGTCTGGCTGCGCCATATGGATAACAATATCTTTACCCAGATCGGCTTTGTCGTGCTGGCGGGGATGAGCGTGAAGAACGCCGTATTGATCGTGGAATTCGCCAAGCAGCAACAGGAACACAATCCGCGCATGCTGGCGGCTGAAGCGGCGATCGAGGCCTCCCGGTTGCGGTTGCGCCCTATTTTGATGACCAGCTTCACCTTCATCTTCGGCGTGTTGCCGCTCATCACGGCGACAGGAGCCGGTTCGGAAATGCGTCAGGCGATGGGTACGGCAGTATTCTTCGGAATGCTGGGTGTGACGTTCTTCGGCGTCTTTTTCACGCCAGTCTTCTATAACGTGATCCAAAAACTCATGGGCCGCGACCGTCAGATCCTGCGCTCGGCTTCGGGCTCCGCACCGGCGGCAGGCTCAGTTACAGATCGCAGCCACGATTCGGATCACGACGCTGACGGCGCAACGCCTCAAGAACAGCACGAAGGCCATGCGGATCGTCCCGAGAAACGCTCCGAAGATACCCACTCGGGAACAGATGGCGATTAGAGCGTTTTAATCACTTGTGAAGCTGCGTTGGCGTATACAGCCCGGCAGGGCTGACGGAAAGTAGCCGGGGGTAACACCCCCGGAACAGGATAGATAGAGGCGCGCACCCCGGCGGAGCGAATGGCGCTTAAATAAGGATCTTCTGCATAACACAGGCCCGGAGGGCCGCCGGACAGTAGCTCCGGGCGACAGCCCGGAGATTGGCCGGCTAGGGGCCAGCCCCGGAGGGGCGTCGGAACACCGGACGCAGCAAAAACACACAGGTGATGTTTTTGCAAAGAAACAGCCTGCGTAATTATGAGCGCACAGGAACCCGACGCCCCATCCGGGGCTGCCCGCTCGTCTTCGGTTCTCCGGGCTATCGCCCGGAGCTACTGTCCGGCGGCCCTCCGGGCCTGAGATCAGGCCGCGCGATCGCTTATCTAGAGCCATTACCCCTACCGGGCCGAGTGAGTTGACACGGTTACGCCAGTCCTTAGATCGCTCTGAAACTGCCCATAAGTCCCATGTGTCCTATCCGTCCTATTGGTCCCATCAGCGGTCGGTCGACCTACGCCCGCACCGCTGCACGCCGCTGCCGATACTCCGACGGAGGACAACCAATCCACTTCTTAAACATCGCCGAGAAAGCGAACGGATCCTGATACCCGACCTGCACGGCGATATACTCGACCTTGAAATCCGTCTTGAGCAGCAACTCCGTCGCGTATTGCAGCCGGAGGTGAGTGACGTGCTGCTTGGGACTTCGACCGAGCTGCTGTTGGCAAAGGCGCCGCAATTGCTCCCCACTGCATCGGGCCTCGTGAGCGAGTTGATCCAGCGTCCAGTCGGCATCGAGTTGGGTCGCAACCTTTTCCCAGACCTGATGAAACCGGTCTTCACGCTGCCAGGGCTCGGCATAGCGAAGAATGAGTCGGTGAATGAGCGTGACGAATTCCCTCTGGCAGACCGGGTCGTTGGTGCAGGCGCACTCCGCGCGCAAACCTTCCACCGCGTGAAAGATCGGCGTGGGATCGTACGCGGCGAGGGCCGGTGAACTGACCGTGGCTACCGAGGCCAGTCCATCGCTTCGCTGGTAGCAAACCCAGACCATCGTCCAGGGTTCCTCGCCGACTGCGTGGTAGGCGGTGGTCGTGTGCGGAAGAAGCAGGACGGCAGTGCCCGAAGAACACGGCACCCATTCGCCATCCACGAGCACCCGGCCTTCGCCGGACAGGCAGGCAAGAAAAGTTGTGGCGATCAGGTCCGGACGGACAAAGCGGTAAGGCGGCACCGCATCCACCACGCCGAGGTGGATCATGTTAAACTCTGGGAGAACGGAACAGTTTCCCAGACGCTCGGTCCAGCTTTGTGGGGCGATGCGTGCGGCTTTGACTCCCCGGTGACGGGTACGGTCACCGAGGATCGTGATCTCTGTCAGGGAATCATCCACGGTGCAGCAGCTTAACATGCCTTCGGGCCGCTCGAAAACCCTCCGCTGCGATGAAATCGCGGGAGACGGATCGATTCTTTTCAGCGTTCGCAAAAAAACGGTGTTAAGGTTCCCCGTCCGATTTCCACAACTGCATGGGCAAAATGCACGGCTCGTTGACTCTCGCCGTCCGGTTAAGCGATTGGGTGCGCATTCCCACCTCCTCTATTTGCCATGCGCGAAAACCTTCCATCCCACCTTTCACGCAGCTTTTCCAAACGGCATCCTGCCGTTTTAATCGGTTCATTTGCGGCTCTTTTGGGGACTCTGGCCGTACCGTACAGCCGGGCCAATTCAGCGGTTTGGAATGTCACCACCGGCGGCGGCGCCGCCGCGAGTTGGATCACGGCGACGAACTGGAATCCTAACACGACCTTTCCCAACGGGATCGACCAGATTGCCGATTTTTCACAATTTAACATCACCGGTGGCGTCAATCAGAACCTCATTAACCTGAATCAGGCCATCACCGTGGGTTCGCTGATCCTTGGTGATACCAATGCCTCGGCCTTCTATAACATTGCCAACGGCACGGGCGGTTCCCTGACGTTTTCGACCAGCACCGGCGACGCGGCGATCACGCAGACGGCGACGAGCAAGGGAGACACGGTTTCCGCCACGATGATTCTGAACAGCTCGCTCGACGTAACCGTCGCGCCGGGCGGCGCGGTGGGAGGAAATACGGCGAGCGGCATACTGACACTTTCCGGAGCGATTTCCGGCGCCAGTAACCTCAGTTTGAATAAGTTCGGCACGGGTACACTAACGCTCTCCGGGGCGAGCAGCTTTACGGGGACGATCAATGTCAACGCCGGGACATTGCAAGCGAACCTGTCGAACAACATCACCAACCCGACGACCAGCGCTCTCGGCAACACGAGCGTGGCTCGCAATATCAATATCAATGCCGGCGGTACCTTGAAATTCGTCGCGGGCGATACCATGGGCGGTTCGGCAACCGCGCCTGCGGCCACGCTGGTGATCAATGGCGGTACAGTCACGAATAACGGAAACAATTTCACCACGCTTGGGCCTGTCGTGATGAATGGCGGAACGCTGACCAATACCGGCGGTGCTGTGGTGGGATACCAGGCCTTTTTCCTGAATGGAACCGTCACGGTTGGTGGTACCGCTGCTTCGACCATTTCATCCACCGCGGGAACCTTCGGCGGCTATCATCTTGCGGCGCCGACTCTTTTCAGTGTCGCCAATGCCACTAATGACGCGAATCCTGATCTGATCGTGTCCGCGAGTCTCATCAATGGCACGAGTCCGACCAATGCCGGTGGTGTGGTGGGTGGCCTGACGAAGAGCGGCAACGGCACAATGCTGCTCTCAGGTAGTAATAGTTATACCGGCGTGACCACGATCACTGGTGGTACTTTGACCACGACGACGATGGCGAATGGTGGCGCGAATAGCGGCTTGGGTGCTTCCACTAATGTGGCGACGAATCTTGTCATCGACGGTGGCACACTTCAGTACACCGGATCCGCGGCTTCCACGGATCGCCTGTTTTCCGTCGGACTTAATGGCGCCACACTTACCGCCTCCGGCAACGGAGCGTTGACCTTCAGCAATAACGGGACGCTCGCTTTCAATGGCGTGACCGGCGCCCGGACTCTTACCCTATCCGGCACGAATACCGGCAGTAACACGCTCGCCGCGGCCATTAGCGACAATGGCGGTTCGACCAGCCTGACAAAGACCGGCACCGGAACGTGGAGCCTGACGGGCGCGAATACCTACAGCGGGACCACCACGATCTCTCAGGGAACTCTCAATCTGGGAACCGGCGCGAGCATCGGCCCGATCGTCGTCGCCGACGGCACGACACTGGGTATAACTACGGTCGCCACCGGTCAAAGCCTGACCGCGAGCAGCCTCAACCTGGGAACCGCCTCGGGCAGTGCTCTCGCCTTTTCCTTTGGCTCCTTCGGAAATCCCACCGCGCCGATGATCAGCACAGGCGGCCTGACGGTAAATGGAACGACGACGATCAATCTCAGCGGAACCTCGCTGACCACGGGTGTCTTCACCTTGATCGATTACTCGGGAACGATCGGTGGCTCCGGATTTGGCGCATTGACCCTCGGAACGCTGAATCTGCCCGCCCGCGCGATTCCGACGCTGATCAATAACACCGGCAACACTTCGATCGATCTTTCCATTACCGCTGATTTCCCGAAATGGCTGGGGAATGTAAATGGAACCTGGGATATCGACAATGGCACCGGCACAGGAACGCAGAATTGGAAGTTAGTGACCGGGAATACCGCGACGCGCTATCTCCAGACTGGAACGAGCAGTGACGCGGTCCTTTTCGATGATTCCGCCACGGGAGCGACCACAGTGAATATCGCGTCGACTGTAACGCCGGCTCTGGTGACCTTGAATAACAGCTCAAAGACCTACACTTTCACCGGGACGGGCGGAATCAGCGGCTCGGCGGCGCTGGTCAAGCAGGGCTTTGGCACTGCGATCTTCGCTAATACAGGCACGAACGACTTCAGCGGTGGCGTGACGATTGGCGCCGGGGTGATTCAGGTTGGCGATGGCGTGACGGCGGGAGCCGGGACGCTCGGAACTGGGCCGATTGCCAACGGTGGGACGCTCGTCCTGAACCGGCCCGATGCATTTACCTTTGCGAATACGGTGAGTGGGGCTGGTAACCTTATCAAGCAGGGTGCCGGTACGGCGACCGTGACCAGCGCGTCGAATAGCTATACAGGAAGCACTCAAATCAGCGGCGGCACCTTGAGTGTGGCCAACTTTGCGAATGGCGGAGCCAATAGCAGCCTGGGGGCGTCCTCCAATGCTTCGACTAACCTGGTGATCGATGGCGGAACCTTGCAGTACACCGGCGCCGCCGTTTCGACGGACCGCCTGTATACCGTCGGAATTGGTGGTGCCACATTCGATGGTTCCGGTACCGGCACGCTGACGTTTTCGAATCCGGGAATCGTCGGCTTCACGGGCAGCGGTTCGCGGACGCTGACTCTCACCGGAACAAATACCGGCACGGTGGACGGTTCCTTTGAGCCGACCGGTGCGAATCAACTTGCGACAACGATTGTCGATGCGGATGGACCGACATCGATCAGCAAGACCGGGTTCGGTACCTGGGCGCTGAATGGCCTGAATACCTACAGCGGCGGGACCACGGTGAGTCAGGGCACCCTTCTGCTGCAATCGGCGGGTGCATTGGGAAGCGGGAGCGTGAATGTTTCTTCGGGAGCCCAGCTTCAGTTCAATGCCCAGAACATCTCGGTGGCGAATGACATCACACTCAATAGGATCACAACCAACCTGAACGGCACAAATGGGGCACTGGTTCTGGCCTCGTTGGCAGTTGCGGGTTACGCGAATACTTACACCGGTACGCTCACGCTCGCCGCGACCAGTAACATCACCAGCACGTGGAGTGACAAGACGGTGAACATCAGCGGCCTGATCGCTGGGCCGGGCGGCCTGCAGATCGATCTCTATCATACTGGCAACAACGCGCCGGTCATCAATCTCACCAATCCCAATAACGTCTACCAGGGCGGTACCATCCTGAATGCCGGCACCCTCGGGATCGTGGGAGATGGGGGAGTCACCGGTGCGCTCGGCGCCATTCCTTCTTTCGCGGGTACCAATTTGACCTTCGGCGGAAACAGCACGCTCAAGGCGATCGATGTCACAGTCGCCCTTGATGCCAATCGCGGGATCGCCATCAATGGGGGATTCACGGCCACGCTGGATGCCGCCGGAAACACGCTGATTCTCAACGGATCGATCGTGGATGGCACGGGAGCGGGAGCAGTGGCAGTGAACGACACGGGGACGGTGATTTTCAATGGCTCCAATACTTATTCCGGTGGAACTCTCGTAGGTGTCGGACAAAGCGCCGGCGTCGCGCGGGCCGGCTCCGATACCGCATTTGGCACGGGTCCGGTGACCATCGGGCAAAGCGGAAATGCCTCCACGGCGCGGCTCGAGATCTTCAACGATCACACGCTTTCGAATCCGATCAATTTCCAGGCGCGGAATAACATTTCCGTGGGTATTGAAAGCCTCTCCGGCAACAACGCGCTCGCCGGCACTATCAGTCTGGGTGTCGGCGGCGCCACTTATCTCATCCAATCCGATGCCGGTAATCTGACGCTTTCGGGCGCGGCCGGCGGCGGTACCGCCGTCACTGTCGTGAGTGGTACACGCAACCTGACTTTGATGGGATCCGGGAACGGCATCGTCAGCGGCTCGATCGTCAACGGCGGTGGAACGGTGGGAATCACCAAGGACGGCACCGGAACATGGACGCTAAGTGGTGCGGATACTTACACCGGCGTGACGAACGTCCTCAATGGCACCTTGCAAATCAGCGGCGCAATCAGCGGCAGTACCACCATCAGCGGAGGCGTCCTGCAAAATACCGGCTCGATCGGCGGCACCTCGACGGTAAATGGCGGAACACTCACCGGCACGGGGACGCTCACCGGAGCCGTGACCGTGAATAGCGGTGGAACACTGGCGCCCGGCCTCGGCGGCCCTGGATTTACACCACTCGGCAACAGCCTGACGCTGAACCCCGGCGGACATCTCGCCCTCGATCTGTTCGGCCGGACTTCCGTTTCGCAGTACGATGAACTGCTGGTGCAAAGCGGCGGCGTGATCACCCTCGGCGGCGACGTGCAGTTGTTTCTCGGCTATGTGCCGACCGTTGGCGATGTCTTCTACGTGATCATCAATCAGGGCGGCTCCGCCGTGAGCGGCACGTTCTCCAATGCGACCGATCAGGGAAACGGTACCGGAATTTTCAGCAGCGGCGGAATCACCTTCGGTGTGAGTTACAGTGCGAATTCATCGATCGGAGGCGTCAACGGGTTCCTTCCCGGCTCAGGCCAGGATATCGCGTTGAAGGTCCTGGCCGTCCCTGAACCCGGTTCTGCTGCTGCGCTCTTGAGCGGCCTCGGAATGCTGGCGGGTCTTCGTCGCTTCCGCAGGTGTGGTGGACGTTGAGCTGCATTGATAGAGGCCGCTGTCTGAACGGCGGTCTTCAGCCGCTTTGTGTGAATGCCGCTTTCTCCGGCTTTTCCTGACGAATTTCAAACTGGCTTGATCGATGTCTCCGTCAGTCGTTTCCCATGCCCCTTCAGCGTACGTTCAACTGTTCCATTTTTTGCAACAGTTCAGCGGGAAGGAGATCGGAGTATTTCCTGCGAAGACATCGAGGACGAAGCGTTCGACCTGGTACGATTCTCTGTCCACGGCAGTTGTTGCAAAAAGCGCAACAACTGAATCCCAGGTCAATTCGCCTTCCTCGAAGGCGTTCTGGATGTGGCGGGAGATGGTGGAGTTATCCCGCTGGATCAGCTCCGCTATCTGGCCCGCGGATAGCCAGACGGATTCATCGACGACACGGTCTTTCCCTCCACCCGACACGGGAGTGTCGCCGGGGATGCATTACCCACGGGAGTGGGGTAACGAGGAGACGCGTCGGGTGACAGAGATCAGGTTAGCTAGTGACTCCCCGCAAGCCGATCACGCACGAGATAGTAAACAAACAGCGAGTTATAAACCAGATACCGCTTCCAGAGCCGCTTCGGTTCGCTGAAGAGGCGGAAGATCCATTCCATCCCGCGGCGTTGCATCCAGGGTGGAGCTTGCTGGACTCGTCCAGCGTGAAAGGCAAAGGCTGCGCCCACCGTGGCGTATACCTTCGCTGGGAGCAGATGCTTGTTTTTCGCGACCCATGTTTCCTGTTTCGGGCAGCCGAGTCCAAACCAGATGAATTGCGCGGGGGAATTTCGGATCATTTCGATGATCCGGTTATCCTCTTCGGCCGGCCAGGTGCCGAAGGGTGGGGAATAGGTTCCGGCGATCCGGAGATCGGGGAATCGCTCAAGCAGCTTGGTGCGCAAGGCGGCGAGTAACTCATTCGAGCCGCCGATAAAGAGATGCTGCCATGGTTCGCCCTGGGTGGCTTCCAGGCACTTCAGCATGAAGGTTGGCCCGTAGACTCGGTCGCGAAGCGGTTCGTCGAGTGACTGATTCATGACCCAAACGAGAGGCATGCCGTCCGGCAGGATCAGGTCGAAATGTGTCATCACTTCGCCAAAGGCAGGCTCACTGCGCGCGAGGGTGACGAGATGAGACGCCGCAGCCGCGACGGAGCGAGGCTGCCCAGTCTCAGTGGCCCAGGTTTTGGCCTGAGCGATGGCGCGGGAGTAATCCGTCGCCGCGAGCGGCATGCCGAGAACTTTGATCTTGTGAATGGATTCAGCCACGGGAAAGGAGCTGCGGATTTCCGGGAATCGCGGCAGGGTTGAAGGTTATTGCGGCGGTGGCGTCGGCTGGGGCGATTCGTTCAGCAAAAGCCGGAAGGCATGTTGCTGAAGCAGCGTGGCGGCGGGATTTTCGAGCAGCGCTTTGATCTCTGTGCAAAACGCGGCGTCGTCAAAACCGGGCTGTTTGCGCAGCGCATGGACGGTGCTGATGAAGGCTCCAAGCAGTTCGCCAATGACCTGGCCGACGCCTTGGGCGAGTTGATCTTTATCCGAGGGGTTATTTTCCATTTTTCTTTGAGGTGGAGCGTCCGGTTTTTCCGGCCGCCGGGACAAATTTTCCGGGGTTGAGAATGCCGTTCGGATCCAGCGCGTTCTTGAGCGCGCTGTGCACCGCGCGGCTGATGGGTGAGGTGGCTTGCGGCCACCAGCGTTGCTTTGCAAGACCGATGCCATGTTCGCCGGTAATCACACCGCCCCAAGCCAGAACCTGGCGAAAGAGTTCATCGAGCGCCTGGTCGACCTGTTTCCGGACCGCCGTATCCGTGTGGTAGTTTGCGGCCATGATATTCGTGTGAATATTGCCGTCGCCGGCATGGCCGAAGCAGGCGACCGGGAAGCCGTACTTCTTTCGAAGCTGTTCGGCGAATTCTGCCAAATCCACGAGCCGGCCGCGCGGCACGACGATGTCTTCGTTGAGTTTTGTGAGGCCGGTCGCTTTCAACGATTCCGAAAATTTCCGCCGCAGTTCCCAGAGCCGTTCGCACGCCACCTCGCCGAAAGCGGATTCCAGATGAACCGCGCCGGCTTCCTTGAGCAGGCCGGCCAGGGATTTGGCTTCCGATTTCACGCTGGCCGGCTGGCCGTCGAGGTCGATCAGCACATGGCCTTTTCCGGCGGGAACGATGGCGGTGCCGCAGTGTTCCCGTGCCGATTGGAGCGTGAAGCTATCGGCGATCTCCAGCGCGGCGGGAAGATACCCGGCGTGAAAGATTGTCTGCACGGCATTCGCCGCTTCCCGGAAAGTCTCGAAACTCGCGGAGAGACTGGCGCGTGCCGGAGGCAAGGGGAGCAGGCGTAAAGTGGCTTCCGTAACGACGCCGAGCAGACCCTCGGAGCCGACGAACATCCCAATGAGATCGAAGCCCGTTTTGTTTTTATGGGTACGGCCGCCGGTGCGCAGGATATCGCCATTCGCGAGGACGGCTTCGAGTCCGAGGACATAGCTGCGCGTCACTCCGTACTTGAGGCAGCGCGGCCCTCCGGCGTTCGTGGCAATGTTTCCGCCGAGCGAACATTCCTTCAGGCTAGCCGGATCCGGCGGATAGAAAAGCCCTGCCGCGCGTGCTTCCGCCTGCAGGACGCCAGTGATGACGCCCGGCTCGACCACTGCTACACCATCGGCGAAATTGATTTCCTTGATCCGGTTCATCCGCGCCAGGGAAAGCGCGATCCCGCCCCGCATCGGAACGCACCCTCCGACATAGCCGACCCCCGCACCGCGCGGCGTAACGGGAATGCTATGCTTATCGGCAAAGCGAAGCAGCTTGCTCACCTGTGCCGCTGAATCCGCAAAGACGACAACTTCCGGAGCGCTGCTCGCAAACCAGCGATCCGTGGCGTGCGTGGACAAAACTTCCGGAGCGACGCTCACGGCCTCAGCGCCAAGCAGCCGCGTGAGCTGGCGGGCCAGCGTGGCATTAGCCTGGATGGGACCGGTGATGGTAGGAATGCGATTCAAGGAATGGCGGGTGTGAAGGCGCACAACATGCCGTTCGCCCGTAGCGAAGCAATCCGCTTTTCCGGGCGAACCACAGTTCAGTGGCCCGTGAAAATGTGCTGGATCGTGCCGCCCGCGCGTTGAAAGAAGCCGGGCCGGTCTTCATCGGGGTTCTTCACCACCGGTTCCGCCCGGCGCACCACATCCGGTCTCTTCGGCCGCTTGTCGCCGATGGGTTCCGCATGGACCACCGATCCATCCGTTTGCGACCGCGTTTTGTCGAGGCTGGGAGGATCGATAGCAAACCCATCATGCGAAACGATGGTGCCCTTGGTGGCTGTGACCACGATGCGGCCAAATTCCACTCCGCGCGCATCCAGGCAGGTGACGCTCCAGATCGGCGCCGCATCGCCATCGCGCTTCAGCTCAAAATTCATTTCGGCGACCGGGATGTTATTTGCCTCGGCGTAAAGCTGCGCGAGCTTTGCCGCGCGGTCGGAATCGACTTTCACGGCGTCCTTGATAACATCCTCCGGCGTCAGACTTTCGGCGAATTGGGAGAGGGAGCGCGAAGCGACGATTTCGCCATTGGCGACCACGTATTCATGGAGCCCGTTTTCCTCTTTGGGATCGTGAACCAGGATGTGCCAGCGGTCCGGAGACGGCCGGCCTTCTCGCGCCTCGATCAGCGCGACTTTTCCGACGACGGCTTTAGGAAGCACTTTCAGCGCTCCCAAGGCGGTCGTGCCGGCCTGATCGCCAAATACATTGCTTCCAGCGCACACGAGCGCCACAGCCGTTAGCAGGAGTGTTCGCGACATGCAGGGTGTGTTGTTGCCTGCGCACAGCTTACCCCGCTCCGGACTTTTTGCCACCGCAAATCCCTCGGCTCCGCGTCAGCCGAAACACGGGCAAGATTTCAGTCCCACTCCACCACGACCGTTTTCTTCTGCTGAAAACGGTCGGTGTAGAAGAGGTGCCGCTTTTCCGCACCGTACTCGTGCACGAGTTTCGTGCACTTGACGTCAAAACAGCAGTACTCCGCGATCTCCAGAAGCTTGCCTTCGCGCCACCACTTGATGGCGTCCAAGCCTTCGGCAGTCTTGCCCACACCAAGCGTGGAGCTGGCCAGTGAATCGAGCCCCAGGCGATGCCCGAGCTTTTTCTCGATCTCCACGAGCATATCCAGGGTTCGCGTGTTGTAGCCCAGGTCGAGGGCCGTGTAGCCCATGAGGACTTCGTAGTCGAAATTGATCACATTGAAGCCGACGACCAGATCCGCGCGGATGAGCTGTTCGACCAGCTTCTGGACCGTCTTTTCCGTGTAAATGCGGTATTCGCCTCGGAGCGTGGAGTAGGTGACGCCGACGGACATGCCCATGTCGCGTTTGCGATCCCAGCCGCCTGCGTCGTTGGCGGTGCGTTGCGTTTCGAGGTCAAAATATACGATGTCACGGGCCATGTGGAAGGCAGGCAAGCTTCCCGTTTTGAGGGTCGGTGGTCGAGGGACTTTTTGTTGGGGATGGAAAACGCTCAACTTTCGACGCTCAACATTCAACGATTGTAAAAGTCGGCGCCTTCGTGAAGGGACACGGTTTCATTTTAACGCAAAGACCACAGCGCGGCAAAGCCGCAACCAAATCTGCGGCTTTGTGAAAAGACGGTTTGGTTTTAACGCAAAGCCCGCGAAGGGCGCAAAGATTCGCAAAGATTTTGAGCAGGTTGATCTGATTTGCCGACGCATCGCCGTAAGAAATCCAAAGAGCGAACGCCGACGGGTATGCTCTTCTTTTTTCTGAATCTTTGCGAGCCTTTGCGGGCTTCGCGGTCTTTGCGTTAAAACGTAACCGTCTCTTTCACAAAACCTCAGATTCGGTTGCGGCTCTGCTGCGCCATGGCCTTTGCGTTAAAACGAAACGTATCTCTTTCACGAAGGTGCAGATTTTTGGTTGTGGCTTTGCCCCGCTGTGTACCTTCGCTGTTCCCTTTGCGTTTTAAAATTCCAAGTTGCCGAGACCGGGCGGCGATTCGTGATTCCCCCACTTGCGCCCATCGGCATTCCCGCGCACCATACGCGGCTTTTCTTTCCGGCCGCCGTGAGGGCGGCTTACGAAACTGCTCATTCTCCATGCTTACCATCCGCGATCTCAGAATTTCCGCCGGCGGCCGAACTTTGTTCGAGAACGCTTCCATGGTCATCAACTATGGCGAACGTGTCGCGCTTGTCGGGCCGAACGGCGCCGGAAAATCGACCCTCTTCTCCGTCATCTTGAAGAAGAACGAACCCGATGCCGGCACGATCCAGCGGGACGAATGGACGATGGTGGGGTTCCTCCCGCAGGAAGCGGAAGCTGTGGGAGACGAGAGCGTGCTCGATATCGCCACGGGCCGGGGAGGTGATCTCGAAAAGCTCGAAAAGCGGCTGCACGAACTCGAACAGGCCGGAACGGTGGATGGCCCGGAATACCTGGAGGCGCACGCCAAGCATGAGGCTCTCAGCAACCCGGAGGTGGATGCCAAGGCGAAAAAAATGCTTCACGGGCTCGGCTATCGAGAAACCGATTTCAGCCGTCCAGCCCGGGAGATGAGCGGCGGCTGGGTGATGCGGGCGCATCTGGCGCGCTTGCTCGTGATGGAACCGGATCTCCTCATGCTCGACGAGCCGACGAACCATCTCGATCTCCTCGCGCTGCTCTGGCTGCAGAATTATCTCAAGACATACTCCGGCGCGATCCTCATGATTTCTCACGATCGCCAGTTCATGGATGAGATCGTGGAGACTGTGCACGAGATCTCGGAGAAGAAGCTGATCGCCTACACGGGCAACTATTCCAGCTATCTGGAGCAGCGCGAGATGCAGTACCAGCAGCAGGTCGCTGCGTATAAAAATCAGCAAAAGGAAATCCAGGCCCTTCAGGAGTTTGCCGATCGCTTCCGCTCCGTCGCCTCCAAGGCGGCGCAGGCGCAGAGCAAGCTCAAGCAGATCGAGCGGATGGAGCTGATCGAAAAGCCGGTTCCTCCCCGGAAGCCGTTCCGCTTTCAGATCCCTGAGCCTCCCCGGATCGGCCAGCGGGCGATTTCGCTTGAGGGAATTCACATGGCTTATGGCAGCCACAAAGTCTACGCCGGGCTCGATCTGACGATCGAACGCGACGAACGGACCGTCCTGGTCGGCCCTAACGGCGCGGGAAAATCCACCCTGCTCAAGATTCTCGCCGGTGTGCTGGAGTTTCAGCGGGGCAAATGCATTCCTGGGCACAATGCGAAGATCGGCTACTTCAGCCAGCACCGCTCTGCCACGCTCGATCCGGACAAAACTGTTCTCGAAGAAGTACTGGCCTGTGCGCCGCTCATTCGCGAAGACGAGGCGCGGGGAATTCTGGGTTCATTCCTCTTCCGCAAAGAAGAGATCTACAAGAAGACTGCGGTCCTCAGCGGTGGGGAGAAGACGCGCTTGAATCTGATTAAGTTCCTCGTCGATCCGCCGAATCTCCTCCTTATGGACGAGCCGACGACGCATCTCGATATCTTCACCGTCGAGTCACTGACGCTGGCGCTGGAAAACTATGCGGGAACGCTGGTCTTCATCTCGCACGATGTGCACTTCATTCGCAAGCTGGCGAACAAAGTCCTCCACGTGAATGCTGGCCAGGTGACACCTTATCCGGGTGGTTATGACTACTTCCTGGAAAAGACCGGCTCGCTCGGCGACGAGCGTGCGGCGATCACGGCGGGGTAAAGCGAGATAATAATACGGTAGCTGAACTGACAGCGCAGCCCGGCAGGACGAATGGCGCTTAAATAAGGATCTTCCGCACAACAGGCCCGGAGGGCCGTCGGAGAGTAGCTCCGGGCGATAGCCCGGAGAACCGAAGAGGACGGGCAGCCCCGAATGGGGCGTCGGATCCCTGTGCGATCGTAATTACGCGGCCTTTTTTTTGCAAAACATCACCGATGCGTCTTTGCTGCATCCGGCGTTCCGACGCCCCTCCGGGGCTGGCCTGTAGCCGCCAATCTCCGGGCTATCGCCCGGAGCTACTGTCCGGCGGCCCTCCGGGCCTGAAATCAGGCAGAGCAATCGCCTATTTAAGCGCCATCAGCCCTGCCGGGCTGGACAGGGTAACACGGCGCTAAAGTCTATTAATATGCCCAAATGGCTTGCCTCGCAGGCGCGCCTGAAGCGACTTACTCCTAACTAGAAAACGCCAGAAAAAGCGCGCGCATCTCATCCTCCACCTGCGCTCCATCGAGCAGCGTTTGAGCGACCTCATCGCGCAGCAGTTCGCGGTAGCGTTTACGCAGGCGATGGACTGTCACCCGGGCTGCTCCTTCGGTTACCTTCAGGGAGGCGGCGACTTGTTCGTACGAGATCGCATTTTTCTCGAGCATCAGAAAATCCTTGAGGTGGTCGAACATTTCTTCCTTTCCCTCCGCCACGCATTCCGCGCGCAATCGGGTGATGACTCTCTCCAGGAGCGTGATGGCCCACGCACGATCGTATAGTTTGTCGGGGCTCAGGTTATCGGCCGGTGTGATGGAATATAACGTATCGGCGCTTTGCCAATCGAGTGGCAGCAGAACCTGTCCGCCACCCCGCTTCTGTGCGCGAAGCTTGTCCCATTCGTTCGCCAGAAAGTGTTTGAGCGAGGCGAGCAGAAAGGCGCGAAAGCGCCCTTTCTCGCTGTCGAGTGCGCTGAGATCCGTATTGGCCAGGGTCTTGGCGAAGAAGGCCTGCGTGAGATCTTCCGAGTCTTCGCGGTTCCATCCCTGTCGGCGGACATAGGCATAAAGCGGATACCAGTAAGTGCGGCAGAGTTCCTGCAGGGCTGCTTCCGCCTCGGGTGTTGCTCCGCCACCCGCCGCAACGATGACTGTCCATCGTGTCGTGACGAACAGGTCGCGCGGAGCCTCGCTGCCTGGAGAAGTAGCCTGCGAAGTTTGGTTCATTGGTTGGCCTTTGCGGGTTCAAGCGCAACGTTCGGGAAACGAACCCAGTTAAAGCGCCTCGCTTGCAGCTGAACTTTGCCAATTTGAGCCGGGGTGAGGCCGGCGAAGGTGTCAGTGATCTGGCTCATCGGTCCGGAGGAAGAGATACGCTTGCCCGAAGCTTCATGGGTCTTTCCTTCCAGATCGACTACCACAACCTGTGTATCGAAATCGACTGGCATGCATGCAACGTTGATGACCGTATCATGGTCTTTGGTTTCCACCGGTTCGAGGAATGAGACCGTCCAGGTCGTGCCAAGGCAATCCGTGCTGACTTCGTTGGAACCGCGCGGTTCTGTGTCGGCGACGAGAGTCCACGGCCCCATGGCTACACCTGCGCTGACTTCCGCAGCGCTGGCGCTTTGTGGAAAGGTGGCGGAGACGACCTGGTATCCTTTGGCTGGTGATCCCTGCAGCAGCGGTTCGCCGCCCGAAGCCCATCCGGCGCTGGGCGAGAACTTCCAATTCGGGCTCGAAGCATCGGCCGGAAGATCTTTGATCTGAAAGACGAATTCGCGCGCGATCTGTCCCCCGCTGACGCTGGAATGGCTGTGGATGTTTTCAAACTTTCCTCCAGTAAAAGGTGAGCCTTCGGCCCGCCACCAGGATTTGCCGGTTGAGGGATGGTTTGAGACGGCGACCAGCTCGATCTTCCCCTGAGGCAGTTTGGCCTCGGATTGGATACCGTCTGCGGCGGTTTTTACTTCCACAACCTGCATCGTGGCAGTCCTGCGCTCGCGCTCCGCGCTCAGGCGTTGCATGGCGGGCAGGATGATCGCCAGAGCGCCGAGTCCGACCAGGAAGATCAGGAAAAAGACGAAGCCAAGAATGATGGTCTTTGTCTGAACCCTTGCCATGCGTCTCGCCAGGAAAAAACATCCCACGCCAACGAGGGTCGCGGCTGAGATCAGCATCGCAATTCCCGTCACTGGCGATGGATGGCTATGGTGTAGAAAGTCGAGGAGGAACGGGATGAAGATCGCCGCCCAAATCAACGCAAGGATGACGGCGGGCGTGTGACGGGAATGGTTCTGCTGTTCCGCACGTTCTTCTTGGGTGACTGCATTTTCGCCCTGCAGGCTTTCCACGCTGGATTTCACCTGGCTGGCTTGCTGATAACGCATCTCGGGTTCCTTCTCCAGGGCTCGCAAGACCACTTCATCGAGGCGGACGTCGAGTTTCATGCCGCGAACGCGGGACGAAGGGGGGGCGAATTTGCCAAGCGGCAATTCGCCGGTGAGCATTTCGTAAAAGACGACGCCGAGCGAATAGATGTCCGCGCGGTGATCCACATCCAGCGGATGCTCCACCTGCTCGGGCGCCATATAGTGTGGCGTCCCCATGACGTGTCCTTCGACGGTGAGGCGAAGGGTTTCGGCATCAACCCCGAGAATTTTGGCGAGGCCAAAGTCCGCGATTTTGACGCGGCCCTTGCGGTCGATGAGCACGTTTTCCGGTTTGATATCGCGGTGCACCACGCCTTCGTCATGCGCATACTGGAGCGCATCGCAGATCTGCGGAACGATCTGCAGGGCTTCCCGCGGCGATAGCTGACCTGCTCGCTGGAGCTGCCGCAGATTGGCTCCATCGACAAATTCCATGAGCAGATAGTGCAGGCCGCCCGCTTCGCCAAATTCATGCACGGAGACGATCGCCGGATGGCTGAGCCGCGCCAGCGCCCGGGCTTCGCGGGTGAACCGTTCGGTGAAGCCTTTTCCTTCTGCTTGTGGCGCGACGATTTTCAGGGCCACGAAGCGGTCGAGGGCGGGCTGGCGGGCCTTGTACACGGCGCCCATGCCGCCTTTACCGATAAGGGAGAGAATTTCGAGTTGCGGAAAGACGCGCGCAATCTCGGCCAGGGAAGGTGGGACAAATGGCGCGGAAGAGCCGCCGGCGGAATCCGCGGCGGCCCCCTGCCGCAGGAGGCAGGCTGGGCACAAGCCGTGAAGCACACCGGGAGGAAGAGGAGATCCGCAGCGGGGGCAAGTTTGTGATTCGGACATGGTAGATTCGAGTTGAGATGGATGATGTTCACCAACCTCAGAAGCGAATGGGCGGGGATGTTACACGGGATTTGCCGAAAAAGAGGAAACGTTCAACGTTCGACTTCCAACGCTCAACATTCAACGCCGCCCGGAACCTTTGAAAGTTGAACGTCGAAAGTTGAGCGTTGAACGTTTTCCCAATTGTCGTAAAGCCAGCTTCTATCGATGAGTTTGGAAATCACCGGTACGCACGATGAGATGTGGAAAAAGCCGTCCATCGGAAATTGCCTTGGCGCTCGTATTGTCCTAAACACCGCGCCGGTTTCGCAATACTATCACCCACCTTTAGCGTATGAATTCTCTCCTCCATGACCGGATTGCCGGAGTGTTGATCCCGATTTTCGCCATTCGCGGAAAGGGGGATTTGGGAATCGGGGATGCCGTTTCGCTCATGGAGTTCGTCGATTGGGCGGCGACCGCCGGGCTTCGGCTGGTGAAAATGTTGCCGATCAATGAAACCGGTGGCGATCACAGCCCTTACAATGCGCTGAGCTCGCGGGCCCTGGATCCGACGACGATCCGTACTTCGCCGGAAGCGCTGCCCGACCTGCATCAGGACGAATACGACAACGCGGTGCGAAATATCCCGGCGGAAAAGCTCGATGGCGCGCTGGTCGATTACTCGGTCGTAAAGCCGCTCAAGCGCTCGCTTCTGGAAACGGCGTACGAGCGGTTTCTGCATAACCATCTTTCGAAGAAATCACGGCGCGGCCAGGAGTTCCTCGATTTCGTGGAAGCGCAGCGTGACTGGCTTCCTGACTACACGCTCTTTCGGGTGTTGCTGGATGATCATCACGGCTACCGGTGGGATACCTGGCCGGAAGAGCATCGTACGCCGGCCGGCGCCCGGAAATGGGTGGGGGAACTGGGCACTCACAAGACGCAGATCTTCGAGAAGCGCATGCGTTTCTTTGCCTATGTACAGTGGATCGCCTTCACACAGTGGCATCAGACCAAGGCACATGCGGCGGCGCGCGGAGTGGCTTTGATGGGCGACATCCCGTTCGGCATCTCCTTTCAGAGCGCCGACGTTTGGGCACACCCCAAACTCTTCAAGACCGGTTGGTGCGGGGGAACTCCGGCAGACAAGATTTTCAAGCACGACGCCTTTGTCCAGAGGTGGGGGCAAAACTGGGGAATCCCGCTTTACGATTGGCCGGCTCATCGTGCGGAGCGATTCCATTGGTGGCGTCGGCGCGTGCATGGCGTACGTGAATTCTTCGAGTTCTTCCGCATCGATCACGTTCTCGGGTTCTACCGCATCTACGGATTTCCCTGGCGTCCGGACCGCAATGACGAATTCCTCCCGCTCAGTTGGGACGAAGCTCGCGAGCGCACCGGCGGCGAGATTCCGCATTTCTGTCCCCGACCGGATGATACTCTGGAAAACAAGGAGCAGAACCGGCGCGAGGGGGAAGAGTATCTGCGGGCCATCCTGAAAGAAGCCGGGTCCGGACATATCATTGGCGAAGACCTGGGCGAAGTGCCGGACTATGTGCGGCCGAATCTCACGGAACTGGGGATTGCCGGATATAAGATTCCGATTTGGGAAAAGCGGCCTGATGGCGGCCTCATTCCCGGCAGTGACTACGAGGCCCTCTCGCTTGCCACTTATGCGACTCACGATCACGACCCGATCCGCACGATGTGGGAACACTTGATCCGTGATTCCTCCGGATCGCACGGCGATCATGCCCGTTACGAACTCCGCATTCTCTGTGACTACGCGGGAATTCCTGCGGAGCATCCGCCGAAGACTTATACCGAGACCGTCCACATGGCGCTGCTCCGCGCCCTTTTTGAGTCGAACTCCCGGATCGCTGTCGCGATGATCACCGATCTCTTCGGCCGCAAGGAACGCTTCAATTCACCCGGTGTGGCCAGCGGGGATAACTGGACACAGCGGATGCATGCGCCGATGAGTGAACTTGGAAAAGATCCACGTATCCCGCGCATCCGGCAGCTCATTCAGGAGAGCGGGCGGCTCGGAAAGTAAGTGAATTATAACCATTTCCGAATCGTCTCCGCATAGCGATTGTAGACAAATCCCAGCGCGAGCAGGACTACTCCGAGGACGAGGAAGCTGACGATCCGATAGATCGTTTCCAGCTTCCAGACATCGACGAGAAAGACTCGCCCCACCGCCAGGGCGAGCGTGGCAAAGCCGCCGATGCGGTAGACACGTTCCCGCAAGCTGAGCCCGGCGGCGAAGATGACCGGGGCGAGGAGCGCCCAGGAGACGGTCAGCATATTCGTGGAATAGTGGGCGCACGTCCATTGGGTGACCCAGAGCCAGACGCTGGCTACAGCCGCTCCGGTGCAAATCATCCGCGCGGGTTCCACTTCCGCAAAGGCTTCCCGTGCATAGTGGCGGCCGATGCGCCAGGCGCCCGGGATGAGGAGAATAGCTATTAAATCCATCAATCCGGGCGTTTCGCCGAACTGAATCCAAAAGCTTGTAAACGCCACGACGGCGTAGGCGATGCCGATCCAGGTGCGTTCGCGGTTCTTCGTGAATCCGCCGGTGAGAAACATCGCCACGCTGAATGCGGCGTAACAGAAGAGCCGGAGATCGCGCGGGACATATTCGTGCACCCAGATGGCCAGGAGGACAGAACCGATCAGGCGGTAGATCATGGCCGCGGCGCCAAAGAAGTTAGGCACGGCAGGTTCCGGATAGCGCTTGGCGAATAAAGTCGAGACGACCAAGCTTGTGATCCCTGCTCCGGCAATCGGAACGAGTGCTACCGCCCAACTCGGGCGCGAATCGCCGAGTGAGACAAGGAAGAGCCCATAACTGATGGCGGCAAAGAGCTGTCCGGCTATGGCCACGGCCCATGCGCCGGTTGCAAGGCCGTACACGAGCGTCGCGACCGCCGCGACAGTCGTAGCGATCAGAAGATCGCCGCCTTGGAAGTAGGGCCACATCCAGTACAGGCCCAGCCCAATCAGGCTCACTGCGTAGATTAGTTGCAGCACCGCGCGGTTTTCCTTCACGACCGGGATGATGCGCTGCTTCTGCCACCAGTGTCCGAGCGCAAGAGCCACAACGGCGACGGGGAGCGGGTGCCACCAGGGCTCGGCTGCATCCATCCCATGCTGGAGTGAAATCCAAATCCCGATGGCGCCGGCAAGAAAGGCCTGGCCGGGCAGCGCAACCTCTGGCAGGCGGATGAGATAGATGGAGGCTGTGCAGATGAGTGCGGCGACGGCAAAGGCCGTGGGCGCCCAGGCGTCTGAACATTCCACGCGCAATCGGTCGGCGATGAGAATCAGTCCGGGCAGCGTGAAGAGAAAGGCGCCGATTTCGAAACGTGCCGCGGCGAGTGTTCCGCGCCGCTGCTTCAGCCACCATCCGTCGAAGATCAGGACGGCTGCCACCGCGCCACGCACGAGTCGCTCGACCAGGAGGGAGTCATTAGGGCCGGTATCAAACGAGGCCAGGAAAGCCAACGCTCCGCAAAGGAAGGCGCCGACCTGGAAGATCCGTCCGTGGCGGGCTTTCACTCCCGTCAGCAAGACGGCGCTTTCGACGGCCAGGATGAGCGCGAGTTGCGGGCCCGTGAACTTGGTAATGATGCCAATGGTAACAAGAGCAAGCCCTTGCACCAGGTAGGCGGAGTCAAGAGCGGCTTCGTCGGGCTTCCGCGCCCGGGCGAGGGCGGCGAGAGCAAGCTGGAGGGCGCCGAATACGAAACAATAGATCCAGAAAGAAGAGTTCGAGTGGTGTGTGTAGAGTTCTTCCCAGGCGATGACGAAGAAAAATCCGTTATTCAGGGTTACGTAAGTGATACGCCGCCATGGAGGAAGCGCTTCGCGGCTGGCCAGAAATGCAGCTGCCGTGAAAAGCACCCAATAACAGGCGACGAAACTAATGCCCAAACCGCTGCTCCCGGACATGTGCAACCCTGACGAAACGATGGCCTCCTGCCAGCGCCAGTAAGTGTAACTCCCGTAAGTCGCGATCAAGGCCGTCCAGGAGACGGCGGCCCAGCCATTTCGAATGAGGAAGAAAACCGCCGCCCCCGTGAGGAGCAGATTCGAAAAGAGCGTGAAACTGCCGATCGGATTGATCGCCGCTGTGTAGTAGGCGAGCAGAATGGTGAGAACGGCGAACACCTGCGACTTGTGCCGATGCGCCCACCAGGTAAAAGCGCCGCCCAGCAAGAGGAGAAGCGTGCCGGCGAGGACAGGATCTTCGATGACTCGAAGGCCCGCGACATAGTGCGCCGCATAAGTCGCGTAATATCCCGTTGCCGCGGCACCTGCCATGAGGATCCGTCCGTAGTTTCGCAGTTCCTGCCGTTTGCGTTCAAGCCAGGAGCCGATTCCACCGAGGGCCACCGCAGTAAGATAGAGGAGGGCCAGCTTGCCCCCAGGGCCAAGCCGGTGAATCATCATTTGCCAGGCGTAGTTGCCGAGAAAGACAAGGCCGGTGATGAAAATCACGATGCCGGCCATAGGCAGCCAAAACTTTCCGAGACGGATCTCCAGGGATTCGCGCGGTTTTTCCGGCGCGGGAGCGGACGCCGCAGTGCCGGGAAGCTGGCTGGCGCTCGACGGAGAGGTCGATGGTTCCGTTTTTGCGGGCTGTTTCGTGACCTCGCTTGCAAGATCCTTTTGAGGCTGAGGAGCGCTGCTTTTTTCCAGCGGCTCCTGCCGTTGAGCCGGCTCCGCTTTCAAGGGCGGAAGCGGCGGTGGCAACACGGGAGGCTTGGCTGCCACCACTGGCTCCGGTGTCGCCGGAATCAGCTGCGGTTTGGCCTCTTCCGTGAGGCGTTCCTTCAGGCGATCGAGCCGGGTATCGATTCGCTCCAAAGCGAAACGGATCCTGGCCTGTTCTGCCAGCAAGGCTTCAAATTCCCTTCGATCTTCAGGTTTCATTTCGAGGATGGGAGCCGTTCAGTAAAAATTGGTATAACAGGCTGAAGTCGCGGTTGAAAGGTGCTGAAGCGATTGAGCATTGGAAAAGGTCGTGGGTATATGAGGTAACGCTTTAGCGAAAGGTGTGCCGTTGCTTTCGAAAGCATTGTAAGTAACACGAAGAGAAATGGTTGTATTTTAAATTGCCTTCTTTTTCGGTATGATATTACCACCGATTGGTTACAATTTGTGCCAGATCGGCTGGCATTTTGTGTCTGTTTTTGACTCGTTTCCACCTTGGAATCGAATGTTGCGATTCCGGATTCCAGCGTAGATTGAATGTGACCGTTGACGAACGAAGAAAACGGGACCAGATTCGCCGCCCTTTTTCTATATACGGCAATCGGAGCTGGTGCTCTTTGGCGGATGATAGCCCGCCTGCGGGTTCGATTCCCGCGTTGCCGCCACTTTCCTGTTGGCGAAGCCAGCGACTCTCCAGCCCTATCTGCCGGAAAGTAAATTGGCTGAGGAAATTACGAGCGGCGGAGCGGTTCTCCGGCGAAGTTGTGCCTTGTCCGCGCGACTCCCGCTGTTACGGTTCCGCGGCAATTCCCCGCTCTTCATCGAATGGCCCCAAACGGATACCTCGCCCTCGTCCTGCACGCGCATCTTCCCTATGTGCGGCATCCCGAATATGACGAGTTCCTGGAGGAGGACTGGCTCTATGAAGCCATCGTCGAGACCTATCTCCCATTGCTCGATGTGCTGCATGGTATGGTGGCGGAAGGCGTGCCGTTTCAGCTCACGATGTCGATCACGCCGCCGCTCTGCCACATGCTGCGCGATCCGTTGTTGCAGGAGCGGACCTCCCGGTATTTGGAACGTTCGCTGGAGCTTGCGAAAAAGGAGGTCGAACGGACGCGGGGACAATCGCGGCTCGAGCAGATCACGCAATTCTATGTCGAGCGGCTGACGCATCTCCTGCAGGCCTGGGAAGAACGCTGGAAGCGCGATCTCGTGGCGGCGTTTGCCCAGCTCATGGACTTGGGAGTATTGGAGATCATCACCTGTGCGGCGACTCACGGGTTCCTCCCGCTCATGGAGAACTTTCCCGAGGCGGTGCGTGCCCAGATTCTCATTGCCCGGGATCATTATCGCGAAACTTTCGGCCGCGATCCGGTCGGTATCTGGCTTCCAGAATGCGCTTACGTACCCGGCCTCGACAAGATTCTGCAGGAGGCAAATCTGCGGTGGTTCATCGTCGATGCGCATGGCTTGATGTTTGGGAATCCGCGCCCGCGTTATGCAATCTATGCGCCGTGCTTTACTCCGGGTGGATCGGCAGCCTTCGGTCGCGACCGCGATTCAAGCCGGCAGGTCTGGAGTAGTGAGCAGGGGTATCCGGGAGATCCGGCCTATCGGGATTTCTATCGGGATATCGGATTCGATCTCTCGCTGGAATATTTGCGCGGCTTCCTTCCGGCGGATGGCACGCGGAAATTTACCGGTCTCAAGTATCACCGCATCACTGGCCCCACGAAGGATAAGGATTACTACGAGCGCTCCTGGGCGATTGGGGCGGCCGATCATCATGCCGGGCATTTCATGACCGCTCGCAAGGAGCAGATCCAGAGGCTTCGGGAAAATATGAACGTCGATCCCATCGTTGTCAGCCCCTTCGATGCGGAACTCTTTGGACACTGGTGGTTTGAAGGGCCGGAGTTCCTGAACTTTTTCATCCGTAAAACGGTCTACGATCAACAGGAATTCCAGCTGACGACGCCGACTGCATATCTCCAGGGAAACAATACCCACCAGATGGCTGTGCCCTCCGCGTCGAGTTGGGGGCACAAAGGGTATTGGGAGGTCTGGCTGGACGACTCGAATTCCTGGATTTATCCGCACCTGCACATGGCAGCGCGGCGCATGACGCAACTGGCGCGGCAATTTAAGGATAGTCTTCCGGCCAGTGGAGTTTCCGCGGAGGGCATGACGAAAGCCGAGGCATTGCTCGAGCGGGGGCTTTGCCAGATGGCTCGCGAGCTTCTGCTCGCGCAATCCAGCGACTGGGCTTTTCTCATGAAGACAGGAACGGCGCGGAACTATGCCGCGAAACGGAGTAAGGATCATCTCCTCCGGTTCACGCGGCTGTACGATCAGGTGCGCGCCGAAAAGCTGGATGAGGCGTTTCTTGCCAACTGCGAATGGCGGGACAACATCTTCCCTCATCTCGATTGGCGTTATTATGCCTGATTTCCTTCAGCGGACCTTTCCTTCCGGCGCGGCTCTTTCGCGCCGAAGAGCGACGTTCCTCTTTCTTTCCCTTTTCCTGCCTTTTCCGGTCGTTTTTGCCCAGGATGAGGCACCTCCGGCAAAAAGTGGAAATGTGCGCATCATTTTCCTGCCTCCTCCGATGGAGGGGACCATGAGTCTGGGGATCTACAACAAAGGCGGAAAACTGATCCGGGCGCTCCATGCGGAAGGGGTCATCGGCAAGGATTTCGTGGCTGGACTCAATGGTCTCGTGACCCACTGGGATGGCAAAGACGATGCAGGAGCTCCGGCAGCTCCCGGCAAATACTCCGCCCGCGGTTACTGCGTGGGGAAACTGGAGATCGAAGGAGTGGCGTATTACTGCAACGATTGGATGACGGACGACGATTCGCCGCGTGTCCGGGAAATCACGGGCCTCCGCTTTTCCCCCGCGGACGAGTTGCTGGTTGATGCGCGGCTGGTCGATGGCAGCACGGTTACCCTACGTGTTTCCGCGGAGGGGAAGGCGATGGCCGATCCATCCCTGACGGCGGAGCCTTCCAGATCTTCTTCGCCTTTTCCGGGTGAAGCGGGCCGATATGTTGTACGCCAGGGTAAGATCGTGCCGGCAGATGGTAAAGCCGCACCAGGAGACGCAGCGGAATTGCAAAATCCGCAGGATGCCGCTGCAGGGCCAAATGGGACCCTGTGGGTGGTCGATCGGCTCGCATCAGGGGTGGAAGTGAAGCAGTTCGGTGCAAAAGGTGAGTTTCTCCGGCGCTTGTCTGTTGCTTCTGGGGAACCCCCGCCGCAGAAAGTGGCTTCTTCAAAGACCAGGGATCTGATTGCCTTGCTCGATTCAGATGCTTCCGTTCAGAGAGTACGCTTGCTCTCCCTGGAAAATCCGGCAACGAAAGACGGCGAGGGAACATCGCTTTCCACCTGGAAGACTCTTTTCTCAAAGTCGATTCTCAAAAGCAGCGATTTTGCGTCGGTTGCGGACAAGCTCGGCCGGGAGAAACCGTTCGTGGTCGAGGACAAAACCCGGGTGCGCCTGCTGCCGAACCCGCTTTTCAAGGATGCGATGCATGACCTTGATGTCCGGGTCTCCGTGGATGCGAAAGGTTCAAGCCTGACGACCTCGGATGGTTTGCCGCTCTGCCGGTTCACGGAGACGCCACATCTGGCGTGGGTGGTGATGGGGCACGAGGGAAATACCAAGGCGATCACGATTTTTCAGAGCGATGGAGCTGTGGTGGAGGAGTTTCGGGCACGGAGACTCGCAAATATGATGGCGTTCGACGCCGGCGAGTACGAGTGGACGGGCAAGTAAAGGGGCGCGAGCTTCGCACAAGTGAGCGAACTTTTTCGCGTTGATGGGAAAAAACAAACCAGCCGTTCCTTTCGGAACGGCTGGTGAGAAGACAAAAACTGAAAATTCGCCTTAGGAGGCCGAGTAGAAAGGCACCCAGAAGTTGGAGGGAGCCACGTCGCTGAGGGCGCTGAAGGTGTTGGACGGAACAACCGGAACCGTATCAACCACAGGCAGGGTGATGGTGTTGCCGAGAGCGTCGGTCGCGTTGTTGTTCGTCTTGAGGTCCGTGTAGAGCTTGCTGTTCACCTTCACGTAGCCGGCGAGAACGGAAGCGCCTGGAGCAGATCCTGGGGACTGGCCGTTTTCGATGGCCCACTGGTCACAAGCCGCATCGAGGAGGCGCAGCGTTTCCAGGGTGGTGGTGGCCTGAGAGCGCTTACGGGCACGAAGGGCACTCGGGACGGCGATGGCTGCGAGGAGAGCGATGATCGCCACGACGATCATGATTTCCACGAGGGTGAAGCCGCCGCGGCGGGATTGGATCTTAATCATTTAATTAGGACGGTTTATAGGGTTTTGAAAAATCGAAGACACCAAATTTAACTCCGGTTTTTCAGGAATCCTTTTAAGCAGATCTTACACCAACCTAAAGCAATTTATTAAAAACGATTGTCGGCGCAAATCTGCGCGTAAAAAAACCAGCCGCCCTTTTCAGGACGGCTGGTGAGAAAGCAGAATTTAGAGGGTCAGCTTAGGACGCCGAGTAGAAAGGCACCCAGAAGCTGGAAGGAGCCACGTCGCTGAGAGCGCCGAAGGTGGTGGCTGGAACGACTGGAACCGTATCAACCACAGGCAGAGTGATGGTATTGCCGAGGGCGTCGGTCGCGTTGTAGTTCGTCTTGAGGTCCGTGTAGAGCTTGCTGTTCGTCTTCACGTAGCCGGCGAGAACGGAAGCACCAGGAGCGGATCCCGGGGACTGGCCGTTTTCAATGGCCCACTGGTCACAAGCGGCATCAAGGAGACGGAGGGTCTCAAGGGTGCTGGTGGCCTGGGAACGCTTACGGGCGCGGAGGGCGCTCGGGACGGCGATGGAGGCGAGGAGGGCGATGATCGCCACGACGATCATGATTTCCACGAGGGTGAAGCCCCCGCGCTTAGTCTGGGTATTGATCATATAATTAGTACTATTTATTTCTATTTAAAAGACGCGACGCAGAATGCACCGTCGTCTTTCAAGATCATTCCTAAGCACGGGTTGTGCCATTTCCCATACGAAGATATCCCTGCTTCGCCTCCGGTCTATCACCCTCCGTTAAATAAAAAACCAGCCGCCCTTTCGGGCGGCTGGTAGTAAAATACTGTTTCGCTGAACGGGAAGCTTAGGATGCCGAGTAGAAAGGCACCCAGAAGCTGGAGGGAGCCACGTCGCTGAGAGCGCCGAAGGTGGTGGCCGGAACAACCGGAGGCGTGTCGACAACGGGCAGAGTGATGGTGTTGCCGAGAGCGTCGGTCGCGTTGTTGTTCGACTTGAGGTCCGTGTAGAGCTTGCTGTTCACCTTCACGTAGCCGGCGAGAACAGCGGCACCAGGAGCGGATCCCGGGGATTGGCCGTTTTCGATCGCCCACTGATCGCAAGCCGCATCAAGGAGACGGAGAGTCTCAAGGGTGCTGGTGGCCTGGGAACGCTTACGGGCGCGAAGGGCGCTTGGGACGGCGATGGAGGCAAGGAGGGCAATGATCGCAACGACGATCATGATTTCCACGAGGGTGAAACCCCCGCGCTTGGGCTGGGTCTTGTTAATCATGGTTAAGGTTAACTACTTATTTCTTGAAACGGCACGATGCAGAGCGCTTCATGCCTACGAGAGCAGATAGCAAAGGATGTGCCAGTCTTCGGGTGGAAAGTCTGCGTTTAAGCCTTGTTGGCCTCGTTCTTAACATACAAAAACCAGCCGCCCTATTGGGCGGCTGGTCTCAAAAATACAGCTTTGCTAAACGGGAGGTTTAGGATGCCGAGTAGAAAGGCACCCAGAAGGCGGACGGAGCCACATCGCTGAGAGCCGTGTAGGTGGTGGTTGGAACGACCGGCGGCGTGTCGACGACGGGGAGAGCGATGGTGTTGCCGAGGGCGTCGGTCGCGTTGTTGTTCGTCTTGAGGTCCGTGTAGAGCTTGCTGTTCGTTTTCACGTAGCCGGCGAGAACCGCAGCACCAGGAGCGGATCCCGGGGACTGGCCGTTTTCAATGGCCCACTGGTCACAAGCGGCATCAAGGAGACGGAGGGTCTCAAGGGTGCTGGTGGCCTGGGAACGCTTGCGGGCGCGGAGGGCGCTCGGGACGGCGATGGAGGCCAGGAGGGCGATGATCGCGACGACGATCATAATTTCCACGAGGGTAAAGCCCTCGCGCTTGGTTTGCGTTTTGTTAATCATATATAGTTTAATATTAACCGCATCCTAAAATCGAAGCTCGTGGCGGCGGGTGATTTATCATTTTATAAGTTTTTTAGACGCCGGTTTCGCGAACTCGGCTTGGACAAAAAATAAACCAGCCGTTCCTTTTGGGAACGGCTGGTTCAAAACGTGATACTGAGCTAAGGAAAAATACTTAGGAAGCCGAGTAGAAAGGCACCCAGAAGGCGGATGGAGCCACGTCGCTGAGAGCGCTAAAGGTGTTGGTCGGAACAACCGGAGGCGTGTCGACGATCGGCAGAGTGATGGTGTTGCCGAGAGCGTCGGTCGCGTTGCTGTTCGTCTTGAGGTCCGTGTAGAGCTTGCTGTTCACCTTCACGTAGCCGGCGAGCACGTCAGCGCCAGGAGCGGATCCTGGGGACTGGCCGTTTTCGATAGCCCACTGATCGCAAGCCGCATCAAGGAGACGGAGGGTCTCAAGAGTGCTGGTGGCCTGGGAACGCTTACGGGCGCGGAGCGCGCTCGGGACGGCGATGGCTGCGAGAAGAGCGATGATCGCCACGACGATCATGATTTCCACGAGGGTGAAGCCCCCGCGTTTGCTCTGAAGTTTGTTAATCATATCAGTTAGTTAGAACGATGTATGTTGTTAGTAGGAAGGTGTTGCTGCCAAATCCAGCAACGCCGTCCCAGAGGCCAAAAAAGCAGAGCTCATGCCATTTTTGCTGGGAAGAATACCTAAAAAACAAAAGCCAGCCACCCTTTCAGGCGGCTGGCTGGAACTGATTTGATTAACCTGCTAGATTCGACTGAGCTTGATTAGGAAGCCGAGTAGAAGGGAACCCAGAAGGCGGAAGGGGCCACGTCGCTGAGAGCGCCGAAGGTGGTGGCTGGAACAACTGGAACCGTATCAACCACAGGCAGAGCGATGGTGTTGCCGAGGGCGTCGGTCGCGTTGCTGTTCGTCTTGAGGTCCGTGTAGAGCTTGCTGTTCACCTTCACATAGCCGGCGAGAACGGAAGCACCAGGAGCGGATCCTGGGGACTGGCCATTTTCAATGGCCCACTGATCGCAAGCCGCATCAAGGAGACGGAGAGTCTCGAGGGTGCTGGTGGCCTGGGAACGCTTACGGGCGCGGAGGGCGCTCGGGACGGCGATGGAGGCGAGGAGGGCGATGATCGCCACGACGATCATGATTTCCACGAGGGTGAAGCCCCCGCGGCGTGAGTGTGTGTTGGTCAACATAGGGGTTATTGGGGTGAAGTTATGAATTATGATTTATCTAACTGCACGTCGTCCACGAGGTGAGCCTTGTTTTCGACGCAAAAATGAGTAAGCAGCGTCCGTGCCAGCTTCGCAAAACGCCAATTTTCTTGGCGCTTGCCAGCGCGCAAAACCCTCCGCAGGCTGCAACCCGATGTCACCATTTCGCCGGTCGGCAATCTTCGCTTTTCCGCGCATCCCGTTCTGCGTCTTTTTCGTCGCTCTTCTCATCCGATTGTGGGTGCTCCTTGCATTTTGGAAATCCCCGCATTTTGGGGTGCAATCCGGCGACATGGGGTTCTATCACGCATGGGCGTTGCGGATTCTTCAAGGTGTGTGGACGGACCATCACGCGTTTTACGGATTGCCTGGATACGCGTTTGTTTTAGCGGCCGTTTACAAGGTGTTTGGGGTATTCCCGATCGTCGTTTGTCTCATTCAGGCGATAATTGACTCCATTACGGCGAGTGTCGTCTTCACATTTTCGAGAGATGCTATCGCTTTTGCGAGCAAGGAGCCGCTATCTCCTCGGCGCGAGAAACTTGCGAATGCCGGAGGGATTTTCGCATCGCTGGGGTGGGTTTTCTTCGTTCCGGCTCAGACATTTACCACGATCCTCATGCCCACGATGTGGATGATTTGCGGCTTCTGGGTTTGTGTTTTCATCCTATCCCGTCTCCGTGAAACAGACGTTCTTCATCCCTGGGCGGCGTTCGGACTCTGTATTGGCGTCCTCGCGACGATGATCGCGACCGTCTTCTTTTTATTACCCCTTCTGCTTGTGGGAATTGTGAAGACGGTAGACGCCTCTCGCCCCTGGAAAACAAGGGCGCCGAAAGCGGCGTTGGCGGCTGTGGTTCTCTTCGCCGGCGTCTTTGCCGGGACCTCGCCCGTATGGATTCACAACTATTTTATCGCCCACGAACCAGTCATGCTCTCCGCGCACAGCGGCATCAATTTCTGGATCGGAAACTATCCCGGTGCAAATGGGTACCCGAAGATTCCCGATGATCTTCCGGCGGGGCAAGCCGCTCTCCTGGATGCGTCTATTCAGAAGGCGGAAGAGGCTGCAGGAAAGCCGCTTACACGAGCCGAGGTGTCGCACTACTGGTCAGGCAAAGCTTGGACTGCGATCCGTCAAGATCCCGCGCGCTGGATGCGATTGCTTGGGACGAAATTGAAAAACTTCTGGAACGCCTACCAGTACGACGATGTGACCATCATCGCGCTGCTCAAGGAGGAAGGGGTGCTTTTCCCCGGTTTGGGCTGGGGCATTGTCGCTGCATTTGGGCTCGCGGGAATGATCCCCGCATGGCGTCTGAGCCCTCCTTCGAGGTGGGTGGTTGCAGCCGTTTTTCTGCACATGTTTTCGCTCATTCCAGTGTTCATCACGGAGCGATATCGGATGGCTGCAGCACCCGGTCTTTTGATCCTTGGAGTGGTCGGAATTTCCTTCGGAATCGAGGCGGTTCTGGAGCGTCGTTGGTTTGCATTTGCCCGATATATTTCTGGCGCTTGCATTGCGTTTGCGGTTGTTTTTCTTCCGAAAACAGATGCACCCCACTCTATGGAGCTCTACAACCTCGGGATAGCTGAGCTGGAGGTGCGTCAGCTTGACCGCGCGGAACGTCATCTTCTCGAGGTGCAGACTTTGGCTCCCGATTCCCCTCCACTCCTTGCGTCTCTGGGCGAGCTCTATCAAATGAAAGGGAATCACGAAGAGGCGAGGAAGTATTACCAGCGCGCTCTGCAGCACGATTCGAAGAATAATCAGGTCTTGTCAAATCTCGGGCTGATGGACATCCAGGAGCAAAAATGGGAAGCCGCCGAGGAGCACCTCGCTGCCGCCGTGGCCAGCGAGCCGTCGGATCTCCAATCCTTCTATCAGCTGGCGATTGTCCGGATGAAGCTCGGAAAGACGGCTCTCGCCCTTGAAGCAGTCGAGGCGGCGTTACGCCTCAAGCCGGGTTTACCTCCGCTTCTCGAACTCCGCCGAAAATTGACTGCGTCACCTGAGCATTGACCGCTGGTGTGCGGCTTGCGGTTTGCTTTTAGGGATCCCATGCTCTCCACCGAAGAGGAGCACTCGATCTCACACCTAAAGCCTGAGACACCCGCGGAAGCCCCTTCCACAGGGCGAAAGTCTGTGGCGTGGATGGTCATGGTCGCGTGCGTGGCGGTTTTCGGCATTTGCCTGCGACTGTGGTTGCCGGTGGGCTTTCACGGCATGGGTTTCGACGAAGCGCTGTACCGGGTGTACCTCCTCGGACTCGATCACACCGGATTGGTTGAGTACGACGGCATTTCGCAAGCCTTCCTCCAGGACCAGCGTAAGCCGGATTCCATGTGCAAGCTGCCTCCCACGCGCTTTCTTTATGTCTACTGTGGGTGGCTGTGGAAACGCGCCGCTTTCGGGGATGCTCCACCTCTTGATGTGAAACAGCCGGATAATGTGGTCCGTGATCCGGCGCTGGTCTCCCTCCACCGTATTTCGATTCTCTTCAGCATCCTGTCCTTCTTCTTAGCGGGTGCTGCAGCGTGGCGTCTTTTGGGGCAAGTTCCCGGGCTGGTGATATTTGCCTTCATGGCCGTGGCGCCGCTGCAACTCCACATGGGCGGGCACGCGCTCATCGACGGCTTCTTCGCCTTCTGGGCGATTCTCGTCCTTTGGAGCCTCTGGGAGAACCTGCGCCAACCGAATCATGGCGGCTGGTTGACTCTCTACGGGATCGCCCTCGTACTCATGGTGGTGACGAAGGAAAACGCCTTCTTCGTCTTCGTCGCAGTGATGGCCCTGCTCGCCTTAAACCGGTGGGCGCGGTTTGGCACCGTCTCGCCTCGATTGCTGCTCATAACCGTCGGCGGGCCGCTCGTCGGCGTCGGTATTCTGGTTTTTCTAGCTGGCGGACTCTCAAACCTGATCGAAATCTACCATTTGCTGGTCACAAAGGCTGAACACCTCGACTACGCGATTCTCACCGGTGACGGGCCGTGGTACCGCTATCTCGTGGATGAGATGGTCCTGAGCCCGATCATTCTGTGCCTGGCCATAGGGGCGGGGCTGCATCTGGTCAGGAAGAACAAGCCGCTGCTTTTTTTGACGGGATTCATCGTCTTCACCTACGCGATCATGTGCCAGGTTCGGCACGGTATGAACCTGCGCTACGGAACGATCTGGGATTTTCCGCTCCGAGCATTGGCCGGTGCGCAACTCGCCGATCTCTCCGTTCTTCTGGGACGCTGGCGCCGTGTCGGGTTTGTGGCCGCTGTCGTGGCGATTTGCGGCTACGAGCTATGGCAATACCGCGCCTTTTTCGTGGCGGACGGCCTTTACGAAATCCCGACGGCGAGCCTTTTGCGGGCCGTCGATATTCTCAAATAACCGCGATATTTTTCTCATGCATGCGTTGACCACATCGATTCCTCTTGGTGGCTCGCATCAATGGAATTGTCACAGAAACGTCGATTGGGTGCGGCCCGTGGTTGGGCAATTGTGGAGCTCTTGCCGCTGTATGAATGTGAATTCACAAGTCTCTCGATGCCAGCGAAGTGCGTCCCTTTGGGACGTGCCGACGTATTTCGACGGAGAAAGCTTATGTTAGAGTTCATGCCCTCAGATGACGAAGGCTTGCGCCGCTGGTGCAGGCACCAGGTGGATCTCGTGCCGCATGTAGGCGCCCAGATCGGGATGACTCCGGCGGAAATCACCGTTTTCGTGGAGAATAGTCTCGCCCTTATTGCTGCGTTGGAAGGTTTGCGCCCCGCAAAAAAGCGGCGGGATCCGAAAAAGGCCGCCGCCCGTATCAAGCGCACTTCTTTGCGCAGACTCGTGGAAGACGCCAAAACGAAGCCGAACTATTGCGAAGAGATCGGAAAGATGCTCCGGTGGGTGGGGCGAGGATTTGCCGTCGGGGCGCATGGCGACCAGTTTGAGCATGTGTCGTCGGTCTATTCCGATGCCGCCTGAGCGGGAAAGTTTCCCGGTTTCGATTTAAGGACTGGAAAGTCTTTCGTGGGCTTTCCCCAATTCTGGCCAAGCATCGGCCAAAATCGGTGTTTCCTCCCGGCCGTTTCGGGTTTTATTCTCGGCCCTCACACCTATGGACCTTACCCGCACCGCATACGGCACTTGGAACGGCGGCCGCTTCATGCACTTTGGCGAGCCGCTCGACGACGAACGCTTTCTCTCCTCCATCCGGCACGCCTACGACAAAGGCATCCGTACTTTCATGACCTCGGACGTCTATGGAAATGGCGCGGCCGATGAAATGCTGGCGCGAGGGCTGGCTGGGCTTCCGCGCGATAGCTATTGCCTGGTGGGCATGATCGGGCATGACTTCTACAAGGGCGAACGGGCCGGCTCAAAAGGATATCCGCGCTTTTCCGACCCGGCACTTCGTGGACCGCGGGACTATGCCGATTACCTCCGCATGGCGACGGAGAAGTCACTCGAACGCTGCAAAGTGGACCGTTTCGACTGCCTCATGCTCCACAATCCGGACAGCATCGGCTACTCCAGCGATGCAGTGTGGAAGGGAATGGAGAAAGTGCGCGAAGCGGGCCTGACCGAATTGCTCGGCGTTGCGCCTGGGCCGGCCAATGGCTTTACCCTCGATATTATTTTGAACTTCGAGCGGTTCGGTGCGCTGCTTGATTGGGCGATGATCATTCTCAATCCGCTCGAACCGTGGCCGGGCCGCCTCTGCCTGCCTGCAGCGGAGAAACATGACGTGAAGCTCATCACTCGCGTCGTCGATTACGGTGGCCTCTTCCACGATGACGTGAAGCCTGGTCACGCTTTTGCCAAGTACGATCATCGTACTTTCCGTCCGGCGGGCTGGGTGGAAGCAGGGGTATCGAAGATCGATCGCATTCGGCCCATCGCGGAGCGTCATGGCCTGACCATGTTGCAATTTGCCGCCGCCTGGAATCTCTCGCACGGCCCGGTCCGTAGCGTGGTCCCCACGCTCATCCAGGAATCCGGCGAACGCACGAAGTCGATCGAAGAAAAGATCGATGAACTCGCCAGTCTGCCTGAAGTGCAGTTCACGCCGGAGGAAATCGAAGAAATTAATCGTGTGGGTGACAATGCCGGCTGCATGGAACTCAAGGGCGCCAACCCCGGTCACACCGGCGAGCCATTGCCCGACCGCTGGCCGCTTAACAATGACCTCAATCTCGTGGCCGATCGCTGGCACATCGCGCCGCAGCGCGATCTCGTCTGCACGCACACAAAAGCGGCATAAGGTGAGTATGCTAGTTAGGAAGGGATGATTCTCTTGTAACATTCCTGGCCGAAAATCAGATGGGGACGCGCAGCATGACACACGTCACGGTTGCGCGCTCTCCGTGGGCGGATGGATGCTGCACTCTTTATGTGTATCTCTATCCGCGACATCCGTTCTGCCCGCACCCGTATCGCGGATGGCGTAGCGCTTACGCCTTGCTTGGAAAGCATCCCGCTTTCGGAAATCACTGGGTCGCGGGTCTATTGCAAGCTGGAGAGTCATCAGCGCACCGGCAGCTTCAAGGAGCGCGGCGCACGCAACGCTCTGCTGCAGCTCAGTCGTGAGCAACGCACGCGCGGTGTCGTAGCTGCCTCCGCCGGGAACCATGCATCGGCCCTGGCCTATCATGGCCAGTTGCTGGATATTCCCGTGACGGTAGTCATGCCGGTGACTGCGCCGCTGATCAAAATCAGCACCTGTGAACGGCTCGGCGCACGCATCGTCTTGCACGGTGCGGATTTCGCGGAAGCGCGCGCCAGGGCGGATTCTCTTGTCGATGAGGAGGGGCTCACTTATGTGAATGGCTATGACGATCCAGCGGTGATTGCCGGGCAGGGGACGATCGGATTGGAAATCCTCGAGCAGGTACCAAAAGTCGAAGCGATTGTGATCCCGGTGGGTGGAGGCGGTCTCATTGCCGGGATCGCCACCGCCGTAAAAGCGGTTCGTCCCAAAGTCGAAATCATCGGAGTTGAATCCATGCACACCACCGGATTCAGTGCCGCACAAAAGGCCGGTCATCCCGTTCGCACACACCCCAAACCGACATTGGCCGATGGCCTCGCCGTTCCGCAATTCGGCAGCAATGCCTTCGGTCTGGCTACTACTCACGTAGACCGGCTGGTGCGTGTTTCTGAGGACCTTATCGCCCTAGCCATCCTGCGCATGCTGGAACTGGAGAAAGATGTGGTCGAAGGTGCTGCCGCAGCCACGCTCGCCGCGTTGCTTTCCCGAAAGCTCCCCGATCTTCAGCAACGAAACGTTGTGTTAGTTATCGGTGGTGGAAACATCGATCCGCTCGTTCTCAGCCGGGTTATTGAAAAGGGCCTTGTGGCCGATGGCCGTCGTTGCCGTTTCACTGCGATGATCAGCGATCGGCCCGGTGGCCTCGCCAAACTAACCCGCGTCATTGCCGAAGCTGGCGCCAATGTCACTGATATCCTCCACGAGCGCGCCTTCAGCGGCCCCGACGTTTCGAAAGTGCAGGCGATCTGCACTGTCGAGACACGGGACGCCGGCCACATCCGGCATTTGCTGCGGACGCTAAAGCGTGAGGGCTTCGCGGTGCGCCGGAGCGATCCGGGTTAGGCCGCCTCCATTTAGTCCATCCCCTCCCAAACGCGCTCGACTTCCCTTGCTCTGCTCCCGAGCCTCAAGGCATGAGCACATCACGCAGGGCAAAGCGCATCGTCCTCACCGGCTGCACCCGCGGCCTCGGCCGGGCCATGGCCGAGTATTTCATTTCTCAAGGCTCGACCGTCCTTGGTTGCGGGCGCTCCGCCGCCGAAATCGCCACACTGCGCAAAAGCTTCGGGGCTCCGCACGACTTTGCCGCCGTAGATGTCTCACAAGACTCCGCGGTGCAAGATTGGGTTGCTCGTGTGCTCGAAGGCGGCGCTCCCGATCTTCTCGTCAACAACGCCGCTGTCATCGCGCCGAACGCTCCGCTATGGCAGGTGAGTGCGGAGGACTTCGCGCGGGTCGTCGATGTCAATGTGAAGGGCGTGGCGAATGTCATCCGCCATTTCGTCCCCGCGATGATCGAGCGGAACAGCGGCGTCATCGTGAACTTCAGCTCCGGCTGGGGCCGCAGCGCTTCGCCGGAAGTCGCGCCGTACTGCGCCAGCAAATGGGCGATCGAAGGCCTCACGCAAGCGCTCGCCCAGGAACTTCCCTCCGGCCTCGCCGCCGTTGCGCTTAATCCGGGCATCATCGATACGGAAATGCTCCGCTCCTGCTTCGGATCGGGCGCTGCGCACTACCCCAGGGCCGCCGAGTGGGTAAAGCGTGCCGGCCCTTTCATTCTCTCCCTGCGTCAGGGCGATAACGGCCGCTCCCTCAGCGTCCCGGACGTCCCGCTGGACTGACCATAGTGGAAGCGGCGTCCCGCCGCTTGGAAAGCGTGGAATACAGGGCCTGCCCCGATCTTCCGGTAGACGCCGTCCGAGTCGAAAATGCCTCTCCCTTGAATATGGAAAGATGCTTCTCGTATGAAACCTCGAACATTCACGCCGCAAATTCGAAGTTATCGAGTCACTTGTCGCATCCGCAAAGAAACTTTTTTGGTGACTCACTGCGGTGCGAAATCCGCTGTATTCATGCGGGTTTCAGAGTGATTTATCGATGAGTCACTAACTAGTATTTTCCGGTCCTTTTGAAAAAAATTTAAAAACCCTATTGACCATCACACTTACTTCGACTACAAAACAAACACCTTCGAATCCCATGAAATCACATCAACCCATACCAAACACGACGCTCGCAGGCGCAGCCTTGCGTGCCCTCGGTATGGGTTCATGCCCGAGTATTTTACTGTGGGTATCCTATAATCAGAACGAAGACTTCACCGGGGAGGCGGGCAGCAGGTAAATCCAGTCGCAAAGACTTTCGATAACCCTGCTCGCCAAATGGCCAGCAGGGTTTTTTGTTGCCCTGAAAAGCCAGCGGAGCCCGTAAATCGTTCAAAACCAAGGAGAAAACCAGAACTCATCACTCAACTCATCCACAGCGTGGACGAAAAGAACCCCGCCATCAGCGGCAACTGACAGCGGGGCGAAGATCGGTCACCAGATACAGATTCAATCCCTTGCAGAGACGCCTGTGAGTTAGCAACCGGCAATATCGGTCGCATCTTGGAGGTTTGTTGTCAAGTAAGTCGTGATCCACGGCTCGCTAACGGATCTGTATCGCCCTGATCCCACGCCGCTCCCATCGAGCGTTCGTTCCCCATCGTTAACTAGCATTTTTCCATCTTAAAGGCTTCCCGGGAGGTGTGCCTGAAACACCGAAAAATCCGCCGTGAATAAGACCAGCGGGTGTGACTCCGAAAGAGTGACAGCGGTGTTTGTTCTTTTTCTGTTATGTCCCGCGGCTGCGCCGGCACGATCTCGTATCGAACCGGTGCGCCGCAGGGCAAAAGCGCGTTTCTTCCAGCTGCACGCGCCAACTCAAGCACTGGAAAAGCGCCGGTCCATATACGGTCCGACGCTTCCCATGCGGTCATCGTCCAAGAGCAGGATGCCTGAGTGCCAATCAGGTGATGCCGGTGCAAATCCGGCTGATCGCACCATTTTTCCTATCGATACGGCGGGCGCCAGCTGCGCAGCAAGGTCTCCAAAACCTCGCGGGTCCGGAGCAACACCGGAACGCCGTGCCATCTTTATCGTTACCAGGGTGCGCGGGCCACGTGTTGGCCAGCGCGCCCGCAAATTGCGGGGTCGCCTAATGGCAAGGCACCGGTTTCATAAGCCGTTCATTGCCGGTTCGATTCCGGCCCCCGCTACCATCTTACTTTTCTGGGCTGCTCGATCATTCAGGAGGTCACCCGCCTCGCACGCGGGAGAGCACGGTGCAAAGCCGTGGCGGTCCATCATTTTTCCTCTTCCTCGTCATCTTCATCTTAGTCTTCATCCATGCCGGTAGAGCCGGATCAGAATTGTAGGGATAATGATGAAGATGAAGAGGATGAGGATGAGGTAAACCAAACCGGGTTGTTAGGCACGTAAAGATCGTGCACCGCCTGTAAAGCGGAAGTCCTGCCTGGACCAGCGTCGGAGCATTACCGACACAACTCACCATTTTCTATTACGGCCTGTTAGCTCAGCAACGAAGAGCGACCGCCTGTCGAGCGGAGGGGCGCGGGAGCAAAGCCCGCACAGGCCGCCTTTTTCATACGACACCTGTCGTATATATCGCGCACGAGGGAGACAGTAACCCGCCTCGCTTGGGACGAGGAGATACTCGGGGCAGCACCGAGGTGCGCGACCATTTCCATATACTGAGTTCGCTAATGAGTGAGTGGCTCCCGTGGCCGAATATATCAGGCACCCGCCTTCTAAGCGGGATCATGCAGGTGAGAATCCTGCCGGGAGCGCCACCAATGAACTGAAGGCAGCCCTGAATCGGGAAACGTTCAACGTTCGACTTTCAACGTCCAACGATGAAGCCGCTAAGCGGCTCAATCACGGTTAGCGTCGAGATCACCACCTTTGAAAGTTGAACATTGAAAGTTGAGCGTTGAAAGTTTCCCAATTCGCGAGGCATACGCGCTTCGGCGTGTCTTTCAGGACCACCGTTTTTTGCCAGTCAGGCAATTCCCCTGTAATGTCAAAGTAGCATGGCCGTCTGTTAAACGGCACGTCGTGGTGCGAGTCCACGCCGGGGAGCCACTTTTCTTGTAACCAGCGTGGGAATGAAAACGCGAAGGTGCAAAGGGCGCAAAGAAGATTGAGGGAACGATCTTAATCCAACTCTTTGCGTTCCTCTGCGGTCTTTGCGTCTTTGCGTTTCCATTCCCACGCACCCCTTTTCGCCCGCATGGTGCAATAGCAGCATGACCGGTTCTCAGCCGGCGGACCCCGGAGCATAACCGGGTGCGGGTGCCACTTTCATCATCGCCCGATAGCTTAAAAGTAAAGCGGCCGGCCCACATCCGGCGGACCGGGGAGCATTACCTCGTCGGGCGACCATCCTTTTCTTGTGATCCCTCTGTAGCTCAAAAGCAGAGCACCCGCCCGATAAGCGGGAGACCGTGGCGCGATACCACGCGGAGGGACCATCTTTGGCTGCTTAGCTGAGAAAGATTAGCACCTCGCTGAAGCCGAGGGGAGTCCGGCGCGATACCGGAAGCAGCCACCACTTTTGCGTCATTGGTGTAATAGCAGCACGCGTCTCTTCCAAAGACACGGCGCCGGGGCGGATCCGGCATGACGCACGTTTTCCAAAGCTCCCGAAGTGTAAGAGTCCTGCACGCCGCTCTGCGAAGGCGGAGGCTCGAGGTGCAAGTCCTCGCGGGAGCACCATTTCACGCAGATTCCTCCGTGGCAGAGCCAGAAATGCGCTCCTCTCGTAAAGGAGATCATGCCGGGGCAGCGCCGGCCGGAGGATCCATTTTTAAAATCTCGGGGAAGAGCACCGGTCGCTCGCCAGTCTCATAAGCTGGAGGAAGTTGGTTCGATTCCAACCCCCGGAACCATTTCACGCAGCCCTGTAGCTCAATCCAGCAGAGCGCCCGGTTCTGACCCGGGAGGTTGATGGTGCGAATCCATCCGGGGCCGCCAATTTACCTGGGTTGCAAGCATTGCAGTGATGCAGCGGGGTCTTAATCCGCAGAGCACGGGGCAGCACCGTGGCGACTCACTACTTTCACAATGGAAGCTGAACCGGACAAGCGTGCCGGGACTGTCTCGAAAACAGAACGTTCGCCGCTGGCGAATGGGGAGCATGACCTCCGGCTTCCGCCACTTTCCTGAATCATCGTCAGATGGAGTCCATGATGTAATAGCAGCATCCGGCACTGTGAATGCCGTCGTACGGGTGCGAATCCCGTTGGTCTCCCCATTTTCATCGCGCGCAAGGCAAAGCCGTCGAGCCATTGGTCTGCAAAACCGATCTACCCGGTGCGAGTCCGGGGCGCGCGTCCACTTACTCTGTAGTTTTCGGGGTCATCGTCCAACAGTAGGATGACGCATCGGCATTGCGTAGATCGGGGTGCGATTCCCCGTGACTCCATCATTTCACATACAATCATTCCGCCAAGGCGTAGATAGCGACGCACGTTGTTGGTAACGACGTGAGACCGGTGCAAATCCGGTTGGCGGATCTCACAGCCCTGTAGCTCAACTCGTGGAGCGCCCGACTTTGGATCGGGAGGTTGACGGTGCAAATCCGTCCGGGGCCGCCAATTTACGCGCCGGTAGATCACTAGCAGATCGCCGCACTGACATTGCGGAGGCAGGCGGGGCGGAACCGCCCCGGCGCACCATTTTTCTAAAGCTCCCGTAGCGCAGCAGACTAGCGCAGCCGGCTTCGAACCGGAAGGTCGTGGGTGCAATTCCTACCGGGAGCACCATTTCACAAAACTTAACCCCGGCGTAGCCCAACTAGCAGAGGCACTCCGCTTAGAACGGAGGCAGTGCGGGTGCAAATCCTGCCGCCGGGACCACTTTTGCAGCGCTTGCTCCTATGCAGCGAGCCCGTGCATTGCTCCCGTAGCCCAATGGGAAGAGGCGGCCGTCTTAAGATCGGCCCAGTGTCGGTTCGACTCCGACCGGGAGCACGTCCATACCCGCGTAGCCCAACCAGCAGAGGCGCCGAGCTCAAACCTCGGGAAGTGCAGGTGCAAATCCTGCCGTGGGTACCAATTTCTGGAAAAGAGGCGACTAGCCAGTTCGTCGCGCACGTCCGCTAAACGTGTGTGCTCACTCGATGGGCACTGCGGGTGCGACACCCGCCTTTTCCGCCGTCTTCATTAGACCTGGTCCGGTAGCTTAATGGCAAAGTCACGAGCTTATACCTCGTCAAGCGGCGGCCAGATAAGCCGTTGTTGTGGGTTCGAGTCCCACCCGGACCACAGACAAAAGAGAGAGGTTTTCATGCCCGTGAATGCAAAGCAGTCGAGCGGCTCGTCCTTCAAACGAGGCCTAGCCGGTGCAAGTCCGGCCACGGGTGCCATTTTCTGGTCGCGTAGCCCAATTGGCAGAGGCACGGCGTCGAGAGCGCCGCAAGTGTTGGTTCGAATCCAACTGTGACCACTATTTTATCCGATATACGTGAATGTGGGTCCGCGAAATACACGAAAAGCACGAAATAGAAGTGCTTCGTAAGGCGCCCACGGGAGCTCTCTCGAAGAGTGAAAAGTGTCCCTCGCCTTTAGAAATTCCTTCGTGCTTTTCGTGGACGTTACATCACCGTTTTCAGGTTTCTGAGCTCGAAGCTTTGATAGCGAAGCATTCGCCTTTTAAGCGAATCAGGAGGGTGCAAATCCCTACGGGCTCTCCAATTTTTTCCCGGCAGTTAGGTTTGGGTTCCTTCGGAAGCAAGCAGGTTCGACTCCTGCCGACTCCACCACCTTATGGGGCGGCGCATCCCAGGCCGGTTTTCTCCGGGAAACAATTTCAAATCGTTGCGGCAGTGAGGCTGGAGTTCCTTCGTAGCTCATTGGTAGAGCAGTGGATAATATCCACCCGTTGCGGGTTCGACTCCCGTCGAAAAGACAATGCTCCGGTCAGATCTTTCTCCGCAACAGCAGTTTGTTATGGGGTAGTGATACGAGAACTTCTTCGCTCGATCGAAAGGATCCGCCGGTTCGAATCCGGCACAGGCCGCTGGGGCCTGTTGGCTGAGTGGTCGAAAGCAAGCGCTGGATTGGCATTCCGGTGCTGATCTCTGGTCTCGTTGTTTTTCTCCCCATGATGCCGTTGCTGTTATCGCACCGGTACATCCATCTTTTGAGGCAGTGAGGAAGGGATTACTTCGTAACGCGGCCATGCTGGTTTGATTCCGGCTTCGGGATTCATTCCCGAATAGCTCAATGATAGAGCACCACGATGCTTCCCGCTTTCGTAAGATTGCGCAGCAGGTATCCTCGCCACTTTTCTCCTCAAAATCTTTTTGCGCGGCAGTGAGGTCAGGGATTCTTCGATTCGAAACCGACATGCGAGGCCGTAAACCTCGCCGGCTCCGCCATTCAAAACGAGGGCTTGTCTCTCGCGAGAAACATCCAGGAGCTGCTGCCTCCCGGGCCAGTTTTCTCCGTGCAAATCTCATGCGCCGCCTGTCCTCAGGCGTTGCTCTCGACCCGTTGAATATTGGGAGTTTGGCGTTGGGAGTTGGTAGTTTTCTCCGGTTCCAGAGAGGCGAGGAGAACTCCTAACTCCCAACTCTAAACTCCCAATGTTCAAATGGGGCCAGCGCGAGTACGGCGCTCTTTTCACTAACCAATAACCCAGCCCGTATCCGCGGGATCAACCAACCACCAGGAGGTGAACCATGAAGTTCAACACGCTTCTCAAGTTCGGCGCGCGAGGCAACACAACTAATTTTGCCGGCGGCGCCGCTTTCAGTCAGTCGCCGAAGAACGAACTCGTGTCGATTCTGCTCACGGCCACCCTCGAAGATCAGTTCTACCGCAGCGGCAATGCGACGATGGCGCGGGTGAAGCAACTCGTGGCCGATGCCGCGGACAAGGAGTTCGTGGCCAAGGCCGCGGTCTATGCGCGAACCAGGGCCGGCATGCGATCGGTCTCGCATCTCGTCGCGGCTGAACTGGCCCGCTCGGTCAAGGGCGCTCCATGGACGCGGCGTTTCTACGACGCCGTCGTGCATCGCCCGGACGATGTGCTCGAGATTCTCGCCTGCTATCTGGCGACTTACGACCGTCCGATTCCAAACGCGCTGAAGAAGGGTCTTGGCGCCGCGCTCGCGCGGTTCGACGAGTACCAACTCGGCAAGTACCGCCGCGAGTCGGCCGAATTGAAGCTCGTGGATGCAGTCAACCTGCTCCACCCGCCGCACTCGGAGCCGCTTCGCAAGTTGGTCCGGGATGAACTTGCTCCCGCGGAGACGTGGGAGACCAAGCTGACCCAGGCCGGAGCGAAGGCGGTTGATGGCGCTACCGAAGACGAGGTTGCTGAACTGAAGAGCGCCGCGTGGGATGAACTCATCGCGTCGCGCAAGCTCGGCTATTTCGCGCTCTTGCGAAACCTGCGCAACATCCTTGAGCAGGCTCCGCAGTGTGTGGATGCCGCGATCGAGATGCTCATCGACGAGCGGTTGATCCGCAGGTCGCTGGTCCTGCCGTTCCGTTACCTTACGGCGATGGAAGCAGTGCAGAGCAGCAAGCTGCCGCGGGCTTCGTCGGTGCTCACTGCGTTGGGCGTTGCGATCGATACCTCGCTGCGCAACGTGCCCGCCTTTCCGGGACGAACGCTCGTCGCGCTGGATGGTTCCAGCTCGATGAGTGGCCGGCCGCTGGCGATCGGTTCGCTATTCGCCGCAGTACTCGCGAAGGCGCCGTACGTGGCCGGCAACGGTCATGCCGATGTCATGGTTTTCAGCAACGACGCGGGAGGAGTCATCCTCAACTACCGCGACTCGACACTGAGCCTGACTCGGGCAATTGCCAGCGCGGCGCCGATGGGTGGAACCAACTTCCACGCCATCTTTCAGCGTGCGACGGCGGCTTACGATCGCATCGTCATCCTGTCGGACATGCAAGGCTGGATCGGTGGCAACGTCCCCGCTGCGGCCTTTGCGGACTACAAGCGCCGAACCGGTGCTGACCCGCGGGTCTTCAGCTTCGATCTCGCGGGCTACGGCACGCTCCAATTTCCGGAGCGCAACGTTTTCTGCCTGGCCGGATTTTCCGACAAGGCTCTGCAGACCATGCGTTTTTTGGAGGAGGACAAGGACGCTTTGATTCGCGAGATCGAGGCGATCCAACTGTAACTGGAGGGAGTTCAGACAAAGCCTCGGTGGAGATGCATCTCCGCCGAGGCTAGCTCCCCATTTCGTTCACTTACACTTACACTTACACTTAACACCCAATACCAATGCCTACCCTGTCCATTCTGGGTCAGGGCATATCCATCCTGGCGTTTCTCCTGGCGGGTTCCGCCCGGCCGCGAACACAGACACGTCTGGCAGTTTCCGAGCTGCCGGCGGCCGAGTCTGATGAATCGGAATCTTGCGAGAAGATTCCGGTGGAGCGTTTGCCGGACAGCAGTGCGTTGTCCGGCGTTCCGCTGAGAATTTTGCTTAGCGAACGTTCCGGTCCCGGCGGCTTGCTGAGAGACACGCTGATGGTGCGCCCAAACCTGCGTGATTAGTTCTTAAGACTCAGAGAGCGGCCACTTTACGCCGTTTTCGAGATGCTGCCTTTTGTAGCAGGAGGGAGTACAGACACAGCCGATCCCGGGCGGAAGATGGAAGGGGCTCCATCGCCGCCTGGGATCGGTGATCTCCCGCGGCCCGGTCCTTGCTATTGAATGAATCGGCCCCTCCCAACGTCTCTGGTGAAAAGCGGTGACGCCAACCCGCCGATCCCGTTTCGGGCGAGGAAGCCCAGGGCTTTCTCAAGCCTTCCATCCAACCAACCCAACATCCTATGCAAGACACTCTTTCTACGACCAGCGAAGCGAGCACCAATCATGGGATGTCTGATATTGCCGTGCGCTTTGCCGATGCTCCGATCCATCGTGTCGGCTTCGAAATCGCGGGCGGCGATGTGGAGACACTCGCGAAAACTTATCCTGATCGCATTTTCCGGGCTCGCCGCAAATCGGTGGACGGAAATCTCGTCTGGGTCACTTTGATCCTGAGATTTGGCGAACAGCTTTTCCTCCAGGCGATTGGCGATGAGCGCAATTGGGCTGAGGTATTTGCTGTCTCGGAAGAGCAGGCCATGGCGCTGCAACGGCAAATCCTGGCGCTTCTCTAGGCGTCATTCTTAAAAATGATTGGCTGCGGCGTTGGTTTGATGTAAGCCGCCGTACGACATCGTAACTGTCGACTGCGAACGCGTGTCGCCGCCTGGCGACTCATCGGAAACAAAAGGAGATATGTCGAGAAAGACGATCGTAGTTTTTTCGGGAGCGGGTTTGTCGAAGGAATCAGGAGTTCCGACTTTCCGCGATGCCTTTGGCTTGTGGAACAGCCATGAGGTGGACGAAGTGGCCAGCCGTAAAGCGTGGGACGATCAACAAAGCCGCACAGCCTTGTTGAATTTTCACGCCGAGCGATGGCACGAAGTCCGAAGAGCGGAGCCGAATGCCGCTCATCGCGCCATCGCTAATCTGGAGGAGAAATTTGATGTCCTCAACATCACGCAGAACTTCGATGATCTGCTCGAAAGAGCCGGATGCTCCAATGTCTGGCATCTGCACGGCGACATTCTGACCGGTAAATGTGAATGGCACGTGTCCGCGGGGTGTCTGTACGATAATCGTAACTACACTTGCGATTATCGAACGCTGCTTCAGGAGCCGGTGAAGCTCGGCGATCAGTGCCCGAAATGCGGAGGCCAGATGCGGCCGGATGTCGTGTGGTTCGGCGAGTGCGTGGATATGAAACCTGAATTGGTGAAGGAGTTGGTTTCGAAGACCGAAGTGTTTGTTGCCGTTGGCACGTCCGCCCAGGTGCAACCAGCCGCCGGTCTTCTGACCAAATTTGTTCCGGCCCCAAAAAAGTATTATATCGATCCGCGCCCACCGCGCCGGCCCCGGAGTTTTACCCGGTTGAAAGGGACGGCGGGTTATTACGTGCCAGTTCTTGCGAAAGAACTGCTGGCTGGCTGCTAAGGAAAGCAGCACGGAGCCCGCCGGTGGTCGGCGGATCCAAAATCAATCCAAAACCGTGGACGTGCGCAGTCGCGCCGTCCGCCAATCAATATCGAAAGGAGGTTATCTCATGGTTCATTCCAATGTATTTGAGCGAGTCTGCACGACCCTCGCCGCGCTTGAGCGCGAACGCGATGTGCGTGTGCTCTATGCCTGCGAAAGCGGCAGCCGGGCCTGGGGTTTCGCCTCCCGGGATAGCGACTACGACGTGCGCTTCGTCTACGTGCACCGGCGCGAATGGTATCTGTCTGTGCAGGAGCGCCGCGATGTCATCGAGTTGCCCGTGTCCGACGATCTCGACGTGAGTGGTTGGGAATTGCGCAAAGCCCTGCGTTTGCTGGGCAAGAGCAATCCTCCGCTGCTCGAGTGGATGAAATCGCCGCTCGTGTATCGTCAGGATCCGGTGTTTGCCGCCGAGTTCCGCGTGCTCTCGGAGAGCTTCTATTCGCCCCGCCGATGTTTCGCGCACTACCTGCATATGGGTTTCAATAACTGGCGGAAGTATCTTTGCGACCGCGAGAAGGTGAGTCTGAAGAAATATCTCTACGTCTTCCGGCCACTTCTTTCGTGCCGCTGGATCGAACGCGGCTTCGGCGCCGTCCCGATGCTCTTTTCGGAGCTGATCGAGGCTGTGCTGGAGGAGGCTCCCGTGCGAAAGGAGCTCGATGCCCTCGTTGCGAGGAAGCAGGCCGGTGATGAACTGGCCGCTGCGCCTCCCGTGCCAGTGCTGTCGCACTTCATCGAACGGGAAATGGCCCGGCTCGACGCCCTGGCCAAACCTGAGGAAAGCGACACGAGTCCCGTGGAGCTGGACCGCTTCTTTCAGCGGTACTGTCTCCGGAACTAACTCGTTGACCCAACACAAAACTGCCGCGTGGAGATCGGCTCCACGCGGCTTAATTTTTATACAAGTAAAGGATATCACCCATGAAAGTTTCAAAGGCTCTCAAGCTGAAGAATCAGCTCGCCGGCGAAGTGACGGAGCTCAAGGAGCGCCTCACAAAGCAGAACGTCCGTCCAGTCTCGCAGCCATTTGACTACAATGCGCGCGAAGTGCTGGCGGGTCTTCGCGAGAAGATCGACCATTTGATCTCCGTGAAGGCGGCGATCGCTTCCGCAAACGCCCAGCTCTATCCAAAGATCTTCCGTCTTGCGGAGCTCAAGGGGCTGGTTGCATTGCTCAAGTCCCTGGATACGCGACACGGCCTTTTCAAGGAGGGCGGGAACTATGCCCAGCCGACCTATGAAGTGGAATACGTCGCGCAGATCCGGAAGAGCGTGATCGACGAACTCGTCGCCGCACTCGAGGTGGAAATCACGTCGTTGCAGGATGACCTCGACGAGTTTAACGCGACTCACGCGGTCGAACTCGATCGCTAACAATTTGGGCGCGTGACGTGCCGAACGAACAGGAACTGGTGCGGCTAGACCGCAGCCGCCCGGCTGCGATGCGTCTGTTAAACGCACCACCATTGATGATGATGCCGAATATCAACCTTCAAGGCGCAAGTCATCAAGAGGCAAGGATTACGGCTCAGTTCGCAAATCTCCTTCGCCAAACCAGCTCCCGATCGTGAAGCCGTCACGCGACCCATGCAGTCCGCTGAGTCCCAAGCCGGAGAATCTCTTTCTTCTCCGGCTGCGGGAATAGGAAACCCCGTTGGTTTCGACAACCAAAGTTAACAGAAAAGAACGAACACCGCTGCCGAGGCACCCGCGCTTCCCACGACCCACAACCGGGAAGATATGTTATCTTGAAACATCACTTACAAATCCATCTGCAATTTTCCTCCTCAGGGGCTCGAATCTTCCCTCCTATGAAATCCGAACATTTTTCCGAAACCGGCGCGCCGGGTGAAGTTGCGCCTTGGCGACAGTGGGGAGACGACCTCGAGCCGTCTGCTGTTCAGCAAATGGTGAACGCCTGTACCTTGCCTGTGTCGGTGGCCGGGGCTCTTATGCCGGACGCGCATGTTGGCTACGGTCTGCCCATCGGTGGTGTGCTTGCCACGGAGAACGCCGTGATTCCTTACGCTGTCGGCGTCGATATCGCCTGCCGCATGAAGCTGACGGTCTTCGAGGCAAAAGGAAGCATCCTTGGCGGACAGCGGGATCGGTTGGCGAACATTCTCGAAAGCGAGACCCGCTTCGGCATGGGCGTTGTCTTCAAACAACGCCGCGAGCACGACGTGCTTGATGAAGACTGGTCCGTTTCACCGGTGACCCAGCGGCTCCGCGATAAAGCGTGGGCGCAGCTCGGCACGAGTGGCAGCGGGAATCACTTTGTCGAATTCGGCGAGTTTGAAGTCACACCTTCGCAGTCCGAAGAACTAACTAAAGGCGGGTTTGATATCGTCCCTGGTAGTTATCTCGCGTTGCTCAGCCACAGCGGTTCACGCGGCACTGGCGCACAGGTATGTGAATACTACAGCAGGCGCGCCATGGATCGGCATCCGAAATTGCCCAAAGAGCTCAAGCACCTCGCCTGGCTTTCACTCGCGAGTCCAGACGGTCAGGAATACTGGGCCGCCATGAATCTCATGGGCCAATATGCTTCCGCCAACCATGCGTTGATCCACGCTTACATCACTCGAAAGACAGGGCTCGATGTGTGTTTCACCATTGAAAACCATCATAACTTTGCCTGGAAAGAGCGCCATGTCATCGATGGTGAAGAGCGCGAGCTGATCGTCCATCGCAAGGGCGCAACACCGGCTGGCGAAGGAGTGATGGGAATCATTCCTGGCTCCATGGCTTCACCTGGATTCCTCGTCCGCGGAAAAGGTGAGCCGGATTCGCTGAAAAGCGCATCCCATGGGGCCGGCCGTGTGATGAGCCGCACGAAAGCCATGCAGTCTTTTACCTGGAATGCGGTGAAAAAGACGCTTGCCTCGGCCGGTGTGGAGTTGCTTTCCGCCGGGCTCGACGAAGCACCCGGAGTTTATAAGGACATCCACAAAGTCATGGCCGCGCAAACCGACCTGGTCGATGTGCTTGGATCCTTCCAACCTAAGTTAGTCAAGATGTGTCCCGCGGGAGACCGCGCGGAAGACTGAGGCGGTATTTAGGATTTAGGAATTAGGATTTAGCATTTTGGCGTGGGAGATTGCCCGGTGGCCCCGAACCATTTTGGAATTTGGCCTGGAAGATTCCTACTGACGAGTCGCATATTGCTTTCGAACCGCTCTTCTGATTGAGCAATTGCATGACGAAGGATGTGTTGAAAGAGCGGACGAAGAGCTTTGCGCTCCGCATGATGACGTTGGTCGATAATTTGCCGAAGAATACGAAAGGCGGGGTGATTGGAGACCAGTTGTTCAGATCCGCGACGTCAGTAGCGGCGAACTACCGTGCTGCTTGCCGGGCCCGATCGACTGCGGAGTTTATCTCAAAGCTTGGAACTGCCTTGGAAGAAGCCGATGAAAGCGCCTTTTGGCTGGAACTGATCATCGAAGGATGTCTGCTCCCTAAATACCGGGTGGAACCCCTTCTCACGGAAGCAGGGGAGTTGTCCGCAATCTTCTTCACTGCCCGCCGAACAAAACAACGAGCAATGAAAAGGCCTGACGGCTCAAAGTTTGCTGAATAACTGCACACCTGACTACCAGTAACGAATTTCTCAACGCTAAATGCTAAATCTCCACAACTAACCGCCCTGTTACCACGCCACGTGGAACGTGCGCCAAATCCTAAATCCTAATTCCTAAATGCTAAATACCCCCACCGTTCTCGTTTTAAACCGTTACTGGCAGGCGATCCATGTGAAGTCGCCGGCGGCGTCGTTTTGCATGCTGGCCACGGATGCGGCTCGGGCCCTGGATATCCAGGGCGATGACTGGATCGTCCCGGCGACCTGGGAGGACTGGCTGAAGTTGCCGATCCGTGAATTTGATCGCGCGGTGAAGACGCCGCGTGGCCTGATCCGTGTGCCGACGGTTATCGTCGCTTCGAACTACAGCAAGATCCCGATCCGGCGTCCGCGCTTCGGCGCGCGCGGGATTTGGGAGCGCGACGGAGGCATTTGCCAATACACCGGCCGGAAACTCACGGCGGGTGAGGGCAACATCGACCACGTCGTCCCGCGTTCGCGCGGAGGAAAGACCTCCTGGGAGAACTGCGTGCTGGCGCACCGCGAGGTCAACTCGAACAAGGCCGACCGTCTGCCGCATGAAGCCGGCTTGCAGTTGCGCCGGCGGCCGAGCGTGCCACGTGAGGTTCCAGCGTCGGCGTTGATCCGCAACCAGCACGGGATTGCGGATTGGGACCGATTCCTGGTGTAAACTGGCGGACAGCTTCTCAATTTTAATTTTACTTCCGGTCTGAATGAGCGCCGCAATTGCAGTGTAAGGCGTTATTGGAGAAGAGTTAAGATGGCAACTGAGAGCTGTCCGCCCAACGCCGATCACTCGCCTCAGAGGGCCATTTTCGGCGGGCCCAGCAATTTTTTTATTTTTCCTACATCCACGACATCCAATTCGTGCGATGGATAAGCGCAATCAGTCGATTGTGTGCGCCGGCTGTTCAGGGGTGGGCAGCCGGCGCTTCGCTTTTCTCAAAGAGCGAATTTTGCAAGCTTCTGAGCCTGCATTCGCTCAATTTTTTACAACTGCGGGCCGATCTTGTGATGAGGCCGTAACCTCCCGGGGCGAAGTCTACGGGTAGAGGGATAAAGATTTTGACGTATCGACCCCGGCAGAACACCTTTTGCTCCGCGCCGGAGCGTTTGGTTCCCCATTCTGCCGATGCTCCGGCTGGTCCCTCCAAACCATGCGTCCCCGTCCAGCAGTTCCCCGTCCTCTTTCGACCTCATTAGCCAAGCTGTCGTCGGTCCTGACCATTTCCGGCGCGATGGCCCTGGCCTGCTCCGCGACGATTTTGGCCGCCGGCGGGCTGCTCATCTGGGATCCCGCGGGCCAGTTGACGGACAGCGGCGGAACCGGCACGTGGACGACGACCGACCCGCAGTGGGACGACGGCGTAAGTATTTCGGACGTCAGATGGACCAATTCCAACCTCGATATTGCGGACTTCATCAACACCGCAGGAGCCGTCTCGATCAATTCCAGCATTTCCGCAGGCGGGCTGGAGTTCGATTCCTCGGGATATACTCTCGCTGGGACGGGTACCCTGACGCTCGATGGCGGCTTTGGAAATACCGGTACGGTGCAAGTGACGAATGCCGCCGACACGGCGACCATCAGCACGGCAATCCACGCGCCGAACGGCATGGACCTGACCGGTGCAGGTACGGTCGTGCTCACGGGCAATGGGGCAAATAATAGCTTCGGCGGACCGACCACTATCTTTTCGGGCAGGCTGGTGACGAATCTTTCCAGCACCGTCAATAATCTCGGTAACTCCGCCATCAATCTCGCGGGCGGGACCCTTCAGATCAATCCGACGGCGACCACTTCGACTAATGGCCTGAGCGGCCGCGTTTTCACCGGGACCGCGGCGACCGGAGATACCGCACTCATTAACTTTGGAGCGACGGCGAATAGTCTCCGTACCGACGCGAGCCTCAATGCCTCCGGCACGCCTCCGACAACAATATCTACCGCCAACACCGCCATTCAATGGGCGGGGAAGGTGAATATCAGCGCGGCCGGCACTTATACCTTCTACTCGAATAGCGACGATGGGAGCCGAATTTATGTTGATGGCACCCTGATCTTGAATAACGACGGCGGGAAGGCCGCGGAAGACGGGAGCATCCCTATCACCCTGACCTCCGGTCTCCATGATATCGTCATCGACTATATCAACAATACCGGTACGGGGGCGGAGACATTGTCTTACAATGGACCCGATACGACGCTCGTGAAAGCCGTGATTCCCTCGACAGCCCTTTTCACCGCCGAGACGAATACGGCGACGGGGTCGAGCAATGCGATTATCTTTGGAAGCGGCTCTGGTAACTCGTTGAACGTGCAGTCGAATTCATTTATTTCTTTGAACGGGAGCAATTTCACGCAGGTGCAAATCGGCGCCCTTTCGATGGTCACGGGCACGACCCTCAGCGTGAGCGGGGATAATGGCAAGACGCTGCGCGTGGCAGGGCCGATTAATCTTGGCACAGGCTTCACCACGGGAGGGACGGTGGCGTTCAATAACAACGTGAATATTGCCCTGGATGGCGCGGTGAGCGATGGTGGACATGCTGTGACGCTGACTCTGTCCGGTACGGGTAATGTATTCTTTAACCACACCTCATCAGCCAACAGTCTTCTTTCCTCATCGGTGATTGACGTGCGGAATGGCGCCGCAGTGCTGGTGGGGAGCAGTGCGTCGGGGGCATTCAATCCAATCGGGGCGGCGGCTTTGCAACTCAATGGCGGCAATGTGGTGCTCGATACTTCATTTGGCGGTGCGACCTCTTTCAATAACGCGATCAATGTCCTGCAGAACGGCACCATTCAGGATACGATCACGGCCTCAACAACGACAATGGGAAGCGCCACGCGCGGAGTCAGTATCGCCTCCGGACAAACGCTGACGCTCGATGCCATTGCCGGCGGATTGCCCAGCAGTGATCCCGGTGCGACGCTGGCCATGGCTGGACCGATTACCGGGGATGCAACGACCACCGTCTCGCTCATTTCCTCCATTCTCGGGACGAATACGGGAGTTGCCCGGGGCAGCGTTGTCTTGTCCGGAGACAATACCGGCTTCGTCGGAACGGTGAAAATGAATAGCGGAGGCTCCACACTGACCGTCAATGGAGTAAAAGCGCTTCAAGGAGCTCTTCTCTTTCTCTCCGGAAACACGGCGAGTTTCCTCGCCGACGGGAATGGCACCGGCAGCCGTGAGACGCTGCTTTACAACGATGCTGTGACACTTGTCGGAAGCAGCACTTTGAACGTGGGGCGGCAAGGCACGTCTCTCTCGCCGCTCTTCACGACGGCGCAAAACAAAACGGCGCAGATGGGTGTGCTCACCACCGGTGACAACACGCTGACTTTGACGGTAAATAACAACAATGGCTACGGACTGGCTTTCAACGGGCAGGTCACCCTGAACGGGATTCCGACCTTTGCCGTGGCGAATGCCACGGGTTCCAATGCCGTCCCAGGTCTGACGCTGAATGGTGTCGTCTCGGGTAATACCGGTATCACCAAATCCGGCTCGGGTACATTGCTGCTCACGAACTCGGGAAATGTGTTCCTTGGTGGGCTCACGAATGGTGACAACATTACCGCAGGTGTCCTCGGTGCGACGAATGACGGCGCCTTGGGAGACCCTGGAAACGGAATCAATTTGAATGGGGCCAACGCCGTCTTCGAAGCCTTTGGCTCTTTCTCCACCGGCCGCACCATCACGCTGAGCGGAGCGGCGAATGGTATCGCCGCAACTTCCGGTAGTACGCTGACATTGACGTCACCATTGGCTGTGGCTGCGGCTGGCAACGCGCTAACCAAGACCGATAACGGAACGGTGGTCTTCGCTGCCGATAATCCCTCCGCGGCGGGTGGTTCAACGACCTGGACCGGGGCATTGGCGATCAATGCGGGAGCGATTCAATTGAGGACGGCCAACGCGGCTGGCGGCACCGCGATCACGGTCAGTAACAGCGGCTCGGCTCTGCAGTTGTCCGGCGCAAACGTGACTTACAGTAACAATGCGCTGACCTTGAACGCCAATACCGGCATTAATTCGGGCGGCGCCCTGGAAAACGTGTCGGGCAATAACACCTGGACGGGCAATATCACGATCGGTGGAGTCACTGCCATTGGCGCGGATACAGGTTCTTCGCTCACCATTTCCGGCACCATTGGCGGAACCCAATCGTTCCTTTTGGTTGGTGGAGGAAACGGAACGATCAGTTCCTCCCTTGCCACTGGGAGCGGCTCACTCACGCAGATCGCGACAGGGACGTGGAATCTCACGGCTGCCGAATCGCTGACCGGTGGTATCAATGCGGATTCCGGAACGCTTACCTTCAGCGGGGCGGGAGCTTACTCCGCGACCGGCGTTGGGTTGGGGGTCAACTATGGAGCAAATCTAATCTTTGATAACACTGGGACAAATACTCCAAATCGCAGCGGCATCCGCCCGCTCTCCGTTAACGCTGGTCAGTTCAAGCTTCTCGGAAATGCTTCGGCTACGAGTTCTGAGACGCTTGCCGGCATCGTTTTCAATCGAGGCGAAGATATCGTCAACGTTGTGGCCGGCGGAACAGGGCAGGCCAATTTGACCCTGACGAGCAGCGGTGGCGCTATTTCCCGGGCGAACTTCTCCACGGTCGTATTTGAGGGCACGAACCTCAGCACGACGGCTGGTTCGGGCCAGTCGACGATCAACATCGGTTCATCGGGTGTGACTTTCACCGGATCGGGTGCAGCGGGCGCGCCGAACAAAGGCTTGCTGCCGTGGGCGCTCGCCGTGAATACAACGACTGGTGCGACAAGTTTTGCCACTGCGGATACGACGACAGGCTTCATCCGGAATCTCTCGGCAGCGGAAGCGCTGAATACGGCTGGATCAAGCGGCTTTGCGACGACCACGAGTGGCAGTACGACCGTGGCGGTTTCCGGCACCGCGGGGCTTTTCGTCGGAGAAGCGGTGTCCGGGCCCGGCATTTCTGCGGGAGTTACGATTACGGGTATCAATCCAGGCGTCTCGATTACGCTCTCCAGCGCGGCGACCGCGGTGGGCGTGAGTACGCTCACTTACACTCCTGCCGGAGATAATGTGAATCTCACGACCAGTGGGTCGGCGCCATTCACAACATCGGCTCTGGCGGTCAACTCGATCACCCTGGGAAGTGGTGGTGGACTTAGTCTGGCGGCCAATCCACAGACCGTCACGGTTGGCGGTTCTGGTGGTGGGGGCATTCTGGCGTTATCCGGAAATACGGGGATCTCCGGTGGAATCATCACCGCCGGTACGAATGAACTCCTGGTGCATGCGGTCGGGAATCTGACCTTTGGCAGTACGATCACTGGTGGCAATGGCTCGACAAATCCCGCCCTGACAAAAGGCGAGAGCGGGACATTGAATCTCGCGGCCCGTGCCTATTACAGCGGCGAGACGACGGTTAATGCCGGCACGCTCCAGCTTTCGGCTGGAGCAAATACGATCGCGTTTTCGAATTACATGGTGGTCAGCCCAGGAGCGACGCTGGATCTTTCGGGCAATGCGCAGGTGGTGACGGATCTTTTCAATGATGTGCCAACCGATGTGGTGACAGCGGGTGGAACGGTGACGAGCAGCACAGGGAGCGGATTGATCGCTTTGAACCGGGATTCCGCAACGCGGACCTGGTCTGGCGTAATTACGGGCAATGTTGGTCTGGTTCGCTCCGGAATTGGCTCGTGGACACTCTCCAGTAATAACAATTACACCGGACCGACTTTGCTGAATGGAGGTACGACGATCCTGAGGAATGGAGGAGCGCTATCCGGAACTTCCGGTATCACTTTGGCGTACGGTGCACTGACTTTGGATAACACAGGGCTCAACGACAGCTCCGCGCGTCTGAGCACTTCCACGCCCATCACGCTGCAAGGCGGCTTTCTCGCCTACAACGGGAGAGCTCAGACCCTCTCCTCCCAAACGGTGGGTGGGGTGACTCTGGCTCAAGGTGTATCTGATATCAATGTCACAACCGGTGGGACAGGGATCAATTCGGCCGATCTCGTGCTCTCGGATCTGGTGCAGGGAAGCAAGGATGCCACTTTGAATATCCGGGGCGCCACCGGGCAGCTTGGTAGCAATGCGCGGCTGGAGATTGCGACTTACGACAACGGGACGAAAACGACCACGAATAATTTGATTGGGGGATGGGCTGTCGTCGGCGCGGAATTCGCCGGTTATGTGCCAACCCTGGGCGTTGCGGCGCTGAATGCGGCCGGTTTCGCCGGTTACGATGCCGGGGCAATTCCCGCATCGAGCAATGTTCCGACGCAGAATCTTCGGATTGCATCCGCCGGCACACTGGCGCTGCCGGCCGGCGGCCTGGCCGTGAATAGCTTGAATATCGAAAGCAGCGCCAGCGCGGTCCTTAGCTTTGCTGCAACGGGCGATGTCCTGAACCTGACGAGTGGCGGTCTGCTCAAGGGCGTTTCTCAGACGCTGTCGATCGGGAGTGCCCCGGATAATGGCCAGATCACCGCGGGCGGCGCGGGCGCAACTGGAACGCAATATCTCTACCTGCATGCCAACTCGTCGGGAGCGGTCACAGTCAATTCCCGGATCGTCAACAACGGCACCGCGCCAGTGCGGCTCGTGACCGATCTCTATAACGGGGGCACCATTAGTCTCGCCGATGGAAGCAATAGTTATACAGGCGGGACGGTCGTAAATGGATGGGCAAGCAGCGGCGGGACATTGAACATCGCGGCGACCGGCAAACTGCCGGCCGGCGGATTGACGATCAACGGCGCAACAGTCACGCAGACCAGCGGAGGCGTGATTGACCCCAGCACTGCGCCTGTCCTGAATGGAGCGCTGGCCAATCTGACATTGACGGGCGCGAATACGCTCGCCGGGCTGACCTTCAATAACAATGGTGCGGGCTTGGGGGGAAGCGATCCCACTCCGACGGTGGCAACCGGAGGCGTCCTGACGCTTTCGGCCGGGTCCACCATTACCGCTACTTCGAGTAACCCAGGTTCTGTCGCGGCGATCAGCGGAACATTGGATCTGGCGAATGCCGCGGGTGGCACCACGATTAGCGCGGTGGCCGTCAGTTCCGGAGGCACTGCTTTCGCGCCACTCGTGCCGAGCCTGAACATCTCGGCGACGATTCAAAATGCCAATGGCGGGATCACAAAATCCGGAAATGGCAATCTGCAACTGAGCAGCGCATCGAGCACTTTCTCCGGTGGAATCAATCTTACTTCCGGCGGTCTGGCGATCAGTGCCAATAGCACGAACAACAGCAACGGCGTTCCCACGAGCGGACCGCTTGGCACCGGTACCCTGACTATTGGCGCGGGGACGACGCTGCTGACTTCGGGAGGCTTTTCGGTGAACAACGCGGTTACCGTGCAGGGGAACTTTGCCATTGATGCCACGGCCACGGGAAATGCCTCCCTGGCGTTGGGCGGTCCGGTGAACCTCGGAGGTCAAACGGATACTGTAACGATTGCGAATCCCGCGGTCACGGCTGCTTTTGGCGGTGTCGTCAGCAATGGGGGGCTTACGAAAGCGGGACTTGGCACATTATTGATGACGGCTCCGTCGCTCAGTGTGTCGTCCTCTTTTACAAATGGCACAAACACCATCACGGTTGGGAGCACGACCGGGTTGAGCATTGGGCAGATCGTCGGAGGCAATGCCGGCATTGTCCCGGGGACCACGATCACGGCGATCAATGGCTCAACGCTGACACTGTCCATTCCCACGACTGGCAGCGGCGCGGCGATCAGCCTGACTTATGTCACTCCGAATAGTTATGCCGGCGTGACGACAGTGAGCAGTGGAACGCTCAAGGTCGGAAACAATGGTGCGATTCCGGCGGCCTCCGACTTGGCGGTTAATTCGGGTGGTGTCCTCGATGTCAACGGGCAGTCGGCATTCGTGCGGTCGCTGTCGGGCGGCGGTACGGTGACGAATTCAGGCGTAGCGGCGACGTTGAGTATTGGAGGTTCCAATGCGAATGACACCACGACGAATGGCAGCGGTATTTTCAGCGGGACCATCCTGAATGGAAGTAATGCGCTAAGTGTGCAAAAGGTTGGCAGCGGGACGGTGACATTGTCCGGAACGAATACTTTTACCGGCGCCACGACCGTGAAGGCGGGGTCGCTCATTGTCAGTGGCGCACTTTCCGGAACCTCCGGCGTGACAGTTGCCGGCGGAATGCTGGGTGGGTCGGGGACGGTTTCCAGCGCGGTGACTGTGCAAAGCGGCGGAACGCTCTCGCCCGGCGTCGGTGGTCCCGGCATCTTCACGGAAAACAGCAGCTTTTCACTCAATTCAGGCGCGCATCTTTCCCTCGACCTCAATGGAACTACGGCGGGCACGCAGTATGACCGGCTGGTCGCCACTTCGGGTTCGATTGCCCTGGGTGGTGATTTGAAGATTACGCTGGGTTATAAGCCGACGGTTGGTGATGTCTTCTACATTGTGCTGAATCAGGGTGGTTCAGCCGTAACCGGTACATTCTCCAATGCGGCCGATCAGGGAAATGGCACCGGGTTGGTCGGCGGATTGTTTGGCGATACCTATCTCGTGAGTTATACCGCGAATGCGGCACTGGGAGGCAGCGCCGGCTTCGGAACGGGACTCGGGCACGATATTGCCCTGAAGCTCGTGACTGTGCCGGAGCCGAGTGCCTTGACGGGTCTGCTGACCGGCTTCGGATCGTTACTTGGTCTCGGCCGTTTCCGGCGGCGATTGATTCGATGAAGCCTTTCGTTTGCTTCCCGGATCGGGCAGCAAACGCAGGATGACCAAGACAGTGCCTCCTGGAGCGTAAAGCCGCTTCACGTATACGGCTGACACGCCCATCCATCCTGCAGCCTGCACCGTAAAGGCTATGAGGACAGCCACGAGATAAAGTCCCCAATACCAGCGCTGATATTTGGCTGTGCACGTCCAGTCGTCGTCCCGCCATTCTTCAACGACTCCTGGTTCTGTTTGTGCTGCGGCCCATTTTTCTTCATTGCCACTCGGCCCAAAGTCATACCCGCAAGGACACTGACGCCACTGTTTCCACTGCTGTCGGCAGCCACAGGTCGGGCAAATTTTTTCCTCCATTGTCGGCGGTGGTTTTCGGGTAGTAACTATATTGGCTAGCTCCAGAATCCTCCCATGAAGACCTCCTTTGCGCACGTCCTGTTTTTTGCGGTTGGAATCTATGCCGGACGGGCCGGCGATTTGCCGGAACCGAAGTTCCGTCCGGTGACGATCGACGATAAGATTGGAATTGGCTATGGGCTGGCCATCGCGGACGTGGATGGAGACGGGAAAGACGATATCCTTCTCGTCGATAAACAGCAGATCGTCTGGTATAAGAACCCGACCTGGGAAAAGTTCGTTATCGCCGAAAATCTGACCAGGCGGGACAACGTTTGCATAGCGGCGGGGAACATCGGCGAAGGCGGCAAATGCGAGATAGCCGTCGGTGCGGACTGGGATCCGTCCGACACGGAAAACAGCGGAGCCGTCTTCTATCTGGCGCGTCCGGCCGACCCGACGCAACGCTGGGAGCCGGTGCGATTGCCGGCAGAGGTCACCACGCATCGCATGTACTGGTATTTTGACTCGGGACGGAAGGGATGGGATCTCGTGGTCATCCCGCTTCATGGCAAGGGCAATAAGAATGGTGCGGGCGCGGGAGTGCGGATTCTGGCCTATGAAAAACCAGACGACGTCCGCGCGCCGTGGAGGACGAAGGTGATCTCTGATGGCATGCACAAAACGCATGGTGGGGATATCGTCAGTACGGCCGATAACATCGGTGATGGCTTTCTGATTGCCGGCGCCGAAGGGATCCATCTCTTCCGGCCGGCGTGGGACAAAGCGGAGGGACTCCTTTGGCGCGAAGCGAATCCTGGTTCGGGAGGTGCCTCGCTTGGACCCGAGGGAGCGGGTGACATTCGACATGGCAAACTTGGAGAGAAGCCGTTGATTGCCGCCGTTGAACCCATGCACGGGAATATGCTGGCCGCCTATGTCGGCTCACCGGTTGAAGATCAACGTTCCTGGCAGCGCCACGTCTTGACGGACAAGCTCGTGGAAGGGCACGCCGTGCAGTGCGGCGATTTCCTAAAGGTGGGTTCGGACCAGATCGTCGTTGGGTGGCGGGGCAATCCGGCGCATCTCGAGTCCCGGGGTATTTCTTTGTGGACACCGCTTGATGCCGACGGTTCGCGGTGGCGGGAATCGGTGATCGATGGAGATATGGGTTGTGAGGCGCTTGTCGCGGCTGATCTGAATCACGATGGCCGTATCGATTTGATTGCCGCCGGTCGTTCGACAAAGAACGTGAAGATCTATTTCAACGAAGCGCCCGGGAAGTAGGGTGGACATCGAGCGCGACGGCGGGCCGCCCCGGATTCGGATTGTCTCGAGATGGCACTTCCCGTTTGCTGGCCGAATATGCCCCACAAAGGATTTTTCACCCAAAGCGCGGTCGTGCTTCTAAGAGAACCGCCGCAACTTCACGAATTGGAGGCAAAGCTGGGGGCGTTTTCCGTTGTCCGGAGTGTGCCCGAGTCGGAAAATTGGGAAATAGCGGGGCCGAGTTTGATCGTGGCCTATCGGCCCGATGTGAATGGCTATGTCTCAGTCGATATTGTTTCCCGCCCATGGCCGGACGATATGGGCGATCCGGCGGCCGATAATCTTGTCTTTAGCGCATGGGCAATGGGCCATTTCGGTCCGTGCGTCTTTCCGGGCAATCTGCAGCGGGCAAGTGAGCATTCCTGGACTTGGGAGGCCGGGCGTTCTATCGCGGTGGGTCACCAGGGCTTTTTGCGGATTCGCTCAAGTTATATATTTGGTGCGGAGAAGGACGCCAAAGTTCTTCCTCAGGATTATGACGCCCTCGAAGAACTGAGATTTGTCACCAGGCTTGCTCAAGTGCTTTTGCAAATTCCGGAGGCCATTTGCTATTTCAATCCCAATGGTGAGATTTTGATGCCGGCGGACAGAGTGGATCAGGTGATGAGCCGTTTTTTGAGCGGTGGTGTGCCAGCACTGGAGGTATGGACGAATGTGCGGTTTTTCGATCTTGGCGTACCGCAGTGGCTGTTCATGGACACTGTGGGGATGGGACAGCTGGATTTGCCTGATCAGGAGATCTTTTTCCCTTCGGAGCGATACGAGCCTTCCGAGATCGACGGTTTTCTCCGGAATATCTCGCTCTACATATTGCAGAAGGGGCAAGTGATTCGGGACGGAGATACCGTGGCTGGTCCCGGCGGAATCTCCTGGCAAGGCCATGTGATCGACGAAGGATTTACCGCTCCGCCAAGATCTGTCCTGCGTTGGTTTCCATTGGATGGGTCGACACCGCCCGATGAGCTTCGGTCCATGTTACAAAAGCCGGCTAAGTGACGGTGGCGGCGCGAAGTTGTCGCGCTTTCGGGCCGCCTGATTTTTTCCGTGGCAGTCCCGCCGCTTCGGTGCGAGTGGTTGCGCCGATTCGCCATGAATGCCTCTCGTCTGTCGGTTTCCCTCCTTTTCTTTACCGCGGTGCCGGTTTTTGCGGGGACGCTCCGCGAGACCTACCGGGTCAGTGATCGCGGTCATCCCAGGGACTTTGTCGTCGCCCGGAATGAGGTTCAGGCGCGGCAGGCGCCGGTGCGGGTTACTGCCCGGGCGACAGCGGAAGATATGCGCGCGGTGGCTCGGGCGGTAGGTGGCGACCTGGTTTTGTATGAAAAGGGTCTCCCTCATAGCGTGCAGACCCGCCGCTTTTTGACGAAGCGGGTAGCGATCCAGGTGGCGCCCGGGACGGATGCCAATGGTGTTGCCCGTGCCGCAGGTGGAGAGGGTGCAGTGGCTGCGCCGGGTGGCAAAGGTGATTGGTTCATCGTCCAGACGCCGGCTGAGCCCGGAAGCGCGCTTGATGTGGCGGATCGCTTGCGCAATCAGGCAGGCGTCACCACGGTGGAGCCGCTGCTCGCACGCCAGCAGACCAAACGGTTCATTCCCAACGATCCGTTCTTCTCAAATCAGTGGCACCTGCAAAATACGGGAGGATCCGGTGGTTTGGCGGGCATCGACGTGGATATCGTAAGTGTATGGAATACTTACAAAGGCGATGGAATCAATATCGGCATCGTGGACGATGGGCTCGAAGACAACCATCCCGACTTAAAGGATAACTACAATGCCTCGCTGAGTTACGACTTCAACTACGGGGACAGCGATCCGATGCCGGCTGCTTACAATGGAGATGATCACGGGACGGCCTGTGCCGGCTTGGCGGCGGCGAAAGGGAATAATGGAATCGGTGTTTGTGGCGCCGCATTTAATGCCGGTCTCGCCGGCATCCGGCTTATTGCCCTACCCGATACCGATGAACAGGAAGCGGAAGCCTTTGCGTTGCACGATGATGTCATTCAGGTGAAGAGTAATAGCTGGGGACCGGCGGACGATGGGCGCACCCTGGAAGGTCCCGGCCCGCTGGCCAAGGCGGCGCTGGAAGATGCGGTGCAAACAGGACGTGGAGGCAAAGGAACCATCTTTGTCTGGGCGGGTGGCAATGGAAAACAGTTTGGCGATGCTTCCACTTTCGATGGTTATGCGGGCAGCCGCCAGGTCATCGCCGTTGGCGCTCTCACCAATCAGGGCAAGCAGGCCTTCTATTCAGAGCCCGGTTGCAATCTGATCTGTACGGCGCCTTCCAGTGGCGGAACTCTGGGAATCGCGACGGTGGACCGGCAGGGCGACGATGGCTATAACTTCCACGGGGAGCCTGGCGAGTTATCCGACACGAATTATACGAAGGAATTTGGCGGAACCTCGGCCGCTTCTCCGCTGGTCGCCGGGTGTATTGGCCTATTGCTCGAGGCGAATCCAAATCTCGGCTGGCGCGACGTGCAGGAGATCCTTATTTCCACGGCCAGGAAGGTGGATGATACGGACAAGGGTTGGAGCACCAATGGCGGCGGTTTCCATTTCAACGATAAGTATGGCGCCGGTCTCATCGATACCCAGGCGGCGGTCAATCTGGCCACTACCTGGACGAATCTCGGGCCGGAACTTTCGCTGGCCGAGGAGATGACCAATATGGCGACGCCGATTCCGGACAATAAGGCAGCGGGGGTGCAGCATAGCTTCACTTTCTCGGATCCGAATTTTCGCATCGAGCACGTCGAGGTGACGGTCGATATCACCCATGCATCCCGGGGCCAGTTACAGATTTCCCTGAAATCACCGTCCGGGACGATCAGTAATCTCGCGCCATTGCGTCCTCGCGACAAAGGAGCGAATTTCGAGCACTGGGTCTTCACGACGACTCATCACTGGGGTGAAGCTGCCACTGGCGTTTGGACCGTGCAGGTCGCAGATCGCGTAGCAGGAACCGCCGGGATGCTGAATGGCGTCAAAGTGGAATTCTTCGGCGCGGCACAACAGGTGCACGCGGATTCCGCGGGTTATACGGTAGTTGCAGATGGGAATAGTAATGGGGTCGTCGATCCAAATGAACTGGTGACCTTGAATTTTGCGCTGAAGAACGACGGCGTCACGACCGCAACCAATGTCACCGCCAGCCTGGTGGCCAGCAGCTCTGTCGTAAATCCCAGCAGCCAGCAGAGCTATGGGACGCTCAATTCAGGCGATAGCGTGAGCCGGCCATTTACGTTCACCGCCACGGGAAATCTGGGAGATACCATTCAGGCCACGTTGAATGTCAGTTACCAGCAAGGGGTTTCGACGGTGAATACCTCAGTGGTGTTTCCAATCACCTTGGGAACGATCGACACGATGACTTATTCAAGTTATCCGAATACCATCAGCGTGGCGATTCCCAGCCTGAGCAGTTTCAGCGGGAGCGGGAATGCCGGCCCTTATCCCTCGACGATCGCGGTTTCCGGTTTGCCGCCGCAGGCTGTCGTAACGGATGTCGTGCTGCATCTCGATCATCTGGAGCATTCGCGCAGCTCCGACCTGGCCTTTCTCCTCGTCGGTCCCGGTGGCAAACGCATGATTCCCATGGCTGATGTGGGTGGATACGACGCACCGGACGTGAATCTCGTTATTTCAAACTCTGCCGAAGTGGCGTTGCCCAGCACCAGTCCGCTCTTCAGTGGAACGTTTTTCCCCGCCGCACACTGGGCGAGCGTCCATGTGTTCCCGGCCCCGGCCCCGGCCCGGCCCTACGGTTCTGACTTTTCTGTCTTCAAGGGGATTAATCCGAATGGAAACTGGCAACTTTTTATCCGAGACAACCGGGCGAAGAATTTTGGCGGCCTGAACAGTTGGTCGCTCGATATTCACTACGCCCATTAGGGGAACTGATGACTTTCGGAAGGGAAAATCATCGACCCGACCCGAAAAACGCATTGCGTTCTGAGCACGCTGCTCTACGATGATAATAGTTGCCATTACAAAGTAAATTATGATCGAGCTCGAGGTTTACGCATCAGGCATCCGCAATGTGGATAAAATCTTGGAATTGGATCACGAACTGGAGGCAGTTCCGAGTCTTCGGTACAAGGTCGATAGCAATCACGACATCGTTTATCTCGATTTCGATGAGCCGACCCTGACCATTCAGGAAATCCGCTCGATTTTCCGCAAACTGGGCTTGGAGCCGCGGGTTGTGGGAGCGATTCCGTCTTCCCTCAATCCCAAGACCAAGACCCAACCGTTGCGCGTTTAAGCGGTTGCCACGTCAGGAAAGAAGCGGTTCTTATAAAAGAGCCGTAAACGAGCGCGGGCGGGTGAGACGGCCTGTTAAACGGAGTTTTAATGCGACGCGCGCGGAATCTGCTCAGAAATAGGGGTAAGGTTTCCCTCTGAGCGGTCGGTTTCCGTGCTGCTGAGTCGCGTCGCGCCCTCGGAGGCGCTTCCGAGGTAAATTTTTTTCTTTCGCCTAGCGTTTGGTCGGTGACGGCCTTTCGGCGAGCCGCCGATAGACAAGGCTCCGCCCGACGCCTAGTGTCCGGCCCCGTATGATCCGATTTGTCGGCCATCAGACCATCGCCTTTCTCCAATATCTTGGAGAAGTGGCTGTGCTTGCGTGGGAGACGATTGAATCGATCGTGGTGGCGCCGGTCCGTTGGCAACTGGCCATGCGGCACATCGTGGAGGCGGGCTACCGCTCGCAACTCGTCGTCGTAGTGACGGGGGCGTTCACCGGCGCCGTGTTCGCCGCGCAGACTTTTTTTCAATTTCACCGCATCGGGATGGATTCCGCCGTGGGTGCGGTCGTATCCGTCTCGATGTTTCGCGAATTGGGGCCGGTCCTCTCGGGACTCATGGTGGCAGGCCGGGTGGGCGCTTCCATTGCAGCGGAGATCGGGACGATGAAGGTGACCGAGCAGATCGATGCCCTGCGGGCGCTCGGGGTGCAGCCTATCGATTACCTCGTGGTGCCGCGGGCCATCGCCATCATGATCTCCATGCCGTTGCTCGTCATGGAGAGCGTGGGTATGGGAGTCGTGTCAGGCTATTTTGTCGGGACGCGCGTTCTGGGTATTTCCGAGGCGTACTTTATGAGCAACATGCTCAAGTACACCACCGGCCGGGATATCAAGATGGCGCTCACCAAGGGCTTCGTTTTCGGCCTGATCATCGTCTTCATTTCCTGCCGTGAAGGGTTGAATACGAAAGACGGGGCGGTTGGCGTCGGACGGGCGCCCACCGAAGCGGTGGTGATTTGCTCGCTCTCGATCCTCATCCTGAATTTTTTCCTCTCCATCCTCCTGAACCTCCTCCTCCCATACGGATCGTAGCGCCTCTCCTTCATGATTCAGGTCCGCGACTTGTATAAAAGCATCGGAAAGCAGGAAATCCTGCGGGGTGTGAGTCTGGATATCCGACAGGGTCAGACCTGCGTCGTTCTCGGGCGCTCCGGTTGCGGAAAGAGCGTTCTCCTGAAACATCTTATCGGCTTGATGAAGCCGACTTCCGGAGAGGTGGTTGTGGAAGGGGAGGACATCGTCGGTCTGCCCGAACGAAGGCTGAGTCCGATTCGAAAGAAGATCGGGATCCTGTTTCAAAGCGGAGCCCTGTTCGATTCGATGAGCGTGGAGGAAAACATCGCCTTTCCCCTTCGCGAAGCGGGAATGAAGGATCCAGTGGTGATCCGTGAGCGCGTTGCGGAAGCGCTGGAGATGGTGAATCTGGCCGGCGAACAGAAAAAGATGCCGGAGAGCCTCAGTGGCGGCATGAGAAAACGCGTGGGTCTGGCCCGGACCATTGTTTCAAGGCCGCGCTGCATCCTTTTTGATGAACCAACCACGGGACTCGATCCGATTGCTTCCGACTCGATCAATCATCTGATTCGTCGCTTGCAAAAACGGCTCGAGGTGACTTCCGTGGTAGTAACGCACGATATGAAAACGGCCTTCCACACGGCGGATCACGTGGCTTTCCTTCACGAAGGCCGGGTTTATTTCGACGGCGACGTACGTGAGCTTCAAGCCACTGAGGATGTCGTTTTGCGCGATTTCATCGAAGGGCGCTCCAGGGAGGACCGGCCATGAACGAACGGAAAAACGTCGAGCTGTTCGTCGGGTTATTCCTCTTCATGGGGTTTTGCGTCATTGCCGGGATGATTGTGATCTTCGGCAGCAAGGGTTCAAAGGTGCGGAATAGCTACGATCTGGTTGTTGAATTTCCCAATGCCGAGGGATTGATCCGTAATTCCATGGTCATGTTGTCGGGGGCCACGATTGGCCAGGTCAGCGAGCCGCCCAAGCTCGCGAGCAAATCTTATCAAGTGGAAGTCGATTTGAAGATCCTCAACGGTGTGCGGATCCCGCGCGGCTCCTCCTTCATCGTGGAGAGTTCCGGTCTCATGGGAGACAAATTCGTGAATGTCGTCGTGCCGCCGAAGTATGATCCCGAACAAATCCTCAACGCAGGTGAGCGCGTGACCGGTGCTTCGCATGGCGGGGGATTCGAGGAGCTTACGGACAAGGGATCCGTTGTCATGGACCAGCTCACCGTGGAGTTGAAGCAGATCGACGCCATTACCACCACGTTGAATCAGCAGCTTTTGAACGAGCAAAACCTGGCGAATATCCGGGATACCTTCGCCAACCTCAAAACGACTACGGAGAGTTTGAAGGCCGTCACACAAAAACTCGATGTCGCCGCGGACAAGGCTGGTGGGACGTTGGATGCGGCAAAGGCGACCATTAACACCGCTGGGGAAACTGCCGGGGATCTGCGTCTGGCGGTCGATGACGTGCGAAAGACGCTCGCCTCCGCGACAAAAGCGGTTGATTCCGCAAAGATGCTATTTAGCAAAGCTTCGAGTGGCGATGGCACGCTCGGTATGTTAATCAACGACCGCAAAACGGCAGAAGACCTGAAGTCGCTGATTGCCAATCTGCGCAGATCGGGAGTGCTTTTCTATAAAGACAGACCCGCTGCTCCTCAGTCCGCAGAACCTCCGAGGCGCTGACAACGCCGGGAAATCACGCAGGTAGTCTTGTCTTTGTGACGCCGTGCAGCGTTTTATAAACCTCCATTTCAAAATGTATCTTTCAAGCCGCCAGGTATGATTCCGCGTTTTACTATCAATCTCCTGCGGACACTCTTTGTCATATTCACCATCTATATTGGATGGACTGTCGGAGAAGTGGTCTTTCCTTCTGTCTGGGCCGGGATGGCCGCCGGAGCGGTCTTTGGCTTGGTCATCGTTCTCGCCGATCGTTTGCTCAAGGGGATTACCTTGCGGGTCTTTTCTTCAGCGACGTTTGGCCTTCTCATGGGGACGATCTTTGCCAAGCTGCTATTGGCTTCGAATATCCTTCGCGATATTCCGGAACAATATCAGTGGGTATGCAGTTTAGTTGCCTATGCTACCTGTGCCTACTTTGGCATGATGCTGGCCATTCGGAGTAATCGGGATGAATTCTCGATCATTATTCCCTATGTCCGGTTCCGCCAGGCGACGGTGCAGGATGCCCCGCTTATCATCGATTCCAACATCGTCATTGATGGCCGTATCACAGACATTTGCGCTACTGGTTTTCTGAGCAGTTCGCTCGTGGTGCCCCGATTTATCCTGCACGAGCTCCAGCGACTGGCGGATTCTTCAGATGCGATGAAGCGGGAGCGGGGGCGGCGGGCGCTGGATCGTCTCCAGCAAATGCAGGCGGATCCACGGCTTTCCATGGCGGTTCACGAAAGCGATCCGGAAGGGGAGGATTCCACGGACGCGAAGCTCATTCAGCTCTCCAAACTACTCAGCGCCCGGCTCCTGACGAACGATAGCAACCTGTGCGCGCTGGCACGGATCCAAGGAGCGATGGCCCTCAACCTGAACGAGTTAACCCATGCTCTGCGGCCTTCCCTGGCCATGGGCGATGAACTCGAACTCATGCTCGTCAAGGAAGGACGCGACCCGCATCAGGCTGTCGGGTATCTTCAGGACGGCACCATGATCGTTGTGAACCACGCCCGGAGCCACATCGGAAAATCAATGAGCGTTACCATTTCCAGCGCCCTGCAGACGAGCGCCGGCCGCCTCTACTTCGCCGAGCTTAGCTGATCGGTCCATCCGGTCTATTTCGTCCCTCGCTTCCCTAAAAAGCAAAGAGCCGCTCCTTTTCGGAAGCGGCTCTTAAAGGGTCTTTGCTGAAGCAACCGCCAACATCGCCCGGCCGAATGTTGCTAGCGGTGTGCCGCTCGAGCACAGCCCCGGACTCAGAGCTTGGACTCGAATTCAACCAGACGCTGAAGGGCCTCGAGAAAATCGCGAAAGGCGCCTGACGGGAGCATGATCGTATCACGCCGGCCGCCCACATCCTCGGTAATTTTCAGAAAGCGCCCGCGCTGATTTTCCTTCAGGTCGAGGAAGAAAATCTTCCGTTCAATCGCGACTTTTTCAGAGGCAATCGGATCGGAAGGCATTCTATCCCCTGGATTGGAGTTCATCATATACAGACTTTTACTGACTTGTAGAGTGCACCCCCTGCCTGGGAGTGCCATTGCTAAGAAAGAGCAGCCTAGTGAGGAAATCGGGCAATTGCAATACGCAATGTGCAGGAAACCGTAAAAATTTGATCATTCAGAGCCATGAAGGGGGCATATACGATTAGTTTCGCTTTTTAAACGCGGCTCTTGTGTACTGTAAACCCCTGAGCGCGAGGCGAAAACTACGGTTCCCGCCTTTTGAGAGTATCGGTTTATGGAAGCAGCCCGACCGCCTTTCGGACCCGCTGCATCGTACCCGAAGCGACGGTTCCGGCTCGTTGAGCCCCATCGAGAAGGACTCGGTCGATATACCCAGGGTCCGCAGCCAGCTCGGCACGCTTGGTGCGCATCGGGGCGAAGAATTCCCAGATCGCCCCGAAGAGCTGCTTTTTGAATTCCCCGTAACCGGTGCCCCCCGCACGGAAAGCTTCTTCCATTTTCACGACGTCATCCGCCGGAGCGAAAAGCCGATATAGGTCCACGATCGTGGAATTCGAGGGATCCTTCGGCGCTTCGACCGGAGTGGAATCCGTCACGATGCCCATGATCTTCTTCTTGAGTGCTTTCTCCTCTTCGAACAGCGCGATGGTGTTGTCGTAGCTCTTGCTCATCTTCTGTCCGTCGAGCCCCGGAATAGTCGCGACATCCGGCAGAATGCTTGGTTCAGGGATGGTAAAGATATTGCCGTAGAGCCGGTTCATTTTTCCGGCCAGATCGCGTGTGACTTCGACGTGCTGCTTCTGGTCTTTGCCCACCGGCACGACATTGCTGTCGTAGATCAGGATATCCGCCGCCATTAGAACGGGATAGGCGAAAAGACCATGATCTGCCGGTTCGTCATCCTTTCGTTTCGCCAGATAGTCTTTGTAAGCATGGCAGTTTTCCAAAGTCGGCATCGGAGTGATGCACGTCAGGATCCAAGTCAGTTCCGTAACCTGGGGTACGTCGCTTTGCCGGAAAAGAACCGCTTTCTGCGGATCCAGGCCGCAGGCCAGGAAATCCAGCGCCACACCCCGTGAGTATTCCCGCAGGGCGGCAGGATCACGCACCGTGGTGAGGGCGTGATAGTCCGCAATGAAATAATAGGCCTCGCCTCGCTCCTGCCATTCGATGGCGGGACGCATCATTCCAAAATAGTTGCCGATGTGCGGCCGGCCGGTGGGTTTAATGCCGGAGAGAATGCGCTTGGTAGCCATGGGAAAGTCAGGGCGCGCACCTTCCGCGAGCCCGCCCTGCATTGTCAAGGCGGGCTACACCGAGAGTGAGTGATCCGGCTCGTCTAGTGGGCGCGGCTGGAGCGCTTCCGTCCGCTCGAAGACGCGCGTCCGCCTTTTCCGTTGAGCCCGTCGCGAATGGCGCGCGGGACTGCCCCGGTCTTGCGATGTTGTTCGACCGCTTTTTGCGTCTTGGTGCGGCCTTTGTCGTTGCGCGCCGTCTTCCGTTTCCGGAGCTGGCGGGCGAGCTTATCGGTCACCCGTTCCAGGGCGATGTAAAGGTCGTCCTCGGAATCGGTGGCGAAAATATCCGGACCCGCGACGGCGAGGTGCACGCGGACTTCATAGCGGTCACCCGGCGCGGCGGCATCGGTATGGACCAGCACGACGTGAGCGGCGATGATTTCGGTGCCAAGATCCTCCAGCGTGCCGATTTGCGAAGCGACGGCTTGGTGGAGGGCGGCGGTCAGGGCGAGATGGCGCGGACTTAGGTGGATGTGCATAAACTCAGGAAAATAAAAACGGGTTGGGATGCCGGAGCGCGCTCCTGGCGGGATCGGACATTGAACTTTTTCGCGGCATCGGCGTCAAAGGCATCTGTCGAAACATCGTATATGAACAAGCGTTCGCTCGGATTCATCTGCAGTCCGGCAGTCCGGCTCGACCTCGATCGATTGGCCGATTGATTCCGCAGATGTGCGGAAACGGCGGAAATGCCATATCTTTGGACACGCTCCAGAGGCGCGCATTTCGATTTCCGCAGGACTGACTTCACCACACTTTTCCATATGGCACTCTACATTCTGTTATTCCTCGGCACCATGGTGATTTCACTCGTCGCCGCAGCGCGGGTGAAAGGCACTTATCTCCGCTACAGCCAGGTTCCGGCCTCCTCCGGTGCAACTGGCGCCCAAGTCGCCGATGCTATCCTCCGCAGCGCCGGCATCAATGATGTCGAGATCGTCGAGATCAATGAAATGCTTGGCGATCACTATGATCCGACAAACAAGCGGCTCGTCCTGTCTTCGGACAATTTCCACGGCAGCTCCGTCGCGGCGCTGGGCGTCGCGGCCCACGAATGCGGCCATGCAATCCAGCACAAAATTGCCTACGCCCCGCTGCATTGGCGCATGGCGGCAATCGGAGCGGTCAATTTCGTGAACCCGATGCTCATGTGGATCCCGGTGCTCGGAATGCTTCGGATCGTTCCCTGGCATGGAGCGCTGATGGTCATGACCGTCTGTATGGGCGTGATCATGATGTTTAATCTCGTCACCTTGCCGGTGGAGTTCGATGCCTCGAACCGGGCCAAAGAGATCCTTCCGAATATGGGATTCATCGGTACGCCTGAAGAGATGAAGGGCGTTCGCCGGACTTTGGATGCGGCAGGCTGGACCTATGTGGCCGCCTTCCTCACTTCGCTGGCGTATTTCCTCTATTACCTTCTGCCGCTGCTCGCCGGCGGGCGAAGGAACGACTGATCCTCGAGCCCTGGCGGGCAACCGCGCTCTTCATTCGAAGCGAAATCCTCTTTGTATGAGCGAGAGACCAGCAGTTTCCGGTAAGATCAACTTTGGGGTAAATGGCCTCGGTGTGCCGACCCCGGAAATGGTAGAGGAACGGGCTCGGGCGTTCGCAAAAACGGATGGGCGGGCCGAGCCGAACGAAAACGACCGCGTCCTGGCTCGCCAGGAGTTGCTGGGCGTGGTCGAGCCACAGACCCCGGAGGTCTCGCCGGAAGTGGAGAAGATCACTGAATGGGATGAGCCTGCCGCGGCGACGGGGAGCCACATTGAAGCATGCCTCCCGGAAGACGAAGCCACTGTGGACGAGGTTTTGGTTGAGGAGGGGTTGGACGAAGCGGAGTACGATTTGCGAAAATCCGCCGCGGAAGAAAATCCGCCTGAAGAGGGCTGAGTGGCAAAATTGGATTCCCGGTAAGAGTCTCTTGCCGAGGTGGATGTGCATTTCGCTGGATGGTTGTGGCGGCTCGAAATGACGCGCCTTGGGAGGGCGCTTCATTTCACTGAAACCGACGACACGTGATTTTGCTTTGCGTGATGGCCGTTTCGCCGTTTCTTAGCCGCCCTCACCCTATGAAAAAAGCACTCATCACCGGGATCACTGGGCAGGACGGCTCCTACCTTGCCGATCTGCTCCTTGAAAAAGGGTACGAGGTCCACGGCATCATCCGTCGGGCCAGTACCTTCAATACTTCCCGTATCGATCATCTCTACGCTGATCGCCACGTCAATGGAGTGCGCATGTTCCTTCACTATGGTGACCTTGCGGATTCTCTGAACCTGACGCGGCTCATCGACCGGATCGGCCCGGACGAAATCTACCACCTCGGAGCGCAGAGCCATGTGCGGGTGAGCTTTGATATCCCGGAATACACGGGTGACGTGACCGCACTCGGGACGATCCGCATTCTGGAAGCGATCCGCGAAACCAAGATTCCAACCCGGTTTTATCAGGCCTCGTCCAGCGAGATGTTCGGAAAGGTGCAGGAAGTTCCTCAAACTGAGAAGACGCCTTTCTGGCCGCGCAGCCCTTATGCTGTGGCAAAAGTTTACGCTTACTGGGCGGCGGTGAACTACCGCGAAAGCTATAACATGCACGCGAGCAACGGGATCCTCTTCAACCACGAGAGCCCGCGCCGCGGCGAGACGTTCGTGACCCGCAAGATTACACGCGCGGTAGCCCGAATTAAAAAAGGTCTCCAGAAAGACCTCTACCTGGGCAATCTCGATGCCAAACGCGACTGGGGATATGCCCCGGAGTACGTGGAAGGAATGTGGCGGATGCTCCAGCAGCCCGAAGGCGACGACTACGTCCTCGCCACCAATGAAACCCATACGGTGAAGGAATTCTGCGAGGCAGCTTTCTCGCATGTCGGCCTCGATTGGCAGGAATTCGTGAGATACGACGTGCAGTACGAGCGTCCCGCGGAAGTCGATCTGCTCATCGGGAATCCGGCCAAGGCCAAAGAGAAGCTTGGCTGGGAACCGAAAACGAAATTTGCCGGCCTGGTGGCGATCATGGTTGATGCCGACCTGGCGCTGCTCGAAGGTGGTTCGCGGGGACCACAGTAGCCCGATGCCCATACAAACGTCCCAAACAAACCCGAATTTCCCCTTGACCGTGTGGCGGTCCGCCTCCAGTGTTGCCGCCCATTTTTACCGTAACAGGAGCAATTTCCCATGAGTCGCATTTGCAGCATCACCCAGTCGAAGCCGGTTAAAGGTTCTGTCATTCACCGCCGTGGTTTGGCCAAGAAAAAGGGCGGTATCGGTCAGCACGTGACGGCCGTGGTTCCCCGCACTTTTTCCCCGAACCTGCGCAAGCGCCGGCTCTGGGTTCCTGAACTGAACAAGTTCGTCACCGTCAAGCTCACGGCGCGCGCCCTCAAGACCGTGACCAAGAACGGTGCTTTTGCCACGCTGAAAAAGGCTGGCGTTGTCTGAGGAAGGCTGGTCTTCTTGTTGGCTGAAAAGCCGCATCAATTCCAGACCCTCCTCTCTATGCCTTACAGCGTTACGAGTAAAAAATCGGGCAAGAAGTATTTCCTTCATGAGGGAAGGCATGAGCTTAAAGGTGGCCAGAAGGTCACCATTTACTACTTCGCTGCCGAGCCGAAGGATGGTGCCATCGACAGCTTGCCCGCTGGTTACGAGATTTCGGAGAATTCCTCCACGGGTTTGCCGCTTCTGAAGAAAAAGAAGTAGTCACCCAGGCAAACTTCGACAATTTTTCTGGCGGCCCGAGCTAAGTTTCGGGCCGCCAGTTTGCTTTTCGGGAATGTCACGGGAAAGTGAAGCGGGACCAGCCGTCCGCGCTCGGTTCCGTGTCTCCTGTTCTCTTTTTTCCGACCATGTCTCAGCAAAAGCCCGTTCCTGTCTCGATTCTCACCGGCTTCCTTGGCGCAGGGAAGACGACTCTCCTGAACTACATCCTCAAGCAGCAGCACGGCTACAAATTCGCCATCATCGTCAACGAGATCGGAAAGATCGGCATCGATGGCATGCTCGTGGAAAACCAGAAGGAAGAGGTTATGCAGATGAACAACGGCTGCCTCTGCTGCACCGTGCGGAAGGATCTGGTGAAGGGTGTGCAGAATCTCCTGAAGAAAGGCGGCTTCGATTATCTTCTCATCGAGACCACGGGCATCGCTGATCCCGGTCCGGTGGCGCAGACTTTCCTGAATATCCCGCAGCTTCAGCAGTTCGTCCGGCTCGACTCGATCATCACCGTGGTGGATTCCGAACAGATCGAGAAGCAGATCAAGGAAACGGAAACGGCCCGCGAACAGATCGCCATGGCGGATTTCCTCCTCCTGAACAAGACCGACCTCGTCGAAGGCCCAAAGCTCGATGCCACGGAGAAGAAGATTCGCGAGCTGAACCCGCACGCCACCATTTTCCGGACGAACCAATCCCAGGTGAACCTGAAGGAACTCCTGGATATGCATGCGTTCGATATCGACAAGAAGCTCTCCGCGGATCCGGAGTTTCTCAACGAACTCCAGCAGCGGCATCATCACGACATCAACTCGTTCTCCTTCGAGTTCGATCGCCCATTCAATGTCGAAGCGCTCGAGCTTTTCGTTCAGGAGCTTTCCGAAAAGGAGAAGATCTATCGCTCGAAGGGTTTTCTGTGGATCGGTGGCAATCCGCGCCGCGCCATTTTCCATGGGGTGAACAATCGCTTCACGCTGATGTGGGACCGGCTTTGGGAGAAGGAAGAGAAGCGCAACAGCCAGCTCGTCTTCATCGGCAAGCACATCGACGAAGCCCGCATCCGCGGCCAGCTCGAGAAGTGCCTGGCGAAATAGCGGCCTGCCGCTGAATGGGATCCAATGGGACGGATGGGACGTATAGGACCTATGGGATGCCCATTTGTCCCATAAATCCTATGAATCCCATAGGTCTCATTTGAGGGTGGCCATGCGCCTTTCCGTGATTGCCCCTGACGGCGCCCGTGCTATCGACGGGTGCCGTCCATGACGACCCTCCAGATCTTCTTCATTCTCCTCACCTTTGTTTTACCGCCATTGCTCGCCTGGGCGGCGCGGAGGGATGGGTGGGTCGCTTTCGATGGCCGTGTCTGCTTCATCCTGGGATGGCTGCTTCTCTTCCTCGAGACCATCGACTTCGTTGAAAAACACTTCAACGGCACTCTCACGCTGCAGAGCGGATTGCCCATGCAGCTCTGCGATTGGACACTTTTCGCTGCTGCTGCGGCACTGCTCCTTCGTTCGCAGATCGCATTTGATCTCGCCTATTTCTGGGGCCTGGCCGGCACTTCGCAAGCGTTGCTGACCCCGGCGATCGGTCCTGATGTTGGGCTTTGGCGGATCACCAGTTTTCTCGGCATTCACGCGGGAATCGTCATCGCTGTGCTTTACCTGCTGCTATCCCGAGGCTTTCGTCCCCGTACGCGTTCGTTGCTTCACATTTTCCTCGGCTCCGAGATCTATCTTGCGGTCGCGCTGCTCATAAATTCGTTGTGTGGTGCGAACTACGGTTTCCTCAGCGCCAAGCCGCTGACCAAGTCGATGCTCGATATCCTTTCGGACAATCACTGGATGTACATCCTGCAGCTTAACGGGCTGGCTTTCGCTTTCTTTGCGCTCCTCTATGTGCCCTGGTTTATCGCGGACCTCATCGCTGTCCGCCGCCGCCCTCAACCCTGATTGAGCAGACCGAGCACCCATTGGGCGATCGGCGGGCCTTGCGAAAAGGCGATCAAGACGACGAAGCCGGCAAAGGCGAGCGCATTGGATGGCGGTTTGGGCCGGGGATAGGGAGGGGTGACGCCGGCCGCGACGAGCCGGTCATATAAATGAGGATGCGTCTGCCGTTTCCCGCGCATGACGGCGGGATACATGTTGTAGCGATAACATTTCTCCAGGGCCGTCGCGAAGATGGCGGGGTCACCGCACTCCTGGTGCGCCGCGGCATCCGCCCGCTGTTCCATGCGCTGGCTGAAGCGCCGCATCAGACGCATTCCGATGAAGTAAACGGCCCAGGGGACGATTAGGCCGGCGATCCCGAACAGCTTCATCCAGAGAGGGAACGAGAAAGCCGGCAGGGCGAGGATCAAGCCGGAGAAGCGGATGAGCTTTTGCCGTGGCGTCTCGCGTCGATGGGCCAGTTCATGTGCACAGATGGACGCGAGTTCTTCGTCGGTCAGCAAATCCACACAGGCCGGAGTAAAGGCCAAAGCAGGAGCGAAGGAGAAGGCCATCGCATTGGCCCAGCGCCAATGAAGCAGATAGACGCGCTGGGCCGGCATTTTCTCTTTGGCGCAAGCGTCTTGCACGATCTTCTCGAGACGAGGCGGTGCGGCGGAAATGATCCCAAGCAGGCGGATGAGCGGAATCCCTGCTCCCATGGTGAAGGCCGTCGCCACAACGAAGGCGACGGCGACGATGGCCACGCTTCCCGCATCAAACGACCGTGGGATAAGCAGAAGGAACATCAGCAGGTAAATCATACCTCCCGGTGAGCGGACCAGGAAGCCGACGGCATACTCCCCGAAAGCCGCGCCAAGACCTCCCGGACGTCCGATAACCCGGCCCGTCAAGGGAGCCGAGCCGCAGACCGCCCCCAGCCATGCGGCGAGCGGAATGCCGACGGTCCAGAGCACACTCCCTTCAGATACATCGACCATTCCGTAAATACCGATGCTCATGCCGAGCAGCAACGCCGGGCCTGAGGTGATCACCCGGCGCGCGCTCCAGCTCCGGCGGGCAAACTCTGTCCAGTGCAGATCTTTGGGAGCGCGGAACACCGGCAGGGCGGCGAGCAGCACGGCGAGGAACTCTCCGATAGCTGCGGAAAGAAATGCGATGGGGATTGCGAAACGGAGATCGTTCATAACTGGCCTACGACGTCGCCGGGGCAACGGCCGTCGGTACCAGAATGGCATCCTTCATGCCATGGAGCAGCTTCTTGTCGGCCGGGCAGACCGTGGCGAGCGCTCCACGCAGTTCTGCTTTGCCATCGATGACGAAGTAATATGGGCAAAGCCGTACGCGTCCGCGCATGGTCTCCACCGTCCCATTTGCAAGATCGAAGAAGGGTTGGTCGACAAGGCGTCCCTTGTGGAACTTCTGCAGGATGTGTGGGTGATGCTCGAAGTCCTTCAGCGCATGTGCGATCGACTTTATCCAGTCCGTCTGCGGCAGATCTGAGCCGAGGACCACACTGCGGCTTCCCCAGGCGGTTTCGTGGAAGCCGCTGATCTTGAGAATCAGCTCGCGATGCTTCTGGCCGAAGGTGGTGAGTTCCTGCCAATCGTTGATCTCCAGTCCGGGAATGACCGCGTGCTGCGGCAGCGGCTGTGGATCGAGGAGCCACGTGTAGGGGATGTGCTTTTGCAGTTCGAGGAAGTGGCGTTCGCTCAATTCGCGGCGCCAGAATTCGCGCAACGGGCGCAGCCAGAAAAGAGCGAACCACATCTTCTCTTCCATGTACGGCTTGAAGGGCGGCGTCACCCTCGCCGCACCGTTTGCCGCGGCCTGCATGAGCGACTGGACACCCGGGATATTCGGCAGATCGAAAAGCTCGAAAAAGCGGTAGGCCGACGGATTCTCACCCGTCAGCGACTCGACCGGGAAATCCTCCGCGTCGCGAACCTGCACGCGACCTCCGCCCATCCTGGAGAGCCACTGCATTTCCGGCCGATAGGTGGCCGCCTCCTTGGAAACGAGAACGGTGGCGTTTTCGCCGACGATGGAGTGAAAGCCATCGATCATTCCGGTCGTGCCGCCGATGATGTCGAAGCCGAAGCCGGCGTAGGTCTGGTTGAGCCATCCCGTGAGCCCGATGCCGCCGGGAACGGAATCGACTTCCGCGATGGTAAATCCGTCCTCCGTCAGCACGAGATCCGGACGAATGACCTGCGGCACTTCCTGCCGGAATTGTTTCTGGCGCGAAAGTTCGATGAGTTCCGGCGGTTTGCCCCGGTCCAGGTAATCGGCAATCCAGCGCGGCTGCTTTCCGGCGACGCTGCGCTGGTACAGCTCGTTGCAGGCGCGGTTGAAGAGATTCAGCCGGTAGCCGAGTTTTTCGAGCTGTTCGTAGAGCTCTTCGCTCACGAAAAAGGGTTTGGGCGAGAGAATCCACTCCTTGTCCGCAAAAAGGCCCTCCGGTGGGAGGGCGGTGCGGATTTGTTCGAGAATCGTTTGCATGGGCCTTGGGTTCAGACCGGAAGGAACGATGGCAACTGTACACAGCTTTCCCTCTTCCTCATCATCTTCATCTTTGTCTTCATCCTGCGCCTCGCGTTGGGATGAAGATGATGATGACGATGAAGAGGAAGAGGGGAAGGGCTACTTCACCAAAAGTTTGAGTGCCTGCCGGATGAAATCCTCCGTGGTCGTTGCTGCACCCTTTTCCAGGACTTCACGCACTGCCTTATGCGCTTCCACCTGCTTGTACTGTAGGGCGATGAGACCCGCCACGGCGTCCGCCGCCTGGGCCTCGAGCGGGGTCGGGGCATGGGCCGCACTGGCCGCTTCCCACACAGCGGCAACGCCGACCTTGTCCTTGAGCTCGACGATGATCCGTTCCGCTGTCTTTTTCCCAATGCCCTTGACCTGCGACAGGAGCTTGGCATCGCTGTCCACGACCGCCGCCTTGAAATTCCGCACCGTGATTCCGCTGAGGACGTCGAGCGCCGTCTTCGGGCCGATGCCGGAGACGTTGTGCACAAGCAGTCGGAAGAGATCGCGCTCCGCCGTGGACATGAATCCGAAGAGGACATGCGCATCTTCCCGCACCTGCAGGTGAGTTAATATCTTGATCTGTCCGCCGACCGGCGGAAGCCTGTCGTAACTCGATAGCGGAATTAACACATGATATCCAACCCCGTGCACAGCGACGACGACATGCGTCGGCAACGCCTCAACCAGGGTGCCTTCGAGAAACGTGATCATTGGGTAAAGTGGAGAGGGGAACGTTGCGGGTGGAAAGCCTTTTTCATCGTTCTCTTTTGCCTGCAGTTGTCTTCCATGGCTGGCGATGTTGCTGATGAGCACGCGTGGAGGGTATGGCTCGATCCCAAGTCCATGCACGCGGCAGCCAGCACACCCATTGGCGGAGCCAAACGAACGCTGATCGCCGGCGGTTACCGGGGCGAGGATGATCTGATGGCGTTTTCGAAGGAAGAGTTTGCTTCGTTGAATCTCGAGTGGGACGGCTTTGTCGCGAAGGCACGGACGAATTGCGCAAGCGATCTCGCGCTGCTCAAGCCGCACTACGTGAGGAACCGGAAAAAGGTGATCGTGTATGCCGAACTGACCTCGGATCAACCTGTTGTCGCATCGGCCGTCCTGGCACCGAAGTTTCTCGATCTCTTTGCCGACACGCTCGGACCGAAAGTGTTGGTCGTGGTTCCAAATCAATTTACCGCTTATGTTTTCCCGGCGCTGGTCAGCGATTATCAGGATTACGAGCCGATGGTCCGGCAGGCCTTCGGCGCAACGGCGCATCCGGTGAGTATGGAGGTCCTGGAGTTCAGCGCGGAGGGGATTAAGGCGGTGGGGATCTACGGGTCGTAAGGCAAGGCGGAGGCTCGTAATCGTAATCGTAATCGTAATCTTAATCCCTCTGAATGAGCGCGTTACACGGACGGAACGGCTTCGATTAAGATTAAGATTAAGACCTCTGCGGAGCCCCCGGGAGATTTTCCCCTTGTTCCCAAAGGATTACCGAGTTCACTGGCGTGAATTCGGTCTGTGAAATCTACCGCTCCTCTTTCGGTTCCGCCCCCGGCTGATCTCAGCCTATGAAAAAAGTCGTTCTTCCACTGGTCATCGTTCTCGTGGCGGCAGTTGCAGCCGCATTCTTTCTCCTCAAACAACGGCATGCCCGTCGTGTACAGGCTGCGCAGCTTGTGCCCAGGGATACGCTTTTCTTCGCCGAATTGCCGGATTGCCCGAGGACCGCGCAGCGCTGGCAGCAGACGGCCCTGTTCCAGCTTTGGCAGGAACCCGAAGTCCAGGCCTTTCTCGAAAAGCCGCGGGCGAAGTTGCCGATGTTCAGTGACTGGCAATCGAGGCTCGACGGGTTTTCCCGGATTCAGCCTCGGCAAGCTTTCATTGCCGTCACGTCGCTGGAGGGCGATTCCCCTCGCTGGATTGCCGGCTTCTCCTTTGCCGGCAGCCGGGGCGACGTCGATAAACTGCTCGCTGATCCTCGTGCCCAACTCCGCAAAGCCTGGCCCGCCGGCAAAGCGGATATCGTGACGTACGGCACCTCGGAGATTCAGACTTACACTGACAAAGAAAATACCGTTGCCGAGACGTTCCGGGATAACTGGTATTTCGCGTCGAACCAGATCGAGCTGCTCCACGCTACGCTCGATCGTTACGAGGGCAAACCCGCCGGTTCGGCTGGGGAACTCATTGCGGACCAGACTTTCCAGAAATCGATCGCACCTCTGCCCAAGGATGGAGACCTTATCCTCTTCGGGCGGATTGGTGTGCTGACCGAGCGCTTCGCCACCCTCATGGCGGCGGCGGGGCAAAAGGCTGATCCGCAGCAGCTTGTCGACCTGAAAAAGACGCAGGCCATCGGCATGTCCACCAAACTGGACGGCGCCCAATTCCGCGACACCATTTTTGCCTATGCCCCTGGCGGCGGCGTGCAATCACCGCTTTCGCGTCACGGCCTTGCCTTGAGTACCGCCAGCACGCTGCTTTACTACGCTTCGACCCTCCCGGCATCCCTCGGTATTCCGGACTCGGATGTTCCGGCGATCGCCCAAGCTTTGCCGGCATTTGGCGATTTGGAGAAGTCTTTGGCGGATAACGGGCTCAAGTTTTCCGATGCGGCCCAGGCTTTTGGTCCGGAGTTCAGCTCCCTCCTCGATTGGACTCCCGCCACCCTCGCACCGCCCTCGTTTTTGCTCGTGGTGGATGTCCGGGACGCCAAAAAAGCGAAAGCTTTCATCGAAGCGATCACCGCTTCCCCGGCGAATGCCCCTGGTTGGACGCACATGGAGGAAGACGGTGCGACCATTTTCCAGCCGCCGCCAGCGGACCCCAAGCTCGGCTTTGCTCTTCCGAGCCCGTCGCTCGCGCTTTCCGATAAGTTTCTGGTTCTTGGGTTGAGCACCGATGCCGTGACCAACGGTCTGGCGCAGGCGAAAAACAAAGCCGGCAAGTTAGGAGATCAGCTCGCTTTCCAGACGGCGGAAAAGTCCGTGGAAACTCCCACCTCGGCCTTCGGTTATGTGGATCTCCGCAGTCTCGTGGAGCGTTCCTATGGGGTCTTCCGCCCGTTTCTGGCTATGTCCCTGGCCTTCAGTCCGGACAGCGGACAGTACATCGATGCCGGTAAACTGCCGAATACCGAGACCTTAACCAAGCACCTCGGAGCGAGCGTCTTATCGCAAGCAACGAACGCTGATGGCACGACCATCGAATCAGCTGGCCCGCTGACCTTCAGCCAGATCGCGGTGGCGACGCTTGCCGGGGTTGGGGCGGCGGCGTTGCCCGCCATCGAGCAAAACCTCCAGAACGGCGGAGGTCTGTCTCTTCCGAACCTGCTCCCTCCGACGCCGTCTGGCGCAGTGCCCGGAGTGCCTGCGCCTTCGATTCCACAACTCACACTTCCGAAGGAGCCCGCTCCGGAGGTTCATTCTGTCCCCCCTGTTTCCGAGAACGAAAAACCGGTTCAGCCGGTGCCTCCAGCAGAGCGTTAAACGGGCTGGCTGCGACAAAAATTCTCTCGTGAAAAGGAAAAAGTATGTTACTTTGCATTCTCTATGCCTATCCCTAAGAAGACAGCTTTTTCCCGTCGCCTCCCAGATCTCGTGACTGAGGAACTCGCCGCTGTGCTCTCCTCGCGCAGTGCTTACGAGTTCAAAGAACTCTTCGAAGTGGTACACGAGAATCTGCGGAACCGCAATGCGGCAAGCGGTGGGGAAGAAATGCTCCGTCTGCGCGCGTACGAGAAGCTTCAGAACCTGGTGCAGCGTGGAATGGTCAAGAAGGATGGAAAGAAGTACAAGGGCATTCCGAAGCAACTCGCGACTCTTCAAACCACGCCTCCTCCGGCTCCCGCCGCCGCCGCTCCTGTGGCGGCTCCGGCTCCCGCGGCGGCTGCTTAAGTTTTAAGGCTGGCTGGCAATCATGGTCAATTACCTGCCCATCCTCCTTCAGGTTGTCATCGCGGTCGGCTTTGCCGTCTCCGCGCTGATCATTTCCGCGCTGCTCGGCAAAGCAGGGCGGACGAATCCGACGAAAGACAGTGCCTACGAGTGCGGCATGTTGCCGCAGGGTGAAGCGCAGCCGCGTTTCAGCGTGAAATTCTACCTCGTGGCGATGTTGTTCATCCTCTTCGATATCGAAATCGTCTTCATGTATCCGTGGGCGGTGGTCTACAAAGACTTCCTCGCACAAAATGGAGCGTCGATTTTCTGGAGCATGCTCTGCTTCGTCGGCGTTCTCACCGTGGGATACGTGTATGCGGTCATGAAGGGTGTGCTCGACTGGCGGAGATAGTCCAAAAATCACCAACGAAACATTTCAAGAAAGCGGCGGCTCGAAAGGTCCGCCGCTTTTTTGTACCCGGATGAAGCTGGGACCGGCCCGAAAGCAGGTGGTGCGGTCCCCGAAGCTTTCGAATCCGTAATCCTTCAGGAACCGTTTCTTTTGCACTCCGCTCTTGCCTCTCTTTCATCCAAACCCTAAACCCCTTGCCCCATGGTCCACCATATTGCCCTCTTCAAGCTTCAGCCTGAAGTCACTCCAACCAAGCTGGAGGAGATCATGGTTGCGACCCGCATCGCGCTTTTGAAAATCCCGGAGATCCTCAGCGTCCGCTGCGGGAAGGCGATCGAGCCGAAAGCCGAGTGGCCATTCTTCATCGCGCTGGAATTCGAATCCACGGAAAAGCTGGCCATGACGGAAGACGACGCAATTTACATGAAGTTCGTCGCGGAAGTGATCAAGCCCTTCACTGCCGAGCGTATCGTAGTTAATTACGAGATGGAGCCCGGCAAGAGCGTGAAGTACTCCTGACGGGTAGACGCACAAGGCGAAGCGAGGCTGAATTGGGAAACGTTCGACTTTCAACGTTCAACGAAGAAGGAAGGCGCCCAAATAGAGCGTGGAAGCTGAAACCTTTGAAAGTTGAGCGTCGGACGTTGAGCGTTGTACGTTTTCAAATTTCTTTGATGGCCGTTTGGCTTCGCGATCTCCCTTTACGCCGTTCCACCTCTCGGAAAATTCCTCGACTCCATTTCTTCCCCTGCCAATTTTCGCCCCATGATTATCAAGCCCAAGACCCGTGGATTCATCTGCACGACTGCTCATCCGGAAGGCTGCGCGGCGCATGTTCACGAGCAGATCGAATACGTGCGTTCCAAGGGGCCGCTTAAGGACATCCCGGGCCGGGTTCTGGTCATTGGTGCCTCTACGGGTTATGGCCTGGCCAGCCGCATCGTTCCCGCGTTTGCCGGGAACGCCAAGACGCTGGGCGTTTTCTTCGAAAAGGCGGGAGAGGAAGGGCGCACGGGTACCGCTGGCTGGTACAATTCGGTCGCCTTCGAGCGCGAAGCTCAGGCTGCCGGTCTCTATGCCAAGAGCATCAATGGCGACGCATTTTCTGACGCGATCAAGCAACAGGTCGTGGAGACGATCAAGAACGACCTCGGGCAGGTCGATTGCGTGATTTACTCCCTCGCGTCGCCTCGCCGCACGAATCCCCGGACCGGCGTCACCCACAGCTCCGTGCTGAAGACCGTCGGAGAGCCATTTACCGCAAAGACGGTGAATACGGACAAGGGGCTCGTGAACGACATCACCATTGAACCTGCCTCGGAGCAGGAGATTGCCGATACCGTGGCGGTCATGGGTGGTGAAGATTGGCAGATGTGGATCGAAGCGCTGACCGGAGCCGGAGTTCTTGCCGATAACGCGACCACCGTGGCGTATTCCTACATTGGACCTGACCTCACTTGGGCGATCTACCGGAATGGCACGATCGGCAGAGCCAAGGAGCATCTCGAACAGACGGCGGCGCGGCTCAATGCGCACCTCGGAGCCAAAGGCGGTCGTGCCTATGTTTCCGTGAACAAGGCGCTCGTGACTCAGGCCAGTTCCGCCATTCCGGTGGTCCCGCTGTACATTTCACTGCTCTACAAGGTGATGAAGGAAAAGGGGATTCACGAGGGATGCATTGAACAGATCGAGCGGCTCTTTGCCGAACGCATCTATAATGGCGCGCAACCGCAACTTGATGAATACGGCCGGGTCCGCATCGACGACTGGGAAATGCGCGACGATGTGCAACAGGAAGTCGCCGATCTCTGGAAGCAGGTCACAACGGAGAATCTTCCGCAGATTTCAGACATCGAGGGATACCGCAACGAGTTCCTCAAGCTGTTCGGCTTTGGTCTGCCTGGCGTGAATTACGAGGCGGAATCCGAGCCGGTTCAGGCGCTGGTTTCGGCGAGCTGAGTAGAGTTTTCGCGAGCAAAGCCCCAAAGTTGATCGTATAGGAATCCGGCAGGCCCGGAGGGCCGTTGGAGAGTAGCTCCGGGCGATAGCCCGGAGATCCAGAGGCCTTTCGGCAGCCCCGGATGGGGCGTCGGATTCCTGTGCGTTCGCAGTTGTCCGGATAGTGCTTCTCGCAAAACATTACCTCGTGTGTTGCGTCTGGTATTCCGACGCCCCATCCGGGGCTGGTCCGCAGTCGGACAATCTTCGGGCTGTCGTCCGGAGCTATTGTCCGACGGCCCTCCGGGCCTGATGAAGTAGACGACTTGGGTGCGATACCCAAACGGACGGTAACAAAGTGCCGTTCCGTCAGGAATTCGAACCTTGCCCGATCCTCAGAGACTGAGATGCCCCAGCGCGAGCAGGCCGTAAAATGTGTATTCGGCGTCGAGATGATCGTCCGCCCAATGCCCGTGAAAGCCTCCTTCCGCGCTCCACAGGGTATCGAGAAAATCGAGGCAGCGTTCCTTTAGCTTCGCGGGCAGAGTCACCTCCATGCAAGCGAGGGCGTGGAGGGCGGTGGCGGTGGAAAGAAGATCCGGCAGCGGTGCGCCGGGCACGGCCAGAAAGCCGCCCTCAGGATGCACTTGTGTGAGCAGCCAATCGGCGGCGGCGGAATTGATCGGCATTCCCAACTGATGCAGAAGCGCAATCGCGGCGGCCGTCGCGGGCACGGCTCCCTTTTTCAAACCGCGCGCATTTCCCCAGGCGCCGTCCGGCGTTTCACAAAACTTCAGGCACTGCACCATCCGCAACGGCTCGGGGATATCCGCCTCCAGGTCCTGATAAGCGCCGAATGCCACGAAGCATCCATACGGATTTCCAAACGGCTGCCCTGTCTCGCCATCATACCCGCCATCGGTCGTGCGAAAACGTTCGATTCGCTCCAGAAGCGCTGCGTTTTCGTGCCCGATCTTCCCGATCGCCGCGCGACAGCGGGCGAGAGCGCCGAGATGAACGAAATCGAGCGATGCTCCGTCCTCAAACGAGGCCAGATACTGTTCGGTCCGCGCCACCGGTAAATCGACCTGCAAAGCCTGCAGACCCGCCAGGGCGAAGATTGTGTAGTATAGATCTTCCTTTCCGTCACGATCGAGCCCGCCGCCGTTCGGTCCGATCCTGCTTTCCAAAAACGAACGGACCAAGGCAGCCGACTCGCCGAGTGCCTTGGGAGCCACGCGCGCAACCTGGAGCATCTCACGGCGAAGGCTCATGGGATTTTCGTTGCTTCGCGCTGGTAAGACGCCGCGCGGGTAGGGACCGCCGAGGAGGAGGAAGGGAAAAGAGGAGGTTGGTGGGTGGGCGAGAACGTCCCCAGCGGTCCGAGATGGCTGGGATGCATTTGTGTGCGGATAAACTGAAGGCTCATGCTCAGAGCGCTTTGGATGCAGGATGGATGCACCCAATAGCGGATGCGTTGTCGTGGCAGCTAATGCAGCTGAAGCATCGTTTGATTGGACGCGTCAGTTGGGCAAAGTGCGCGCCATGTGCGAGGCTTTCGATTCCTCCACGTCCATCTTCCATCCCACCCTGCTCGGACGGCTGGGGACAGCCGTCCCTACCCAAGTAACGCGCCAACCGTACTACGCCGCCGGCGCCTCGGCGAGATTTTTGGCCTCGAACTCCTTGCACCAGCCCTTGATTTCTGTGTCGTTGAAGATCTTTCCGATCACCCGGCGCAGCAGGCCTTTGAGGCTGGCGTTCTCCAGATCGCGCAGGCTGCGGATGGCCTCTTCCTTGTAGCGCTCCAGCAGATCACGGCAGCGTTCATCAACCTTTAGCTCGCCATAGAGCGTTTCGATCGCGGAGGGCGCTTCCACTGAAGCGCGGCGCCAGTGGCTTTCGAGGCGGGATTTTTCCTCACCCTGCGCACGTTCGAAGGCGGAGGCGAGGAGAAGGCTGGGGCGGAGGCCGGCGATATCGTTCGTTTCGCCGCTGGCTCCGAGATCGCTGAGATCGTCGCGGATCTGGTAGGCGATGCCCATCGCTTCGCTATACGCTGTGAGGACATCTTCCACCTCTTCATGCGCATCCAGTCCGGCGTAAACCGCACCGATCCGCAACGCGACTTCGAAAGCGGGAGCCGTTTTCTTCCGGAAAATATCGATGACTTCGAGCGAGGAAAGGGGACGAGGTTGGCGCGCCCAGCAAAGTTCCGCACCTTGTCCGCGGCACAACTCGCGCTGGCCTTCCGCCGCGATTCGTAGCATGGCCGCTTTCTGTTCGGCGCTTACACCGCAAGCCGCCAGGAGACGATAGCCTTCGCCGATGAGCAGGTCGCCGACATTCAGCGCGATGGCGGTGCCATATTCCTCGTGCAACGTCTTTTCGCCATACCGCTGAGCGTCGCCGTCTTCGATATCATCGTGAATGAGCGAGGCCTTGTGGAAGCACTCCACCGCGACCGCCACCTTGCGGATATCTTCGGGGAGCGTCGCTCCCGGCGTGGCGCGCAGGGCCTGATATGCCGAGACGGTGAGAAAGGGCCGCCAGCGTTTGCCGGCGCGCATGAGCCATTCACGGGCGATGCGTTCGGTCTCTCCGCTGGCCGGTCCAAGGATTGCGTCGAGGCTTAGGGTCGTGAACCAGAAATCCACTTCATCCCGTAGAGCGCCAAGGTCGAGCCGGCGGGTCCGGTCATCGCTGCTCAGGTGGATGTAATCCCAGACCCAGTCCAGATCCACGGTCGTATCGATACAGTCGTCCTGAAGCAACGGCACGGCCACGCCGGGGACCGCTGCAGCTTCCATATAAGGAAAAGCTCGCTCCAGCACGCTCAGGCAGGAAACGCCGACGATGGCTTCGATTTTACCTGTCTGGATCAGTGACATCACGATGGCCGAACCTTCGGCAACGAGCACCGCGTAGCCGAGCCGTTCGGCTTCCACCTGCAAGTCCTGGATGGAGCAAAGTCCGCATTGCTTGCAGAGCAATCCGAATTCATCGAAGGGCGCCGGGCATTTGTTTTCCACGCGAAGACACTTCGGCAAAAGGAGCAGACGGCGCTCGAATGGGACGGTGGCCAGCGTTTCGCGCCACATCTCGTTATTCAGCAGGATCCCGATGTAATCGCGGTAAATCGGTTCGCACCCGAGCTGCTCCACCACGCGGTCGGCGTGCACCTTCAGATCATCGAGCGGAACGGGAGGCACCGGTTGCTGCTCAGCCACGTAGCGGCGAACAAACTCCAGAATGTGATTCCGCTGAATCGGGGTCTGCGGGATATTTTTCTTCGGCGCGCGCACGCGCTGGGTCGGAACCGGTCGCGGAAGCGTCAGGATCGGAGGGGCGTTTTCAGACGCAGTCGTGGCTGGGAGCATGGGCTGAAGCTAGTCTGTGGACCGGACAAGGCGCAAGGGGCGAAGTTTCTTAGCCGGATTGGGTGTCCTAAGTTTGAAGACTTCCGAACTCGGGAGTTTGAAGTCAGTCCATCTTAATAAATGCATGTGGTGGCATGTTTTAGGCTGCCGCGGCTTTCGATGCATCGGCCTGGTGGGCCGGAGCGTAGTATTTAACAACGCTTATCGCTCAGCGTTTCCCGACACTCGCAATCACTACTCACTAAAACTCATTGCTGGCTGCCGGAGAAACCTCTGGCGATCCACCCCGCCGGATTTTTGCCAAATGAAATCCAACTTTCTTGGAAGCTCGGTGGAGTTACTGGAATCACGCATTGCTCCCGCCATTATCATTCACGGGAATACGGCCACGTACACGGACGTGGATGGTGATCTTGTTACGATCAAAACATCGGCCCATGACTTCACTGGATCGAGTTTCGTTGCCTTGAATACCGGGATGATTGGGAGTTTCCAATTACAACAATTGGAGACGATCAGCCTTTCCGGTACTTCTCAGGCAGGCGCCAGCATCACCGTCACCGTGAAGCCGCAGATGATTAATGGAGTACGCATGGGCGATGGTTTGGCGAATATTGGTTTCATCAGCGCCTCCGGATTCGATCTCGGTACCGTGACGGTTTACGGTGATCTGGCTAAAATCGCGGTTGGGGATAGCGATCCGGCCAAGCCCGCGCTGAAAGCGCTCAATGTGCAGTCGATGGGACGTTTCGGGACGAGCACGGGGAGCAGTGACCTGGTATCTACTTTTACCAACGGGCTGGGTTCTCTTCATGTGACGTCCGATATCGTCAATGCGACGATCAACGCGACCGGGGTGGTCGGCTCCGGGAAAATCGGCTCCATCTTTGTGGGAGGTTCCGTCCAGGGCTCGATCGACCTTGGCGGATTCATCGAGAGTGCGGGAGATATCGGACCAGTAAAGATTATGGGGGACTTGAGTAGTTCGACCGGCCAGCTTTCCGGAACGATCAAGTCGGGTGGCAAACTGGCCAGTGTCTTCATTGGCGGCTCGCTCGTAGGCGGAAATACGTTCAGCGCGTCGGCGTTCGGACAGATCCTCAGTGCGGGAGATATGGGCCCGGTAAAAGTCATGCATAATCTCCAGGGCGGAGCCGGCAATTCTTCGGCGATGATTACGTCCGATGGCAAACTGGCGAGTGTCTTTGTGGGAGGCTCGGTCTTTGGCGGATCGGGCACGGAAAGCGGTTCCATTTCCAGCGTTGGCAATATGGGGCCGGTCTTTATCGGGGGTGATCTATCCGCGGGAAGCAGCACTGAGACGGGAAAGATCCTGTCCAGTGGGTTGCTTTCAAAGGTCACGATCGGCGGCTCGGTTTATGGCAGCGGTGCGGCTGAAGATACCTCCCCTTTGCACGCGGGACAGATTTCGGCGACAGGTGGCATTGGATCGGTGATGGTGAAGGGCGATTTGGTTGGAGCGGCGGGATCTTCCTCGGCGCGCATCACCTCCGCCGGGAATATCGGTTCGATCACGATCGGAAAGTCGTTGATCGGCAGTTCCGGCCTCACGAGTGCACAGATCGGGACTTCGGGAAAGATCGGCAGCGTCAAGATCGGTGGAAACGTTGTCGGAGGCAGCAGTTCCAGCGCTGGGGCGATTTACGCCAACGTCAGCCTCGGACCCATTACCATCGCCGGTTCTCTCATCGGTGGGGCTGGCTCCAATAGTGGGACAGTATCAACCGGCGGGCCAATTCCGAGCGTGATCATCGGCGGCGACATCCGGGGCGGCAGCGCGGCTTTCAATCTTTGCGGAGCCATCAACGGTGGGAATATCGGCTCCGTAACGGTCGGTGGAGACATTGTCGCCGGAACCGTATCGAACGTCGACCCTCACGCCATTGAGGCGACCGGCACACTCGGCAAAGTTACGGTCAAAGGCAGTATTGTTGGCAGTACAACCGCTCGGGTGCTCATTACTGCGGGCGGACAGACAGCGCCGATGCCGCCAAACGACGTCGCAATCGGAAGCATCCACGTCTCCGGGCGGGTCGAAGACACGGATATCAAAGCGGGCTATGTTTTGTCATCGGCGGTTTACGCAGACGCGCAGATCGGTTCCGTGGTCGTCGGGGGAGATTGGGTGGCGAGCAACCTCGTGGCCGGCGCGCAGAACCTTGGCGCCGATGGCGTGGCGGGTGGAACAGGCGCCAATGCGGACAACGTGAACTATGGTGACAGCCACGACAGCGTGATCGCGGGTGGAAGTGCTTCTATCACGTCAAAGATCGCCAGCATCGTGATTGGTGGACGGGTGCTCGGGACGCCGGGTGGCACGGACCACTTCGGCTTCGTGAGCCAGCAGATCGGCTCCTTTAAGGCGGCGGGTCTGGCCGTTCCACTCACGGCCGGCGCGAGCAATGACAATGTGTCCGTTGGCGTCACAGGCGATGTAACGATTCACGAAGTATAAAACGAGGGGTGAAAATTCACGGCGAAACGATTCAAAAAGACTCTCGCTGGGTTGGCGGCAGGCAATTCGCGGCAGAATCGTGCCGCAGATCAGCCCTTTTCCCGTGCTGGAACTCTTGGTGAGATGCGATAGAGTTGACTTTCCCATGCCTCGCGTTCGCTCCGTTTCGCTCGCCCTCCTCTGGCTTCCGGTTTCGGTTTTCGCCCAGGAACGGGCCGCCATTTCCCAGATCACCCAGCCCGGTGCGGCTCCAGTTGTGGCCAGTGCTTCACCGGCGGCGGCTCCGGCGGTTTCCGCAGCCCCTTCCGCTCCGCCGAGGGCAGCTACCGCGCCGGCGGACTCCGGGTTCACTCCGACCTGGGAAACGCAGAAGCACGCCCGGACCTTCCTTCTCGGCATTCCGGCGCCGCGTGGGCAAATCGTCGACCGAAATGGCGAACCCCTCGCGCAGACCCGCGTGAGCTACAATCTCGCCATCGCTTTCCCCACACCGCTGACATATTCCGACGAAGAAGCGCTGCGGTTTGCCCAGCAGGAGGTGCTGAAAGCGCGGGCCATCACGGGGCGGCCGATCTCTCTTTCCCGGGAGCAGGTGCTCAAGCACTACAAGAATCGCGGCATCGTGCCGATGGTCATCACGCAGGATCTGAAACCGAATGAACTCGATGCCTATCATCGGGAAGAGCCGAAGAATCTGACGCTTCAGCCGGTTTACCAGCGGTTCTACCCGAATGGCTCACTGGCGTGCCACATTATCGGCTATGCTGGCCGGATGGGAAAGATCCAGGACCGCCCAATGGAAAACAACGAACTCCTCTGGCCGAATGCCGAGGGGCGCGAAGGGCTCGAGCAGACGTTCGATCAGCAGCTTCAGGGAAAGGTTGGCCAGTATAACATCTCCTTCGACGCCACGGGAAAAAAGGCATCGGAGCAGATCTCCATTCCGCCGCAACCCGGTTACAACGTCGTCACCACACTCGACGTCAATATCCAGCGCCTCTGCGAACAGGCCCTGGAAAAAGGGCTGAAGCGCGGTGCCATGGTGATCCTGGATCCAAATACGGGAGACATCCTGGCCATGGCCTCCTGGCCGGTCTTCAATCCAAACTCCTTCGTGCCGGTCATCTCTGAGGAAGCTTTCAAGGCGCTGAATGACGATCCGGATATTCCGCTCATCCCGCGCGCTTACCGGTCCGCTTATCCGCCGGGTTCCACCTTCAAGGTCTTCGTCGGTCTTGCCGCATTGCAGACCGGAAAGATCGAGCCGAACGAGGAGTTTTCCTGCCCGCCTTCCATGGAGATCGGTAATCTCACCTTCCGCAACTGGAAGAAGACCGATTCCGGAATGTTGAACTTCGTCGATGCGCTCACGCAATCATGCGACACCTGGTTTTATCAGGTCGGCATGAAGATAGGGCCGCATCCGATCATCGACTACGCGCAACAGCTCGGGCTCGGAAAGAAGACTGGCATCCCGTTGAACGCCGAGGCGGATGGGCTCGTTCCCACGGATGACTTCATGCTCAAAGTCCATCACCGGAAGTTACAGGGCGGCGATGTGGCGAACCTGTCCATTGGCCAGGGCGACACCACCGTGACTCCGCTGCAGCTCGCCCAGGCCATGGGCGCGGTGGCCATGGGAGGCACGCTACATCAAACCCGGCTCGTCCAGCAGGTGCAGACGGTCGATGGCCAGATCGTGATCCCGTACGACATTCGGATCAAAGGCCAGGTGGATATCGACAAGGAAGTCATGTCGAACATCCGCAAAGGCATGGTCCAGGTTGTCTCCGGACGCGGCGGCACGGCGCATCAGGCGCAGGTGCCAAACGTCGATATCGCGGGTAAGACCGGCACCGCCCAATGGGGGCCGAGAAATCACGAGCGGACGGCGGCGTGGTTTGCCGGCTTCGCGCCGGCGGATAAACCGCAGTACGCATTTGCCGTCGTCTATGAAGGCGACGCGGGGCTCGCGGACGTCCATGGCGGAACGGTCGCCGCTCCGTTGGTGGGTAAAGTCATGCGCGAACTCTTCAAGGGAGCGAAACCGGAGAAAAAGAAGAAGCACGCGGACGACGACGACAGCGACAACAGCAGTGACGATGACAACAGCGACTCGCATCCAGTGCATCATTCGGCGCCGCAAGCACCACCGCCTCCGCCCAAGAAACCCGCTCCCGCACCGTTCTGGAAGCGGTGGTTTAGCTAAGGCTGGTATGCGCGGCATGTGGAGGCGCTGCTTCGTCAGCGCTGTGGCGGGGGAGGTAATGGGACGAATGAGACCAATGGGACACATAGGACGGATGGGATTCCATCTCTCGTTACCCACTCCCGTGGGGTAATGCCCTTTCGGCGACACTCCCGTGTCGGTGGAGGGAGAGCCTCGCGATCCAAGCCACGTTTCGAAGAACCGCCGGCGTAAAGGAGAGCGGGCTTGCAGCCCGCAGTGACGGGCGGCAGCAGCACCAAATGAGGGCGCGGATAAATTGATTGAACCGAACGTCCAGCGCGACCCAAGCCTCTCCGGGCTACAAGCCTCCTTTACGAGCCTTCGCCGCCAAAATTTGTCCCGGGAAAACACCCAACTCCCAACGCCAAACAACCAACATTCAACGAATCCGCGGCTCCACGCCTTCCGTGAAAAGCCGCGCCAAATAACCACCCGCACCGTGACCTTCCAGCACCTCTACGAAACGCGTGAATGGTCTCCCATCCGCGACTGCCCGGGCCGCTTCATCCTTCGCGACTCGGACCACCTATCCATAGAGGAACTACTCGGCGAGGCTATCCCCATGCATCGATTTACCCCCATCGCTGCCAAAGACCGCGTTGCGGTGGCGCGGCTCGATACCGGCGGAATCATCTCCTACGAAAGACCCGACGGAACCGTGCTGCACACCCTGAACACCGAAGAAGGATTGCGCCGCAAACTCCATCAGCTCGGAATCCCATTGAATCCGGCCTGATTCCCGGCAATTGCTCTTCGCTGCATTCAACCAAGACGAATCCCCAATGCATCCCCACGTCCCCACCAAGGCCCAGGTCACGGGAGCACTCCTCCTGTTCACGACATTACTTTCGGTAACTGCCGCATTCGCCGCGGATAACCCCAAACCCGCTCCGCCAACGCGCGACCAGGTCATCGCCGACACCATGGTTCCTTACAATGGACCGAGTGTAAAAGGCGTGGATCGCTCGACTTTGAATGGCAAGATCATGTGTGGATATCAGGGCTGGTTTGCCGCCGAAGGTGATGGCTGCGGGCGCGGCTGGTATCACTGGCACGGGCCGAATGGATTCAAACCCGGAAGCTGCAAGATCGATCTCTGGCCGGATGTCAGCGAACTGGATCCTGACGAACGTTATGCCACGCCCTTTACGACCGCCGACGGCAAGACCGCGGAAGTCTACAGCGCCTACAACGACAAGACCGTGCTGCGCCATTTCAAGTGGATGCAGGACTATGGTCTGGACGGCGTCTTCGTGCAGCGGTTCATCGGCGAGGTGCAGGGTTCACTCGGGCTGCGGCAGTTCAATACCGTCCTAAGTCACTGCCGAGAAGGGGCGAACCGTTACGGGCGCACTTACGCGGTCATGTACGACCTTTCGGGACTGGGCGCCGGACAGATGAACAAGGTGAGCGACGATTGGCGGTTGCTTGTGGAAAAGATGAAGATCACGCAGGACCCGGCCTATCTGCATCACAATGGAAAACCAGTTGTCGCCGTGTGGGGCATCGGCTTCAGCGACAATCGCAAATACACCATCGACGAATGCCTCGACCTGGTGACCTTCCTCAAATCCGCGGCTGGGGGAGATTGCACCGTTATGATCGGTGTCCCGACTTACTGGCGAACCCTCGACCGGGATTGCCTGAAAGACCCGAAGGTGCACGACGTGATTCTGAAGGCCGATATCGTGAGTCCGTGGACCGTCGGCCGCTACGGCACTCCGGCACAAGCGACCGGCTATGCGCAGAAGACACTCGAGCCCGACTTAGCCTGGTGCAAGGAACACGGGAAAGACTATCTCCCCGTCGTGTTCCCCGGCTTTAGCTGGCATAACATGAATCAGAAGTCCCAGCAGAACGCCATTCCCCGTCTCGAAGGAAAATTTCTCTGGAGCCAGATGCTCGGCGCGAAAAGGGCAGGGGCAAACATGATCTATCAGGCGATGTTCGATGAAGTCGACGAAGGAACCGCGATCTTCAAATGCACGAACAACCCGCCCGTCGGGGAGTCGACCTTTGTGACTTATGAAGGTTTGCCGAGTGATCACTATCTCAAGCTGGTCGGCCGGGCGACGAAGATGCTGCGCGGTGAGATTCCTGTGCAGGAGTTGGAACCGGCGAAGCCGTAGCGGCGCTATTTCTGCAAAGTGCCGCGGAAGAATTCCCAGATGACTTCGCCGGCGTCGATGTCCTGATTCGATAGGCCAATAAACCGCTCGACGATGGGCGCGGGTTGGGCGTTTGGCCAGATGTGACCGCCGCCGTGGATCACGTATTGGACGCAGGACGTTTCACCTGCGCCGCCAGTGCGAACGCGTTTTTCCACCCATGTGGAATCCGTGGCTTCGCGATGGGGCAAACGCGTGCTTTGGACCTCCGATGCACAATGATTGCGATTTGCCCAGAAGGCGAACGTGTCGTCGGCTGAAAGCAAGGCGGGCTGCTTTTGGCCATTCTTCACCGCGCCTGCCGGCTCGCCACCAAATGGAATGAGCGGGTCGCTCGTGCCGTTCAGCGAAAGCCAGGGGAGCGGTTTTCGGCAGGGGCAATCGGCCTTTTGATCGACCGGCAGATCGGAGACGACGTTGCCCGCGGCACGAAGCAGATCGCCCGATTTGCAGGCGAAATGCATCGTCATGAATCCGCCATTCGACGCGCCGATCATGAAGATCGTTTTGGGATCTCCGTGAAAGCTGGCGATGACCTCGGCAATGAGCGCCTTGAGAAAGCCGACATCGTCGGCTGCGGAAGGCCCACCGCCGCCCAGCGTGGCGTTGCGTCCGTCGTTCCAATGTCTGTCGACTGCATTTGGTGCGACGACGATAAATCCGTCCCGCTCTCCCAATGTCGGCAGGCTTGTTTGTCTCCACACCTGCTCGGCGGTTTCTGTCCCGCCGTGGAGGAGGATTAGCACCGGGTGAATGCCGGACTTGTGTACCGGTTGGATGAGATAGCTTCGCTCGACACCTCCAAAAGACAGCGTCATGTGTTTGGCCGTGAACAAACGCCCCTTCGCGGGAAAGGCGGCCGTCGTTTCGGCCTCGGGTTCATGCGCGGTCCTGCGTTCTTCGATTCGTTCCCGCAGGGTTTGGGCGGGGCTGCAATATACGCTCACCAGCAGTAAGGCGAGCATGAGAGGCATGCGGGGCACGACCTGGTGGAGAGATTTCGATCTCATCACGGGAGCGTAGAACAAAAAGCGGCGGCTGCGAAGGATGTTGGGATTCCTTGAAAAAAGGGCTCATCGAGATAGATTTTGCCAAATGCAATCCACTAGTCTCGATGCCTTAATGGCTCCGGTCGCCGACTGTATGGACGCGATTTCGCTAAGGGCGCTGGTCGATTTGCGGGCTTCCAAAGAAGCGGCGGAGCGCATGACCTGGCTTGCAGAGCGCAACAACGAAGGGCTATTGAACGACGAAGAACGTCACGAGTACGAGAGCTGCGTATTGTTCGCAAATTTCCTGGGAGTGCTACAATCCAAGGCGCGACGGAAACTTGCGGAACAGAAATAATGAGTATTTCGGGGGAAGGAGAGGCAGGGTAAGACGGCAGTCGGCCGGGCCACAGCGAAAGTGTTGAACATGAACGCTCCTCACCGCATCGAACTGCGAGTTGAAAACCGATAAGTGCCAAATGGCGACACGTCGGATGGCCCTACGTCCCCGAAGAGGAACTCGCGGTTTGTGACTTTGCGCGAAACCTGCCGTGCACTCACCCGCAGACTTACCCCCTCCAAAAGCGGTGTTGCGCCCCAGGCTTAACGCCGCACTCAAAAATCCGCCGTTCGCGAATACGCGGGTTGTTTTTAAACCCTCAATCCACCTTGAACCGCGAACTCTGCGACAGAAACCGCTTCGGGTTTCCGTAAATCAAATCGTCGATCGCCTTTTCCGAATGGCCGCGTTTGCGCATTTCCAGCGCGGTGCGCGGGACAGCCAGGGGTTCGCTGCGGCCCCAGTCGCAGGCGCAGTTGAGCCAGATGTTATGCATGCCGGCGGCTTCGACCATGTCGATGGCGCGGGCCGGGGTGCATTTGGACTCGGGATAAAGGGTAATGCCTGCCCAGAAGCCGGCGTCGAGGACCATCTGGACGGTGTGCTCTTCCACGTGATCGATGATCACGCGCTCGGGACGCACGCGGGAGTCGGATTTCAGGACATCCACAATGAGCTGTGTGCCCTTGAATTTATCCTCGAGGTGCGGCGTATGAACCAGGATGAGCTGATCGTGGCGCATGGCCAGATCGATGTGCCGCTCGAGAATGGCCAGCTCGTTGCGCGTGTTTTTGTTTAGCCCGATCTCACCGATTCCGAGCACGGTGGGACGGTCGAGAAAGCGTGGAATCAGGTCGATGACTTCCTCCGCCAAGACCATGTCTTCTGCTTCCTTGGGATTGATGCAGAGCCAGCAGTAATGCGGCAGACCGTACTTCGCGGCGCGCTGGGGTTCGAAGTCGGTGAGCTGGCGGAAGTAATCGTAAAAGCCCTGGGAACTGCTGCGATCGAATCCGGCCCAGAATGCGGGTTCACAAACGGCGGCGCAGCCGGCGGTGACCATGGCAGTATAGTCGTCGGTGGTACGACTGACCATGTGGGCGTGGGGCTCGATATAGCGCATGAAGGGAAGACAGCGAACGGAGACTAAACCAGGTAACTGAGTAACTAACTGACTTACTGCGGACCGCCAGGCCACGCGCCGCACGCGCCTTTTCCGGGCGCGGCGGCGAGCGGTTCGGTAGTTGGGTCGCTGAAGGTCATCAGAACTTGTCTGGCACGGGAGGGATCCACCCGGCTGAGTTCCTTCAGCGCTTCGCGAAATGCCGCCAGACGAAAGTCCGCTTCTCCTTCCGCCCGGTCCAGCCGGTCGAGGAATGCCGCGATGTCGATCAATTTCGACCGGGCATCCATGAAGTAGAGATCGAGCAATTCCTGGCGGGTCATCGCGAGAGAGTGTGATTACTTGTCGTCGGCCTTGAAGTCCTTGTGGCCCTGTTCCTTGTCCTTGCCGAGCTTCTCGAGGAGGGTTTTGACTTCGTCCTGCTTGTCGGCCTTGATCGCGGTTTCGAGGGCTTCGAAGTCCTTGGCCGTCGCATCCATCTGCTCCTTGTATTTCGCGATGTAGGCGGCCTTCTTATCAGCGGCGATATCCTTGGTGGTGGCGGGTTCCAGGTCCTTGGCCTTGGCCAGGTGTTCCTTGATGCCTTCGACGAGCTTGACGTTGTCGTCCTTCTTCGAAGCGTCCGCGACCTGCTTCTTCAGCGTGCGCAGTTGCTTGTTGAGGGCGGACATTTCCTTGGCGAGAGGCGTGTCATCGTCACCGGCCATGACGTTGAAGCCGAGGGCCAGGGTTGCGGCGAGTGTGAGGAGGGTCGTGGTGAACTTCATACAGTATGATGTTTTGGGATCGGGATTGGCTGCCGTTTTCTCGGAGCCCATCGCATTGACGCAACGGGCGACCTTGGAAGTCAAAATATCTTTGGACTGTTTTCGAATGAGGTTTTGCTGCCGGGAGGGCGCGAGAAGGGAAATCCGGAGGAAATCCTACTCGCTGCGGAGAGCTTCGATGTGGTCGCCGCGGAGTGCAAGGCGGGTTGCGAGCCAGGTCCAAAAGAGCGCCCCAAGCGCCAGGGCGCCGAGCAGAATGCCCATTTCTTCCATGGGAAAACCGCTCGCTCGCTGTTGGAGATGCGGCCATACGGCGACCAGCGCGCTGGCCACCCCAACGAAGAGCCCGAAGATGATCAGCCACCGGTGCTCGGCGAAAACGAGCTTCCGCAGCCCGCGTTTGCGGAAGCCGATCGCTTCGAGCAGGCCGAATTCGCTGCGGCGCTCCAGAACATTCCGAGCCACGACCACGGCCAGTCCAACGCTGCCGAGAAGCAACCCAAGCCCGCCGAGGGCCTGGAAGATAGAGAGGTAGGTATTTTCCACCGCCTGGAATTCCGCGAGGCGACGGCTCGCGGGAGTCACCTCGAGCCCGCGATCCGCCAGGGCGCGGGATAGTTCGCCCGCGACATTGGCAGCCTGGCTGGCCGGTGCATCGATGAGGAAGAAGCGATAGCCGCCCTGATTCGGGTACTGGGCGATGAATGGCTTCTCCGCGATGAAGACGCTCCCTTGCAGCATTGATTCCGCAAGTGTGGCGACGATGCGGACTTTGAAGGTCGCACCCGCATCGTTTTTGTACTCCAGAGTATCGCCGAGTTTCTTCTGCAGCGCCCATTCCAAGGTGGCGTCGTCCGTGATCGCGGGGATCGCACCGTCCTTGGCGGCGGCATCGAGCAGCGGCCAGACCGCCGCTGCTCCGAGATCTGTCGTCTTGGCACCATTCGCAGCAAGTGCCGCGGAAAAGCGGAAAGCGCCGCGATCCGCCATCTCCTTCGCGGGAAGGCCGAGCAGCCTGGGCTGAAGCGCACGGTTGAGATTCAGGCAACTTGCGTCGTCACCGTCGCGGACCCGCATCGGCACAAAGCTGACGCCTTTCACGGCTTGTTCATCCAGCGCAACGGATTCGCGTCCGGCGGGGGCGTTCAGGTCTTCGTAGATCGGCAGGGCGGACTCGGCGACGAAAGCAAAACCACCGGTGCCGGAGGTGCGGTTTTCAGTGCCTGCGCTCGGGCTTTGCCGGAAGGCATCGACCGCCACGACGATGAAAACTCCGCTGGCCAGGACGGCGGCGGTCGCGAGGCTGCGTCCGCGCCGGCGCGCCGCATTCCGGCGGCCGAGCTGGGGCAGCGAGCGCAATCCCTTTCCTTTCGCCGCCATATGCCGCAGCCAGGCAAGCCCGAAGGCCAGACCGGCGATGAGCAGCAGTCCGCCGGCGCAGAAAAAGGTCTCGGACGAGCCGGATTTATCAAGGCCCAGACATGCCCCGGCGCCAAGCAGCGAAATGAGGCCGATGCCAAAGCTCCAGGCGCGCCCTTTGGGCCGGTTCGCCGGAGCCATTTCGAGCGATGCAGCCGAGGCGAGCAAGTCACGCGCGGAATGGCGCAATTGCCGGCGGCTGGCCAGCCACATCGAAAGAAGCGCGATGAAGATGCTCGAAACGACGCCGATTCCCATGGTCACTGGATCCGGACTGAAGACGAAGGCAACACCGCCGACCGCGCCGCTCCACACCGTCGTAAGCGCTTGCAGGACGACCTTCGTGTAGAGAACTGCGCCGCCGATTCCCAGGACACTGCCGATCACCGCGAGGACGGTTCCTTCCCACAAAAACAACCGCCGGACTTGCGGAGGCCGCAGTCCAAGGGCGAGCAGCAAGCCGGCTTCGCGATTCCGTTGCTCCAGCGAAAAGACGAAAAGCAGGCCGGTCAGCACGGCTGCAGCGGCGAGCAGGAAGAAGGAAAAGCTGACGAAGAGTTCGCCGAAATCGACCGGCGCATCGGTCGCGGCCAACGCCTGCTGCCGGAGCGGAATGAATTGGAAACCGAGCTGATCCAGCGTCAGCTTTCCGCGCAACGCCTTGCCGATCTCACCGGCACCCTTGGCCGCGGGCCAGCGCACGGAGGTAAGGTCGCCCCAGCGGTTGGCCCACATTTCCTGGCCAACATGGAGATTTACGAAAGCCTTGGGCGTTCCGCGGTATTGATCCCAGTATTGCTGATCCTTGTCGCGGATGCGGGTGGAGTCGAAACTGAACCCGGGCTTCCAATCGCGGCAGTTGTTCTTGTCGGCGAGCCCGGGAAAATCGGGCATCCACGAGGGATTGACTTGTGGATCGGTCATCGGCAGCACCGCCCGCACGGTGAATTCCCGCGACTTCTCGATGAGCTGCCGGCGTTCGGCCATGACGAAATACTTCAGGGTCAGTTTCGCGCCGGCATCAATGCCGAGATCTTCCGCCAGCCATTGGTTGATGACGATCTCGCCGTCAGCCAGATCCGAAGGAAGAAATCCCGCCGTCGCGGTATCCACGGCCGTGGCCATGGAATACGGCGCCGCATGATCACCGGAACTCAGTTCATTGACGAAGTAAGTCAGTGCCGCGACCGGCTTTTCTTCCGAGGCACTTAGAGCCGCGGTAGCGCTGGACTTATCGAGAAACACCCGGCTGGTACGTAACTCCACGCCGCCTGTCTTCAGGCGTCGTAACTCAAATCCGGCATCGGGAAGCTGCCAGGCCTTGGTCACGGCGACTTTCAAGACGCCGCCGTCTGATTCATCGGAGATGAGCAGATTCGCGCGATTTGTAAGATCGAGACGCTTTTGCAGGATATCCAGCGGGAGATACACGCTGAATGGCGCGACCTGGCTGGCTTGCAGGCCAAACCGGCCATAGTGATCGTCGTCGAGAATGTCACCAACGGCCGCGCGAATGGCCACGACCTCGTTCTCTTCTCCGGAAAGGGGGGCATCGCGGGAGAAGGCGCTCGGTTTCTCGACGCGCAGCACGATCGTGTCACCGCTCTTCACCCCGAGTTGGGCCGCGGCTCGCCGGTTCAGCGAGATATGATCGCGCGCGGCAATCGGTTCCGTTTTGTGTGGGGCAAGGGTCCAGAAGCGGCCATCGACGCCGAGCACCTGGGCCTGATTGATACGGGCTGAACCATCGGCGCGACTTACACTCCCGCGCAGAAAGAGCACCGGTGCGGCATGCGCCGCCGTGGGGATGTCGGTTTCTCCCGAGCTGTTGCGCGCGTCCACCTTGGTGCGAAAAAACTGTTCGCTCGTGACCAGAGCGGACACGGCACGTCCGACCCGGTCCAGCGCCTGAAGGCGAAGCGTCGCCTTCACTGAATCACCGACCAGCAGCGCGCCGGTGAGAACCATCGAACCCAGCGCTGCTCCGAGCAGCACGCCGAGATGCGTGCGCCAGTAATAGCGCAGGCTTCGGAAGAGGATCGTGGATGACGTCATTGCGGCAGCGTGGCGGCCACGAGTTTTCCATCACGCAGTTCCAGCGCGCGCCGCATCCGGTGCGCGTGATCGAGCGCGTGTGTCACCATGAGAAGCGTGATGCCCTGATGCTCATTCAACGCGACGAGTAACTCAATGAGGCGTTCGGCCGAAACGCGATCGAGCGCGCCGGTCGGCTCATCGGCAAGCAGCAGCTTGGGATCATTGATCAGTGAGCGGGCCACAGCCACGCGCTGGCGTTCACCGCCGGAAAGCTCACCTGGACGATGATGCATCCGGTGCTTGAGCCCGACGGATTCGATCAATTGTTCGGCCCGCGTTTGCAGCGCCGATTCATCGCGCTTCCGGTCGCCCAGTGTGGGCACGAGGACATTTTCCAGCACTGTGCACTGCGGCAGCAGGTGATGGAGCTGAAAGATGAACCCGACCGTTTTGTTGCGGTAGAGCGCTGTTTCCTTTTCCCCAAGCTTTTCCACGTTCTGTCCATCCACCACGACCTCGCCCGAGTCGGCCCGGTCAAGCGCGCCGATGATATTCAGCAGCGTGCTTTTGCCGGAACCGGAAGGACCGACAATGGCGACGGTTTCACCGGCCTCGACCTCGAAATCGAGCTCGCGGAGGACATTTACTTGATCGCCGCCATCAGGCGCGCGGTAGGTTTTGGTCAGCGCTTTCGTCTGCAGGAGCATGGCTTTGAGCGACAGAGTTCACGGATTTCGCGTTGCGAACGCGTGGTCCAGCATCGCCGGAACTCAGTGCGATACCGCCACGCTTTAATCAGATCTCACCAGCTTCCAGCGTTTCGCTTTCATGTCGAAGCGGGGAAGCGTCCCTTCTGCAACCCGGCGGACCGGGATGCGCAGTGAAAAAGCCGAAGCGAGGGCGCGCGTCAAGGCTGTGGTTGCGGAATCATCGCGGCATTCCACATCCACCGCTGCCTCCACCAGGGCGCCGCTGCTGCGCACTTCCACGCGGTATTCGGAAATCTCCGGGATTGTCCGGACCACTGCGTCCACCGCGCTGGGATAGAGATTCACGCCGCGGACTACGACCATGTCGTCCACGCGGCCGATGATTCCACCGGCAAGAACACATCCGCCGGCCACTGGACTGCGGCGCACCAGATCCCCGGTGCGGTAGCGGAGCAGGGGACAGGCCGTGCGGCCGAGCGTGGTCAGAACTAACTCGCCGATCTCGCCGTAAGGCACGGGCCGGCCGCGCTCGGGATCGACAATTTCGGCGTAGTAGGAGTCGTCAATGATCCGCAGCACGCCCGGGTCACCGGTATATTGGTAAGCCGTTGGACCAATCTCGGTCATGCCGTAGTGATCGATGATCTCCGCGCCATTCCAGAGGGCGGAAAGCCGTTCGCGGAGCGAGGCCAGACTGCCGCCCGGTTCACCGGCGACGACGATCTTGCGCACCGCCGAACGGGAAAGATCCACGCCTTCGCGCGCCGCGGTTTCGCCGAGATGCAGGGCGTAAGTGGGCGTGCAGCAGAGCACCTCGGCTTGATACTCGAGCACCGCGTTCAGGCGGGCACTCGTGCTCAAGCCGCCGCCGGGAAAGCAAAGGCAGCCGAGCCGTGTCGCGGCTTCAAAGGCCGTCCAGAAGCCGAGGAATGGGCCGAAAGAAAAGGCAAAATAGATACGGGACCCCGCCCCGATCTCGGCGGCGCGATAGATCTGCGCCCAGTTATCGAGCATCCAGGTCCAGCTCTCCGGGGTATCGAGAATCGCCAGTGGACGTGCGGTCGTGCCGCTGGTCTGGCAGAAGCGCGTGTAACGTTCGGGGGGGGAAGTGAGATTGGTGCCGTAAGGCGGATGCGTCGTCTGATCTGCGACGAGATCCGCCTTGGTCGTAAACGGCATCTTCGCCGAAAACTCCTCCAGAGTGGCCACGCCCGCCGCCAGGCCTGCCGCTTCGATCCGCGGGGCCTGGAAACGATTGGCGGGAACGAGCGCCGCGAGCAACTCACGCAGACGCGTGAGTTGTCTCGCTTTGATGGATTCGCTTTCGGTCACGAAAGAAGCGCCGGGATCGGTCCCGGCGGGATTGGGCTAGTGCGTTTCGGCGGGCGCATTTGAAGCGACTACCGCCTTCTGCTCAATCGCGGCAGCCGGCTTCTTGGCCTGAGGCGGACCGGGTTTGAAGTAAGTGACGAGGCAGCCACCGACCGCAGCCATGAGAATGCCGAGCCAGAAGGGCCACGGAATGGCGCCCCAGCCGCCCTTCGGCGGGTGCTGCCACAGCGCGACGATCGAATTTACAACCGGTGCACCGGCGAAAACGATGGCCATGACCACGGCCGGGCTGCCTTTGGCGCCGAAGGCGAGAAGGACGCAAAAAGCGCCGATCGCTCCCGCGATTCCCGCGATGAGCGACCAGGCCATGCCGGGAACCGGGTACTTCCAGTTGGCTCCGCTGAGCACGAGCATGAGGAACGGTCCGATGACGGCGACGATGAAATAGGCAAAGCCCACGAAAAGGAACGCCTTGTAGCGTCCATTGATCGGGTCCTGCATCTGCGTCTGGCCGGTGTGGAGGAAGACGCCATAGACGCCCCACGAGAGGACGGTCATGAGAGCGAAGATCAGCCAGGTCATTCCCGGCTCCTGCGTATTAGTGGTCGGTGGCATGTGTTTGGTGGTTTAGGTTTTTGGAAGTCGATTAAATCGTGGACTCACTTCGCTTGGCGAGAATCCATTGCGCCGTTCATCTTGAGCAATTCGCGCGGCGCGGGCGTGATTTGCTGGCGGATGGACTCAGGGATCTCGATGGCGACAAGCTTTCCGGTGTGTTTGTCCACGGTGGCGCAGACTGTGGCGACGCGTCCGCGCGCGATCTCTTCGTCCTGGCCGGCTTTGCGGAAGACGAATTCGTAGCGGAGCGAACGGCTGCGCACTTCGGCGACGAGCAGTTGGATTTCCACTTCGTCTTCAAAGCGCAGCGGGCGGAAATAATCGCAAGTCGCGCTGACCCGCGGCCAGCCGATGGTCTGGCCGGCTTCGTGCGAATGAATGGAGAAGCCCATCGAGCGAAAAAAGGCGTGCTCGGCGACCTCCATGAGGCGGAAGAAATTGGAAAAGTGCACGATGCCGGCCATGTCCGTCTCCGCGAACTCGATCCGGCGCGTTACTTTGAATTCGTAAGGCATTAAGAAAGGGAAAATTGGAAGGCGCGGGGCGACAGGCCCGGAGGGCCGACGGACAGTAGCTCCGGGCGATAGCCCGGAGAACCGAAGGCCACGAGGCAGCCCCGGCAGGGGCGTCGGATTCGCGCACTTACTACGAGAACGGTGGATCGTATTCTCCTTCTCGCGAAACACCACCTTTTGGTGAGGGTCCGACGCCCCATCCGGGGCTGGCTCGCGATCGGCGAATCTCCGGGCTGTCGCCCGGAGCTACTATCCGTCGGCCCTCCGGGCCTGTCTTCTGCGAAGCGCCCGGCTTTGATAAGTTGAAACACTCTCCCCATCCTCATGCAACCGGTGCAGCCATTCTTTCAGCCCGCTTTTCTTCGGTGAGGGCGAGGAAACGATCGGCCAGCCGCTGGATGGAATATTCCTGCAGAACTGTCTCGCGGCCCTTGCGGCCAAGATCCCGGGCACGTTCACGGTTTCCGAGCAACTCCTCCCAGGCATCGGCGCAGGACGCGGTGGTCATTTCGTCAAAAAGAATACCACCACCGGTCTCTTCCACGATCTCAGGAAAGGCCGCGGTGCGTGGTTGCACCACGGGTACACCGGCCGCAAGCGCTTCGATGAGATACAGCCCGAAAGCCTCACCATATTTCGTCGGAACAGAGAGGAAAGTGAGTCCCTTGAGCAGCGCGATCTTATCTTCGCGCGTGACGTTCGGATGAAAGTCCACCCGTTCCCCACAACCCGCAGCAGCGAGGCGATCGCGCAGTTTCAATACGTACTTTTCATCTTCGCCGGTCATGGCGCCGATACAACGCAGGCGCACCTCGGGAAAGCGTTTGCGGCGCAGGACTTCGATGAAAGCATCCACCGCCAGCCCGAGACCTTTGCCCTCGGTGAAGCGGGCGAGAAATCCGATCACTGGCGGATCCGCCGGTTCGCCCGGCTCGCCGAAACCTTCGAAGCCCAGGCCATTCGGAATGACCCGGAGCTGATCCTCACGCAGACGCATGCGCGCCGCCATGAATTCTCCATACCAGCGGCTTGGCGCCACAAAGGCGGCCACATCGCGCGAGCGCTCCGCAAGGGTATCCCAACTGCGGGTGCGCCACGGCTCGGGAAGCTCATCGAGGAAGACGTCTTCACCCTGCAGCGAGCAGATCACCGGGATTTGCAATTCATGCCCGATGCGCCGGGCGAGTCCGGCGAGCAGGGCGGTGGAAATCCAGACCGCATCGGGTTTTCCTTCAGTTTTCAGCCACTGGATGAGTTCCTCCAGTTCCTTCGCCTGATTTCCCTCCTCGCCCCGCAACATCGAAAGCGTGATGTCGCCGAGATCCGGCCCGCCAGTCATCCCGCTCTGCTTCGCAGCGAGCCGCAGGAAACCGCGATAGTTTAGCAAATGATCAAGCCAGCGCGGGCTGTTGCGGAAGAAGGCGAACTTCTGTTGCAGATAGACATTGATGCCGCCGTAAAAGACCGGGGCCTTCGCGCTCGCCGCCGTTTCGTCGAGCGTCAGCGGCAGATACATTGGCAGCATGATCGCGTCGTGGCCGCGCCGGATGGCTTCCTTGGCCAGCGCGTTGTCGCGCATGCAAACGCCGCAATAGTAACTGCCCGTGCCGGGTGTCAGGAGAACGATTTTCATTCGCCGCGCAGGTCGTAGCAGATGAGCCGCCGATGTTTGCCGGATCCGGCTCCAGGCTCATTTTCGTTCTGGCACACGTAGAGTAAGCCGTGACTTAGTGCCGGCAGGGTCCAGGTTTCCGGCGCATTGAAGAGCTTCAGGCGCTGCTTCACGGTGACTCCCTTGGTAGTTAGATCGAGCCAGGCCAGTTCTCCGAATTCACCCAGAGCAAGCGTGCCTTCCGGTGTGAGCAGGAGGCTGCCGCGTCCGAATTTTCCACCGAGATCATCCCGCCATAGTTCCTTGCCCGAGGCGATGTCGTAGCAGACGAGTTCGGTGATCTGGGGCTGTTGTCCATCAAAGCCAAACAGGCAGCCATCCTTCACGACCGGCGTCATGAAATACACACCGAAGTGGTCCGATTTCCACGCGCTCTTTGCGGAAAAATCCGGCGCAATTTCCACCATCTCGCCACCCGAACCGTAAGATTCAGTAGTGAAAACGCGGTCGCCGACGACGACTGGTGAGGACGCGCTGACCGAGGCCATGATTTCCGCGCGGTGCGGCGTGGCATTCAGCACTTCGCCCGTTTTGGCGTCGATACAAAGCAAGCCGCCGGTAGGCGGATCGCTTTCTCCACCGGCAAAAACGAGCACGCATTCGCGGCCATGAATCGTGGCGGGAATGGGCGAGGCATAACTCGCGCCCCACTCGTGTTTGGCGGTCCACAAGGTCTTGCCGGTCGCCGTATCGAGCGCGGCCACGCAGACGTCGTTCTTGCCCCCGAGATTCAGGATAAGACGTGAACCAAGCACAAGCGGCGTTGAGCCGTGCCCGAAAAAGTTTTGCAGCAAATCGAAATCCTTTTGGAGATCGCGCTGCCAGACCACTTTGCCCGTGGCGAGATCGAAGCAGTGAAGCTGCGCCGTGATGCCGAAGACGAAGACGCGGCCCTCGGCAATGACCGGGCTGGTGCGTGGTCCGTCGCTCGCCCCATATCGGTCCTGATAAGGCGCATCGTACGAGAAATTCCAGAGCGGCTTGCCCGTTTCGCGTTGCAGGCAATCGATCACCTCGCGCCCGTTGCGCCGATGAAAGAGCACGAGCCGGTCGCCCACGATGGAAGGGCAGGACCAGCCGGTTCCTTTCTCAAGTTCCCACACCTTCGCCGGCCCGTTCTTCGGCCACGTGGTGAGAAGATGCGTTTCGTTGCTGACCGCGTTATTCGTCGGTCCGAGGAAGCGCGGCCAGTCCTCCGTTTTTGCGTCGGAGGAAAGTGCTTTGGGCGCGGCTTGAAACACCGCCACGGGTCCGTCCGCGCAAATGCCTGCGGTTACAAAACACGCCAAAGCACCGCTGCAAACCAGCGCATGCACCTGTCTCGCAAAAAGATTCCGGTGATTCATCGGCGGCTTTCGTGAGCGCTTCCCGTCTCGACCTTTTTCCTAAACAGCAACCGGCACCCGTCCGTGCGGGAGCGAAGCGGGGAGATCAGCAAACTCGCTGATGGACCCGAATAAGTCGCCGTACTTCTGTTCGAACAGATCGCCGATGAGGCAATCGGTAAGAACTCCGCGATGCTGAGGATAGTGCTTGAGCATTCGGCCGAAGGAAAAGTTTACGTCGTAGAAGGCGTAGACCAGCTTGCGCATATTTTCCAAGGCGACGCAAACCTGCTCTCCATATTCGGCAAAGTGCGAGGCCCGGGTATCTCCCGCGGTCAGTGCGGCGTCGATGGCATCGGCGGCAAGTTCTCCGCTTTTCAGGGCGAGAAAGACACCGCTCGAAAACACCGGATCGAGGAAAGAAAAGGCGTCGCCGGTCAGTACGAGCCCGTCTGCCGCGCAGAATTTCGAGCGATAGGAGAATTCACTGGTGACGAAGTGTTCGCCAATCTGCTCGCCGACGCTGAGGTGCTCACTGATCCAGACATTGCGCGCGATCTCGCGCTTCATGATTTCGGCGGGATCTTTGCTTTCGGAAAACAGATAGTCCTTCTCCGCGACCACGCCCACGCTCACGAGATCGCCGCGCAGTGGGATGTACCAGAACCAACCACGATCGGCGACATACGCCACCGTGGTGTTTCCTTCATCAATGCCCGGATCGCGCTTTGCGCCGCGATAGTAAGTCCAGACGGCGAGCTTGTTCAGTGCCGGATCTTTCACGCGCCAACCTTCGGTGGCGGTAGCGACCTGGCTGCGTCCCGAGGCATCGATCGTGATCGGCGCAAAAACTTCAAACTTCGCACCCTCCTTGGTTACGCCAGCGACTCCGATGACCCGTCCCGAGTCATCGCGAAGTACCTTTTGCACGGGCGTTTCTTCATGCACTTCGGCGCCTTTGTTCCGGGCGTTGTTCAGCAGCATGAGATCGAAATCCGCGCGCTCCACCTGCCAGGTCGTGGAGGAGGCGTGATCCGTGTGCTGGAAGAAATAGAAGGGCGAAGATTGCCGGCCATCCTGCGTGACGAACTGCACGCTGTATTTCTTCACAAACGAAATCCGCTCCAGTTCCTCGAGCACGCCGAGCCGGTTCAGCGTGAACCAGCAGAAAGGCATGAGCGACTCGCCAATGTGATAGCGCGGAAACTTTTCCTTCTCCAGAACGAGGACGCTTCGCCCCTTTTCCGCCAGCAAGGCGGCTGAGGTGGATCCTGCCGGACCTCCGCCGATGATGATAACGTCGTAGTGCGTTTTTGCGATCATACTGTGAGTCTTGGCTTCAGGGACGCAGGACTTCGACGATGCGCGCGAGCACTCGCCCTTCGTGGTTCAGCAATTCGTTGCTCCGGCCGTAGTACTCCTGCGTTTCGCCAGCCTTGAAAATCCGGCCCATCTGCACGTCCGCATTCATCTTGAAAAATGCGCGCGGCTGCGAGTGATAGCGGATGCCGTAGCGATTGAGCAAACCGCCGAGCGGGAGATGTTCCTGAAGAATCTGTTCGCGCAACTCGGGTTCAAAGGCGTCGAGCTGGATTTCGATCGCTCCGTATTCCACGGGCAGATTGTTTTTTTCCACGTGCAGCACCACCTCGCGCCGGTAAGTGTCTTCCGTGTGTTCGCGGTGGAGCAACTCCAGAATGATGCATCCGCCATGAAACGCTTCGAGCCGCGAAGTCATGTCGCCGCGATGCACGAGGAGCTGGCGATACGGCTCCGGCATGGCGGCGCCATCGATCACTGTGAACCCCGGAAGCGGCCCGCCACCATTGCGGCGAAATAGCGTCAGCGGATAGAGCAGTTCCGAATCGATGGAAGTGATCATAGGCGATTCTTCCTCGTGCGTTCACACCCGCTCCGGTAGAGAGCCGTATGCGGTGTGCGTTCCGGATTTTGCGGGTGAATGGACTGGGGAAGAAAGGGCGTGGGCATCAGGTGTAACGCGCGTTCTGATGCTCCGGCAGGAAGAACGCGTGCAACAGCGTGTCGACCTTGAGCAGCGCGGGCCGGGAAAGCGTGATCCAGTCTCCTTCTGTCTGGAGCAAGCCGCGGCGCCGCATGTCTTCAAATTGCTGATGAAACCGCTCCAGCAATTCGACTTTGAATTTGTCCTGGAAATACTTGCGGCTCACGCGTCCGAGTTTGAGCTGCAGGATGAGCTCGCGGATCATCCGCTCCTCGGGCGTTGTGGCCATGGCGCGCGAGATGGGAAGTTCGCCGCGTTCGACCGTTTCAATGTACTGGCTGATTTCGGCGATATTCTGGAAATGCACGCCCGCAATGTGCGAGAAGGACGCCACGCCGCATCCGACGAGATCCGCGCCCATCCACAGGTCGTCCCGATAGAGAAACTTCGTCTTCTCCGGATCGCGTACCGCGGTGTAGCCGCTGGTGATCGTGTAGCCGGCCTGTTCCATCTCTTTGAACGCGTAGTCCACCCAATCGCGCTTGTGCTTCCATGTGGCCACCGGCGCGACGAGTTTACCTTCCGTCTTCATCTGCTTGTAGATGCCGGTGTTATATGGCACCTCCATCTGGTAGATGGTCACGCTATCCGGCTGGAGTTCGATCGTCTTGCGGACGTTCTCGCGCCAGTTCGCGTCCGTTTCCTCGACCATGCCGGAGATGAGATCGATATTGATCTGCGGGAAGCCGACCGAGCGGACGAAGTTATAGGCCCGGAAGATTTCATCGGTCCGATGCGCACGGCCGTTGATCTCCAGGATATTGGAATCGAAATTCTCGACGCCGAGCGAAAGGCGGGTCACGCCGATCTCGCGCAAGGCGGTCAGCTTTTGCTCGGTCAGGGTGCCGGGCTCCGCTTCGAAGGCCACCTCCTGCGCTTCGTCCCAGGGGAGCAGCGCCTTCATCCGGTCGGTGAGGGAACGCAACTGATTGACGGAAAGATAACTTGGAGTGCCGCCGCCGAAGTAGATGAACTTCGGTTTGCGCCCATTGATGAAAGGCGCACGCGCATAGCGTTCCAGCTCGGTCATCCCGGCATCGAGATAGCGCGCGATTTCCTGAGCGTTACGGTCCGTATAAACACGGAAGTAACAGAAGTGGCAGCGCTTCCGGCAGAACGGGATATGAAAGTAAACGCCGAGCGGGACGTTGCTGGGGTGCTCAAGCAATTCCGCCACATGCTTGGCGGTTCCCGCGTCCCAGAAGTGGAAAGGCGGATAATTGGCGACGAAGTAGTTACCGGCGGTGGTCTCGTCGTCGTCGTGTTCGAGCAAATGGTCGATTGTTTCTGGGGCTTCGGTGTTGCTCATCGGTACTGGATTTCAGGCGGCCCGGCACGCAGGCCAGTCTGCCGAAGGCTCGCGCAGGGTGGGCACCTGCGCAACGAAATAGTGTGTATGCGTATTAAATCCTTCGGCCCGCCGGAACCTTAGCGTGGGATTTGAAATGAGGCGATGAAGATTGTGGGGATGGTGGTTGCGGATGTGGGCGCTCTTTGGAAGTGCCACGGAAAGAGGATAAATGGAGCCCTGGAATTCTTCGATGACCGGAATCTCGGAACTTGGCCAACCGTGCGATTGTCCGCTTTCGTGTTCCGTTTGAGCCAGCCCGAAAGCGAAAGCCACCTTTCACTGCGATTCTGTTCGGCCCGTTCTTCGCTGTGAGCTGGAATTTCAATGAAGGGTAGGCTCCACCCTACACGGTCTGATTTGCTGGTGCTCTGTAAGGGTTCTTCCCTTAGTGCGAATGTTGGCTGGTCGATGGATGCTGGTTTTGAAATGGCTGCCCATATCCGAAAATTCTGGGTCTTTCCCGGATATCCATAGTCCGATGGAACCGGTAAATTCGGTCCAACATCGAGTCATCCGCCGAGTCAGTCAGCGACACTCTGTTACCGGCAAAGAAATGAACGATTCAAACGAACCATGAATGGCAAATCGCGAGAATTCTCCTTGATCTTGCTTTTTTGGGCATTGGCTGGAACATCGGCGCTTCTCTTTCTCGTAACGGAACTTTGGGATAGTGCTCCCGAAATTGTAGAAGAGAGCCGAGCTTCGGATCGCACGGGTATTTCGTTAGTCATGATATTCGGTGCGATAGGTGGATTCATCCGGTGGATGCATTTTCTAAGAGAAATCGATCGAAATCCGAAGCGGCGCGGCGATTGGTTCGTTACAAGCTTGCTAACACCACTGATGGGATCGGCACTTTCGCTCGTGTTCTGCATAGCGTTGCGTGCGGGTCTAACGACACACCACACCGCCGGGAAGGACGCAGTGAATTGGCTCGGCTTATATGCTCTCGCGGGAATGATTGGGATTTTTTCTCCTGACGCCGTCCGCAGACTACAAGAGATGTTTCGTGCAGCGATTGGCATGGAAACTGGCAATTCGGCCAAAACCGCAGGCGATTCTTCGGGCAATGTGGGCTCGCAAGATCAGACGTCCAACGGTGAATCATCATCCAGTTCACACTCTCAGCCCTAGCTTTGAGGAGGACCAAATTGACGCCGCAGTAAATTGGGGTCAGTCAACAAATCTTGACAGATCTGGAAATTCAAACCGTTGCCGGCTTGGCCATACCTCGATGTGCCTCCTGATAAGCACGTGCGGTTGCCAGGCGTTGCTCAGTGATCTGTTTGGCCTGCCGAGTCACGACGCTCAAAACCGAGGCGGGCGCGGTCGCCGGCGATCCCGAGCGGAAGGGCGGATGTGGATCATACGCCATATAGAGTTGAATCTCCTCCGCGACAGTTTTGCCGCGCAATAACGAAACGACGACCAGCGAGCCGTCAATACCCGAGGTCACTCCGCCGGTGCTGATTAACTTTCCATCGACCACCACGCGTTCATCACCTGGGGTCGCGCCGAAATAGGGCAGTAGTTCCATGGCCGTCCAGTGTGTCACCGCACACTTGCCCTGCAACAAGCCAGCCGCGCCGCATAACAAGGCACCGGTGCAAACGGAGAAAAGAAATCTGGCGCCCGCGGCCTGCTTTCGGATGAACGAAAGTACCACCTCATCCTGCATGAGCGCTTCTTGGCCATAGCCCCCTGGCACCAATAGCACATCCAGTTGCGGTGCTTCGGCGATCGTCGTATCGGCGAGCAAATGCATCCCGACCACGTCCCGAATTGGGTGCTTGTCCTTCCAGATGGTCAGGAACTGGGAGTTGGGAACGCGGGCGAGTGCTTCAAAGGGCCCGGTGAAATCGCATTGATCCATGCCCGGGTAAATCAGTCCTCCAATCGTCAGATGAGTGTCCAAGGGAATCGTAGTCATGAGATGCTCCTGTGAATTCAATTGTTGGCCGCCAGATGGACGTATAGATTCGTATGCTGACTATCGGACGAAGGTCCTATTGGCGAGGCGATATAACATCGGCAAGATCGGATCGGTCCACCCGATTCGATGCCCGGTCATTTCATGCTTCCATTCACAAACCAAGCGCTATGGGCTCGGTCAGTGCCCGTGATTCCGACAGGCTGACGCGTGGGGAAGATTGCGCGAGATCTTTCTGATTTGCGCGACCTGCCAATGGCGAACTACCGCGATGCTCTCGAAAATTCTCATCGCATTTTCCCTTATGGCGTTTTGCGTGGCGATCCATTGCATGGGTTTGATCGAGGCTTTTCGTTGGATGCAGGTGCGGCAGGCGGCGGATCGCATTCAGGGCTTCTGGCCATCTGTATGGTCTCTGATTCGCATCGCTGCGTGGACGGTGCTGCTGCACATCACGGAAATTATGATCTGGGCGGTTGTTTACGCCGCGGGTGGCGCCATGAAGGGTTTCACGACCGCCGCATATTTCAGCGCGGTAACTTATACGACCACGGGCTACGGTGATCTCGTGCTGCCGGAGGAATGGCGTATCGTCGGCGGGGTCGAAGCGCTTACAGGCATCCTTATGTGCGGCTTGTCCACGGGCATGTTCTTCGCCGTGTTCTCGAAAACCTTCCACATCAACGACGGCTCCCCAGCCCAATAATGCCATGACAGTCTTGCTCAAAGAAATCCGCCACAGTCCGTTGCTTTGGCTGCTGGCCTTCGTGCCCGTGGTGTTTGTCACCGCTCATTTCCAGCATGATGCGCACACACTGCTCTTCGTGCTATCGGTCCTTGCGATCGTGCCGCTGGCGACACTGCTGAGTCACGCGACGGAGTCGGTTGCGGCAAAAACCGGCGACGCCGTTGGCGGTTTGCTCAATGCCACGCTGGGGAATCTGACCGAGTTAGTCATCGCATTCGCCGCACTTCACGCCGGACAATATATGCTGGTCAAGGCATCCATTGCCGGCGCAATCGTTACCAACGCGCTCTTCATGCTTGGTGCGTCGCTCCTGCTCGGTGGACTTAAGCATCACACGCAGGAATTCAATCGCATGAGCGCGCGGATGCAGGCCGGGTTGCTCTTTCTGGCCACCATCGCGCTCCTCGTGCCATCGGCAACGGTCGATGGCACGTTCCGATTCAGGTTCAATTTTTATGAACCAATTGAGCGTGGGTCTCTCAGTGCTGCTGATTGCCGCTTACGGGCTCGGGATGCTGTTTTCCCTCAAGACTCATCGCGAGCTTTTCGGCAGTGAGTCGCACGGCGAGGAAGGCGAAGAGCCCTGGCCGATCGGTCTGGCGGTGGCTACGCTTGCCGGAGTCACGGTGCTGGTGGCGCTGGTTAGCGAGATTTTCGTCGAATCGGTGCAGCAAGCCGCGATCGCATTCGGAATGTCGCAGGCCTTCGTCGGTTTTATCGTCGTGTCCCTTGTCGGCGCCGCGGCGGAAATGGCCTCGGCCTTTTCCGCCGCACGGAAGAACCGGCTCGATCTCAGTGTCGGTATCGCCCTCGGTAGCGCGTCCCAGATCGCGCTCTTCGTCGCCCCTGTGCTCGTGCTGCTCAGCTATGTGATCGGACCAACACCGATGGACCTGCAATTCTGGCCTGGCGCCGTGGTGATGACGTTCTTCGCCACACTGACGGCGTCGTTTGTGACCAATAGCGGTCGCTCCGCCTGGTTTATCGGTGTGCTCGTCCTGATGGTCTATCTGATCTTTGCGATGACGCTCTATCTTTTGCCACCGGCATGACTTCGACGTGTGTTATCATGCCGGGAATTTCCATGCCAGCGCCGCTATTTGAGCGTTGCGTGAAAGGAAACGTCCAATTTGTGTTTTTCGGTGGCATCCGGCACGCTGGCTGTGCCGGTCAACTCTTTGCCGTCCTTCTTGTCGAGCTTTAGTTCAAATACGCCTGACGCGCTCTCCTGACGGCCTTTTACATAATTATCGCAGCGAAATACCGTGCCCTCTTTGTTCAGAAAAAAGGCGATGCCGCTGAACTTCAGCTTTCCCATTTGCATCATCATGTCGAATTCGCTGGTCCAGGATTCGGTGGGAAGTTTGATGTCTGTCAGGATGAGGATCACCGGCTTCTCTTCGTCTTTTTGATCGACGAAAGCGGCCGCATGGGTGAGGACCGCGGGTGTTTCGCCTTCGCGTGAGAATGTCCCTTTGGCTGTGCCACTGGGCAGATCAGACGGCGCGGCGTGGAGCGGGGAAATACCGAGACCAAGGAGGATGATTGAGAGGCAGAAAATAACGTTTTTCATGGGTGTGGATTGAGGGGCGCAAAGATTCGCATGCCGCACCGCTATTTGCGATACTATTCAACCCGGGTGGGAAGTGGGTGTGCCCTCTTCCTCTTCATCATTATCCAGTCAGGGAGAGAAGATGAAGATGATGATGACGAGGAAGAGGTGCCTGCGGCATTAGTGACCGCGGCGACGCTATACTACTCCGTGTCCTGCCCGATATCGCCTGCGGGTGCGGGTGCGTCGCGCTGCTCGAGCGAGCGATGTTCCGTTCCGTCCGTGGACACCACCCGGTGCGGGTTGGCCAGCCAGGTGCGTTGATCCGCTTTGTTCGGGTGCAGCACGACCTTGTCGATGTTCGGTCTTCTGCCAGGGCCGGACTTGCTCCAGTACACACGGGCGGTGGTTTCCTTCCCGGTGGCGTCGCAGATTGTCGTTTCCCACTTGTCAGGATCGGGTGGACCGGGCGTCATCCGCGCGAGGAGCGTCCCGTCCGGACGGAAGAGAAGCAGTTCCATGACGAGATCCTCCAGTTCACCGGAGCTCGTTTGCACGCGTCCGCCATAGAGCGCTTCAAAACGATAGTCCGCGTCGTTGGTCAGAGTGAAGCGATGAATGTCCCTTCGTTTGAGCCAATACTCGTAATCCGGCAGGTGCCTGACCACTGGAAGAAATGCCATGAGATCGGGGTAAGTTACTTCGGAACCATCCCAGGCAAGAGTCAGATGTGCCGCTGGATACGGCATAATCTGGCGGAAGCGGGCCAGCGTCTCCGTATGCCCGGCGGGACTCACATCGAACGTAACCACGAGATAGCGATGCCCGGAGTTGCCTCGGGCAAAGGGAACAAGAAAGGCCAGTGCTCCGTTGTCGGGAGCGGCGCCTTCATACAGGATTTCTGACATCACCGTCGGGGCCGGTCCAGGTTCAGTGGAATAAGTCAGGAGGTACTCCATCCTGACCTGCAATTCTCCGGATTTGCGGCGCACGCCCAAGTATCCGCTTCCCGTGGAAAGCGCTTCCATGCCGGTGGGAGTGAGGGATTGAGACCAGGTGTCCGCTACAATGGGCCAGTAAGAGATATTGCGCTTGTGTTCATGGATGTTCGGCGGATTTGCCACGTGGTCGAGCAGCGAATCGAGCGTCGCAGTGCTGATCTCGGCCCGCTCAGCGTCTTCGTGATCGAAACTGCCGACCGTGTGCATGTTTCCCATGCTTCGCCAAGTGTCCGGCATGAGGCCGGTCTGCCGTTCCTGCTTCGGGATGAGCTGATCGACCGTGGCCGCGTCCAGTTCAAATACCTCGCAACGAATTTCCGCGCTGACCGGTGGATGCGCCTGGCTCCAGAACCACAAGCTGCCGGACAGCAAAGCGGCCATCGCTGCTACGGAAGCAAATGCCACCCTGAATTTTCTCCTCCGTGAGCGGCTCGCCCCATCGCCCGGATCCCGCCGCGCAGCGCCGGAAAGACCGACTTTTCTTCGGACCTTCCGAATGATCCAGAAATCCAAAAGCAAAATGAGGACGGAAAGCAGAACCATCAAATCAACAGCTCGTGCGGGATGGAACGGGGTCATGAACCCCGGCCCCGATGGGACGAATTTGCCTCTCCAGATCCACGCCACGCCACCGCTGAAGATGGCGAGATCCAGCAGCAAGATGGGAAAGAAAAGCGCATCAAACGTCGCGAGGCCAAGACCGCGCAGCCGGCCTTGGGAGCGGCAAATCCGCGAGATCGCGATGCAGCCGAGAATCGTCGTCCCAATCGGGGCGGTTAAGCCGGGCGCGAGGAGGAGGAACATCACCGCAAGCTGCGGCCAGTCGGGCGGGGGCGACGCGTGGGTCTCGGACGCCCAAAACATCCCGATAAATGCCGGCACGACGAAAGCCGCCCAGAACGCTCCAACGATCGCCGTGATCGAGAATCGCGCCTCTTCCGGCGGCGAAGGTGACGCTGAAGCCGTAGCCGCTGGAATTCCGCCTTTTGCCTGACCCATGCCGGTGCCAGCATTCGCGTTCCAGGTCGTCGCGATCGTTTCGACCTGCGTCTTGAGTGCGTTGGCTTGCGAATACCGCAGGTCCGGGTTGGCCTCCAGCGCGCGGAGAACGACCTCATCCAGGCGCACATCGATTTGCACCTTGGAAGAGGGTGCCATGAGCTGGCGGCCGGGGAGTTCTCCCGTCAGCATCTGGTAAAAGACGACACCAAGCGCATAGATATCCGCCCGGTTATCGACTTCCTGCGGCTGCGTGAATTGCTCCGGCGCCATGTATTGCGGCGTCCCGATGACTTTTCCGGCCTCGGTGAATTGTGGAGCCGCCGGCGATGAAGTTTGTCCTCCATCTGTCAGTTGGCTGCCTGCGATCAGCTTGGCGACACCGAAATCGGCGATCTTCACGTCGCCCGCTTTGTTCACGAGGATATTCTCGGGCTTGATATCGCGATGGACGACTCCGCGGTCGTGCGCAAATTGCAGCGCATCGCAGATCTGCGGCACGATCGCGAGCGCTTCCTTGGGCGAGACGCGGCTGGAATCCAGAAGCTTGCGCAGATTCAGGCCATCCACGTATTCCATGAGAAAGTAATACTGGCCGCCGGCTTCTCCGAATTCGTAAAGGGTCACGATATTCGGATGGTGCAGCTTCGCCAGGGTCTGCGCTTCCCGTGCGAAGCGATCGGCAAACGCTGGTGCATCGCCGGTCCTGGGCCGCAGGATTTTCAGCGCCGCGAAGCGATCGAGCTGCTTTTGCCGGACTTTATAGACGGCGCCCATCCCGCCGCAGCCCAGCAGTTCGAGGATCTCCAGTTGTGGATAGCGCGAAGCAAGCTCCTGCGGAGACGGTGGAGTGAAGCTGGCGGGTTCGGCTCCCTGTTCTCCGGTCAGAGTTCCAAAGCCGGCCTCCATCAGGCATTGCGCGCACATCCCCATCAGTGCGCCGGCCGTGACGGGTTTCCCGCAGTGTGGACAAATCGATTGTTCAGAAGTCATTGTGGTTCTCCACCTCGACTCAGAGGGATGGGCGCGGGAATGTTACAGGGAATCTGGACAGATGACGATTCCGGAGCGCGGGCAAGCCTTTGCCGTCCCTGGCTACGACGCCAGGACGCTGCGGAGATGCTGCATTTCCACCTGCACATCCTCGTTCTCCCCCACAGTGCGGGCGATCTCTTCGCGCAACAGCGAGCGGTAGCGCTGCCTTAGCCGGTGCACCCCAACCCGTACCGATTCCTCGCTGATCCCGAGCCGCGCGGCGAGGTCCGCATAAGGCGCGGCGTTCTTCTCGCCGGTGATCGCAAAGCGAAGTTCCATGAAGATCGCTCCGCGCCCCGATGCCTCGTATTCGAGCCGCAGCCTTTGCACCACGGCTTCGAGGACAGTCAGAGCCCAGGCCCGCTCGAAGAGGCGTTCCGGCGACATCTTGTCCACCGCCTCCGCAGTGTAGCGGCCCTCCGCCTGCTCGGCATCGAGCGAAATCGTTCTCCGCAACGACCGCTTCTGCGCCGAAGCGCGGCTCCATTCATCGGCGAGGTAGTGATTCATCGAGGCGAGCAGAAACGCCCGGAATTTGCCCCTTTCCCGCGACAGGCCGGCGAGTGAGTTCAGCTTGAGCAACCGCTCAAAAAATCCTTGGGTGAGGTCCTCGGCATCGTGCTGATCATACCCACGCCGGCGCGCATAGGCGTAGAGCGGATACCAGTAGGCCTGGCACAAGTCGCCGAGCGCCTCGAGTGCCCGCCCGGTATCGGCATCGGCGGCAGCGAGCACGGAAGTCCAGCGCGTGGTTAAAAAAAGATCCTGCATTTCAGCGGTGAGAGCTATCCTACTAACAGAGGGAGAAACGGGCGAACGTTACATCCCAGGCCGGCAAATTTCGGTTGGCTAAATCTGAAAACCACCGTTCTCATCCGCTGTCCCAGCCATCCGCGCTGACGAAGCGGTGCTTTCCAAGTGCGTCTCTCTTCAAGGAAGCCTCACGGCCAGAACGACAAACGTGGTGCCGTTGCGTCGATTTTTCTTCCCGGCGGGACGTTTCCTGTGATTTTTTCCGCCCCCCACAAATCATGCGTGCACCGCGGACGATCAGTGAGCAGTTCGAATTCAATTTTGAAAACCAGTCAGAAAAGCCGGATCCCCTCATCGCCTGGCGGGCATCCCGCCGGAACGATGTGGAGAAACTCTGCCAGCGCCTGGGCCTGCCCGTGGGAGACCTCGCCGAGGTGCGCCTGAACGATGGCCGAACGTTGCGCGGTGTGTTGCAGTTGCCGGAAGGCAAAAGCTGGGAGGGTGCAGATCGTGAGACGGTGATGCTCGAAATCGACGGCACGACGTTTCGGTTCGCGGACGTTTCATCGGCGACGAGGGTGGTGCGGACAGACTTGTTCGACTGAGCGGGCGGTAAGGCTGGTTCGGCTTGGTCGGAGCGAAGCGCATCTCGAGTTGCGGATATCGCTCCGCGAACGCTTTGCGATCTAATGTGCTTGAACAACCAGACACTGTATTGAAGGCTGCCCGGGTTCCCTTCGTTTATGGTTGAAAAGTTCCTGAGCGCTCCTGTTTTGGGTGTCCACAGATTCCGGTGGGTCTGTTACAAAGAAACTTTGCTGATTCTTGGCTGCGGGATGGTTTCTTTCACGTCGTTTGCCGGTGATCTACCCCAGGCAGCGGACAGACTTATTCAACAAATGGATGTGGATATGATCGCGGCTCGGAAGCGGGCGATTGTGGGATTGGAAACGGTCAAGACGATCGAAGGTCGACGGGGTAACACTGCGGGAGTCAATGCTATTCAAGATAAGATCCAGCAACTGACCATGGAAAATGTTGCCGCAGCCAAGGCATCGGCGCCAGCGACTCCGGCGCCGGTGGCGCTCGCCGGGGCAGGCAATCAAGCAGTCACTCCCGGAACTCCGACGAAAGTGACTATCCAGGCCAACGCCAAACTCGGAGTGCAACTCGGTCCGATTCGGGGAGGTCAGCACGTTACGCTTCAGTACGTGGAGGGCCGGTGGGCAATGAGCGGAGGGTCACAGGCGAATATCGATCCGGAAAAGCTGATCAATCCTGATGAGTCGAACTATCCGGGCAATAGCCTCGGTATCTTTGCCGTTGAGAACGGCGATGCAAAGATGCTGGCCGGAGTGCCGAATGGGACCAAGCATCATCCCTTCCACTTCCATTTTCTGAAGGATTATTCCAACGTGATTCTCCGGATTCAGGACGGGGATCCGGCGGATAATCCGGGGGCTGAGGTGAGCGAAGATTTTGGACCACGAGAATGGAAAATAAGCGACAATGAGAATCGTGACTCGAAAGCGATACACAGCTGAATTCAAAGCGCAGGCGCTGGCCCTCGTAAGAATGGGCAAGC